>ERZ1694978.11-NODE-11-length-187485-cov-108.548429_pt1 | contig 187485 bp, 136 predicted proteins | sample MGYA00581608_ERZ1694978 | MGnify/ENA primary metagenome ERZ1694978 (study PRJEB42213, sample SAMN07424350) | human gut metagenome | biome: ENVO:00009003; feature: ENVO:2100002; material: ENVO:00002003 | host: Homo sapiens | place: USA | collected 2014 ... | reverse complement strand
GGAATAGAGGACTGTCTCATAAAGAAATAGCTGAACAACTTGGCTTGTCTGTTTATACCGTGCAAGATCATATAAAAAATGCATTAGAGAAAATTCGTGCTTATCTGATCCCTTTCATAAGTACCTGTCCAATACTTGTAAGCCTAATCATATTAAAATACGTTAAACCATAAGATTCCTATCCCCACCTTTTGCTTTTGATTCGTATCCTTTATAGAGAAACGAAAGAAATGCATAATGAAAGAAAAACAAAAGATACATTATTCGGTTTGGAAAAGATTTGTTGACGGTATTTATACCTGTAAGGATATTGAGGAACTGTTGGCAGACAAAAAGACAGACCGGTCAAAAGACTTTGATGAAGCTTCTGCTTGTTTATGGAAAACTGGTGAGGAAGAGTCTTCATCCTCATGGGAGGAATGGATTTCCAATGAGCGTCAGGCACTTCAAATTATCAGCAATTACGAGGACAGGCGTCGGAGTCAATCTATCTATTTAGTAAAAAAATGGGGGAGCATTGCTGCGGCTGTATTGCTTTGCATCGTTTTGAGCGTAGTTTATTTTGCTAATCCGGCAGACATGAAGGTTGCTCAATATGAAATACACGTACCTTATGGTAAAAGACAAAAAGTGGTGCTCCCTGACGGGACAAAAGTGATCTTGAATGCAGGCTCTTATATGAAATATCCGAGGCAGTTTGGAAAAGAAGACCGTTACGTTCATTTCAAGGGAGAGGCTTATTTTGATGTAGCTAAAAATAAAGACTGTCCTTTCATTATTCAAAGTCAGGATTATAAAATACGTGTTTTGGGTACTACTTTTAATCTGAATAATTATGAAGATAGTGAGGAACTGCAACTGACTCTATGCACAGGAAAGGTGCTGATGAATTTCGGCGAAGAACAATTGAAACTGACTCCCGGAGAGCAATTGGTATTGGATAAAACCAATATGCATCTGGAACGTGAGCATGTGAATACTCAAAATTATATGTTGTGGATGCAGAACAAGTTATACTTTAACCGTACTCCGATACAAGAAGTGACGAGGAGGTTGGAACGGGTGTATAACTACACTATACAATTGGACTCAAGTTTTGTCTTTAATAATTTTCTTTCAGGTACGCATGATAATAGGAGTTTGGAGGCGGTTTTGGAGTCCATTCGCTTGGCTACGGGAATTAAATACAGGAAAGAAAACAATTCGTATATTCTATATAAATAATACCTTAATAATTAAATAATCAAGATCTATGAAACAACATGCGAAGAGGGCTTCGTGGGCCCGAGTATTGCTTGTACCGACCTTGTTGCTAGGTTCGGCATCTATGGCTGCTTTCCCTGTGCATGCAGCACAAGTTGAATTGAATCAGACTGTTACATTGCAGATGCGTAAAGTAAAATTGGCTGATGTGTTCAAGAAACTGAGTAACCTTTCCGGTTATGAGTTTTTCTATGATGAGAGTGTTGTCCAAAAGTATAATACGATTGATATTGATTTGGACAATGTAAGTTTCGACCAGGCTTTAGAGCAAATCAGGAAACAAACTAGTCTGCAATTGAGCAAGGTGAATAATACCATTGTGGTGAGTCTTGCCAAACAAGTACTGGCATCTTCCGGTAAAGTACAGGCTTCCAGGCATAGAGTCACCGGTAGAGTAACCGATGCTAATAATGAACCGCTGATTGGGGTAAGTATAGTTATTCAAGGAAATAGCGGAGGAACTATAACGGATATTGACGGACGTTATACGTTGGAAGAAGTGGATGCCGATGCCACTTTGGTCTTCTCTTACATCGGTTATGTTCCGCAGAAAATAGTTGTCGGAAATCAGCAGACATTGAATGTACAAATGAAAGAAGACAACCAGACTTTGGAAGAAGTCGTAGTAATAGGTTATGGTGTGCAAAAGAAAAGGGATATGACCGGTTCCATTGCTTCTATTAAAAGTAAGGATATCACAGCTATTCCTACTACCAATGCCTTGGAGGCATTACAAGGAAAAGTAGCCGGACTTGATCTTACAAACTCTTCGGGGCAAGCAGGAAGCACACCTAATTTTACGATCCGTGGAGAGCGTTCATTGACGGCTAGTAATGCTCCGTTGATTCTTGTGGATGGTATTGATTATGGTACCTCGCTAGATATAAATCCCACTGATATAGAATCTATTGAAGTGTTAAAAGATGCCTCTTCTACAGCTATTTATGGAACACGGGGTGCGAATGGTATTATTATGATTACGACTAAAAAGGGAAAAGAAGGAAAGTCAAAAGTATCCTTTAATGCTTTTGTTTCTTCTACCATGATAACTGATTATCCTGATATCATGGATGCTGAAGAATATGCCCAATACAAAAGAGAGGCCTATCGGGACAGAACAACAGGAAAATACGCAGAGGATGCTGCTGTATTTGCTCCTGAAGAACTGACTTATCTGGAAAAAGGATATGATACGAACTATCGTGACATGTTGATGCACAACGGATTTAACCAAAATTATGAGGTGTCTGTATCCGGGGGCAATACGAAAACCAAACATAATATATCTTTGGGTTACAGAAGCGAAGAGGGACTCTTTAAGGATGATAACTATAAACGGTATAATGCCCGTGTAGCACTGGACCATCAATTGTTTGACAATGTGCAGGTAGGGACAAACATTATCTATGCCTATGTAGATAAGAATAATCGTTATAGTCCGCTGAATATGGCTAATAAAATTGTTCCTATCTCGAAACCTTATGATGAGGAGGGGAATTTAGTGATGTATCCGTCTCCCGGTTATAATACTCAGATGAATCCGTTGATTGACGATCAGGAGGGCATGCGTGTGGATAATACCATCCAGGAGCGTTTCTTCGGCAGCTTGTACCTGAACTGGAATATCACCAAGGATATTTTATTCCGTACAACGCTGGGATTGAACTCAGTGAATGTGCGTAGAGGCTTTTTCTGTGATAAGAACTCGTTGCAGGGAAGTGGCAAGGATTCACAATCCTATAAGGAGCACACCATGACACGTAATCTGACATGGGAGAATGTGCTGACTTATTCAAAGGACTTCTCTGATATCCATAGTTTGCAGGCAATGGTTGGAACCAGTACGATTCTCAACTCTAAAGAATATACCTATGCAGGTGGAAAGGGACAAGTATATGCTGATAACTGGTTCCATAATTTGTATTCCAATGAAAAAGAAATCACTATAAAGAGTTCACTGGTTGATCAAAATCTGGCTTCCTTCTTTGGGCGTGTTAATTATAAATTGATGGATCGCTATATGCTGACTGCTTCTTTGCGTGCCGATGGTTCTTCTGTTTTTGCACCAGGTAAGAAATGGGGCTACTTTCCGTCTGTAGCACTGGCCTGGCGTATCAATGAAGAGAATTTCCTGAAAAATGTGGATGCTATTTCAAATTTAAAACTCCGGTTGAGTTGGGGACAATCTGGCCAATGTGCTATTGATCCTTATCAAACCGTTGGTTTGCTGGGTAACTCCACTTATTCGTTCAATAATGAGGGAGCTTATGGATTCTATCCTAAAACGATGTCAAACAAGGAACTGACTTGGGAAACTACCACGCAGTATAACCTTGGTCTGGATTTCGGATTTTTTAATAATCGTATTTCAGGTAGTATTGATATTTACAAGGCAGAAACCCGGGATATTTTAATGAATCGTGTAATTCCATCTATTAACGGTTATGCTTCGGTTATGGAAAATATCGGTAAGACTGAAAGTACTGGTGTTGATTTGACACTGAGCACGGTTAATATTCAAAACAAGAACTTCTCCTGGTTCTCAGATTTCTCATTGTCACACAATAGGGAAAAAATAAAAGAACTTGCTTCGGGACAATTAAAGGATGAGGCGAATGCTTGGTTTGTAGGAGAACCTTTCAAAGTGTTTTATGATTATAAGAAAGAAGGTATCTGGCAATTGGGTGAAGAGGCTACCGCTGCTGCCAATGGACAGGAACCGGGTGATATAAAGGTACAGGATGTGGATGGTAATGGTGTCATAACGACAGATGATCGTATCATTTACAGTCAGCGTCCGGATGTAACTTTTGGTTTCAATAATACGTTTAATTATAAGGGGTTTGATTTGTCTGTATTCTTGTATGCTCGTTTGGGTCAGTGGATTGCGTATGATTATAATACTACGTATCGTATCAATGCGTTGGAAAATGGTGGAAATGTAGATTACTGGACTCCCGAGAACCCTACCAATGCTTTTCCGCGTCCTAATAAAAGTAAGAGTTATACACAGGTTACTTACTATTCAACGTTGAAGTATGAAGATGGTTCTTTCTTTAAAATACGCGATATTACGTTGGGATATACTTTCAAACCGGAACTTTTGAAACATCTCAATCTATCCAGACTCCGTGTATATGCTACAGCAAAGAATTTCTTTACTTTCAGCAAGATTGATAATTATGATCCCGAACAGGGAGGAAGTATTTCTTTCCCTATGACAAAACAACTTGTATTTGGTCTGAATGTAGAATTTTAACTGGTAAAGAATGAAAATTATGAAACGAATTACATTATTATATGCATTGGCAGCTACTCTTATGGTTTGCTCGGGCTGCTCTGATTTTTTGGAAGAACACAATCGTAGTGCGGTTACTACCGAAGGTGGTTATTATGATACTGAGAAAGGTTTTGAGTCTTTGATTAACTCTTGTTATACTCCCTTGCGTTTTTGGGGTGGAAAGTCTGCTGCTATGGCATTCAGTGAAACGGGAACGGATATATTGGCTCCGGGCGGCGGTTGTGATTATCCCGCCATTGTTTCTTATCAGAATGATTTTGATGGGACCAATCCTATCAGTAAAGAGTATTATGACCGTTTTTACAAAGCGATCAACTTTTGTAATACAGCCATCTATCATGTAAAGAATGTTCCGTTCAGTGATAAGGCACTTACCAGTAAACGAGAAGCAGAGGTGCGTTTCTTACGGGCGTATTATTATTGGATTCTGGTGGAAACATTTGGAGATACTTATTATACGGATCAGCCATCGGAGTCTATTGTTATGGCACCTAGGAAAACCTCGGTTTCAGAGATTTATACTCATATTTTTGAAGATTTGGATTTTTGTATGGATAGCCGGTTGTCTGTTGCGCAATCGGATGGAGGGCGTGTTACGATGTGGGCTGCCAAAGCTTTGAAGGCTCGTTTGCTATTGACTAGAGCAAGTGAATTGAATGATAAAGCATTGTATGAACAAGCCTATACTTTGGCAAAAGAAGTGATTGATAATGGCCCTTTCGAGTTATCAAAGGATTTTGCCTCAGTATTTGATATGGAAAATTCTGATGGAAATGGCAATAAGGAAGTGATTTGGTATATTGATTATTCTTCTACCAATCAGTTGTATAATCAGGAGATGGATAATGATATTATTCGTTCAGGGGGTAACCATACTCATTTGATTTTCTGTATGAAGTATGATGACCAGCCCGGTATGGTCAGAAGCATAGAATATGGTCGTCCTTTTAATCACTATATGCCGACGCGTTATTTGCTGGATTGTTATGACGAGAATATAGACCAACGTTTTGAAGTGACTTTCCGTTCGTTATGGAAGGCTAATGGAGGAAAAACCGGAGATAACTACCCTTATATGGTACAAGGGGATACTGCTATATGGATAACAAAAGATGTTGTTCCTCAGGTAAAGCGTCAGTGGGCCAAAGGACGTTATCAGATACTTGATCGGACAGATATTTATCATGAAGATGGTTCTGTAAAAAGTCAGAAACAATGTATGCCTATCTCTAAATTTGAAGACCCTACTCGTGCTACGGTGAACGAGGATCGTGGAACACGGGATGCTTTTATAATCCGTGTGGCAGAAATGTATTTAATTGTGGCGGAAGCAGGAGCAAAAGCCGGCAAAGCGGATGCGTTGGCTTATATGAATATTCTTCGTTCCCAAAGAGCTAAGGCTGGCAAAGAGGAGGCTATGAAAGTTGCTCAAAGTGACATTGAGGATATTGATTTCATATTGGATGAACGTGCTCGGGAATTGGTCGGAGAACAATTGCGTTGGTTTGATTTGAAACGAATGGGAAGTGAAATATTTATCCGTCGGATAAAAGCCGGAAATCCTGATGCCGGTAAAAATGTGAAAGCTTATCATATGTTGCGTCCATTTCCACAAACTTTATTGGACGCCATAACGAATAAAGACGAATTTTTACAAAATGAGGGATATAAATAGGCTTGTAGGAAATAGGGTGAAAAGGTAGTTAGGGAAAATGGCAGCTGTTGGTTCTTATACCAAAGTTGCCGTTTTTTTCTATTTTAACCTTGTATTTTATGTCTAATTGATAATTTATTCTAGGAGGAAATCTACATTTGGTTATCTTTGTACTTTGTTTGGTAAATCGATATAAAATGGAAAACACAATAAAGTTAAAATATATATGGGGCATCTTGTTGTTAGCTCTTCATTTTGTTTTTGTCAAAGGACAACCGATTTGTGTTGCACGTCAATATACTGTTAGAGATGGATTGATTCAAAGTAATCCGGCGCAGATTCTTCAAAGTCATAATGGTTTTATATGGGTTAGTACTTGGAATGGGGTAAGCCGGTTTGATGGACGCGATTTCGAGACTTTTCAGTTTGATTCTCTTTTGAACCAGCACATGCAGCGGCTGGAGAATACGGCCGACGGCAATTTATGGATGATTGCATACGATCGTCATAGCCTGTATTTATATGATATTCGTGAAAATAAGCTGATTAATGTTCTGAAACAGTATGAACAACATTTTAATACTCCGTTGCAAATAGAAAATTTGTATCCTTTATCCAAAGGGATTACTTGGGTTACTTTAAATAATGGAGGATGTTTCAGAATTTCAGATAAAGAGTGTACTGTTTCTTCAGGGATTCAGTATATTACAGCTATTGATGATGTGGAACTGGGGAAAGTCAGTAGGGTCTTTGAAGATAAACAGGGAGAGGAATGGGTATTTAGTGACAAGGGAGTTAGCATATTTGGCAAGCGGACCATTAGTTCATATCCCTTTTCTATGTTCGAAACAATGGATAATCTTGTTTTTCTTGCATCACAGAATGGCAGGCTAGCCTATTATGATGTAAATACCATGCAATTCAACATCGTTCCTTTTCAAGAGAAGATTCAGCATATAAACGGAATTAAAGTGTTGAAAGATAATCAGCTGGCTGTTTTGTCTGATAAAGGTTTGTACCTATGCCGTTTCCCTGAACTGGCGATGGAGAAATATGATTTCTCTCTTCCGGGGCATGACGATGCGGCTGTGAGAAAAGTCTATCAGGATTCTAAAGGATTTCTATGGATATTTACCGGATTGCCGGGAATTATCCGGCTTGATCCGGAAACCGGAGTGAAACAATATTTGAATACTCCTTCCGGATACATGGCTTCTTCTCCGGAAAATGAACTCTTTATTTATGAAGATCCTAACGGAGTGGTTTGGACTATTCCTTATAAAGGTATATTCAGTTATTATGACGAAAAGAGCCGGGAGTTAAAAGTCTATTTTACACCGGGAAGGAATCATATACCTTATTCTCCTATTATTAAAACAACTTATGTTGACAAACAAAATAATTTGTGGATCAAATCCCAGCGCTCATTTATAAAAATGTTCTTTCCGCCTAGTCCCTATACTTATAGGGAGTTGGACAATTATTTTGATACAAAATCATTTCTGTTTGATAGCGACGAACATTTATGGATTGCAACAAAGAAAGGGATTATACGTATTATGGATTCACAGAAAAACTTGCTGGGTTATTTGTCGCCTGATGGGGAACTGGCTCAAACGGAAACAGTTTTTGCAGAAGGTGGAATCTATGTCATGCTGAAGGATCAGGCGCAGACAATATGGCTTGGCAGTAAGGAAAACGGATTGTTCAGGCTTGTTCCTCGGAATCGTCCTTATCATTATGAGGTATATCATTATATGAATAATCCGTCGGATCCTTATTCCATCAGTGACAATAAAATATCATGCATTGATGAGGATCATAACGGACGTATTTGGATTGGTACTTACGGTGGCGGATTGAATTTGGTTGAGGAAAAGGAAGATGGGGCGATACGTTTTATTCATGCGGAGAATAAATTGTCCGGTTTTCCTATTAATCGTACCAACAGTATTCGTTGTATGGTGGAGGGACCCGGTCATACTATGCTGGTGGGTACTATAGAAGGTTTGATTACTTTTTCTTCTGATTTTTCGGATTACGAAAATATTCGTTTTTATCTTAACCTTCCTCGTCCGCAGGCGGCTGACGGGTTGTGTAGTGCTGATGTGATGTCTGTTTTACGAACGACAGATGAAACTATCTATTGTTATTGTTATGGAGGTGGCCTTTGCAAGTTGGTTTCATCAAATTTATTATCTGATGAACTTCGATTCCGGTCGTTCGGCAAAGAGACATCTCCGTTGGCTAGAGCCTTGATTGAAGATAAAAATCATAATATATGGATCGGCTCGGAAACGGATATCACTCTGTTTGATGTGCACGATCAGACTTTTGAGTCTTTTGGAGAAACTTTTTTCAATCGTTCTTTTAATTATAGTGAATGTCTTCCGGTTGCAGACAGGCAAGGGGATATCTTAATGGGTACAGAAGGCGGTATGCTTGTCTTTTCTCCGGATAGTATCGTTAAGCAGACTTATGAAGCTCCTATTGTAGTGACAGGTATAAAATATTCGGAGGATAATTTATCTCATGTATTGAGTGATGCGGATTATTTAGAGATTCCTACCCGGCGGAGGAATTTTACCATCTCATTTGCTGCGTTGGATTATACTAATTCCTTGGATATCGAGTATGCTTATAAGTTGGATGATAATCAATGGTATTATATAGGTAAGAAGAACTCGGTTAGTTTTGTAAGTCTTCCGGCAGGAAAATATCAATTTCAGATAAAGGCGACCAATGGGGATGGTATTTGGATGAACTCTGTGAAAACGGTTACTTTACAGGTATTACCCACCTTTTGGGAAACCGGTTGGGCTAAGGCTTTTTATATAGTTGTCGTCTTGGTGATATCTTTAGCTATCGGATATATTTTTTTCTATATTTACTATTTGAAACATAAGGTAAATATGGAACAAAGATTGGCGGAAATAAAAGTACGTTCTTTTATTGATATCTCACATGAACTACGTACTCCTTTAACCCTTATATCCGGTCCGGTATCCGAAGTGTTGTCCCAGGAGCCTTTGACTTCCCGGACCCGGCATCATCTTCAATTGGTGCAGAAAAATATCAATCGTATGTTATTGCTCATTAATCAAGTATTGGATTTCAGAAAGATACAGAATAAAAAAATGGGCTTGACTATTGAATACCGGGATATCATTATCATGCTTCATAATATAATGGATAATTTCCGATTGTTGTCTGAAGAGAAAAATATAAATTTTTCTCTTCAGACAACGTTGCCTTCTGTTTTTTTGTGGATAGATAGTGATAAGTTCGAGAAAATTATCTTTAACTTGCTTTCCAATGCCTTTAAGTATACACCGGATAACAAGTCGATTACCTTGATTGTGATGGAAAGCGGACAGTTTGTTTCGATTGCCGTAAAAGATGAAGGTATTGGCATTCCCAAAGATAAAGTGTCATCCATATTTGAACGTTTCACTACAGTGTCCAAGGAAAATGACATGCAGCCTTCATCGGGTATAGGGCTTTCGCTGGTGAATGAGTTGGTTAAAATGCTGCATGGGGAAATTCAGGTCGAAAGTGAAGTAAAGAAAGGAAGTGTATTCAAACTGGTTTTGCATAAGGGAAAGGAAATATATGCTCAGGATAAAAATGTTGAATATATATTGAACGACACTTCGGAAGAACAGGAAACGGTCTTGGCGGAACCGGAACAAAATGATGAAATATCTTTGCCGGACATGCCTCCGGCAACAAAAGAAACTTTAGTAAAAGTGATGGTAGTGGAGGATAATGCTGAGTTGCGTCAATTTATATGTGAAATATTGTCGGGTACTTACCGTGTTGTTGGAGTTGCCGATGGAGTGATGGCATTGGAAGAGATAGAAGAGGAAGTTCCGGATTTTATTATTACAGATATTATGATGCCGCGTATGGATGGTATTGAATTGATAAGGCACATCAAGGAGAATGTCAATACTTGTGATATCCCTATTATTATCCTTTCTGCAAAATCGTCTGTTGAGGATCGTATTCAAGGTTTACAATTAGGGATTGATGATTATATACTTAAACCTTTCAGCAGCGATTATTTAAAATCGAGAATTGAGAACTTGATCAGGCAAAGAAAAGTGCTTCAGTCGGCTTTTTTGTCAAAATATGGTGCTCAGCCGAAGAAAGAACCTTTAGAAGCCATCGCTTATCCTGTGTCGCAAATTGTTCCTTTGGATGAGCTGTTTATGCAGAAGCTGGTAGGGTTTATGGAAGAGAATTACAGTAATTCGGGACTGCGGGTTAATGATCTGGCAGAGTTCATGAATATGAGCCGTTCTGTATTCAATCGGAAAGTGAATGGTATCATGGGGATTTCTCCGATAGAATATATAAAGAATTATAGGTTGAATAAAGCGAAAAGTTTTATACAAAGTGGTATGTCTTTCTCTGAGGTTGCTTTTGCCGTCGGCTTCTCTGATCCCGGTTACTTTGGCAAGGCGTTTAAAAAAGCATTTAATCAGACTTTGACTGAGTATAAAAATAATAACTAAGTTCCGTTTTGTGCTGTTTATGAAGGTAAATAGCAAGAAAATACCTTATTGATGTAAGATTTTACCTTTGGTTCTCAAGGGTAAAATCTATCTTTGTGCTCATTGACACAGTATGAAAATGTTCCGGAAAACTTTTATGAATATAATTTTTTAAACATGATAGGATGAGTACGAAATTTTATGTAATAGCTGTTTGGACGCTGTTAAGTTTTGTGGTAAAAGTAAATGCACAAGACAAAGTGGAATGTTGGGACCGGTTTGAGTTGAGTTTTAAACAGGTGACCAAAGGGAATCCTTTTGATACACGTCTTTCCGCTACTTTCATTTGTGGAAAGGAAAAGAAAACGGTGGAAGGATTTTATGATGGTGAGAATACTTATAGGATACGGTTTATGCCTGCTGTCGCCGGGGAATGGAGGTATGTTACATCTTCCAGTATAGGAGCTATGAATGGTCGGAAAGGTACATTCACAGTGGTACCCGCCGGAAAAGATAATCATGGCATGGTGTTGGTGGACGGAGAACATAATTTTAAATATGCGGACGGTACCCGTTATTATCCGATGGGTACGACGGCCTATGCATGGACACATATGAAGGAAACGACTCAGGAGGCTACTTTGAAATCGTTTGGTGAAGCCGGTTTTAATAAGGTAAGGATGTGTGTGTTTCCTAAAAACTATTCTTTAGTGAAAGACGAGCCCGCGCTTTATCCTTTTGAAATGGAGAAGACGATAAAAGATAAGGAAGGAAATGAAAGGAAAGAATGGGACTTTGACAGATTTGACCCGGCTTTTTTTCAGCATTTGGAGAAACGGATAGACCAACTGAACCGTTTGGGGATTGAGGCGGATTTGATCCTTTTCCATCCTTATGATAAAGGAAGATGGGGCTTTGATGCTATGTCGAATGAGGTGAATGTACGTTATATTAAATATATTACTGCGCGTTTGGCTTCTTTTAGAAATGTATGGTGGTCTATGGCAAACGAGTGGGATTATGTAAAAGCGAAAACTGTGGACGATTGGAAGCTGTTGACGAAAACAGTGGTTGAGAATGATCCTTATCGCCATTTATGTTCTATTCATGGAGCGACGGCTACTTATTTTGATTATTGGATGCCTGAATTTACCCATGTCAGCATACAAGATGAGGCACCGGTACTGAGTTCTACCGCTTCTGCTACTTTAAGAAAAATTTATCGCAAACCGGTTATATGTGATGAGGTTGGGTATGAAGGGAATCTACCTTATCGTTGGGGAAGGTTAAGTCCGCAGCAGATGACTTACTTTATTTTGAATGGTTTGTTGGGTGGGATTTATGTCACTCACGGTGAATGTTATCAGCAGGGGAACGAACCTATCTTTTGGGCGCAAGGGGGATCTTTAAAAGGTGAAAGCTGGAAACGTGTGAAATTTTTGAGAACGATTCTTGAAGCTGCTCCCTATCCGTTGGAGATGGCAGATATCAGTCGTGACTTGGTTACTTCTACTGCTGGACCAGACTATTATCTGGTCAATATGGGAAAAGATGTGAAAGGTTTCTGGACTTTTAATCTGCCGGTAAAAAATGCAGATTATAACAAATTGCAAAAGAATAAACGGTTTAAAGTAGAGATTATTGATGTGTGGGCCATGACTGTCACGGAATATCCTGTGATATTTGAAACAACAGAGGAATTGGATTATCGTGTTTTTGATATACATCATCGGGGAGTAAGAATTCCGGATACTCCTTATATTGTTCTTAGAATAACAGAGGTGAAATGATGGGATAAGCCTTCTGACGGGAGATGATTGATTTTTTTTATCATAAAAAAGGCTAATAGTTTTCGATTCTTTTTGTTTTAGCTTAAATTTGCGGTATAATTAACTCCCTAGATACACTAAAATGTTAAATACAGTAGAAGAAGGATTGGAAGATATTCGCCAGGGCAAAGTATTGATCGTTGTTGATGACGAAGATCGTGAAAACGAAGGCGATTTTATCGTTTCAGGAGAAAAGATTACTCCTGAAATTGTAAATTTTATGATTACTCATGGCAGAGGGTTGTTATGTGCTCCTCTGCCACGTTCACGTTGTGAAGAACTTGGTCTGGCTCCGATGGCAGAAGAAAACACTTCATTGCTAGGTACACCGTTTACTATGTCGGTAGATTTAAGAGGGTATGGCTGTACTACGGGAGTTTCTGCTTTCGACCGTTCGTCAACAATAAAAGCTTTGGTGGCAGGAAATCTGAATCCTTCCGAGTTTGCTCGTCCGGGGCATGTGTTCCCCCTTTACGGTGCGGAAAATGGAGTATTGGAACGTAATGGACATACCGAAGCTACACTGGATATGACAAGAATGGCAGGTTTGAAACCCGGAGGAGCTCTTGTTGAAATTTTGAATGAAGATGGTACAATGGCGCGTCTTCCCCAACTAGGTGAGATTGCAGCAAAATTCGGTTTGAAAATTGTTTCCATTAAGGATATTCAGGAATATCGTAAAAAACATAACCTCTAAATCTAATAAATATGGCACTCAATCAAAGAAGAGTAAAGATATTGCATCTGATTCGTGAAGACGGACATGCAAAAGTTCAGGACCTTAGTAAAATTTTCAATGTGACGGATGTAACGATCCGTCAGGATTTGGAAGCCTTGGAACAAATGGGGTATATCCAAAGAGAGCATGGAGGTGCGTTTCTGAAAGGAGTAGGGTCGTTTGCCAAGACCGGACAATTGTTCAATCAGACTCATTTGGAGGAAAAGAAAGAAATTGCTCAGAAAGCTATTCAGTTTATTCAGGAGGGGGACAGTATAATTCTTGATTCCGGTTCTACAACTACAGAGATCGCAAAGCTTTTAATGAATTATAAGGACCTGACAGTCATTACTAATGCTTTGAATATAGCTTTGATTTTAGGTGAGAATCATGGTATTAATCTAATTGTTACCGGAGGTGAGTTCAAGGCTCCTACACTTTCTTTGACAGGAAAAATGGCGGCCGATTCATTTAAAGATATACGCGCTAATAAATTGTTTCTAGCTACAGCTGGTATTTCTTCGGATATGAAACTGACTTATCCTAGTCTAAGTGATTTGGTCGTGAAATCTGCTATGATAGAATCTGCCAGTAAAGTGTATCTGGTGGCTGATTGTTCAAAAATAGGTGTCAGTGCTTTTGCTAGTTTAGGCTCGGTTTCATTAGCAAATGCTATTATTACAGATAGTACTATAACCGAGGAGGATTTTGAAAGATTAAAAGAATTGGAGGTCGAAGTAATCTGATTCTTACTGAAATAAAGGTAATATGGGTGATTGAGAATGTTGGAAAATACATTCTTGATCACCTTTTTTATCAACTCTGATTTTTGCTTCCCTATTTGTCCTTATTGTTTGCTTCTTTTTTTATAACTGTTCTGCTGGGTACAAAAGAGACGATCGAAGAGTCTTATTTATATAGAGATATAACCTTGTTGACAGAATAAATTAATTGTCCCGGTTTATAGGTTATATGGGAATATATTGTTAATATAATCAAATTGAATTTCATTTTCTTTCGTTTAATGTTGGATAATTCCGGTTGAATTCCGTTATTTGCGAAAGAATAAGAAAGTAAATGATAATAATATGCAAGTTGAAACGTTAGAATTACAATCGGAAAAGAATCGGAAACGATTGGTTGAGATTGTGTATAAAGCAAAAGCAGGGCACATTGGAGGTGATCTATCGTGTCTTAACGTGCTTACAGCACTTTATTTTGATATAATGCGTGTTTGGCCGGATAAACCAAAGGAAACGAAAAGAGATCGTTTTGTAATGAGTAAGGGACACTGTGTGGAGGCTTTATATGTTACTCTTGAGGCAAAAGGCTTTATTTCTCATGAGATAACCGATACTTTAGGTGAGTTCGGGTCTATTTTGTCCGGTCATCCTACTATAGAGGTACCGGGTATTGAAGTAAATACGGGAGCTTTAGGGCATGGCTTGTCTGTAGGCGTTGGAATGGCGATTGCTGCCAAAATGGATAAAGCTGATTATAAAACGTATGTACTGATGGGAGATGGTGAGCAAGGGGAAGGTTCGATATATGAAGCTGCTATGGCAGGAAACCAATATAAATTGGATAATCTGGTAGCCATTATTGACCGTAATCGTTTGCAGATCAGCGGTACAACCGAGGAGGTCATGTCATTGGAGAGTATGCGTGACCGCTGGACTGCTTTCGGCTGGGATGTGTTGGAAATGAATGGGGATGAAATGGAAGATATCATCCGGACTTTCCATTCTATTGATTATACGAATAAAAAGCCTCATTTGCTTATCTCCCATACTACAAAAGGGAAAGGAGTATCTTATATGGAAGGCATTGCAAAATGGCATCATGGCGTGCCTACAGCCGAACAATATGAAGAGGCTGTTCGCGAGATATCCGAAAGAATTGAAAAACTAGAAAAAGAAAACAATGGCAAATAATATAATAGCGTGCAGAAAGAGCTTTACAGATACATTGCTGGAGTTGGCTCGTCAGGATAAAGATATTGTGGCGGTTACAACAGACGCCAGGGGTTCTGTTACTTTGGGAGATTTTGCAAAAGAATTACCCGCACAGTTTGTAGAATGTGGAATAGCCGAACAGGATGCGGTAGGAATTTCAGCAGGTTTGTCACATAGCGGAAAAAAAGTTTTTGTATGTGGTCCGGCTTGCTTCTATGTGGCACGTAGCTTGGAACAGGTGAAAGTTGATTTGGCTTACAGTCAGAATAATGTGAAGATATTGGGAGTGAGTGGTGGTGTCGCATACGGTGCTTTAGGGGCTACTCATCATAGTCTGCATGATATTGCCGTATTAAGAACTTTTCCGGGAATGAATATCGTTCTCCCCTGTGATGCCCGTCAGACACGTAAGTTGGTCAAGCTATTGGTCGATTATCCCGAACCGGTGTATGTACGTGTAGGAAGAGCTGCTGTTCCCGATGTGTATGAGAATGATGATTTTGATTTTGTTCTGGGAAAAGCTAATATGCTGCTGGATGGTACGGACCTGACCATCATTGCCGCCGGAGAAACGGTTTATCATGCTTATCAAGCTGGTTTGATATTACAGGAGAAAGGCATTAAGGCACGTGTGTTGGATATGTCTTCCATAAAGCCTGTTGATGTGGAAGCTATCAAGAAAGCGGCAGAAGAAACCGGAAGAATTATCACTGTGGAAGAGCATAGTCAGTTTGGTGGTTTGGGAGCTATTGTGGTTGAGACGCTTTCTGAAAATCCGGTTCCGGTACGTATTATCGGTATTCCCGATGAAAATGTAGTTCATGGAAATTCTCATGAAATCTTTGCTCATTATGGGTTGGATAAAGAAGGAATCTGTAAGGCTGCTCTTGAATTCATGAAAAAATAAACATGTCCTTTTAAAATCTAATAGTATGATTAGCAAAATAATTACCATAGACCAAAGTACTTCGGCGACAAAAGCTATGCTGTTCTCTGAAAGTTGCGAATTGTTGCATCGGGTCAATATAGAGCATCAGCAATTCTATCCGCAACTAGGATGGGTGGAACACGATGCCGAAGAAATTTATAAAAATACCATAGAAGCTATACATTGTTTGCTAGAGAAGGAGGAAGTGAATGGGAAAGACATTTCTTATTCTCTTGCCATCACAAATCAGCGTGAAACGGTAGTTGTTTGGAATAAGCGGACTGGTAAACCTGTTTATCACGCCGTGGTATGGCAATGCCAGCGAGGGGCAGCTATTTGCAAGGAACTGAAAGATAAGGGATACAGCGGACTGGTACAACGGAAGACCGGATTACTTATCGATCCTTATTTTTCTGCCAGTGGTGCTAAGTGGATATTGGATAACGTGGAAAATGCACGTGAACTGGCAGAAAAGGGTGATTTGTTGATGGGCACTATTGATTCCTGGCTGATTTGGAAACTGACCGAAGGCAGGAATCATCTGACTGATTATACGAATGCGTCGCGTACCATGCTTTTTAATATTCATACTTTAGACTGGGATGAAGAGTTGTTGAAACTCTTCACTATCCCCCGGAGTATGATGCCGGAAGCTTTGCCCTGTGATGCTATTTTTGGAGAAACAACGATAGAGGGTTTGTTCAAATCTCCGATACAAATAGCAGGTGTTTTAGGTGATTCCCATGGAGCATTAACCGGTCAGATGTGTTTTGAGGCAGGTATGGGGAAGGTGACATACGGAACAGGCTCATCGGTCATGGTTAATATTGGAGAAGAGGCTGTTACTGCTCCTGAAGGGCTGGTCACGTCCGTTGGATTCTCGGCTTTAGGCAAAGTGTATTATGCTTTCGAAGGAAATATCCATTGTACCGGAGCCACTATCAAGTGGATGGTGGAGAAATTGGGATTGGTGGATTCGTTCAATCAAATTGAAACCTTAGCGACTTCGGTTAAAAACAATGATGGAGTCTATCTGGTTCCGGCTTTTACCGGATTGGGAGCTCCCTGGTGGAAACCGGATGCCAAAGCTGCCATCTGGGGAATGACACTGAATGCAGGCAAGGCACATGTGTTGCGTGCGGGATTGGAATCTATCGCTTATCAAGTGAAGGATTTGATAGACATGATGACACGGCAGGCAGGTATCGAATTGAAAGCCCTTCGTGTTGACGGAGGCCCCACGAAGAATCAGTTCCTGATGCAATTTCAGGCTGATATGTTGCAGGCTGTCATTAACCGTTCGGAAATAGAAGAAGCTTCTGCATTAGGGGCTGTTGTCATGAATGGCTTTGCCCGTAAGAAATGGACTAGTTTCCAAGAAGCTGCTGCCATGCGTACCATTGATAATTGCATTACTCCCTGTATGGAGGAAAAGGAACTTCAATCCTTGTATAGCGGATGGCGTGAAGCTGTCAAAAAAGTAATAGGACAGAATAACTAACTGAATATATCGTAACTTTTAATACCATTAGAAATGAAAAACAAGAAGAAAATGTGTTTTGGTGTTATCATTGGAACACGCGCTTATTTTAACTCGGAATTAGCAAAAGACGTTCGCAAACAATTGCTGGAAACACTGACAAAAGAAGGGTATGACTATGTCATTCTTCCCGAAGACGCTACGCCGACAGGCAGTAGCAGTATCGAAACAAGAGAAGATGGCTTGAAGTGTGCTAAATTGTTCCGTGAGAATCGGGAACGTATAGATGGAATCATTGTTTCACTGCCCAATTTCGGTTTTGAAATCGGTATCATCAATGCCATCAGTGTGGCCGATCTGAATGTGCCTGTTTTGGTTCAGGCATGTGATGACGAGAATGATAAAGTTGATTTGGATAGCCGTCGTGACGCATTCTGTGGTAAGATTTCCGTATGCAATAACTTGTATCAGTACGGCATTCCTTTTACTGATACCACCCTTCATACTTATTCTATTTATTCTGATTTGCTGGCTGCCGATATCAATAAATTTGCAGCTATCTGCCGTGTAGTTAATGGTCTTCGTCATGCTCGTATCGGTGCTATCGGTACTCGTCCCGCAGGATTCCAGACGGTTCGTGCCAGTGAGAAGCTGTTGCAGGCATCGGGTATTACAGTCATTCCGGTAGACCTTTCCGAGATTTTGGCTGCTGCCCATAAGATTGAGGATACCGATGAGGTATTGCAGGCCAAACTGAAAGAAATCAGACAGTATGCTGTTGTTCCTGAACAATACAGTGATAAGCTGGTTTTGCAGGCTAAATTTGGTGTGGCCGTAGAAAAATGGATGGAGGCCAATGAAATTGATGCTGTAGCTATCCAGTGTTGGGACTCTTTGGAACAAAACTACGGTTGTGCGGCTTGTGTGACTATGAGTATGTTGAGTGAGAAACTAATTCCTGCTGCCTGTGAAGTGGATATTGCCGGTGCAGTATCTATGTATGCGTTGACTTTGGCTTCCGGGTGTCCGTCGGCGCTGCTTGACTGGAACAATAACTTTGCCGAAGATCGTAACAAGTGCGTATGTACACATTGTGGTAACTTCCCTAAATCATTTGTAATGAATGAATTGAAGTTAGGAACATTAGGAGTATTGGGTAGAACCTTGGGTAAAGTACACACTTTCGGTGCCGTTTACGGTAAAGTAAAACAGGGTGATTTTACATTCTTCCGTATCTCGACAGATGATACGAAGGGTTGTATCAAGTCTTATTTGGGTAAAGGTGACCTGACTGATGATCCATACGGAATGGATGGTTGTATAGCAGTAACCAAGGTGGATAATCTGCAGCCGCTTATGAAATATATCTGTAAGAATGGATTCGAACATCACGTGGCTATGTGCCGTGGCAATGTGAAAGATATTCTGGCAGAAGCTATTGAAACTTATCTGAACTGGAATATCTATATTCACGAATAATATCGATGAAATATGATATTGGTAGATAATTACTTTTTGGCAATCCTCTGCTGTGTCATTTGCTGTGCCTGTTGGGGCTCTTGGGCAAATACACAGAAGATGGTCGCCGCCAAGCAATGGAGCTTTGAACTGTTTTATTGGGATTTGACCGTCGGTTTGTTCCTTACAGCTTTATTGGGGGCGGTGACTTTAGGAAGTATGGGAAGTGAAGGCCGTACCTTTTTTCAGGATTTGGCAGTCATGGACTGGTCTAGCATTCAATATGCATTCTTGGGCGGTGTTGTATGGAATTTCGGCAATATATTTCTTACAGCAGCCATTGCTGTAGCCGGAATGTCAGTAGGTTTTCCTATCGGTGGAGGCTTGGCCTGGATTGGAGGTATTGTATTCAATTATTTATTAATCTCTTTGGCCGGTCAGACCTATCAGGGAAATCAGTTTTTACTATGGAGTGGTGTGTTAGTCATCATTATCGCTATCTTGATTTGCGGAAAAGCATATGGAAAGTTATCATCCGGTAAAGCTTCCACACCCAAGAAAGGTATCTTGTTGGCTATTATGGCAGGTATTGCTATCATGTTCTTTTATGGATTGGTTGTAAAATCCCTGGATCCGCAGTATGTGGCCGGTGGAACCGGAACATTGACTCCTTATACAGGTGTGTTCTTCTTTGCGGTAGGTATATTGGTTAGTACACCGATATTTAATACATTCGCCATGAAACATCCCGTGGAAGGCAGGGTAGTGACCATGAAAGATTACTTTGCCGGTGATGCAAAGACTCATCTCACAGGGATGCTGGGAGGTTTTATATGGATGGGTGGCATGGTGATTAGTTTTATGGGAGCCGGTGCTGCCAATCCGGCTATCTCATACGCCCTTAGCAACGCGGCCCCTGTGGTGGCCATGATATGGGGAGTCTTTGTCTGGAAGGAGTTTAAAGATGCTCCGAAAGGAACTGATAAACTGATTGTGGCTATGTTTGCTTTGTTTATTATCGGCTTAATAAGCATAACTTTGTCGAATTGAAATTTGAATGAAGAGAAACTATAAAATAGGGCTTGTAATGAAGTCGTTACAAGCCGATTTTTTCAAAGTGATGAAAGAGGGGGCTATTCAGTATGCGGCCCCTCTTCCGTTTTTGGATTTGATTTGTGTGGGAACGGCTACACAGACAGAGGTAAAGGAACAGATTGACTTGATGTATTCTTTGATTCATCAACAAGTCGATGCCATCGTATTGGTGCCTATAGACTCAAAGGCTTTGGTTCAGCCTGCAGTAGAGGCTGTCAGGAAAGGAATTCCGGTAATTAATATTGATATTCAGCTGGATGCTCAGCTATTGGAGCAGGCAGGAGTAGAAGTGGCTTTTGTGGGACCGGATAATTTTGCGGCTGCGTATGAAGTGGGTAAATTATTGGGTAAGAAGTTGCGGAATGAAGATAAAGTTGCTATTATTGAAGGATTGGCGGCAGCCGATAATGCGCAGCAGCGTAAAAGAGGTTTCATCAAAGCGATAGAAGAAAAAGGGTTAAGATTGGTGGCGTCCGAACCAGCCGACTGGGAAACGGAGAAAGCCGCCGAAGTCTTTCAGGCTATGTGGATGCGGTATCCTGATTTGAAAGCTGTATATTGCAGCAATGATGCGATGGCGTTGGGGGTTCTTCAGCAAATGCAAGAAAAAAAATGCTATTTGCCGGTAGTGGGTTTTGATAATGATGCGGTAATGAAAGAATTTCTTTCTACAGGAAAACTGGTTGCTACAGCTGACATTTTCAGTTCACAAATGGCTGTCCGAGGGATTGAGTTCGCTTTGGATGTACTGGAAGGAAGAATAGAGAATAGAGGGGTTCATTCTACTGCCTATGAAATTATAAAACAATGAGTTTATATTGGGAAACGGCCTATACTGAGATATGCACCCAAAGCACCGGCTGTTTAACTTCTTAATATGACTGACAATGAGCAATATTAAGAAGTATTCTTTTTACGAATGAAATATTTAGTGTAATTTTGTGGCTCAAAATAAATTAAATAGAATCATTATGGCAGCAAAACCAGGTATACCTAAAGGAACGAGAGATTTTTCGCCGGTGGAAATGGCGAAACGTAATTATATATTCAATACGATTCGTGATGTATTTCATCTTTTCGGCTATCAGCAGATTGAAACTCCTTCTATGGAGAATTTGTCTACCTTGATGGGAAAATACGGTGATGAAGGGGATAAGTTATTGTTTAAGATACAGAACTCAGGTGATTATTTCAACGGCATTACCGATGAGGAATTGCTGAGCCGCAATGCGGTAAAGTTAGCGAGCAAATTCTGTGAAAAGGGATTGCGCTATGACCTCACTGTACCGTTCGCCCGTTACGTGGTCATGCACCGTGACGAAATCAGTTTCCCTTTCAAGCGTTATCAAATTCAGCCGGTTTGGCGTGCGGACCGTCCTCAGAAGGGCCGTTATCGTGAATTCTATCAGTGTGATGCCGATGTGGTAGGCAGTAATTCTTTATTGAATGAAGTGGAGCTGGTACAGATGATAGACCGGGTATTTGGCAAATTCGGAGTACGCGTTTCAATTAAAATCAATAATCGTAAGATATTGACCGGTATTGCCGAGATCATAGGTGAGGCCGATAAAATTGTGGATATCACCGTAGCTATTGATAAGCTGGACAAGATAGGCTTGGAAAATGTAAATGCGGAATTGGCTTCTAAAGGGATTCCTCAAGAGGCTATTGATAAATTGCAGCCGATTATTTTATTGAGTGGAAGCAATGAAGAGAAATTGGAAACTTTGAAAACAGTCCTTGCAGCCAGTGAAACGGGAATGAAGGGAGTAGAAGAAAGTGAATTCATATTAAAAACCGTATCTACACTGGGTGTGAAGAGTGAAGTGGAACTGGATTTGACTTTGGCTCGTGGCTTGAATTATTATACTGGCGCTATTTTTGAAGTGAAAGCCTTGGATGTACAGATTGGCAGTATCAGCGGTGGCGGCCGTTATGATAACCTGACCGGTGTCTTTGGTATGGACGGTATGTCTGGTGTAGGTATCTCTTTCGGAGCCGACCGTATTTTTGATGTGTTGAATCAGTTGGATTTGTACCCGAAAGAAGCGGTGAACGGAACTGAACTGTTGTTTGTAAACTTCGGTGATAAAGAAGCTGCTTATTGTCTGCCTATCCTGGCAAAAGTCCGTGAAACAGGGGTACGTGCCGAAATTTATCCGGATGCTGCTAAAATGAAGAAACAGATGGGATATGCCAATGACAAGCAGATTCCTTTTGTCGCCATTGTTGGTGAAAATGAAATGAACGAAGGGAAACTGACTTTGAAGAATATGACTACGGGCGAGCAGTCACTGGTTACACCGGATGAGTTGTTGGCAGTAGTGAAAGCTTGATCTCATCAAGCGGATGTTGTCGGAATAGTCCGGTATATTCATCCGTGATTATCTATGCGGATTAACAGATTATTTTTTTTCTTCCGTCACTATATCTCCTTTAGAATCAGTGAGATGTGGTGACGGAAGTTCTTTTTTCCCTCCGAAATGGTTTGTTCTCCTTTCCCTGTGTGGAGTCGACAAGGCGGAATGCCCGTTCTTGTCGTTGTTGATTGTATTTCTTGTTTTAAGGATGAAAACTGATGAAGCTGACCTGAAATATGATTTTCTTTTGCGAGGGTCTGATATTATTATATATATTTGTGAAATGCTAGCCTTATAAATTTAATCAGATGATAGATGAAAAGCAGTTGATATCCCATTTGTATCAAAATAGGGAGAATGGTCAATGGATGATACAAACCAATGATGAACATCAAAAGGGGGTTGCTGATATGGCGGCATCCTTCGCCGGGCAGTTCGGACTTCCTTCTTGGGGGCGTGCGCTCGGCCTACTTCATGATAAAGGAAAGGAACGGGCGGCATTCCAGCAATACATACGCAAGATGAATGGTTTGCCTACGAGTGACAAGAAGCGCTATGATGATCATACCCATGCTTTTGTGGGTGGAATATTGGCAAAAGAACTTATGGGAAAAGATGTTTCCCATCTTCTTGTAAACCAAATTATTTCTCATCACACGGGGTTACATAATTTCGGGGATGTGGAAAACATATTGAAAGAGAGGCTATTGTCCGAAGAAATAAACGAGGGTGACATTAGCATAAACAAACCTTTATTATTCCAAGAATTTATTGATTCACCTTTTTCTAAATCAAAGGTTGAATGGAAACACTTTCATCACCTTTCCCGTATGCTTTTTTCCTGTCTTGTAGATGCCGACCGACTCGATACAGAACGGTTTATGGATGTAGAGTCATGGCGGAAGCGGGGAAATTTGGCTACGCTTGTCGATTTGCTTCCACAGCTGGAGGTATATATGCAAAAACTGCAATCGAATGCAGCCGATACGAAAGTGAACCGCATCCGCCGGCAAGTGAAAGAACAATGCAGTAGAACTTCTTCAAGCGAAAAAGGATTTTATAGCCTTACGGTTCCGACGGGAGGCGGTAAAACACTTTCTTCTTTGTTATGGGCCATGAAGCATGCTGTAAGCCATTCAATGAATCGTATCATCATCGCCATCCCATATACCAGTATCATTGTGCAAACGGCAGGGCTTTTGAAGGAAATCTTTGGTGAAGAAAATGTATTGGAGCATCATAGTAATTTCGACCCCGATGATATTAAGGACGAGGAAAATAGGGAAAAAGCAAAATTGGCTACAGAGAATTGGAACTATCCCATTATTGTCACTACCAATGTACAGCTTTTTGAATCTATGTTTAGCAATAAAACATCTGATTGCCGCAAACTGCACAACATGGCAAATTCAATTCTTGTTTTGGATGAGGTTCAGATGTTGCCAACCGGCTTCTTGCAGCCGATAGTCGATGCGCTGAAAGCGTATCAGGAAATGTTCGGGATTTCGGTATTGTTTACCACGGCAAGTCAGCCGGTATTGAGCGGTCTGATAGAAGGAACAAATCCTAAAGCTGATTTTAAGGGAATAGAACATATCAAGGAAATTATTCCGGAAGAATTTGCTTTGCATGACCAACTTCGCCGTGTGAAGTTGGCAATCGATGATACAGGAAGAACATACGATGAGATAGCTGCAAAGGTGTCTGAATATAATAAGGTGTTGTGCATAGTGAACACTCGTAAAGATGCCAAAGAGCTGTATGACCGTTTGCCCAATGACGGAGTGAAATTGCATTTGTCTAGAATGATGTGCCCTGCCCACTTACACGAAACTATTGGCAAAATAAAAACTTTATTGAAGGATGGGTTGCAGCCGATTGTCAGGGTAATTGCAACCCAACTTGTGGAGACTGGTGTGGATATAGACTTTCCGGTTGTGTTCCGTCAAGAAGCAGGACTCGATTCTGTATTGCAAGCAGCGGGACGGTGCAATCGGGAAGGACGAAGTGCCATGGGACATACATTTGTGTTCAGTCTGGCTGCAGAGAAGCGAAACCCCTTCGGTTCAATGGCTGACTCCAACAATGCTCGGTTGAATTTGCCGGAAGATAGTGATTGGTTTGCTCCTTCTACCATGAAAGCGTATTTTTGTCAATTGTATAGCAGAAAACAAACATTTGATGAAAAGGATATAAAGCACTGGCTTTACAAACCTACTGAGTTATGTTTTGAAACTGCATCAAAAGAATTTCGCCTGATTGATGATACAAGTATAAATGTTATCGTAAATTGGGAAAACAGCATGGAACTTATAGAGCAGTTGAAAGAATCGGGGTGTACCTACTCGTTGGTGAAGCAATTGGCGAAATTTACTGTAGGCATCCGTTCCTATGATTTTAAGCAACTGAAAGGCTATGGGCTTGTCGAAGAAATATTGGAAGGAATATATGTATTGGCAGACAGGTCTCAGTATAATAAAGCCACAGGTCTCAGTCTTGATAACCATTGGCTGGAGGAGGTATTAATGATATAAAGAAACGGATATGACAAAGAAAGAAACATTGAAATTGTTTGAAGAACGTAAAGTCCGCACCGTGTGGGATGATGAAAAGGAAAAATGGTATTTTTCGATAGTTGATGTGGTGTCAGTTTTAACAGACAGTGTTGATGCAACTGCTTATTGGCGTAAGTTAAAGCAAAGACTTAAAGAAGAGGGAAATGAAACCGTGACAAATTGTCACGGTTTGAAAATGAAAGCCGCAGACGGTAAGATGCGACTTACAGATGTGGCTGATACAGAACAACTACTACGTATCATTCAGTCTATCCCATCTCCCAAGGCAGAACCGTTCAAGCAATGGATGGCACATGTAGCATCCGAACGTCTTGATCAGATGCAAGACCCTGAGTTGAGTATTGAGCAAGCTATGATGGACTACAAGCGACTTGGTTACTCTGACAACTGGATAAACCAACGCTTGAAGAGCATTGAAATCCGTAAAGATCTTACAGATCAATGGAAACTACATAATGTAGAGGAAGGTGTTCAATATGCTACTCTTACAGACATTATCTATCAGCAATGGGCTGGAAAGTCGGCAAAGGAGTACAAACAGTTCAAGGGCTTGAAGAAAGAAAATCTCCGGGACAATATGACCAATGAAGAATTGGTTCTTAATATGCTGGCCGAACTCTCTACGACAAGTATTACTAAAGCTAAAAATCCTCAGACATTGGGTGAAAATATGCAGTGTGCGGCTGATGGTGGTGATGTGGCTCGTGTGGCACGCGAACAGTTGGAGCAAAAAACCGGTCGTGAAGTGGTAACTCCCTTGTCGGCAAAAAGGTTTTTTGAAGGTCAGAAACCAGAAGATTTATTGGAAAACAAGGAAAACGATGAATGATATGGAATATACAGATAAAGAATATTGTTTGGAGGTGTGGGGCGATTGGGCTTGTTTCACTCGTCCGGAATTGAAAGTAGAGCGTGTGAGTTACGATGTCATAACGCCATCGGCGGCACGCGCCATCTTTGAAGCGATACTGTTTAAACGCTATGCCATGCGTTGGCAGGTAACAAAGATTGAGGTACTCAGGCCTATTAAATGGGCTACCATTAGACGGAATGAGGTGGGGGCAGTTGCCAGTAAATCACCTATCATTATTGAAGATAAACGTCAGCAGAAGAACACGTTGCTTCTGCTGGATGTGCGTTACCGAATTTATGCTAAGTTAGTATTTATTCCGGTAAAAGACCGTCCGAAAGAGGCTTTTGCCAAGCATCAGCCAAGTGCGGACGAGAATCCTATGAAGTATTATCAGATGTTCGAACGCAGGGCATCACAAGGGCAATGTTTTACGCAGCCCTATCTCGGATGTCGTGAGTTTTCTGCAAACTGGAAGTATATTGAAAGTACTGATAATCTTGATTATCCCTTAGCCGAAGACAGAGATTTCGGTATTATGCTTTATGATATGGACTTTGAGGGAAATCCACACAAACCGGATGCAATGTTTTATAGAGCCCAAATGAAAAAGGGAGTGATTGTTGTACCGGATAAAGATAGTGAGGAGGTGTTGAGATGATATTGAAAGCATTATATGATTATTATCATCGGAGTGGAGATGATGTGGCCCCTTTTGGTTTAGAATACAAAGAGATTGGATTTATTATTGTTATTGATAGATGTGGAAAATTTCTGCGCTTTGAAGACAGGCGTATAGATAAGAAGTCGGCACAGCAGTTTCTTGTTAAGAAAAGTGTTAGCCGGTCAAGTGCCCCTGTTGCAAACTATTTGTATGACAATTGTAAATATGTATTTGGTTATTCCGATAAGGGGGATATGGAAAAGATACGTAAGTACTTTGAAGTATTTAAGGCGAAAGTAAAAGATATATATGATGCTTTTCCGGATAATGAGGACATAAAAGCTGTTTATGCATTTTATCAGCAAGACCCTTCTTTTATAGTTGGGGCTATGCAGAAAGATTCTTTATGGGATGATATAGCCAAAAATCTTAATAAGAAATATTCTACCTTTTCTTTCCTTATAGAAGGGGATACGAAAATAGTGGCTTCGAAAACGGAATTGATAAATTTGTTTGAAGAGAATCATGGCGTGGTAGGAAATCTTTGTTTGATAACAGGGAGATATTCAAAAGTTGTAGAGATTACAACTGCTACAAAGATACTTGGAAGCCAAGAAACAGCCAAACTGGTTGCATTTCAAGTTAATTCCGGGTATGATTCGTATGGGAAATCTAAAGGATACAATGCTCCAATATCAGAAGAAGCTGAATTTGCATATACAACCGCATTGAATCATTTGCTGCGTTCGGATTCTCACAATAAGTTTATGGTGGGCTCACGTACTTATCTTTTCTGGGCTTCCTCCAATAGCGAGGCTTCAAAAGAGTCCGAGAATAGTTTATTTTCTTTGTTGGGGCGGATTGAAGAAGAAAATGACGACCCAAACAGGCGTATAAAGTTAGTATATGATACTTTCCAGTCTATCTATAACGGAAAATTATCGGCAAACGATGATGACAAATTCTTCATTTTGGGTTTGGCTCCTAATTCGGCAAGAATTGCGGTAGTATATTGGAATGAGATGCCTTTGCGTGAGTTTGCAGGTTTGATAAGTAAGCATTTTACAGATATGGAGATGGTGGACACTCGCAAAGATAAGAAGCCGTACTTGGGACTGCATTCCATTCTTGGAAATGTTACTCTTGGAGGAAAGTCAAGTGATGCGACTCCCAACCTTCCTGATGCTGTGGTGAGAAGCATATTTCAAGGGTTGCCGTATCCGGCTTCTCTCTTTCAAGCATGTATTCGTCGCATACGTACAGAACAATCCGTCAATATAGTGCGTGCTGCTATCATCAAGGCATATCTCAACAGACTAAACGAAAATAACAACCATAAAAAATTAGATGTTATGTTAGACAAAGAAAATCAAAATCAAGGGTATCTTTGTGGAAGGCTATTTGCCGTACTTGACAAGATACAGGAGGATGCCAATGGTATTCATTCCATTCGAGAACGCTATATGAATGCTGCATCAGCAACTCCTTCCATGGTTTTTGCCACGGTGCTCAACCTTTCTACTCATCATATAGAGAAGTTGAATCCGGGTGGACAAGTGTTCTATGAGAAGCTGAAACAGGAAATTATATCCAAACTTGATGCAAAAGGATTTCCTCCACATCTTAACCTGCAAGATCAAGGACGGTTCTTTGTGGGATATTATCATCAACGTCAAGACCTTTTTATGAACAAGGAAAATAAAGAAATGGAATAATAATTTTAAAAATATAAAGTTATGTCAGAACTAAAGAATAGAATTGATTTCGTTTACATATTTGATGTAAAAGATGGTAACCCAAATGGTGATCCGGATGCGGGTAATCTACCACGTGTGGATGCCGAAACAGGTATGGGACTTGTTACGGATGTCTGTTTGAAACGCAAGGTTCGTAACTATGTACAAATAGCAAAAGGGCTTGTGAATGGCTTTGATATATTTATCAAAGAGAAGGCAGTCCTGAATACTTTGATTGATAATGCACATGATGATTCAGAAGTAAAAAATGCAAAGGACAAAATAGAAGCAGCACGTCGTTTTATGTGTAATAATTACTTCGATATCAGAACATTCGGCGCAGTTATGTCAACAGGTAAAAATGCGGGTCAAGTTCGTGGCCCTATCCAGTTCACCTTTGCTCGTTCTATAGATCCAATTGCTGTAGCGGAACATTCTATTACTCGTATGGCAGTAGCAACAGAGAAAGAAGCAGAAAAACAAGATGGTGGCAATCGTACAATGGGACGTAAAGCCACCATTCCTTATGGCCTCTACGTCTGTCACGGCTTCATCTCCGCCAACTTGGCACAACAGACAGGATTTTCTGAAGAAGACCTTGAACTATTTTGGAACGCATTAAAGAATATGTTCGATGTGGATCGTTCGGCGGCACGTGGATTGATGAGTGCTCAAAAACTGATAGTCTTCAAGCATGACTCCATATTGGGTAATGCTCCCGCCAACAAGTTGTTTGAATTGGTAAAAGTGGAGAAAGTCTGCGATGGAGCACCACGCTCATTCATCGATTATTCAGTTACTATAGATAAGGAGAATGCTCCATCAAATGTAACTATTGAGGAACTGATATAATTCCATCGTATGTACAATGAAGACGATATGCTCATGTTGTCGGGGATTCAGCACTTTAGGTTCTGTCCCCGGCAATGGGCTTTGATACACATTGAGCAGCAATGGGGCGATAATCGTCTCACCATCGAAGGACAGATTCTGCACAAGCATGTAGATGATCCGTTTTATAGACAGAAGTGTGGTGACCAGATAACATTGCGTGCGGTGAATATCGCTTCGCGTGAACTTGGACTCTATGGAATCTCTGATGCCATAGAGTTGTTTCCTTCCTCATCTCTTGAAAATACTATCTTGCATCCCAACTATCCGGGGCGATGGCAACCGGTTGCTGTGGAGTATAAGCATGGTAAACCGAAAAGAAACGAGGTGGATGAAGTGCAGTTGGCAGCACAAATCATGTGCATAGAAGAAATGTATGCTATCCATATACCATACGGCGCTTTCTTTTATGGGGAGCTTCGCCATCGGGTTAATGTGGATATAACGGAGGAACTGCGAGATATAGTCAGACAATGTGCCCGGGATATGCACGATATATTTAGTAAAGCGGTTATCCCGAAGGCTGGATATGGGAAACATTGTGACAAGTGCTCGCTGAAAGATATTTGCATGCCGGAAATGGTAAATAATTGTACTTCGGTAGATAATTACCTTACTAAAAATCTGTATCTATGAGAAAACTATTGAATACTTTGTATGTGACGACACCGGAAGCGTATCTTAGTAAGGATGGGCTGAATGTCGTTATATCTGTTCAGCAGGAGGAGGTGTTTCGTATTCCTGTCATAAATATAGAAGGCATCGTTACGTTCGGATATATGGGCGCAAGTCCCGGTGTGATGAAATTGTGTAGTGACAATGGTATATCACTCACATTTCTTTCTCCACAAGGCAGATTCATCAGCAGGGTTCAAGGTGCTACGAAAGGAAATGTTCTGTTACGCAAAAAGCAGTACCAATTGTCGGACGATGCATCTTGGTCGTTGCATGTGGTTCGGTTGATGATTGGTGGTAAGATTCAAAACTATCGCAATATATTGAGGAGATATATTCGTGATTATGGTGAGAATGAAGACATTAATAGGGCGGTGCAAGTATTGGAACGTGCCAAACGTGATGTTTTGAAGGCTCAAGATAAGACGGAATTAATTGGTTATGAGGGGATGGCTTCGAATGCCTATTTTGAGGTATTGCCAATCTTGATACTTAATCAGAAGACTGATTTCCCATTTCATGGTCGCAATCGTCGTCCTCCCAAGGATGCGGTGAATGCCATGTTGTCTTTTGCATATACCTTGATTGCCAATGATGTTGCGGCCGCTCTCGAAACTGTTGGCCTTGATCCATACGTCGGGTTTCTCCATACACTCCGTCCGGGGCGCACGTCGTTGGCTTTAGATATGATGGAAGAGTTACGTGCTTACCTTGGCGACCGTTTTATTTTGTCGTTGATTAATAAAAGACAGATTTCAGTAAAAGACTTCTTGTTCCAAGGTGATAATGGGGTTGTTATGACAGATAAAGGGAAAAAGACTTTTATTACTGCATGGCAGGCAAGGAAAAGGGAAGTGATAATTCATCCTTATCTTAATGAAAAAGTTGAAATAGGGCTTCTGCCTTATGTGCAGGCTATGTTAATGGCAAGATATATCAGGCAGGATATTGACGATTATCCGGTATTTCTTATAAAATGATTTTTAATTATGTACATTCTTGTGACTTACGATGTGGATACTACAAGCAAAGAGGGGGCTCGCCGTTTACGATGTGTGGCCAAGGCATGTTTGGATTATGGACAGAGGGTGCAGAACTCAGTCTTTGAGTGTGTAGTGACGGAAGCGCAATATTCTCTTTTAAAAGGGAGAGTTAGGGATATTATTGATATGTCTCTTGATAGTGTTCGTTTTTATATTCTTAGTAAAAATGAGAATAAGAGGGTAGAAGTAATAGGTGTTGAAACGGCTTATAAAGTTGAGGAGGCTCTTATAATATAATGCGAATGTGGTGTGTTACAAAAAAAGTAGTATCTTCGCATGTGTTAATAATCAGTAGATTAAATTATTTGTAGAGTATTTCTTCGTTATGAAGTTGAATAATAATGATGATTCGCATAACAGTGGATTAAACTTGCTGATTTATAATATGTTATTAGATATAGAGTCACACCCTACGTGGGTGTGTGGATTGAAACTTTGAAAAGCTTTAACACAATAAGATGTAGCAATGTCACACCCTACGTGGGTGTGTGGATTGAAACAAAAAATATCCTCACTGTTAGCACCTGACGCCCCGTCACACCCTACGTGGGTGTGTGGATTGAAACATCAATGGCCCAGTATTCGGCAATATCGAAGATGGTCACACCCTGCGTGGGAATATATGGATTGGAGCATTGTTCACTCGTCGGTCAAGTTTATGGAAGAACTGTAAGCATTCGGCCTCTTATGTATTTCTCTCCAGGCTTTTGATTTTGTTATGACTGGAAAAAACACGTACAAGCCCGAATGCTTATCTTTTGTTTGTCTTCTTTTGTTGTTTCACCTAGGTGACAATACATTGGCACCTAAGTGGAGAGGCGTAGTCACCCAAGTGATACGATTGCTTCACCTTGGTGAAACTATAAATTCAACTAAGTGTTTGCACGATAAGGCCTTGTAACTGAAGTAAATGGATGAACCATCATGTAGGACACATCAAGAAGGAAAATCTATGAGTCTTCAGAAACAATGGTAAAAATCCACATACATACCAGTTAAGGGGAATTACGGATCCTTTTACACCACAAACCGTTGAAAATAAATGGTTTGTGGTGATAGAAACAAAAAAAGAACAGATGTCTTTTTAATACGCTATCTTATCCAATATCCCGTTCAAGTGTGCAATAGCCACTCCATAATTAGTCATGGGAATCTGTTGCTTACGGGCATTATCAATCCGGTTTAGTACATATTTGCGATTGAACATGCAGGCTCCGCAATGAATGATTAAGTGATAGGGTGTCAAATCCTCCGGAAAGTCTGTACCTGCAACGATATCTATTTGTAGCTCTTCGCCTATCTTTTTACGCAACATACGTGGAAGCTTTACTCTGCCTATGTCCTCGGTGGCAGGGGCATGAGTGCAGGCTTCCGCTATCAGTACCCGTGACTGTGGGGTGAGGCAGTCTATGGCTGAGGCTCCTTCTATATAATAATGTATATCTCCCTTATATCCTGCCATCAGGACAGAGAAAGAGGTGAGAAGGCTATCTGCCGGCTTTTGTTCATAAACGGTATGAAAAACCTGGGAGTCGGTTATAATCAGTTTCGGAGGGCGGGACAGAGCCTGCAAGGTGGAAGCTATTTGGTCTGTTGTACAACTCATCACCAGGCATTTCTTGTCCAATAATTCGCGCATCGTCTGTACCTGTGGAAGGATGAGACGGCCTTTGGGAGCCTGTATATCTTGCGGCATGACTAAGAGCACTAAATCTCCTTCTTTAACCAGATTTCCGGTAATGGTTTGTTGCCCGAAATCTGCCGGTAACTTTTCCAGAATCGCCTGATGTATCTTCTTTATACCTGTTCTTTCCTTTGCGCTGATAACGAGAGGCTTTTGACCGCAATCTTTTTCTATACGGAGTAGGGTGGATGCTATGTCTTTTCGTATGTCAGCCTTGTTCAGTAGCAAGATGACAGGGATGTTTTTTTCCTCCAATTGCTTCATCCACTTCTTTTCCTCTTCATGGGCTTCGTCTTCACAAAGAAGTAAGGCTATGTCTGTTCGTTCGATGGCTTTCAGCGTGCGGATGATGCGCATTTCTCCTAATTCTCCTTCATCGTCAAATCCCGGCGTGTCGATAAAGAGACAAGGGCCGATTCCTTGAATCTCCATGGCTTTGCTCACGGTGTCTGTCGTGGTACCGGGGATATCCGATACAAGGGCAGTATCCTGTCCGGTCAAGGCATTGATTAAAGAGGACTTGCCACTGTTGCGCCGCCCGAAGAGGGCGACGTGCAGGCGGTTGGCAGATGGGGTGTTGTTTAAACTCATATGTGGTTACTTTATCAGTCTGGAAACATCGCCCGGCGCGTGGGCCGGATTAGAATCTGAAATCTCGTTTCCCTTCTTCTATCTTTTTCAGGTTACAGGTTGCTATTTCTTTTATTTTCGGGTTGGGAATGTGTTCCAATTCTTTTTTTATCAATTGGATTCCCTTGGCTCGTGTATCCGCTGTCGCATAATCTTCCAGATACTCTTTCAGTGTCATCAATGCATTGGGTGCACAACAATTAGCAATTTGTCCCGATTTGACTAATGACATAAAGCGGTCACCTGTACGTCCTTCTCGGTAACAAGCTGTACAGAAACTGGGAATGTGCCCTAAATCGAGCAACCAGTTCACTACTTCATCCAAGGTACGGGTATCGCTGATATCGAATTGTGCCGAGTTTTCTTCCGGTGTTTCCGGAATGGCATAACCGCCTACGCTGGTCCGGGAACCGCCGCTGATTTGTGAAATTCCCAGATTCAAGACCTTACGTCGGGTTGCAGCCGATTCCCTTGTAGAGATAATCATGCCTGTATAAGGAACAGCAATACGGATTACTGCCACAATCTTACAGAATATCTCGTCCGAGATGGCGTCCGGAAAGTCTTGCGTGGCGATATCATCTGCCGGACAAATACGAGGAACGCTGATGGTATGCGGACCTACTCCGAAAGTGGCTTCCAGATGTTCGGCATGCATCAATAATCCTACAAAGTCATAGCGGTAGGTATTCAGCCCGAATAAAACACCTAGTCCTACATCGTCAATTCCCGCTTCCATGGCACGGTCCATCGCTTCGGTATGATAAGCATATTTGCTTTTCGGACCGGTAGGATGCAGGGCTTCGTAATTTTCTTTATGATAAGTTTCCTGAAACAAAATATAAGTGCCGATACCTGCGTCTTTCAGTTTGCGATAGTTTTCTATGGTGGTGGCGGCTATGTTGACATTGACCCGTCGGATGGCTCCGTTTTTATGCTTGATGCTATAAATGGTCCGGATGGATTCCAATATATATTCTATAGGGTTCCGTAGCGGGTCTTCTCCTGCTTCCAGTGCCAGACGTTTGTGTCCCATATCCTGCAAGGCAATTACTTCCTTACGAATTTCTTCTTGTGTCAGTTTCTTGCGTGCTATGGTCTTGTTCTTCAAATGATAAGGACAGTAAACACATCCGTTCACACAATAATTGGAAAGGTACAGGGGGGCGAACATCACAATACGGTTACCGTAAAACTTATGTTTGATTTCCTGTGCCAGATGGAAGATACGTTCTATCAAATCCGGTTGGTCACATTCCAATAGTAACGCTGCCTCACGATGGGATAGTCCTTTGCATCGGGCGGCTTTGTCAATCAGTTGCTCTATCAGAGCACGATTACTTTTGTTGCTGCGGGCATACTCCAGTGTTTCCAGTATTTCCTGGTGGTCAATGAATTCTTCCGCTATTTTAGAATCTGCTTTATACATATTTATTAGGGGTTAGTGATTATAATCACCTCTATCTGTTGATATCCGGTAACCGATTGTTTCCAATCGTTGTGCCAAGTTTCGTAGACCTTCGGCGGCTTCGGCGCCGAAAGCTGCTTTGTTGTCATACAAAGCATATTTTTCTCTTTGCTCCCGAGGGGAGAGATTGGGCATCACTACATTAGCTCCTGCCAATATCCCTTTTTCCCGTCCGTCCGGTGACAAGGTGGCAAGGGCGGTGGTCGATGGAATCAGGGCGGACGGGTGCATCAACCGGAAAAGGGATAATAGCTTGAGAGTCATTTCCACACTTCCGGCCGGTTCCATTCCGAATGGTGTTTCATGGTGGGGGATAAAAGGACCTATACCAATCATCTGGGGATGGAACTGTTCTATGAACAACAGGTCTTCTACCAGATGGGGCAGAGTTTGTCCCGGACTACCTACCATGATTCCTGTTCCGGTTTGATATCCTATTTCTTTCAGCCATTGTAAACATTGGAGGCGATGCTTTAGTGACATTTCTTCAGGATGGAGTTTCCGGTAATGCTGTTCGTTATGTGTTTCGTGCCGAAGCAGGTATCGGTTCGCTCCTGCCCGGAAAAAACGCTCGTATGCTTCCCGTGATTTCTCCCCTAATGAAAGGGTGATGGCACAATCGGAGAACTCATTGCGGATGGCGGCTACGGTTGCTTCTATCCACTCGTCTGTCAAGGCAGGGTCTTCGCCGCCTTGCATTACGAAGGTACGGAACCCGAGTGCGTATCCTTCACGGCAACATTCCAAAATGGTTTCGCGCTTTAATGCGTAGCGGGCCACAGCAGGATTTCCTTTTCTTATTCCACAATAATAGCAATTGTTACGACATCGGTTGCCCACCTCAATAAGCCCACGGATAAAGATGGCATTCCCGAAATGCGCTAAAGTAACTTCTTGGGCCTGTTGTTGGAGATACATTAAAGTATCAGCGTCCTGACAGGTGAGGAGAATAGCATATTCTTCGCCGGTCAAGCTATGTTTATGACGCAATTTATCAATCAGTTGCTTCATTCGTACTTTTTTATTAATGGAAAACCTGAAAAGCTCACCTGCTACTGTAGGGGCGGCCTCCATGCATTTGCCTAGTGGCACACAATGAACTTTATACATTCGAAGGTGTGTCAAAATGATAGATTGTTTTCATTTTGACACACTTCCCTATGGTGAAGGATTGCGAATAACGTCTTTCCGCTAAGGTAGTTTTCTACTTTTAATACGTCTTCTCCTGTTTAGCCAGTTCTTGTACCAACTGACGTTTCCCGTTACTGCCGCTATGAGTACTGGGTCCTGTGATACATCCCCCCTCGCAGGCCATCACTTCGATGAACTGTCCGGGAGCTTTTCCCGATTTTGCGTATGCACGTAATGTTCCGATATTCTTCTTGTTTAAATCGGATACCTGTATGGCATTGATTTTGTCCGCTTCCATTTTCAAGAATGCCTTTACGGCTCCCATCACGCCGCCAGCTTGTGCAAACCCATGCGCTTCGCGAACAGATGAGAATTCCATGGCGTATGGCTGTACAATCTCCAAGTTGACTTCGAAAGCATCGAAAATAGAAGAAACTTCCTCAAACGTCATCACAAAATCCACAGCTTCATCACGTTGGGCCTCTTTACGTTTGGCTACACATGGGCCTACGAATACGATCTTTGCATCAGGATACTTCTCTTTGGCTATACGTGCTGCATAATACATAGGTGAACCTGTGCCGGAAACGTATTTTTTCATATCGGGAATATACTTGTTCACCAGCTCGATGTACGATGGACAGCATGAAGTGGTCATGAATTTCTGTCCTTCCTCCAACTTCTCTATCAGTTCGTGTGCTTCGTGTTCTACGGTAGACATGGCGCCTTGTGCCACTTCAATTATATCGGTGAAACCGATTTGTCTGAATGCACCATATACCTGTTCGATAGTTGTGCTGAATTGCCCTAAAATAGATGGCGCGACAATGGCTACCACTTGTTCTCCTTTACGGATGCGTTGCAACACATCGAATGTCTGTGATATTTCAAAAATGGCCCCGAAAGGACAAGCATTCATACATTTACCGCAATAAATACATTTGTTCTCGTCGATATGCTCTATACCGTGTTCATCTTTGCTGATCGCTTTGACAGGACAAGATTCTTCGCAAGGAACAGGAATATAAACGATTGCGTGATAAGGACAGCTTTTGTGGCAGATGCCGCAACTGATGCAGGTATCATGGTCGATCCATGCCTTGCCGGTGTCAGCATGTACATGTACGGCTCCTTTAGGACAATTGTACTGGCAACTGCGGGCGGTACATCCCCGGCATAAGTCGGTGATTTCGTAATTGATCTGTACGCAGGCCGAGCATGCTTCGTCTATAACACACATAATGTTGTCTTTGGGCTTTCCATTGTTTGCACGTTCTATAGCACGTGCGGCATATTCGGATAGTGGAGTGAGCTCATCGGTTTCGTCATCCATATCCAGCCCCAATAGAGGAAGGGATTTGTATTTCCATACAGCGCGTTCTTTGTGTACGCAGCAGCGCCCTGCATGTTTTGAACGTCGGGGGCTGAGTTCTAATGGCAGACGGTCTATTTTGTCTGTTGTCAGTTCTCCGTTTTTCCACAATTTTACAAGTTCTGTCAGCAATCTGTGGCGGACAATCATAATGTTGTTCGTAAATGCCATATAGTTAAAGGGGTTAGTTATTAGGTTTTGCAAAGATAGTGATAGTTTGTGTCCTATGGAAATATTAAAAAAAGAAAAATCACATTTTCCTCTTTTTATATTCAGATTTGTTCTGTCGCTGTGGAATGTAGCCGACTGGTTTATATATGAATCTTTATAGGTAAAAATAATAAATTTCGTAAAAGCAACTGATAATGGCAGGGGAAGAGGAAACCATTTTAGTGAAAGATATGTTATAGCTGTGCCAATTTGGCAGAATAAAACTGTCAATTTCTCCTTTTTCATGTTTGGCACGTTTTTCGCAAGATATTTTGCGTCACTGCTTAAAGATGACGGATAATTGATATAATTAAAAGTATAACATATAAAAATTAAGAACTATGAACATTAAACCATTAGCAGACAGAGTATTGATTCTTCCAGCTCCTGCGGAAGAAAAAACAATCGGTGGTATCATTATTCCTGATACAGCAAAGGAAAAACCATTGCAAGGTGAAGTTGTCGCAATAGGTAACGGAACGAAAGACGAGGAGATGGTGTTGCATGTAGGTGATCAGGTATTGTATGGCAAATACTCGGGTACAGAATTGGAACATGACGGTAAGAAATACCTTATCATGCGTCAGAGCGATGTTCTCGCTGTTTTGGGATAATTAAATAGTACATTGTAAATCATTAAATTGTAAATAGAATTATGGCTAAAGATATTAAATTCAACATTGATGCCCGTGACGAATTGAAGAAGGGTGTAGACGAATTGGCTAACGCAGTGAAAGTAACTCTTGGTCCGAAAGGACGTAATGTGATTATTGAAAAGAAATTCGGTGCTCCTCACATTACTAAGGATGGTGTAACTGTGGCAAAGGAAGTGGAATTGGCTGATGCGTTTCAGAACACAGGTGCGCAATTGGTGAAATCTGTTGCTTCAAAGACAGGTGACGATGCAGGTGACGGTACTACTACTGCTACTGTGCTGGCTCAATCAATCGTAGGGGTAGGTTTGAAGAATGTTACTGCCGGAGCAAATCCGATGGATTTGAAACGTGGTATTGATAAAGCTGTTGCCAAAGTGGTTGAATCTATCAAGTCTCAGGCCGAGATGGTAGGTGACAATTATGACAAGATTGAACAAGTAGCTGCGGTATCTGCCAATAACGATCCTACTATCGGTAAGTTGATTGCAGACGCTATGCGTAAAGTTTCTAAAGATGGTGTGATTACTATCGAAGAGGCTAAAGGAACGGATACTACTATCGGTGTGGTAGAAGGTATGCAGTTTGATCGTGGTTATCTGTCTGCTTACTTTGTAACCGACACAGAAAAGATGGAATGTGTGATGGAACATCCGTACATCTTGATTTATGATAAGAAGATTTCTAACTTGAAGGATTTCTTGCCTATTTTGGAACCGGCTGTACAGAGCGGACGTCCTTTGCTGGTGATTGCAGAAGATGTAGACAGCGAAGCTTTGACTACATTGGTTGTAAACCGTCTGCGTTCTCAGTTGAAGATTTGTGCTGTGAAGGCTCCGGGCTTCGGTGACCGTCGTAAAGCTATGTTGGAAGATATCGCAGTATTGACCGGTGGTATCGTTATCAGCGAGGAAAAAGGTTTGAAGTTGGAACAAGCTACTCTTGAAATGTTGGGTACTTGCGATAAGGTAACTGTTTCTAAAGATAATACTACTATTGTAAACGGTGCCGGTGCAAAAGAAAACATTCAGGAACGTATCAATCAGATTAAAGCTGAAATAAAGAATACTACTTCAGATTATGATAAGGAAAAGTTGCAGGAACGTTTGGCTAAGTTGTCAGGTGGTGTAGCTGTTCTTTATGTAGGTGCGGCTTCGGAAGTCGAAATGAAAGAAAAGAAAGACCGTGTGGATGATGCGTTGTGCGCTACTCGTGCAGCTATTGAAGAAGGTATCGTTCCGGGCGGTGGTGTAGCTTACATCCGTGCTTCTGAAGCATTGGAAGGTCTGAAAGGCGATAATGAAGATGAAACAACCGGTATTGAGATCATCAAGCGTGCTATCGAGGAACCGCTTCGTCAGATTGTGGCTAATGCAGGTAAGGAAGGTGCTGTTGTCGTTCAGAAAGTACGTGAAGGTAAAGGTGACTTCGGTTATAACGCTCGTACTGATGTTTACGAAAACCTGCATGCTGCCGGTGTGGTGGATCCTGCTAAGGTAACTCGTGTAGCTTTGGAAAATGCAGCTTCTATTGCAGGTATGTTCCTGACTACAGAATGTGTAATTGTGGAAAAGAAAGAAGATAAACCAGAAATGCCGATGGGTGCTCCCGGAATGGGTGGCATGGGCGGCATGATGTAATCTTTGCCCCATAAATGATTAACGGACTCCCTGTTGGCGAAATGTTGACAGGGAGTTTTTTATAGACCATAGTGGATTATCTCCTCAAGTTTTATTTACTCTCTAAATTTCGGTTCATCCGAGAAATAATGAGGAGACTGTCACTCTTGAAAGATTATGTGGTTTTATTTCAAATTGAATTGTCTTATAAAAAAAGAAACTGTTTCTGAATGTTCAGAAACAGTTTCTTTTTTAGTGAGCCTCTTGTCGGATTCGAACCAACGACCCCGAGATTACAAATCACGTGCTCTGGCCAACTGAGCTAAAGAGGCGTTGCTTTTTGTTTAGCGGGTGCAAAGGTAAGAATATCTTTTAAAAGAACAAATTTTTTCATAGGAAAAATTGTTGGAAATTACCATTTGGTAATTTTTACTCCGAAATAACGCTCTATCTTTGCATCCGCTAAACAAAAAAAGTGAAGTTTATGAAGGATAGTATTGATTTTGGTAGTATGGAAATTCCGAAATTGTTTCGGAAATTGCTGATACCTACTGTGCTGGGGATGGTATTTTCGGCTGTGTTTGTGATAACAGATGGTATTTTTGTAGGTCAAGGGATAGGTAGTGACGCATTGGCGGCAGTGAATATTACTGCTCCTTTGTTTTTGATAAGTACAGGTATCGGATTGATGTTTGGTGTTGGTGCATCGGTGGTGGCATCTATTCATTTATCTCAGGGAAAGTTGAAAGCTGCCCGTATCAATGTGACGCAGGCTGTTGTGGTTTCTTCTTTGTTTTTGGCTGTGTTGTGGGGAGTGGTATGTTTGTTTGCTCCACAAGTAGCTGTGTGGTTGGGAAGTTCGGAACGACTGTTGCCTTTGGCGGTGGAATATATGTATTGGTTTTTGCCTTTTCTGGTATTTAGTGCTTTACTAAGTTCAGGGATGTTCTTTGTCCGTCTGGATGGTTCTCCTAATTATGCCATGTTGTGTAATGCTATTCCGGCAGTGGTGAACATTCTATTGGATTATGTATTTATTTTTATTTTCAAATGGGGAATGATGGGGGCGGCGCTGGCTACCAGTCTGGGCTATATTTTGGGAGCCGGAATGATTGTAGTTTATTTAAGTCGCAGAAAAAATGTGATTCATTTTTGCCGGGTGAAACTTAGCAAGAAGAGTATGCGGCTCACTTGGCGCAATGTGAGATATATGTGTCATTTAGGAGCTTCCACCTTTTTGTGCGAGGCGGCCATAGCCTGTATGATGTTTGCAGGTAATTATGTGTTCATCCATTATTTAGGCGAAGATGGAGTGGCTGCTTTCAGTATTGCCTGTTATTTCTTTCCCATTATATTTATGGTATATAATGCCATAGGACAATCGGCTCAACCCATTTTAAGCTATAATTTTGGAGCGGGCGATGCCATGCGGGTACGCTCCGCTTTCCGTCTGGCACTGGGAACGGCCGTGACCTGTGGACTTGTGTTTTTTGCGTTAACAGCTTTGTTCAATCATCAGATTGTGGCTATGTTCATTGATCGTTCCTATCCAGCATACGATATTGCTGTGGCGGGACTGCCTTTGTTTGCGTCTGGCTTTATTTTTTTTGCTGTAAACATTGTTTCCATTGGCTATTTCCAAAGTGTAGAGCGGGCACGTCCGGCTATGATGATTACAGTTTTGCGTGGGTTTGTTTTTATGGTACTTTGTTTATTTGGCTTGCCGTTGCTATTGAAGGTGCCAGGGATATGGCTGGCAGTTCCTTTGGCGGAAATACTTACTTTTTTAGTGATAATGGCGATTTATTATCGTAAACATCAGTGGGTTCGCAGATGATTTTTTACTTTTGTGGTAATTAATCGGGTGGATATATGGATGCATTCATACAGAAGTTTTGTGAGAAATATAGTTTGCCAATAGCTTTGAGCTTGCAGTTGTTGGATAATATGGAGAAGTTCACTTTTCGTAAAGGAGATTTTCTTGTACAGGAAGGCGGGCGGAACTCAAACTTCTATATTGTAAGTAAAGGAATCTGGCGGGGGCATTACCTTAATGACGGGGTAGATGTTTCCGTCTGGTTTGCTTCTGAAGGGGAGGCCATCTTCTCGTCATGGGGATATGTGGAAAATACAGCTTCGTTGGTTTCTATCGAAGCGATGTGTGACAGTGAACTTTATGGTATTTCGAAGGCAAAACTCGAAGTATTATATGCCGAATCTGTTGAACTGGCTAATTTTGGAAGACGATTGTTCGAACAGCAGCTTTTAGGGCTTGAAAGTTGGATGATAACGGGAGGAAGCCCCCGGGCCAAAGAACGTTATCTTACTTTGTTGGAAGAGAATCCGGAACTGTTGCAGTATGTACCTCTGAAGCATATCGCTTCTTATTTATGGATTACCCCACAGTCGTTAAGCCGTATCCGTGCCGAATTGGGGAGAAGGAAAAAAGACCAATGACAATTTTAGCATTTACGGGGTTGGTTTTTTCGTATGGAAACGCATTGCTCTCTTAGCTTTTTCTTGTATGGTTCATCCTTGCCTTGATGGATGGTAGAAAAGTTGGTATCCGATAAATATTTATCTTAAAAGTGTCATTGCATTTTATTTTTGCGTAAGTTTGTAGTGAATCCTAAAAAACTTATGGCAATGATAGATGATATTTTAGAGTTTAACAAGAAATTTGTTGAGAGCAAGGGGTATGAGAAATATATTACCAACAAATATCCTGATAAAAAAATAGCTATTCTTTCTTGTATGGATACCCGATTGACGGAATTGTTACCTGCTGCTTTGGGCATCAAGAATGGTGATGTAAAAATTATCAAGAATGCAGGTGGGGTTATCTCGCATCCGTTTGGTAGTGTAATCCGTAGTCTGATGGTGGCTATTTATGAGTTAGGTGTAAAGGAAGTTATGGTTGTTGCTCATTCTGATTGTGGGGCCTGTCACATGAATAGTAATGAGATGATAGAACACATGAAAGCACGTGGCATCAAGCAGGAAACCATTGATATGATTCGTTTCTGTGGTGTAGATTTTGGAGCATGGTTGGATGGTTTTGAGGATACGGAGAAATCGGTGAAAGGGACTGTACGGGCTATTATGGAGCATCCATTAATACCTGAAGATATTATGGTGAGGGGATTTATTATTGATTCGGTGACGGGTGAACTGACAAAAGTATAAAATGTGAGCTTTTTTATACAATCATGTTCATGTGACTTTGTGCATTATAAGAAAGAGAGGTATTTCTGCCCGATGCAGTATGTACCTCTCTTTTTATGGAAGTCTGTATTTATTTCATGTCTTTTTATTGAGCGAAAGCATGATGATATCCATCCACTTTGTTCCAATTGCCACGGGTAAAGTCGGGTACGGCAACAGGTGCATTTCCGTTTTCTATAGAAAGACGGGTCAAGTCGGCCATACAGCACCATTCTGCTAAATCATAAACGTCCATGTCCAGAGGAAGTCCGTTGCGCAAGCAATATACCAAGCGATAATCCATAATGAAGTCCATCCCTCCATGTCCACCTATTTTCTTTGCTGTTTCTTCTAATTCTTGGTGGATAGGATGTTTGTATTGGCTCATCAAAGTTTCTTTTACTTTTTCGGGAACAGCCGAGTGCATACTCAGATTTTCGTGATCGGGTATGCTGGTGCTGTCAATTTGATCCGGGCGGAAACAATATTGCTCGATGGGATATTTGTTGGCAAAACCTTTGGTACCGGTCAGCTGATACATACGGCTATAGGGACGCGGATTCATTACATCATGTTGTATGTGGATGGTTTTGCCGTTTTCTGTGCGGATAAAAGTCATGGTATGGTCGCCGTTTTGGAAATCGGGTGCTTCTTCTTTCTGATATTGTTTTACCAGCTCGGGACCGGTTACAGCTTTGGTGTCCATGGCTACCAGTGTCTTCATGCGGTCACCGCGGTGAATGTTGAGCAATTGGCAGGCAGGACCTAGGCCGTGTGTGGCATAAACGTCTCCACGGAACTCCCGGTTGTAGTCCAAACGCCAGTTGTTCCAGTAATAAGGCCAGAATTCTTCCAGATTATGGATGTATGAACCTTCTACATGGAGCACTTCGCCGAAAAGACCTTTTTGTGCCATATTTAATGTCGTCAGTTCGAAGAAGTCATAAACACAGTTTTCAAGTTGCATACAGTGTTTACGGGTCTTTTCGGAAGTATTGATAAGTGCCCAAATTTCATCCAGTGACATGGCGGCAGGTACCTCGATGGCTGCATGTTTTCCATGTTCCATGGCATAGATACCCATTTCAGCATGGTGTTTCCAGTCTGTTGCAATGTATACTAAGTCGATATCGTTTCGCTCGCACAGTTGTTTCCATGCATCTTCGCTGCCAGAGTAGAGGGCAGGGGCTTCCATACCGGCGTTAGTTACAATTTTTTGTGCTTTTTCCGCATTTTCAGGCAATAAGTCGCAAAGAGCGACAATTTTAGTTCCCGGTATGTGCGTCCAACGTTCTACCGCACTGGGACCACGCATACCCAAACCGATGAAACCTACACGCACAGTGTCAAGTTTAGGAGTTATTAGTTCGATTACATCCTGTTGTCCCACAGGACGTTCGGGAACTGGAACTTCAAGAGGTGCATACTCTTTTGTTGCAGTTGTTTCTTTGGGAATTGGGGTACAGCCGGCGAGGCATAATAACGCTATACCGACGAAGAAGGTAGATAGGTTTTTAATCATGGCTCTATTAATTGAAATTTATAGGTTAATAGTAGATGGTTGCAAAAATAGGAAATATCGTTGGAAAAACCTCATAAAATCGGCAGATTGCAGCAACTAAAATTGATTATTAAGAAGTTAGTGGCAAATCGGAGAAATTGGGAAGATGGTATAAAACGGTCTTAAAGCGGATTGCAGCAGGAAAACGGTTTCCTAGCCGTTACCCGAAAGCAATGCAGATTTAACACACTCCATTTCGTTTGCGGCATTCTGCGTAGGTTTGCTTATCAAGAGATAATTCGTTAATTTATTTCACATAAAAGTTTTATCGGAAATTTTACGTTTCTAAATATTTCCATGTGTCTATCTATATCATTTAAAATATCTTCAAATCTCTCAAGATTCGATAAATAGTCATAACCTCCCGACCTGTTAAAGTTTTCTTTTATTTTTAATTTGCCAATAACTTCAAACTTGTCTTTCATAAGTGTCATATCCTTATGAGTAACTAATTTAAATGGAAATCCAAAAAAGAACTCTTTTTTTCCTTCAAAAATTTCAATGGAATCATTGCTATAAGTTCTTTGCCTTTGTGTTTCTGTCAGTAGTATGGCATTGTGTGTATGATAATCCCAAAGTATGTTGATTTTGGGTTGTTGCTTTAAGATTTCTTTTCTACTCGGTCCACCCATTAGGTGTCCGACTATAAATTCATCTTTTAACGTTTCAATTGTTGGTTTTTGTTTTCCCTTGTAGGTTGTAAGTGCAAAATCATAGGTTGTTTGTGATTTTTCTTGCGTGATTTGTGCACAAATTATAGCACAATAATTGTTGTCTGAAAGTTTAAAGGACAGAACATCATTTGATTCAAAATATAGATTTTTTACAACTCTGTATTTTTTTCTATTTCTAACTTTTTTGTTTGGTGCAGATATTTTTTCTAAAAATCGGTCAAGGACTTTTTGTCTTTTTTTGCCTTCCTTTTCGTCTACATCTTTTGTCCAAAGATTTACACCTGCTTTGAGTTCAATAACTCGTTTCACTTCATTTAAGATTTCATCAGTCAGTTCTCCGATTTCCCAAAATGCCAAGGCGTAAGCTGTAACAAAAATTTCGTGATAAAAATCCGTTTCATCTCCATAATCTTCTTTTATGAATGGAATTTCTTTCTTAATTATTTCAGCACTTGCTCCATTATCATACAATTCCATTATATATTCATAGGTGTCGTGTGCTAAATCTCCATCAATTATTTTTACTCCGTCTGTTGCCATTTCGATTTTATGTTTTTACTACCCCGCTTGCCGATAAATATACGCACTGAATTATTTAAAATACGCAATGCGTAAAAAGTATATTGCAAGTGCGAAGAGTTATCTCCCCCCCCAAAGGTACTAATTCTTGGGGATACAGACGTTGTTTTCCGTGTGAAACTAATATCAACTTACTTTGCTTTCCTTGATTATCTTGAAAAACATAATAAAATTTATGGAACTTTCCTTATGTGGAAAAGCTACTGCCGTTGATTGACTTCTGCCGGAACATATTGAGATTCTCGGAAAAGGTATTTTCAAATATGTGTGAACGATGTTCCACTTGTGCAATGGTTCAGGCAGAATGCGAATGAATGGAGGAACGGTTTGGGGACTGCATCTACTAAACAGGATAAAGAACTGAAAATATAGAATGCACCCTAAATTCTATTCCAAAAGTAAATAAAAGCATTAGAAGATAAAAGATTATCAGAAAAATTTCCGACTTTTGTAGTCGGATAGAGGCAACTCTTTTCAAAACATACGGGAAAAAAAGAAGCGTTATGTTTATCTTGTAGGTTGGAAACGTAGGAAATTTCGGACTTGGTACAAGGGATAGCATAGTGGTTCTCACGCCATAGCGTGGGCTGCTATTATCATATCTGTGCCAAAGGTTTCCTACGACCTCCAACTTAGACGTGGTAGCATTGCAGTTCCACGCTCTCGCATTTTATAACCGCCTATAAAGGGACTGATAGGCATCGAATAGAATACATATATGGAACAACAGTTTTGTCAAAGTTGTGGTATGCCCCTAACTGATGAAAACAGAGGGACAAATGCCAATGGGAGCAGTAGTGAGGATTATTGCGTGTATTGTTACAAAAAAGGTGAGTTTACCCAAGATTTCACAATGAGCCAAATGATTGAGTTCTGCCTGCAATTCTTAGACCAATGGGCTGTGCAGACCGAATGTAAGTTGAGTCCCGTACAAGCAAAGGAACAAATGCTTCAATACTTTCCCTACCTGAAACGGTGGAAAGAAAAAGATGAACGGACACTAACGGAAAAGGCAACCCACTTGCTTGCCCAATGCGAAAATGTGACCATCGCATCCATTGATGCCGACGGTTATCCGCGACCTGTGCAGATGTCCAAGATACATGCCAAAAGTTTTAACGAAGTCTGGATGGCGACAAGTGTCGGCTCCATGAAAGTGAATGATTTTAAGGCGAACAACAAGGCGGGTCTTTGCTATGACCATTACGGGGATGGCGTTGCCCTGCGTGGTACGGTAGAAATTATTACGGACGATACTATCCGCAAGGACATATGGCAGGACTGGTTCGTTCATCATTTTCCCGATGGACCAAGTGATCCCAATTATGTGCTTCTACATTTCATGGGTACGGAAGCCACCTTTTGGATAAATGGCGAATTTTCTCACTCCAACATCTGATATTTATGAAAACTATTGCACCTGATAATAAAAACATAGCCGCTTGCGGTCTTTATTGTGGAGCCTGCCGTAAGTTCTTGGCGGAGAAATGTTCCGGATGTAAACCAAATAAAAAAGCAACTTGGTGTAAAATCCGCTCATGTTGCCAAGAAAACAAGTTTAATACTTGTGCTGAATGCTCCCATGATGTCAGGGAATGCAAGTTGTTTTCCAATTGGATAAGCAAAGTATTTGCATTTTTGTTTAATTCTGACCGTTCTGCTTGCATTAGCTATATTAAGGAACAAGGTGAACAAGCCTTTGCCGAAGAGATGACAAAACGTAAATGTCAAACCATCAGAAGAAAATAAATATGAAGAACGAGGTGTTATATCTATTGTTAAATAACTATGCTGACCATGAAGCCGTGTTCCTAGCTTCGGCTATTGCGTGTGATGAACGTAGTATAAAAGAAAATCCCAAATACATGAACAAAGTCGTAGCTCCTACATTGGATGTTGTACGCTCATGCAGTGGTTTCCATACTTTACCCGACTATTCTTTTGAAACGATGCCTAATGATTATGCCGCTTTGGTGCTAATTGGTGGTTTCGGCTGGTTCGACGAACTGGAAGCAGATAAAGTCGTGCCAATCGTTCGCCGTACCATAAAGAAGGGGATTATCGTAGGAGCTATCTGCAACGCTGCTTCTTTCCTTGCCAAACATGGTTTCTTAAATGAGATAAAACATACGGGAAATGGTTTGGAACAGCTACAATTATGGGGAGGAGGCAATTATACCAATAAGGCAGGTTATATGAATGAGCAAGCTGTATCGGACAAACGCATTGTTACGGCAAATGGCACAGGTTACTTGGAATTTGCTAAAGAGTTGTTGTTATTGCTGGAGAATGATACCCCTGAACAAATAGAAATGTTTTACTGCTTCAACAAAGAAGGATTGGTAAAGCTGTTCAGTCAATTACCTTGATAGTATGGATTTGTCAGATTGGTTCAAAGGTTTTGAGAAAGGTATCGCTCGACTCTCATCGGAACAACGAGCAGCCTTCTTTTCAGAATGTAGCAAGAATTGCGTGGATGGTGGTGTGCTTTCCATTTACAGGAAACTCTACAAGGATGCCAATGGAGATATGGATGTTTTCTTTCAGATGGCAGATGAATTGCCGGGAGTAAAAAGCGAGATTGTAGAGAAAGGTCGTGTCTATCATCTTATTTTCTTGGAATGTACTTGTGGCTTGTGTAAAAAAGGATATGTCACCACACCTTTGCTTTGTGAATGTTCACGTCAGAGTGTTCTTTATTCTTTGCAAAACCTTTGGAAAGAACAGAAATTTAGAGTAACACTTTGCCATTCTATTTTGCAAGGTGGACAGAACTGTAAAATAAAAATTGAATTGATATAGGATACTATTCTACCGCGAATCATGCAGCAGGTAAAAAGAAAATGAGTTCATCTTTCTTTTTGCCTGCTATATTTTACTATATTTGCATCTGTAAGAGTTACCCAAACCAGCAAAGTGATGCAGATCACGGTAATTAGGATGGTTGCCAACTCATTATCCTAAAATGAGGTGAATTTTCTAACTCTCTTGATTTCAAAGAGGTATATTCTTTTTGAAGAAATACAATATATTTTTAATGTTAGTGTATTGCTTGTCGGATAAATTGATTTCACTTATACTGTATTTATAACAAAAAAGCAGTCTTGAAAAGTCAAGACTGCTTTTTTGTTATAATTGTAATTCAATTCCCTCAATCAAAAAGTACGGTTCTTATTTAGGTCTATAACCATACATTAATGCGGCATTAATTTCAATAGCCCTCATATATTCTTTGAAAATTTTTTTTACTCTTTTCATCCTGCTATCCTTTTTTAAAACATTAAAAACTAATCTTTTGTACCTTTTACTTTGTATCGTACCCCCAAGCACGGAGGGCGTCATTTCCCATATCTTTGAGACCTGCTTTGATGATCTCTTTCAATTTCTTCATAATGTTATCCTTTCTTTGATTAAAAAAATAGGGTTATTTTCTTACTTAATCCCTATACCCCAAGCTCTTACTTCGTTTTCACCCATTAGAGCAAGGGCTTTCTTAAAAATACTTTTTACCTTTTTCATAATCTCGTTATCCTTTCTTTTTATGTTTTACAACACAAAATTATACTGTTTTGTTCTAGATTGTACTCTGATAAAGATAAAATGTATGCGAAAATGGCAAATTCTTGACCTGCATCAAGAATTTGCCATTTTTGATTAAAAAACTATTTCAGAAGCCTAGCTTCTTAAATTCATTTTCAAAATTAGGTGTAAATATTTCTTTTCCAATATTGCTCCTGATCTCTTCTAGTGACCAAAAACGGCCGCCATCCAGTTCCTCGCTGGGAATAATGGGACCGTCATAAGTGGTTTTATGCGAGAATACCAATTCTTTTTCCCGGGTGGATTCGAATACATAGCTAGTCAGTAATTCGGGAGTAAAGTCGGTGATGCCCAGTTCTTCTTTTACTTCACGTTTCAAGGCTGTTTCCACACTTTCACCCAAATCTATGTGTCCGCCTACGGCTGTGTCCCATTTGCCTGGCTGAATATCTTTCCAGTCAGGACGCCTTTGCAAATAGAGTTCGCCTTTACTGTTGAATACATGCAAGTGGACTACCGGATGTAGCAATTTACTTCCATTATGACATTCTCCACGGGTTGCAGCTCCTGTTATGTTTCCTTGTTCATCTACTATAGGAAACATTTCTTCTTTATTATCATAATTCATCTTCGCTATTTTTTGTTACTGCAAAGATATGAATTCGGACTCGGATTATATGGATCTTATAGTTTTTAATAGTAAAAAGGGATGTGAAATCTTTATAATCCGATTCCGAAATGCCGTTTAATAATTTACTTGATGCCGTTTTAAAAAAGCTACTGTTTTATGTATTTCCTTATACATCACAATATCTTCTTTTATAAAAGGTACCTCGTTGCGGTAGGTGGCGAGAAACTTCTCAATAAACGGTGAACTACGGAGCGGACGGCGGAAATCTATACCTTGTGCGGCGTTCATCAATTCGATGGCAAGTATATGTTCCAGATTATCCATCACTTTGTAGAGCTTGGTGGCGGCGTTGGCTCCCATACTTACATGGTCTTCCTGTCCGTTGCTGGATACTATAGAGTCGCTACTGGCGGCATAACAGTACATTTTATTCTGGCTTACCATGCTGGCAGCCGCATATTGGGGAATCATGAAACCGGAGTTAAGTCCCGGATTGGCAACTAGAAATTCGGGCAATCCGCGAAGTCCCATAATGAGTTGTGCCACACGCCGTTCGGATATGTTTCCCAGTTCGGCCATAGCAATGGCAAGATAATCATATACCAATGCCAGGGGCTGTCCGTGGAAGTTGCCACCTGAAATGATAAGGTCTTCATCGGGGAAGATAGTGGGATTATCGGTAACTGAATTTATCTCGGTCAACAGTACTGAAGCTACGTGGTTGATGGCATCTTTGGTTGCACCATGAACTTGTGGGATGCAACGGAATGAATAGGGGTCTTGTACGTGTTGTTTGGGCTGTACGATGATTTCACTGCCTTCCAGCATTCTTCGGAATGCGGCTCCGGTTTCTATCTGGCCTTTATGCGGACGCATTTGTTGGATACAATCCATGAACGGATCGATGCGGCCGTCAAAGGCTTCCAGGGAGATGGCGGCAATGAGGTCGGCTTTCTTGGAAAGACGGAAGGCTTTGAGTATGGCATACACTCCGTTGGCACTCATAAACTGGGTACCATTGAGCAGAGCCAGTCCTTCTTTGCTTTTCAATTTGACTGGTTCCCAACCAAACTCATCAAGCACGCTGATAGCTTCGCAGCGTTTACCTTTATAATACACATCGCCTACGCCGATCAACGGAAGGAAGAGATTGGCGAGCGGGGCAAGATCTCCTGAGGCTCCCAATGAACCGCGGTCATAGACAATGGGCATTACATCGTTATTGAAAAAGTCAATAATGCGCTGTACAGTGATGACTTGTACGCCACTGTGTCCCAAAGAAAGAGCATGAGCTTTTAATAAAAACATCAGCTTCACAATGACATGGGGCATTTCTGCGCCTACACTGCAAGCGTGGCTTTTTACCAGGTTCTCTTGCAAAGTACTCAGTTCATCGGAAGAAATATTACGGTTGCACAGGCTGCCGAATCCTGTAGTGATGCCATAGAGAGGGACATCGGATTCCTTGATCTTTCTGTCCAGGTAATCCCGGCATTTCTGAATCCGGTCTTTAGCTTCGGGAGCCAGTTCCAATTTCAGATTTTCATTAATAATACGTTCGATGATGTCAAAAGTGAGGTCACCCGAACCTATTTGATATACATTCTTCATGGTCTGATTCTTTTTTTAACCGCGGAGGTTGGGATTAAAACATGGTTTTCACATAGTCCAGTATTTTCTGTTCTTCGGCAATGGTCGTCTGTTCTATCATATCGGCCTCTTCGCTCATCTCTTTGACGAATTTTTCGTCTTTGATAGAAGTGAGGTTGATACGTACATTCAGCAAGGCTCCCAGAATGGCAGTCCGGGCACACATCATGGACACGCAGGCATCGGTTACAGCGTTGCTGTTCCCTTTTCTGGCTACCACATCAATCATGGGCAGAATGGAATGGACGGTACGTGCCACCTCCATAGGCACTTGGGCGGCATATTTGCTTTCCTTCTGTATGGTTTCACTGCGGATAGCCTTTTCTTCATCCGTTTCTTTTGGAAGTTTGAATGCGGAGAAAACACGGTCGTATGCTTCTGAATCACGGTCTACATCGGTTATCAGCTGGCGGGTGAGTTCTTCGAAACGAACAGAAAGATCTTCCATAATTTCGTTCACTTCTACATATTTCTTGCGGCCTATGGTAAGATTGGCTACCATAGCTGCCAGTGAGGTGGCAAGGGCTCCATTGAGTGCTGAAACACTGCCGCCACCGGGGACAGGATCATTACTGAGTACTTTATTGATAAATTCTTTGATGGTAAGTTCTGTTAACATGGCTATTAGTATTTAATTGGTTAATTTGAATTTAGAATACGTCCTCCTTTGATGGTCAGCTTGACTGCGTTCATACCTGTATAATAAGGTAATATATGGGGGGTGTCGGTTCCCAGTAAAACAAAGTCTCCCTGTTTTCCGGCTTCTATGCTTCCGATGCGGTCGGCGCGTCCGAGAGCTGCCGCACCGTTCAGTGTGATGGCTGTGATAGCCTCTGCAACGGTCAGTTTCATATAGATGCAGGCTAGAGCAAAAGTCAGCGGGATGGAACCGGAGAAACAACTGCCTGGATTTAGATCGGTGGCAAGGGCTACGGCACAGCCGCTGTCTATCATTTTCCTGCCACGGGCGTAGGGCTCTTTTAGTGTAAAGGCAGTTAGTGGCAATAGAGTGGCTACTACATTATTTTGTGCCAAAGCTTTTATGCCTTCATCGGATGCTTGCAACAGATGGTCGGCGCTGAGGGCCTTCAATTCTCCTGCCAGTTCTGCTCCTCCAAAGCTGACAATTTCATCAGCGTGCAACTTGGCACCGAAGCCTAGAGCTTGCGCAGCTTTCAATAACTTTCGAGACTGATCTACAGTGAATACCCCTTTTTCACAGAAAATATCGCAATTTTCGGCCAATTGTTTCTGATGAATCATGGGCAACATTTCGTTAATCAGAAAATCAATATATGCGTCACTTCGCCCTTTGTATTCTTCGGGTAAGGCGTGAGCACCTAAAAAAGTGGTGGCAATATCTACTTTCCGGTCGGGACATTCATTGATAACTTGCATGACACTGAGTTGTTTCAGTTCTGTATCACGATCCAGACCATATCCGCTTTTTCCTTCCACAGTGGTGACCCCCATCCGGCTCATGGTATCCAGAAACCATTCGGCTTTATGTTTCAGTTCTTCAAAGGAGGCTTCCCGGGTGGCACGTACAGTATTGATAATGCCTCCGCCACGTTCCATGATGCTCATATAACTGTCGCCGTTGAGCCGCCAGATGAATTCGTCGGGGCGAAATCCTCCGAAAACCAAATGGGTATGAGAGTCAACGAATCCTGGCAACAATACATTCCCTCTGGCGTCAAGTACTTTATAGCCGGGCTTTTCATGGCTTATACGGTTTTCGCCAACATAGGTAATAATACCGTCGGTTATTCTTACCGTTCCGCAAGGAATGTTGAGAAGTTCGTTCATGGCTTCTCCTTTCCGGGCGGTTCTGCCTTGCGGAGTAACGATGTGGGCATTGATGATAATCAAGTTGTTGCTCATAACTTTGTTCTTGTTTATTCTATGATACGTGCTTCCAGCACTTGTTGCATGGAGAAGTTTTCCAATCCCAGATAGTAAGAGGCAGTGTCTATCAAGGCCTCCATAGGAACAAGTCCTACGATTTCGCTGCCGATGATGCTTACTCCGTAGCGTTTGGCTTCAAAACGTACCATTTCGAATGCCCGGTAGATAGCGGTTTTACTATAGTCGGTGAGATTCATGGATACCTGAGTGATACCCCGATCCTTCAGTTCCACGCCCATGGCCTTGCAATAGCGCAGTCCGCCACCGATAAAACGGATTTTCTTGGCAATGTCATGCGCTATTTCTAGGCTGGGAGTATTGAGATTTATATTGTAGGCAACTAAGGGCATACGGGCTCCGATGGCTACAGTTCCAGCAGTGGGGTGACGTTCCGCAGGACCAAAATCGGGATGCCATTCGGGTTGGTGAATCTTTTCCTTCATTCCTTCGAATTCTCCTTTACGGATGACAGCAAGATTTTCACGATGTGGTGCACTAGCTGATTTTTCATATAAGAATACAGGGAGATTATATTGAGAGGCCACCCGTTGTCCCACTTCTTTGGACACCGCTATAGCATCTTCCATGGTACATCCTTTGATGGGAATGAATGGAACTACATCTACAGCTCCCATACGGGGGTGCTGTCCTTGGTGATGGTTCAGGTCAATTAGTTCTACTGCTATACCGATAGCTTCTATCACAGCTTCTTTCAAGGCGTCCGGTTCTCCAACGACGGTAACTACCAGCCGGTTGTGGTCTTCATCGTTACTATAATCCAATAATTTTACGCCTGCCTTGGCACGAAACGGAGATACAATCTCGTCTATTTTTTGTAAGTCACGTCCTTCGCTGAAGTTGGGGACGCATTCCATAATTTTTGTCCAGTTCATAATATCACTTATTTAATTCCTTTATCTTTTAATATTTTATTGATTAATGAGTCTTCTGCTAGATGCGGCAGGGTGATATGATAACCATCGGCATGGCTTTCGTTGAACTCCGCCGAAGTTTCCATGGCATGAGGGTTGCGTGCCCACGAACGGCGTGCCACTCCTCCCATTACATCCCATAACATGGATGAGCGGAGAATACGGTCTACCCGTTCACTGCCGTCGCATACCATTCCGAATCCGCCATTGATGGCTTTACCTATACCTACACCACCTCCATTGTGCAAAGCGACAAGGCTCATGCCCCGGGCACAATTTCCGGCAAAGCATTGCACAGCCATATCTGCCATTACATTGCTGCCGTCCTTGATATTGGAAGTTTCCCGGAAAGGAGAGTCGGTACCGCTTACATCGTGGTGGTCACGTCCCAACATGATAGGACCTACCTCGCCCCGGCGTACCATTTCATTGAAACGCAGTGCGATATTCATACGTCCCAGTGCGTCTTGATACAGAATTCGTGCTTGGGTCCCTACCACCAGGTTATTTTTTTCGGCGTCGCGAATCCATATCCAGTTGTCCATATCCTGTCCGCGGCGATCTTTAGGGATACACTCCATAGCAGCATGGTCGGTCTTTATCAAATCTTCCTTTTTTCCGCTCAGGCATACCCAGCGGAAGGGGCCGTAACCATAATCGAAAAGTTGGGGTCCCATGATATCCTCTACATAGGACGGCCAGATGAATCCATCCTTCTCGTCTGTTCCATTGCGTGAGATTTCTTTCACTCCAGCGTCATAAATCGCTTTCATGAAAGAATTGCCATAATCGAAGAAATAAGTGCCCCGTGCCACCAGTTCCTTGATAACATGGAAATGGCGGCGCAAAGTTTCGTCCACCATTTTATCAAAAGTTTCTCTGTCTTCTTTCAGCATACGGGTACGTTCTTCGAATGAGATACCTGCAGGACAATAACCGCCTTCGTAAACGGCATGGCAGGAAGTCTGGTCACTGAGAAGTTCGATGTGGATGTTGTGATGTAGCGCATACTCCAACAGATTGACTACATTGCCATGGTAGGCTATGGAGCAGGAGATTCGTCGGGCCATGGCATCGGTAGCCAGCCGGTAGGCTTCAGACAAATCGGATGTGATATGCTGTACCCACCCTTGGCGGTGGCGGGTTTCTATGCGTGAATAATCTACTTCGGCTATGATGGCCACTGCTCCGGCTATCTCTGCCGCTTTGGGTTGTGCGCCACTCATTCCGCCTAATCCGGAGGATACGAAAAGATGGCCGTTCAGGTTACCGTTCTGAGGTACTCCTAATTTCATGCGGCCGGCATTTAATAGGGTGTTGAACGTGCCGTGTACAATGCCTTGCGGACCGATGTACATCCAGCCTCCGGCGGTCATTTGTCCATAGTTGGCTACTCCCATCTGTGCGGCTATTTCCCAGTCTTTCTGGTTGTCGAACATGCCTACCATCATGGAATTGGTGATAATAACACGGGGAGCTTCGGGATGTGATTGGAATAAGCCCAAAGGATGGCCGCTTTCTACCACCAGGGTCTGTTCATTGGTCATTATCTCCAGATACTGCTTGATAAGCCGGTATTGCATCCAGTTCTGACAAACTTGTCCGGTTTCGCCGTATGTCACCAGTTCGTAAGGATAAAGGGCGATATCAAATGAAAGGTTGTTGTCTATCATGACTTGGAATGCTTTCCCTTCGATGCAATTCCCTTTGTATTCGTCAATGGGCTTTGCTTTCAAATCACCTTCGGGCCGGAAACGGTAACCGTATATTTTGCCCCTGGTAAGTAATTCGTCCGTCAATTCGGGAGCGAGTTGCTCATGCAGTTCCACAGGAATGTACCGCAATGCATTCCTCAACGCCGTTTCCGTTTGGGCGGGTGTCAAGCGGTAGCCCCGGTCGGGAGCGCGGCGGATGCCTTCCGTGAATGTAGGATAGGCAGGTAAGTCATTGGATAAAGTGATAGTCATAGTATGTAAGTGTTTTGTCACAAAGATAGCAAAACTACTGGAATACTATAAGTTTGAGGATATGTTTAGTGACATAAAGTTATATAAACTCAGTATAATATATTGTTGGTTTTTAGAAATACAGCGATGGCATGTGCTATGGGAGGCTCTCCGGATTTGTTTTAAGTAAAATAATTATTATTCAATACTAATAGAATAGTGATAATTGTCGCTTACAGGTATAGTATCTTCATAGTATACAGGTTTAGTCTTTATACATTTGGAAAACACGCTGTGCCATTTCTTTCATTTCTTGACGTAAGGTAACCGGAGCCATTACCTCAACGCTATCGCCAAAGGAACGTAGAAGTGAACGTAATTCATAGTTGTCTTGTACTTTCAGTCGAACCTCCCATTTGCCGTCGGCTTGTTTGCTGTTTAGCACAGATTGAGACTCATGCAGCGGCTTTGTTGTAATGTAATTCCACGCCTGGTCGGTAACGTGCAAAATGACATTTTCCACAGGGGCGCCTTCAACTACGGAAACGCCGACCACGTCACTAAAGAACTCTTCAAAATCAAAGTCATTGTCCAGAGGCTCAAAGGTTCGGGTCGTTTCCTTTATTCCTTCAATCCGGTCTATCGCATAGTTGGACATTTTATCGAAGTCTTTGCGTTTCGCCACCAAGAACCAGCGATTATTGTACTGTTTCAAGTGATAGGGGCTCACCACAACTGTTCTGACATCTTTACCGAATGGATGGTAATTTATTTCTATTACTTTCTTTGCTACAATAGCTTCGAATATGGGCTTGTACCATTTGTCTATACCTGTAAGGTATTGGTTGTGCTGGAAACTGACTGCCTTTTGAGTCTCACTGCCTAGTTTTGAAGTGGTATAAAGTTTCTTTTCCAGGTCATCCAGCCAGTCGAACTGAGGAACACCTTCAAAGCGTTTCATGATGGCGGCGGCTTCGAGTATACAATCCATTTCTTCTTGGGAAGGACCGGATTCGGCCATAGTCTTTGAACCGACTGCATAGCGGTAATACTTTTTATGGCCGTCTTGGATTCTGTCGATAATGACTCCGTACATCAATTCCATATCGTTCATATCGTCAAAGATTTGACGACGCTGTACTCCTTCGGCACCTTTTGAACCGCTATCACCATTCTGTCGTTCAAGTGCCATACGGCAGGCCTCGATGAGATCGTTCATGTAGTATTTTCTGGTTCTGCTGCTAAAGCATTTGTCTAAAGCTCTGTATCGAGCCATCGCGTTTTTATTTGTTGCCATCGCCTTCTGTTTTATGACTGTTTTTTATTTTGGTACAAAGTAAAATAGCAACTGTGCATTCTTGCCGCACAGCTACTATAAATTTCACTTTTCCATGCGGAATAACGCCCTGTCTGTCATGGCATAAAGTTTTCAATGTCTTCTGTCCGGATTAGTCTTTCTGGTTTATTCGTTATGTCTGGTTTCGTCTATGATTTCGCCGAATTTCTCTGCGGTTTCCTTGATGTCGGTGAACTCAGATCGTTTCATGCCGCTTAAGCCGGTACTTGTCCATTCGCTGAGGTCATCAGCAAAAACACCTTTGTTCATACGGTCCAGATAGTTTGCGGATAAACCGTCAGGCATATTTTTCAGATCCATCATGCCGATACGTTGTACAAAGTATGCATAATCGCCGTCGATGATGATGTTCTTGTGCGCTGCCATCTTATAGATTGACATCCAATGACGCTTTTTGGTGAATAGCGGAGTGTAACTTTGCGCTTTCAGAATGCTGCGTTTCAAAAGGTCCATCTTCTCTTCTTCGTTCATCTTGTTAATAGGACACTCTGCCACCTTTTGGACAGGCTCATCCTCTTCGGAATTATCCCTGCTGTAAGTATCCATTTCGTAAGAGGCTGCAGGAGCTGAAGGATACATAACAGGAACGGTGACTCCCGAATTGTCAAGTTCACAACCTGCCATTTCCAAGTCTGTAATGCTGACCATTACGGCATAGATATACATGCTGACCACCATGTGGATGGCTGGAGCAACCTCTGCATCGGGGAGTTCCGGAGCATGGTGAACGTTCTCGTTTCTCCACTTTGAAATACACTTGTAGTAGGTTTCAAAAGTGTTCAATTTCGGATTTTTGCCATGATTATAGTAGAGGTTATCTATTTCATGGAAAGTCTTTACAATGGCCACCCAACCGTCTGCACCTTTTGTAGACATAAATTGTTCTCCCTCTTTCAGGTAATAGAGTTTGCGGAGGAATGCCTCATACTTGGGCAACAATGCTGCGAATATCACTTTCAAGTCTACCGGCTCGTTCTCACCACGATAGAACTTGTTCAATTGATTTGGAATCATGGTGTTCAGACCATCCAAGTTTTTCACAGTATGGGTCTTCAAGATGGCGAAAAGACAATCGAGCACTTCTTCAAGTTCACGATAGCCGTGTCCGCAGAGTTCACTGAAAGTATCTTCTAGTTTCTCAAACATCACATCTTTAAGCAACTCCTCATTATATTCAAGCACGTTACTTGTATGGAAACTTTGCCCCAGGAAGGTTACCAGCATGTTTAAGAATTCCTCATTGAATGCTTGGTTGCTGTTGAGCAGTTTCTTCAAGTTGATATACTTGCCTAACTGTGTTGCGACTTTTTTGTTGAACTCCTTTTCTACCATCTTCAACAGGCTGGAACGAGAGTTTTCTGCGCTGAATGCCTGCTTTATGTTGGGGTCATTTCTCAACTGGCGCAGCAACTCAAGGATGATCTGGTCATTTTCGTTAAGAAAACCTTCATAAGGCTCGTTCATCATGTGGATGAGATGATCGAGATGATCAAACTCCTTCTCCCCGCCGCTAATGCCAGCAGTACTTGGAGGCGTCAGTTCACCATCTTCTCCTTCTAATGTGATACAGCCCTGTTCTGCCAGCTGGATACGATACTTGTCGAGGTCAATCTTTTCCAAGATGTCCAGTGGCAAAGTCTCCTTAGTATAAGGCAGGTATTTGTAGTAGAGCTTGCAGAACATGTAGAAACGTTCCAAGTCAGGGTCAAGGAATTTCATTAACTGAGCAAGCAATCCGTACTGGCGGATGTAACGGTTCACTTCCTTGCGGATGAGTTCCTGTTCCTCTTCAGGTAACGGTTTTACATATTCGTTTACCAGTTGTCCTAAGATAGATGGAATGCCGGCTATCTGTTGTTCATCTCCGCAGAGCAATAAGGTTACCACCTTATCTATATCGTTCTGTGTAAAGAGTTTCCTGCGCTCGATGTCATTCTTATATTCATAGATGTTCGACGGGTTATAGTTTCCTTGCAACCAGGTCGTATCATAGTAGGGCTCGAATGCAGCCTTTATGTCTTCGTGTTTGTTTACGAAGTCGATAATCAGGGTATCTTGCTTGTCGGGATGGCAGCGGTTCAAACGACTCAGCGTTTGGATGCACTGCACACCGCCTAGCTTTCTGTCTACAAACATAGTATGGAGTAAAGGCTGGTCGAATCCGGTCTGGAACTTGTCGGCTACGACTAAGAACCTTTGATTAGGCTGTTTGAATTCAACGGCAATGCCGTTGTCTTTGATTCCGAAGCCGTTTATTTTCTCCTCTGTATATTTGTTGCCATTGATTTCTACTTCACCACTGAATGCCACAAGTGCTTTTATCTCGCCATTGTATTTCTCTTTCAACCGACGTGTGATGGCTTGGTGGAACAATATGGCGTTGGCGCGGCTGGAAGTCACTACAATGGCTTTGGCCTGCCCTTTCATCTTTTGGGCAGAGTGCTGCATGAAGTAGTCTACCATCATATTGGCTTTGTAGTTGATGACGTATGGGTGCTGGTTCACATATTGCATCATCAAACGGAGTGCGTTCTGCTTTTCGTATTCAGGTGTGTCTTCAGGAAGGTCTATCTTGCTTACCAGCTCAAACATGGTCTGGAAGGTGGTATAGTTTTTCAGCACGTCAAGGATAAAGCCTTCCTCGATGGCTTGTTTCATGGAATAGGTGTCGAATGCCTTTCCGTTACGGCCATAGAGTGCAAAAGTCTGTGACTTTGGTGTGGCTGTGAAAGCAAAGTAACTGATATGGCCGCTATTGATGCTGCGGGCAGCTTGCAGTTCGGCCAACATTTGGTCTTGCATATTGTTCTCGGCTTCACGGCTCTCAATTCCAAACTCTTCTACTGTTTCGCGAAGTTCATTCTTGTCGGTGAGAACTTGACGCACATTGTGCGATGCTTGCTTGCCAAAGGCTGTATGCGCTTCGTCTATGATGACAGCGAAGTGTGAACCGGCAGCCTCCTTCAACTTAGGTAATGCAAAGCTGAACTTTTGTTCCGTGGAGATGATGATGCGGTGACCGCCTTCTGCTAATGCCTTTGCCAGATTACGTGAACCTTTGCGGATGTCTTTCACAGTACCGGCTACTTCTTCCATTCCCTTTATGGTATTAAGGAACAAATGAACACCATTACAAATAGTTATAACAAATGGTTATACTTGTTCCATATTTTAGTTGCTAAGATAACTAGAAAAACTGAAATAACAAAAAAGGGAGTGTGGTTATGCTCCCTTTTTAGTTTGGTCCCAATTTATCTTCCATCCTATTTTTAGATATAATATAATGAAGAAATATCCAATAAGAGAATAAGAAATAATATCTATTATAGTATTTATTGTTGGAGTTACTATACTAAAATTAAACAGTCCGATAATTAACATACAAACCTTCAAAACACATCCAACAAAGGCTATTAATGCTGCTGTTCCAAATTTTACAATCTTCATTTTTTCAATGCTTTTTCAAATAGTGAATATGTCTTAATTAGCTTCTTTGCATTCTTTTCTTTTATATCAAAATCGTAATATCCATCATTGGTATAAATCCTAATAGCAGTCATTGTTTTATCTTTGAAAACCGAACAGTTTCCAATCAAGGTTAATTCAACTCCAAGCAGATTCATTCCAAAAGCAACGACAGCCCCACCTCCAGGTGTAGATAAAGTATAATCTTTGTTTTTAAAATTGTAAGTATTTCCATCTTTGTCAAGAAATACAATATCAGCATCAGAGTCAACGGACAAGACTTCTTTACTGCACCATCTTAACTGGGCAAAATCCAATCCATGATCATGTGCAAAACGTAACCAAATGTTTTTCCCAATAGGAGATACCATCATGACAGATTCAGAAGATATCTTTTCAAAAGAAGTATATACTTTTTTCTCTTTGGAAAATTTGTCTACTTCGTTTATTTTCAAACTTTGTCCATAGACAGAAACACCCATAAGTAAAGAGGCGCATAATAAACAAATTCGGCTGTGCATAATCTAATAATATTAATTTTTGCACAAAAATATAAACTTATATTTTTACCGCATTAAATCTAAGTTATTTTTATGTAATGTTAACTATTAGAAGAATACACTTTTAGTAAAATGAAATTGCAAAATTAAACAAGTGTGCAAAGATATTAGAGCTCCATTTTATACAATGAAATTAATGTATCAGTCAAATGTGTTATTATGATTGATATTGCCAAATTATACAAGAAACAAAAAAAACGACTCCTATATGAAAGAGATAGATTATAGTAGAAGCTCTACGAATTTATAAATAGATATATAAAGCAACCATTAGATCGTTATTTGAGGAAAGTTTAAACAGACTGTAAAACAGGGCATAAGGATGTTTTTTGTTTAACTTTATTTATCAAATATTTGCATATTAAAGCAAATAGGCTTACATTTGCACATAAAAAAACAAGAGAATAGATTGAAGCCTTTCTCTTGTTTAAATAAATTTAAAAATATATGAATAAATTTAAAAAACGCAGTATATTACTGCTAGTTAGATTTTATTTTAAATGTAATTTTGGAAGTTATTAAACTAGTTCTTCCAAAAATTATAGAGTGGATATTTCATCCATAAAACAATCTAACGAATGCTGGGGATCACAAGGTGGTTGCCCGGTATTTTATTCCTTTATTCTTCCGATATCGCAAAACTAGATAGAATATTTAATATATCCAACTGTTTTACGCAACAAAGATATGAAATTATATTTGTTTAACCAAATAAAAATAAATAATTTTTCAGAAAAGGTATTCATTTTTTCTTTTCCTCCTTATTCATTGCTTCCAGAATCTTTATCCATGATTCAGGAACTTCCACATCCATGATGTTCCCATCTCCATCTTTTACGATGTATTTATTCTTCTTTTTCTTTTCGTCTTTTGGCTTTTCTTTCTTATCATCCTGCATATCTGTAATCTCCTATATCTAAGTATTGCAAAAGTAATCTAAATCTGTCAGAATCGCTAAGTTTTCTGGTATTAAATCTAAAGACAAACTCATCTACATAGTGTTGCATATATTTTTTGCTTATATGATAATACGTGGCGTATATCCTCTTGAAAACAGACCAAGCGTTTTCTATCGTATTGGTAGTAATCATCACCGTTTCTTTATTATCATTGTAATAAGTAATACCATAATACTTGTGCCCGTGGTCTACAGATATCTGGTTGTACATTTCGGATACTTCGCCATAGTCCCATCCATCAGTATATATTGTACTTCCTTCTTCAACATATTTTCTTATAATTGGAAGCAGCTTGGATGGACCTGTTCCGCTTACTACTTTAGCAACCAAGTCCCCGTTTCTGCCTATTAGTCCAAAAACAGGAACTTTGTCTTTAAAACTTCTCCCCTGACATCTCTCCACTTTTTTATCCTTATGTCGGTTTGCATTTTTTCCACCTGCAAATGATTCATCAATCTCAACTTCTCCTTCAAGATAGTAGTCGTTTTCTCCTGTCATAGCCTTACGTATCTTATGCAACATACGCCATGCGGTCTTTTGAGAAACATCAATATCTCTAGATACCTGATAGGAAGATATGCCTCTTTTCCCTTGAGCAAATAACCACATAACATAGAACCATTTAGTAAAAGGAATCTTACTGTTTGCAAAGCACGTTCCTGTTTTTACTGTGAAATACCTGTTTGTGTTCTTGCATTTATACTTATGATTCTTGCATTTATAAACCTTGGAGGTAGGATCAAATGGAGAAACAACTTTGTCACCCCATTTCCATTGTTCGTACAGGTCATAACAAGCATTTTCATCCTTTACAATCTGTATAAACTCTAGAAAATTCATTGACTTTTTCATACAGCCTCCTTTTCTTTGATTCTTTTGCAATATAACGATAAAAAGTTAAATATGCAAATAAATATAAAGAAAAGATAGACTGTAATATTATGTTATATAAATTTACAAATTTAAGTTGACACAAGCAGAAAATATATAATTATAACATTTTGTTATAGCTTATTTATCAAGTGTCCATTTATTCCTTAATGCCCCCTTTATTTCATCGGCAATGTTCCGGTCAAGCACAATACGGTCGGTAATCATAATAACCGAATCGAATACCGGGGTGTTGTCTACATTCTGAAGGTTTGCCAGTTGGAAGGCCAGCCATGACATGCTCTTTGTTTTGCCTGAACCTGCTGAGTGCTGCACGAGATAGGTTTGCCCTACACCTTTCTCGCGCACGTCGCTAATGATGTTGCGTACGCAACGCAACTGGTGATAACGGGGGAATATATAGAACGGTTCACCCTTCTTAGGTGTAATGCGTTTAATGAAATGCTGAATGAGATTTAGTAAAGAATCAGCTTGCAGCACCTCTTTCCACATATAGCAGGTCGGATAATCTCCTTCTACTTGTGGATTCACCGTTTCCTTGTTGAATGGGAGGAAGCGTGTATTATCGCCGGCCAACTGGGTGGTCATCATCACCCGGTTGTTATCCATGGCGAAATGGACCAGGCAGGTGCGAAGCATACGGTTCTGCGGGTGGCGGTTGGTCTGATATTGGTGCATGGCGTTTACCACAGTCTGACCGGTAGCTTCGTTCTTCAGTTCCAGAGTAATGATAGGCAGACCGTTTAACAGAATGCAGAGGTCGAGTTCGTTATCCTTATCGAAGCCCTGCGTGCTGTACTTCATCTGGCGAACCACGCTGAAGATATTTTTCTTGTAGAGGTGGTCAGCATCATCATCAAGGGTCATCTTCGGTTTGAAAGCTGCCAACCGGATGCGTCGGCCTTGCAGCATGAAGCCATTCTTCAACAGTGATAGCAAACTTTCACCACGATTAATTTTCGTGTTGATAGTTTCAATCACAATGTTGAGCGCATCTTGTTCGTCTACGAAACTTTGAGTGATAAGTTTCTGCCACATAGGTTGCTCGCGCAAAAATTGTAAAAGCATATCTGAGTCCACCAACTTTTGAATATTGAAATCCTTTGGTGTGCGTTGATTGTACATCTTGCTTCCTGCAAGGTATTCTGCTATGTGTTTCTCAAAGAGAGTTTCGTTTAGTAGTTCAAACATATCGGTTCATATTTTTCGTTTTATGATTGCAAAGCTCGTATATAACCGTGCAGTGTTTCTGCACAATTTACTCTTCTATTGCATTTTCTATGTCTTCAATACTTGGCAGTTTCTCTGCCAGTGTCTTTTTCAGTACTTCATCAAGTTCATAGGTTGCTATTCCCAATGGTCGGTCGATGCCTTCAAAAGCCCATTTAACCACCGTCTCGTTTTTCGACTTGCATACCAGCAGTCCTATACTGGGGTTGTCATTATCATCTTTCAAAAGATGGTCTGCCGCCGACACATAGAAGTTGAGTTTACCGGCAAATTCAGGCTCAAATTCCACGACTTTTAGTTCAAGCACGACATAGCATTTCAGCTTTGTATGATAGAATACCATATCCGGAAAGTAGCTGGTTCCACCAGGCATGCGAAGTTCCATCTGACTTCCAACGTATGCAAAACCTGTACCTAATTCCAGCAGAAAACGACGGATATTGTGTTCTAAGGCTTCTTCAAGCATGTGTTCATTGTATGGTTTTCGCAATGTGAGGAAATCGAAGTTATAAGGGTCTTTCAATATTTCTTGTGCCAGTTCATCTTGTGGTTGTGGCAACTTATCGTTGAAATTGGTCTGCGCTTTTCCTCGTTTTTCATAAAGACTTGCTTTCTGCATATTCATCAGCGTGGCGCGACTCCAGTTGCCGGCAATCACTTCGTTTATATAGAATAATGCTTCGTTCACAGTCTTACTCTTTGCCATGATTTCAATGTGATGTCCCCAGGGCACAAGAGCGAATTTTTGTGGCATGGATAATTCGCCAACAAGTTGTTGGCAAATTGACTCATCATCGCTTGTATAGAATCTGAACCACTGTGCCGCATACCGCAAGTTGGTGTATGATAATCCTTTCATACCAGGAAACTCATCTCGCAAATCAAAGCTGAGCTGTTGCAAAACACCACTTCCCCATGCTTGTTCCGCTTTCATCTTTACAATGTCACGACCTAAGCTCCAATAGAACTCCAGCAGCGTGCTGTTTACTTTGATGGCGGCTTTTATCTGACTGTTTCGCAAACGAGATTTGATATCGGCAAACCATTGCTTATATTCTGCGGTTATAGCAAATTTATCTCGCTTTACGAAATGAGGTTCTTCTTCTTTATTATTGCTTGCTTTCATGGTCTTATGCTTTATGTGTCAGCTTACTTTTATCTTGCCTGTCACTACATTGGTAATAAGGCTTTGTTTCAGTTCTTGAAGATAAGCAATTTTTTTCTTTTGGGTAGCGATAATGTGGTCAATAGTGTCGCACTCCTTTTTTAATGAAAGAATTATTGCATTCTGCTCCTCAAGAGGTGGCACTGGTACTCTCAGCTTTTTGATAATGTCTTGACTGATATTGGGCTGACCACCTCCGAACGAAGCTAAAAGTAGTTCTTTTTTAGCTGCCATAAATGAATAAAATGTAAATAACGGATTCATTTTTTGTGTTGGGCTAATTACACAACATGCTTGGTTTGTAGTTGATTCTAAATCAAGAAGACCGACCTTTCCTATTGTTGCACCATACATGGCGATTACTACAGAATGCTTGGGATAAAATTTCATTCTGCATTCATCTATAGCTTTCTTTGTGATTTTCTTGCTTGTTTGCGTTATCAAACCATTATTCAAATCACCTGTTTGGAGCCAATTATATCCTTCTTCTGAATAATAGTCTTCTTGTGAGGATAAAGGGGTTGTTCCACTGCCTATATAAGAATATACACGTGACAATTTAATGGTTTCCCAATGTTCTGGGACCTTGCCAATCCATTTCACTCCACTATCTTTGAGTGACGCATTTGGATTCAGCCCTCGTGTCACGGCACGAGTGATAAGTGATTGTTTCAGTTCACCAAGATATTCTATTTTCTTTTCAGCCTTAGCAATCATCTTGTCAATTTTCTCGGTCTTAGCATCAAGGTAGGAGGCAATGGCTTGCTGTTCGGATAATGGAGGGAGCGGGCATACCATCTGAGCTATTACGTTTTTTGTCAGCTGATTGATAGTTGAAGTTGTAAACAGACCTTTGTAATTTCTCATCAATATTTGGAATGAGAAGAAAGCGTATTCATTATTTATGCTGGGGCTATAACGCATCATAAATGCTCCAAAAGTAGCAGCTATTTTACCATCAAATTTTGCACATTTTCCTACTAATGAAGCACTGCCATTTCGCGAGCATATTATTATATCACCTTTCTTCACAAGAAGGTCATTAGGAACTGATTCTACATATACAGTATCTTCATAATTCATTTTTGAATTCTGAATATTAGAAGAACGTAACACTATATATCCTTTATCTCGAATATCATTTGGTGAATAAGTCAATCCATTTTCAAACGAACCTGTCCTTTTTAAAGGTACAACCTCCCAATGATTGGGTATTTCTCCAATCCATTTCACCCCACTATCTTTATAAGCATCATATTTCTTCATCATCCCTCTTTTTAATCATTCAACAATGAAGATAATTCCTGTTCTTCATCTTCTTCAAGTGCCCGAATATCCGCAAGGATATCCTCTACTGAGCGTAGCGGCTGATATTCATAAAACAGTTTTGAAATAGGGAACTCGCAACCTATCTTATCTTTCTCTCTATCCATCCATGCGTCAGGAGCAAAGCGGAGGACTTCGTTTTGAAAATACTCTTGAATATCCGTCTTGAATGGAATCGATTCATAGTCACGCAAATTAGTGTCAGCGACCAAGTCGCTGTTATCATCAAGTGGTATGACATGAACCTCGGGGGCAGTTTCAGACACTTCACCAAAGAAGGTGCGACAATCTTTGATAAGTTTTGCGGTAGTCTTTATCTTTTTTGACTCCAAGTAAGCAAAGAACTCAGCATCGGTGCGCTCTGTATCAATATCGTCCAACGCAATGATGTTTGCCAAAGCTTCGCTCTGTTTCTTTTCATCGAGCGCAGCATATTTTGTCTTCACATCCTTGTATATAAGACGGAGAGGACGTTCAACGGTAATATAAGTATAGAAGAAATCATCCTTATCCATAAGTTTTGCATTGTCGCAAGTCTCAAAAGCATGGTAGATACGACCTATTTCACTTCGACCGTAATCGCTGACCAAGACATTTTTCATACCGAGATTCTTGCGCATAGGCTGTACGTACTCGTCTTTAGCTGCATTTATCAGTAGCACTTTATTCTTGTGGCTTTCGGGTTTCTTGTTATCAAATATCCAAAGGTAGGTAGCGATACCTGTGCCATAGAACAAACCGCCGGGCAAAGCAATGATAGCGTCAAGTAAATCATTGTCAAGCATGTGCTTGCGAATATTGCTCCAGCCGGAACCTGCACCACCGTTAAACAATGGTGAGCCATTAGAGAGAATGCCTACACGACTGCCTTTGGGGTCCATCTTATGGAGCATGTGCAAGGTGAATAGTAACTGACCATCGCTTTTGTCGGGCAGTCCCGGAGCAAAGCGGCTGTTTTTATCTTCCGCTTCGGCAGAAACGGAATCGTATTCACGTTTCCAGTCCACACCGTACGGAGGGTTCGCCAGCATAAAGTTGAATTTTTGGTCGCGGAACTCATCGACAAGAAGCGTGTCACCTACAGCGATACCCTTTGCTTCGTCCCCCTTCATGATAATATCACTCTTGCAGAGTGCGTATGTTTTGTCGTTTAATTCCTGACCAAACAGGTTGACAGTTACATCCACTCTACGCTCCTTTGCTGTTTCCTCTATGGTGTCCTTAGTCAATGTCAGGATGCCGCCTGTACCACAGCAGGGGTCATACACAGAGATTATCTTCCCATCTTGGTAAATCTTATCTTCTTGGCCGAGTAAGGTAATCTCCGTCATCAAGCGGACGATGTCACGAGGAGTATAGAACTGACCGGCACCGATACCTACAGATTCTTTTGCGTAACGAATGACAATTTCGAAAACAGTACCCATCATGTGGTTGTCTACTTTGTCGGGACTGAGGTCGATGTTCAGTACAAAAGCTTTAGTCACTTGGAGCAGCAGGTTCTTGCGGGCAAGGTTTGAGAAGATGTCGCTCAGGCTTGCGTTTTCACCTTTACCGGTGAAGTTTTTCAGAATCTCACGGATGTTTGGACTGAAACCTTTAAGGTAGGTCTTAAAGTTGTTCGTCAAGTCGGCAGGAACTGTTATCAACTTAGAGAGTGACAGACCACTCGTGTTGTAGAATTTGTAGCCGGCAGCATCCATGAGCATCGGCATCATATTGTCGATATCCTCTTGTGAGGTCTGACCAAGTTCTTCAAGCTGCTTCATGTTAGTTGCCACAAGGGCCTCTGAACCTACAAGTACGCAGTCCAGACGGCGGAGGAGAGTGAACGGAAGAATTACATCCTCCACGTCCTTATTGTCATATACATTGCGAAGGAGCTCCTTCACGTTCCATATCATCTGACCTAATTCTTCTGCTGTCATATTGGATTTTTCATTGTTCGTTTCTAGTCATATTGTGTATAGTCTTTTACTCAAATACAAAAATAGTGGATTATTCTCAAATTCTTTTCTCGTTGACTAAAAATCTATTTCCGTTTACCAATGTCTTTTTCCAAGTTGCTTCTTGGGCATAGCTAAGACTTTTTATACGGATGACTAATTCTTTTTATACAGCATACTAAGACGCCCCATTGCAATAGGATATACGTCCTGCTGTCGTAGGATGTAGTAAACATTTGTATAAAAAGCCTTAATAATACGGAAGAAAGGCTTTATATCTGTGATGAAGTTTTAGGGGATCAGCAACGAACTGTCTCCATAGCTCAGGAACCTGAAATCATGTTCCAAAGCATAGTCATAAATCTTTCGCCAGTTTCCTCTCACAAAGGCAGAAACCAATAGCAGTAATGTACTTTGTGGTTGATGGAAATTGGTGACCATTTTCCGGACTATTTTGTATTGATATCCCGGTGCGATGATAATTTGAGTACTGCTATGCAACGCTTCCATTTCGTGGCGGTGCAGATAATCCAGAATTTGTTGCAGGGCTTCCGCTGGAGTCAGTTCATTCTTATCTTCATAGGGCATCCATTGCTGTACGTGCAATTCGTTTTGGGCGGCATCAGGGTTATGGTGGATAAGGACCCCGATATAATAAAGACTTTCCAGGGTGCGTACAGAAGTGGTTCCTACCGCAATGGCTTTTCCATTATGGGCGATTAGTTTTTCAATGGTATGCTTGCTTACAGAAATGTATTCCGTATGCATCTCATGTCCCTCTATCTCTTCACTTTTTACGGGCTTGAAAGTACCTGCGCCTACGTGTAAAGTCAGTTCCTCACGGTCAATTCCCCGTTCGTCCAGCGCTGCCAGTACTCTTTCCGTAAAATGAAGCCCTGCGGTAGGAGCGGCAACGGAACCTTTTATCTTTGAATAAACCGTCTGATAAGTTTCCTTGTCACTTTCTTGTGTTTCACGGTTCAGGTAGGGAGGGATGGGCAGTTCACCTATTACTTCCAACAGGTCGGCAAATGTGATTGAATCATCATCCCATGAGAAATCAATCCAATGACTGGTTCCCCTACACTCTCCACGGGTGGCGGACAGGACAATTTGCTTTCCTTTCACATCCACCACGCGGCTTAACGTACCTTTTTTCCATTTTTTCAGATTACCTATCATGCATAGCCAGCTGCACCGGCGTGTTTGTTGAAAACTTAGCACATAGTCATTGGGCTGGATAGGTTCCAGACAGAAGACCTCTATCAATGCCCCTGTTTCTTTACGGAAATGCAGACGCGCTTGAATTACTTTGGTATTATTGAATATCATCAATTCTCCGGATTCCAAATATTGCGGCAAAGAAGTAAAGACATCTTCGTTCACCTCACCGTGGCGGTAAACTAACAGTTTGGACTGGTCGCGTGTGGCGAGGGGGAATTTGGCGATCCGTTCATCGGGTAGCGGGTAGTTGAACTCACTTATTTTGATATGTTTGGTATCTTCCATCTGAATCTATTTCTTTTTCTGCGCAAAAGTACCGATATTTGCGCTAACTAAAAAAGAAAAGAGTATGAAAATAGGAGATAAAGTCCGTTTCCTTAGTGAGGTAGGGGGCGGTGTTGTGACAGGATTTCAAGGAAAAGACATGGTCTTGGTAGAAGATGCCGATGGTTTTGATATTCCGATGCCCATAAAAGAGTGTGTGGTTATAGACACGGATGATTATAACATGAAGCGTAAACCCGTAGCTCCGGCTCCTAAACAGGAGGTTGTCAGTGCAAAGGCAAAAGGAGCGTCAGTCAAGGTACGTCAGGATGAAGAGGAGGATGAACGTCCCATTACTTATCGTCCGGCTGAGCGAAAAGGGGGGGATATCTTGAATGTGATGCTTGCTTTTGTACCACAAGATCTCAAGGCCATTTCAGCAACGGCATTTGACTCGTATCTTATTAACGACAGCAATTTCACATTGTACTTTACTTATCTTACTGCCGAAGGAAGTAACTGGCGGGTACGTAGCCATGGCACGGTGGAACCGAATACTAAATTCTATATAGAGGAATTCGAGAAAAGCGCTTTAAATGAATTGGAAAGGGTGGCGGTGCAGTTCATCGCTTTCAAGGATAACAAAAGCTTTTTGTTCAAGCCTGCCGTATCGGTAGAACTACGTATAGATACAGTGAAGTTTTATAAACTGCATACTTTCCGTGAGAGTATTTTCTTTGAAGAACCGTCACTTATTTATGATATTGTGAGAGATGATGTTCCGGTGAAACAGGTTTTTGTTTCAGCGGAGGATATAAAGGATGCATTGCTACAGAAAAAAGAACCGGAACCGCAAATGGCAAAACAACCACAACCCAAGAAAGTGAAGAGTGAAATTGTAGAGATTGATCTCCATGCTCACGAGTTGCTGGATACGACTGCCGGTATGAGCAATAGTGAGATATTGAATTATCAATTGGATGTTTTCCGCAAGACATTGGAAGAATACAAGAACAAGAAGGGACAGAAAATTGTCTTTATTCATGGTAAGGGAGATGGTGTGCTACGCAAATCTATCTTGCAGGAGTTGAAATATAAATATAAAAACTATGAAAGTCAGGATGCTTCGTTCCGTGAATATGGTTTCGGGGCTACGATGGTGATTATTCACTAAAAGTCTTTCATTCATACAGATTGTAATATGACAACATTGAAAGAATTTTTGAAGACGGATCGTTTCGCTACCTGTACGGGAGTGGAACTTCTTGAAATAAAGCCGGGTTATGCCCGTGCGCGTATGGAAGTGACTGATCGTCATCTGAACGGAGGAGGGGTATGCCAAGGGGGAGCTTTGTTTACATTGGCAGATTTGGCTTTTGCCGCTGTGGCGAACAGCCGTAAGAAGCTTACACTTTCCGTGAATGCCAATATCACTTTTCTCCGTCCCGCCAAACTGGGTTACGTGTATGCCGATGCTACTGAGGTGTTCAATCATCATCGCATTCCTTTTGTCGAGGTGAAGATAACAGATGAACAAGGAGAACTGATAGCTATATTTACTTCATCAGGCTATCGTAAAGAATCAGATTTGCCGGTAGATACGTTAGAGTGATTCACGAGAATAAAAAAGCCTGTTACCGTTTTTCGGCAGCAGGCTTTTTAATGGTTATCGGTGAAGATAATGTTTCGTTATCCTATCCTTCTTTTACTTTAGCTTTTCCTATTCTTCCCGGTTCTACAAACAGATATTTGTAGCCTACACGAATACTTGCCAGATGCAGTGTTTTTAAATGTGCGCGGCGTACTAGCAGAGCGGTCATTTCATGAATACGCCCGTCAACATAGCCTATCATCTCACTTTCTGTTGTGTTTTCAGAGCCGTAAGTACCTGCTCCTTGAACAATCATAAAAGGTGATTCGGTGCCTGCTTTATCCATACCGATAGCAATAGCCACATAAATCCACATAGGACCATGAGCAACTACTTTACGTGCTGTGGCTGTGCAGCTTTCGCCTTTTGTCAGTGTCTTGTGGCAACAGCCTTCTATGGATTTGATTTTCTTTCCCAAATCATATACGGTTACTTTGTCATCGGCGGCATCCAAAGGTTGCTCGAATAAAATTGTGTCTTTTTTGTCCGGATAGCTGATGTGATAACATTCATATTCCGGTTGCATTCCTCTAGGTTCATCATCGCCCACGGAACCTGCTACAAGTTTAACTTCAAGAAAAGAGCCGTTCAGGGCGGTTTCATATACCGCATCTGTCAAAGCGGCGTTACTGGTTAATTCTAATTCTTTCATAAGTCAAGGTTTTTAATAAGTTTCTCTCATAACATTAGGTGGAAAGAAAAGTTCGAAATAGTTTGATAAGGAACAAAAACGGGTGTTAATAGATGAAATAAGGAGATTGGTCGATAACTCTTGTCTCAATGATAATAAAGCTTTAATTTTACTTGTGGAAAAAGAAAAAGTTTGAGAATCAAGATTGAGTAGAAGAAAGGTGGACGGATTATTAGTTTGTCTGGATAGAGGGATCGATATGGTTGTAGGAAGGATATGAAGAGGCAGTTTTATAAATACGTTAATAATAAGTTTGTTAGTAAATAAGGTCGGATGAGGCTTTGTTTATAAGGAAAACGCTCGTTGTGAAACGGGCGTTTTTGATTTTGTATCAGTATGTGTTTAAAAGTAAATCCTACAAAAAACGTTCTATTCGGTGAAGAATAGAACGTCTTTTTATAGAATGGAATGAAGTTTACAAACGATAGTCGGCTAAATCATCTGCTTTTATTTTACGGATGAAATTGAAATGTTTTTCTATTTCAGCTTCTGCATAGTTTACATATACATGGGCTGACTTGGCGAACAATTCAGGTGCTTTTGTCGCATCTTGGATAAGAAGATGTGACATGATGCATACGGCAGCCATTTCATAAAGACGACGTGCAACGAAATCAAGCAACTCTTGATTCTGGGCCTCTTTTACTGCATTAGTGCATGCGTCAAATTTGTTGGCCATTTCTTTCACACGGTCCATCAGCGGTTGCATTTCTTCACTGCAAGGAATAGCCTCGTAATTACGCAAGGTTGCGATATAAGAACCGTTGGTTACATAACGGATAGCGGCTACAGTCTGCAACTGGGTCGTTCCTTCGTAAATGCTGGTGATGCGTGCGTCGCGATAGATGCGCTGGCAAGCATATTCCATCATGAAACCTGAACCACCGTGAATCTGGATACAATCGTATGCATTTTGGTTGGCATATTCAGAGTTCATACCCTTGGAAAGCGGAGTAAAACTGTCTGCTAGCTTGGCGTAGACTTTTTGTTCCTGACGTTCTTCAGGAGTCAGTTTGCGTTCGCGGGCAATATCATCCAATGCTTTGTAAATATCCACATAGCGTGAAGTCTGGTAAAGCAATGCACGGCCTGCATCCAGTTTGGCTTTCATGATAGACAGCATGTCATATACTGCTGGGAAATCGATGATGGCTTTTCCGAACTGCTTACGTTCTTTGGCGTATGCCAGTCCTTCGTTGTAAGCGGCTTGTGACAAACCTACTGACTGGGCGGCGATACCCAGACGCGCACCATTCATCAAGGCCATTACGTATTTAATCAAACCGAGCTTACGGTCACCGCAAAGTTCGGCTTTCGCGTTCTTGTAAACCAGTTCGCAGGTAGGAGAGCCGTGGATACCTAATTTATTTTCGATGCGGCGTACATCTACACCTCCTTCGTTTTTGTCATAGATGAACATAGACAAACCACGTCCGTCTTTGGTTCCTTCTTCGCTACGTGCCAATACCAGGTGAAGATTAGCGTCACCGTTAGTGATGAAACGTTTCACACCGTTCAGACGCCAGCAGTTGTTGGCTTCATCGAAAGTAGCTTTCAGCATTACTGACTGAAGGTCGGAACCGGCATCGGGTTCGGTCAAGTCCATAGACATGGTTTCACCCGCACAAATACGGGGAATGAAACGGCTGTGCTGGTCTTCGTTACCGAACTCATACAGCGTTTCGATACAGTCTTGCAAAGACCAGATGTTTCCGAATCCCGCATCGGCAGCGGCAACAATTTCCGCGCACATGGTGTACGGGGTGATGGGGAAGTTCAAGCCACCGAAGTGACGAGGCATGGTCATACCGTTCAGTCCGGCTTTTACCATAGCGTCGAGGTTCTGCTTGGTTCCTGAAGCATATTCCACACGTCCGTTTCCACAGTGAGGACCTTCTTCGTCTACCCCTTCGGCATTGGGAGCGATAGTTTCACCTGTAATCTCACCTGTGATCTCCAGAATCTTATCGTAAGAGTCCATTGCATCGGCATAATCCTGCGGTGCATAGTCGAACTCGTCTTTATCTCTATAGTCGCGCTCTTTCAGTTGGCAGATGCGCTCCATCATCGGATTGTTCAAGTGATACTTGAGTTCCGGTATATCGGTATAAAAGTTTGCCATTACTTACTGTTCTTTTTATAATACTTAATCAATTTCGGAACGACTTCTTCCACAGTGCCGTTAATCACATAGTCGGCAATGGTGTTGATCGGAGCGTTCGGGTCACTGTTTACAGAGATGATGATACCTGCATCCTGCATACCTGCAATGTGCTGGATTTGTCCGGAGATACCGCAAGCGATATACAGTTTGGGACGGACGGTTACACCCGTCTGACCAATCTGGCGGTCATGGTCTGCATAACCTGCATCGACAGCTGCACGGCTGGCACCCACTTCGGCGTGAAGTTCTTTGGCCAGTTCGAACAATTTGTCAAAACCTTCTTTAGATCCCATTCCGTAACCTCCGGCAATCACGATAGGTGCGCCTTTCAGGTTATGTTTGGCTTTTTCTACATGGCGGTCGATGACTTTTACTACATAGTCTGTTTCAGGAACAAACTTGGCAACGTCGTGGTTCACCACTTCTCCCTGGTAGCTTTCATCCAGAATCTCTTTCTTCATCACGCCTTCGCGAACGGTCGCCATCTGCGGACGGTGCTCGGGGTTGACAATGGTTGCAACGATGTTACCACCGAAGGCGGGACGAATCTGATACAACAGATTTTCGTAAGTGATGCCATTTTTCTTGTCTTCGTGGGTACCGATTTCCAACTGGGTACAGTCGGCAGTCAGTCCGCTAGTCAATGCGGAAGATACACGTGGTCCCAGATCGCGGCCGATAACGGTAGCGCCCATCAGACAGATTTGCGGTTTTTCTTCTTTAAACAGATTCACCAAGATAGAAGTGTGGGGCAGTGAAGTATAAGGGAACAGACCCGGAGCATCGAATACATGAAGTTTGTCTACTCCGTAGGGCAATACTTGTTTTTCAATTCCTGCAAGGCCGGTTCCGGCAGCGATTGCCTCAAGCTGGCAGCCTAACTGATTAGCTAATTTACGGCCTTTGGTTAAAAGTTCGAGACTCACATCGGCCACTGTTGTGCCTTCAATCTCGCAATATACAAATACATTATTCATAATCGTTATCCTATTGTATGGTTAGCTAACAGTTCGACAATCAATCCTTCCACATCCTGGTCGCTTCCTGTCATGGTCTTGCTTTCTTTTGCCTGGAAGACGATGTTTTCAATCTTCTTCACTTTGGTGGGAGAGCCTGACAGACCGCACTGCTTGGTGTCTCCTTCTACATCGGCCACACTCCATTCAGTGATATTCAGGTAAGGGAATTTTTCATATAGTTCAGCGTAAGGCAGTTCAGAACCGTCTTTAGTGATGGCTGCTTTTTCCTGTGTACCGAGAGCGCGTTTGTATTTCTGTAACAATTTGGCATTGCGCGGACGGCAGGGAGCTGCACTTCCGTTCACTGTCAGTACAATAGGCAGAGGACCTTCCACTGTTTCTACCCCGCCGTCAATATGGCGTTTTACAGTGATGCGGCGGGCAGTTTCGTCCACATTCAGAATTTCTTCCGTATAAGTAATCTGGCTTAACCCCAGTTTTTCCGCTACCTGCGGACCTACCTGTGCGGTATCACCGTCGATAGCCTGACGGCCACCGATAATCAGATCACATTCGCCTATTTTGCGGATAGCCGTAGCGATGGCGTATGAAGTGGCCAACGTGTCAGCACCGGCAAAAGCACGGTCGGTCAATAAATATCCATTGTCTGCTCCTCTGTATAAACCTTCACGAATAATTTCGGCAGCGCGTCCGGGGCCCATGGTCAGGATAGTTACCGTAGAGCCGGGATGTGTGTCTTTCAGTCTGAGTGCCTGTTCCAAGGCGTTCAGGTCTTCCGGATTGAAGATAGCCGGAAGTGCCGCACGGTTGATAGTACCGTCAGCGTTCATGGCATCTTTCCCCACATTGCGTGTGTCGGGAACTTGTTTTGCCAGTACTACAATTTTTAAACTCATATACTTTAATATATTTGGTATTAGTAATATTCCGACGGCAAATTTACTTAAACAATTTGAGCGACAAAAGGATATGGGGAGAAAATATGCACAAAAAGGTGAGGTTTGAGCATGAATCGAGGAGGATACAAATGTTTTTATGATAATTCTATTGTAAAATAAAAGCGGAAATGTTTGTTTAAGTGGAAAGTTTTTATGTTCTTTATAAAAAGTGATACAATGAAAACATTCACCTCCAAATGCAATCAAACTAAATGGCCTTCGTGGACTGTCTGTTTCTGATGATAGGGACAGACGGTATCTTTTTCATCATACATCTTTGAATCATCATGAGATATCCCTATTTTAAACTTAAAAAAATATATTATGAAAAGAACACTTAAAATGGCATTGATTGCCTCATTGGCAGTTGGTGGAAGTTATGTTTTGTATGGTTCTCAAAACAAAGAAGAATTGTCCGATTTAGCTTTGTCAAATGTGGAGGCCTTGACTTTAGGTACGAAGGATTGTATGTATCAACGTAATTCACGTTGTTATGAACTCGTTGTAGGTCCTCCGGGCGAACCTGTTATTATTGAGACAAGTAAGGAAGCAAATTGGGTAAATCGATATACCATTCCTGAGTAATTAGACATTTATGTAATACGGGACAAAATAAATAGGCATTAAGCATTTGTTTTGTCCCGTTTGAAGAGTATTAAAATTATGATTAAAATAAAATTGTATTATTCGATTGTTGCCATCCTTTTTTTTATTTCCTGTGTCAGTAACAAAGGAAATGACTTTTTATCTATTCCCATCAAACCGATCTATGGCTTTTATTATGATAAAGAAATTATCTCCAATGAGTTGGTTACATTCTCTTCTCTTGATTGTGGAATTCTTATGGTTCAACGTTGTAAATTTTCCGGTGAACCTATTTGTCAGATTCTAGAGGAACAGACAGGCGAAAGAGTGGGTAGCTTTGGAAGCAGTGGACAAGGGCCTGGAGAATTTATAGCTGCTGAATTTATTGGAAAAACAGAGGGGGACGATACTTTATATTTTGTTAATTTGCCTTCTACTGTCCTGTTGTATGCACGGGAGGAAAAGAGTGCTGATTCACCGATGGTGAACTGGTAGGCAAGTACGCATTGGAACACCAAAGCATGAGTGTGCTTCTTTCTCAATATACCCCTCGGTTGTACTTGTTAAATTGTGAATCGGAATGTAATGTTGAAATATTTGAGATGGATGATATCCTGAAAGCAAAATTATGAAAATCCTGCTTTATGTGTTGTTGGCTTTTGGGGTATTTTGTTTCTTCTCGTGTAAAAGGATAGAAAAGGAGCAGTTGACTTTTTTGATGAAAGAATGGACTCGAAAAGAAATTCTCTTTCATGATAGAGCTGTTTTATGCTGGGAGACAATATACACCATTCATTGGATTCACGACATTGGGGATTGGTGCCTGATGATTTCATTGTGGGTGTAGTACAATGGATTTGGTATTCAAAAGATGAAGAGCAAAATTCAATTCGTTGGAATCGAATCGGTAGAGTAGATTGAAATAAGAGATGCGAAAGGTTATAGTTCTATGCTTGTTCGGATAAAAACGTATAAATGATGCGTTGTGATATATGTTGTATGAAAAGTTTTTGTTAATATTGTCATCATTATGAGTTTGTTTTTGTTGTATGATGAAATAATAACTGAAGAATTATGAAGAAAGTATTGTTTTTATTCGTCTTTTTGCTTCTGAGTGTAGGAGCTATGGCGCAAAAGGTAATTTACGATGAAACCAACCAGACCGGAGTGCGTACAGTGGTATGCGAGGGTATGAATCTGGGTGTTTCCAATAATATGGACGTATATGTGGCACTCGCTGGATTTCAGTATAAAAGTACCATACGTTATTCGCTGGCTGTTACTATCGGGTCGGGGCATGAGGTGGAAATTCTTAATGACAGTAAGTGTGTCCTGACGTTGGATAATGGAAAGACATTAGAGCTGCCTACGGTAGCAGGCGGCGCTTCCGTATTGCAGCATGTAGATGTGGAGATGAGTGATGTGTATCAAAGTTTCCGCCGTTTTGCCTATTATAATATAAAGGCTAAAGAATTGAAGAAAATCAGCAAAAACGGTATTGTACAAATGGATATACAGTTATCTCCCGAAAACTATTCCATTGCATTTAATCAGGATGTCTTGGGAAGTATGCTGACTGGTTCTATGTCATTAATAAATAATATGTTTGGTAAATAACTTCTCTTTTCATATTTTATGGTTCAGCCTTTTCTTCTCAGAAGGAGAGGCTGTTTTGTTTTTGAAAGTCAAAGGGTTAAACAAAACGTTGCTTCATGTGTTTTCCTAATGTTTTTTAATGTGATAAACTTATGAGGAAAATACGTAGATGGGGAGCATGGCTCCTTTTAATCATTCCTTTGGCACTGAATGCCCAGCAGCGGACCGAAAAATTATTGAATGTACCCTTGCCGGAACATTGGCAAGAAGAGGATGCGATGTTTCAACAACAGCTTCCGGTGGATGACCATTGGTGGACTGTATTTCAGGATGCCACACTGGATTCATTGATTCATGTGGCTGTCAGGCAGAATCCGTCTGTCCTTACTGCCTTGAATCGTATAGATATGGCGAAAGCGAATCTGAGGATAGCCAGAGGAGGCTATTATCCGGCTTTGTCATTGGATGCCAGGTGGAACCGCCAACAGACTAGTGGTAATACCGGTACGGGACAGCCTCAATCCAGAGTGGGGTATTATGATGCAACGGTTAATATGAGCTGGCAGGTGGATGTGTTCGGTTCCATCCGCCAACGGGTGAAAGCGCAGAAAGAAAATTTTGCGGCAAGTCGTGAAGAGTACAATGCGACGATGGTAAGTCTTTGTGCAGAAGTGGCGTCAGCCTATTTTAATTTGCGTGAGGCCCAACAGGAACTCAGTGTGTTACAGCGCAATGCTTTATCTCAAAAGGCGGTAGTGGATATAACTGAAGTGCGTTATAATACCGGATTGGCTTCCAAACTGGATGTGGCTCAGGCTAAATCGGTTTATTATAGTACATTGGCTTCTATTCCTGCTACAGAATCCGGTATTATTCAATATATGAATGCGTTGGCTGTATTGCTCGGGCTTTATCCTCAGGATGTGACGGCTGCACTGGAAACGGGAAAACCGTTACCCGATTATATAGAGCCGGTAGGGGTTGGTCTTCCCGGACAATTACTTTTACGACGTCCCGATGTACGGGTTGCCGAACGTCAAGTCAATGCACAAGCAGCCCTGTTGGGAGCTTCTAAGACCGATTGGCTTCCCTCATTTTTTCTGAACGGTTCCTTCGGCTATGCTTCACATGATATGAAAGACTTTACTAAACGTAGCAGTATGACATGGAGCATCGCTCCCTCTATGAGCTGGACGATTTTTAATGGTGGCCAGCGTGCGAATAATGTACGCTTGCAGCGTGCACAACTGGATGAGACAATCAATCAGTTCAATACTACGGTTCTTACAGCAGTGCAGGAGGTGGATAATGCCATGAGTAGTTATAAGAATTCCATTAAACAGATTGTGGCATGTCGTGAGATGCTGAATCAGGGGAAAGAGGCATTTAAACTTTCATTGGACTTATACAAACAGGGGCTGAGCCCTTTCCAAAATGTGTTGGATGCACAGCGTTCGTTACTGTCATACGAGAATTCATTGGTGCAGGCACAGGGATATTCATTGCTTTGTCTGATTCAGATGTATCAGGCATTGGGTGGAGGCTGGTAGACTGTGACGGAAAAGTTGTTGAACTATAGAAATAATAAAAAACCTAACCCAAGATATGAAAAGAATAATGATAACTTTCGCATGGACGGTATGTGTGCTCACCGCCTGCGATAAAAATAAACCTTCTCAGACAGGAATGCAGGCATTGCCTATAGATGTAGCGAAACCTTTGGTGGAAAATGTGACGCTGACCAAAGATTATCCCGGTTATTTGGAAGCGGAATCCACTGTAGATTTGGTGGGACGAGTAAATGGAATTTTACAATCCAAGAATTTTGCACCTGGTTCCCGGGTACGTCAGGGACAGGTATTGTTTGTTATAGAACCGACACTTTATGAAAATTCAGTGAAACAAGCGGAAGCTGAATTAAAAACGGCTAAAGCCAATCTTGAATATGCTGTCAGTAGTTATCAACGTATGAAAGAAGCGATAAAAAGTGATGCGGTGAGCCGTATACAATATTTGCAGGCAGAAAGCCATGTCGTTGCTTGTGAGGCTGCCGTAAGTAATGCTGAAGCAGCTTTGAAAACTGCGCGTACCAACTTGAGTTATTGCTATGTCAAGGCTCCTTGTGATGGAGTGGTTGATGTATCAGCTTATTCTGTCGGAGCATACATCGGTGGTGCTTTGCAACCGGTTAAATTGGCTACTGTTTATAAGGATAACCGTATGTATTCCTATTTTAATATTGCAGATAACCAATATCTGACATATGAGCTGACCCAGGAGGCTGCCAGCAAGATTCCTGCAGAAACTCATTTTGTAACCTTGCGCTTGGGGACTGACGGGGCACAGGCATGGAAAGCGAAACTAGATTATCTTTCTCCCAATGTGACATTAACTACAGGTACTCTCCGTTTGCGTGCGGAATTAGATAACTCTGACGGGAAGCTTCGTCCCGGATTATTTGTCAGTGTCACGTTACCATACGGTGAAGCGCGGAATGCAGTGCTGGTTAATGATGCTTCTATCGGAACAGATCAGTTGGGCAAGTATTTGTATGTAGTGAATGACAGTGATATAGTGAATTATCGGCATATTGAAGTCGGGCAATTGGCGGATCATAATATGCGTGTTGTAAAAAGTGGCTTGTCACCTTCCGAACGTTATGTCACCAAGGCATTGTTGAAAGTGCGCCAAGGCATGAAAATTAAACCGATAGAACAAACCAATAAACTTCAATAGCCTTATGTTTTCAAAATTTTTCATAGAACGGCCTATATTTGCCACGGTGCTGGCTTTGTTATTCGTGGTGGCCGGACTTGTAACTCTGAATATATTGCCCGTGGCGCAATATCCCGATATTACGCCGCCTACCGTGCAAGTCAGTGCGGTATATCCGGGTGCCAATGCTGAAACTGTAGCTCAAACTGTCGGTATCCCCATTGAACAGCAGGTAAACGGTGTGGATGGAATGTTGTATATGAGCTCCAATTCCTCCGCATCGGGTGCTTATTCGCTGACTGTGACTTTCGAAGTGGGAACGGATATTGATATGGCAACTGTAATGGTACAAAACCGAGTTAGTGTAGCGTTGAATTCTTTGCCTGAAGCTGTGAAAGTACAGGGAGTGACGGTGCAGAAGCAGTCATCCAATATTGTGATGATGCTTACACTGAGTGGTGATAGTATTTATGATGGCCTTTATCTGACCAATTATGCCAATTTGAATCTGGTAGACCAGTTGACACGTGTGCCGGGAGTAGGAGCGGTGAATGTGATGGGAGCCGGAGACTATTCCATGCGTGTATGGCTGAATCCTGAAACAATGCGTATCCGCAATATTACTCCGCAGCAAGTTTACTCTGCTATTCAAAGTCAGAACATGGAGGTTTCAGCCGGTTATGTGGGACAGCCTATCGGTAGTTCGGCCAATAATGATTTTCAATATACGCTGAATGTGAAGGGACGGCTTTCTACTTCTGAAGAGTTTGGGGACATCATATTGAGAGTGGAAGACCAGGGGAAGGTACTTCGTCTGAGAGATGTTGCCAAAATTGAGTTGGGAAGTGCCGAGTATGGAGTTGTTTCCAAATTGAAGGGACAACCTACAGCAGGTATTGCTGTCTATCAGTTACCGGGGAGTAACTCATTGGATGTGTCTAAAGGAGTTCGTGCACGCATGGCGGAATTGGCTGAAACATTTCCGGCAGGGGTGAAGTATAATGTAACATTGGACACTACAGATGTGGTTCATGACTCTATTGATGAAGTGATGAAGACTTTCGTGGAGGCGATTGTTCTAGTGGTGCTGGTTATCTTTTTTTTCCTGCAAAGCTGGCGGGCAGTTCTTATTCCATGTCTTACTATCCCTGTTTCTCTTATCGGAACACTGGCGGTAATGGCTGCTTTAGGCTTTTCTATCAATACATTGACACTGTTCGGCTTGATATTGGCTATAGCTATTGTAGTGGATGATGCCATTGTGGTGACTGAAAATGCCACCCGTATTCTAGATGAAGGGAAGCTGGACGCCCGGGCGGCCACCGAGCAGGCTATGGGAGAGATTACCGGACCTATTGTCGGAGTGGTGCTGGTACTGCTTGCCGTTTTTATCCCTACTACACTGATTAGTGGAATTTCCGGGCAGCTTTATAAACAGTTTGCATTGACTATTGCGGCTTCTACGGTTATAAGTGGTTTCAATTCATTGACATTGACTCCGGCTGTTTGTGCTCTGTTGCTCCGTCCTACTCCGATGCATAAAGCGCGTTTGTTCCGTTGGTTTGATAGTATGAATGACTGGATGCAGCGGGTTTATGACGCTTCAGTAAAATGGTTGTTGGCACGTCCGGTTATTGCTATCGGTTCTTATATCGTAATATCAGTCATTGCTATTCTGATGTTTGTAAAATGGCCCAGCACCTTTATTCCCGAAGAAGATGACGGATATTTTATGATTGCCATTCAGCTTCCGGCTGCCTCTTCTTTAGAACGTACACAAATGGTGGGTAAGCAGATTGATGCTATTTTGTCAGAGTATCCCGAAGTGAAGACTTATTTGGGAGTAAACGGATTCAGTATCATGGGAGGTGGTCAGTTGCCTAATGCGGCTACCTATTTTGTGGTGCTGAAGAATTGGAAAGAGCGTGCGGGTAAGGAGCATACCGCTCAAGCGGTGGTTAATCGTTTTAATGAACAGGCATATGCCATGATACAGGAAGCCCAAGTCTTTGGTATTATTCCTCCTGCTATCCCTGGTATGGGTAATACAGGTGGTTTACAACTCGAACTGGAAGATCGCAAGTCTTTGGGTGCAGAAGAACTGCAAAAGGCGGTTGAGGCGTTATTGGCTAATTATCACAATGAGCCGGCTATTGCTTCTATAAGCAGTATGTATCAAGCGGATGTACCTCAGTATTTTTTGAATATAGACCGTGATAAAGTTCAGTTAATGGGCTTGCAGTTGAATCAGGTTTTCTCTACATTAGGGTATTATATGGGGCAGGCTTATGTAAATGATTTTGTAGAATTCGGCCGTATCTACCAGGTAAAATTGGAGGCTGGTGAACAGGCCCAAAAGGTGATTGATGATGTGTTGAAACTGAGTGTGGTCAATTCGAAAGGAGAGATGGTTCCTTTCAGTAGTTTTACACAAATAGAGCAAAAACTGGGAATGGATCAGATAAACCGATATAATATGTATTCGGCAGCTTCTATCACTATTACTCCGGCTGCGGGGAGTAGTTCCGGTCAGGCGATAGAGGCTGTGGGGAGTTTGATAAAAAATCAGCTAGGAGGAGAGTTTGGATATGAGTGGACTTCTGTTGCTTATCAAGAAACTCAGGCTGGTAATACTACTACTATTATTTTAATCATGGCTTTGTTGGTAGCTTATTTAGTATTGGCAGCTCAGTATGAAAGTTGGACAAGCCCGGTGGCTGCCGTAATGGGATTACCGGTAGCTATTTTGGGAGCGATGCTCGGTTGTTGGGTGATGGGAGTTCCAGTCAGCATTTATACACAAATCGGTATTATTCTGTTGATAGCCTTATCGGCGAAAAATGGTATTTTAATTGTGGAGTTCGCCCGTGATTACCGTAAGGCCGGCAATCCTATCCGTGAGGCGGCTTATGAGGCGGGGCATGTGCGTTTGCGTCCTATTCTGATGACTTCATTTACTTTTGTATTAGGTGTGATGCCGTTGCTGTTTGCAACAGGCGCTGGTGCCGGAAGCCGTGTGGCACTAGGTGCGGCAGTAGTATTTGGTATGGCCGTGAATACGATTTTTGCTACCGTTTATATTCCTAATTGGTATGAAGTGATGCAGAATATTCAAGAGAAATGGTTGACAAAGAAACAGTGAATGTTTCCTTTTCATATTTCACCACAGATTATACAAATTAACACAGATTGAATATAAATTGCTGATTGTCAATATAAATAATCTGAGTTGATATATATAGTCTGTGGTGAATTTATTATCTTTGCAGCAAACGTATAAAATATGGATACAATAAACAACGATCTTACTAACTTATTGCAACAGATGGGGGTGCATCAGGAAAGTCTGGGCATCACTCAGCGTATTGTCATGATAGCAGGGATTCTGATCATTGCTTTTGTGGCAGATTACTTTTGTAGAAAAATAATAGTTCCTACTATAAAAAAACTGACAGCAAGAACACAGGCTACTTGGGATGATTATTTATTCAATGATGCTGTACTGGATAATATGTGTCATCTTATTCCACCTATAATATTGTATGTATTACTTCCTTTTGCTTTTCCACATGAGCCTGTGACTTTGACATTCATACTGAAGCTATGCTGGGTTTACATCACGGCTGTAGCCATGAAATTGATCTGTTCTTTTTTGACCTCTCTCTATACCATTTCAAGTGAACATGAGAAGCTGAAAAATCATCCTCTGAAAGGAGTATATCAGATGATAAAACTGATTGTGATTTGTGTAGGGGTAATTATTATAGTCAGTACATTGATAGATAAAGATCCTGTGAACATTCTTACAGGATTGGGTGCTTCTGCTGCTATTTTGATGTTGGTTTTCAAAGATACGATTATGGGATTGGTTGCCGGAGTCCAGCTTTCTGCCAATGATATGCTTCGACCGGGAGATTGGATTACTATGCCGAAATATGGAGCTGACGGTACAGTAATAGAAGTGACCCTTACCACTGTAAAAGTACGCAATTGGGATAATACTATAACCACAGTTCCTCCTTATGCATTGGTCAGTGATTCGTTTCAGAACTGGCGTGGTATGCGGGAAAGTGGTGGACGTAGGGTGAAGCGTTCTATTAATATAGATATGAATACAGTCCATTTCTGTACACTGGAGCAAATGAAGACATTTGAAAAACAAGCTTGGATGTCAGACTTTGAAAAAACGGGAAAGGAGGAAGTGAATCTTTATGTGTTTCGTCACTATCTGGAATATTATTTGCGTCATAATCCTCGGGTGAATACAGAATTGATTTTGATGGTGCGTCAATTACAACCTACGCCGCAAGGATTGCCCATAGAACTTTATTTCTTCTCTGCCAATAAAGACTGGATTCCATACGAACGCTTGCAAGCAGAGGTCTTTGACCATTTGTTGGCTGTGCTTCCCGAATTCGGATTAAGGGTATTCCAAAGCCCTTCAGGATTGGATGTGTTGTCTCTTTCTTCTCATTAATTTATAATCTCACTAACGGAGAGATACAGGAAATCATTACATATTAACACGGATTAAATCAAATTTATTGATTGTCAGAATGAATAATCCATGTTAATATGTGAGAATGTACACTATTATACATGAAGTTCCAGTATAAACCGGGTCCCTTTTTTATAATCAGTGTCCAAAGTCAGTGTGCCATTTAATTTATAAGCGATAAGGCTGCAGGTAGGCAACCCTAGTCCGTTCCCTTGTGTTAAATCGCGTATTTTTGCAAATGGCTTGAACAGTCTTTCACGCGCTTCAACCGGAATTCCCGTTCCCGTATCAGTTAGTATGAATTGATGTGTATGAGCGCTTCGTTTTTTGAATTCCAGTGAAATCTTACCGCTTTTCGTATATTCTGCTGCATTGTTCAATAAATGGTTTAATATGCGTTCCAATTCTTCTGCATTTGTCTTAATATTTACACGTGGGACGTTTACCACTGCTTCTACTCCGGACTTGAAGTTTATTTTCGCTTTTTCCATAATACTTTCACATAATGTATTTATGTTCAGTTCCTTTAGCGGATAATGTTCTTCACGTGTTTCTTCCAATGAAATATACGTCTGGATAGCTGTCATTAGTTCTTTCAGTGCCTTGATGTTTTCATGTAATATTGGGGTAGATATTGTTCCCTTTGTTGCTTCATCTATTGTATTCAGACTTGGTTCAATTTGGGCGCTGATATTACCGATAAACTTAGACTTCTGCTCATTGTTTTCATTCGCTATTTGTAGGCTATGTTTCAATTTTTTTACTTGGCGGATATGTTTAAATAACAAGGTAGCTAAAAATAATAATCCGGCAGCTAATATGGCAGATAACACACATAATGCAATGATAATAATTAGATTTGTGGTAATCTTGTCTTCTTTTTCCTGCAAAATTTTTTGACTGGTTTCATATTTTTGTTGTAGTGTGTTTAGCTCATTGGCTGTTTTTACTGCTTTTATGGAATCTTGCCATGAAGTATAAAGTTTTCTCATTGCAATAGCCAATGGGGCATTATTATTCTGTTCGGCATATCCCAACATGTCTTTATAGCATTGGTCTATTCCTTTTTCATCTTTACCGGTAGAGCGCTTTTGGAATAAGATGTTGTAACATTCCAAGCTTTTGTCTGTCATACCGAAAGTTTGATAATAATTGGCTTCCGTCATTAGAAGTTCTTCTTGTAAAGAGTCTGATTTTAATAGGTCTGTATAGGAGTGAAGTTGTTTCAATAGTATCTTGCATTGTTCTGTATTTTTTAGATTCGTATACATACGCAGGCGTTCTTTACCCACCATGAAACGCAATTTGTACTCAGGTGATTTTTTTTCTTGCTCACTATAATAAATCAGTGCGTCCATTTGTCGGCAAGTGGCAAAGGCTTCTTTATATTGTCTGTTTTGAGTAAAGAGCGTACTTACCCGTATTCCCTCTTCTACCGCTTTATTTATTTGCTTTTGTTCGGCATACTGAGTGAATTTTGCCCACTTTGTATTTAACTCTTGAATATTGACACCTGCCGGTATGGCTGTAGTTTGTCCTTGCCCTGCAACACAACAAAAGGCAAGTGCTAATGTTAGAAGAATTTTTTTCATTATTGAAACAGGTTTTCTGCAAATATAACCTTTTTTTAAGCAAAAAGTTCGGGAAGTGCAACTTTTTTTCATCTTCTAGCGTCTAAACTGTAAAACAATAACTTTTAAGCAGGACAGGCCATCTTGTAAAAAGAATAAAATCATAATATTTAAAATGAGAAAAATAGTAATGATAGTCATACTGGTAGCCAGTATGGTACAAGGAGTTTTTGCTCAACAAATAATTATAAAGGGCACTGTGAAAGACGCGACAAGTAAAAAGGCTGCAGAATATGTTAATGTAGTTTTACAAACAGCAGATTCGGTTTTTGTTGGAGGAACTATTACGAATAGCAAAGGCGATTTCTTACTGAATAAGGTCTATGCAGGCGATTATTTATTGGCATTATCCTGTGTGGGGTATCGTACGCAATTTATTGTATTAAACGGAATTAAACAGAATATAAATTTAAGGGAAATTTTATTGGAAGATGATGCTGTGGCTATGGAAGGTGTAACAGTTAGTGCTTCCGGACAAATCAGTCATTCGGATCGTAAGTTGATTTTTCCTTCTGAACGGCAAATGAAGATTTCAACAAATGGAGTCAATCTGTTGCAACAGATGATGCTTCCCCGTATTCAGATAAATCCCATGAATAATGAGATAGGAGTGTTAGGGGGAGGAGAACTTCAGCTTCGTATCAATGGAGCGAAAGCAGAAGTTGAAGAGATTAAGGCATTACAGCCATCAGACATTATTCGTATAGAGTATCATGACAACCCTGGTTTGCGTTATGGTAATGCTGAGGTAGTGCTTGATTATATTGTCCGTCGTCCGGAAACGGGGGGAAACTTTGGAGTGGATTTGTCTCAGGGGATGAATGCCATGTGGGGAGAATATAATGTTTTTGGAAAAGTGAACCATAAGAAGTCTGAGTTTGGTGTTTCGTATTACATGGGACCTCGCGATTTCTATGGTATGTATCGGGATAATGAAGAGGAATTCCATTTGGCGGACGGAACAACATTACATCGTATAGAAGAAGGTGAACCGGGGCACGGATCTGTGTTTATGAATAATTTAAGTATGAATTATAATTTACAGCAGACTGAAAATTCATTGTTCAGTGCTACTTTTCGTTTGAGAAGTAATAGCCAGCCTCATTGGGATTATCAAGGAGTATTGACTAATGTTGCCGATTCTGATGATAAGGTGGATATGATAGACCGTACTAAAAAAAGTTGGTCTCGTCCTTCGTTGGATCTTTATTATCAACAGGGATTGAAAAATAAGCAACTTTTGGTATTCAATGTGGTAGGTACTTATAATAGGGAAAAATCACGCCGTTTGTATCAAGAAAGCTTGCAGGATGAGTTGTTGACTGATATTAATAATAATGTATTAGGAGATAAATATTCTCTAATTGGGGAGGCTGTTTATGAGAAGCAATTTTCTAAAGGAAATTCGTTGAGTTTCGGGTTGCGCCATACCCAGTCTTTCGCCAATAATGCATACCGTAACGGTCATTATTATGAAACGGATATGAATCAAGGGGATACATATGTTTATGGGGAATATAGAGGAAAGGTAAATAAATTGGACTACAGATTGGGTGTAGGTGTTACTCGTTCTTATTACAAACAAAGTGGTGATGATTCGTATGAGAATTATAGTTTTAATCCTCGTTTGGTACTGCATTATACGTTGCCGGGAAATTCATTCGTCCGTTGGAAATCCGATATCAGTAATGCTTCTCCGTCATTGGGGGATTTAAGTGCAGTAGAACAGATTGTGGATTCGTTGCAAATCAGACGAGGCAATCCGAACTTGAAAGCCTATTTGCGTTATCACACAGAGTTGACATACGAATGGCAGAAAGGTATATTTTATTCTAATCTTTGGGGGGCGTATGATTATCAGCCGAATGCCATTATGGACGAGAAGTATCAGGACGGTGACAAGATTGTACAGACATGGGACAATCAAAAGGATTGGCAGAAATTATCAGGGCGTCTGACTTTGCGTGTTGGCCCTATTAAGGATATGCTACAGTTCTCGTTTACCGGTGGAGTAAACCATTATATGAGTCATGGTAATACATATTCTCATACTTATACAAACTGGTATTGTAATGCTGAAGCATCCTTTAATTACAAGCAGTTCTCTCTTTACTGGCAGATGAATACTAATTGGAATAATTTCTGGGGGGAAACCTTGTCAGGGGGGGAGAATATTCAGGTATTGGTGATGTATTACACGCACAAGAATTTGCGTGTAGGGTTGGGAGCTTTTAATCCGTTTACGGATAATTATAAACAGCAGACTGAGAACTGGAATAAATATGCTTCTTATAAAAAAACGAATTATGTGAAGGAGAGCTCGCAAATGTTTTTGGCAAGTGTTTCTTATAATTTCTCGTTTGGCCGTAAGTTTAAAGCAGGCCAACGGAGGGTGAATAATAGTGATAACGATTCCGGAGTGATGAGTACCGGAAAATAAACAAGATAATCATTTTAATGAACTTAAGTTCATGGGGCAAGTAAGTTAAGTAACTTGGCTCACGAACATAAGTTGCTTGGCTTACGAAGTTAAGTTCATAAATTTATCGAAATAATAGATATATTACCCTTAACAAAATCATATATGAAAATGAAAAAAAACTTGATTGATTATGAGCTCCTGTGGGAGAAAATTACGGATTACGTAAAGGCCACCAGTAGAACGACTGCTCGTCCTGTACTTCTATTATATTATGTATTGCGAAGCCCCGAAACTCCCTCTTCGGATAAAATGTTGATTGTGGTGGCACTTTCGTATTTGGTATTGCCGATTGATTTGATTTCGGCTAAGCGGTTACCAATTATCGGCTGGATTGATGAAGCGGTATCTTTGGTTTATGCTTATAAAAAGGTGTGCCGCTATGTGACTCCTGAGATTGAATCAGAAGTGGATAATGTACTGGAACGCTGGTTTCCGGAAGGAAAGTACGAATTGATAGAAGAATAAATATTGTACTTATCTTTGGGGAGTAAGGATGGGTAAATGGAGTATTTTAGGAATGGGCTTCGTCGACTTTCGGCGTGGCCCTTGCTGATTGTAGACAAAGGTAGATTGTAATTCTACCCCAAGGAACTTCATTTTGTTTCATATATTATGCATCTATGATTTTTAACTGGTACGGAAAGAATTATAGAAACTGTCTGTTCTTACGTTCCGGATGGAAATAAAGCAATATATTTGGAATGAAATCATTTTGTCTGAGAATATGTGATGTATGTAAAAGTGTTACAATATGTTTTGAGTATTGTCAATACCTTATAGTTCAATGTTTAACATGACCTAAGTTCTCTTAGAACTTTATATTAAATATTGCTGCAAAGATATGAAAATATATTAAATACCAAAGATATCGCAGCTAAAATGTTGGATAATAAATAATTTTATTCTAACAGGATTTACTTTTTGCTTGCCAAACTCAGCAAAACAACTCTTTTTGAACGTTTTTATCTAAGTTCTAAGAGAACTTAGCATTTATGAACGTTAAATTAAAAAGTTTTTTTATGAAAAAGAGAGTTTTGTTTACGTTGACTTGTCTATTCCTATGGACAGGTATGGCAATGGCTCAGGTATCCCGAATTACTGGAGTTGTAGTTTCGGCAGAAGACAATGAGCCGATTGTCGGAGCTTCGGTTCTTGTGAAAGGTACTACCCTTGGAACTATTACCGATATGAATGGCCGGTATAGTATAAACAATGTTCCGGTCAATGCAAAATCTTTGGTAATATCGTTTGTCGGTATGAAAACACAAGAATTGGCTATAAAGGGTGGTGAGCAAAGAGTAGTGATGCAAAGTGATACAGAATTGATTGATGAGGTCGTTGTAGTAGCTTATGGTACACAGAAAAAATCATCTTTTACCGGAGCTGCTTCCACAGTAGGGGCCAAATCCATAGAGAAACGTGCTATCACTAATGTTACAGCTGCATTGGAAGGGAATGCTTCCGGAGTTCAGGTGACTGCTGCCACCGGACAACCTGGTGAATCTTCTTCTATCCGTATTCGTGGGTTTGGCTCAGTCAATGCATCCAATGCTCCTTTATATGTAGTGGACGGAACTATATATAATGGTAGCATAGGTGATATTAATCCTGCAGATATTGAGTCTATGACTATATTGAAAGATGCGGCATCTACTTCTTTGTATGGTTCAAGTGCGGGTAATGGTGTTATCTTGATTACTACTAAAAAAGGTAAAGAGTCAGGTGGAACAGGAGTAAACTTGACTATTAACCAAGGATGGTCAAACAGGGCTTATAAAGATTATAAAAAGGTGGGAATTTATGATTACTATCCTTTACAATGGGAGATGTTGAAGAATTCCTATATTACATCTGGTAAAGATGTCGCAACGGCGGCCTCATTGGCAACATCTAAAATTGGAAGTACGTTGAAATATAATCCTTTTGTTGGTGTCGCAGATGATGCCATTGTCGGAACTGATGGAAAGCTGAATTCTTCAGCCGATGCATTGAAGTGGGGAGATGATTTGGATTGGGAAGATGCAGCTTTCAAGACCGGCTATCGTCAGGAATATAATTTGAGTTATAATACAAAAACAGAAAAAAGTGATACTTATGCTTCTGTTGGTTATTTAAATGACGATGGTTATATGATTAAGACTGACTTTGAACGTTATTCTGGTCGTTTGAATTATAATGTGTACCCTACTAAATGGTTCAAGACTGGTTTGAATTTGGGAGTAACTCGTACGGTATCCAATTATTCAACTTCAGATTCGGGAAATTCGAGTTCATATAGTAACCTTACACGTTTTATTCGTACCATGGCTCCTATATATCCCGTTCATAAACATGATTTGGAAACCGGTGCTTATTTGGATGCTAATGGTAAGGCAACTACTGATCCGGGTGAATATATTTATGATTATGAAGGAACTCGCTTGTCGAATAATGGACGTGATGCGATAGCTGAAACAGAGTTCAATCAACGTGAACTAGTGCGTGTTAATCAGACTGGACATACTTATCTCACTTTGACTCCGGTTGAAGGGTTGAACCTTACAGCCAATTACTCTATCAATAATATTGATTATCGTCGTAAAGTCTATGAAAATCCTTATGTGGGCGATGGTACTGCAGGACCGGGCCGTTTGAACCAGATGTCTACCCGGACGCTGACTCAGACCTTTAATCAATTGATAACTTATAACAAGTCTATCGGAAATCATAACTTTGACGTTCTTTTAGGACATGAAAACTATTCTTATAAGTATGAGTATTTATATGGTATGAAGACTCAGGAAACAGTTTCGGGTATGTATGAATTTGGTAATTTCGTAAATATCAGTTCACTTAGCTCCTATACAAATACCTATAAAAAGGAAGGTTACTTTGGCCGTATCAATTATGATTATGCTCATAAATACTACGCTTCACTTTCTTATCGCCATGATGGTTCCTCGCGTTTTGCAAAAGAGAACCGTTGGGGGGATTTCTGGTCGTTCGGAGCAGGCTGGAGAATTAGTGAAGAGGCATTTATGAAGGATGTGAAATGGGTGAATAACTTGAAATTACGTGCTTCTTACGGTGAAACAGGTAATGATAATATATTGGATAGTGATGGTGATCCTGATTATTATCCTTATCAGACCTTATATGGTTTGGGATATAAAAATGGTTCAGAAGCTGGAGCCTACTTCACGGTGATAGCCAATCCCTCATTGAAATGGGAAACACAAATATCTACGGATATTGCTCTTGAATTTGGTTTGTTTGACTGTTTGACGGGTACTATTGAATATTTTAAGAAAGATTCCAAGGATTTGTTGTTTGATGTTTCTCAGCCCGCTTCTGTCGGAGTAACATCCATTATACAGAATATTGGTAAGGTCACTAATTCAGGAGTGGAAATAGAGTTGGATTATAATGCATTTAAAAATAAAGACTGGAGTGTATCTGTTGGGGCCAATGCTACTTTTGTGAAGAATAAGATAAAGAACCTGCCGGCTACAATGAAAGAAAATGGATATATCAGTGGTTCTAAAAAGTGGTTGGAAGGAAAGTCCATTTATGAATTCTGGCTTCGTCAATGGCATGGGGTAGACCCTCAGACCGGTGATGGTTTATATGTGGCTGATGTAAGTAAATATAATCAAGGGAATATTGGAACAGGGGATGGAAACATTACACAGAGCCAGTTTGATGAGTATAAAAAAACAGTAGTGACTATTGATGGTAAGGAATTGACCAATTCGTATACTTATGCTAAATACGACTTCAGTGGTTCTTCTATTCCTGATGTGTTTGGTGGGTTTAATGTCAGAGTAAGTTATAAGAACTTTGATTTGGCTGCTGTATTCTCTTACCAGTTGGGCGGTCAGGTTTTGGCTACAACTATTCTTCCCGAATACAATCCACTATCTTTTAATTAGTTACGATGCGTTGTTGGGGTAATAGGTAATGGATTTGTAACGTGCTAACTTCTGTATTCTTCATCGCTTTGAAGTGGGATGATTAGCTAATGCAAAGATACAACTTTTTATCAAATAATCGCTGAATCAGCAAGGGAAATGAAACAAATTCTGTATTTTTGCATTCTACCTTACGGTAAGCATGGTAAAAAAGAGTAAGTATTACATACGTATATAATCTATGCACAATCATTTTAAATTAGAATTATTACATGGATAAAATATTTATATATAAAACAGCAACAAAATCTGTTTCCTATGATGAAACACAATGGTATATAAATGACGAACCACAACCGCAAAAAGATGGAGATGGAGTTTCGGAATTTAAAGCAAAAGCCAACATTGAGGCGTTTCGTCTAATAGCTCAAGATATAAGTCGTTATACTAGCCATTTTAAAAATATTGCGGTCTTGACAGCAGCTGGTACATCAATGGAGAATGGAAAAAATGGAGGAAAAACGAGAACAGAACTTTGGGATAGTTACAAACATGAGATTGAGGCGATAAGCAAAATTCTCATGGCTAATGAGGGAGTTTTAAAAGAGAAGTGCACATCAATAATTAAAGCCCAAAATATAGAAGATTTTCTATCCTTTACAATTCTATATGAGAAATTAAACGGAGAGATAAAAGATGAACATGGTGATTCTTTAAGATGTAAATTAGAAAAGAAAATTGCAGATGCTTGTCGATTAAAATTAGATGATACAAATAAACATCATCAGGATTTTATAAGAAAATTGACAGCACGTAAGCCTTCAGACCCACGAGTTCAGTTGTACACAACGAACTATGATACTTTGTTTGAGCAAGCAGCTCAAAGAATGAATTATACAATAATTGACGGCTTTTCATTTTCCTACCCTCGTATATTCAATGGAACGAATTTTGACCATGATATTGTGTTTAGAGAACATACAAGGATTAAACAAGAAGAGAGCTTTGTTCCTAATGTCATACAACTATTTAAATTACATGGTAGCATAGATTGGGAAAAGATTGGCGATAAAATATATCAAAAAGAGCATACAGAACATCCTTGCATTATTTACCCTGCCAGCGAAAAATATGAAAGCAGTTATGAACAACCATATTTTGAAATGATGTCCCATCTACAGACCACATTGCGAAAGGAAGGGACTTTGTTAATTGTGGCAGGTTTTGGGTTTCAAGATAAGCATATTCAAAATGTGATAAAGGAAGCCGTGTTTCAAAATCCTAATTTTCATATACTTATAGTATGTTATGGCACGAAAAAAGTAATAGAGGAAAGCGAAAAGAAAGAAAGATGGATTGAAAGTGGAATTACTCATCAATTAACTCCAGAATATGTTTCTGAAGATGGAAAAGTAATGCCAAATGTTACAATTCTTTTTTCTAAATTTAAGGCTTTCGTTGAGAACTATCCATACAATGATTCTTATAATATCAACATTCTTAATCAAGATGAAACCATTTGACCATAATAAATTTGTAGGATATATTTGTGAAGTAACTCCACAATATGTTCGAATGCAAATACCTTCAGCAAGACTTTTGCACACTTTCTATTTTAATGGCGAAATATATTCTGGAGGAGCTGTTGGTAGTTTTGTCGTTATTGAAGGGCAGGAATATGGTTTTCTAGGTCGTATATTTGAACAAAGTTTGCCACAAGGTGAAAGGACAGAGATAACAGACAAAAATATTTATGAAGAAGAAACATTGTTTCACCCTTTAGTAAAAATAGAATTATTGGCCTTGTTTGATGTTTATAAACCTGAGATTATAAACAAAACAGTATCGCGTTATCCATCTGTTGGTGCAAAAGTTTATTCATGCTCTGACGAGCAAATGGGAATATATATTTCAAAATTCGGAGTAAAAAAAGAAGAAATAGATGCGCCGTTGGCACCATTAGGAAAGCTAACTTCAAACAATGCCTTGTGCAACATTTCTTTAAATTCATTATTTGGGCGTCATTGTGCCGTACTTGGAACTACAGGTGGTGGGAAAAGTTGGACGATAGCAAAACTGTTAGAACTTATTTCTGCTCAAACCACTAACAAATGCATTCTTATTGATGCAACTGGTGAATATAATGATATCAGTGACAATATGGAAAGCATAGAATTGGGAACTGGGGAATTCATATTCGATTACAAGAACTTGTCTATTGATGAATTGTATTATTTGTTGCACCCTTCCTCAAAAACGCAAGTTCCAAAACTAATGGAAGCTATCAGGTCATTAAAAATGGCTGCAATAGATGAAAACTTAGAACTGTCACCATATTATAAAACAGATTCGAGTGGAACCCCCATTAAAGGTAATATCATAAAAGCTAATAAAGAAAAGAGAGCGTTCGAAGTTTTTTATTATAGACATATTGTGTCTATTGAAGATAAATATTGCAATTTTGATTTTAATATGCTTGCCCCACAGATAACGAATGAATGTATTTGGGATTCTGATAGAAATAACTCAACTTTATGGGGAGGAAGAAATGATACAGATGTGTCAAATTGTGTAAGTCTTATATCTCGTGTCAATAATGTAATGTCCACTTCAGAATACAATAAAATCTTTGGTTTTAGAAGACTGTCTATACCAGAGGCTAAAGATTTAAAGGCTGGTATTAAAGAATTTATAGAAAGTGACAAGAGTATATTAAGATTGGACTTCTCTAAAGTTAGTTTTGACTACCAGGTAAGAGAAATTCTTGTAAATGCCATTGGCAGCTATTTGCTGAATCAGGCTAGAGAAGGAGCTTATAAGGACAATCCGCTTGTGGTTTTTATTGATGAAGCCCATCAATTCCTCAATAAAAGTATTGCTGATGAGTATTTTTCCGCAAAGCCCCTTGATGCTTTTGAACAAATTTCGAAAGAAGCTCGCAAACACGGCTTATTTTTATGTATTGCGACTCAAATGCCTCGTGATATACCTTTGGGAACATTAAGTCAAATGGGTACATTCTTAGTCCATAGGTTAATTAATGAGCAAGATAAGAAAGCTGTTGAAAGTGCCGCATCTACAGCTAATAGAAATATCCTTTCTTTCCTTCCTATATTAGGAGAAGGCGAAGCTTTAATCGTTGGAGTTGATTTCCCAATGCCTCTCATTGTGAAAATCAATGCTCCAACGAAGAAGCCCGATTCAAGAACTCCCAAATTCAAAAAGCGATAAAATCAAAATCTCAATATTGGCAATGTGTTCACTATGTCCACTGTTCGACAAGAGAGGATAATGACCGACAGCAGGAGGTCGAGAATGTAACGGGGTTGTTCGTGCTCTCTTGACCAGTCGTTGGGGTCGTTCTTGATTTGCGAGGCCTTGTCTATGGTGACGGCGTAGCGTTCCATGACCCACTCGATGGCTGACTTGCCATTGACGATGTACTCGTAGGCTTTGAGTGGGATGCTCTCAATGGTGATGTGACCGTTGTAGATGATTTTGCTCTTGTCGGGTACGAGTTTGCCGTTCTCGTCGCGGACTTTGGCGAACTTCATCTTCTCCACGGCGAAGTGTTGGTAGGTATCATCCGTCCATTCGCGTTCCCAAATGTCGATGTCGCCGCTGACTTTTACGCCTAAGAAACGATGCGCCAGCATGGGCATGGTAGCAAAGAAAGCATAATCTCCGTCTTGCCCTGTGGCTTGCACGTTAATACCTTGCTCATAGTTCAGGTGCAGGTCGGCCAGTTCTTTTCCAGCTTTATAAAAGGCCATAAAGTCTTGAACATTGTCCACGATGGGAATGCGAGGCAAGGACTTCTTCAGGTCATCAGCAAAGCGTTCCCGATATTGTGGAGAATGAAGCAGGCCATACACATAGTAGAAGATATGTTCCTTAGTAATGGCTCGCGACCCTCCGAAACGGTTACGGACTTCTTTCAAAATCCAATCGGTTACGCCGTCGCGACGGATATAACGATTGGTTTCTGCATCATCAAAAAGCGAGGCTTGCGGATTTTTATTTTCTTCATACCAATACAAAGGAAAGCATTGACTATTAAATTGTATTTGGTAATCGGGCATTGTGTTTGTTATCAAGCAACTAAAGCCCTTATTCCCAACTCCGCTTAAGCAAATCAGTAAATTTTCGGTTGTTGGTGTCGGAAATAATTTTGGCAATTGATATTGGCTCCAGTTAAATGCCTTGTCGTAGTAAAGCCATTGTTTGAAATATGGTCTATAAAGTGTCAATCGTATCTTATTGCTATCAAATGTATGGCGGAAGCCTTTCAAAACGTGTTCAAACAATTTTTGGTCCCATTTGATTTGAGTAGGGTCAGCATTGACCAATGTCGTAATTTCATCAATTGTTTTGGCTTCAGCACATTTGCTTGCTTCTTGGTTGAATGTTGATATAGTCGTCTGCATTTGCATAGCAAGGGATTTCGATGAAGAATTGTAACACCAAACATCACGATGAGTAATATCCCCTGCAGAAAAGATAGAGAATACTGTCTGTTTAGAGTTTTTCTTATCACCCAATAGTATCAAGTTATCGAAAACTCCGTCACGTTGATTTATCCAATCAGCTTTTTCATTTGGCGTGATGACTTGCCAATCCAATTTCTGCGAGGAAATGGAGCGGAAGTCCTTTACCATTTTGAGCTTTTGCTCACGGGTAAGGTAGTCCCCGATGTCGTGATAATGAATAGTAGCCTTTTGTCCTTTCTTGGCCGGATTCTTGACAAGGAATGTGATTGCAATGGGAGTTCGCGAACCACTGCCAAAGATTTTACCTCCCTCCTTACGTGACAATTCTCCCGATGTACGTTGATTTCCACGCAAATTTAGCACATAAATGGACGTAAATTCATCCTCAAAGCAACGGCGCATGCCGTCTTGCGCATTGCCATCTATCCAAGCACCGTTACTTATAAAGGCAACAATGCCCCCTTCATCTTTAGGAATACGGTCTGAAGCCCAACGGAAAGCTTTAACATAGCTATCATATAAAGCTTGAACTGTGCTGTTTCTATCAGTGATTCGTTGTATATATGTTTCTGAAATACGTTTTTCTAAGTTTGGATATGATAAATTTTGAGCGTTGTCATTCGCACTCTTTTGTCCCACTGAATACGGCGGATTCCCCACAATCACTCTCACATGCGTAGCCATCTGCTTCTTCACCCGTTTGGAATTGTCTTGGAAGAACTCAGTGAACAGTTCGTTGTGCTTCTTTTCCGCCAGTTGGAATGTGTCCGTCAGACAGATACCGCTGTACGGCAGATAGGTTTCCCGACGGGTGATGTCATGGAACACCGATTCGATGTTCACGTCGGCGATATAATAGGCCAGCAGCACAATCTCATTGCAATGGATTTCGTTCAGGTACTTGCGCTCCATATCCTCCGGGCGGATAAGGCCGGACTGCAACAGCCGCGTGATGAACGTGCCTGTGCCGACAAACGGGTCGAGGATATGCACGTTAGGCTCGGTCAGCGAAGTGCCGAACTCGGATTTCAGTATGTCGTCCACCGAGCGGATGATGAAGTCCACGCACTCCACGGGTGTATAGACGATGCCCAGTTTCTCCACGGTGAGCGGAAACGCGCCCTTGAAAAACTTCTCGTAGAGGTTCTTGATAATAGTCTGCTTGCCCTCCAGATTGTCAATGCCGCCGACATTTGTTCTTACCGACTGATAGAACTTCTCTAATACTTCGGTGTCTTTCTCAAACGCCTGTTCCTGCAAGAGGTCAATCATGCGCTGCATAGAGCGACTCACGGCATTGTTGTGCACGAACTGGTAATCCGAGAACAGGGCGTCGAACACCGGGCGCGTGATGATATGCTGCGCCAGCATTTCGATGGCCTGCGCCGCATCCACTGACGGATTCAGGTCACGCTGCAAACCCTTGAGGTATTCGTTGAACGCCTTTTTGTGTACGCCTGACTGGATGAGTTTGGATATGCGCTCGATGAATTTGTGGGCGATAAGTCCGATTTCCTTTGCCCAATTTTCCCAATAGAGGCGGTCGCCGCACTTCTCCACGAGCTTGGCATACATACCGTCCTGCAACTCGCCGAAGCGCAGTTCCAACTGACGGGCGATTTCCGCGTTCTCCATCTGCCGCGCTTCTTCCTCGCCCTCCTGAAAACCCAACCCCGGTCTGCCGATGGTGACGGACGGCGTATAGGACTGTTTGTTGGGCTTCTGCTTGTTGAGCGCAATCTTGTTCACCATCGCGTTGAAACGGTCGTCGTGCGAGCGCAGCGCGTTGAGGATTTCCCAGACCACATCGAAAGTCTTGCTATTGTCGAGGGCTTCCTCCGCCGAAACGTCGGACGGCACGACAATAGGGATGATGATGTAGCCGTACTTCTTTTCGTCGGGCTGCCCACGGTGGAACGTGCGCATCACGCGGCCAACCGACTGCACCACGTCCACCTGCGAGTTACGGGCGGAAAGGAACAGCACGGCATCGAGCGACGGCACGTCCACGCCCTCGGACAGGCAGCGCACGTTGGTCACCACGCGGCACTCCCGGTCGTTCTCCGGCTCGTCGGCCAGCCATTGCAGGATTTCGTTGCGCTCCTGCGAGTTCATCGAGCCGTCTATGTGTCTTGCGGCGATAGAAACGGTATGCGAAAGGCTTTCCGCATCCAAATTCTCGTTGTACTTTTCCGAAATTTGCGGCAGGACGGAAGCCACGTATTTGGACGCGATGCCCGTCCTGCTTGCGCTCTTGTCTATGGACGAGCAGAACGCCACGGCGCGGTGCATCATCCGTGGATCAGCATCCCAAGTGCGGTGGTCGTCGCCCTGTATCATTTTCGACAGCCCGTTGATTACGCCTATCAGTTTGGACGTGTCGTCAAAGTTCAGTTCGGTGGTCGTGTCGGTGATGTCGCGCTTGATGTTGTCCGGCACGTCGTCCTCGCCGACGGTCAGCACAAGCACCTTGTAATCGGTCAGCAACCCGTTCTGCACGGCATAGGAGAAGTTCACGCGGTAGAACTCCTCCCCGTAGAGGGCTTTGTCGTCCATCGAGCAGAGGATGCAGTCCTTTTCCGATGCCTTGATTTTGGCCGATTCACCGTACAGGCGCGGCGTGGCGGTCATATACAGCCTCTTGCGCCCTTGCACGTTGTCATTGGAGTGTATTTTGGTGAAGTTGCTCTCGTCCTTGTCCGACAGCTTCACACCCGTGGTGCGGTGGGCTTCGTCACAGATGATGAAGTCGAAAATGCCATACTCGCCGCCAGTTTCGGCCAATATCTCCTGTTGCGCCGCCGAAACGGCGTCAATGGATTGGTAGGTGGAGAACACGACCACTAATCCGTCGTGGCCGCGGTATTTCTTCAACTGCGCGGCGACGGACTGCGGATTGGTGGACGCTGGCACGGCAAGGTCAACCACGGTGTCGTCCATGTCGTCGAATTTGTTATGAATCTTCCGCGAGGCTTTGGAATCCGAACAGATGCAGACGGCCTTTATGGGCTTCTTCGCGTCTGCCGACCATGCGTTGAGCGACTGCCCCAGCAGGGCGATGGACGGAACCATGAACAGCACCAGCCCCTTGCCGTCCAGTAACTGTTCGGTGATGAGCAGCGAGGTGTAGGTCTTGCCCGTGCCGCAGGCCATGATGAGCTTGCCCCGGTCGTTGCTGTCCGTGATGTAATGGGCGTATGCCTTGGATATGGCCGTAAGCTGGTGTTTGCGCGGTTTCTTGCCCTCCACGAGCGCGGAGTTTCCCGTCAATCCGTCCATCAGCTTCTGCCAGTCCACGGGCGATGAATTGAGGTCGGCCAGCCCGATGCGCGTGACGGGCGGCTCCTGGTTGCGGATGGCTTCCTCGGCATTGCTGCCCCAATGTCCCGTGGTGGAAATCCACACGCGGTTGGAAAAACGCGCGGTCTGGAACGTCACTTCGTTGGTGAACGTGCGGCTCGACGTGGCAAGGAAAGAATCCACGGCAGGCTTGTCAATGATGGTGTCCTCGGCGTAGCATTTGCACTGGATAGCCCAATAATCGCCCATTTCGGTCTTGGCCACGAGGTCGATGCCCGTGTCCGTGCCGCCGAAGTCCTTGCGTCCGGGGAACTCCTCCCACAGCCACACCTTTTCCAGTTCATTGTAGCGCGGGTCTGTCAGCAGCCATGAGCGCATCAGACGCTCGAACTTTGTACCCTTTTCCCTTTCGGTGAATGATTCGGTACGGAATTTATGCAGTATGTCCTTGAAATTCATCTCTTGATAAGAGATATACGTTAAGGATATAAATCCTATGAATCAGGATGTTAGCAAACAAGAAAAGTGGATTTGCCAAACAAATCCGTACAATTTTCATCTTTTATCCCATTATAAATGAGAACTTTTCACAAAATCTGCAATATTTTGCGTACCTTTGCGATATAACTATAACTCTTATCAAGAGATTCCGATTTTTGCAAAACAATTTTCTGATTGTATTTCCAATTACAAATCTTTCAGAATAAGGCTGTTCGCCCTGTCCACCACGCTCGTGTCAAGCGATGTGAGATAAATGCGCGTGGTTTCCTCCGAATCATGCCCCATGCCTTCGCTGATGACCGAAAGCGGTATATTCTTGCTCTTGGCGACGCTTGCCCATCCGTGCCGGGCACAATACATGGTCAACGGAATCTGTAAGTTCACCAAACGGGCGACTTCTTTTAGGGCTACGTTCACACGGCTGAGGGCGTTCATGTATTGTATCCGTTCATTGGCAAACGGATTAGTGATTATGGGCAACAAGTATTGCGTAGCGGAACGACCTTCATATTTGTTCACGATTTCCTCCATGCACTTCTCCCATTTGATAGTCAATTGTTGTCCGGTCTTTCTCCTGCGGTATGTGAGGATGCCGTTCTTCAAGTTTGATTTTTTTAAATAAGCCATGTCAATGAACGACATGCCACGGGTGTAAAACGAAAAGAGGAACATATCCCTCGCATAGTCCAAGTGCGGTTTCAGCGTCAGGTCAAGTTCCTTAATGCGCTTGATAGCCTTCAATGGCACAGCCCGTTTCACGGTCTTGTCTATGCCTGTATAGACGTGCTTGAAAGGATGCCTCTGTTCCGTCAGTTCCTTTTCCACGGCACGGTTATAGACGGCACGGAGTATGCGCATATAGAACGAAGTGGTATTGGGACAGTTGCCGTTGGCTTTCAGCCATGCTTCATAGAGCATCATCGTATCGCTATCTATTTCACACAATAGGATGTCCTGACCGTCACGGAACTTCATGAAGCTGGCAAGCGTGGCGGCGTATGTTTCCGACGTGCGGACTCTGTTTAGCCGCTTTAACTGTCCGATGATGCCTTGCATGAAAGGGAACAGGGATTGCCCGTCCGCTTGCCTGTTGAATTTTACGAGGATGTCGTCCACCGTGTAACCTTTGTTCCTTTTTTCAAGCAATGCGATGATTGCCGTCAGGCGTTTTACATCCCATTCTATCCGAATTACGACCGATTGCAGGTGGTTCTTACGCTCATTGCTTGCCAGAAAAGGAACGGCAACTGCCGATGTCTTGCCGTTCCACTCGCTTTCAAATATCCGGCAATCCGTCTTGACTTGGCGGACCGCGCGGTTGTGTATTACCTGATAATAGATGCTGCCCTCCTTGCCGTTTACGGAAGAAGGACGGAATTTCACTTTTACCGATGCCATTCACCTTACTTTTGGTTATTGTTATTCGTCATTTGTGTCACTTTCAGCTTCTTCTGCATCAGACTGTCCGACAAGGTCTTTAATCCTTTGTCGTAGCCGTCAGCCTCTTGCCGTATCCATTCGATGGCTTCCTCGTTGCGGTGGATGTCGAACACGTCATTCAGCCAAAGGATATGCTTCGCATTACATCCTCCCCATGAACGGATGACACGGAACTTCAAGGCATCGTCCGCATACTGGCGCTTGGATTTCCATAGCTCGGTGTTTCCCCAGATGGAAAGGCTGCACACGATGCCCATGCCGACCAAAAGAGAAAACACCTTGCTTGACCGGATGTCAAAGCTATGGCGGTGGATATGTTCCTGTGGCTCGATATATCGTTCTTCCGAACTCCGGGCAAACAAATCTTTCATGTTTCGCAACAAGTGTAGAATCCTGTTCGACGCGTAAACTTCCGCTTCCGCGAATTTGGTCAGCATGGCTTTGGTCTCTGCCTGATGCTCCTTTGCGGAACTGTCGAACAGTTCCTTTATGGGTGTCAAGTCCACCGTCGGAGGCAGTCCGCCTGACTGGTCATTTGTTACTTTGGGACTGTTCTCCAACTTTCCGTTGATACCCTTGAGGTCATTCTTGATGTCCTCGAAGAGCGCATATACTTCGTTATTATCCATATTTAGAATCTTATTTTACGTTGTTTCTTTTTCTTGTTCTTACGTTTTAATTGTTCCTCAAAATAGTTCTCTTCAGCCTGAGCGTTTGCATTGTCCGGCATGAAAAGACCAATCGAACCGCTGTATAAATCATCGTTGCCACTTGATTCAAGTTGAAACGTGGGCAGTTCTTCATGACGCGAAGACGGTGGCATTTCCATTCGCTCGGTACGTCTGTTCCGTTCCAATGCCGCATCTATTTTGGAATAGCTGAACTGCCCGTCAATCTTGGAACCGCTGAACGAATAGCCGTTCATGGTGAAAATTACACCCTGCACCTCGTCCGACTTGCCCTTGTACTTGAACCGCATATCCACGCCTTGTTTTTCCAAATTAGCAGCAAGCATGTTCCAGTTTCCGCATCTTGAAACCTCCGATTTAAGGATGGAATAAAGCCCGTACTTGGTCTTGTCCGGCTCTTTCAGGCGGTGCTGCTTCACCCGCTCCTTGCCGTTGGCGAAGTACAGGTTGTATTTCCGTGTCAGTTCCTTACAGATGCGTGCGCTGCGTATCCGCTCGTTGCGGTCGCTGATTGTCCTGCCATTGTTGGCGATTCGGTTGAACGTTATATGCACGTGCGGATGCTCCTTGTCGAAGTGGCGCACGATGAGAACCTGCGTGTCGGTTATCCCCATTTCCTTCAGGTATTCCAACGCTATTCCAGCCATTGCGCGGTCGGTCAGGCGGTGTTCGTCCTCCTTGGAGAAAGCCAACGAGATGTGTCCAACAGGCTTCATTACCCTCGGATTCATCTTTGATTGTGCCTCGAAGCTCATGGCTATCGTGTCCTTGTCCTCGACAAACAGCCCGTCACAGACAAGAATTTTAGCGTCCTTTTCCTTGTCAAGGATGTAGTTTACCACACCCCGAAAACTGCTTCCTTTAGTAATTTTGGCTATCATATCCGGCTGTCATAAGAGGATTAAATTCAGCACTTCTTCAATCCGTGCCACGAGTATGCGGCATTCCATCCTCACCGTAACGAAACCCGCGGCGTTCGCCTTATGCGCAAGCTGGTTCAGATTGTTCGCCATGCCGCAGAGTTGGCGGACATAGCCTGTATGTTCCGGCGTGAGCCGTTCCTTCACCTGCCCGTCCCTCATGCAACGGCGCAGGAACTCCCCGGCGGATATGCCCGCACTCCGCACCTTGCCTTTCAGCGTGTAGTAGTCCGATGTCGCCATCTTCACCGTTAGACGGTATTTCAGCTTGTCTGCCGCTCCCTTCTTGGGGCGGCCTCCCTTGTTCATTCGATTTGATTTATGCTTTTGTTCCATACGTTTGTTACTGTTTATAATACAGATACCCATTAGACCAACGGGATGCGGCTCTCCACGGAGTTCATGAGTGGGAGCAGGTGGTTTCGGTATGCCCGAAACACAAACTTGCTCCTCTCAAAACCCCGTTGGACAGGTTTAGGGTAACTCTGAATTGCGTCCCGTCAATCCTCCTCTTAATTCTCAGAGTTTACGCCATGCCTCGATGTCCTCCCCGTAGGTGGCAAGATGCTGCCGGACGATGTTCTCCACCAGTCCCGACACGCTCATCCTGCGCTCGCCGAACATGCGGACGATGCGGTCAAGGGCATCGCGCGTGCGTCGGCTGAGGAACACGGGCTTGCGGTCTTCGATGGTCGGAACGGTGAGGAAGGCTTCCTTGTATTCCTCCAATGAAGCACGGCGCTGCTTGCCGCTGATGCGGCGTACCACCTGCGGAGTTTCATCCGTCTGTTCCGGCACGGCTTCACCTGCTTTTTCCTGCACAGTCCCACTTGCCTGTTCCTGCGTGTCGGCAGGTTGGGGCTCAAGTTTCGGTGTTTCTATACTCGGCTTGTTGCCTAAAAAATCCTGCAATGCTGCATCCATACTTTGGTTGCTTAAATTCTTCTTCATACTTGTTTGAATTAAATGTTTAACAATGTTGGTCGTTGTGCGCACATTTGACCGATTATCGGTTGCAAAGGAAATGGCTATAAAACAGACAGTCAAAGGATTGGATTGAGTGGGGCAACAATGTATGGTTTTGCACTTTACGCATTGCTGGAACGGTTCAGGCTGCGCTGTTTTGCCATTGTGCATGAAACGGGCATTAGGAATTTTAAGGGCTTAATTGGAGCGGTCGGGATGGATTTAAGAAAATACCCTTTGAGAAACCGAAGAACGCCACAGGCTACCACACCGACGCCAAATGCTGCCACGCAGGTGCAAAGCGGTCGGATTATGCCGGACTTCGCTTTTCTTTGCAGCACGGACGCTTGGAACAGACGTTACGGTTTCGGTGGATAACGCCACTCCCGACCATCTGCTGCCACAAGCTGCCACCTCATTGAAAATCCATTGTTTCAAGCGAACAACGGATTTATTTTGCAGGCAAAACGGATTATTAACACTAAAATCAGTATAAGAAATGAATGTAGTAATTATCTCGAAAGAAAAGTATGAGGAAATGGTCGGCAAGCTCAACCGCCTGTCCGACCGGGTAAATGAAATCCTCCGCAAGAGGGAAGGGAAACGGCTCAGCCGTTGGATGGACAACCAAGAAGTTTGCCAACAGTTGCGCATCAGTCCACGCACCTTGCAGACGCTCCGCGACAACGGAACACTGGCTTACTCGCAAATCGGGCATAAGATTTTCTACAAGCCGGAGGATGTGCAGCGCATCGTCCGGCTTGTGGAGGACAGACGTAAGGATGCAGCCTATCGTGGCTGTAGCATCTAATCAGACAACACAATGTACAACCACTAAATCCACTGTAAATCATGAACGACTTGATTCTTGCCGACCATGAACTGGAGGTCGGCTTCATCGGAAAACTGGATGCCCTGCTTGAAGGCATCGAAAGAATGGACGCGGGGCACAAGGCTTCGCCAAGTAACGAACAGTTCCTGACGGACAAGGAGGTGTCGGCATGGCTCAAGGTGAGCCGACGCACCTTGCAGGACTACCGCAGCAACGGGATGATTGCCTATTACCAGTTGGGCGGAAAAATTCTGTACAAGGAGTCCGACATCGAAAAGATGGTGATGAGCGGGTATCGGAATGCATACCGCTTGGAAACGTAAATCTGAATGTGCAAAAACAAAGAAAGCCGATGTCGGACAATTCACTTGTCGCCATCGGCTTTCTTTGTGTAATGTTTATATCCTTTACAGCTAACACGAACACCGTGGGCTGGCTACGGACAGCGAAAAGAACAAATTTACAGACTTTTCACGGCTTGCTGTGTACAGCCTTTCCACGATGAACTTTCGGAAAGCCATTGCCTCGCGGCTTCGCAACCTGAACGCCACGGCAATCACCATTTCAAGACTGTACACGTCATAGCAAATCCTGCCGTCCTGCCTGACGTGCCGCACCGTTTCCTCTTCCGACAATTCATTGTTTTTGTAAATGGCAGCAATAGCCTTACGAATATAGCAGCCGAACACGTTGAACGTATCGCACATTTCTTGCTGCGTCATCCAAACGGGAGCGGTCGGCATCGTGACCGCCCCGTTTTCAGTAATTGTGATTATTCCCCTGTCCATAATGTATGTTTTTGATGTTTTCTTTATCCTTGTTCCATTCCGGCATACGGAACTTGTTGCCTATGCGCTGTGTCAGTTTCTTCATGTCCTCGTCCACTTTCTGATGGGTCAGTCGGGCGTAGATTTGCGTGGTGCTCATGCTCTTGTGTCCCATCATTTGGCATACGGTTTCCAGCGGAACTCCCTGAGAGAGAGTAATCAGGGTGCCGAAATTATGCCTTGCCATATGGTAGGTAAGCCGATGTTCTATACCGCATACTTTGGCAAGTTTAGGCATGTTGTTGGTAAGGGCTGAACGGCAGGGCATATTGAAAAGTTTGTCACTTTTCCGTTCGCACTCGTATTTTTCCATGATATTCCGTGGGACATCAAGAAGAAGTATGCTGCACTCGCTTTTTGTCTTTTGCCGTTTGAATTTTATCCAAAGATTTCCTTGGTCATCCCTACTTAGGTTGGAAACATCCAGATTGCACATATCCGCATATGCGATGCCAGTGAACGTGCTAAAGACAAACAGGTCGCGGACAAAACACAGGAACTTTTCCCGGATAGGCGTATTCATCAGCCTCTGCAACTCGTCCGTTGTCAGATGGCGGTGCTTCCTCAACGCCTTTTCAGGCGAGAATGATGCGAACGGATTGTATTGGATTGTACCTTGTGCCATTGCCGTCCTTGTCATTGTTTTCAACATGATGATGTGGTTTTCTATGGTCATGCCTGAAAATTCTTTTTCCACACGCAAGTAATTGTCATACTTTTCGATGAACGCATAATCCAATTGTTTGAAAGGGATGTCCTCAATGCCATAATGTTCACGGATAAAATTCTGAAGATTGCAATAGGATGTCTTATGACTTCTTAGAGTGCTTGGCGCACGGTTGATACCCACACGTTTGGCAAAGTCTTCCATATACTCACGATACAGCTCCAACAACTTCCGCTTGTGTTGCCCGATGCCGTTCACGGCGTTCTTGACAAGTTCTGCTGTGATATACCCCTGTTCGTCAAGAATTTCTTTGTAATAACGGCGTATGTCCTCTTCAATCTTGTCTATCTTGGCATTGGTTTCTTTGGCGGTGCGGCTTTTACCTGTCAGACGGTATGCCTTGGCATCCCACAAATCAGGTCGTACTTCTATTTTCGTTGAAAACTGTGCGACCTCGGTGTTGATGGAAATCCTGCCCATGAGCGGACACAAGCCGTTCTTCTTTGTTTTCTGACGGTTGATGTAGAACAACACGGCGAAAGTATTGTAAGTGGTCTTTCTCTCCTGTCTCATGGTTTCATCCTTTTGGTACGTTTGATTTGGGGTGTTGGAATAACAACTTCCGCCCTTTCATTGTCTGTCAACTCGAACTTGTTACCGATACGTTCTTGCAACCTGCCCATATCCTCGCTTACCTTGTCATTGGTAAGATGCGCATAAATTTGTGTAGCCCTCCAGTCGCGATGCCCCATCAATTCGCGTACCGTATCAAGCGGAACTCCCTGAGAAAGAGTGATTACCGAGGCATAGGTATGTCTTGCCTGATGAAAGGTCACCCGGCGTTCGATTCCGCATATTGACGCTATCTTTTTCAAATTGATGTTCGTCTTGCTGCAACTGAGCATCGGGAAAAGTCTGCCATTAGGAGCTATGCCACGGTACTTGTCAATAAGTTCCAATGGCAAATCCAGCAATGGAATATGGAAAGGCGTTCCTGTCTTTCTACGCGCACTATGAATCCACCATATCCCGTCCTCCGCTTTCAAAAGGTTCTTTTGGGTGAGATTGCGTATATCGCTGAAGGCGATGCCTGTGAACGCGGAAAAGAGAAACACGTCACGCACAAGATTGAGGTTCGGTTTCGGCAATGGAGTGTTCATTATCTGTTCCAGTTCCTTTTCAGAAAGGAACTTCGGAACAATCTGCGGATAATCAAACGTATAACCGTTAAAAGGGTCTTTACGCAAAAGTCCGTCATTGAGTGCCGATTTGATGACGCTGTGCAAACGTCCGATAATGTTGTTCACTGTTCCCAATGCCATTTTCAGGTCTGCACGGAGATATAGGTCAAAAGAGGAAACGAAAGACGGGGTAAGAGCTTGGAATGGCATGTCCTTTACATGATATTTCTGTCTGAGAAAATCTTTCAAATGGTTCAATGCCACACCATACCGCTTATAAGTTTCCATTTTGCGGTTTGTACCGACTTTCTCGTAAAACCGTTCATTACATTTTCCATAAAACGAAACAAGGGTTTCCTGCTCGGATGAGATGCCCTGAAAGGCATTTTTCACCTCCAACGCTGATACGGTTTCCTTTTTCGCCAACAAATCCTTGTAAGCGGAATGGATGTCCAGTGAAATCCTGTCAAGCTCCTTGTTGGTGGCTGCGGCTGGCTTGCTTTTGCCCACAGCCCTTCCTGACTTGACATTCCACAGAGTGGGAATAACATAAACTTTGGTGCTGAACTGCACCATTGACTTGCCGATACGGATTCGTCCCAAGACAGGCACCGTCCCATCGGCTCTTTCCTCGTTCTTTTTGAGGTAAAACGTTACTTTTAATTCTTCCATAAACAGCTCTATTTTTTTTGTTCGCAAAATTACAGTCAATAGAGCTAATCATCCGTTTGCAGAATGGTGCGGACGAGTGCAAGAAAATCCATTGAGAAACTATTTTAACCCATTATGGAAAGGAAAGCCTCACAAGCAGGCTAAACCGTTGTCCTACAGCACTGCTGAAAGGATTTTGGAGTGGCTTCTTTCGCCATAAACAGGTAATGCATTCGTAACGGAAAGCTTGCATATATCCGCTGCATCTTGCTTTTTTGCCACTTGGCAGCGATAAGAAGAAAATGGAAGTTTACACGTGTGATTCAGTGAGTTACGTTATTTGTCGCAATCTTGCTTTTTTGATGCTCGATTTGGATACTAATTATGCTACCATGATGAGTATGACTGAATTTGGTTATGCACAAAGTCCGGATTTGTTAAAAGCATGGAAACAGGCAGGGGATATTACTGAGGTTCCCCGCATAGACAATAGTGCAGCTCATACCACGAATATTGGTCAGTCTTATTCAACTCGTTGGCTTACCAGTTCGGATTATCTTAATTTAAGATCTGTCACTATTGGCTATCAGTTCCCAAAAGCTTGGTTGAGCAAAGTGATGCTTAAGAGCGCCCGTTTGAATCTGACTGCGGAAAACCTGTTCATGTTGAAAGCCCGTCAGGGATTGAATCCGATGGCTAATTATTCCGGTGTAACTTATAATGAATATATGCCGTCCCGTAATATCACGTTAGGGCTTAATGTTTCATTCTAAAAAATAAAAGAATTATGAGATCAATTAAAAATATAACATTAGGATTAGCGACAGTTGGAGTAATGTTCTTATCTGGTTGTGCCGGTGATTATCTGGATACTATTCCCTCTACCTCTGTTTCAGAGACGACAATAAACACCTCGTTGGACAATCTTTATATAGCATTGAATGGAATTCATAAAGAGATGGTTTCTCAGGAAAGTGGATATCAGTGTTTGGGCGGTGAACCCGGTTTTATGATGTCACGTGATGCAGAGGCTGATGATATGAATTGGCAGACAAATACATGGATGAAGGCGGCCTATTTAGGATGGCAATGCAATATGAATGAAACGAATGGTTATAATTATAAGTTCTGGCAGATTTATTATCAATGGATTCTGAATGCCAATAAAATTTTGGCGGGTTTGGAGGAAGTTGAAATAACTAGCCAGGAATTGTTTGACCAGATAAAGGGAGAAGCCTTATGTATCCGTGCTTGGGCTCATTTTAATTTGGTCCAGCTTTATGCAAAACGTTATGAAGCCGGCAAGGATAATACACAGGATGGAATTCCTTATCGTGAAAAAGCTGTGGCCGAAGAGCAGGCACGTAATTCCGTAGAAGATGTTTATGCTAAAATCAATAATGATTTGGATGAGGCTTGTATACTTTTGAGTGGAATAAAAGTAAATGATGTCAATCATTATAGCGAGATGGTGGCATGGGGATTGAAGGCACGTGTAGCATTGACCATGCAAGATTATAATAATGCGGCGGTTTATGCAGGGAAGTCTATTTCTTTAGCTGAAGCAGGTGGTCACCAGTTGATGACTGGCAGTCAGTTGAATTGTGGGTTTGCCAATATTACGACGGACACTAAAGAAGCGATGTATGCTGCAATGACTCCCGATGATAAGACTGTTTATTTTTATTCTTATTATGCATATATGTCATGGAACTTTAACTCCAGTGCCATTCGTCAGGGAGTGAAGTGCATAAATGTGGATGCTTATGAAACGATGTCTGAAACAGACTTACGGCGTGCGTGGTGGGATCCGACTGGGGAAGCATCTGTTCCGTCATCAAGTTATGCAAAGAATGCTTATCAAAACCGTAAGTTTACTGCCCGTTCTACAGCCGATGCTGTAGGTGATGTCGCATTTATGCGTTTGGCAGAAATGTATCTCACCCAGGCTGAAGCTTTAGCTCGTGCAGGAAAAGATAGTGAGGCGCAGACTGTGTTTACTAAATTCCAGATAACCCGCGATCCCTCTTATGTCTCGAAAGGTAATACTGGTGATGCTTTGGCAGAGGAAATTATGAATAGTCGCCGGGTGGAATTATGGGGTGAAGGTTTTCGTTTTTATGATTTGAAACGTTTGCATTTGTCTATTAAACGTGGATCAAATTTTGATATAGCTTTCTGTACTTTCCTTGAAAAGGATAAAGATGCACAAGGTTGGGTGTGGGAGATACCTAAAATTGAAACAGACTTTAATTCACTTTGTACGAAGAACTATTAATAATTCTCTCTAACACATAAATTTTCTCTTAAAGGAGGTGGGCAGACTTTTTCTTGAAAGTTTTGTACCACCTTTTTGCTTAACATAACCTTTGTTTTACAAGGCCGATAGCTTTTCTGGTTTTCTTTTTGTGTTACTTGTGTTGTCTAATATCAATTTTGTTGATGTTTTTTTAGTAATTTAGAAGAAATGGATTTAATTTATACTTGTTCTAATTGCTATAATCCATTGTTTTGAATAAAGTAAAGAACCTGTAAACACAAAATAAGTGTAAACAGATTCTTTACTATTGTTTAAAATGATAAACTATTTAGGTGAAAAAGTTTATTCCTCTTCGTCCAGTAAAATGTTCATAATCTGAACAGCTGCTTTGGCAACAGAAGTTCCGGGGCCGAAGATTGCTACAACACCTGCCTTGTATAAGAAGTCATAGTCTTGAGCGGGGATAACACCACCAGCGATAACTAAAATATCTTCACGACCTAATTTCTTTAATTCTTCAATAATCTGCGGGATCAGTGTCTTATGTCCGGCAGCCAATGAAGAAACACCTACTACATGAACGTCGTTTTCCACTGCGTCACGAGCAGCTTCGGCAGGAGTTTGGAACAACGGTCCCATATCTACGTCGAAACCACAGTCGGCATAACCTGTTGCAACTACTTTTGCACCACGGTCGTGTCCGTCCTGTCCCATCTTGGCAATCATGATACGCGGACGGCGGCCTTCCTTCTTTGCAAATTCTTCGGTCAGTTCGCAAGCTTTTGCGAAGTCTGTATCCTTTTTACTTTCTGATGAGTACACGCCTGATATAGTTCTGATTACTGCTTTATAACGTCCTACAATTGTTTCACAAGCATCCGAAATCTCGCCCAAGGTAGCACGGACATGAGCCGCCTCTACAGCCAGTTCCAGCAAATTGCCTTTACCTGTCTTTACACATTCGGTGATGGCTGCCAAAGCTTTGTCTACTTCTGCTTGATTGCGGCCTTCTTTCAAACGCTTCAGATTTTCAATTTGTTCCAAACGTACAGCTGTATTGTCTACTTCAAGGATATCGATAGGATCCTCTTTTTCCAAACGATATCTGTTGGTGCCGACAATTGTCTGGGCACCGGAATCGATACGGGCCTGAGTACGTGCCGCAGCTTCTTCAATACGCATTTTGGGTACTCCGGTTTCGATAGCTTTCGCCATACCGCCCAAGCTTTCAATTTCCTGAATATGTTCCCAAGCCTTGTGAGCCAATTCGTTAGTTAAAGATTCTACATAGTAAGAACCACCCCATGGGTCAACGTTCTTGCAAACATATGTTTCTTCCTGAATATAAATCTGAGTATTACGTGCGATACGTGCAGAGAAGTCGGTGGGCAATGCAATTGCTTCATCCAACGCGTTGGTGTGCAGTGACTGGGTGTGTCCCAATGCTGCTGCCATAGCTTCAATACAAGTACGACCTACATTGTTGAATGGATCTTGCTCTGTCAATGACCAGCCCGAAGTCTGGGAATGGGTACGCAATGCCAGTGATTTTGGATTCTTCGGGTTGAACTGTTTGACAATTTTGGCCCACAACATACGTGCTGCGCGCATTTTGGCAATTTCCATAAAATGATTCATGCCGATAGCCCAGAAGAATGACAGACGTGGAGCGAATGCGTCGATGTCTATACCTGCAGCGACTCCGGCCCGAAGATATTCCAAACCGTCAGCCAGTGTATAAGCCAATTCAATATCTGCTGTGGCACCTGCTTCCTGCATGTGGTAGCCCGAGATGGAGATAGAATTGAACTTAGGCATTTTTTGTGAGGTATATTCAAATATGTCAGAGATGATCTTCATGGAAAAGGCAGGTGGATAAATATATGTGTTACGCACCATAAACTCTTTTAAGATATCATTCTGGATGGTTCCGGCCATTTCTTCCAATTTAGCTCCCTGTTCCAAACCTGCATTGATGTAGAATGCCATGATGGGAAGTACGGCACCGTTCATGGTCATGGAAACAGACATCTTATTCAAAGGAATACCATCGAACAAAACTTTCATATTTTCCAATGAGCAAATTGACACACCTGCCTTACCTACGTCACCTACTACACGTTCATGGTCGGGGTCATAGCCGCGGTGTGTCGGAAGGTCGAATGCGACAGACAAGCCTTTCTGACCTGATGCCAAATTACGGCGATAGAATGCGTTGCTTTCTTCGGCAGTGGAGAAACCTGCGTACTGGCGGATAGTCCAAGGACGGAAAGTGTACATCATGGAGTACGGGCCGCGAAGATAAGGAGGAATACCTGCTACATAGTTCAAGTGCTCCATGCCTTCCAAATCTTCTTTAGTGTAAACAGGCTTCACATTAATGTGTTCCGGCGTTTTCCAGTCGGCGGTGATGCCGTTTTCTTTTTGCCACTCCATACCATTCTGAGGTTGGAATCCGGCATATATATCTATATTTTTAAAATTCGGTTTCATTGTTCTTCCTTACTTAATTCCTAACTTAGCGTTGTATTCTTTCAATGTGTCCAATACGTTAACACGTACATGGATAAAGTTTTCGATGCCTGCGGCTTTCAGCTCTTCCATACAAGCAGGAGCACCTGCAACAATGAAGATGGCTCTTCCATCTAATGCCTTGAATGCAGGAATAGCATATTCTGCGTATTCATCATCGCTGGAACAGATAACTACGATGTCTGCACCGGCTTTCATAGCTGCTTCGACACCGGCCTCTACTGTGGGGAAGCCCAAATTGTCGATTACTTCGTAACCGGCACAAGCCAAGAAGTTGCATGAGAATTGGGCACGTGCTTGGCGCATGGCCAGATTACCGATAGTTAGCATAAATGCTTTCGGGCGTTTGCCGGATTTCTCTGTCTGCAAACGAAGTACTTCAAACTGGCTGGCAGCACGGTCGAAGTTTAATGTGGCAAACGGTTTTTCACAGTTGTCATGATTGCCTCCACAACAACATTTGGCTTCTACAGGAGCCTTTTCGCCTGCTTTTTCATTGAAGTTAGGATATTGGTTGGTACCCAGTAGAATTTCTTTGCGTTTTGAAACGGAGTCGTGGCGGGCCTTGTTGCTTGCGTTGATCGCTTCCTGTACTTTTCCTGCTTTGACTGCTTCCAGCATTCCTCCTTCGTCTTCCACTTTCAAGAATAACTCCCATGCCTGTGTGGCAATAGAAATTGTTAAATTTTCAATAAAGTAAGAACCCGCGGCGGGGTCAACTACTTTGTTGAAATGACATTCTTCTTTTAGCAATAACTGTTGGTTACGGGCGATACGTTCAGAGAAGTCGTCCGGAGTTTCGTAAGTCTTGTCAAACGGGGTTACAGTGATGGAGTTGACTCCTGCCAAGGCGGCACTCATCGCTTCGGTTTGAGTGCGGAGCAGGTTTACATGTGCGTCAAACAAAGTCAGGTTGAAAGTGGATGTTTCAGCATGTGCCACCATTTTGCAGGCACAGAAACAAGTGCCGTCTTCCGCTTTGTTCGGACATTCGGGTTGGCAGTTGCATTGAGGATGATATTCTTTTACGATGTCCGCCCATAACATACGTGCTGCGCGGAACTTGGCAATTTCCAGAAAATAGTTGGAACTGATGCCGAAATTGAATTTTATTTTCTTGGCAACCAGTGCAGCAGGAACTCCTGCTTCTACCAGTTTGCTCAGATATTCGTTACCCCAAGCCAATGCATATCCCAGTTCTTGTGAAATATAAGATCCGGCATTGTTCAGTTCTATCGCATTGATACAGATACAACGGAATTTAGGTAGCGGAGCCAGTACTTCTACCAATTCTTTGGCGGTAGTGATGAAATTGCTAAGGTCTTTGCCTTTTACCATCATTTTACCCATAGGGTCATAGTTGACGGAGCCTTGCAATTTGGTCAGGTCGTATTCTTTCTTTTGGAAGTAAGCAACCAACAATTTGGCTAATTCCACCGTATGTCCTTGACAAGTGGAGAAGTTTAACTCAATGCATTCCGCACAGATATCATTCAATAATGTTTCGATATATTCAGGACTGAGATCTTTCTTCTTTACGTAGAATCCCAATGAGTCAACACCTTTGTTCAAAATATCCAGTGCTTTAGCATTGGCTTCTTTAGGACACTCTACTTTGATTTCCTGACGCACGAACCAAGTATTGTCGTTTTTCTTCGTGCCTCTTACATAGGGGAATTCTCCGGGTAGTCCTTCGGTTGTTTTCAAACCTTCCAGATCTTCCTGGCGATAAAATGGTTTTACTTTAAAACCTTCGTTGGTTCTCCAAACCAATTTCTTTTCAAAATCAGCGCCTTTCAAGTCTGCTGTAATCTTTTCCATCCACTGTTCCGTAGAAACGGCTGGGAAGTCCGAAAAGAGTTTCTCTTTACTATCTGCCATAGTTTATTCGGTATTAATATTTAAGAATTATATCACATACTTTTTCAATAGTATGGGCAAATATACTAAAACCTTTTAAATAGAATCCTTTTTTTAGCTATTTTCATAAAGGAGAAAGAGAGGTTTCTGTCATTTTGTTAACTGATGAAAGCAAAAGATGTTCTTATTGCAAAGTGGATATTGCAAAATAAATAAGAATCATGAAATAATAGTTTTCAAATTGTTGGGTTGAGTGAGGGGAATTCATTAATTTTGCGGCAATTTTATAAAAACATAGTATTATATCATGGACTGGTTACAAAATCTATTATTTGATGAAAACTCAATAGCGCATATCGTGCTGCTTTATTCTTTTGTGATTGCAGTAGGAGTGTTGCTGGGAAAAATTAAATTTTTCGGAGTATCGTTAGGTGTTACTTTTGTTTTGTTTACCGGTATTGTCTGCGGACATTTCGGTTTAACGGGGAATACACAGATACTTACATTTTTACAGGATTTCGGACTAATATTGTTCGTGTTCTGTATCGGACTTCAGGTAGGTCCTTCTTTTTTCTCTTCCTTCAAGAAAGGAGGGATTGCAATGAATCTAGTAGCAATGGGGATTGTCGCATTGAATATTGCTGTGGCTGTGGCTTTGTATTATGGCTTGAACGGCCGGATAGAGCTGCCTATGATGGTGGGTATTCTTTGTGGTGCAGTAACGAACACGCCGGGACTGGGTGCTGCCAACGAAGCGTTGAGCCAGCTGAATTACAATGGCCCGCAGATAGCGATGGGATATGCATGCGCTTATCCATTGGGAGTGCTGGGTATCATTGGTTCTATTATTGCTATCCGCTACATTTGCCAGATTAATTTGAAAAAGGAGGAAGAGGATATCGCTAAAGAAGAAGCTGCAAATCCTCATCTGACTCCTCGTATGATGCACCTGGAAGTTCATAATGAGGCATTGGCAGGAAAAACGTTGCTTCAGGTCAGAGACTTCATGGGGCGTGATTTTGTTTGTTCACGTATTTTGCAGAACGGTCATGTCAGTATTCCTAATCGTGATACTGTTTTCCATCTTGGTGATCAGTTGTTTGTGGTTTGTGCAGAGGATGATGCGGAAGCCATTATTGCTTTTATCGGTCCTAAAATTGAAGTGGATTGGGAAAAGCAGGATACTCCGATGGTATCCCGCCGTATTTTGATTACACAACCTAAAATGAATGGTAAGCAATTGGGGGAATTTCATTTCAGTAGTATGTATGGTGTGAATGTGACTCGTGTCAACCGTTCAGGTATGGATATCTTCGCTTCACGTAACTTAACCTTGCAGGTAGGTGACCGTGTAATGGTGGTAGGTCCTCAGGATGCGGTGGAACGTGTTGCCAATTTGATGGGTAACTCATTGAAACGTTTGGATCATCCTAATATCGTGACTATTTTTGTGGGTATCTTCTTGGGGATTTTCTTTGGTAGTCTGCCTATTGCATTTCCAGGTATTCCTACTCCGGTAAAATTGGGTTTGGCCGGTGGTCCGTTGATTGTATCTATTTTGATAGGTCGTTTCGGATATAAATTGAAATTGGTGACTTATACCACTATGAGTGCCAATTTGATGTTGCGTGAAATTGGTATTGCTTTGTTCCTTGCCAGTGTGGGGATAAAGGCTGGTGCGAATTTTGTGAATACGGTTGTCGATGGAGATGGTCTGTTGTATGTGGGTTGTGGTTTCCTCATTACAGTTATACCTTTATTAATAATGGGAGCGGTTGCACGCTGGCATTACAAGATGAATTATTTCATGTTGATGGGGCTTATTGCAGGTAGTAACACAGATCCCCCCGCATTGGCGTATTCTAATCAGACAGCAGGTAATAATGCTCCGGCGGTAGGTTATTCTACTGTGTATCCGGTATCCATGTTCCTTCGTATTCTGACTGCCCAATTATTGATATTAATATTGGCAAGTTGATATTGGCAAAAAGTATAAAAACAATAAAGTATAACTTGTAGGAGGGGGTGTCAAAAAATGGTAGCTTGAATCATTTTTTGGCGCACCCTCTTGCTGATTAAAAGAATAAATATGATTTCAGTAGATGGATTGACCGTTGAGTTTGGCGGTACCACCTTGTTTAGTGACATATCTTTTCAGATAAATGAGAAAGACCGTATTGCCTTGATGGGGAAAAATGGTGCGGGTAAGTCTACCTTATTAAAGATTTTGGCTGGTGTACGGCAACCTAGTCGTGGAAAGGTGTCGGCTCCTAAGGATTGTGTGATAGCTTATCTTCCCCAGCATCTGATGACAGAGGATGGGCGTACTGTATTCGAGGAAGCTTCTCAGGCATTCTCGCATCTTCATGTTATGGAGGCAGAAATAGAAGCCATAAATAAGGAACTTGAAACGCGTACCGATTATGAAAGTGATTCATATATGGAGTTAATCGAGAAAGTTTCTGCCATGAGTGAGAAGTTTTATTCCATTGATCTTACCCATTTTGAAGAAGATGTGGAAAAGGCTTTGCTGGGACTTGGTTTTATGCGTGAGGACTTCAATCGCCCTACCAGTGATTTCAGTGGTGGCTGGCGTATGCGTATTGAGTTGGCTAAATTATTGCTCCAGAATCCAGATGTATTATTGCTGGATGAGCCCACTAACCATCTTGATATTGAATCCATCCAGTGGTTGGAAGATTTCTTGGTCAATAGTGCCAAAGCGGTAATTGTCATCAGCCACGACCGTAAATTTGTAGATAATATCACAACCCGTACCATTGAAGTGACGATGGGGCGCATCTATGATTATAAAGTGAACTATTCCCAATATCTGATATTGCGTAAAGAACGACGCGAGCAACAGATGAAGCAATATGAGGAACAGCAGAAGATGATACAGGAAACCAAGGATTTCATAGAACGGTTCAAAGGAACTTATAGTAAAACTTTGCAAGTGCAGAGCCGTGTGAAGATGCTTGAGAAATTAGAATTGGTTGAAGTGGACGAAGAAGATACCTCAGCATTGCGGTTGAAATTCCCGCCTTCTCCACGAAGTGGAAATTACCCGGTCATTATGGACAGGGTGGGAAAGACCTATGGTGACCATGTAGTTTTCAAGGATGCCTCATTGACCATCGAGAGAGGGGATAAAGTGGCTTTTGTGGGCAAGAATGGTGAAGGTAAGTCTACTTTGGTAAAGTGTATCATGCGTGAGATAGAGCATGAAGGGACTTTAACGCTGGGACACAATGTGCAGATTGGTTATTTTGCTCAGAATCAAGCCTCTTTATTGGACGAGAACCTCACGGTTTTTCAAACGATAGATGATGTGGCGAAAGGGGAGATCCGTAATAAAATACGAGACTTGTTGGGTGCATTTATGTTTGGCGGCCCCGAAGCTTCCATGAAGAAGGTGAAAGTGCTCAGTGGTGGAGAACGTACTCGTCTTGCCATGATCAAACTATTGTTGGAACCGGTGAATCTGTTGATTTTAGATGAGCCTACTAATCACTTGGATATGAAAACCAAAGATATCCTGAAACAAGCTTTGGTGGACTTTGACGGCACATTGATTGTTGTGTCTCATGACCGTGACTTTTTGGACGGATTAGTGACGAAAGTGTATGAATTTGGGAATAAAAAGGTAAAAGAACATCTCTGTGGTATCTATGAGTTCCTGGAAACAAAGAAAATGGAAAGTTTGCAGGAGTTGGAAAAATAAATTAGCTTTGCATCTGTTAACTTTGGATTGGAGGTGGAGATGCAAACAATTTCTATAGATATAAATAAAGTACAAAAAGGAGACGAGGCGGAGTTTCGTCTTCTTTTTAATCTTTTCTATCCTCGTCTGATGTCTGTAGCTTGCCGTTTTGTGCCTGAACATATTGCTGAAGATATTGTACAAAGTGTTTTTGTCATGTATTGGGAACAGAAGTCTACCTTGACACCTAATGCCATTCATTCTTTCCTCTATAAATGTACACAGAATAATTGCCTGAATTATCTGAAGCACCAAGCTGTTGTGCTGGGGCATGAGGAGGAGGTGCGTTTGGCGGAAGAACGCATGGCCTTTCAGCTGGCAGGATCGGATGCCAATGAATTGTGGAATGAGGTGGTTGAGCGTGACATCCGGAAATTGTTGGAAGCTTCCATCTCTAAATTACCTCCTAAATGTCGTCAGGCTTTCGAATTGTCTTATTTTAAAGAGATGACTTATAAAGAGATAGCGGAGGCTATGCATATTTCATCCCGTACGGTGGAAGAACATGTACAGAAAGCCACAAAATTCTTGAGAGAGGATTTGAAGGAGGTATTGTTCTGCCTGTTGTTTTTGCTTCGTTAATACTTTCATGCAGGCTTTTTCTGGAGTCTGTAAAAAATAAAATGCAAAAAAAAGCATTTTTTCTTCTTTTTAACCCCGTAGTTCTTTCTTGGTTAATTGTCTTAATAATGAAAGACAATAAAGAAAGTAAATGAAGGACGATATTTTAATTCGATATATTAATAAGCATTGTACTGCAACCGAAGAAAAAGAGGTTTTAGAGTGGTTGAAGGAGAAAGATAGCCGTCAGCGTTTATTTGAGCTGGAGCAAATCTGGGGTCTGAAAACTGAAATGCGTTTTTCGGATAAAGGACGTATGGATGAAGCTTATCGGCAACTGAGCGGACAGCTTGGCTTGAGTAAGCAGGCAGAGAAAAGAGAGAAACCGGTACAGAGATTCACCATCGGGGAATGGTGGAAGTATGCGGCTGTGTTGGTTACTGTTTGTCTTTTTGCAACAAACTTGTTCTATATCACGAAAGAGGAACCGGAAGCATACAATACGGTAGTGGTTCCGAAAGGCCAACGGGTTTCTTTATTGCTGAGTGATGGAACAACAGTTTGGCTGAACGCTGAGAGCCGTTTTTCTTATCCGGCTAAGTTTTCGGAAAAATATAGAACGGTCACATTGGAAGGAGAGGGCTATTTTGAGGTGGCGCATAATCCAAAATGTCCGTTTACGGTGAAATTGCCGATGTTGAATATCAGGGTGTTGGGTACAAAATTTAATGCAAAAGCCTACTTGGATGAACCGAGTTGGATTACTTTGAAAGAAGGTTCGGTAGAAGTGTCAACCTTAGATGACAGAAGTAAGGAAAGGATGTCGCCCAATGACCAGGTATATTACACCGTTAGTGACGGCTTGGTGTTAATAAGGAGTTCGGCGCAGGCAAATGTGGATAGTTGGACTACTGGTGACCTGAGATTCGACAACAAGACCTTGAAAGAAATGGCAAAGGTTATAGAACGTCGGTATGATGTGAAAATCAGGATTATGGATAGTTCGCTGGTTGAAGAATATTTCACTTGCCATTTTAGGAAAGACTTGACCATAGCCCAGGCGATGGAATTGCTGAAAGAAACCAGACGGGTGGATTATAGAATTGAAAAGAAAACGGTATACCTATATAAAAAATAACAGTATGTGAAACTTTGAAAAACAACGGATGCCTATGAAGTAAAACCCTTGCAAAAAAATGAAGGGTCGAAGACGCACCACCATCTTTCGACCCGGATTAATGAGTAACCTTATAATTTATTACAAACTAATCAATTACAAATGTATGGATAATATTATGAAATGCACACCATTGGGTGAGCAAAAATCACTATGGCTACGAAAAACATTGTTAATTATGAAATTCTTTGTTCTTTTTCTATTATTGGGAACTATCCCGTGTTGGGCAGGTGTCGCTTATTCACAGAATGTGAAGATGTCTTTGGATATGGAAAATACTACGGTGCATGATGTGATTAATGCTATTGAGAAAAAAGGGGAATTCTATTTTACCTATAATCTGAATCAAATCAATGTCAATAGAAAAGTATCCATTAAAGTAGAAAATAAAACGATAAACCAGATTTTAGATCAGTTGTTTTCGAAATCAGGTATCGATTATAAAATAGAAAATCGTCATATTGTATTATATAAGCAGGCGGCTTCCGAAGTAGAAGCTGTGAAACAACAGAAATCTATAAATGGTATTGTAGCCGATGAGCAGGGTGAACCTATCATTGGTGCCAGTGTATTGGAAAAAGGTACTACAAACGGTACGATTACTGATTTGGATGGTCGTTTTACTTTATCTATCGGCAAGGGAACTGAATTGATTGTTTCTTATGTAGGTTATACCACAAAGACTGTGAAAATAGGTAATCAGTCTACTATAAAAATCGTATTAATAGAAGATACCAAGACTTTGGATGAGGTGGTTGTAATTGGTTATGGTACACAGAAAAAGTCTGATGTTTCAGGTTCGGTAACATCAGTATCGGGTGATAAATTGTCTAAGATTCCTACTGCAAATGCAGAGATGGCATTGCAAGGTATGGCTCCAGGTTTGTCGGTAAACTTTGGCAGCGGTGCTGCTGGTTCTTCTGCCACTTTGCAGGTGCGCGGTGTGACTTCTTGGAAAGATGATGATGGCGAGAACAGCGAAAGTAACGGTCCACTGGTGATTATCGATGGTGTTCCGGGTAATATGTCTTATCTTAATCCTGAAGATATTAAATCGATTTCCGTATTGAAAGATGCTGCTACTGCCGCTATCTATGGCTCACGTTCGGCAGCTGGTGTTATTTTGATTGAAACACATCGTGGTACGATGAATTCAGCTCCGAAGATTACTTTTTCCGGTTATTGGGGATTGAGTGCCGTGCCGAAGCGTCTGGAAGTTTGTAATTCAGCTGAGTTTATTAAAGTACGTAAGATGGCATTAATAAATGCAGGTACGGACGAGAGCCGCTGGCCTAAATATATCAGCGAGTACGAGAGAGACCCGAGCCAGTTTGCTGATACTGATTGGCAGAAAGAGTATTACCAACGTGGTTTTACACAAAAATATAACATCGGTTACACGGCAGGTAGTGCTAATTCCAATGTGTCTCTTTCTGCTTTCTATAGTAAGACGGACGGTGTGACTATTGCTACCGGAGATGAAAAGTTCGGTTTCCGTTTGAACTCTGATGTTACCCGTGGTAAGTTTAAAATGGGTGAATCGGTAAGTTATAGTCGTTGGTCGGCCGATTTGGAATCCAATTCGGGTTTCTCCTCCATTTATCAGGTGACGAATATGGAGCCGTTAGCGTTCCTTTATGATGAGAACAATGATGGCGGTTATGGTGGTGCCATCTCTGGTATGGGCATGTCTGACGCCGGTAATCAGGTTGCTTTCAATAAATTGATTGATAATACAAGCTCTAACGATTATATCGCAGCTTCCGGTTATTTGCAGTACGAGCCGATTAAAGGGCTTATCGTGAAATTCAATGCTAGCCGCAATATGTACTTTGGCAAATCTCGTCTTTTCAAACCTACCTACGAGATTGGAGCGGCCAAACGGAATACGATGGCTAGTTTGTCTGAATCACGTTCGCAGACTACCAACGATTTGTTGGAATTGACAGCTAATTATGACAAGACCATTGCTGAAAAACACAATCTTTCTCTTTTATTGGGACTTTCTCAGGAAGAAAATAAGTATGAAGATCTTAGTGCTTCCGGTTCTGATTTTGAGAATAATAGTATGAGCTTGATGGGACATGCTAAAAGTAACTATTCTGTAGGTGGTACTAAGACTCGTAGTGCTCTCCGCTCTCTCTTTGGCCGTGTGAACTACAACTATATGATGCGCTATATGATTATGGCTTCTTTCCGTTATGATGGCTCTTCACGCTTTGCGAAAGGCAACAAGTGGGGTTTCTTCCCTTCTGTATCATTGGGTTGGAACATTGCTAATGAACCATTTTGGGAAAATTTGAAAGAAACTGTTTCCATGTTCAAATTTCGTTTAAGTTACGGTGCTTTGGGTAATCAGAACATAGGTCTTTATCGATATATTCCTACTTTGAGCTATAATAATCATGCATTGAACTATCCTTTTGATGGTCGTGAAACTTCTATGGGATATGCCATCACTGCTTTTCCATCCAGCGATATCAAGTGGGAAACGACGGTGTATAAGAATATCGGTGTAGACATTAGTTTATGGAACAATAAACTGGAGCTTTCTGCGGAGGCTTATATTAAGAATACCAGTGATATGCTGTCTAGCCGTAACATCAGTTTGGCTACCGGTTATAATTCTTCTATCTTGGTGAACGATGGTAAGTTGCGCACAACCGGTTTTGAAATGCAAGCTATTTATCATGGCAAAGCCGGAGGTTTGAAGTACGATTTGGATTTGAATTTATCTCACTATAAGAGTGTGTTGAAATCTATGGCCAATCCTGATTATCTCTATGAGTACGGTGCTCTGCGTACTTATGTAGGTGGTGAAATAGGTGAATTCTGGGTATATCAAACTGCCGGAATTTTCCAAAATCAAGCGGAAGTGGACGAATGGAACACAGCTCATGGCTATAAGGACCAAAACGGCAACTGGCAGCCTCTGCAACCTGTGGCTAAACCGGGTGATATCCGTTTCATAGATCAGAATGGAGATGGTATGCTTGATACAAACGACCGCGTGAAAGTGGGTAGTGGTACACCGAAGGTGTCATTGGGATTCAACATTAACTTGGCTTATAAAGACTTTGACTTGGTAGCCAATTTCTACGGTGACTTTGGTGCTAAGCGTTATAACTATACTAAATATCAGTTGGAGCGTATGGACCATGTGTTCAACTATGGTAAGAATGCCTTGAATGCTTGGACACCTGAAAATCCTGATACTGATATTCCACGTGCCGTGTCTGGTGATCCTAATAAGAACTCTCGTACTTCTACTCGTTTTGTAGAGAATGGTGACTATCTGCGTCTGAATAATTTGCAGATAGGTTATAATCTGCCGGTTAAATATTGTAAGAAAATGGGCTTGAGTAACTTGCGTATTTATGTAGGCGCTACCCGTTTGTTCACTATTACCAACTACAAAGGCTATGATCCTTCAACCGGTTCTTCAGTCGGACAGATGGGATATGACTATGCAGCCATTCCTTTGAGTCGTGACTTTATGATGGGTCTTAAATTCGGTTTCTAATTAAATTTAATACGAAGATTATGAAATTCAAAAACATATTATTATATGCAGCTCTTCTGAGCGGAATGTCTTTTTCCTCTTGCACTGATTTCTTGGATGAAGACTCTAATCCCAATGCTTTATCACCTAGTATTTTCTGGAAGAGTGAAGGGGATATTATGAAAGGATTGACTAGTGTATACGGAGCTTTGCAGCCGAATGCATCTTGGGCGATACCGTTTGAACGCTACATAGTAATAGACGGATACAGAAGTGATGAGATTACCCACAGGGATGATGTGACGAGTTGGATGAATATTTCATCATTCAATGTGGAACCCACTAACTCCGTAGTCAAGACGGAGTGGACTAATTTGTATAAAGGTATTAACTATGCCAATCAATGTTTGACCAACATTCCCACTGTACCTGGTGACTCGGAATCACTCAATGCCTTGAAGAAGCAGTCCATAGCCGAAGCTCGTTTTTTGCGTGCTTACTTTTATTATCGTTTGTATGTGAACTTTGGTGAGAGAGTTCCTATTTATAAGGAGGCATTGGTAGGTACGGATGAAGAGTTCTATCCGCCACAGGCCAATCCGGGAGAATTGGTAAGTCTGATTGAGACCGAACTGAAAGAAGTACAGAGCGACCTTCCCGAAAGTTATGAGGAAAGTGAAAAAGGACGTGTCACGCGTTATACGGCAGCGGCTCTTTTGGGTAAGTTCTATATGTTCCGCAAAGAATTGAGTAAAGCCGAAGTTGAATTCAAGAAGATCATTGATAAAGAAGGAAGTCTTTTTGGCTTGATGGAGAATTGGGCTGATAATTTTGACGGTATGCACAAGAACAATAAAGAGTCTCTTTTTGAGATCCAGTTTACCGGAGACCGTTCAGGCGGACAGTATGAATATAACTTGTTTACTGTTCATTTGGGACCTATGGCTGGACTGGATGCATATGAAGAAGCTTATCCTACGGACTGGATGTGTCAGACGTTATTGGCTGATAAGACTATAGACGGTAAGTCTAGCGACCGTGCACTTCATACGCTTATTTTTGACGATCCCGAGTGTCGTCCCTTTTATTATGAGAATGGAAAATCCTTTAAGGATTACCACAAAGAAGGAGAAATCTTCTGGCACAAATATGTTACTTATACCGAGGGTATGAGTGATTATTGGGACTATAGTTTCTTTAATGTTTCCGTTATCCGTTATGCCGATGTATTGCTGCTTTATGCAGAATGTCTAAATGACAAGGGTGAAACAACAGAGGCCATTAACATAATAAATAAGGTTCGTGCACGTGTCAATGTACCGGCATTGCCGCTTACCATGGGTAAAGCCGAAGTCTTGAAACATCTGCAAGACAAAGAACGTCCTTGCGAGTTGGCATTGGAAGGTTCACGCTGGTATGACTTGGTTCGCTGGGGTATTGTAGAAGAAACGCTGAAAGCTCACAATAAACCATTTGTTGAGAATTATGTAGATACCAAGCACCAGTTGTTTCCTATTCCTCATAGTGAATTTCTGTTGAATCCTGATTGGGAGCAGAATCCGAACTATAGCAAGTAATCTTGTTTGTATAATTTTGGAAGAACCGTTTATGAAACATTTATTTCCTATATATGGAATGTGTAGCATTCTTTGGCTGGGGGCATGTACCCCGGTCGCTACACAGCCAGAAAAGTCCCTGTTTACGACACAGGAAGATTTTCCCAATTTGTTGAATGTGAAAAATGTACCGGAACAATCTGTAGATGGGGATCTCAATTTGTTCTCTGATCTGGGTGCATGGAGTGGCTATGCGTTGCCAGTAAATCAAAGCAGGGCATTTGCGGGTGCCTTCATCGGCCCTATGACGATGCATGGAAGAGGATGGATTGCCCAAACGTTGGCACAGCCTACGTTGGTGGTCAATGGTGAAAAGTACGACTTGGTTCGCAATATGCAGACTGCCAAGTATCTACCCGGAAAGTTGATACAACATTTTAAAGATGCGCAGTTGGAATTCACTACTGAGTTGTGTTTTGCCACTTCACGCACTGCTTTTGTACGTTCTGTTATTACGAATCTTAGTGACACACCTTTGAATGTGTCGCTGACTTGGAGTGGCGGTGTTTTCGAAGAGAATACTATTGCCTCTAAGGTGGATAAGGGCGTCCGGTTCCATTGTCCGTTCTACGGTCGCCGTTGGGGAACCAATCGCCAGATTATCACACTGCGTAACGAACCGCCGGTAGACGAAGTGACGGCTACCGTGCTTTTCCATACAGCCGATGAAGTGATGACTGTGGGGAACGACAGTTTGCGAGTTGTTGAGAAGAGTGACTATTTGCTGCAATCCGGCAAAAGTTATACTTCGGAATACAGCCAGACACTGACCTTGAAAGGCGAAGAAACAGACAAGGAATATGTTGCAATAAAGTCCATACCTTTTGATCAATGTTTTGCCGACAATGCGCAGCGTTGGAATCAGGGACTTCAACGGGTACTATCTGCCGACAGTCCTTATATGAAAGAAAACGCTTACAGGAACATTGCTGTGAAAGCATTGATGACGTTAAACTCCAATTGGCGTACTCCGGCTGGTGATATCTTCCATGGTTGTAGTTTCCCTTCTTATATAGGATTCATCGGTGGATGTTGGTCGTGGGATGCTTGGCAAATTGCATCGGGTAATGTGTACTACAATCCTGAGGGGGCCAAGAGTGAAATGCTTTCTTTGTTCGATTATCAAGCAGAGAATGGTATGGTTCCTGATTTTATCGGTTATAATAAGGTACGTAACAATTGGCGCGACTCCAAACCTCCTATAGCATCATGGGGAGCCATGAATGTCTATAAGGTTACAGGAGACAAAGCGTTCTTGGACGAAATATTTGATAAATTGTATAGGTTCCATCAATGGTGGTATGCTGAGCGTGACCACGATCACAATGGCATTTGCGAATATGGTTCTACTGATGGTACACTGATTGCGGCGGCTTGGGAGAGCGGCATGGATAACGGTGTGCGTTTTGATGACACCCGGATGCTAAAGAATGAGATGGAGAAAGCTTGGTCGATGGATCAGGAGAATATTTGTTTGAATTCCTTCCTTTATGTAGATAAACTGACACTTTCGGAAATGGCTTCTATCTTGGGAAAGCAAGAGCTTTCTGAACAGTTGGCTAAGGAGGCTGAGGTAATCAAGCTGTATGTACAGACTAAAATGTATGACAGCGAGAGTGGTTTCTTTTATGATATTCGTTTGAATGACCGTACACCTGTCAAGGTGATGGGGGCTGAGGGGTGGTTGCCTTTGTGGGCAGGTATTGCTACCCCGGAACAAGCCGAGAGTGTGAAGAACATCATGATGGATGAAAAACATTTCAACTCTTACCTGCCGCTAGGTACTCTTGATGTAAGTCATCCTGCATTGCGTCCTACTTTCGGTTATTGGCGTGGTCCGGTTTGGTTTAACCAGGTATATTTTGGTATAACCGGATTGAAGCGCTACGGATATGTGGAGGAAGCCGACTTGCTGACTCGCAAGTTCATGGCACATGCTCAAGGACTGATGACCGACGGACCGATTCATGAAAACTACAATCCACTGACAGGTGAAGTGTTGAATGCACCCAACTTTGGTTGGTCTTCTGCTTTGATTTTGCGATTGTTGTTGGATCAATGATAGTGGAAGTAAAAATCAGTATGCGGATACTCCGAATTTATTAAAAGATATATTTATGATGAAAATTCGTTCTATATTGACAGGGATTGCCATATCTTTGTCGTTGGCAGGTATGGCACAATCCCAATATGACGGTGCTCCGGTAAACAGGAGCGCTAACGAAACGAGCACAGACAATGTAGAAGTGCGTAGAAACAAATACCCCCGTTCGGATAATGATTGGGAGAATTTTGATGTGCTTCATATCAATCGTCTGCCTTCGGCGGCTAATTTTATGGGATACCCCACTAAAGAATTGGCATTGCAGGGTGATAAATCACAATCTCCTTACTTCCAATCCTTGAACGGAACATGGAAATTTCATTTTGTACCCCGTTCGGATGAACGACCGATGGACTTCTTCCAAAAAGGATATGATGTTTCAGGTTGGGATGATATTAAAGTTCCTTCCAATTGGGAGCTTCAAGGGTTCGGCTATCCTTTTTATGTAGGCAGTGGGTATGGTATAAAGAAGAATCCACCATTGATTGCAGTGGAAAACAGCCCGGTTGGCTCTTATAGACGTACTTTTACTATTCCTGCCCATTGGAATAAACGTCAGATTATTCTTTATTTCGGAGGAGTGGCTTCTGCTTTTTATGTGTGGGTGAATGGTGAAAAAGTAGGTTACTCTCAGGATTCCAAAACACCTTCGGAGTTTGATATTACGCCGTATGTAAAACAAGGGGAGAATGAAATAGCCGTACAGGTTTTCAAGTTCAGTGACGGATACTATCTGGAAGATCAGGATTACTGGCGTTTTGCCGGCATACAGCGTGATGTTTATGTGTATGCCCGATCCGCAACTCATGTGCGTGACTATGAAGTGGTTACCGATCTTGACGGGGAATACAAGAATGCTGACTTTCATCTTTTTGTAGAGTTGGGCAAAGCAGGAGAAGGTAAAATAAAAGGGGCTGAAGTGGAAGTAAGCCTGTTGGAGAAATCGGGTAAAAGTATCTACAATGAGCGTAAGCGTTGGAATGCTGCCGATCGGGAACTTCATTTTAAAAAGGAAGTGAGAGAACCTTTGTTATGGAGTGCGGAGAAACCAAATCTGTATAGATTGCTGATTACTTTGCGTGTAAATGGCAAACCGGAACAATATATTTCCCAATACGTCGGTTTCCGTAAATCCGAAATCAAACATGCTCAATTGCTGATAAATGGCAAGCCGGTCTATATAAAAGGAGTAAACCGACACGAACACGATCCTTATAACGGTCATGTGGTAGATGAGGCATCCATGCTGCGTGATATTCAATTGATGAAAGAGAATAATATCAACAGTGTACGAACCTCTCATTATCCCAACGATCCCCGCTGGTATGAATTATGTGATATTTATGGTATGTATGTGGTTGATGAGGCCAATATCGAGAGCCATGGCATGGGATATAAGCCCGATCAATGCCTAGCTAACCAGCCCGAATGGGAGAAAGCTTTCATAGACCGCACGGAACGTATGTTCGAGCGTGACAAAAACCATCCTTGTGTCATTATCTGGTCATTGGGTAATGAAACCGGTGAGGGATGTAACTTCGCGGCTACCTATAAATGGGTACATACCAATGACCGTTCACAGCGTCCCGTGCATTCGGAAGACGGAATAAAGGGACCTTATACCGATATTTTCTGTCCAATGTATAAAAAGATAGATGTATTGATCAATCATTCTCTCTATCTTCCGTCCAAACCGCTGATTCTATGTGAATATGCCCATGCTATGGGCAACAGTGAAGGAAATCTTCAGGATTATTGGGATGTGATAGAGAAATATCCCTCTTTACAGGGCGGACATATCTGGGACTGGGTAGATCAGGGCTTGTATGCAAAGACGCCGGATGGAAAATTCTATTGGGCATACGGAGGTGACCTGGCTCCGAAAGGTACTCCAAGTTCTGCCAATTTCTGTATGAACGGTCTGATTGCCGCCGACCGTACCTTGAAGCCGCATATCCATGAAGTGAAAAAAGTATATCAAAATATAGCATTCTCTTTATTGGATTATCATGAGGGATGGGTAGAGTTACGTAACAAGTACTTCTTTACGGATTTAAGTGATTTCAATTTTACTTGGAAGCTGGAGGGGAATGGTGAACTTTTGGCTACCGGAACTATTGATAATGTATCCCTGGCTCCTCGGCAGACGGGTAAGTTTAAGACTTCTTTTCCAGCCATACAGGTAAAACCCGGTGTGGAGTATTTCTTGAATTTCTATGCCAGTTTGAAAAATGAGGATGGTCTGCTGAAAGCCGGAACAAAACTGGCTGATGCCCAGGTGAGTCTTCCATTTTATCAGCCGTTTGTTGCTGAGGTTCAGTCTTCACCGGTGATAGCAGATGATGCGGCTTCGTTGTTGACACTTACAGCCGGTAATCTGAGCGTAGGTTTTGATAAGGAAACCGGTGCTTTGACTTCTTATAAAGAGGGAAGTACGGAACTGATAAAAGAAGCTTTACGTCCTAATTTCTGGCGTCCTGTGACGGATAATGATATGGGAAATGGCATGAATAAAACCTTGCGTCCGTGGCGTGATGCGGGGCGTCAGGCAAAACTGTTGTCCATGAAACAAAAGGCGTTGGGTAAAGAAGTTTATGAGGTTGTTTCTCATTATAAGTTGCCTGTAGGAGAGTCTGATTTTATCGTTACCTATCATTTTTCGGGAAAAGGGTATTTGGATGTGAACTGTACTTTCATTCCGGGTAACGATACATTGCCTTTATTGCCTCGGATGGGGGTTAGTATTACACTGAACAGGCAGTTTAGTCAGATGGAATGGCTGGGACGTGGTCCTCATGAGAATTATATAGACCGGAATACTTCTTCTTATGTAGGTCTGTACAAGGGAAGTGTGGCCGATCAGTATTTCCCGTATGACCGTCCGCAGGAAAACGGTAATAAGACTGAAGTCCGTTGGATGAGCCTGACAGATACCGCCGGACAGGGATTGATGGTTGTCGGACAGCCTTATGTCAGCACCAGTGCTTATCTGTTCCCTACAGAAGATTTAGATGAGCCAGGTCTTCGTAAATCGCAGCGTCATTTATCTGATATCCAGTTCAAGGATATGGTGACATGGAACATTGACCTGAAACAGATGGGAGTGGGTGGTGACACCAGTTGGGGGGCTTATCCTCATCAGCCTTATTTGATTCCGGCTGAACGTATGTCGTTCTCCTTCCGTTTCTGTCCTGCAAAACAGAATGGGGTATCGGGAAACCGGCAATATTTGAATTTTAAGTAATATAGGTTCGTTCAAAAAGAAAGCTGATAATTATTGTTTGCTTATTTGCGGTAGTCCTTTTGTGAATAATTTAAGGTCAGAAGGGGGATGGTTCAGTAAGTGAAGTATCCCTCTTAAAAAAGCAGCTTGGATAGTGAATTTTATCCAAGCTGTCTTTTTATTAATGATATTTGCCATTACCGGTTAATATCCCGGATTCTGATATTCATTAGCATTATCAATCAGCAATAATTCGGCTGTGGGAATGGGGCGTAAATAGTGAATGTTCTTATCGAATTTTGTGATTTGCGGGTTAGCTTTTGTGATACGGCTCTCGAAAGCACGGAATCTTTTCAAGGTCATCCAACGGTTCCATTCACCTATCATTTCACGCGCATATTCATCCAACAAGAAATCTTGGGTAACTTCCGAAGCTGTGATATCCATACTATGGTCATGTCCTTTACAGGCACGGTTCCGAAGTATGTTCAGTCTTTCGGCAGCACTTTGGTTGTTGCCTAATCTCCAGTCAATTTCGGCTGATAGCAAGTAGGTTTCTCCTAAACGATAAACAATACAGTCTGCTGAGGAATAAGGTTTGGAGGCATTTGAACCGGCATATAGGCTAGGACAATCTGCTTTCTTCAGACTTGGGAAAAACTTCAGAGGACTTTTTGTATTGGCATAGTTGTCTTCCAAGTTGAAAATGGCATAGCGGCAAGCGTCTCTTTCGGCTTGTGTATAGGTCTTACGAGATAAATAGACAGCCGTATCTCCTAAAGTGATATCATAGGCAGAATTACCGACCCTGCTGGTGGATAGACCGTATCTTTGTGCATCGGCTTCGTTCCATGTATATCCGTTCTTGGTACTGTTCGTAGCGTTATTCACATAATAAGTGTCTTTGAAGAAAGCTTTATAGCGACCGTCTTTCTCTCCATATAGATCAAGCATATACTTGCTTGGTTCCATATAGCAGTTACCTTTAGCCAGTTTGGGAACTTCGTATCCGTTGATATTTGTGGCGTAACTGGGTGTCATGCCCGAAAGATAGATACCTGAGGTATTGTTATTGTATGCTTCGGAGTGTTTCCATACACGGTTGAAATAGTTTCCACGAGGATTATAAGCCGTAATGGTAGAGTGGCAGACAATAAACAGTGCTTCTTCATTATTTTTGTTATTGTTCTCATCAAATACAGCTTCTACGTTATCATAGAGCTTGACCCCCAGTGAGCCTGCATTTTGAATCAGATAATCTGCCGCTGTCTTCGCTTTTTCCAGATAGGCTTTACTTTCGCTTTCCGTCAAGGCAGTAGTATTGCCTAAACCATCTGTGTAGGTCGAGAAGGTGAGGCAGGCTTTGGCATATAAATGATAAGCGGCTGCACGTGTCACGTGCCCTTTTACTTCCTGTGTGATAGGAAGATTTTTCATGGCGAATTCCAGATCTTCCAGAATTACTTTATAAAAATCATTAACCGAACTGCAAGGAAGAACGGAAATAGGACTGTTCATAGGCTCCAATGGCAGGTATTTACCTCCCCATTGCTCTACAATATTATATAAGGCATGGGCACGGATAAACCTTGCTTCGCTGACCAACTCGTTGATTCTTGTTTCGCTTAGACCTTCCACTTTGTCGGCATAATGGACAGCTGCATTACATGCACTCAATATACCATAGAAACCCGCATATCCTTCATTCAACATACCGTTGGAAGCACCGTAATCTTCATAACGGAGTAGTTTGCTCCAGTTACCGTTGGTACCATCGGGATTCGTATCTTGCCAAATGTCTGTTCCACCTTCTGCAACCATTAGATAGGTGTCTTCTGCCTGACCATAAACTATGCGGACCAGGTCAAAGTAACAGTCGTTCACTTTCTTTTCATAGCCTGCCGGGGTAGACCATTCTTGTTCTGTAGAGATGCCGGAGGGATTAAATTCATCCAGGCTACAGCCGTAGACAGACAACATCATGATTACGGCTGATATAGAGAGTAATTTATGTTTTTTCATCAGTATAAGTTTTTAGAATGAGATATTAACGCCAAATACGTATTGTTTAGACAACGGTGCGTCGTCATCATTTCCTCCCTTTTCGGGATCATAGTTTTGTAAGTAGTCACACTTTGTAAAAACGAACGGATTGTTTGCGGTAAAATATATACGCATTTTGTTAATCTTTACGGCATCCAACCATTTTTTGGGAAATGTATAACCTAGTGAAATAGTTTTTACTTTCAAGTAGGAACCATCAAAATAATTAGCCCATTGTTGATACGGGTCCTGTCCGTTTGTAATACTTGCATCCGGACGGGGATAGCGGGCACTTTGATTTTCAGGAGTCCAGTAGTCACATACAGTAGGTGAAGGCGTCAGACCGTCTGTACGATACCATCCGGTCAGACCGTAAGGGATTGTCCAGTCCCACCGGGCAATCAACAAAATGCTTAGGTCGAAATTCTTATAATTGAAATTATTAAGTAAACTGCCCGACCATTTCGGTGTAGCGCTTCCTAGAACATAATAGTCATCCGCATTCAGTTTGTAATCGGGAGTACCATTTTCTGCGATATGGACTTGTCCGGGTTTCTGACTGTACTTGGCTGCTTCTTCTGCTTCGGCTGTACCCCATATTCCGGCATACTTGTATCCGTAATAAGTTTTGATTGCCTCACCGGGAATCAGGTAGTAGTCTCCGAACTGAAGCGGGCCTTCGCTGGTTGTTTTTATCACTTCTTCCTTGTTGGTTGAGAATGCCAGTGTGGTGCTCCATTGGAATTTAGGTCCGACAAAGTTACGGCTGGTAATGCTTAATTCCACACCTGTATTACGTGTTTCGCCTACATTAGACCATATTTTGAAAGGAGAGGAGCCATAACCTCCCGTTGCATAGGGCAGGTTTTTCTCGAATAAAATATCTTTAGTATCTGTCCGGTACCAGTCGAACGCCACGTTCAGTCTGTCACTGAATAATCCCAAGTCGAATCCCAGATCTGTCATATAAGATTTTTCCCATCCCAGACTCTTGTTGGCGATGGATTGGGAATAACCGCTATAAGGGACTCCTACATCTTGAAATCCGATAATGCCTGTGCGGCTGTAATCTAATGTGGCGTATTCTGAAGCACCGGCATTACCGGTGACACCGTAACTGGCGCGTAATTTCAGATTGGAAACAGCTTTTACATTCTGCATGAAGGGTTCATCACTAATGCGCCAGGCAATAGCTCCTGCGGGGAACATATCCCACTTGTTTCCATCTGCCAAGATGGATGAACCGTCCCAGCGGCTGCTTAATGTCAATAGGTAACGTCCTTTATAGCTATAGTTAATGCGGGCGACATAGGACATTTTTTGGCTACCTACATAAGAAGAAGAAACTGTGGGTGTACCGGTTGCGGCACCTAAATTATGGTATAGATAAGAATCCGTATCAAATTTGTTGGCAGTGGCGGTCGCTTTTTCTTTTTGGTCTTTTGACCATTCAGTGACTCCGGTTATTGTGAAATCGTGATCCTCTTTTATTTTGAAGTTATAAGTCAGAATATTCTGCCATTTATAATTATAAGTGAAGGTGTTTGGGATAGTGGCCTGAACTAGTCCGCTTTCTAGTCCCTGATATGATTTTGTGCCGGTATACTTACTTTCTTTCACATTCCGGAAATATCCGCCTAACAGACTTTTGAATGAAAGTCCTTTTAGTGGAGTCAATTCTACATAAATCTGTGGGGCTACGCTCAATGTCTTCACATTATTTACATATTGGTCTTCTCCCATATCCGCCAAAGGATTCATGTTGCCGTCTCCCAACGGGTAGTCTACCAGATTGCCGTCTTCATCATAAGGAGTACCCAATGGTGGCATACAGAGAATACGGTTCCATATACGGCTGTAACGCTTGTCATTTTCAGAATACATGGCATATAGGTTTAGTCCGTATTTTACCATTTCATTGGCTTTAAAATCTATTTTGGCACGTGCCGAGTAGCGTTCCAGTTCGTCTCCTTTCAATAATCCTTCCAAATTGTAATATCCTAAAGAAAAATAAGAGGTGACCCGGTCATTAGAATAAGATGTGCTTAGATTGTAGCTATTGGTGATACCGGTTTGTGAAGCTAAATCAAACCAGTCCACCCATTGATTGTTGTCTATATATTTTTGCATATAGCTGGGAAAAAGATTCCCGTCATCGGCCGGGCTGTTCCAGGCACCTACCGTTCTTTGTGCTTCTCTGCGGAAGTTAATGTAATCCTCTCCACGATTTACTTCGGGGAAGCTGGAGATGACATTCCAACCATAGTAGGCATCCAGATCGATGGAGAATTTATCTTTTTTAGGAGTTTTGGTGGTGATGATGATAACTCCATTTGCTCCGGCAGCACCATAAACAGCTGTAGAGGAGGCATCTTTCAGTACTTCAATAGAAGCGATATCATTCGGATTCAATTCATCGTAAGAGCCTTCCATGCCGTCAATGATGAATAACGGGCTATTGTCACCATTGATGGAGCGTGTGCCACGTAGGGTCATGTTCACTCCGGAACCGGCTTCTCCACTACTGCGAGTGATATCCAAACCTGCCACCTGTCCTTGAATAGCCTCTAGTACATTGCTGGTTGGCATTCGGACAATATCCTCACTTTTTACGGAAGCAACAGCTCCAGTCAAATCTCTCTTTTTTACAGTGCCGTATCCTACCACTACCACTTCATCCAATGTTTGAGTATCAGGCTGCATTTTGATATTCAATTGTGTGTTTTTGCCAATGGTTATTTCTTGGGTTTTATATCCTATATAAGATATTTCAAGACTGTTTTTTCCTGCGGGTACATCCAATGTATAATTTCCGTCAAAGTCAGTGATGGTTCCTATAGTATTTGCGCCTTTTACAGTGACGGATACTCCAATTAAAGGTTCATTGTTCTCATCAATAATTTGACCTTTGATAGTACGTCCTTGCAGGATCGATTGAACCGATTCATTGTTCACTATGTTACTTGACTTTGCATGCGAATAGGCAACCGGTATGCATAGGACCATTGACAATCCTAAAATAAGGGGACTACGCATAAGGCTGCTTTCCCTGTTTTGTTTTGGATTTTTCTTCATGTTTTTCATTTTTGCTTCTTTATTAACTCACTATTTGTTTTTAAAGGTTGATGTTATATCAAATTATTGAATCTGTTTGGTTTCAATCGTAAACTTATTAGGTTAGATAAATCTTTTGTTTTCTTTCTTTTTTCGTATATCTGTCTTTTAAGGCCTTGATATCTTGCTTGTATTTTTGTTTTCTTTCTTTATTATTGCTATTTTATGATTTTGTATTTATAAATATTAAAATAGTTTCTTTATTTTATTTTTAACACACTGTTTGTGTTATAATTATCTTATCGGTGCAAAAATATACGAAAGAAATCGAAGATGAAAGGGAAAGTAGTATGTTGTTGAACATATCTATAGCAAATTCTATTTTATTGTTTTATTATATTATAGCTGAAATTTGGTGTTGGAAATATTAAGATAAAAAAGTCCCCGGATAAGAACGCCTTTCTTATCCGGGGACTTTTTTAAATATTATAAGATGTATTCTTTATCGGTTTTTATACATTCTTTCATAATACTTTTGGTAATCGCCACTTGTTACATTTTCCACCCATGCTTGATTTTCCAGATACCATTGGATTGTTTTTACAATACCGGTTTCGAATTTTGTTTCAGGATACCATCCTAATTCATTAGTGATTTTGGTAGGATCGATAGCGTAACGTTGGTCATGTCCCAAACGGTCTTTGACAAAGGTGATTAATGATTCGTTAATCCAGTCGATAGAGATCTCACCTTTGTCGTTCAACTCTTTTTTCTTCAAGATTTTGCGATATTCGGGAGTTTCCGTCATCATCCGGTGAATAGTGGCTATGGTAAGTTTTACTATCTCTATGTTTTCTTTCTCATTGTGTCCGCCTACATTATATACTTCCCCTTCGCGGCCCTTGCGCAGAACCAAATCGATGGCTTTGCAATGGTCTTCTACATATAACCAGTCGCGTACATTCTTTCCGTCACCATATACGGGAAGTTTCTTTCCTTCCAAAATGTTTTTAATGATTAGTGGAATCAGTTTTTCAGGAAAATGGTACGGACCGTAATTATTGGAACAGCGGGTAATGGTTACCGGCATTTTGTAAGTATCACGATAAGCCATGACAATCATATCAGCGCTTGTCTTGGAGGCACTATATGGGCTGTGTGGACATAAAGGAGTTGTTTCAGTAAAGAAACCTTCTGCTCCTAGGCTGCCGTATACCTCATCTGTAGATACCTGGTGGTAACGTACATCTTTGCGCCAGGTGGGATAACCATTCTCATCTTTTCCCGTCACCCAAGCACGGCGGGCCGCATCCAGCAGGTTTTGGGTTCCCAAAATATTAGTTTGCAGAAACAATTGTGGGTTTTCAATACTGCGGTCTACATGGCTTTCTGCTGCAAAATTCACGATGTAGTCAAACTTGTATTCTGCGAATAGTTGGTCTGCCAAATCACGGTCGCATATATCTCCTTTTACGAAGAAACAACGTTCATTATCAATGTCTGATGCAATAGTTCCCAGATTGCCGGCATAAGTCAAGGCATCCAGTACCACCACCCTGATGTCATCATGTTTGGCCAGGATGTATTTTAAATAGTTGGCTCCGATAAATCCGGCAGCTCCTGTAACGAGATAAGTCTTCATATTGTTTTTGATATTAGTGTGTGCAAAGTTCGGAAAGATTTTTTAATCTTACAACTTATCCGCTAGTTCTATTACTTCTAAATCTTTAAATTCTCCATTATCGATACAAAAACGTACCAATGTTCTCACTTTATGAAATCCGGAAATGCCTGCTGCTCCCGGGTTGATGTGTAACATATCCAGTGTCTTGTCATATTTCACCTTTAATATATGCGAATGTCCGCTGATAAAAAGCTGGGGAGGTTTCACCAGCAGGCTGCCGCGGATGGAAGGATCATAGTTGCCCGGATATCCGCCTATATGCTTTATCAACACCTCCGCACCATCTACGGTGAAGCGGTTGGTTTGAGGATAAAGTCTGCGTATGTCCTGCCCGTCAATGTTTCCATATACTGCCCGGAAGGGGCGGAAAGCGGACAGTTTCCGGGCGACTTCCACCGAGCCGATGTCTCCGGCGTGCCATATTTCATCACAATTCTCAAAGTATTTCAAGTATTTGTCATCCCAAAATGCATGAGTATCCGATAATAATCCGATTCTTGTCATAGTTTTTTTGTTTATTATCGGCAAAGGTACTATATTTGGAACAAATCTAAGCATAATATGGAGAGCAAATATCATTATTTCAAGCGTGATATCAGTTGGTTGTCTTTCAACTATCGCGTGTTGTTGGAGGCGGATGACGACTCCCTTCCGTTGTATGAACGGATTAACTTTATCTCTATATATTCTTCTAATCTGGAGGAATTCTACAAGATTCGTGTAGCGGAACATAAAGCCATCGCTTCCGGTGGCCAAAGTGATGATATGACACAAGAAGAAGCCAGACACCTGATACATCAGATAACCGAAGCTGTCAATAGCCAGATGGAAGACCGTATCCGCATTTATGAGCATAAGATTGTCCCGGCTTTGCGCAGGCATCATATTATTTTTTATCAAAGTAAACAGGAGGTAGAGCCTTTTCATCAAGAGTTTATCAGTAATTTCTTTAAAGAAGAAATTTTTCCCTATCTTCAGCCTGTTCCGGTATGCAAGAATCGAATCAAGACTTTTTTACGTGACAACCGTTTGTATCTGTCGGTACGCGTGACGCGCAAAGACACGGGGGAAAAGGAATACTATATTATCAAATTGCCTTATAGCAAAGTTCCCCGTTTCATAGAACTTCCCCGACAGGGAGAAAACTTTTACCTGATGTATATGGAAGATATTATAAAGGCGAATATCAACCGTATGTTTCCGGGCTATGATTTGGATTGCAGTTATTGTTGCAAGATATCTCGTGACGCCGATATTTTCGTGGATGATGCAACCAGTTCCGAAGTTATGGTGGAACAGTTGCGTAAAAAGGTGAAAAAGCGTAAAATAGGTGCTGTATGCCGTTTTGTCTATGACCGCAAGATGCCTGCGGATTATCTGGAGTTTCTGGTCGATGCATTTGGCATCAATCGTGATGATTTGGTTCCGGGAGACAAACACTTGAACTTGGAGGATTTGGCTCATCTGCCTAATCCCAGTAAGGAACTTTGTACCCAATTGAAACCTCGTCCCATGACATTGAATTGTTTGGATGAGAAAGAATCCATATTCCGTTATGTGAGCAAGAAGGATTTGATGTTGCATTTCCCTTATCATTCTTTTGAACATTTCATCCATTTCCTGTATGAGGCCGTTCATGACCCGTCCTGTAAGGAGATCATGATTACCCAATATAGGGTGGCGGAAAACTCGGTTGTTATCAATACGCTGATTGCTGCTGCGCAGAATGGTAAAAAAGTAACTGTTTTTGTAGAACTTAAGGCCCGTTTTGACGAAGAAAACAATTTGGCTACCGCCGAGATGATGAAGCGGGCGGGGATACATATTATTTTCAGTATACCGGGATTGAAAGTGCATGCCAAGGTGGCGCTTGTACTGCGGTATAACAAAGAGGGAAAACAGACTCGCAGCTATGCTTATATCAGTACCGGAAATTTCAATGAGAAGACTGCCCGGATATATGCTGATTCCGGTTTGTTCACTTCCAACGAGATTATTGTGAATGATCTGTATACTTTATTCCGGGTATTACAGAAAGAAGTGACTGAACCCAAATTCAAGCGTTTGTTGGTAGCCCGTTTTAATCTGCTGCCGGAACTGAGAAGACGTATCGGATATGAGATAAATATGGCAAAGGCGGGAAAAGAAGCGCGGATTATCTTGAAAATGAATGCGCTGCAAGATCCTGCCATGATAGATGAATTATATAAGGCTAGTGAGGCAGGAGTGAAAATAGACTTGATAGTACGTGGTATCTGCTGCTTGATTCCCAATCAGCCTTATAGCAGAAATATCCGTATCACTCGCATTGTGGACAGCTTTTTGGAACATGCCCGGGTGTGGTATTTCCACCATGGAGGAAAACCGCTTCTGTTCATGGGTTCGCCGGACTGGATGAGGCGCAACCTGTACCGGCGTATAGAGGCCGTTACCCCCATTCTTGACGAAGATCTGAAACAACAACTGATAGATATGCTGGTTATTCAGTTGAAAGATAACAGAAAAGCCGGTTGGGTGGATGAAAATCTGAATAATGTGTTGAAAAGGAATCCGAAAGAAGAACCGGTACGGGCGCAATATGCTTTTTATGAATACTTGAAGGGGAAGAATAAATGAAGAATATGAAATAACATATTTTATCTTATTTGAAATGATTATCCGCAATCATACCACCGGATGATAAATGGAAATTTATAAAACGGGGTGATGGAATGCGAACTACACGGACGAAGCGGACAAACACGGACTTAAAATTTAAATTTGTACTTGCAAACCCAATGACAGGTAAAGTAAAAAAATCCGTGTTCCATCCGTCATCCCATTCTATAAATAAACATTTTGTGATATGATTGAGGATTATCATTTCATATATTCCCAATGGAATGGACTTTTACATATTTGTCTGCCCGAACCACCGTCCACGACTCCAGGAGTAATGCACCGTAAGTTCGGGCTGAAACATCTGAAGGATTTTTCAGCCCAATCCCAAGGAGGATATAGCGGATAGTTTAGTTTTGACACATCCGGTTTTAACAGGTCTGTTTGTAAAAGATATGTAAGATGCGGCGATGCATGATACATAATGATTATCCGCCATCATACCACCGGATGATAAATGGGAGTTAATGGATGGAACGCGGATTTATTTCGTTCTATAAATTAAAATTGGAACACAAATGATACAAATTAATAACAGTACAGCATGGATATAAACCTGCCGGAGGTTAGATTTGTGTCATTTGCGTTCCGGTTTAACCGATAAATAATTGATATTGTTATGAAAAAATTATATATAACTTTCTGCCTCTTACTGGTTTCTCTTTGCATACATGCACAGATGATTAGTGGAATAATAGTGGATGAAAAAAACAGCCACTAGAGTTTGCCAATATAGTGTTGTTTTCTTTGCCTGATTTTACTTTTTTACAAGGTACTATCAGTGATCAAACCGGAGCTTTTAATATAAAATCAAATGAAACAAAAGGAATATTACCAATTTCTTCAGTTGGCTATTCCACTATTCTCCTACCTTGCACTAGTTCAAATATGGGAACAATACAACTATATTCAGATTATACTCTCGTCCATATTATGCTCAGTTGCGAAGTAATGTATATTAATCGGTATATATATGAGGGTGGTAATCCATTTTTATTACCTTCTTTATCTCATAATATAACTTTAGGAACAACTTATAAATGGGTATACTTATCAGCCGGATATCAATATATTAAAGATGCGATTATTTCTTTTAGTGGAGCTTATTCAGAAGATGATCCTACGATTGCTTTAATTAATATGATTAATGCACCAGACTATGATAAGATTTTTGCCTCGCTGGTTTTATCACCTACTATGGGGCTTTGGTCTCCACAGAACAAAAGAATCGTATGTAATAAAAAAACTTAGTTTGACGGCTAAGGGGTTCAATCTGTCCCTATGGAATAATTGGACTTGGCTTGCTCCATTCATTTCCGTCTTAGCTGTGTTACCATTTCCCTGAACCAGGGATAATTTAGCCAGATATATTCATACCAGCGGTTCAGTCTTCTTTTCCATTTCCTGCTCCACGGATACAACTCCCACCATTTTAGTTGAAAATCCGTTTTCTGCATAAATTCGTGGGTGGGAAACAGAGTAAGAGTTATTCCTCTTATCCATAATGTTTTCATTTGGTTTTCCCAATATTGCATAGGGCCGAATCCCGGCTCCCAAATAATGAAGCGGCCTTCATGAATGCCATAACAAACCACATATCCCGGTACTTCGAAATCATTGATGGCAAAAAGTATGGCAGGAAATTTTCTGGTGGACAATTGTTCCATGTTCTGCAAGCAGATTTCCGCTTCCATTCCTGCACGTATAGCTGCCTGTTTCATACCCATCAACGTATATTTTCCATCTACTTTACACCATTCGGCTAGTGTGCGTGCATCTTGTTGACCGCCATAGTATTTCATGACAGTGAGCAGACAGGCCACTTCCATGGGACATTCGTCACTGGAACGGACAAATGATTTTTTTATTCTGTCAAGTTCGTCTTCAGTCATAACTTAATTTATTTTTCATGGCAGGAGCAAAACAGCAACGCGGATCGGGAAAATCCCAACAATCCTTTCCATAAGCTTTTATGATATCACTCCAGCAACGGTTCTGATAACTGAAACAGTCTTCAAAAAGACGGCATTCCCTGCATGGACTCTCTTTGTTGATATCCTGACGTGACAAGGAACAAAGGTGCAAGGCTTGAGGGGAATGCCAGACTTCTTTCAGACTTTGTGTGGTTACATTCCCTATGATAAATTGTGGATGCCAGTAAAGTTGCTCGCATACAGTCACTTTACCATCAGGCAATATAAACATATGAGTGGTCAATGCAGAGCATTCGCTTCCTTTGAAACACCGGCTTCCACCCCAGGTATCTTGATAGTTTTTATCGGTTACTTCTTTCCCTAAAATCACGGGAAAGGAAACCTGTGTGAGAAGAGGGCGTATTTGGTTGAATACCTTTGTAATTTGCGCTTTAGTAGGTTTCAAATGCGAAAATACATTATACTCTTTGTATATGGAATTACTGGCGGGGATAATACGCCAGTCGCGTATATGCTTCAGATGAGATAATTCATGCAGTAATTCCGCCAAGACATTCAACTGGCAATTGTAGTTGGTCAGCACAGATGAAATCTGATAATTCAGTCCGCTGTCATCCAGTAATTGCAGGCCGTGAAGCATCTCTTTGGCATAATTTCCGTTTACTCCCAGTGAGGCGGTCAGTATTTCGGAATGAATGGCATCCAGTGAAATTTGAACAATTCCCTGATACCCTGTTTCCTGTACATCTTGCAACAGTTTTTGGGTTACAGGCATTTTGGTCGATATGAATTCGGGGGCAATACCCCGTTTTACCAATTCTTTTAATATGATTTTCCAGTCTTTATGCAGGAATATTTCACCACCTATCAGATTTACTTGTTGTACTTGCAGGTCTGAAGCTTCCTTGATCAGCTCCATCATGCGTTGGGTGGTGAGTGGGGATTTTATTTGCGTTGATGTATCTGCATAGCAATACTTACAATGCGTGACACATTGGTTGGTCAGCATGAATGTGAGGAGCAACGGACCGGAATACAGCCTTTTTGTAGTAAGATCCAGTTTTTTCCAGACAAAAGAATTTGCTTGCAGCCGGTCAAACCGCAATGCTTTGCCTGCCTTTTCCGCTTCAATCAATATACGTTTGGGAAAATAAATTTCTCCCTGCTGGGAGGAGGTATAAATGGGGGTCGGATTATCAATGAAGTCCGATACCCATTTGATCATCTCCTCCTTGCTCCGGCAGAAGAAGTCGCACAGCAGAGGGAGAGTTGTCTGCAAAGGTCTGTCATACGTGAAAAAACTCAGCATGACAGCTTGCAGCGGGTGAATAAAAGTATGCCAGTTCCGGGAGCAGTCGGTATCTGTCCCCGTACTGGAGAATAATGCGACCCTGTGAATATCATGTCTCAGATGATAATGAGGGTTCAGCACATATACTTTATTCATTTCCGGTATTTTCATCTTGTGTTTTTGTAGGATCGACGAATCCACCTGTATAGCATCCCAGGCCACATTTGGATAACTCCTTGTCATCTATGCCACCTTGTACGTCCATCAGTTCGTTCAAGTCCAGCACTTGTTCTTCATCTTCGGAATAGCGGGTGTATTCCGGTTGCTTGTTGTTGGGGTCTTCTTTTTTCATATTCTTCTTTGTTTAAGTTGGTTATTCTCTGTAGTGAAAAAAAACGGTGTTACTCCGTGGTGGAAAACAATTCATACACGGGTGCGAAAATCCTGCTCAGTATGCTCCGGCTCGAAGTGATGATCTCCGCCCGGCCGGACATGTCTATTTCATATTTTATTTCCTTTCTGTTGGTTGTCACCAGTCCGTCCGGAAAGTCCACTTCCACGGCATAACTTTTATTGTAAGGCACAAAAGAGACGGAGGCGATTCTTCCCGGCAGTACGCCATACGAGTGGGTGGGGTATTTGTTCAGTTCGATATTTACTTTGTCGCCCACGGCAATTTCCGCCACTTCGTCTTGTGAAAGAGTGATGTGCCCGAGGGGATTCCCCTGCTGCTTGGAGATAACGGTGCACAGGGTGTCTCCTTCATTTACCCGGGCGCTCATGCCCCATGTCTTTCCCCATACCACTATGCCGTCGTGATGGCTTTTGATGAGGTACTTCTTGTCCCACGTGCGGAGGCTGTTCACCATGTTTTCGTAAGCCAGTTCCAGCATCCGGAGGTTTTTGGCAGTCTCCATCCGGTGGTTTATATCCAGTTCAAAGAGTTCGCGTTTCACATTCAGCACCGCCATGGCATCTGCCTTACCGGTACTTTCCAGTATCCGGAGTTCTTCATCTAGGTATTTTTTCTTCTGCGGATAGATATCAAACTCCTGATACATCACGCACGTACGCACGGCTTGGGTGAACTGTTCGTAGGCGGAAGACATTTCACCCATGATGAGGTCAAAGGGATAGTCTTGCAGGTACTTGATGTCGTTGGTGCGGTAGTACCATTCTATTTTGGTCAGTACGCGGCAAAATGTTTGTACGTCTTCCAGTAGGGCAGTATTTTTCAGTATGCCCAGCGTGTCGTTCTTTTGTACAGGTGATTGGTTTTCCACAAAAAAGCGGTCTATCATTCCTGTCTGATTGGCAGTGATCCATTCCGCACTTCCCAAGTCGTCAATGGTTATCGTTTTTCTTATTGTGTCAGGATACTTAAATAATGCCGTGCCTGCAATAAGAAAAACAATCAGTCCATATACGATGTAGCTTCCCGTATGGATCAACCATTCGGGCATATCTCCCAGCATATCATTGTTTTCGCGACTATATACTTCTACCTTTTCCGGTCCGTCCGCATCAGGTTTATAGATTTCCTCCATACCTTATTGCTATTATTTTTTAATTCTCAATTCTCATTTTTTAATTTCCTAAGCGCTCAGTTCCAGCTGATTCTTCACCAGCCTGTAGTAATCGCCCTGCCGGGCAATGAGTTCTTCGTGCGTGCCCCGTTCCGTTATCTCCCCTTCTTTCAGCACCACTATCTGGTCGGCATTCTTTACGGTGCTCAGGCGGTGCGCCACGATGACCACCGTTTTGTCCTTGAAGAATCTCTCCAGATTTTCCTGTATCACTTTCTCATTGTCCGTATCGAGCGCATTCGTCGCTTCATCAAAAAACAGGTAATCGGGATTACGGTAAATGGCGCGCGCTATCAGGATGCGCTGCTTCTGCCCTTGGCTCAATCCTTGCCCCGTGTTACCTATTTTGGTGTTATACTTTAAAGGCAAGGATTCGATGAACTCACGTATATTTGCCATCTCTACGGCATACAGCAGGCGTTCTTTGTCTATCATGCTGCCATCCGGCGCTATGTTGTTGGCAATGGTATCGCCGAATATGAATCCCTCCTGCATCACTACTCCACAATGTTTGCGCCACTCCTTGAAACTGATTTTTTGTAGCGACTGATTGCCTATCATCACCGCTCCTCCGGTGGGAGGATAGAATCCGAGCATCAGTTTTATCAGCGTTGTTTTCCCACTGCCGCTGAGGCCCACGATGGCGGTAGTCTTTCCGGCTGGTATGTCCAGCGATAGCCCTTTGATGATGCGTTTCGATTTTTCTGATCCGTAAGTAAAGACTACATTTTGCAATTGAATCGGGTCTTTGCCTGATATTTGGGTATCCTGGTCCATGCCTTCTGTCTCTTCATCGGGCTTGCCATGTATTTCTCCGAGACGTTCCAGGCTGAGCTGCGCGTCCTGCGTGTCCTGCATGAAGGAAACGAATTGGCTGATAGGCCCTTGCATCTGTCCGATGATGTACTGTATGGAAAGCATCACACCCAGCGTGATACTTCCATGTAGTACGGCGGTGGCAGAGAGAACTGTTATCAGTACGTTTTTCACTTCGTTGATAAGTACGGCTCCCACCTGCTGCCACTGCCCCAGGTTGAGTGAACTCATATTAATGCGGAAGAGAGAAGCTTGTATGTTTTCCCATTCCCAGCGTTTTTGCTGTTCGCAGCCCAGCAGCTTGATGTCCTGCATACCGTAGATGAGTTGCATCAAATTATTCTGATTGACGGACATCTGTTCAAAGTTCTTCCTGTTCAAGTCGGCCCGCTTGCGCATGAACAGCTTTACCCAACCCATATAGGCTGTGCTGAACAGGATGAAAATGAGGAATATTTTCCAGCTGTATATGGCCAGCACGATACCGAAGATGACTACCGTGAGGGTAGAGAACAAAATATTGAGCACGGACTGGGTGAGGAAACTCTCGATGCGGTTGTGGTCTTCGATGCGGCGTATCAAGTCGCCTGCCAGTTTGCTGTCAAAGAACCTCATGGGCAGCCGCATCAGCTTGGAGAGGAAATCCGAGATGAGCGACACGTTGACGCGCGTACTGATGTGGAGCAGTATACAGCGCCGGATCACCTCAATAAGTGTGCGGCTGAATACCAGCATGAGTTGTGCGGCCAAAATGAGCTGTATAAAATTCAGATTCCTGTGCCCTATGCCTTGGTCTACAATGGTTTGTGTAAGAAAAGGGAAGACCAGTTGCAGCAAACTGCCTGCCAGCAGGCCGATGATGAGCTGTATCATCGCCTTTTTGTAGGGACGTACATAGTGAAACAGATACCATAATGACAGCTTTTCATATTTTATGGGTTCCGCTTCATAAAATTGCGGGGTAACATCCAGCAAGAGGGCAATTCCTTTTTCTATTCCGCCTTGTGTGGTACTGATCCAGCATTTTTTCAACTCCTGTTCCTCATATTTCAGCAATCCGTAGGCAGGGTCGGCAATGTAGAACCAAGTTTTGCCCCTTTTCTTTTCTATTTTATAGAGGACCACGAAATGTTCCTGGTTCCAGTGGATGATGCATGGCAGTTTTGACTGTTGTTTCAGTTTTTCCATTGAAGTGCGTATACCGGTGGCGCGCAGCCCTATGCTGGCTGCCGCTTCACTGATACCTAGCAAGTTAACTCCCGTGCGCTGTATGTATGATTGCTCGCGTAACTGCTGTACGGAGAATGTCTTTCCATAATATTTGGCTATCATTCTCAGGCAGGAGGGGCCGCAGTCCATGCCGTCCAACTGTTTGTAGAATGGAAATTTGCTCATAATTGTCTTTTTTGTTTTACTCTGTTTATCAGCCAGTCGGCTATTTCGTTCATCCTTTCACTTTCGCTCTCAAAGAAGGCGCACAGGTGTTTTTGCCGTTCTATGATGTATTCCCGGTTTGCCAGTAGATCAATGATCTGCCTGTCCAGTTTCACGGGGGTAATTTTTTTTATTTCCTGTGGCGTGAACTCTGCCATGGGCACATGGGCAAAGGTGCATTCCGTCCAGTGGGTTATTCCTCCGGTGATAAGCGCCATGTCGCACAAGGGCAACAGGGCTTGCAGGCGGGGCAGGCGGTAAATGGCTATATTGGGCGGTAATGAAAACAACCGGGTTTCCACCTCTCCATGATTGGTCAGCAGGATGAATTGATATTGCGGATGGATGCTCGCACTCTGCTTCATGGCTTTGTAGAATGATTCCATATGTGAGGGGGTGTTCACTTTTCTTTCTTCTTCCTCGTCTTCCAGCAAGCCTATAATAACAGTGCGTGAACGGTCTTCTTTTATTTCCGTCAGTTTGTCGATGAAATCATCGTCTTTTGCACCTTGCGGCAGCAATTTATAAGGAATAGGCGGCAGGGTGACGACGGGCATTTCCGGCATTAGGTCTATCTTTCTGTCGGTTTTGTTTATGGCTATAAACAGATAGTTTATGTCATATTCATTATAGACTTGCTGCTTATCTTGCAGTTGATAGTCCAGCAATGCCAAATGTGGCGTAAACCATCGGAAATCATGTGGATAAATGATGCGTCCTATTCCTTTCCGCAGCAAACCGGTAGTGAAAACGGAGTCGGAGGTATCGGTATAATAGACCTTGTTTCCCCGTTCACTAATCAGGTATGCCAGTCGGGTGGTGGGACATACATTTCCTGCATCCGGTTTTATATCAAAAAGAAATTCAAACATGCCCCGTTTTTCTCATCACATTTCAATTCGTATTATCCTACTACTTTAAAGCCTAATGACGTATATAGATTTTTGCCATCATAATAATATGTTCCTAAGAATTTATCGAAAAGGATGCACACTTCCAGTTCATCGCGCATATAGGCAATGTACTCAAAGAGAGTGGAACGTGACATATCCATCTTTGCTGCAAATTCCTTGGATGTGCCTGTGCACTTGTGCCGGATAAGAAAATCCATATAGAGGATTTTCTTAAGGTCTACTCGTTTCATGGTCTTTGTAGTTTTTTAGGATGAATAATTAGGGTTATCTTTTAAAAGCTCCAACCAAGTATTTCCCATCTTCACTAGTTAGTTCTAATGTATATTCTCCGGATGGGAAACTGGCTATGGAAATGATAATATAGCTTGTTTGTGCTTGGGGCACTAACTGTTCATACATCACTTCTCCTGTTTGATTACCGGTGATGGTAATTTGTATGTCACAGTCCGGAGATGTGTTTTCAATGTAGATGTTCTGGCCATCGGTGCAGGCTGTGATGGGAATAGATGGCAGGCTTCGTGTATTAACTTTTTCTTGATTGCTATACCACTTCCCATTTATAATAATTTCTGTACTATTACAAAAAGAATACACTTTCTGCACCGATAAACCACTAAGCAATATGGTGAATAATACCATACGCAAACTCCAAATCTTTAATTCTTTAGTTGTTTTCATAATAATATTATTGATTGATTGTTATGCTGCAAAGTTATGGATTTAGAATGAAAAACAGATAGACCGGATATGTACGTTATATGGACAATTAAAAAAGAGATAATATGCTAATAATTAGAATATTACCTCTTTGTGCGAATGCGGAATGTGGACAGTTGCTTCCCTAGAACTCCCATAGCCACAGATCCAGTGTCTGTCCTTTGCCGAATGCTCCTATCTTTTGAGTGATACGTTCTTTCAATCTTAATTTTCTTTTAGATACCGAAGTCGATTCTATCCCCAGCAAATCAGCTATTCCCGGATTGGCTATTCCCAACTTGATGAAGCAGCATATCTGCAAATCGCTTTCTGTCAATGAAGGTACAAGAGTGGAAAGCCTTACTATATAATTATCGAATAATAGATTCATTGTTTCCTTTACCTCTTCCCATTGCTCGTCTTTCATGTATTGGGGCTTTGTCTTTAGCCGGTAAAGGACATCTGTCTTTTTTATCAGTTGGTTGCACAGGAATCTTTCACGATCATGCAATCGTTGGTTTTCTTCTCCTAAAAGTCCCAATCTTTCAAGTTCTTTGGACTTTTCATTCAGCGAAGAAGAATATTTATCAATATGTTGCTGCAACATTTTATTCTCTTGTTGCAGGGCTTCATTTTGGCATTTTATTTCAGATAGTACATTCTTTTGCTCCTCCAACTGTTCCTGCGCATCTTTATTCGCCTCCATTTGTTCTGCCAGTTCCTTCATGCGGCTTTGGTTACGACTGATTATTCTCTCATTCTCTTGTCTTTTTAAGGTATTCAGCTGTATTTCTTCTTCATGTCTTTGTATGATATGCTCTTTACGGATTAATTTTCGCTGGTATATATAGATAAGGATAGCTATCAGGCAGAATACCACTACCAATATGATTAGTACATTACGGATGATAGTATTATTTTCTATTTTTAGCTGGTTCTTTTCATTCAATAGTTTTTGCTGGTTATACTTTTCCTGCATATTCATAAGCTCTTTATTTTTATGCAATTTCCAGACAGAATCTTGATAAACTACCATACTATCGCAATATAGGCTCATTTTTTCATAGTCTTTTTTCTCTTTGCTTAGATTATATAAAATTTCATAAGTTGCACAAATCGTTTCCATGCGATTGGAGGATAATGTTTTATTCAGATAATAATAGGCAGAATCTGTTTTATTAATGCGTCTATATATGTCACCAATTACCAAGTAACTTTGTTCTAGCCTTTTTTTTAGGGGTAATTCGCTTGTTTCTTTAAGTATTAAAGCTTTTTGGGCATAGGATAGGGCAGGTTGATAATCTTTTGTTTCGGTATATACTCCTGCTAATTCGTTCATTCCATTTATTAATATACCATTATTATGTAGAGTTTCTGCCATTTGTATAGCTTCTTTATAATATTTGATGCTATTATCAAAATCAAATAATACGGAATATACTTTTCCCAAATCATAATATGCAGAACATATATAATTCTTATTTTCGGATAGCTTCGCATAGTGCAATGACTGTTTAAACATTTGCAATGCATATTCATTCAGCGAATTATATAGGTATATATTTCCTATACTGCTATAAATCAAATGTGCCAGTTGATAGTCTTTCGTCTTTTCTACTTCTTCTATTGCTTTTAAATAGGATTCTTGTGCTTCATTCTTTTTATCAGCTTTTTCATATAATACACCTTTATAATAAAGTACCATTGCTTTCCGTTGGGGATTGTCTTGCTTCATAAAGTAATCATAGGCTATATTAATTAAGGTAGAGTCAGCAAGTTCTTCTTTATAATTCTTATACTTGGCTTGCACTGTTAGCAACGCCCAAGTAGCATTTTGCAATTTGTCCGATGATGCCGGAACTTTCATCCCTTGCAATACACCCAGTGCACTATCCGGATGTTCATACATCACCGCTTCCGCTTGAACCAATTCAAGCAACAACGCTTGTTGAGAAGCATTTTCTTTTTTTGTGCAGGCAGAAAGGAGTATACTTATTATTATAATAATAAAGTTTCTTTTTATTCCAATTGTTTTTTTCATAGTATTTGCATTTATGTATAGCGAACAAATATAGAAATTAAAAACGATCTTGAAAAGATTTTATATCACTATTTACAAAAAAAGAGTGATTGATTATAGTTTGCATCCAGTGTTGATAGAAGTATTATGGATCTTAAATATTCAATTTAGTAAGGAGGCATGCCCTCCTTACTATTTTATGTATAAAAACGGCTGTATTATGTATATCTATTTGAATCCACAATATGTGATTAGAAACGAAAATAATTGTTCTTATATCATTGCTAAATCAGCTTTAATTACTGCTAAGCTAGAATATGCCATGGCTTTTGCAAGCGTAGTTCCACCTTCTATTGGATATATCTTGTCACATATTGGAGAAGGAGAATTAAATGCTTCAATAGAAAATATAGCAAATACCCTAAATATAAAACCAGACCTGATAGATAAGTTTATTCGAAAAATAATCGATAATCCAGTAAAAGTAGGATGGAATTATAAAGGAGTGACGATTTCTTTTCCCCCGTATCTGCTGACTTCTGTTAAGGAAGAATCGGAGGGAAGTGTTTATACGGATAATGAATTATTTTATACTACAGACTTTATACCTAAACGTCCTTCTGTTCCGCTGAATCTTAACTTTATGATTACAACCCAATGCAGGACGGATTGTATGTATTGCTATGCGGATAGAAACAGGAAGAACGATTTGACAAGTTGGCAAATTATAAAGGTGATAGATGAAGCTCATGATATGGGGGGGAATCTGGCTTTGACAGGAGGTGATATTTTTGCTTTCCCTGATTGGAAAGAGGTGATACGAAAAGTGGGGCAATATGGATTCACACCTTTATTGAGTACAAAAATACCGCTAAAAGAGGATGATATTTACTTTTTAAAAGAGTCTGGAATTAAATTCTTGCAGTTTTCATTGGATTCTATATTTCCCTCTACATTACAGACAATGGTACGTGTAAAAGAAGACTATATAGATAATGTGAAGCAAATGTTTGAGTATTCTTAATCCAATCTGTGGTCAGATTGATAAGAAAATTATAATTCGCAAATAAAAATGAGGATTAAACTTATAAATATTTGTAACAAATGATTGAAGCAAGAGCATTAGTTTCTATTAATTTTCTGAATTTGTCAGAAAACTATGATTTTATGTCACGTTGGTTAGGTGTATATGATAAATATGCAAAGCTATTGAAAGGTTCGTCGGATGCAGTTGTAAAAGACGGATCTGGAAAGATACCTGAATCAGCAAACGATAAAGTGGATTTAACCAACAAGCATTTGGCATTACAGGCTATATTAGCTGAATATGGTCAAAAGTTAAATAAAAGCCATCTTTATTCTGAAACAGTCGGTCTGTCCGAAGCCCATGATATTCGTCGCAAATGTTTCAGCGCATTACAGATGAACATCAAGAGCAAGAGATATAGGAACAAAAGAAGATCAAGATGCTGCAAAAAGCCTTATTGATCAGACTGGAAATTATAAAATGAATAAGATAATTACCCGTTCCGATATGTCTGCCCGTATTGCAGGTTACATTTTGATTCTGCAATCAGAGAAAAACCATGATTCAGTAGAACGACTGAATCTGGCTGATCGCATCACTGAAGTGGAAAAGGCAAATAATCTTTATTTGGACTTAGATACACAGCGTGGTATTGTGAAAGAACAGAAAGGTCTTTCGGCTACTAGTCTGCATAAGAACTGTAATGGATTATTGAATCAGCTATATTCATTGGTAAATGATATGTTCTTTTATTATGATAATGAACTGTTTATTGCCTTTGCCGATGAACTGAATGCTGTGGCTGAATCTTATCAATTGGTTATCAATAACCGTAAGGTAGATGCCAAGCGTAAAAAGAATGAGAGAAAGGGCCTAAAATTATTGCCGGTTATCAATAACTAAGGTGCGGCAATGAATTGATCTGCTACTTGTATAAGTGATTCTATAAGACTGCCTTAAATAAAAGTGTGGTTACTTTTATTTAAGGCAGTTTTTCTATGAGAATACGAAAGAATGTTAAATGAAAATCTTTTTTTTGTTCAGTCCGGAGGCGTCGGACTGTGGGAGATTACATTTGCAATGTAATTAAGAAATCACAATAGTTTACTAGTTTGTTAATTTTAAAATTTAACGATCATGAAAGACGACGAATTAAAAAAGCAGGAAGTAGTATTAGATCTATATATGCTTCAAATAAAGGCGAGCATAGCACAAATATTCAAAATGGAAATAAAAGAAAAGTGATAAGGCGAATCACTTTACATATATCTAATGATTGTAATTTAAGATGTAAGTATTGTTTTGGTGGAGGTGGAAGTTATAATCAAGAACGTAACCTAATGACAGAGCAAACAGCAATAGAGTTTGTAGATTTTTGTGTAGAACAATTTGAAAGAGTTGAAAAGATTGTCTTTTTTGGAGGCGAACCGATGCTTAATCTTAAAGGAATGGAGATAGTGTGCAATCGCTTTAAATATTATAAAGAAGAAGGGAAAATAGATATTTTGCCTAATTTCGTAATTATTACTAATGGGACAATATTAACAGATAGGATGCTGGCATTTATCAAGAGAAATATTTCAGCAATGACTATCAGTATAGATGGTCCTAAAGAAATTAATGATATTCAGAGAATATATAAAAATGGAAAAGGAAGTTATGAAAGGATAGCTCATTTTATCCATACTATACAAGAAAAAACCAATGTAAAAATACAGTACGAAGCAACCTATACGCAGTTACATATTGATCATAATTATAGTCATGAAGATATTTCAAAATTTATGGATCAGACTTTTGGAATTGAAGGTGTAGTGGTCAATGATCAAGAACTTAGTCTGCAATTATTGCTTGATTTATGGAACTCCATTGATTTGGAATATTTAAAAAGAACAGAACTGAAATATTTGCCTAAAGATTTTTGGTTACTTCTACATGCTATTGTTCATAATACATCTACTAATATATGCCCTGTTATAGATCAGTATTTAGCTGTAAGCACTGATGGAACTATATACGCATGTCATACAATAAATGGTATTAAAGAATGTGAGTTAGGTAGTATTGATGGCTATAATGTTTATAATCATCCAGAATTATATAAACCATTTGATCATGAAATAGATTTTAGATCAAATGAAAAGTGTGAAAAATGTTGGGCACAAAGATTATGTGGAGGATGTACTGTACATAGATTTTTCAATCATAAAATAAATCAATTTGAAGCATACCCTAATGAAGACTTTTGTAAAATAACGCTTCTTTGTATAGAACAAATATTATTAATAATTGCATCTATCCGCAAGGACCCTCAATTATGGTCTTTACTCATTCAGAAAATGAATAATTAAAATTATATATTATGGAAAAGTTACTTTATATTATGTTGATTTGGGTAGTTTCTACTACTTCTATATATTCACAGACAGTAGCTGGAAAAATTGTTGATGAAAGTAATCAGCCGATAGAATTTGCTAATATCGTATGTTTATCATTGCCTGATTCTACTTTTATATATGGAACTATCAGTGACCAGGATGGAAAATTTACCATACCCGAAAATTCATCTAAAGGGATATTACGCATTTCATCTGTAGGTTATGCTACAACATATAAGGAATGTAAGGACAGGAATATAGGCACTATCTTGTTGCACTCGGATACACAACTGCTGGGTGAAGTAGTAGTGAAAGGCAATTTGCCTGTAACTCGCATGAAAGGCGATGCATTGGTAACAAGTGTGCAGAACAGCGTATTAGCAAAGGCAGGATCGGCAAACGATGTACTGGGAAAAGTGCCCGGTATATTGAAGGATAAAGATTCCTTTGAAGTATTCGGCAAAGGAACGCCTCTTATCTATATCAATGGCAGGGAAGTACGCGACAAGTCTGAGCTGGAGCAACTCAGTTCGGAAGATATTAAGCATGTAGAATTGATAACTAATCCCGGTGCGCGCTATGATGCCACTGTAAATGCTGTGGTGCGCATTCAGACTATCCGCCGCACTGGCGATGGATTCGGATTCAATCTAAATTCCAGTTATTATCAAAGTGAAAATGTAGACTTAGTGGAACAGGCAGATGTGAACTATCGCCATAATGGGCTGGATATGTTTGCCATGTTCAGATATGATAAGATGGAATTTCGTGAACGCACCAATGTACATCAGACTTTAATTTCAAAGAAACAGCTGGACTTGGAAAATCAATTGAAATATAATGATAATAAGCAATGGCTGCGAGGAAATATCGGAATGAACTATATGTTTGATGAAAATAATTCTATCGGAATAAAATACTCTATTCAGGGAAGCCCCAGATATGATAGTAAGCTTTATACAACTAGTAAAGTCAGTTTAGACGGTAAGGTATTTGATCGTTTACAGAATTTTACAAGCTCAGAAACAGATAATGAATTAAATCATCAGTTGAATGCTTACTATACGGGGCGCGTGGGTAATCTGGAAATAGACTTCAATGCCGACTACTATCAAAGCGGTTATTTACAGGAGGACATTACTGGCGAGGAAAGTGAAGAGCAGGAGGACCGGGATGTACATGCTGCAAGTGATGTGGCAAATAATTTGGCAGCAGCCAAACTGGTGTTGTCCTATCCTGTGTGGAAAGGAAAATTTTCAGTAGGCGGAGAATGGATTTATACCCATCGCAAAGACAATTATCTGAATGTTGAAAATTATGTGCCTTCATCCAACAGCAAGATGAATGAAATGAATATAACGGCTTTTGCCGAATATAGCAGATCTATTTCCATAGGCGACTTTATACTTGGTGCACGCTATGAGCAAATAAAATTTGATTATTATAAAGATGATCTGCATATAGATGACCAGAGCCGTAGCTATGATAATATCTATCCGAATGTTTCCTTCAATACTCGGATTGGAAAGGTTAAGACGCAAATTAGTTATACGGTAAAGACGCAACGTCCTTCATACAGGCTGTTGAGCAATAGTTCATTATATATAGACCGTTTCAGCATACAGCAGGGAAATCCTACATTGAAGTCCGAAATCACTCATAATCTTAACTGGATTGCTTCTTGGAAGTTTCTGCAACTCAGCTTAGGTTATCAGCAGACTAAAAATGCTATAATCTATTGGGGTGAGCCATTGAATCCGAATGAATATACCATTTTACTGAAAAGTATTAATTTGAATAAAAGTCTGCCTATGCTGAATGCCTTTATTTCGGCTTCGCCTCATATTGGTATATGGGAATCCCGTTTAAGTCTTGGAATAACTAAACAATGGCTGACTATTGATAGTGATGGGCAACAATTAAAATTGAATGAACCCAGATTTACGGGTGTGCTGTCTAATTCATTTACATTGCCAGAAAATTTCCTTCTTAGTTTGGATATGCAATTCAGAAGTAAGGGGGATTTGCGCAATGTATATTTTGATCGTTTTAATAGCTATGTTGATATTTCACTGCGAAAATCATTCTTGAATGATGCTTTGAGTATAGAGGTAAGGGGAGATGATTTGTTCCGCCAGCAAAAAAGTAAAACGCTTCTTCGCAGTGGAGCATATTCCTTCTCAAAAGATCATAGATATGACTCGCGCGAGTTCTCTATTTCATTGCGCTATAGGTTTAATACAACAAAGAGCAAGTATAAAGGTACAGGGGCGGCCAATGATGAGTTGAGGCGCTTGTAGGGAAACTGTGTTTATAGAATGAAATGCAGAGTAAGATTAGATCCTGACTTTAATGTAAATCATATTTCTGCTTTCTTTTTTGCAGACTCAACACTCTTGCTATATATTCCACTCTGTTTCCATTAAATTAGTCTGATATATCTTTTTTTTTAAGTTTGGTCACTTTAAAGAAAGAAACTATCCGACTGATATGGAAACTTTGTTAGAAAAGGATTTCAGCCATTTTTTAACAGGCTCTTATGCTTTGGACATGAAGAATTGCTTGTAGGAGATCTTACAAAAGAAAATTTGAAAGAACTTTGGGAAAATAGAGATAAATGGAGAATGTTCCGAGGAGGATTTAGTTTGGAAAATATAGATACTTGTTCTACTTGTACATTAAACAAAAAGTGTTCACTGATGACTTGTCGTCTAAGGAATTATGATCAAGGTAATAGCTTCTATAATAAACCGATAGAATGTGCCGTTGATTATTCTATAGCTTTGTAATATAATGTACTTTTGAAACTTTAAAAATATAGAATATGAGAGCGAATATACTTTTTTGTTTATACTTCTTTATGGGGGTGGCAGTGCAGCTGCAAGCACAGGTTACGGTAACAGGTAAAGTAATTGATGAGCAACAACAACCTGTCCCTTATGCCAATATAGTGTTACTTTCTTTGCCCGATTCTACTTTCGTGGCAGGAAGTATCAGTAATGAAGAAGGCGCGTTTAGTCTCAATGTCAAAGAAACAAAGGATGTGCTTCGCATCTCATCTATTGGCTATGCTACTGTTTATCGTCCATTAGATAACAGAAGTACAGATCTTGGAATTATCTGTCTCGCTTCAGACACACAGATATTGGCTGAAGTTGTGGTAAAAGCTGATATGCCTGTTACTCGCATGAGAGGCGACGCACTGGTGACTAATATACAAAATAGTGTACTCTCTAAAGCCGGATCAGCAAGCGATGTATTGGGAAAAGTACCGGGTGTAATAAAAGAGAGGAATTCCTATGAAGTACTTGGCAAAGGAACACCTCTTATTTATATCAATGGGCGGCAGGTACGTGATGATTCGGAATTGGATCAACTAAATTCGGAAGATATTAAGAGCGTAGAAGTTGTTACTAATCCCGGTGCACGTTATGATGCAACTGTAACTGCCGTTATCCGTATACAGACTATCCGGCGTGCCGGAGATGGTTTCGGCTTCGATCTCCGTTCCAGTTACTATCAGAGCCAGAATGTAGACTTGATAGAGCAATTGAATGTAAACTACCGCCATAATGGACTTGATATTTTTGGTATATTCCGTTATTTAAAGAACGAATATATCATGAAAAATGATATTGTACATACCTTGGAGTCTGATTCTTTATGGAAATATCAGAATCTATTGGATGGAACTGTAGTAGACAAGTCTTTACGAGGTGAAATAGGAGCTAATTATAGCCTGAATGATAAACATTCACTGGGATTCCGCTATACTCTTACTTCCCGTCCAAATACGAAGTCGGATGTATTTACCTCTAATGATATTACAGCCAACAATCAGTTTTATGACCACTTGGAAAATCAAGAGTATTCTTCTACTTCCGGTAAGCCTACTCATCAACTAAATGTTTATTATAATGGTACTGTGGGAGATTTGAATATTGATTTTAATACAGACTATTATACTAATACTTCTACAGGAAAAGGTCTTTATCACGAAGTCAGTCAAGAGCAAGAAAGTCGGGATGTGCATACACAGAGTTACATCAGAAATAAATTGCTAGCTTCTAAATTGGTACTTTCTTATCCGTTGTTTGGAGGTAATCTTTCGGTAGGCGGAGAATATACGGATACCCGTCGCAATGACGAGTACCGTAATCCGGAGAAATATGTGGAAAGTACCATCAGTCGTGTAGAGGAAGATGGATTGAGTGGCTTTGCCGAATACAGCCGTCAGTTCCCGATAGGTAACCTTTCATTGGGTGTAAGATATGAGCATGTAACTTTTGATTATTATAAGGATGGTGTGCACATGGATGAACAGAGCCGTATGTATGGAAACTGGTTTCCTAATCTTTCTTTTTCAAGAAAACTAGGTTCTGTCCGGGCACAGTTGAGTTATACTGCTAAAACGCAACGACCTACTTATAGCCAGTTAAGCAACAATGTCACCTATGTAGACCGTTTCACTATGCAACGTGGTAACCCATTGCTGGAGCCGTGCACCATTCACGATATTTCATTGGTCGGTACATGGCGTTTTTTACAGTTACTTGTCAGCTATCAGCAGTGGCGTAAGGAAATCATTTATTGGGGAGATCCGATAGATAATGGCAATTCAATGATGATGACTTACCTCAATTATCATAATCGTCCGACTTTGAATGTTTCTTTCTCTATTTCACCGGCTATTGGCTTTTGGCATCCTAACCTAAATATCGGCGTGAAGAAACAATGGATGACAATAGATGGCATAGAGTTTAATAAGCCTCGTCCTACAATAAGGTTCAACAATACATTTGAACTTCCTGGTGATTTTCTTGTCAGTTTGGATGGGCTTTTTATGGGAAAAGGAAATTATCAGAATTTGTATCAGTTCAAAAATTATGGTACAGTTGACATCTCTGTCCGTAAGTCATTTTTAAGGGATGCCTTAAGTCTGGAACTTCGAGGGAACGATCTTTTTCATGGTTCACGTAATTATTGGCAAACATATTTTGGCAGTATTATTTGGGAGCAGACTAATCAATGGGATACTCGTGAATTTTCTATTACTTTGCGCTATAAGTTTAATACAACAAAGAGCAAGTATAAAGGGACAGGAGCGGCAAATGATGAGCTAAGACGTTTGTGATAATTTCAAAAAAATAAAAAGTATAGAACATGAGGAAATTGATTTTACTACTCGGATTAGTGTTACAAGTGATTATTGTTAATGCACAGAGTGTTTCCGGCTCATTAGTTGATGAAAAAGGAAATCCTGTCAGTTTTGCTAATGTGGTATTGTTATCTTCTAAAGATTCCTCTTTTGTGGCTGGGACTATCTCAAAGAATATGGCAAACATATCAGAATGAAAGTAATGATGAAATAGTTAAAAGATATCTTGATGAGAATTTTTTTTAATTGAAAAAAGAAGGGTTTAATTTGTCTGTTAATACAAATTATAATGAATTTAGTGGAATATCATGCTATGCGGATAGAATAAACTATGCCAATATCTTGGTTGTTTGAAGAAAAAATATTGTAATTAAATTATAATTTTAGATATATGAAAATACTTGTTTGCATAACCTTTATTCTAGGTAGCTTTTTAACTCTGTATGCTCAGGGAGAAGCAGGAATTTCCGGTAAGGTATCAGATGTCAAAGGACAGCCTGTTTCTTATGCCAATATCACATTGCAGCGCGTTGATTCTACATTTGTCACCGGATGTACTTCAGATGAGAAAGGTAAGTTTGTCATAAGTAAGCTGGAAGCAGACAATTACTTGCTTCAAATCTCTTTTGTGGGCTACATCACCCAAGTAATCAGACTGGATAATTTGAGCCGCCCGTTGGATATAGGTACTATCCAACTTGCTGATGAGGCAATAATGCTGCAAGGGGTTACTGTAAAAGCATCGAATGTGATGAAACGGGTAGACCGACAGATAATTTTGCCTACCGACAAACAGGTAAAATCATCTACTTCGGGGTATGAATTGTTGAGCCACATGCAACTGGCGGGATTGAAAGTGAATAGTATTGAACGAAAAATTACTACGGTCAGCGGAGGAAGTGTGCAGCTGCGCATTAATGATATTGTAGCAAGCACAGCTCAGGTACAAGCATTAAGACCGGACGAAGTCTTAAGAGTGGAGTATATTGATAATCCAGGAGTGCGTTATGCAGATACTGAAGTTGAGGCTGTGATTAACTATATAGTCCGTCGGGCAGAGTCGGGCATATCCGGGGGTGTTAGCTTTACAAATGCTGTGACTACCGGGTTTGGGGATGATAATGTGTATATTCGTGCAACTCATAAATTGTCACAATTCGGGCTGAATTATTATTTAAGTTATCGGGATTATGATGACCGAAAGGTGGATGAAGAGCAAATGTTTTCTTTTACCGAAGCAAAGGAACGTCGGCGTGAACTGATTGGTATCTCCACTCCTTTCAGTTACCAAGACCATTCGATTGAGGCAAGTTATAATCTTACAAAACCAGAAAAGTATATATTTAATGCTGTCTTTACGGAAAATATTTATAATTCACCTCATGGAGATTATGGACAATTGATAAAAGAAACGGAGCAGAAGGATTTATATAATTACACACGTTCCGAATATAATTATCATTCTCCTTCACTTGATTTATATTATAAAAAGTTTTTGCCTCACGACCAGTTTCTTGCCTTAAATGTGGTAGGGACTTATATAGGCTCTGATTATGAACGTGAATATAGTGAAGTACATAGTGAGGCCGGTGCGCCTGTGTCTTCTTATGATTATGGTACGGACGGCTCCAGATATTCATTAATTGGTGAGGGCATCTATCAAAAAACATTTGATAAAATAACTTTGACAGGTGGGATTAAATATATGCAGGCATATACCCATAATCGTTATACAGGTGATGTAAATGAATCTGCGGAAATGCATAATTCAAGTCTTTACGGTTACGTACAGGCGCAAGGGAAATGGGCGAAATTAAATTATTCATTGGGTATAGGTGCATCTCGTCAGGATTTTGATGAATCGGAGGAAGGGTTTACTTTCTATATGTTTCGTCCTATGTTGTCACTTTCTTATCCTGTTTTTAAAGGGGCAAGTCTGCGATATAATTTCACTTGCTCACCTTCTGTCCCCAGCCTGTCAGCATTGAGTGATATTCGCCAGCAAACAACGGATTTGGAGGTAAACAGAGGAAACCGGAATTTGAAGCCTTATCGTTCATACATTAATCGTCTGCAATTATCATGGGGGAACAAGAGAGTAAGTTTCCAGCTAAGTGGAGGACATCGCATTAGCAAAAATCCTATCATGGAACAGATAGAGTGTGTATCTCAACCGGACGGGAGCTATATTATTGAGTATGGAATAGACAATCAGAAACGCTTTACTCAATGGAATGGAAGACTTTATACTAATATAAATGTGATACCGGATTTATTATCTATTAGTTTGTATGGTGGGTTCAACAGTTTTGAGAGCAAAGGAAATTCTTATTTACATCACTATACAGCTTGGTATGTTGGTGGAGACGCTTCTTTGAACTATAAGAATTTTTCTTTATATGGGTCTATAGGAAACCGATATAATTCACTGTACGGAGAATCAATAGATTATGGAGAAAAAAATTCTGTTATACAATGTTCTTATAAATGGAAAAATATGAGTGCCGGTATTGGAGTGCTGTATCCTTTTACTCCTGCTGGTTGGAGTGCCGGTTGGAAACTGATGAGTGAACGGGTGCAGAAAAAGAGTTGGACTTACATCAAAAATAATGCAAACATGGTGGTGCTGACATTCTCTTGGAATTTTAATTCTGGACTAAAACATAAGACAGAGGAAAAGTTAATGAATAATGTGGATCGTGAAACTGGTATTGCAAGATGAATAAGATAGGAAATATGCCGGATAAATAATCGTAAAAAGAAAATGCTATGAGGACACTGATTTTATTGCTCGGATTATTATTAAATTCTATTGTTATTGACGCACAGAGTGTTTCCGGCTTATTAGTTGATGAAAAAGGAAATCCTGTCAGTTTTGCTAATGTGGTATTGCTATCTTCCAAAGATTCATCTTTTGTGCAAGGTACAATTAGCAATGAACAAGGAATTTTCAGCATAGACCAAACAAGCGGTAACAATATACTCAGAATTTCTTGTCTTGGCTTTATTCCGGTGACAAAAGCCTATGCTCAATTTCCGGTAACGATTGTGATGCATGAAGATGTTAATCTGTTGGGGGAAGTCGTGGTAAAGGGGAATCGCCCGTCATATAAACTTACTGCCGAAGGGTTGCAGACCCATGTGCAAGGAACAGTACTTAGCAAAATGGGTACGGCGGAGGATGTGTTGAAGCATATACCGGGACTTCAGAAGAAAAATGATGCGTATGAGGTATTTGGAAAAGGGAGCCCGATAATCTATGTGAATGGAAGATTGCTGCGTGATTTGTCGGAACTGGACCAGCTGAAGTCAGAAGATATTAAGAATGTAGAACTGATTACCAGCCCCGGTGCAAGATATGATGCGTCTGTGAAAGCAGTGGTGAAGATTACTACCCGCCCCATAAAAGGGGAAGGATTTGGATTTGATGTGCGTTCCGGTTATAATCAGTGGGAGTATGCCGGTTTCGTGGAACAGTTGAACTGGAATTACCGGCGTGATAAATTGGATGTGTTCGGCACCGTGTATTATAGAAAAAGTGAAGGGTTTGACGAAAGTCGGTTTACTCAAGATGTGCATGTTGATACGCTTTGGCATCAGGACAATTATCAGTTCGCAAAAACGAATCAACAGGCATTTACCAATATCGCAGGTGTGAACTATGCATTCGATGAAAATAATTCAATCGGAGTAAAATATACATTGAAAGCCAATCCGGATGCCCGCTATCACACTATATTTAATTCGGATGTATATACCGACGGCACGCATTATGACTATCTGGCGAATGATATCAATGCCACTGCGTATTATAATCCCTCGCATTCGGTAAATGTTTATTATAAGGGGATGGCGGGAAAAACGGAGATTGATTTTAATGCGGATTATCTGTTTGACAAAAACGGAGACAATACGATACAACGTGAAGAAAGCAGTAATAAGGAAGATAGGGTTGTCACTTCTACCAATACATTGAGAAGTGAACTCTTTGCTGCCAAACTGGTGCTGAGCCGTCCGCTGCTTGGAGGAAATGTCATGATAGGGGCTGAATACAGTCATACGGAGCGGCAGGATGATTATGTGAATCCGGAAGGTTATGTGCCGACTTCATTCAGTGAACTGAAAGAGCAGAATATCAGTCCGTTTTTAGAGTATAGCCGCAATACCCCCATAGGGCAACTTTCCGTGGGGGGACGTTATGAGTGGGTGAACTTTAATTATTATGAGGATGGGAAATATATGGAAGGACAAAGCCGGAATTTCAGTAATTTCTTTCCGAGTGTTTCATTGGGTTCTGAAATAGGCGGAGTGCAGTTGCAGCTTAGTTATGCGGCGAAGACGCGTCGTCCGTCCTACCAGCAGTTGAGCAATAATGTGACGTATGCCAATAGGTTCACGCTTCAGTCCGGCAATCCGTTATTGGAACATGAGGTGGTGCATAACGTTTCTTTGATGGGGGCATGGAAGTTTATGCAGTTCAGTGTGGATTATAATGACAGAAGAAATGCAATCATTTACTGGGGGGAACAAATGGAGTATAATCCGGCGGTAACGCTTATTTCTTTCAAAAATCTCCATAGCTTGAAATCTGTTTCGGCATTCTTGTCATTGGCGCCTAAGTTTGGAATCTGGTCGCCGCAATTGAATTGGGGAGTGCAGAAACAATGGCTGGATCTGGAGACTACCGATGGATTGCTGAAGATGAACAAACCGATGTTTACGGGGGCTTTTAATAATACATTTAATTTTAATCACGGTTGGATAGCTTCGGTGGAAATGAATTATCAAAGTAAAGGCGATATGGAGAATTGTTCGGAAACCAAGAATATTTTTTATGTGGATGCCGGGGTTACAAAGTTCTTTTGGGGGGATAGGATGTCTGTGAAACTGAGTGGTACGGATTTGTTTCATGGCATGAAGTCGGGAAACCGTATGTATTATAACCGGGCATCTTCTTTGCAAATTAATAACTATGATAGTAGGAAAGTGATGCTGACGGTACGCTATAAATTTAATGCTACGCGTAATAAATATAAGGGTAGTGGTGCCGGAGAGAGTGAGAAGGAAAGATTATGAGTGCCTACTTTTCACATCTCATTTGTTCTTACCCAGCTTATATACCATTTGGCGGAATAAAGGTACGTTTAACCATATATATTCGTACCAATGTTCTACCTTTCTTTTCCATAGTTTGCTCCAGCTATATATTTCCCACCATTTTAGATGGAGATTTGCCGAATTCATAAAATCTTGTGTGGGAAAGAGGGTCAGGGCTATTCCTTTTATCCATAATGTTTTCATTTCGTCCGCCCAATATTGCATGAGTCCGAATTCCGGTTCCCAGATAATGAATCGGGATTCATGAATGCCGTAACAGACTACATATCCCGGTACATTGAAATCATTGAGAGTGAAAAGGATGATGGGAAGTTTTCTTTGTGTTAATTGATGAATGTTTTGCAAACATATTTCGGCTTTCATGCCGGAATATATAGCCCCTTGTTTCATTCCTGCCAAGGTAAGCTTTCCATTTATTTTGCACCATTCGGTCAATGTATGTATGTCCGTTTCTTTTCCGTTGTAATATTTTATGACAGTGAGCAGGCAAGCTACCTCTACAGGGCACTTGGCATTGGAACGGACAAATGATTTCTTTATTTTATCAAGTTCGTATTCTGTCATAACCCGGTTTGTTTTATAAGAGGAAACTCATGGAGCGGCCGCAATCACTTAAAAAAGAAATTCATTGGAGCGATTAACGTTCATTTGGACGTGGAAGTAGGTATGAACGCTGAATTACTTTAATAAATGTGCGGCCGGGTGTCCGCATGAGTTATATCTGTTACGTTCTGCTCTTTCTATTAACATATCGGCTATTTTGTTTATTTCCCGATTTTTACGTTCAAAGAAATCGCATAACTCTTTCGCTTTTTGTGTTAGTGTTATTTTATTTTGTAATGCATATTCTATTTGTTGCTCCAATTTCATCGGAGTTATGTTTATCATATTTTTAGGCGAATATCTCAGTACCGGTATTTGAGCAAAGGTACAATCCAGCCATACATCAGAATATGAGTCGGTCAAAGCCAAATCGCATAATGGCAATATGGTGTTAAGGTTCAGCGTGCGGAATAATTCCATGTTGCCGGGCAATTCAAACGATTGATATACATTTTGTATGTCGGTTAATAATATGAATTGGTACCGGGGATTTCTGATGGAACTTCTTTTTATAACTCTATAAAAATCTTCTAGTATCTTTGAATTTTTATTTCCTTTTCCCAATAATCCGACAATAATATTTCTTCCTTTGTCTTTTTTTATATCCTGCAATCTCTTTGCCAACGATTCCACACGTGGTCCGGAACCAGATGACAGGTAGGGAGTGGGTGGCAGATAAAGTACAGAAATATCTTTGTCCTGTATGTTTTTTTGGTTCGGCAACTGCATGGCTATGAAAATATAGTCAATGGCTAGCTGCCGATAAAGGGAGGCATGTGCTGCATGCCGACAATCTAGAAGCGTTAGGTCGGGCTTTAACCAACGGAAATCATCTGGATAAAGTACGCAGTTGCTTATTCCTTTATTATATAGTACAGGCGTAAAAGCAGGGTTTGAGGTATAGGTATAGTATACCTCTTGTTTCTTTTCCCGCAATATCCCTGCTAATTTGATGGTTATCAATAGCTGGCTTTTGTCTGGTGTTATGTCAAGAAGGAAATTCAGCATATATTATTGCGCTAATATGGATTTGTTTAATGAACTTTTTGGACAAATTATATTCATAGAAATTGGAACATGAAAGTTCCAATTTCTAATGAATCAAGTTAGCGGTTTAGGTATATTTTAGTCGGGTTATGAAAACAGGTCTGTCACTCTTGAGTGAAATATCCCGTTAAATGTCCGGAAGGTGTACCTGTTATTTCTAGTTTATATTCTCCTGCAGGGAAATTTGCAATAGAAATTGTGATGTAAGCGCTATGTACTTCAGGAATATTATTTTCATAAACGACGCTCCCTTTTGCCATATCTGTAATGCGGATGGTCATATCACGGTCGGGTGATACGTTCTTGACAGTAAGGAGATAGCCATCGGTAAATACAGTTATGGGGCAATTGGTAGCAGCACTTCTAATAGGATCATCCCATCTGCCATCCAATTCTACATCTTTAACAGGAGTTTCTGTTGTATTGGCCTGTGCAGGCAAAATACCTATTAATGTAGTTATGATAATAACTATACTCCATATCCTTTTCTTTATACTTTTTAACTTCATAATTTTATGTTTTAATTGTTTTGTTTGAGGCAAAGTTAGAGGATAAATTTTAAAAACGTGCAGATATCATGTGGACAAATGAAAAAAGGTAATAAGTTAATAACTAGCTTATTACCTTTTTTTATAGGGAGGTGATATAGACAATTGTTTATTTTTAGTATTCCATAAGCCATAAATCAAGGCTTTGATTTTCGCCTAATGAACCTATTTCTTGTACGATGCGTTCTTTTAATCTTAACTTCCTTTTGGACACAGATGTGGGCGAGATGGCTAACATGTTGGCGATGTCACCGTTGCTGAATCGTAGTTTTATCAAACAGCATATTTGTATATCACCATCTGTTAAGGAAGGTATTTGATGGTATAGTCTTTTAGTATAGTTATCGAATAATAAATCTATTTTTTCTTTTATTTCTTGCCATAGTTGGTCGTCTATATACTTTGTTGTTTTTAGTTTATTGAATAATTCTGTCTGATTAATGAGTTGGTTACATAAAAAAGCCTCGCGTTTATGTAGATACTGGTTTTCCTCTGATAGATGTTCCATTGCTTCCAGTTCTTTCGACTTTTCTTTTAATGATTGGGCATAATTGCTTATATGATTTTGCAGTTTATTGTTCTCCAGTTTCAGCATTTCATTCTGTTGTTGTATTTCTTGTCGTATTTTATTTTGTTCTTTCCATTGTTCTTTTATCTCTTGGCTTCCTTCCATTTGGATCGTAAGTTCTTCTATCCGCATTTTGTTGCGGTTTATCAATGTCTCATTTTCATGTATTTTCATAGTGAAATAACGAATTTTTTCTTCTTTCTCCAATATCTCTTGTTTTTGAGAGACTATTTTTCGTTGGTATAGATAGTTTGTTATTGCTATGATGAAAGACAAAATGATTAAGGCGATGAGCACATTGCGTATGATCCGGTCTTTCTTTATTTGTGACAGATTATTTTCATTAATTATTTTTTGCTGATCATATTTTTCTTGCATCTCTATTAATGCTTTATTGCGATCAGTTTTACCTATTGAATCTTGATAGAACCATAGTTTATTACTGTACTCTACTGCCTTTTTGTAATCTTTTTCTTCTTGACTAATATAATATAGTGCTTGATAGGCGCTACGGGCTGTATGGATATTAGGTGACAGGCAAGCTTGGTTTAGGTAAAAATATGCAGAATCGTACATTTTTAAATAGCGATAAGTATCTCCCAATGAAAATATTCTTTGATCAGTCTTTTTTATTTTAATACAATCTTTTGCATACTGAAGAGCCTTTTTATTTTCTCCTGTTTTAAGAAATAAAAAACTGGTTTCGTTCATGGCGCTTGCCAATATGGTAGGATAGTTATTCACTTGTCCTATTTTTATGGCTTTTTCATAATATTCTATCGCTTTATTATATTGTTTTTTCTGTGAAAATGTTCTAGCGATATAGATGAAAGAGAAAGCTATGTATGTTTGGTTGTTGGATAATTCGGCATTATGATGTGCTTTTTCAAAATATTCCATAGCATAATCATTTAGTTTTCGATATAGATACATTAGCCCTATCTCTGAATTGATAAGAAAGCCTAATTGATAATCATTTGTTTTCTCTATTTCAGCTGTTGCTTCTAGATAAAATGACAATGCATCTTCGGCATGATGACTTTCATGGCACAAGATACCTTTATAATATAGCGCCAATGCCTTTCTTTGTGCATTATCTTGATTAATGAAATAAGAATAAGCGATATTTATTAAAGAATCGGATTGTTCAATTTGGTTTTTATATTGAGCTTGTGTCATCAATAATGCCCATGTGGCATATTGTTCATTGTCAGAAGGATTGTCAGGTTGTATGCCCTGTAATATATGCAGTGCGCTGTCGGGATATCTGTACATTATTGCTTCTGCTTTTGCCAATTCGGGTTGGAAGGTTGTGGTGTAGTTCTTATTGTGTGTACAGGATATCAGACTGGTAATTATGCTAATTATTAGCCCTGCATGTTTGAAGCTGCTCATAGTAATCATTTCTATATTATTGGTGATAGGAATCTTATAGGATATGTTGCGTAAGTGAATGAATTTGTTGATTTTATAGGAAAAGTTTGAAGGTTGATATTTTTTGATTTATCCTGCCATGGGATAATATAAAGGAATGTGTCTGAATTATTTGAAATATAGAATTAAAAAAATCAGACATATCCCTTCATTACAGTTGAGGTAACCCTTTGAATTGCCGGTATACCATTTTAAAAGTAGTTAAAATCCTAACTTTAATTTTACAAACTGTTTGATGAATTGTACTGTTCCGTCAATCCCCAATACGGACGAATCAATACATAAGTGATAAGTTTCGGCAGCTCCCCACGTTTTGTAACTATAATAATTATAGTAAGCTGACCGTTTTTTATCTGCTTTTTCCATCAATTCCTCAGCGGCTTCTGTAGAAATATGATGGATATGCATCAATCTTTCTATGCGTGCTTCTTTGGAAGCAGAAACGAATATATTGACGCAACGGGGATGGTCACGCAAAATGTAGTCGGCACATCGGCCGACAAACAGACACGATTGTTTTTCTGCCAGTTCACGTATTACATCGCTTTGTATTTTGAACAAAGCGTCATTGCTCAGACAACTGCCATAGGGAATGGCTCCGTCGCTGATAAAAGGAAAACGTGTTCCGAATAGACCGCCGATGATGCTTTGAGAAGCTTTTTCATCTGCTTTTTCAAAGAATTCCTTGCACAGGCCGCTCTCTTCTGAAGCTAGCTTGATTAATTCTTTATCGTAAAAGGCGATACCAAACTCTTGAGCCAGTTTTTCGCCTATCTCTTTTCCTCCGCTGCCTAGTTGGCGTCCTAGGTTGATAACATAATGCTCGTTCATAGTCGTTGTCTATTGATTATGTGGACAAATATAAGGAAACTAATTTTTAATTCTTAATTTTCAACTTTTAATTTGTTACCGTGGGTATTAAAAATCTTGAACTGGCGGTAAAGCATGACTCCTGCGACAATACTTGCCGCCAAGTCTGATATTGGCATACTCCACCAAATTCCTGCCGATCCCCAGAAAAGAGGGAGCAGGATGATGCAGGGGAGCAAGAATAATAACTGCCGGGTTAATGATAGGAAGATGGCTTTACCGGCCATGCCGATACTTTGAAAAAAATTGGACGTTACCATCTGAAACCCGATAATGGGAAAAAATATGACCACAATGCGTAAACCGGTAGCTGATAGCTGTATCAGTCCCTCATGAGTGGTAAAAGCGGATACGGCCAATTCGGGCATCAGTTCACCTACTAGAAAACCGGTTGTTGTAACGGTGGTGGCACCATAAATGGTAAGTTTTAATACTTGGTTTACACGATGATATTGTTGGGCGCCAAAATTATAACCGGCTATGGGTTGCATACCTTGATTCAGCCCCATCACGATCATGACGAATAGGAAAACAATCCGGTTTACAATACCAAATGCGCCAATGGCCAGATCGCCATCATATTCTTTCAAACCTTTGTTAATGAAAATTACAATGAAGCATGCTGCCAGATTCATCAGGAACGGAGACATACCGATAGCGATGGTGTTTTTTACAATTGTACCGCGCAGTTTGTAAATGCCTCGGTGGAGATGGAGCAATTCGTTCTTGTTTGTGAAGGTTTTGAATTGCCACACCAGTGCGATGATTTGAGCCAGAATGGTGGCAATGGCGGCTCCCTGAATACCCCAATGGAATAGATAGATAAAAATAGGGTCAAGGATGGTATTGATAATTACTGTGGTGATGGTGGCTATCATTGCTTTTTGTGGATGCCCCGAAGCGCGTAGTAAGGCATTCAGTCCCAAATACATATGGGTTATAACATTGCCCAGCAGGATAATGACCATGTAGTCTCGTGCATAGGAGATGGTATCCGGGCTTGCTCCGAAGAAGTAGAGAATAGGATCGAGGAAAAGCAAGGTTAATATACTGAATCCTATACCTATAATAAAGTTCAGCGTAACTACATTGCCCAAAATATTTTGGGCGGTGGCATAATCTTTCTGTCCTAATTTTACGGAAACTAATGTGGAGGCACCCACACCGACCAGTGAACCGAATGCAGCCGCCAGATTCATCAGTGGGAAGGTAATAGCCAGTCCTGAAATAGCCAAAGGACCTACACCGTGACCGATGAAGATGCTGTCTACCATATTGTATAGGGAAGATGCCGTCATAGCGATAATGGCGGGAATTGCATATTGTAAAAGTAATTTTCCGATTGGTTGTGTTCCCAATTCTGTGGGGGTTCCTGTTTTTGCCATACTTTATTTTCTGTCTTTTTACCTGTTTAAACTGAATTTGGCTGCAAAGGTACACAAAAAATGAGTGTGAGGGAAAAGTTTGTTTATCTTTGCACCTAAAAAATAAACGGAATAGAATTAATGAATAGTCAAAAAGGAATAGTGGGTTGCTTGCTATTGGCATGCACCTTACAAATGCCGGCACAAGTAAAAACGTATAAGTATCGTGTAAACTTTCGCGATAAGGCAGAAACAACCTATACATTGGACAATCCTTCGGCTTATTTGTCCGAACGTGCTTTGGAGCGTCGCATGAGGCAGAGATTGCCCGTTGATTCTACAGATCTTCCTGTATGTCAGAGCTATATAGATATGCTGGTCGGAAAAGGAGTATGTCCTGTATCCAAAAGTAAGTGGAACAATACAGTGGTGGTGCAGGTATCCGACACATCGGTTATTGATAAAGTGGCGGCATTGCCTTTTGTGGCAGCTGTCCGGAAAGTGTGGACAGCTCCCGACAGTATCCCTGCCCGCAATGCCGACCGTAAAAAAGAGGTGACCAATAAGGTGACAAAGAGTAATAACTATTATGGGGATGCGTGGCGGCAGATTGCTGTTCATCATGGGGACAGTCTTCACGCTGCAGGTTTTCGTGGGAAGGGGATGCAAATAGCGGTCATTGATGCCGGTTTTTATAATGCTGATGAGATCAGTGTTTTCAAGGGAATGGACTTGTTGGGAACACGCGATTTTGTAAATTCTCACTCGGATATTTATGCCGAGAACTATCATGGCATGAAAGTGTTATCTTGTATGGCTGCCAATAAGCCGAATGTATTGGTCGGCACAGCTCCTGAAGCTTCGTATTGGCTTCTCCGTAGTGAGGATGATGATACGGAACAGCCAGTGGAAGAGGATTATTGGGCGGAAGCTTTGGAATTTGCCGATAGTGTGGGAGTGGATGTGGTTAATACTTCATTGGGATATTATGAGTTTGATGATACGACCATGAATTACCGGTACCGTGATTTGGACGGGCATTATTCATTGATGTCTCATTCCGCTTCTTTGGCTGCCGATAAAGGATTGGTGTTGGTATGCAGTGCCGGAAATTCGGGGCGTGGCACATGGAAAAAAATCACACCTCCGGGAGATGCGGAAAATGTTATTACAGTGGGGGCGGCAGACCGGAATCTGGTTAATGCTGATTTCTCTTCTGTGGGAAATACTACAGATGGCCGTGTAAAACCGGATGTGATGGCGGTGGGAGTTGCTTCGGCCGTAGCGGGTAATGATGGAACGGTTTCTCATGCCAATGGTACTTCTTTCGCATCGCCTACATTGTGCGGGTTGGTAGCCTGTTTCTGGCAGGCTTGTCCCTGGCTCACTGCCAAGCATGTGGTGGAGGCGGTGCGGAATGCAGGAGACCGTAAAGAGTATCCGGATAATATTTACGGTTATGGTGTGCCTGATATCTGGAAAGCTTGTCAAATAGAATTGGAGAAGAAAAAATAATGGAAGAACATCCTCTTTCTTTATATGAACTGAATGCGTTGGTTAAGCGCAGCATTCATGCTTGTCTGCCCGATACTTATTGGGTTCAGGCAGAGCTGAGTGATGTACGTTCCAATTATTCCGGTCATTGCTATTTGGAATTTGTACAGAAAGAGCCACGGGGGAATAATCTGATAGCTAAGGCAAGGGGGACTATTTGGAGCAATGTCTACCGTCTGCTGAAGCCTTATTTTGAAGAGGAAACCGGGCAGGCTTTTGTTGCAGGTATTAAAGTGATGGTGAAAGTGGCTGTGGAGTTTCATGAATTGTATGGTTACTCGCTTACTGTGCAGGATATAGATCCTACTTATACATTGGGGGATATGGCGCGTCGCCGTCGCGAAATCTTGAAGCAATTGGAAGAAGAAGGTGTGCTGACTTTGAATAAGGAACTAGAGATTCCTTTGCTGGCGCAACGCATAGCCGTTATTTCCTCGGCTACGGCTGCCGGTTATGGTGATTTTTGTAATCAACTGGAACAGAATCCCTACGGTTTTGTTTTTTATCCGCATTTGTTTCCTGCTATTATGCAGGGGGAACGGGTAGAACAATCTGTCATTACTGCATTGGATGCTATCCATGCCTGTCGTGATGATTGGGATGTCGTGGTTATTATCCGTGGCGGAGGCGCCACGTCCGACCTTTCGGGGTTCGATACATATGAGTTGGCTGCTAATTGTGCCCAGTTTCCTATACCTATTATAACCGGTATAGGGCATGAGCGTGACGATACGGTGTTGGACTTTGTTTCTCATACTCGTGTCAAGACACCTACTGCTGCTGCCGAGTATCTTATAAATCATTTGCATGAAACTGCCAAGGTTCTTGAAGATTATGCATCGGCTGTACTTCATACTATCTCTACCCGTATGGAACGGGAAAATACCCGGTTGAACCGGATGGTAGAACGTATTCCCATGCAGACGCGGATGAGGCTGAAAGAGGAACATTATCGCCAGGAACGAATCATGAAATATTTGGAAGTAGGCCTGCAATCCCGTCTGACAAAAGAAACCCATTGTTTAAAAATGATGGAAACTCGGTTGGGCATCGTTTCACAGCGTCGTCTGGTAAAGGAAAAGCATCGGCTCCAACTTTTGGAGCAGGAATTGAAGGCGGCATCTCCCGAAAATTTGTTGAAAAGGGGATATAGTATCACGCTGAAAAATGGCAAGGCGGTGATCGATGCTTCTGTATTGCAGCCGGGTGATGAACTTACCACCCGTTTTGCCAAAGGAGAAATAAAGAGTATAGTAACTAAAAAATAAAACGAAGTATGGCAGCAAAGAAACAAACCTATGAACAGGCTATGAAACGTCTGGAAGAAATCGTATCACGCATAGACAGTAATGAGTTGGACATAGACAGTTTAGGTGTGAACCTGAAAGAGGCACAGGAATTAATCAAGTTTTGCCGGGATAAACTTTATAAAGCCGATGAGGAGATAAAGAAAATGTTGGATAATAATGTTTCAATGTGACAATATGCTAATGTGCCAATTGGCTGCGCTATATTCTGCATGGCATATTTGTACCTTAGCACATTGACATATTGGCAAATTATAAAAGCTATAAATAAAAAAGCTGTTTTGATTGGAATTTGCAAATATAAAACGTAATTTTGCTCTCATTCGTAAATAATAACATAATTAAGATACACTATGAAAGAGATTGATTGGGCAAATCTGTCCTTCGGCTATATGAAGACAGACTATAATGTACGTTGCTACTATCGTGACGGTGCATGGGGAGAGTTGGAACTTTGTTCGGAAGAAACGTTGAATATTCACATGGCCGCCACTTGTCTGCACTATGGGCAAGAAGCGTTTGAAGGGTTGAAGGCTTATCGTGGAAAAGACGGTAAAATCCGTATTTTCCGTCCTGAAGCCAATGCGGAACGTTTGCAAAGTACTTGTGACGGTATTCTGATGCCGGAACTTCCTACAGAAAAGTTTGTGGCCGCTATAAAGAAGGTGGTGAAAGCCAACGAGCGTTTCATTCCTCCATACGAAAGTGGTGCGGCTCTTTATATTCGTCCGTTACTGATTGGTACAGGTGCTCAGGTGGGGGTTCACCCTGCCAATGAATATCTGTTTGTGGTATTCGTAACTCCGGTAGGTCCTTATTTCAAAGGTGGTTTTTCTACTAATCCTTATGTTATTATCCGTGAGTTCGACCGTGCCGCACCTTATGGAACCGGACGCTTTAAGGTGGGCGGCAACTATGCTGCCAGCCTGCGTGCCAATAAGAAAGCCCATGATTTGGGATATTCGTGCGAATTCTATCTAGACGCCAAAGAAAAGAAGTACATTGACGAGTGTGGTGCGGCTAATTTCTTCGGCATTAAAAATAATACTTACATTACACCAAAATCATCTTCTATTCTGCCTTCTATAACGAATAAGAGTTTGATGCAGCTGGCCGAGGATTTGGGTATAAAGGTGGAATGTCGTCCGGTTCCTGAAGAAGAACTGGAAACCTTCGAGGAAGCAGGGGCTTGCGGTACGGCGGCTGTTATCAGTCCTATCCAGCGTATTGATGATTTGGAGAACAAGAAATCGTACATTATCTCTAAAGATGGAAAGCCGGGTCCTGTTTGTACAAAACTGTATAACAAACTGCGTGCTATCCAGTATGGTGATGAACCTGATACACATAATTGGGTGACAGTTTTAGACTAATAGAAAAATAGATTCTTATGAAAACAAATTCAGAATTGAAGAATCGGGCAATCGATGCGTTGACCGGTAATTGGGGATTGGGTGCGGTTATTACCTTGGTTTATGGACTGGTGATGAATACCCCTACGCTGCCCTATCGTATTATGGAGTCGGTGGCTTCGTCCTCCTTTAGTCTCATTGCTTTGTTGCTCCTACCCTTGGGATTCGGCTATACTGTCCTTTTTTTGGATGTGATTCGTGGAATAAAGCTGGATTTTGCCCGTCTTTTCGACGGGTTTAAAGACTACGGACGGATATTGGGTACAATGCTACTGACTACAGTCTATACATTCCTGTGGACGTTGCTGCTTGTCATTCCGGGCATCATGAAGTCCTATTCATATGCCATGACGCTCTTTATTCTGAAAGATTATCCGGAGTTGCAGTACAATGCTGCCATAGAGAAAAGTATGGCGATGATGTCCGGTCATAAGATGAAGATGTTCTTGTTGGATTTGAGTTTCATTGGTTGGGCTATTTTGTGCTGTTTTACTTTGGGTATCGGTTTCTTGTTCTTGGCTCCCTATGTAGAAGCATCACATGCTGCCTTCTATGAAGATTTGAAGAAAGAATTGGGAGAGTCCGTTGAGGCAATTTCTGAATAATATAGAAAATAGAAAGAGAAGAAAAATAGACCTGCAAGTGAATTGCAGGTCTATTTTTTTTCTCTTTCACAGGATATTCCTACCTTTGCCTGTGGAAACAAATAATGATAGACTAATTTTCATGGGAAAAGGAAAACTGGAGAAATTTGCTGATATGCGGGAGTATCCGCACGTGTTTGAATACCCTTATTCGGTGGCCGATAACGTTACGTTCGATATGAAGGGGAATTGGAACCGTGACTTTTTTAAGAACGATAATCCGATAGTTCTGGAACTGGGATGTGGACGAGGTGAATATACCGTAGGGCTGGGAGGTATGTATTCCGATAAAAACTTTATCGGTGTAGATATAAAAGGGGCCCGTATGTGGACCGGTGCGACGGAAGCGCTGAAAAATGGCATGAAGAATGTGGCTTTTTTGCGTACCAATATCGAAATCATCGATCGTTTTTTTGCTCCGAGCGAGGTGAGTGAGATATGGCTGACTTTCTCTGATCCACAGATGAAGAAAGTGACTAAACGTCTTACTTCCACATACTTTATGGAACGTTATCGCAAGTTTTTGAAGCCGGATGGGCTAATTCACTTGAAGACCGACAGTAATTTTATGTTTACTTACACCCGCTATATGGTAGAGGAAAACAAATTGCCGGTAGAGTTTATGACCGAAGATTTGTATCATTCCGGTTTGGTGGATGACATACTAGGCATCCGTACCTATTATGAACAACAATGGTTGGATCGTGGTTTGAATATAAAATATATGAAGTTCCGTCTGCCGCATGAGAAGGAGTTGCATGAACCCGATGTGGAAATAGAATTGGATGAGTATCGCAGTTACAACCGCAGTAAACGAAGCGGGTTGAAAACAAGTAAATAATAACAGAATGATGACTTTATATCCGAAATTGATTTTGGACGCTTTGGCAACAGTGCGTTATCCTGGAACGGGAAAGAATTTGGTGGAAGCGGAGATGGTTGCCGATAATCTTCGCATTGACGGCATGTCGGTAAGCTTTTCGTTGATTTTTGAGAAACCGACCGATCCGTTTATGAAATCTATGATAAAGGCTGCCGAAACAGCTATTCATACTTATGTTTCACCTGATGTACAGGTAACTATTGCGACAGAGAGCCGCCAAGCGGCGCGTCCCGAACCGGGCAAGCTACTCCCGTTTGTTAAAAATGTGATTGCTGTTTCATCCGGAAAGGGTGGGGTAGGAAAGTCTACTGTGGCGGCTAATCTGGCAGTGGCTCTGGCTAAATTGGGCTATAAAGTGGGGTTGTTGGATGCTGATATTTTCGGTCCTTCTGTACCTAAAATGTTTCAAGTGGAAGATGCTCGTCCCTATGCCGAACAGATTGATGGTCGTGATTTGATTATTCCGATTGAAAAATATGGTATCAAATTGCTTTCCATTGGTTTCTTTGTTGATCCTGATCAAGCAACTTTATGGCGTGGTGGTATGGCTAGTAATGCATTGAAGCAATTAATCGGAGATGCGGACTGGGGCGAGTTGGATTATTTTATTCTTGATACTCCTCCGGGTACTAGTGATATTCATCTTACTTTGGTGCAGACTTTGGCTATTACAGGAGCTGTTATTGTCAGCACCCCCCAACAGGTAGCTTTGGCTGATGCACGCAAAGGAATCAATATGTACACCAATGACAAAGTAAATGTACCTATTTTGGGACTGGTGGAGAATATGTCATGGTTTACTCCTGCCGAACTTCCTGAAAATAAATATTTTATCTTTGGAAAAGAAGGAGCCAAGCAATTGGCGGAAGAAATGAATGTGCCTTTGTTGGGACAAATCCCTATTGTACAGAGTATTTGTGAGAATGGTGATAAGGGTACTCCCGCTGCTTTGAATGAGAACAGCATTACCGGACGTGCATTCATAGAGTTGGCTGAAAATGTTGTGAAGCAGACTGAGAAGCGTAATGCGGAGCAAGCGCCGACGCACATTGTGGAAATGAAGAAATAATTTGAAATATGTTTTTGGGATGAAAAGAGGCTGTTCGAAACAGCCTCTTTTCTGTTTTTATACTCTTTATTGCAGTTTGAAAGTTACAGGAACAGTATATCTGCAACGTACTGTTTTGTCTTTTACAGTTGCCGGTTTCCATTTCGGCATGGATTTTACAACTCGTGCTGCTTCAGCATCTAGTTCGGGGCTAATGCTGCGTACAATGCTTACATGATCTACCGAACCATCTTTTTCAATAACCATCTGTACGATTACTTTACCTTGCGTTCCCTCCTTTTGAGCTGTTGTGGGATATTTTATGTTTCGTGCCAAATGTTGTAAGCAAGCTGCCATACCTCCGGGGAATTCAGGCATATTGTCTGCTATCTGGTATACGGGATCTTCTCCGACAAGAAGTAATCTTACTAGTTCCGGATTTTCCATATCTTTGATGGGACAGAGTTCTTTTACCGTGAATTTTCCTTCCTGATAACCTTTATGGTTAATGGCAATGGTTTCGCCTACTCCTACTGTTAACTGAGCTTCTCCATGAGCGTTTGTCGTGGCTTTGGCATTTGTTGAAGAAGAAATAAGTTCTGCTCCTGCCAGTTGTTGGTTATCATTATTAGATATTTGTAACTTGACCCGTATTTGTTTGCCGGCTTTGATGTAAGCGGCAATATCATCATCAGTATCAAAGATGGCAGTAACATTTGGTTTGTTTGCTGAAAGTAGAAGTGATTGATGTTTGGAACTTTTAGGAGAGGAAACGTCTAGGGAAACATACTTGGGAGTCGTCATATCCACTTCTATGGTAGCTTTTCCTTCTGCATTGGTTTTGAGAGTTTTCACTTCATCACTCGGTTTGATTTGCAGAGTAACATTAGGTTGAGGCTTACCTTCACTATTGGTTACGGTAATAGTGAAAGTCACTAGACCTTGTACTGTGTTGACAAAAGATGCCACTTCTTCCCTTTCGGGGCGTGGGGTGCTTTCTTCCGTGGAATAGATTAACCTTTCGGCTGTCCGTGCCACGGTTTCAATGTTGCTGACCAAGAGTAGAGCAGCAGTCAGCGGTGCAAACAAGGCATATTTGATATGCCCTGTGGTGCGGGTTCTTTTTTTGTTCATCATTTTAATTCTGTTTTTTAAGTGTGATAAGTTGAAATTATTATATAAACCGGTTTGTCTGTTCTGGTTGGCTAATCCCAAAAGGTGATATTGATATGCTTTCTTATTTGTGCCGGATTCCATTACTTTATGATCGGCAAGGTATTCTAGATTGAGTCTGATCTCTGTTTTCATTAGCCATGCAAAAGGATTCATCCAGCAAATGATATTTACTATTTCACTGATAATGACATCTATGGAATGCCATTGGCGGACGTGGGTCTGTTCGTGCGTCAGGATTTCTTGTTTTTTATCTTCTTTCAGTTCGGGCAGATAGATGAAAATCCATTGCCAGAAAGAGAATGGATTGGCAGGTTCTGATAGACTGCGTATGGATATTTGGTCTACATTTATACTCTTGCTTTTTAAGACAAGGTGGAAAATACTACTTAGTTGGATCATAAATCGTGCGGATAATAAAAGGATTCCAATCCAATAGATGAACTTTATTATATCAAGCAGGCCGGGTGTGGGAATAGCAACAGGAGTTGTGACTACTGTGGCAGTGGAAGTATTTGTTTCTGTTAGCATCATCAGTGTGTAGTAATCTGCCAGTTCATTGATGGCAGGTTGTTCTTTCACCCATGCTTGCATATCCATTAGCGGATAAAGAAAAGAGAGTGCAAGAAAACTCAGCAGTGCGATACGACGCCATTGGAAGAAAGTGTCGCGACAGCAGAACAGCTTATAGAAAGCATAGAATAAGGCGATGCCTATATTTACTTTCAGCATGTAAATGAGTTCGGGAGCTGTAGTTATCATAATATTTATGAATTTAGCAAGGTTATTTATCTTCTTCTTTTTCTATCAGGTCAATAATGTCTTTCAAGTCGGTTGCGGAGATTTTTTGCTCTTTAGCGAAGAAAGATACCATTTCCTTATACGAGTCGGCAAAATAGTTTCGGACCACACCACTTACAAATGTGCGTTTGTATTCACTTTGTTTCACTATAGGGGTGTATTGATAGGTGTTACCGAAGCGCTTGGCTGTAACATAACCTTTTCTTTTCAGGTTGGTCACTATAGACGCTACCGTAGTGTAAGGTGGTTTAGGTTCGGGAAATTTAGCAACTATGTCTTTCACGAAACATTCTCCCATGCTCCAAATATGAAGCATCACTTCTTCTTCTTGTATCGTTAGCTTTTCCATAAGAAAATGAATTGATTACGATGTTTTCGCAAATCTACGAAATTTTCGTAATAAACAAAAGGAATGGAAGTTAATTAGTGTGAATACAGATTGTGGACAAATAAAAGAACAAAGTGAAGAATCCAGCTGTGATAGATTGAAGCGGACTCTTCACTTTGGCATGAAAATGACAGATGAAGTAAAGTTTATTTTTTGTGTAGGATATAATGGTCTGCTAACTCTCCTGTTATTGCCTGTTTGTCTTGATTGAGAGCGGTCAAGGTATTCTCACCGACTTTATAATATTGCTTATCCTCTCCATTAATTAAAGTCATAATATTACCTTCAACGGAGTAAGTTCCATATTCTTTGAAAGTAGCATCCTGCCGGTCAATGTATTCTGATATCAACTCAAAAGTCTTGTCTTTTTTAATAGTCAGGGTCATGTTGATACCCGGACAGTCGGCAGCTGGAAAGGTTCCGGTGTAAGTACCGTCATAATCCAATGAATTTTCTGCATTGTGCATATCCGTTGTTTCGGTGGAGGTTGCAGAATCGTTAGTGTTTTTGGGGTTACTGTTACATGAAGTAATCAGTAGGCATACGCATGCCAGAATAAAAAGTTTTTTCATCCTAAATAATTCATTTGGTTTTTAATTTATAAACAAATTCAGACGATATTTGTTTTGCGTCTTTTCTTAATCTCTTTTAATCTTTCGTATACATGTCTGCGGCTTAAGGTGATCTGACGACGGTATACGATGCAGGTGGTAAGGAAATAAACGCCTGTTTGTATCCACAATATCCGGTACTCTGTCAGTACATCGGTCAGTGTGGCACCCATATTGTTAATGCGTACAAAACCGTTGATGCCGAAAGTGGAAGGGAACAGCCATGAAATCACCTCCCAGAATTTAGGAATGGCAGTACCTGGCCACGAGATACCTGAGATAAATAGTAACGGCACTGAGGTAAATACGTAGATCATCATACAGGCTTCCCGATGGTGAATAAAGATAGAACAAGTCATCGCGAAAAAAATGCATGCCAGTATGTAAGGAAACATGAATGCCGCTAGGGTTCCGGCTTGAGCTATTTGTACCAGGCTGAACATTTTGGGAACAAGGCAGAGCATATAGGTAGCCATGACAGCATATATCATAAGGTAAGTCAGTGATTTGCCTAAAACAATGCGCAGCGTGCCATGATAATGGCGGCTCATGGGGATAAGGTCTCGAAAACGGTTGTTCTCACGAGCAGTTCCGGCAGATAGACCTACTCCTAGCAGTAAAGTTTGTTGGATAATCAATATCAGTACGGCGGGTATCAGGAAGCTGGCAAAACCGTTCTGCGGATTGAAAATGGAAATATCCTCATACGCTATGGGAGACGTGCTCACTTCATCTTGTCGGATGGTTGTGTTGCCGGAGCGTTCTATCTTTATCTGTTTGTTCATCATCAGCGAGGCATTGGTGTTGGCTGTCAGCATGGCTTTGTAGTATAGCATACCGCTCATGTCACAGTAGATGGTAACATGGGTTTGAACTCCTTTAGTAATGTCGCGGCTGAAGCTTTCAGGAATATAGATGATGCCATACACTTTGCCGTTCTTCAATAAAGTTTTTGCTTCTTCCATATCACTGCAATGAGATACTATTTCCAAGTCGGCACCTGCATCTACCAGACGCAGGTATTCACGGCTGAGGCTGGAACGGTTATTATCTACTACAGCAGCAGGAACTTCACGCACTGTTTCATTGGTATATATAAAGGTATAGAGAAGCGGATAGCCTAGTGGTACCAGAATGAAGAAGATAAGTACACCCTGATCCTTCACAACTGCTTTCAGCTCTTGCCACCAGATGTAGAAAAGGTCTTTAGTTCCTTGTGAGATGATATCTTTGAGTTTATATGCTCTCATAACTGCTTGCCGTTTTAGGGAATATATACATAATGTAATAGTACTGTGCGCAGTCTTTTCAGTATAAAGAAAGGCAACAGCATGAATAACATCAACGCGACTATTGAATGCCATGCGTAAATCAGCGGATATCCGTTAAGCGCCAAATCTACATAAATCAGGAAGTAGTGGCGTAACGGGAATAGATTGGCCAGTGCCTGTAACACAGGATTCATTGCCATAACTGGAAAACTCATACCCGATATGGAGAAAGAAATCACTCCCCATAGGGAGGCAGTGCTCAGTGCCAAGCGGACTGTTGTAAACAATCCGAACAGAAATACTCCGAAAGCCTGTGAAGCCAGTACTAATAACAGACCGGCAAACAGCATGGGCAGTATACCGCTATTACAGGGATAGTGCAGGAAACCGTATAGATAAACATTATAGAAGGTGCCCATGACAAAGAAAACTAAAGTCTGAGGCAGCAATTTGCCGGTCAGAGCTACGGTGATGGAATTGCCTGCCATGCCCATCCATTCTTTTTGGGTGTTGGTTTTCATTTCACTTCCAATGGTATAGACGGTGGTCATAAAGATAAGCAGCATCAGAATACCTGGTATGATAGTGTTACTCAAATATACTGAATAGTTGAGCCATGGGTTGTTTAATACATGGGAGTCGATGACTATGGGCTGCAGGAACGCCATGGCTTGGTCTTCTGTAGCTCCTTTGGCATATAAGGTGGCACGGCCGATGGCTCCACCCGCCAGCTCGGACATGGTGCGCTGGTCTTTATAGAGTAATGAACCAGCTACCAGATAGGAATAGTTGGTATAAAAAGAAACCTTGGGTTGGCGGCTTGCTAATGCCTTGTCGGTAGTTCCTTTTGGAATATAGTAGAAAGCATAGATTTTCCCTTGCTGCATGGCTTTGCGGGCATCTGCGAAACTGGGGTAATGCGCTATGATTTTAGTCTGCTGAAAAGCGTCCAGATTACGGATGATGCTGCGTGTGGTAGCTGTGTTGTCCAAATCGACCACACCTGCCGGCATATCCGTAGGGAGTCCGTTCCACATTAATGTAGTAAAGAAGAGGTAACAGAACAAGGGAGCTATGATCATGCAGAACAGATATAGCGGTCTTGTGGCGATGCGGAACACTTCACGCCGGGCTATGCGGAATATACGGTTATGGACAGTATTGTTCATTGTTTGTTATTTCTCGATGATGGCACTCATTCCCGGACGCAATCCGTCTGTTCTCTCTACAGGAACAGCTTTTACCTCGAAGGTCTTCAGGTCGAATTGCCCCGTAGTCTTGGTTGCTTTCCAGGCGGCATATGTACCCAGATCTTTCATATAAGTAATCTTGAATTTTATTTCTTTGTCAAAGGCAGGAATAAATGCGTTAATCTCATTTCCTACGGTAAAGTCTTTTAGGAAATCTTCGCGTACATTGAATGTTACCCACATGTCATTCAAGCGGGCCACGTTCATAATGGGGGCACCGGTACCTACCAGTTCGCCTGCTTTGGGAAAGATTTCGGTCACTTCTCCATCAGCAGACGCGGTCAGTATCGTTTCGTCTATGTAGGAAGAAACTTCGGCTACAGCACCTTTGGCACGTTCTACTTGGGCTGCGGCTGCGGCTTTGTCTTCACGTTGTGCACCGTTCTTTGCCATTTCGTATTGGGAGCGTGCAGCTTTTTCTGTAGCACTCATGGCATCAAATTGTGCTTTGGCTTCATCACGTTTTTGCGCGGACATTACGCCTTCTTCAAAGAGTCGGTTGACACGATTGTATGATTTTTCAGCAATTTCTACTCCGGCTTTAGCTTTCTGCCATATTTCGTAGGCAGCTTGCAGTTGCTCTTGGCGGGTACCTCGTTGTGCTTTTTCATTCAAGGCTTGTGCTGCTTGTTCGGCAGCTTGTGCTTGAGAAAGTTTGGCTTTTACATCGGGGGCTTCAAGGATAGCCAGTGTGTCACCGGCTTTTACTTTGTCTCCTTCTTTCACACGAAATTCCAGAATGCGTCCCGGTACTTTGCTGGAAACCCGATATTCGTCAGCTTCTGCTTGTCCCTGAATGATTTCCGGGCCTTTTCCCAATGTGAAGAAACCTATCAGCGATACAATAACGATGACTGCTGTCAGTGAAATAAATGCCAGCAAAATATTGCTGTGTTGTGATCTTTCTGCCATATCTTTTCGTTTTTAATCTTTAATTTTTATTTAAGCACTCCCATTGACTTGCGCAAATAGACTTCAGTCAGTTTTACATCAATCTGAGCGTCTATTTTGTCTGATTGGGCAGATAACCAAGCGGTTTGCGCTTCCAATACATTACTGGTGGGAATGACTCCTTCCATGAATCCCAGTTTGGCATAGCGCAGATTCTCGTCTGCTTTTTCCAGATTTTTTTCGGCCATGCTCAGGCGTTTGGCTGCTTCATTTACTTTATAGCTGGCTTGGCTTACCTGCAATTCTACCTTTTCTTTTCTTGAGTTCAACTTATAAATGCAACTTTTTGGGTGCGGATAATAAGCAATAA
>ERZ1694978.9-NODE-9-length-205879-cov-102.040097_pt1 | contig 205879 bp, 175 predicted proteins | sample MGYA00581608_ERZ1694978 | MGnify/ENA primary metagenome ERZ1694978 (study PRJEB42213, sample SAMN07424350) | human gut metagenome | biome: ENVO:00009003; feature: ENVO:2100002; material: ENVO:00002003 | host: Homo sapiens | place: USA | collected 2014 ... | reverse complement strand
TGCAGCTTTGCATCCGTCTGCTCCTCCTGCATTTGCATACGAGGAGGAATTATACAGTGGGGTTTGTAGTCTGTTGGAAAAGATGGTTTCATCCATTCCTGTTTATCATCTGGAGTGTTTGCCCGATGCGGAGGCGGTGAAATTAGTATGTCGTACTTTATATGGAGATGGGTATGAAGCGGATAGCGAATGAATGTTTCTTTGCGTGGGTGGAGTCGGAAATCAAAAGTGGCAGGAGTGTGAAGTTCCGGGTGAAAGGCAATTCCATGATGCCTTTACTGAGAAATGGGAAGGATGAAGTGGTGGTGGGGCCGTATGATAAGGAGGAGTTGAAACTTTTTGATGTCATTCTGTTCCGGCAGACAGACCGGTATGTATTGCATCGGATTATTCAAAAAAGAGGCAGTCGTTATTTGATGCAGGGAGATGGCGTTTGTCGTTTTTATGAGGAATGTGAGGACACGGATATCATCGGGGTGGTGAGAAGGGTATGCAGACCTTCCGGAAAGAAGATTGAAACAGATTCCGCCTGTTGGCGGTTGGAAAGCCGTTTGTGGTTGGGACTTGGTGGATGCAGAGGAATGGTGTTGCGTGTCCTGAATAGATTGGGTTGTTGGCTCCTTTTTTGACGAAAGCCGTCAGCTTGGAAGGAAATATTATTCATAAAGCAGGTATTTCTCTCTCATCTTTTTGTAGGCTTCCAGTTCATTCTGCCATCCTGCACGGATTTCTTCTTCACTGGCTCCTTTCGTGATTTGTTCCCTTACGGTACGGTTCCCTATCAACAGGTCGAACCATTGTGGGCGGGTAAAGAACTTGTCCGCTTTTCCAAGGTCTTGATAAGCTTGATAATAGGTGATGATGTATTTTAAAGAGAATCCTTTCGGGGCGGTGATATGGCGGAGATTATTGCCATAGCAGTATTGGTTTTTATACATCGGATTCTTATCAAAGCCTTCCAAGGCTTCCGGTCTGAAAGAAAAGGAGGAGATGCGGATATCCGGTGAACCGATTACTTGAAAAGGATAAAGAGTACCTCTGCCCACACTGATGGCTGTACCTTCAAACGGGCAGAGTGAAGGATATAAGGCAATTGCTTGGTCGTTGGGCAGGTTGGGAGAGGGCTTTACCGGAAGCGAATAGGGTTGTCCGTGTTTCCAACCTTCTACGGGGATAACGGTCAACGCGCATTTTTTGCCATTGGATAACCAGCCTTCACCATTGATCATTTGAGCCAACTCGCCTACAGTGCAACCGTGTAAAATAGGTATGGGATGCATGCCCACGAAACTTTTCTGATTTTTCTGTCGCACAGGACCGTCCACATAATCGCAAGGATTGGGACGGTCTGTGATGACCAGTTGTTTCCGGTTCTCGGCACAAGCTTCCATTATATACTGCATGGTGCTGATATAGGTATAGAAACGGGCGCCTACATCCTGAATGTCAAACACAATCAGGTCTATATCCTGTAGCTGTGCCGCAGCCGGCTTTTTATTTTTACCGTAAAGGGACAGGATGGGTACTCCTGTACGGGTATCTTTTCCGTTCTTGATGGTTTCTCCGGCATCGGCGTCACCCCGGAAGCCGTGTTCGGGAGCGAATACCTTTTTTATTTGTATATGCGCTGCCAGCAGGGTGTCCAACAGATGAGTTTCTCCTACCCTGGAGGTTTGGTTTACAACCAATGCTACACGCTTCCCTTTTAATATAGGTAAGAGGTGGTCCATCTGTTCGGCTCCGGTAATAACTTTTTGCGCGGTCACGGCGTTGAAAGTAAACAAGAGGCAGCATAGGAAAATGTATTTTGTTTTCATGATATGTGGTGATTATTTTGTAATATTGCACAAAAATAAGAATTTAATTGAGAATGGACGCACTTGCTATCATTAATAAATATTATCCTGAAGATAATGAACTGAAACATATCCTGCTGACGCATAGCCGTTCGGTGGCCGATAAAGCGTTATGGATTGCCGGCAAGCATCCGGAATTGAATCTGGACAAGCAATTTTTGGAAGAAGCGGCAATGCTGCACGATATCGGTATTTTTATGACAGATGCTGATGGTATTTGTTGTTTCGGATCTTATTCTTATATTTGTCATGGATATTTGGGGGCTGATCTGATGCGGAAAGAAGGATTCCCGCGCCATGCGTTGGTCTGTGAGAGACATACGGGGGCAGGTATATCTTTGCAAAGTATTATTGACCAGCAATTGCCCGTTCCTCATCGGGATATGGTTCCGGTATCACTGGAGGAACAGGTTATCTGCTTTGCCGACAAGTTTTTTTCAAAGACACATCTGGACAAGGAAAAAAGCGTGGAGAAGGCGTTAAAGAGTATTTCACGTTATGGGGAAGATGGGATAATCCGTTTTAACCATTGGTGCGAATGTTTCTTGTAAGCCTTAAAAATAAATTAAATATCCGCTAAATAGTTCATTATTGGCGGATAATGCTTAATTTTGCCCCTCAAAAGCGTAAATGATTTGTGAATGACGCCACTAAAACGACATAGATTTATAACATTCCTACTACTATTTGCATGCCTGTTGCTTTCTTTAAGTACGGGGGCTCAACGCAGAAAGCGGAATTCTGCATCCGGCAATGATTCCCTGAAAGTAGATAGTACTTTGGTAGATACGTTGTCTATTGATACGGTTGCACCTAAAAAGAAGCAGCCGTTGGATGCGCCTGTTATTTATGAAGCAAATGACTCTATCGTATTCACTGAGGGCGGATATGCCCATCTGTATGGTGACGGTAAGGTGAACTATGAGAAAATTGAATTGACCTCTGCTGTGATTACAATGAACATGGATAGCAGTACGGTGTATGCCCGTGGTGTTCCCGATTCGGTTGGCGTGGAAAAAGGTACTCCTATCTTTAAAGATGGCGAGACTCCGTACGAGTCAAAAATCATGCGTTATAACTTCAAGTCGAAGAAAGGTTTCATCAATAATATTGTAACTCAGCAAGGTGAAGGGTATGTAACCAGTGAAGAATCAAAGAAAGGTTCCAATGATGAGCTTTATCTGCGTCACGGACGATACACTACGTGTGATAATCACGAACATCCTCACTTTTATCTGAAGCTTTCTATGGCGAAAGTACGTCCCAAGAAGAATGTAGTATTTGGTCCTGCCCAGTTGGTGGTAGAGGATGTGCCGTTGCCTCTTGCTATTCCTTTTGGTTTTTTCCCGTTCAATAGCAGTTATTCGTCAGGATTCATTATGCCTACATACGGTGATGAAATGAATCGTGGTTTCTATTTACGTGATGGTGGATATTATTTTGCTATCAGTGATCGTATGGATTTGAAAGTGCTGGGTGAGATTTTTACAAAGGGCTCATGGGGACTTTCCACGCAGTCCAATTATAATAAAAGATACAGATATAGTGGTAATTTCAATGCCAGTTATTTGGTAACGAAGACAGGTGAGAAGAATATGCCGGACTATATGGTTACAAAAGACTTCAGAATTGCATGGAGCCACAGACAGGATGCCAAGGCCAGTCCCAACAGTTCTTTTTCGGCTAATGTGAACTTTGCAACCAGTAGTTATGACCAGCGTAACCTGAGTAGTTTGTATAATCCGCAGCAATATTCAAATAATACCAAGACGTCTAGTGTGAGTTATTCGCGTAACTTTCCCGAGATAGGATTGAATTTGTCCAGTACATTCAATATTTCTCAGAATACACGGGACTCTTCTATCAGCGTGACGTTGCCGGACTTGAATATTTCATTGAACCGTATTTATCCGTTCAAGCGTAAGAAGGCGGTAGGTGATGAACGTTGGTACGAAAAAATCTCACTTCAGTATACCGGTCAGGTGACGAACTCTATTAATACCAAGGATAATCTGATTCTGAAGCAAGGATTGAATAAATGGACCAATGGTATGCAGCACAAAATTCCTATCAGTGCTACATTTACCTTATTCAAATATATCAATATCGTGCCTTCTTTTAACTATACCGAGCGTTGGTATATGCGCAAGGTAGAGCAGAGTTATGATCCGTCGGCACCTAATAATGTGCGGAGAGATACAATCAACGGTTTCAACCGTGTGTATAACTATGATTTGAGTTTGCAGGTGAATACCAAGATGTATGGTTTCTACAAACCGTGGAAGAAATTGTTTGGTGACAAGATTGAAATGATCCGTCACGTCTTTACTCCTTCGGTTAGCATGAGTTATGCGCCGGATTTCAGTACGTCTAGGTATGGATATGTGGGAACGTATACTTATACTGATACGGATGGAGAGGTACGTACTCAGACTTATAATCCATATGAAGGTTTGCCTTACTCCTTCTCACCCAGTGGTAAATCCGAGAATTTTACTTTCTCTATAGACAATAATGTGGAAATGAAAGTGAAATCCGATGCGGATACTACCGGAGTGAAGAAAATCAGCTTGATTGACCAGTTGGGGGCCAGCATTTCTTATAATGCAGCAGCTAAAGAGAAGCCGTGGGGAAACTTGAGTATGAATCTGCGTTTGAAACTGACCAAGAGCTATACTTTTAATATGAACGCCCAGTTTGCTACTTATGCTTATGAGTTTGATAAAGATGGTAAGGTAGTGGAAGGCAATCGTACAGAATGGTCATACGGACGTTTCGGTCGTTTTCAGGGGTATAGCGGTTCTTTCTCGTATACATTGAATAATGATTCGTGGAAAAAATGGTTTGGCCCGAAAGATGAAAAGGACAGTAAAGGGGATAAAGACAAGAAGAATGAAAATCTGGATGAGTACAGTGATGATGACAATGAAAACAAGGAGGAAGAAGATAATTCCGGCTTGAGAAAGACAGAGAAGGCGGCTATAGATCCGGATGGCTATATGGCTTTCAAGATGCCATGGTCATTGAGTCTGAGTTATAGTTATAGTATTCGTGAGGACAGAAGTAAGCAGATTAATATTAAGACGATGCGTTATCCTTATTCAATAACCCATTCATTGAATGTTTCCGGTAATGTGAAATTGGGTAGCCGCTGGAATGTGAATTATTCTTCAGGATATGACTTTAATACGAAAGAGATGTCAATGACAACGGTCAATATCAGCCGTGACCTGCACTGTTTCAATATGAGTTGTGGCTTGGTATTTGGTCCCTTTACTTCCTATAACTTCAGTATTCGTGCTAATTCCAGTATGCTGACCGATGCTTTGAAATGGGACCAGCGAAGCAATACGGGTAGTGCAGTGAATTGGTACTAGGAGAAACTGAGAATAAAAAATAAGAAATGGTTGCATGTTGTTATCGGCAACCATTTCTCATTTTTTTTATTCTGGTCTTTAATTTATGTCTACCATTCAATGGGTGTTTGCCCGTGTGCTTGCAAGTATTCGTTGGTGCGGCTGAAGTGCTTGTTGCCAAAGAAACCATTATAGGCTGACAGGGGTGACGGATGTGCGGAAGCCAGTACCAGGTGTTTGTTGCGGTCTATGAAGGCTCCTTTTTTCTGTGCATAAGATCCCCATAAGATGAATACAATATTTTCACGTTGTTCTGCCAGTATACGGATGGCGGCATCTGTAAATTCCTCCCAGCCCCGTCGTTGATGAGAGCCTGCTTGATGGGCACGGACTGTCAGTGTGGCATTGAGTAATAATACTCCTTGATTCGCCCAGCGGGTCAGATTGCCTGAAGTGGGGATGGGAGCACCCAAATCGCTTTGTATTTCTTTGAAAATATTTTGTAGGGAAGGGGGAAAAGGTACTCCGTCATTAACGGAAAAGCAGAGTCCGTGCGCCTGGCCGGGACCATGGTAGGGGTCTTGGCCGATAATGACGACTTTCACTTTATCAAACGGGCACAGATTGAAGGCGTTGAATATAAATCTACCCGGTGGGTAAATAGTGGTAGTCTGGTATTCGCTTCTTACAAACTCTGTGAGTTTGATAAAGTAATCTTTTTCAAATTCGGGTGCCAGATGTTGTTTCCAGCTTTCTTCTATTTGTACGTTCATAGGCTTTCTTTTTATTAAAAATGTGCGTTAAAGATAGGGGTTATTTGTAAAAATGACAAATAAAAAGAGGATGACTTTTGTATCACCCTCTTCTTCGATTGCTGATAGATTATAATCAAATAAGTTGCATACCCAATTGAGCGCATTCTTTTCTCATATCTTCGGGCCATATACTGGCTTGGATTTCACCTATATGGGCTTTCTGTAAATAAAGCATACAGAGTCGTGATTGTCCTATACCACCGCCGATACATAAAGGCAGAGTTTCATCCAACAAGCGTTTGTGGAAGTACAATTCTTTACGCTTTTCCTGTCCGCTGAGTGTCAGTTGGCGGAGTAACGCTTCTTTGTCTACACGGATACCCATAGAGGAAAGCTCAACAGAACGGTCTAATATTTTATTCCAAACCAACAAGTCACCATTCAGGCCGGGGAGTCCGGTTTCCGGATTAATTGTGGTGTAGTCATCATAGTCAGGTGCACGCAGATCATGTTCTTTACCGTCACTCAGTTTACATCCTATACCTATAATAAATACAGCACCATATTTTTGCGCAATAGCATGTTCGCGTTCTTTCGGAGTTTTGTCGGGATACATTTGGCAAAGCTCTTCTGAGTGGATGAAATGAATGTCATGTGGCAGGAAGGGTTTGATCTGCGGATACATTTCGCATACCATATATTCTGTGCGGCGCATGGCTGCATAAATACGGGTTACTATTTGTTTCAGGAAATCAACTGTGCGTTGTTCTTTGGTAATTACACGCTCCCAGTCCCACTGGTCTACATATAGTGAGTGGAGATTACCTAATTCCTCATCAGCCCGGATGGCGTTCATGTCGGTATAGATGCCATAACCCGGTTCTATATTGTAATCGGCCAAAGTCAGCCTTTTCCATTTTGCCAATGAATGGACAACTTCGGCCTGTGCGTCTCCCAAGTCTTTAATAGGGAAAGATACCGGCCGTTCGGTTCCGCTCAAGTCATCATTGATACCCATTCCCTTCAATACAAATAGCGGGGCGGTGACACGGCGCAGACGTAATTCTGACGACAAGTTCTGTTGAAAGAACTCTTTTATTTGCTTAATGCCTAACTCTGTTTGTTTTAAATCAAGCAAGGCTTTATAGTTAGCTGGTTTAATTAGGTAACTCATTGTAAAATAGATCTAATTGTTTTAATTGCTTGCAAATATAGAAATTATTTGTGATATTGTTATATATTTGGGTAAAAATATAATCAAATTGATTGTTTTGTTCTTAAATTAATGTGCAAAATATTATTTTGATAGATAAATATCTCAAATTATTAGGAGAAAGACAATATATTTTGTACTTTTGCACGTCCAAGTTTCAGACGCACCCGTAGTTCAATGGATAGAATACCGGATTCCGGTTCCGACGATATGAGTTCGATTCTCATCGGGTGTACAATTCAGTAACCTCTTTGCAAAGAATTGCAAGGAGGTTTTTCTTGTTATATCTTCTCCGTATGAACTTTTTTTTCTTTTTTGAGTTATTCCCTTATGTAACTTTTTAAAATATGCCTTAATATTTAGTTTATTCTAAAAAACAAACACTAATAAAGGATATAGTTCCTTTTATTTCTTGTATATACTAAATATACGTGCATATATTCGCTGTTGATTTTAAAATTATTTTCTTTTTGAGGTGTTTTAAAACTAACGCTTAATTAAACTTTTTTATTTAAACATTAATTTATCAACCAAATCTGAGATTCATGAAGAAAGCTCTCTTTTTTATCGTATGCCTCTGTTTTGCAATAAACATGATGGCGCAAACAAAAGCAGTAACGGGGGTGGTGGTAGATGCCACCGGTGAACCCATTATCGGAGCGAGTGTCCTGGAGATAGGGACAACAAATGGTACAATAACTGATGTCGATGGTAACTTTACTATCCAAGTGCCTGTGGGGGCGAAACTGGAGGTAAGTTATATAGGCTACAAAACACAGCAAATTGTAGTGGGGGCGTCAAACACCTACAAGGTTGTTTTAAAAGAAGATGCTGAAATGCTGGATGAGGTCGTGGTGACCGGTTATGGAATGAGTCAGAAACGTTCGTTGATGACGAACTCTATTTCGAAGTTGGACGATAAAGTGTTGCAGAATGCGGCTATGAGTAATGCGGCCCAATCCTTGCAGGGGACTGTCAGTGGGCTGCGTGTGACAAATACTTCGGGTAAACCGGGTAGTTCGCCCAATATCGTTTTGCGTGGTGGTGCTTCCATAAACAAGAATCTGGAAGGTCCGTTGGTCGTGGTGGATGGCCTTGTGCGTTCCATGGATGATATCAATCCTTCGGATATTGAATCCATACAGGTGTTGAAAGATGCGGCTTCCACAGCTATTTATGGTGCCCGTGCCAATAATGGTGTGATTCTGGTGACAACCAAGAAAGGGGTGGAAGGCAGAACACAGATTACTTACAAGTTCAAAGGCGGTGTGAACTTTGCGCGTGAAGGATATAAATATCTGGATGCCGGTGACTATTTGTATTATCAACGTTTGGGATGGCAGCGTACCAATGGCGGTACAAGTATGGAGAACCAGAAAGGTTTTGGAGTTAACTCCGGAGTGGATCTGGCTTTCATGACAGAGGCCAACAAGCATTTATTGAATGAAGGATGGCAATTTATGGCGGACCCTACAGATCCTGATAAAACTTTGATTTTTAGAAATCATGCCGGTGAACTGCATGACCTGACTTTCCGTAATGCCGCGTTTACCCAAGATCATTATTTGAATCTGTCGGGAGGTAATGACAAAGGAACATTTTCTTCATCTTTGGGATACTATTCAGAAGATGGTCAGATTATTTCCACCAATTATCAGCGTGTGAACGGGACTATCAACGGTTCATACAAGTTGTTGCCCGTTTTGACAGTGAATGCCGGTGGTAGTTTTTCATGGTCTAAGATGCCCGATTTATGGACTTACGATCTGAAAAGCCCTTGGAATGGAGAAACGGGAGAGTATGAGTTGTTCTATCGTACTATGAGTATGTTTCCCACTTGGAACCCGTGGAATGAGGATGGAAGTCCTGCTGCCGGATGGAGTAATCAGGATGGTAATCCTTATTATTGGAAAGATAAGCTGACTCGTTCTACGACGAACCGTAAGACTTCGTTTAATATTGGTTTTGCTTTAGAAATTATTCCGCAGCAATTGTTTCTGAACGGAAACAGCTCTATGTATTATACCGATTATCAGTTTGAATTGTTCGAAAAGAAGTATCAGCAGATAGGTCAGGCTCCTAACACCAATCGTAATGCTTCGCAAACAAATACAAAAGTATTTCAACAACAACATGCATTGACTTTGGAATATAAAAAAGGTTTTAGCGGACATAATATCAATGCTATGCTAGGTGGCGAGTATTTTGATTATCAATATCAGAACTTGGAGGCGCGTGTCTCCGGTGCTCCTACAGATGATATACCTACTTTGAATGCGGGTACTAATCGTACTTATACTACTTCCATCAAGACCGGTTATCGTATTCTTTCCGGTTTTGCCCGTGTTAATTATGATTATAATTATCGTTATATGGTGTCGGTGGTAGCCCGTTATGACGGTATCTCTAAACTATCTGACAATCGTTGGGGATTCTTTCCGGGTATATCCGCCGGTTGGAATGTGCATGAGGAAGCTTTCTTTAAAGATTCAAAGTTTGCGGAAGTAGTATCCTTGATTAAACCGCGTATCAGCTATGGGTTGAACGGGAATGTAAATGGTATTGGTAACTTTGATGTATATGGTAAATACGGTTCGGTGGGTGCTTATAATGGTAATCTGGGTTATTTGAATACCGGAGTGGTTAATAGTAAATTGCGTTGGGAAAAGAGTCATACGTTTGAACTGGGTCTTGATCTGGGCTTTTTCAATAATCGGGTTCACATGATTATGGACTATTATAACCGTACGACTTCCGATTTGCTGACTGATGTGAATTTGCCGGAATATACGGGATTCCCTTCGTTCAAGACGAATCTGGGTACTATCAGTAACCGTGGCTTTGAATTGGAAGCCAAGGTGAATCTGCTGACAAAGAAGGACTGGTCATGGGATGTCACCGCTAATACTTCGTTTGTGAAGAATATGGTGAAGAAGCTGCCTTTTAATGGGAATGCGAACAACCGTCAGGGGGGTGAGCAGATATGGGATCCAAAATCCAACTCATTGGTTTGGGTAGGCGGTATTCAGGAAGGAAAAAGCTTGGGTGATATCATTGCTTATAAACAAGTACGTATCTTGCGTGACTGGGATGATATGAGAAACCATGCCGGTGATTTTGTGGATGAAGTTGCCAACCTGTATGGGCCGAATAAAGCTGCCGAATATGCAGGAAAGCCGGGATGGAAGCCTATTGAGCCTGGAGATGTATTGTGGGATGACAAAAATGGTGATAACATAATAAACTCATACGACCGTCAGGTGGTGGGTAATATCTATCCGAAATGGACCGGTGGTTTTTCTACCACGCTGAACTATAAAAACTGGTCTTTGTATGGTCGTTTTGACTATGCGGTAGGTCATACCATTTACAATGATTTGAAAGCAAGAATCTTGGGGCAGTATAACGGGGCGTTCAATTTGATTACGGATGTCAGAAATTCGTGGTCTGAAAACAATACGGAAACTAGTATCCCTAAGTTTTATTGGGCTGACCAGAATGCGAAAAAGAACATTACCCGTTCCAATAATGGTACAACGAATCTGAACAATAATAACTCTACTTTCTATGAAAAGGGGGATTATTTGTGTCTGCGTGAGGTAACCTTGAGTTATAAATTCCCGAAGAATCTTATAAATAAGGTGTTCTTGACCGATGCGTCCGTGTATGTTACGGGACAGAATTTATTCTATATTACCGGATATGACGGAACCTCTCCGGAACCGGTTATGGATATTCAGGCAAATGGTCGTGGTGGTATAGACAATGGACGTTATCCTACACCAAGAACCGTTTTGTTTGGTTTACAATTGTCATTTTAATATGTAAAAAAGAGAAAGTATGAACATAAAAAAGGTAATATTGGCTTTTGCCGCATCGGCTATGTTGGCCGGTGGATGTACTTCGTTGGATATGGACCCGGTGAGCGATATCACTGACTTGAATTACTGGAAAACTCCGGAACAGTTTGATTCATTTGTTTTTGGACTGCATAGTCGCTTCAGAAGCCATTCGTGGAATATGTTTTTGTTGGGTGAGGCAAGAAGTGATGTCTTTGGGGGAACTCCTTTTGGTGGAGAAGCCACCCAGGGGATGGAACGTTTTCCTTATAATACATTGAATGCGGAGAATCCCGGAATCAGCGGATTTGGTGATTTGTATCAGAATATCAATCAGATGAATTTGTTTATCAGCAGGACCCTCCATGCGGATGTTCTGACTGAAAGTGCTAAGAACTATTATTTAGGACAGGTGTATGGATTGCGTGCCTACTATATGTATCAGTTATACCGTTCATGGGGAGATGCCGTGTTTACGGAAGAGCCCAGCTTGGGTTTTGAAGTGGGTAAATTGGCAAAAGCGGCGACTCCGGCTGCCGAAATCTTTGAGCAGGTAAAAAAAGATATAGAATCTTCTTTAAGTTATTTTGGGCCTGATTATACCATAAAGGAAAAAAAATCGCTGTGGTCAAAGGCTGCCACATTGATGCTGAAAGCGGATGTATATTTGTGGAGTGCCCATCGTGACGGGGGAGAAGGAGATGCCCGGACAGCAAAGAATGCGTTGGTTGACATACAGAATAATATCAGTCGTAGCAATCTGGACTTGATGGATACTTACCAGGGAGTGTTTGCTTATGATAATAAAGGTAATAAAGAGATTATCTTTACCATTCATAATGAGTTGTTTGAATACAACCTGTGGAATGGAAATAATGATTTGTTTCCGCAGGCGGATTATTTAGGGAAATTCTATAATGCGGATGGTACTTTGATAAATACGTCTGTCGAGAATAATTTCGGTATCATGCGCCTGATGGTGAAATTGGAAAACTTCAAGAAATTTCTGCCGGGAGACACTCGTCGTGACGTTACATTGAAAGATGTATATAATAAGGTGGAAAATGGCGAGTTGGAATTGGTGGGGCTGTATCCGCATAAGTATTGGGGAGTTATGAATGGAAGTACACGGGTGAGATGTGATGATTATCCTATTTATAGATATTCGGATTTGCTATTGATGCTGGCTGAGGCGAAAGTGCTTTTGGGTGAGGATCCGGCTACAGAGATAAACCGGGTGCGTCAGCGTGCGTTTGGTGATGCGTATGATGCTTCAACAGTGGGATTCCCCAATCAGGAAATTGATAAGTATCCGGCGGATGCTGTTCTGCAGGAACGTTTGTTTGAATTTATGCTGGAAGGAAAACGATGGTATGACTTGCGGCGTTTTGGCGATTCGTACGTACTTGACTATACTCCGGCGGAGTCTGCCCGTCTGCTTTGGCCTATCAACCAAGGAGCTCTTACTAATAATCCATTGTTGAAACAGACGGTTGGTTATTAAATTTTTGTCTGATAAGTATCCTTAATTGCATAAAAAGACGGTATTCTTTATGAAATTAATAAAGAAACCGTCTTTTTATTTTCTAATTTCAATAAAAACTTTTATTTTTACACCCGTAAAATTATAAATATTATGAGAAACCCTAGCTTATTACTGCTAATTGTTGTTTTTATATTAGCACCCTTCAAGTTAAGTGCGGCGGCAGATACGGTTGCTGTCCGCGAAACCCGGATTCCTGTGTTGATTGAAAGGCAGGATAATGAGTTGTTTCATTTACGTATAGAGGCTGCTCAAAGTCAGATGCTGAATGAAGTGAAGTTGGACTTCGGCAAAGACGTGAATTTAAATGAAATTGAATCTGTGAAACTTTATTATGGTGGAACTGAAAGCGTGGAGAGGAGAGGAAAGACTTATTTTGCTCCGGTAGATTATATATCTAATAATACTCCGGGAAAAACATTGGCTGCCAATACTTCTTATTCCGTTTTGAAGTCGGAAGTAAAGGCCCCGAAGCGCGAGGTTATATTGAAAGCTGACCAAAAATTGTTTCCGGGAGTGAATTATTTTTGGATTAGCCTGCAAATGAAGCCTATTGCTTCTATCTTGTCTAAAGTGTCGGCAAAAGTGGTGGAAGCTAAGATTGACGGACAGATTGCTCCTTTGAAGATAGTTCGTAAGGCGGATACCCATTATATGGGGGTAGGCGTGCGCCATGCCGGTGATGACGGGGCTGCTGCCTATCGTATTCCCGGGTTGGTCACTTCAAATAAAGGAACCTTGTTGGGGGTATATGATGTACGCTATAATAATAGTGCGGATTTACAGGAGTATGTGGAAATAGGTCTGAGCAGAAGTACGGACGGAGGGCAGACTTGGGAGAAAATGCGCATTCCGATGGCATTTGGTGAATATGATGGTCTGCCTAAAGCACAGAATGGAGTAGGTGATCCTGCCATTTTAGTTGATAAAAAGACAGGAACTATCTGGATTGTTGCTGCCTGGACACATGGTATGGGGAATGGTCGTGCGTGGTGGAATTCACAAACAGGTATGGACCGTAATCATACAGCGCAATTAATGATGGTGAAAAGTGATGATGATGGTAAAACCTGGTCGGAGCCTATGAATATAACAGAACAGGTGAAAGATCCGTCATGGTATTTCTTGCTGCAAGGTCCCGGTAGAGGTATCTCTATGGAAGATGGAACATTGGTCTTTGCCAGCCAGTATATTGGCAGTGATCGTATTCCTAATGCCGGTGTTATATACAGTAAGGATCATGGAAAGACATGGAATATCAGCACATTGGCACGCACTAATACTACTGAATCTCAGGTAGTGGAAGTGGAACCGGGAGTGCTGATGCTGAATATGCGTGATAATCGTGGCGGCAGTCGTGCCGTTTCTACAACTACAGATTTAGGTAAAACGTGGAAAGAACATGAATCTTCACGTACAGCCTTACAGGAACCGGTTTGTATGGCCAGTTTGATTAGTGTTAAAGCTAAAGAGAATGTATTAGGTAAAGACATTCTTTTGTTCTCTAATCCGAATGATACCAAGAACCGTCATAGCATTACCATCAAAGCAAGTCTGGATGGCGGGGTGACTTGGTTGCCCGAGAATCAATTGTTGTTGGATGCCGGTTGGGGTTGGGGATATAGCTGCTTAACTATGATTGACAAGGAAACAGTAGGGATTTTATATGAAAGCAGTGTGGCCCACATGACTTTCCAAGCGATAAAATTGAAAGATATTGTAAAGACCAAATAAATAATGAAACGCTGGTTTTCTAGTTTTATTGGTATGATACTGGTTTGTGCTATAACCATAGCACAAACCAGTATCTCATTACTTCCTAAACCTCAGTTGTGTAAGGATACGGGGAAGAACTTTACTATGGGAAAGGTGAAACTTTCTACTCCGGTATTGAGGCCGGAGTGGGAAGTTTTTATCATGAATGCGGGTGGTGAGATTGTTGAACACTCATCATCGGTGATTGAAGTGGAACTGGTTCCGTCTATTGATGAAGCTAGGTTAAACCGGGATGAAGCCTATCGTCTTTCTGTTTCAAACAAGCGAATAAAGATAGAGGCTGTAACAGAACAGGGTGTGTATTGGGCTATGCAGACACTTCGGCAATTGGAGCAGAAAAAAGGGAAAAGAAGCTCTGTTGCCGGATGTGAGATTGTAGACTGGCCGGCATTCAGGATACGCGGATTTATGCAGGATGTGGGACGCAGTTATATTTCAATGGAAGAATTGAAAAGAGAGATAGAGATTTTATCCCGGTTTAAGATTAATGTATTTCATTGGCATCTTACGGAAAACCAGGCATGGAGATTGGAAAGTAAAATTTTTCCTATGCTGAATGATAGTGTGAATACTATCCGTATGCCGGGTAAATATTATACGCTGGAAGAGGCACGCGATTTGGTGGATTTTTGTAAGAAACATCAGGTGTTGTTGATTCCTGAGATAGATATGCCAGGGCATAGTGCTGCCTTTGTGCGTGCTTTCCGCCATGATATGCAAAGTCCGGAAGGGATGAAAATATTGAAACTGTTACTGGATGAGGTGTGTGAGACATTTGATGTGCCTTATTTACATATAGGTACAGATGAGGTGGAGTTTACCAATCCGCATTTTGTACCCGAAATGGTGGCGTATGTACGCTCAAAAGGGAAAAAAGTAATATCCTGGAATCCGGGCTGGCACTATAAACCGGGGGAAATAGACATGACACATTTGTGGAGTTACCGTGGAAAGGCGCAACCGGGTATTCCTGCTATCGATTCCAAATTTCATTATCTGAATCATTTTGATGTTTTCGGTGATATTGTAGCTTTGTATAACAGCCGTATTTATGATCAGGCAGAAGGCAGTGAGGACGTTGCGGGAACTATATTGGCTTTGTGGCACGATCGTTTGATTGACAATGAGTGGAATCTGGTTATTGAAAATGGCTTGTACCCCAATATGCTTGCTATTGCCGAGCGTGCCTGGAGAGGGGGAGGTACGGAATATTTTGACGGACTGGGTACGATACTTCCCTCCGAAGACACGGAAGCATTTAAAGAATTCGCTGATTTTGAAAAGCGTATGTTGTGGCATAAGGAGCATACGTTTAAAGGATATCCTTTCGCCTATGTAAAACAGACTAATGTAAAATGGAATATTACGGATGCTTTTCCTAATGGGGGCGATATGGATAAGGTGTTCCCGCCTGAACAGGAATTAAAGGATATCTATCATTATAACGGGAATACGTATGGTGTACGTCAGGCAATGGGGGCAGGTATTTATTTGCGTCATGTCTGGGGGGATATGGTTCCTGCTTTTTATGCTGATCCTAAGGAAAACCACACGGCTTATGCATATACTTGGGTGTATTCGCCCAAGGATCAGGAGGTGGGGCTGTGGGCGGAATTCCAGAATTACAGTCGTTCGGAAATGGATCTGGCGCCATTGCCTGGCAAATGGGATTATAAGGGAAGCCGCATCTGGATTAATGGTTGCGAAATATTACCTCCTGTATGGACTGCTACGCATAAGGTGAAAAGTTATGAAGTACCTTTGGGAAATGAGAATTGCGTAGGAAGATCTCCATTGGCGGTGCATTTAAATAAAGGTTGGAACAAAGTTTTCTTAAAGTTACCTATCGGTAAGTTTAAGATGGCTGAGACGCGTCTTGTGAAATGGATGTTTACCACTGTCTTTGTGACTCTTGACGGAGAAAGGGCGGTAGAAGGATTGATTTATTCACCAGATAAACAAAAATAAAATGAAACGTATTGTCTTATTGTTATTGGGATTATTATTAGCGTTACCCCAGTTTGCTCAGGAACGCAAGTATTCTACTTTTTATGAGCAGCGAGCGACTTTGTTTGAAGAACTTCCGGTTACTTCAAAAGATATTATTTTTTTAGGGAACAGTATTACCAACGGTTGCGAGTGGGCTGAGTTGTTCCAAAATAAGAATGTGAAGAACAGGGGTATCAGTGGAGATATCTGTATGGGGGTATATGACCGTTTGGATCCGATTGTAAAGGGAAAACCGGCAAAGATTTTTTTATTGATCGGTATCAATGATGTTTCTCGGGGAACGTCTGCGGATAAAATTATTTCAGAAATAAGTATGATTGTTCGGAAAATAAAGCAAGAATCTCCAAAAACAAAATTATATTTGCAAAGTGTATTGCCGGTGAATGATTGTTACGGTATGTTTAACGGGCATACATCACGCTGGCAGATGGTAAAACAAATTAATGATTTGTTGGAACCATTGGCGGTAAAGGAAGGAGCTGCCTATATTGATTTGTATAGTCATTTTGTGGAGAAAGAGACAGGCAAGATGAATCCAGTATATACTAATGACGGATTACATTTATTAGGAAAGGGATACTTGCTGTGGCGTGATATTGTAAAACCTTATGTTGACCAAAAATGAAGAAGACATTAATACTGATTTTATGTTTGTTTCTTTGTACCGTTTCATTTGCACGGAAGCGGGTGAAGGTTGCTTGTGTAGGTAATAGCATTACCTATGGCATAGGTGTATCCGATCCTGATAAGGAGTCCTATCCTGCCCGGTTACAGCAAATGCTGGGTGAAGGGTATACGGTGGAGCGTTTTGGAAAGCCGGGAGCTACGTTGCTGAACAAGGGACACCGGCCTTTTATGCAACAGAAAGAGTTTAAGGATGCATTGGCTTTTGCTGGTGATGTAGTGGTTATTCATTTAGGAGTGAATGATACAGATCCGCGTGATTGGCCCAATTACCGTGATTTTTTTATAGCGGATTATCGTGCACTGATTGATTCGTTCAGAGTGGCGAATCCTGAATGTCGTATTTTGATTGCCCGTCTGACTCCGATTGCCGACCGCCATCCGCGGTTTGAGTCCGGCACACGCGACTGGCATGATGAGATTCAGCTGGCTATAGAAACGATAGCGAAATACGCACAAGTACAGTTGATAGATTTTCATGCACCTTTATATCCATATCCTTTTATGTTGCCCGATGCTGTCCATCCCGATAAGGAAGGTGCGGCTGTCTTGGCAAAAACGGTGTATGAAGGCATAACCGGTGATTTTGGCGGTTTGCAAATGCCGGAAATTTATACGGACAATATGGTATTGCAGCATGGACGTCTGCTGACTATTCAGGGAAAAGCGGATGCCGGTGAGAAAGTAACTGTTTCCATAGACAGGCAGCAACTTCAGGCTGTGACGGGAGCAGATGGAAAGTGGGCGGTGGATGTCCGGCCATTGAAGGCGGGCGGTCCATATACACTGACTGTTTCTACAGAAAAACGGAAACTGGTCTATGAAAATGTGTTGGCGGGAGAAGTGTGGCTCTGTTCCGGACAATCGAATATGGAGTTTTATCTGAATTGGAGTGCGACTGCCGCACAAGATGTTCCTCAAGCTGCAAATAGCAATATCCGTTTTTATGATATGAAAGCCCGTTGGCGTACGGATGCGGTGGAGTGGGATGCTTCGGTACTCGATTCATTGAATCATCTGCAATATTATAAGGATACACGGTGGACAGTTTGTTCGCCTGAAACAGCCGGTAATTTTTCGGCGGTGGCTTACTATTTCGGAAAGAAATTGCAGGATAGTTTGCAAGTCCCTGTAGGACTGATTTGCAATGCCATTGGCGGATCTCCTACTGAAGCATGGATAGACCGTAGTACATTGGAATATCGTTTTCCGGCTATTTTACGTAATTGGATGCAGAATGATTTTATCCAAGACTGGGTGCGTGGGCGTGCTGCCTTGAATGTAAAGAAGTCTTTCAATAAATTGCAACGCCATCCTTATGAGCCTTGTTATTTGTATGAATCGGGTATCCGTCCTTTGGAACAGTTTCCGGTCAAAGGCTTTATTTGGTATCAGGGTGAGTCTAATGCCCATAATCGGGAGACTCATGAAAAGTTGTTCAGATTGTTGGTGGAAAGTTGGCGCAAGAATTGGGGGGATGCGGAACTTCCATTCTATTTTGTCCAATTGTCCAGTATAGACCGTCCGTCATGGACTTGGTTCCGTGATAGCCAGCGTCGTTTGATGGCGGAGATTCCTCATATCGGTATGGCTGTCAGTTCAGATAGGGGAGACTCATTGGACGTACACCCCAAACAGAAAAGAGAAGTCGGTGAACGGTTAGCTGCATGGGCTTTGAATAAAACATACGGATATAAAAATGTCATTCCTTCGGGACCGCTTTATAAATCAGTCGTATTTAGTGGAGGTGCGGCTTATATTTCTTTTGATTATGCGGAGAAGTTGTCCACTTCGGATGGGAAACCGGTTCGTACATTCGAAGTGGCAGGTGATGATGGATTATTTTATCCGGCACAGGCTGTTGTTGAAAACGGTAAAATAAAAGTATGGAGTGATAAGGTGAAAGAGCCGGAAACGGTTCGTTACGGATGGCAGCCATTTACCCGTGCCAATCTGGTAAATGGCGCCGGTTTGCCTGCTTCCACATTCCGGGCTGAATAGTATATAAATTAATAAAGATAGGTAAGATGAAGAAAACATTAAAAGTTTTGATGATGTTAGGATGCTTTCCGATGATGCTCAGTGCAAAGGAGTATAAGAAGTCAGAGAGTCTGAGTCTTGATAAGGGATGGGAGTTCGCCCAGGTCGGCCGGAATGAATGGTTGCCGGCTACGGTGCCCGGAACGGTACATCAGGATTTGATTTCTCATAATAAACTGCCCAATCCATTTTATGGGATGAATGAGCAAAAAGTGCAGTGGGTGGAGAATGAGGACTGGGTCTATAAAACTACTTTTAATGTGACAGATGAGCAACTCTCGCGGGATGCTGCCTTGTTGATTTTGGAAGGATTGGATACGTATGCGGATATTTACCTGAACGGCTCTTTGTTGGAACGTACGGACAATATGTTTGTCGGCTATACTCTTCCGGTAAAAGAGGTGTTGCGGAAGGGAGAAAACCATTTGCAGATTCTGTTTCATTCACCTGTCAAGCAAACGTTGCCCCAATGGGAAACCAATGGTTTTGATTATCCTGCTGATAATGACCATAGTGATAAGCGGGTCAGTATCTATAGCCGTAAAGCGCCTTACAGTTATGGCTGGGATTGGGGAATCCGATTGGTAACCAGTGGTATCTGGCGGCCTGTGACACTGACTTTTTATGATGTGGCACGCATTGATGATTACTATGTACGTCAGGCTTCGGTAACAAAAGATCTGGCGAAAGTTGAAAACCTCCTGACTGTAAACAGTGTTTCTGCAACTCCTCAGAAAGCGGAAGTAACCGTTGCTTATTCTTATAAGGAGGGTGAAAAGGTAACCGAACAGAAAGAGGTGACATTGCAGCCAGGAACAAACCATATTCTTCTTCCCATAGAGATACGGCAGCCTCATTTATGGATGCCTAATGGTTGGGGGGAACCTGCATTGTATGACTTTGAAGCCGTAATAAAGGTGGATGGTAAAGTGATAGCTTCTCAAAAAGAGCGTATCGGACTCCGTACAATAAAGGTGGTGAAAGAAAAAGACGATCAGGGAGAATCCTTCTATTTTGTAGTCAATGGTGAACCGATGTTTGCCAAAGGCGCGAATTTTATTCCGGATGATGCTTTGCTGCCTAACATTACTGAAGAACGTTACCGCCAGTTGTTCAAGGATGTGAAAGATGCCAATATGAATATGATTCGTGTATGGGGTGGAGGGATTTATGAGGATGATGCTTTTTATCAGGCGGCGGATGAGAATGGAATTTTAGTTTGGCAGGATTTTATTTTTGCCTGCACTACTTATCCGTCCGATCCTGCTTTTATGAAACGGGTAGAGGCCGAGGCGGAATATAATATCAAGCGTTTACGGAACCATGCCAGTCTGGCTATGTGGTGTGGAAATAATGAAATTTATGAAGGTATGCGTTACTGGGGATGGGATAAGAAATACACTGATCCCGGTATTATGGAAGGAATGAAGCAGGGTTATGACAAACTTTTCCGTGAGTTGTTGCCTCGTAAAGTAGCTGAACTTGATCCGGACCGTTTCTATATGCATGGTTCTCCGTACGAGGCCAATTGGGGACGTCCCGAAAGCTGGAAGATTGCCGACAGCCATAATTGGGGTATCTGGTATGGTCAGAAACCGTTTGAAAGTCTGGATACGGAAATTCCGCGTTTTATGAGTGAGTTTGGTTTTCAGGCATTTCCTGAAATGAAGACGATTGCTACTTTTGCCTCACCGGAAGATTATGCATTGGAATCGGAGGTGATGAATGCTCATCAAAAAGCCACTATCGGTAATTTCCTCATCAAGAAGACTATGGGACTGTATTATAAAGTACCTGAAGATTTCGATCAGTTGGTTTATATGGGTTTGGTTTTGCAGGGGGTAGGAGTGCGCCAGGGTTTGGAAGCCCATCGTCGTAACCGTCCCTATTGTATGGGGACTTTATATTGGCAGCTGAATGACAGCTGGCCGGTCGTTTCCTGGTCGAGCATTGATTATTATGGCAATTGGAAAGCGTTGCATTATCAGGCAAAAAGAGCTTTTGCTCCGGTATTGGTAGATGCTGTCAAGGAAGGGGAGGATTTGAATATTTATGTTATGTCGGACAAGCTGGAAGCGGATAAAGAGGTGACTTTATTGTTGCGTGTGATGGATTTTAATGGAAAAGTTCTGACTAAAAAGAGTATCAAGGGCGAGGTTCCGGCCAATGCTTCCACCTTATATTATAAGGAACCTTATGCGGGTATAACAACAAGTCCTCAAAATACTTTTCTTCTAATGACATTAAAAAACAAGAAAGGTGAGGTTTTATCCGAAGAAATTTATTACTTTAACCACGCAAAAGATCAGGAGCTACCGAAGACCGAGATCCGCTATAAAGTGAAGCCGATGGATGGAAAATATGAAGTGACTCTGTCTGCCAGACAGCTGGCCAGGGATGTGTTCATAGAGATTCCTGTTCAAGGTGCGAAATTTACTGATAACTTCTTTGACTTGTTGCCGGGACAGACAAAGAAAGTGATTATTACTTCAGATAAACTGAAGAAGAATGAAAAGGTTGATATAACTATCAAGCAATTAAGTGATACTAACTAATCAATTAATATCTATTATGAAAACTTTAATGGGCCTTGCAGGGCTGACAATGGCAGGTTTTATGCTTTTATCCTGTAACACAGAAGTAAAAGAAGCAAATTATCAGATAATTCCGTTACCGCAGGAAATTTCGGTAATGGATCAGGCTGCTCCGTTCATTTTGTCAAATGGAACTAAGATAATGTATCCGGAAGGCAATGAAAAGATGCAAAGGAATGCTGAATTTCTGGCAAGTTATATCAAAGATCTTACCGGAAAGTCATTGGCTGTACAAGCTGGCACAGATGGCAAGGGGATAATCCTGCAATTGGGTGGAAATGCTAAAAATCCTGAAGGATACCAGTTGAAGGTAACCAGCGACCAAGTGGTTATTTCCGGACCTACGGAAGCCGGAGTATTTTATGGCATCCAGACTTTGCGTAAATCTATTCCGGTGGCACAAGGAGTGGATATCGCTTTACCGGCGGTTGAAATCAATGACTATCCTCGTTTCTCTTACCGTGGTGCTCATTTGGATGTTTCCCGTCATTTCTTCCCGGTTGATTCGGTAAAGCGTTTTATAGATATGTTGGCTTTACATAATATGAATCGTTTTCATTGGCATCTTACAGATGATCAAGGTTGGAGAATTGAAATCAAAGGTCTTCCTGAATTGACGGAGGTGGGTTCTAAGAGAACGGAAACCGTTATCGGTCATAACTCGGGAAAATATGATGGAAAGCCTTATGGTGGCTTCTTCACACAGGAAGAAGCAAAAGAAATTGTAGCTTATGCTGCCGAACGTCATATCACGGTTATTCCTGAAATAGATTTGCCGGGGCACATGCAAGCGGCATTGACTGCATATCCTAACTTAGGCTGTACAGGTGGTCCGTACGAAGTATGGAAAATCTGGGGGGTATCGGAAGATGTGCTTTGTGCAGGAAATGATGAAACCTTGAAATTCATAGATGATGTATTGGGAGAAATTATTCAGATTTTCCCGTCAGAATATATTCATGTGGGTGGTGATGAATGTCCTAAAGTGCGTTGGACAAAATGTCCAAAGTGCCAGGATCGTATCAAAGCTTTAGGTATTAAGGCTGACAAGAACCACACGGCAGAGGAAAAATTACAGAGCTTCATTATCAATCATGCGGAAAAATTCTTGAATGACCACGGACGTCAGATTATTGGCTGGGATGAAATTCTGGAAGGCGGGTTGGCTCCTAATGCTACTGTCATGTCATGGCGTGGTGAAGGTGGCGGTATTGAGGCTGCCAAGCAGAAGCATGATGTTATTATGTCACCGAATACTTATTTGTATTTTGACTATTATCAGAGCAAGGATGTGGAACAGGAACCGGAAGCCATTGGCGGTTACTTACCTTTAGAACGTGTGTATAGTTATGAACCTATGCCGGCATCACTGACACCGGAGGAACAGAAATATATTAAAGGTGTACAGGCTAATTTGTGGACTGAGTATATTCCTACATTTAGTCAGGTGGAATATATGGAATTACCACGTATGGCCGCTTTGGCAGATATTCAATGGACAAATCCTGAACATAAGGATTATCAGGATTTCTTGCAGCGTTTGGTACGTATGGTGAAGATATATGATGTATATCAGTATAATTATGCCAAGCACGTGTTTGATGTGACTGCCCGGTTTGAGCCTAATGCGGAAACTGGTACGGTGGATGTTACTTTGTCTACTGTAGACAACTGTCCGGTATATTATACATTGGATGGCACAGATCCCACTACCGCTTCACAGCTTTATACAGAACCGGTGAAGATCAATACAAATTGTACGTTTAAGGCTATGGCTGTCCGTCCTACAGGCAATAGTCGTATTGTGAAAGAAGACATTGCGTTCAGCAAATCGACTTCAAAGAAAATAACAGCTCTACAACCTGTGAACAAGCAATATGAATTTGCCGGTATCTCTACCTTGGTGGATGGTTTGAAAGGAAATAGAAATTATAAGACAGGACGTTGGATTGCTTTTTATAAGAATGATATGGAAGCCGTGATTGATTTCGGGCAGCCGGCTGATTTCAGCAAAGTGACACTTACTACAAATGTGGAGAAGGGTGACTGGATATTTGACGCGCGTTCCATCAGTGTCGCTGTTTCAGAAGACGGTGAGAATTTCAAGCAAGTAGCTTCAGAAGAATATCCTGCAATGACTTTGGATAATCCAAACCAATTATATGAACATGTATTGAGCTTTGAACCTGTGAAAGCACGTTATCTGAAAGTATTGGCAAAGCCGGAATACAATATTCCTTCTTGGCATGGAGGCAAAGGAAATCCTGCATTTCTGTTTGTAGATGAAATTACTGTAGATTAATTGTAAAATCAGTGCTGGTGTTGCGTAGCGTTTGTCCTAAAAGATAGCTGCGCAACACTGCTTGTAAAGAATTTGTAAACTTCACCATGAAAACATGATCAGGAAAATAATATATGGCATTTATGCGATAATAGGCATGATGGTAGTGACTGCTTGTAGCAGCCGGCCGGATGTTTATGAAATATCTCTTGAGAAAATGCAGGGATTTCCTACGGAGGATGCTGGTTTTCTTAAGGGAGTTTCTGCATTATATGCGGGAGTGATTGATGGAAATTTATTAATAGCCGGAGGTTGTAATTTTCCCGATACACCGGCGGCCGATGGCGGGAAAAAAGTCTTTTACCCAGATGTATATATAACCTCTTTGTCAAATGATACGGCTTTTGAGTGGAAAAAAATAGGCCAACTGCCTCAGGCAGCAGCTTATGGAGTCACTATTTCTACTGAAAAAGGGTTAATTTGTGTTGGAGGAGCTACAGCAACCCATAGCCTGTCTGATGTTTTTCTTTTATCTTTGCAAAAAGACGTTTTGAAAAAGGATACGTTACCATCCTTACCTGCAACTATAGATAATATGGCAGGTGCATTAGTAGGACATTCACTATATATTGTCGGGGGAAATGTAAATGGCATTCCGTCCTCGGCCATGTACATGCTTGATCTGTTGGATTTGTCTGGAGGATGGAAAAAAGAAACAGATATTCCGGGTGAACCCAGAGTACAACCTGTTTGCGTGGCGCAAGACGGAAAACTTTATATATGGGGTGGCTTTGCCCCGGCTATTGAAGGGCACCAGGCTTCTTTATCGGTAGATGGATATATGTATTCTCCGGAAACGAAAGAATGGTCATCGGTTGCCACTCCGTGTGATGCAGAAGGTAATGAGATCTCTTTAGGTGGTGGAATGGGAACCTCTTTTGGCGAGGGGATGATATTGTGTGCCGGAGGAGTTGATAAGGATATATTCTTAAAGGCTCTCCAAGGTATTTATGCGGGAAAAGAATATTTGTCACATCCTGTAGAGTGGTATCGGTTTAACAGAAATCTGCTGCTCTATCATCCACAGACGAATAAATGGACTACATTAGGTGAATATGAGCAAGGTGCGCGTGCCGGAGCTGTAATAGTTTCTCAGGACGGATTCCATTACATTATTAATGGAGAACTGAAACCGGGCATTCGTACCAATGAAATTAATAGAATTAAAGAAAATAGAAGATGAGAAAATTGATTATATTGGCAGGAGCTGCATTGGGCTTGTTGTTTGCAAGTTGCACAAAGGAAGAGCAACGCACACTTTCTGTTATTCCTGCACCATTGAAGGTGGAATTGCAACAGGGAGTGTTTCCTCTGAATCCGGAAACAGGATTGTATATAGATGCGTCCGAAGGAGATAAAAAGATTTTGAAGGATTATTTGGCGGCTTCTTTCATGAAGCTGAAACCGGTAGCGGCAGAAGAGGGACATACTATTGTCTTGAAGCAAGTGGCTCAATTGCCGGAGGTAAACTCTTCCGAGGGGTATGTTCTGACGGTAACTCCTGATCAGGTACTTATTCGTGCGACTTCCGGAGCAGGACTATTCTATGGAGTTCAGACTATGCTGCAAATGGCTGATGAAAAAGGATTGCCGGTAGGAATCATTACAGACGAGCCCCGTTTTGCTTATCGTGGCTTTATGATGGATGTTTCCCGTCATTTTTTCAACAAGGAATTTATAAAAAAGCAGATGGATGCTTTGGCATATTATAAATTGAACCGTTTGCATCTGCATCTTACTGACGCTGCGGGCTGGCGTATTGAAATAAAAAAATATCCCCGTCTGACAGAATTTGCGGCATGGCGTGAGTTTCCTACATGGAAAGAATGGTGGAATAACGGACGACGGTATGAAGAAGAAGGTAGTAAAGATGCTCACGGAGGTTATTATACTCAAGATGATATCCGTGAACTGGTGGCATACGCTCAGGAACGTTTTATTACTGTTATTCCTGAGATAGAGATGCCTGCACATTCGGAAGAAGTACTGACTGCTTATCCCGAGTTGTCTTGTACACACGAACCTTACAAACAAGCCGATTTCTGTGTCGGTAATGAAAAGACTTTTGAGTTTCTGGAAAATGTGCTGACAGAGGTGATGGAACTTTTCCCGTCCGAATATATTCATATAGGAGGGGATGAGGCCGGTAAAGCCTCATGGCCCACTTGCAAACTGTGTCAGGCACGTATGAAAAAAGAGGGCTTGAAAGATGTGAACGAGTTACAGAGTTATCTGATTCATCGTATCGAGGTCTTTTTGAATGCCCACGGACGTAAATTATTGGGTTGGGATGAAATATTGGAAGGTGGTTTGGCGCCTAATGCTACTGTCATGTCATGGCGTGGCACGGAAGGGGGAATGAAAGCGGTTGATTCCGGCCACATGGCTATTATGAGTCCGGGTGAGTTCTGCTATTTTGATTCTTATCAGGATGCTCCTGATTCCCAGCCGGAAGCAATAGGAGGGTATCTGCCTTTGGCCAAAGTTTATTCATTTAATCCTGTACCCGATACTTTGAGTGCGGATAAAGTCCAGTTAGTGTATGGAGTACAAGCTAATTTATTCACAGAATATATTCCGACTCCGGAACATGCAGAAATGATGATTTATCCTCGTATTCTTGCGTTGGCGGAAGTTGCTTGGAGTGATCCTTCTGTGAAGAACTATGATGATTTTCATGCTCGCGCATTGAAAGAGGTAGAGGCATTGAAAGCTGAAGGATACCATCCTTTCGATTTGAAAAATGAGATAGGAAATCGTCCGGGAGCGGATCAGCCCATACAACACTTGGCAGTAGGTAAGAAAGTGACTTACGGACCGGATGCCGCTTATTATCCCGGCTATTCGGCCGGTGGTGATAGTGCCTTGGTAGATGGGGTGATTGGAGGCTGGACTTATGGTGACAAGCGCTGGCAAGGTTTCATAGACAAAAAAAGAATGGATGTGACCATTGATATGGAAAAAGAAACAGAAATTCATTCTGTTGGAGCAGACTTTATGCAGGTGTGTGGACCTGAAGTCTTTATGCCTTCAGAAGTAATCATTTCCGTTTCTAATGATGGTAAGGAGTTTACGGAACTGAAGCGCATGGAACACAAAGTAGTGAAGGATGACAAGGTGACTTTCACCAACTTTGGTTGGGAAGGAAATGCCAAAGCACGTTACATACGTTATCAGGCATCTTCGGGTGAATTCGGAGGTTTCTTGTTTACAGATGAAATTGTAGTGAAATAATAGAACCTATATAAACAATAAATAGCATGAAGAAACAAATTTTGTTATCGGCTGTTCTGATTTGTATCTCAGTTTTTTCTGCGGCAGCACAGAAAGAGCCGGTAGATTATGTAAACCCTTTTGTGGGTACTACTAATTACGGTACGACAAATCCCGGAGCATTAACTCCTCATGGAATGATGTCGGTGACTCCTTTCAATGTGATGGGAGTTCCCGAAGGGGATAAGGATAAAGATAAGCAATGGTGGTCCACTCCATACGAATTCAATAATAAATATCTTACCGGTTTTGCGCACGTTAACCTTAGCGGGGTAGGCTGTCCGGAATTGGGGTCATTGTTATTGATGCCTACCACCGGCAAACTGGATGTGGATTATCATAATTATGGAAGTTTCTATCAAGGTGAGACTGCAAATCCGGGTTATTATACCAATATACTGGATAAATACAATGTGAAATGTGAACTGACTGCCACCCCACGTACCAGTATGGCACGCTTTACTTTTCCTGCCGGACAAAGCAATATCTTGTTGAATCTGGGAGAGGGATTGACCAATGAGAGTGGTGCTACCGTTCGTTTTGTAAACGACCGTGAGATTGAAGGTACCAAGTTGTTGGGAACTTTCTGTTACAATCCTCAGGCAGTATTTCCCATCTATTTTGTAATGCGTATCAACAAAGTACCGGCAAAACGCGGTTATTGGAAAATGATGCGTCCGATGGGTGTGGAGGCGCAATGGGACGATACAGCCGGTAAATACAAACTCTATACTGCTTATACAAAAGAAATAAGCGGAGATGATATAGGAGTGTGGTTTACTTACGATACTACGGCGGAAGAAGTGATTGAGGTCAGTATGGGCGTATCTTTTGTCAGCATTGAGAATGCTCGTCTGAATTTGGAAAAAGAACAGCCTTTCGGCACAACATTCGACAAACTGCGTGCGGAGGCCCGTAAGAGATGGAACGATGATCTTTCCCGTATCAAGGTAGAAGGTGGCACGGAAGAACAAAAGGGAGTATTCTATACCGCTATGTATCATACCATGATTCATCCTAATATTTTGCAGGATGTAAGCGGACAATATCCACAAATGGAGGGAGACAAGATTCTGACCACCAACCGTAACCGTTATACGGTGTTCTCATTGTGGGATACTTATCGTAACTACCATCAGTTGATGACTTTGGTCTATCCGGAACGTCAGATGGATATGATACATACTATGATGGGTATGTATAAGGAACACGGATGGTTCCCGAAATGGGAATTATATGGTCGTGAAACATTGACTATGGAAGGTGACCCCTCTATTCCTGTTCTGGTAGACAGTTGGATGAAGGGATTGCAAGACTTTGACATTGACGAAGCTTATAAGGGAATGTATAAGTCGGCCACTACTCCGGGCAAGGATAATCTGATGCGTCCGGATAATGACGATTATATGTCCAAAGGGTATGTGCCGATGGAAAGCCAGTATGACAACTCGGTTTCTCATGCTTTGGAATATTATGTTGCCGACTATGCGCTGTCCACTTTGGCAGAGGCTCTAGGTAAAAAGGAAGATGCGAAACTGTTCCGCAAACGTTCTATGGGGTATAAGAATTATTATAGCAAGGATTTCGGAACTTTGCGTCCTATCACCAAGGAAGGTAAGTTCTATGAACCGTTTGACCCGAAAGAAGGAGCGAATTTTGCACCTAGTCCCGGTTTCCACGAAGGTAACGCATGGAATTACACTTTCTTTGTTCCTCATGATATCAATGGATTGGTGAAACTGATGGGAGGTGATAAGAAATTTGTCGATAAGCTGCAAAGCGTGTTCGATGAAGGAAATTATGATCCGGCTAATGAACCCGATATAGCTTATCCTTACCTGTTCAGTCGTTTCAAGGGTGAAGAATGGCGTACACAGAAATTGGTGAAGGAATTGCTGGCTAAGTATTTCACAACTAAGCCGGATGGAATTCCTGGCAATGATGATACGGGTACGATGTCTGCATGGGCTATATTCAGTATGATGGGATTCTATCCGGATTGTCCGGGTGTGCCCGAATATACATTGACTACTCCTACTTTTGATAAAGTGACCGTTCAGCTTGATCCTAACTATTGGGGCAAGAAAGAATTGGTTATCAAGAAAGAAGGACAAGGGGATTATATAAAGGAAATCAGACTGGGCAATAAGAAACTTAATAAATATTTGATTTCGCATGATGATTTGATCAAGGCAGGTGAAATTACTTTTATAGTAACAGAAAATCCTAATAAGAAATAACTATGAATACGAAACGATTTTTGTGTGCTGCGTTAGGAGCTGTTTGTTGTTTTGCTTTTATGCAAGCGCAGGTACGTACAGAGCAGACTTTCGAAAAAGGGTGGAAATTTACGCGTGAAGATAATGCGGAATTTGCCAATCCCGGTTATAATGACAGTAAATGGCAGAACGTCACCGTTCCTCATGATTGGGCGATTTATGGTCCGTTCAGTATCAATAACGACAAGCAGGAAATGGCTATCACTCAGGATGGACAGACAGAGGCTTTGGAACATGCTGGCCGTACCGGAGGTCTTCCATTTGTAGGAACCGGATGGTATCGCCTGAACTTTGATGCTCCCGGTTTTGAAAAAGGCAAGAAGGCTACTTTGATATTTGACGGAGCAATGAGCCATGCCCGTGTTTATGTAAACGGACAGGAGGCAGGCTATTGGCCATACGGTTATAATTCCTTTTATGTGGATGCGACCCCTTATCTGAAACCGGGTGAGAAGAACGAGCTGGCAGTCCGTTTGGAAAACGAGCCTGAATCATCACGTTGGTATCCGGGGGCCGGTTTGTACCGCAATGTGCATCTGGTAATCAATGAAGATGCGCATATCCCGACATGGGGGACGTATGCTACCACTCCCGTGGTGACAGACAAATATGCAAAAGTGTCTTTGAAAACTTCTTTGGTTAGCCCCAAAGGAGCCAATAAGGATAATTACCGTATTGTGACGCAGATTAAGGATAAAAACGGCAAAGTGGTTGCTACCGGGGAAAACAAGTTGAGTGTTTTTGACAATACTTTGTTTGAACAGGAGTTTGCAGTAGCCAATCCTGAGTTGTGGAGTCCTGAAACTCCGGTTCTTTATACGGCTGAATCCAAAGTATATGAAGGGAATACCTTGAAAGACGAATATACCACTCGTTTTGGTATCCGTACCTTGGAGATTATCCCCGACAAGGGTTTCTTTCTGAATGGAAAATTGACCAAATTCAAAGGAGTATGTAACCATCATGACTTAGGCCCGTTGGGAGGTGCTGTAAATGATGCCGCTATCCGTCGTCAGATTCGTATTCTGAAAGATATGGGCTGTAATGCAATCCGTACTTCTCATAATATGCCGGCTCCCGAACTGGTGGAGGCTTGTGACGAGATGGGTATGATGGTGATGGCGGAATCCTTTGACGAATGGAAATCGGCAAAGATGGCCAATGGATATCATAAAGTATTTGATGAATGGGTGGATAAGGATTTGACGAATCTGATTCGTCACTATCGTAATAACCCAAGTATTGTGATGTGGTGTACAGGTAATGAAGTACCTGATCAGTGGAGCGGCAGTAACGGTCCGAAACTCTCGCGTATGTTGCAGGATATTTGCCATCGTGAAGACCCCACCCGCCCTGTAACACAAGGTATGGATGCGCCCGATGCCGTGGTAAACAATAATATGGCTGCCGTTATGGATGTGGCCGGTTTCAATTATCGTCCCCATAAATATCCTGAAAACTATAAGAAGTTGCCTCAGCAGATTATTTTAGGTAGTGAAACAGCTTCTACAGTAAGTTCGCGTGGTGTCTATAAATTCCCCGTTGTCCGTCAGGCTATGAAGAAATATGACGATCATCAGTCTTCTTCTTACGATGTGGAACATTGTGGTTGGTCCAATTTGCCGGAAGACGACTGGATTTGGCACGAGGATAACGCATGGGGGATCGGAGAGTTCGTATGGACGGGCTTCGATTATCTGGGCGAACCGACTCCTTATTATACTGACTGGCCCAGCCATTCTTCTTTGTTCGGTATAATCGACTTGGCCGGATTGCCCAAAGACCGTTACTATTTGTACCGCAGCCATTGGAACAAAGATGAAGAGACACTGCACATCCTTCCTCATTGGACATGGCCGGGACGTGAAGGAGAAGTGACCCCGATCTTTGTCTATACCAATTATCCGTCTGCAGAAGTGTTTATCAATGGCAAGAGCCAGGGTAAGCGTACCAAGGATTTGACTGTAACGGCTGAAAATAGTGCGGATTCTGCTTCCATAGCAGATTTCAAGCGCCAGAAACGCTACCGTTTGATGTGGATGGATACAAAGTATGAGCCGGGAACCGTGAAAGTGGTTGCATACAATGAGAAAGGGGATGCTGTAGCCGAAAAGGAAATCCATACGGCAGGTAAGCCCGACCATATAGAATTGGTTGCAGATCGCAATGAAATAAAGGCTGATGACAAGGATTTGTCATTTGTCACAGTGAGAGTGGTGGATAAAGAAGGTAACCTTTGTCCCGACGCACAGCATCTCATCAAGTATGCTGTAAAAGGTGCGGGAACCTATCGTGCCGGTGCAAACGGAGACCCCACTTCATTGGAACTTTTCCATGTTCCGCAAATGAAAGTGTTTAACGGAATGATGACTGCTGTTGTGCAAAGCACCGATAAACCGGGAGAAATTACACTGACCGCAACAGGTAAAGGACTTAAATCAGGTAGGCTAGTTTTAATAAGTAAGTAAAAAGATTTGTTTCAATTTCCACTATCTGTGCCCCGCTTGATTTTATTAAGCGGGGCTTATTTATTTAAAAAAGTTAGAAAATAATTGGGGAAACCTGCTTCTAAAAATGAAAAAGTTGCTATTTTTGTTGTCAAATGTAATATGCCAATTAAAAATCCTAACTTATCATAGTATCATGTTGACCCAAATCATTAACGCAAAGATTCTTACCCCACAGGGCTGGTTGAAGGACGGGTCTGTCCTTATGCGCGACAATAAGATTTTAGAAGTTACCAATTGTGATTTAGCTGTTATCGGAGCCGAGCTGATTGACGCTAAAGGTATGTATGTTGTTCCCGGTGGTGTGGAAATCCATTGTCATGGTGGTGGTGGCGGTGATTTTATGGAAGGTACGGAAGAGGCTTTCCGTACAGCCATTAATGCTCACATGAAACATGGTACTACCAGTATTTTTCCAACATTGTCTTCTTCTACCGTACCGATGATTGAGGCGGCTGCCGAAACTTGTACCAAGTTGATGGCGGAACCGGACAGTCCGGTATTGGGATTGCACCTGGAAGGTCATTATCTGAACATCAAGATGGCCGGTGGACAAATGCCTGAGAATATTAAAGATCCGGACCCTAATGAGTATATTCCTATTGTAGAGAAATGGAATTGTATCAAGCGTTGGGATGCAGCTCCCGAATTGCCGGGGGCTATGCAGTTCGGAAAATACATTACGGGAAAAGGGATTGTGGCATCTGTGGCCCATACTCAGGCTGAATATGAAGACATTCGTTCTGCATGGGATTCAGGTTATACGCTGGCCACGCATTTCTATAATGCAATGCCCGGTTTTCACAAGCGTCGTGAGTATAAATATGAAGGAACAGTAGAGAGTATTTATCTGATAGACGATATGAATGTGGAAGTGGTGGCCGATGGCATTCATGTACCACCTACCATTTTACGGTTGGTTTATAAGATAAAGGGTGTAGAACGTGCTTGTGTCATTACAGATGCTTTGGCATGTGCGGCCAGTGACAGTAACGTGGCTTTCGATCCTCGTGTCATCATAGAGGATGGTGTGTGCAAACTGGCAGACCGTTCAGCATTGGCAGGCAGTGTGGCTACCATGGACCGTTTGATCCGTACCTTGGTGCAGAAGGCGGAAATTCCTTTGGAGGATGCTGTCCGTATGGCTTCCGAAACTCCTTCGAAATTTATGGGAGTATATGACCGTAAAGGTTCCTTGCAGAAAGGAAAAGATGCCGATATCTTGATTCTTGACCAGGATTTGAATATCCGTGCCGTATGGGCGATGGGCAAGCTGGTCGAAGGAACTTATACATTATAAAAAAGAGTGCTTTCGGCAATTTGAACTCTTTATAGTTCGTCATTCTTCATTTCATTCAGAAAGGCAAACTATAAAGAGTTTTCTTATCCTTTTTCTATGTGTAACACATATCCTTTCTTCATCAGTGATTCTATCTTCACACTGGAGTCATTGCGCAACGCTTTTCGTAAATAGGTTATTTGTACATTTAATGCCAGCGAATTGGCATAGGATGAAGCTCCCCATACATGTTTCAACAGTATTTCCCGATCTACGGGAACATGGAGGTTTTTAGCTAATATTCGGAGTATCTCAGCCTGTCGGGAAGTAATCAGTACCTTGTTATTTCCTGTCCTTATTTCATTGGTGGTATAGTTGAATGTACTTTTCCCGAATGTATAGCTTTCTGTTTCAATTCTGTTGTCTACACATTGAAACCGTTCACGGATACGTGCCAACAGCTCTTCGGGATAAAAAGGCTTTGCTAGATAATCATTGGCCTGCAGATCAAAACCTTTCAGACGGTCGGCTTTATCGCTACGGTCTGAAAGAAAGAAAATAAGTACCTGATGATTTTGTTTCCGTATTTTTGTCGCTACCTCAAAGCCGTTCAGTTCGGGCATATTGATATCAAGCAATACCAAATCGGGCTTTATTAAGGGAAATTGCTGTAAAGCAATGTTTCCGTTCCCTGCGTAAGTAACTTCATAGCCTTCTGCTTCCAAAAAACGTTTTAAGAGCATGGAGTATTTTAAATCATCATCTGCGAAAAGTATTTTGATTGTTTTCATCTTATATGAATTGTTGAAATGATTATTGAGGTAATACAATACTGAAAGTCGTTCCTTTACCCGGCTGGCTGGTCAAGGATACGTATCCGTGGTGTGCTTCGGTGAGAAGTTTTACGTAACTTAGCCCTAGTCCGATACCCGGTATATTTCGGTCTGGTATATGGCTGCCGCGATAAAACTTATCAAAAACCTTGCTTTGCTCTGCTGGCGGAATTCCAATTCCGTTATCTGTTATTTGTATAGTAAGGGTGTGTCCTTTCTGTATACAGGATAAATCAATCCGGACTTCTTTACCGGAGTACTTGATGGCGTTCTCTATCAGGTTGCTGATGATGTTGGCAATATGTACCGGGTCGGCGATGACCAAAGTGGATTCCATTTTATAGTACGGATGAACCGTAACCTGTTTATCGGCAGGTATATTGGTAAGCCGGATTAATTTATTTACGGTTTCCCGTAAATCAAAAGTACGGATGTGGAGAGGCGTGTGTTCATAGTCAGCCCGTGTCATATCCCTTACTTTGGCTAGGTAGGCAGAAAGATTGTCCAGTTCAAACATGGAATCCTTTACTACTTCATCCATTGCTCTTTCGTCTGTACGCATGGACTTGTTGTTGAGAAAGGCAATACACATTTTCAAGGTTTGTACGGGGCGTTTCAGTTCATGTATCATGGTATTTACAAAGCTTTTTCTCATTTCGTCTATTTTCCGTTGTTTCAAAATGGTCTTGATCTGGTAGATAAGGCAGAATACCAAGAGCAGAACTAATATCAGGCCACCCAACAGCTGCCATGCCATTTGTTGGAGAAGGGAGGGGAAAGGTATCTGTATGGATGCCGTCAATGCTTGTTTAAGTAAAGGATTATAAGGATAAACAATATACATTTCAGGTTTGAACAATCGGGTGGAAGAGGTATAGCTTCCATGCCACAGGATAGAATCAGTCTGCATCAGTCTGATATTTGTCAGTTTTATCTGGTTGGCTTGTAATAGTGAATCAAAAATTTCAGCTCGAAAGGGGTGGGTCATCTCGGCTCCATAACGTGTGGCTGCATCAAATAGAATTTCATTGGAAATGTTCTCTACCCGAAAACTGTCGCGGACTATAACACTTTCCTCATTCAACAATGCATTCTGTTTTATCAATGAATCCAGATTATTAATTTCACTTTTTTGTCTATAAAAACTAATGACACAGGTTGTTTTGCCGTTTTGGTTCACCGAATCCGGCATTTCTATTTTGTAGCTCAGTGTATATTTGTGGTTGTTAGTCCGTTTGTCATAGCGTGTATTCATTTCTTCTTTTTCCAGTTGCAGTATTTGTTTATGCAGTTCCTGCATGAACGTTCTCGTTGAATAGCAATATTGGTGGTGAAGCCAATAGCCTTGACCGCCTATTATCAGTATAGCTGTAATGATAGTCAGTATCCATACTGTTTTTATTCTTTTTTCCATCTTTTCTTTTTTTCGTTAAAGCAAAGGTACGGGCTATCCTTAGATATGCAATGTACACGAGGGTTGTTTTTTCATCGGCGTAATATTTCAGTAATAATTTTGTGGTATCGGGAAGGAGAGAAGGACCTAGCTTTGCAGTATAAAATTCATCACTTAAAAACAATTCGGATTATGAAAAAGAAACTGGCAAACCTGTTATTTGGGGCAATCATGGCATTGCCGGCTACGGCGCAGATAACCATTCTCGCTATGGATGATGTGAAGAAAAGCGAACCCATAGATGAATTGGTTTTCCGTGCCCAGTATGAGTTGAAGATGGTAGAGGACACAACTAAGGCCGACCGTCAGCCCAATTCGGAAACGATGATGCTGGAAGTGGGAAAGAAATGTTCGCAATTTTATAGTTACACTACTTATCTTCGGGATTCTACTTTGATCGCCGACTATGCTAATAAAGTGTCCCAAGATGTCTTGCAGCAACATGCCAAGGCTTATGGAAACGGGCGTATTACATATCGGATTTATAAGAACTATCCTACGGGAAAGGTGACAACGCTTGACCGGTTGGCTACCAGTAATTTCCGTTGCGAGGAAAAGAATGAAAAACCGGTATGGACCTTATTACCCGATACGGCTACTATTCTGACTTATCATTGCCGGAAAGCAACTGGTCACTTCCGGGGAAGAAGTTATACGGCATGGTTCACGATGGAAATTCCTGTAAGTGAAGGGCCTTGGAAACTTTGTGGATTGCCAGGTCTCATCATAAAGGCTGAGGATGACCGCCGACATTATTCATTTGAATGTACAGGTATCGAGCAATTCCGTGGACCGAAACCACTTCTTTTCAATGGAAAAGGTTTTGAATCCATCAGTCGTAGAGATTTGAATAAGGTATATGAGCGTTATGCCAAGGACCCGGTAGGCTTTATCACTTCTACAGCCCCCAATGTAAAATTGACGATAAAAGATGAGCAAGGTAACACGTTGAAAAACTTTGAGTTACCTTATAATCCGATAGAATTATCTGAAAAATAACAAGATGAAAACAGCAATCATTCTCTCTTTGTTGAGCTTTTTGCTTCATATTCACACAAACGCACAAAACACGATAAAGGGACGGGTAACGGACAAAGTTACCCGTCAGCCTTTGGAATCCGCTACCGTCACTTTGCAACAGGGAGGGGATGGCAATATCATCAACTATACTTTGACAGATGCTGACGGACGTTTTCAACTTTCCTCTTCATCCTTGAAAGACAGGACAATAACGGTGTTTTATATGGGTTACAGGAAAAAGGCCATACCGGTACTTATCAGTCGTCCGTTAACTATCGAACTGGAGCAGGAAACTGTCTTGCTGAAAGAAGTACAGATTCGTCCGGGGCGCGTATGGGGAAGGCAGGATACCTTGAAATATGACCTCACCCGTTTTACATCTTCCAAAGATCGGAATGTAAGTGATGTGTTGAAAAAACTTCCCGGCATCAATGTGGAAGAGAATGGAACTATAAAATATAATGGAAAAGTGATCAGTAATCTCTATGTGGAAGGTATGGATGTGAGTGGCGGTCGTTATAATCAAATTAATAATAATCTGAAAGCGGATGCCGTACAGGCAGCGGAGGTCATTGAAGGACACCAACCCATTAAGTCCTTGCGTGGCAAGACCTTTACGGATGACGTTGCCTTGAATTTGAAATTGAAACCCGAAGTCCGTTCCCAATGGATTTATACCGTTATGGCAGGGGGAGGTTATGGAGAGAAAGCACTTTACGACGCTTCGTTCAATGTACTGCAATTGAGTCGTAACCGGCAGACTGTCTATACTTACAAGGCAAATAATATAGGCCGGAATCTGTTTTCCGACCAACAGAAACTGGCATCCGGCAATAGCTTTGACCGGGTGACGGACAGCAATCCTCCCATTTTTCTTCCTTTACCCGAACCGGCCATGCCCTTGTCGCAAAAAAGGCTGTTATTCAATGAAACGCATACAGCCTCTGCCAACCGCCTGTACCGATTGGATGAAGAAAAGCAATTACGATTTCAGTTAGGGTATATCCATGACCGCACAACCCGGCAATATGGAAGTGAGGAAATCTATTATTTTGCACAAGATACGGTGCATACGGCTACCAACCGGCATGACCGTTTAAAAACCGATTGTCTGAATGGTGAAGTAAATTATGAAGATAATGCTGCAAGTCGGTACACTCGTGAGAATTTTTCGTTTGCAGGAACATGGAAATCAGGAGTTTCGGATATAACGGGTGATAATGTTATTTTCCAAAAGATAAAGAATTCACAATGGGAATTGAAGAATTATTTCAACCAACTTTACACCAAAGAAAAATACACCTGGGGAATCCGGTCGTATATCCGTTACACCCATTTTCCTGCTTTACTGACAGTGATTCACCGCAACCTGCCCGTGTCATCTGCCGATAACAGACTGATTGCCACCTGCATCCACCGTAGGGACGAATTGAATTTGCTTGATAACATTAACGAAAACACATATCGAACTGTCACCGGACAGACATATGAGTCTATCCCTACGGAATATGAAGAAATGAACATCGACAATGCCTACACGGATAACGCCCTTTATGGGATGCGGAAAAAGAATGGAGTGAATTACCAGCTTACAGGTGGTTTTCGTGGCGAACTTTCTTCGGTGAGACAGGAGAATAGTTACTCTGCTCCTCGTTATTCCTTCTATACTATTCCCCGTATAGAATGGGAGAGGACTGATTTTTTACTCACCGCTGCTGCCACTGTCTGGTGGAATCGTCTTCCAAAGCAATCTTATTCCCGTTTTTATGCCGCTCCCTCCCTTTATTTTCGCTATAAGTTTAGTCCCCGTTGGAAAATGTCCTTATCAGGCAGCCTGGACGAGAGTGAAGGAGGAATACAGGATATCTATCCTTTCCATTATCGTGAAGATTATCGTACTGTGGTGAAACACACGGGAAAAGTAGCTGTAACCGTCCGGCAACTTTATACCTGCTATCTGGAATACAAAAATACTGTCAAGGAATTTTTCTGGACTTTATCAGCTTCCTATTCCCACAATCGTTATAATCTGATGGCAGAACGTAATTATAAGGACGGTAATTTTTATCTTTCGTCTGTGGAAAGAAATCATTCCTCTTATAGTTACGCCTTGAATACCATAGGGTCGAAAGGGGTATATGACTGGAATTTGAAGACTTCTCTGGAACTGACTTTAGCACGCAATGAAGGTAAACAGTTGAATGAAAATATCGTTCAGAATTACAGGTATGACTATCTGCGCGTCGAACCTAAAATTGTGTGGGCCCCTTCTGCACTTTTTGAGGTTGAATACAAAGCGACGGTCAGTTGTGGGGGTTCCGGAATAGGAAAGGATACCCGTTTAGACCCTTTATGGGATGTAGCTCAACGGCTGACTCTCAGTTTGGGATTTCATGATACGGACTTCCGGTTATCCGGAGAGCATTTTTATAATGATTTAAGCAAGGACCAGCATCTGAATACTTGGCTTGCAGATGTTTCATTGATACATAAATCCGGAAAATGGAGGTTTACCGCTTCTGCTATGAATCTGTTTAATAAGGAACAATATCGTTATACTCTTTATTCTGCTGTGCAGAATTATACTTCTTGGGTAAAACTTCGTCCCCGCGAATTTATGGTATCTGTGCAATATCAGTGGTGAAAAAGAATTGGGATGGAGTTAAACTTGTAGCTTTCATGTAAGGACAGTGCTGTGTGTTTTACTGAAAGTATGAGGTGGACTGTATCTTTTTAGTGTTGCATAATATATCCTCTTCTATCTCTTCTGTTGTTTCTTCATGGTATTCTTTGTAGATAACCCCTTCATTCAGATAGTGGATAATATCACATATTTCCCTTAACGAGGCAATGAGATGTGATGAAATTATCACCGTCTTTTCTTTTGCTTTCAGTTGCCGGATGAGTCTTTTCATCAGGATACACCCCTTCAAGTCCACCCCATTGAACGGCTCGTCAAGAATAAATACGTCATTTTCTTGCAATAATAATGCCATAAATCCCAGTTTCTTTTTCATTCCGGTAGAATATTCGGCAGCATACCTGTCAAGGGGCAGTTGGAAAATTTCATTTAAATGTTGAATGGTGAGTGTACTGACCGGCAGACCTTTGGCCTTCATACAGAATTCCAAGTATTCAAGACCCGTGATTTGGGAATAAAAGAAGTTGGATGCAGACAGATAACCTGCTTTTAAAGTTTTGCTTTTGGTTATGCTTCCAGTATAATCATAGATTCCCGTCATGCAGTTGAATAAAGTAGTCTTTCCGGCACCATTCTCACCCACCAAACCATATATTTTTCCAGGGTGATATTCTAAATGAATCCCGTTTAATACTTTGACTTTACCGAATTTTTTATGTAAATCATTCACTTCTATCATAGTAATCTTTTTAAATGTTTGCGTGTCTGGCAGCTCAACAATGTGGTAAGAGCCATGCCGGGTATTAAAAGAAACGGAACAAAAAGAGAACCTAAATAAAAAGGCATCAATATACTTAATTGCACAATAAACAGCAATAGGGGGGATGGGATGATATGGCGCAACATACTGATGCCAATGGCATAAATCAAGGTGGCGATATAATAAGATAAGAAAAAGAGGATTTCATCTTGGTCATAGGTAGATGCTATAAGTGCTAAGCCGAAAGGAATGGAGGTGATGAAAACATTCCATGCGATACTTTTCGATTGGAAACGGCATAAAGTCTTGAAATTTTTGAAATGAAGAAGATATCCGGTGTCCATTGGTTGCAGATAGCCTGACGCCTGTATCAATCCCCATAGAACGACACACACTTTGTCTATTTTTATATTTCCGTGTACGGTTCCTGCTATGGAAAAAAGCAAGAGTAGGGCATATATCCAGAAAGATTGGCGGAACATCCGTATATATTCATAACTTCCTTTGTAGAGAAAAGGTAAGCGGATAGGTTTGTGTTCCAGCTTCATTTCTTTCAGGAAAGGCAATAACGTGGCGAACAGCCATAAACCGATAGCTTCTGTAAATCGCCCTTTTATCATTTCCATTCCCGCAAATGGCAATGTGATTAAAGTATACTCTTTGATCAGGAAGACTGGAAGATGGGACGTTAAAGTGTGTAGAAACTCTTTATCTTTTCTATAATTATGATAGCTGGCCAATAAGAGAACGCATACCACAGGAATAACGAAACGGTTTTCTGCCAAGAACAATATCATGATGGCAGCCACCGTTAAGATGGTAAGGAAGACTATTCTGAAGATGCCCAGTTCTATGACTATCCTTCCAAAATTTTTTAAACGAAGCAGCAGATACAGCTGAAACATAAAGTGCTTTTTTATTCTAGTTGAGGGTACAAAGGAATAAAATATCCGGTTAAGTACCCTCATAATGGAGTGAAAAATTATTCTTTATGCTCCTCTTTCAGTTCTGCCAACTCTTTGTTCACCCGTGTCAGCTCTTTAATTCTGTCAGATACATAATGGAAGAGGAAATAGTCAGTCAGAATAGCCATCAGCATCAAGATAGATATGGTCAATACCATCCACCATTGATGGTAATTATAAAAAAATACACCGAGGAATATGGTAACAATTGGGTATCCTGTAATATAGCCCCAATGAAATAACTTTTTGTATTGGAGTACATTCCTTATTTGTTCTTCCAGATTTCTTTCTTTATTTTTTTCCAGTTTTATAATTCCGATAAAGTTTAGAGCCAAAACATAAAGCAAGATTCCAAAGGTTAGTCGGCAGAAAGGGGAGAAAGTTACACCTTTGTGCTATAAAAATCTTTGTATTGAAAGTTGGTATTACAGGTCTGTTCTTTCAAATGCAATGATTTAGTAATTTTCTTAATGTAGCAGGCAGGATTACTTTTTGCGGACGTTAAAGCATTTGTCGAAAAAGTCTTTTTTGTTTTTCCCGTAAACATTCGTGTCAAGTCCTTTCCATGTCTCAGGAAATATCTTTTTAGCGAGTTCCACCTCTTCTTTAAGAACCGCAATATTATCAGTCATCAATGCCATGTTCAGTGCGCGGTTAATGCGGAAACTGGCATACTTGAGGCTGTCTGTAGCATATTCTTTTATGAGGATGGCATAGGCGGAATCGGCAGACCGATAATTTTTTTGGGCGGTAAGGCTGTCTCCGAAATAATCTTCAAACATCGCTTTCATTGACCATAAGTCGGCACTGAGGGGGGATTGTTTTTCGGCTTGCCGGAGTACAGACAGAATCTCACGGTACTTTTTGCACGCTGATAAATAACTGATTCTTCCCACATACACTTTTATATTGGTAGGGTCAATGGCTAACGCGCTGTCCAGTTTGGCCCATATTTCCTTGTCGTTTATAGAGATATGTTCACTGTCATTATTAAAGAAGAAAGTGCTGTCCAAAGAAGGAGACCATAGGCTTCCCGCTTCTGCTACCAGACGGTTGGCTTCTTGGGTGTGGAGGTTTTCTTCTGTAGTTACGGGGTTGGAATGGTGTTTGCATGAAGCTGTAAGAGTTAATAATAAGCCAAGTAAAATGGTGGTTTTCATCAGTCTGTGTATTATGGGTATTAGTTTGTTGCCAACACAAAAATACGATAAAAAAGTGATATGTGGCAAAAAGGCAGTAAGAGTTTTGTTGCAAGTGTCGATTTTGCGCATAGGACTTCTTTTTCTAACTTATATATATCAAATATATTTTCAGATGATTGGTTATAACGGTTCTGTTTATATCAGACAATGTTTTCATTGCTTTCCGTGTACATCAAATCACTTCGTATCCTTTTGTTTATTCATTCTGTTTTTTAAGAAAGGGCCAACTACCTGATTATTTTTCTCCTTAATCCATCTTTTCCGTTATATTAAGCCTTTTTCCCCTAAAGATTAAGTACTTTTGTCCAGATGTGTTCTATCTCCATAGGTTGCGGAGTTGACTCCATAAGCTTTGGAGATAACTCCATAGCCTTTGGAGTTAAGTCCAAAGCTTATGGAGATAGAATACAAAAGGAAGAGAACCCTTAACCATAGAGCAGAAAGGGCTTACGGATACAGATCAAATCTTTTAATGATGGATATAAAATATGATTTCAAGGCCAACCCTTTCAAGGAAAAGGACGGCAAGCCGGTGCTTTATCCGGCGGTAGTGGTGAAGGAAACGATTACTACCGATCACATAGTGAAGGAGTTGTCCAAGCACAGCGCATATTCGGCGGGCTGTGTGGTGGGAGTGCTACAGGAGGTGGCCGATATGGTTGTATCCCATTTGCGGCAAGGGAAAAATGTGCGGCTGGACGGACTGGGTACGTTCTCTCTTGCCTTGTCTTCGCGTGAGGTGACAGACCGGAAAGAGATACGTGCGGCATCCGTGAGGATAAAGAAAGTGAACTTCCGTCCGGTACCGGAGTTAGTCAAGAGGGTACGTCAGGATACGGATATCCTTCGTGCCGAGTTCGGCTTCCTGCCTACGGGGAAGAAGTATACTAAAGAGGAGCGTTGGAAATTGCTGGAAGCTTATTTGAAGGAACACGGTTCCATTACACGTCTGGTTTATTCGGAATGCTTGGGGATGGCGCGCACCACGGCTGCTTATGAGCTGAAGGGTTGGTACGAAGAGAAGAGATTGGACAAAGAGGGAAAGCACTCTCATGCGGTGTATGTGCTGCGCAAGCAGGAAAGTGTTCCCGAAGTTTAGTTTTTTTATCCGTTTGGGAATAAAAAGAGAAGAAAGGTGGTTATACAAGAAAGGGTGGTAGCAGTGGTAGCACTTTTTAAAACTCGGGGTTCTTCTTCATTTTGGGGGCAACACTTCACTACCAAAGTTCGACCAATAAAGACATTCGAATGAATATTCGAAAATAGAGAATAATATATCCCCGAATACAATCTAATAGCCGATGAATAAAGGGATATGAATAAATCACTTGCCCCAAAATGAAGAAGAACCAAAAACTCAGGGTAGAGACTTTTACAGTTTGTCATGTAAAGTCCCGGCTGCTTTCAGATAAGCCACATAGTTCAGGTAAAGTTGGAAACGGGCATCCACTTGGGTTTCGTATGCCTGTTGCCATAGTGCTTGGGCTTCCAGATGGTCTGACAGAGTTTCCAGCCCTACTTCGTACTGGCTTTTGCTGACACGTCGGTTCTCTTCCGCCTGCCGCAGGGAACGGTCGGCAAGTTCGCTTTCCAGTTTCGCTTCGTCCAGATTGTTGGCGGCCTGGGTCAGTTCCAGTAGCATTTGCTCGTTCAGATTTTGCTGTTGCAGACGGGTTTGTTCCAGCCTGGCTTTGGCTGCACGTACCTTGTTGCTGCGTTCGCCGAAATGGAAAAGGGGAATACTTACGTTCAACAGGACAGAGAAACTGGCATTATCCAGAAAATTCTTTTCGTTCAGTTCCAAACCGTGTACATAGTCGTATGAACCTTTGATGCCTACTTTGGGAAGCAGTTCACTGCGGTTTAACTTGACTTGTTGGCGGGCGATGGCCACTTGTTTGTCCAGTATACCGTATTCCGGACGACGGGTGATATCCAGTACCTGTAATTCCATTTCCAGTTCTATTTCCGGGAAATCTCCGGAAATGAGGATCTCCGTGGTCAGCGGTTTTCCTATCAGGTGGCAGAGGTTCATGGTAGCCAGGCGGAGAGCATTCTCGGCTTTGCGTATGCCCAGTTCACTTTCATTCAGTTTCACTTGCACTTTCAGCACATCGTTCTGAGGTTTCAGTCCGTGCTTGTAGGCACTCTCCACGTTCTTTTGCAATTCGGCCAATACGGCATGGTATGTGTCGGCCACTGTTTTCATCTCTTTCGCTTTCACTACCAGAGCGTATGCCTGGTCTGTTTTCAGAATGACTTCTGTGGCGGTCAGGGTTTCGTTCATCTGTGCCATTTCTTTACCTAACAGGGACATTTTGTAGGCGGCGCGGATTTTACCGCCCATATAGAGGGGTTGTTCTAATTGTATGCCACCCATGTAGACCCATCCTATCTTGTAATCCAGGTTGATACCGGGAAAATAGGCGAAACCTGAGGGTTGTCCCGGATTAAACTGTCCGGTGGCGTCGGGCAGAAAGACGGGCAGGTTGCCTCCGGCTATGCCATAACTGCCGTCGGCATTGCTGTAAAGTCCGGTTCCACTAGCTGTCAGATTGGGGAAGAAGTTCCCCTTGTAACTCTTGGCTGTGTAGTGGGCGCTTTCTGTTTGTTTTACAGAAGCCGCCATCTCCTTATTGTATTTCAATGCCATTTCACGGCATTCTTTCAAACTCAGTGTTTCCTGTGCCTGTGCCGGGGCGACAAGATGCCATAACAGAAAACAGAAGGGGATTATCATTGTTTTTTTCATTTGTTCTTGTTTTTGTATGTCAGTGAAATAAATCAATCGTTTCTTATTTTGAAGAACAAGGCGTATAATATAGGGATAAAGAGCAGCGTAATCAGCGTGCTGCACAGCAATCCGCCCATGATAGCTGCCGCCAGTGAGCCGAACATGGCATCGGACAGCAAGGGAATCATACCCAGAATGGTGGTCAGCGAAGCCATCATAACAGGACGAAGACGGCTTTGGGAACTGTCTATCAATGCGGTAACAGGTTCTATCCCTTTACTGATTTGAAGGGTGATTTCATCCATCAGTACAATTCCGTTCTTTATCAACATGCCGATAAGACCCAAGGTTCCTACGATGGCCACGAAGTTGAATACCTTCCCCGTGAGCAGCATCACTGCTACCACTCCTACAAAAATCATCGGGATACAGCAGAAGATGATGATAGGCTTGCGGTAGTCCTTGAATAGCATTATCAGGATGGCAATCATCAGAATGATGGCCAACGGGAAGTTCTGGAACAGGTATTTCATGGACCGGTCGCTGGCTATCTTCTCACCTTGCCACACCAGTGAATATCCTTCGGGTAGTTGTATCTTCTCTATGCGTTCTGCAATGGCAAGACGTGCTTTTTCCGTTTCTATGCCCGGTGCGGGCGAACACTGTACACGCTGGCTTCTCTGACCGTTGTAACGGGGAACTACCGGGTCTTCCCATCGGATATCAATTCCTTTGCTGATTTGCTTCAGCGGAGTACTTCCCATGATGCTTTCCACCAAATCTTCTTTCGAAAGCGTGCCGGCTTTCAGTTTCACCATGGTTTCTTCGTTCAGCAGTCCGTTCAACGAGGGCAGTGACGAGAAGACTTGTGCATTGCCTAAATCTTCTATGGGTTCTCCTTTTTCGTCAAGGCATTTCAGATAGATATTGTTTTTGTGGATGCCTTCGTAGAAAGAGCCGATGGGAATTCCTCCGGTAGCAGTGAGCAGGGAAAGGCTGACATCATTGCGGCTCAGGCCGAGGGCACGGGCAGACGGCTGGTCATATTCGATGGTCAGTACAGGAATCTGAGGTTCCCAGTCGGTGGTGATAAGGCAGACTTCCGGTGTATTTTCCATGATGGTACGGGCGCTGTCTGCCAGTTGGTGCAGAACGGCAGGGTCGGGGCCCAGGAATTGCGCTTCTATGGGATATTTCTTGAACATCAGATTGTATCTTTTCAATTTGATGTATGCGTCCGGATAGGCTTGGGAGAGGTAAGCTTGGATTTCATCTATATGTTCTACCAAGGTTTCCGGTGAGGTGAAATCGATAATCAGTTCGCCATACGAAAGCGATGGGTTGGCAACGCTCCGCACCAGGTTATAGCGTCCGGGCGTACCGCCTATGGAGGTGGTGACGTGGGTTATTTCCTTGCGTCCTTTCAGATAGGTTTCTATTTCTTTCAAATCTTGTGCCACACGAGTGTGGTTGTTTCCTTCCGGCAGTTTGTATTCCATGTAAAGCTGGTCGTAAACCATGTCGGGGAAAAAGCCCTGACGCATGTATGGATAGCCGAAAGCGGAAAGTAGCAACAGGCCAATCATGGTGAATACAAAACTCCACCGGTGGGCCAGACCGAACCGCAGTGCCGAACGGAGACCGGCATAGATTTTACCTTTGTACACACGCTTTCCGGTACTGTCGGTATCTATGGCAGGATGTAGTCTGCGGTCGGCCATCAGCGGTACGTGAATCAGTGCCAATACCCAGCTCAACAGCAGGGAAACGGCAAGTACGATGAAAAGGTCGCGCGTGTAGACGCCTGCGGTGTCGGGAGACATGTAGATAGGTAGAAAGGCGATAATGGCTATCAAGGTGGCTCCTAAAAGAGGCATAGCTGTCTGTCGCCCGATAGCGGTCATGGCTTCCATTCGTTTTTTTCCGGCTTTCAAGTCTACCAGTATGCCGTCTATGATGACGATAGCATTGTCTACCAACATGCCCATTGCCAGTACAAAAGCAGCCAATGATACGCGTTGCATCGTTCCGCCTGCCGAATAAAGGAACAGGAAAGAACCGAATACGGTGATGATCAGGCTGATACCTATGATAAGGCCGCTCTTGAATCCCATTGCTATCATCAGTATCAGTACTACGATGATGACGGATTCTATCAGGTTGATGACAAAGGTTCCCAAAGAGCTGCCTACCCGTTCGGGCTGATAGAAGATTTTGTGGCATTCCACTCCGGCGGGCAGACGTCCGGTTTTGAGTTCTTCCAACTTGCTTTCTACGGCATGGCCTACTTTTATAATGTCCGAGCCACTGGAGGCGGCGATGAGTATACCGAGAGCACGTTCATGGTCATAAAACATTTCATTGCGTGTGGGATCCTCGTAGTCTTTTTCTATACGGGCAATGTCGCTCAGGCGAAGCTGGTCATCATCATGTCCCTGGACCAGCATTTTTCCAATATCTTCTACGGTTTTGAATTTGTCGTTTACTGTGACTCGGATACGGTTGTCACCATTTTCATAATATCCTGTATAGGTGGTTTTGTTCTGTCCGTTCAGTGTGGCGAGAACTTCGGCAGGTTTAACACCGAGGTTTGCCATACGGTCTTGCAGCAGGGAGATGTTGATACATTCGGAACGTTTGCCGTAGAGTTCCACACGGTCCACGCCTTCCAGTTCGTTCACTTCCCGTTTCACCAGTTCGGCATAGTCGGACAGTTCACGGTCGGACAGTCCGTCGCCTGTCAGGGCATAGAACATACCATATACGTTTCCGAAATCATCCTTGACTATCGGGGTGGTGGCTCCTTCGGGCAACAGGGCGTGGGCGTCGCTTACTTTGCGGCGCAGCATGTCCCAGCATTGTTCCACTTCGTCGTCCGGCACGGTGCTCAGCAGTTCTATCTGTATCAGGGACAGGTCGTTGTATGAATAACTTTCTATATTGTCTATGTTGCCCATGGTGCGGATGTTCTTTTCGAGCACGTCCGTTACTTCCAGTTCTACCTGGTGGGCGGAAGCACCCGGATAGGTGGTGACTACCATGGCAAGCTTTACTTTTATTTCGGGGTCTTCCAGCTTGCTCATCTGATAGCAGGAGTAGGCTCCGCCGAACAGCAGAACCGCTATCAGGAAATAAATCAGATTCCTGTTACGGAATGCCCATTTGCTGATATCCATTATAATAATCCTCCTATATTTGTGTTAGTGACAAGTGGTAAAGGTTTTACAGTTTCTCCATCCTCGATGTGATGTACTCCCGAGGATACAATCAGCTCTCCTGGTTTCAGCTGTCCGGCAGTGATGAGGCTGTGTCCGTTGTTCAGTAAACGTAGCATGGATATTTCCTGTTTGTGCACTGTGTTGTCCGATGGGTTGAAGACGAATACATACGCTTTGCCTTCTTTTTGCAGGATGGCGCCGGTAGGGACAGAGAGAGTGTTCGTCTGTTCTGTACGGTAAGAGATGGTGACCATGGTGTTCATTCCGGGAGAGGGGACAGCCGGCGTTCCGGGTACTACTTGCAGGCGCATGGTGTATAATTGGTTTGCATTGGCTTTCGGGGTGACACTGATTAGTTTCAGCGGATAGGTTTCGCCCGGATAGATGTCAAACGTACAGTGATAATTGTCGAACTGGTCCCGGCGGATGTATTCGGCCGCAGGAAGGTTTATTTCTACTTCGGGAGTCCCACTGCTGATCATGGATAGGACGGGCATTCCGGCTCCGATGGTTTCGTGAGCTTCAAACAGGCGTTTTTGGACGTACCCGTTGAAGGGGGCGTAGAGCCGTGTATAAGCCAGTTGGTCTTTGTGATGTTTGTACTTGGCAGTGATTTGTTTGAGTCCGTATACAGCTTTGTCATTGGCGTTGGGGGTGGTTCCGTTGTCTTTGTAAAGGGCCATGACTCTTTCCGCTTCCGCTTTTATTTGCTGGTATTCTGCTTCAGTAGCATCCAGTTGTACTTGATAGTCGGTGGGGTCCAGTTCGGCTAGTAATTGTCCCTCCTGCACACGGGTGCCGTCTTTTACATGTATTTTGCTGATGGTTCCGCTTACCCGGAAGGCAAGGCTGATATCTTGTGCGGCTTTTACCTTTCCCGGGAATTGCAGGAAAGTTTGCTTGTCGGCAGAAACGATCGTGTCTATTTTTACTGTCTGATAGCCTTTGGCTTCCTGGGTACGCTGTGTGCAGGAACTCAGTAGAATCAAGGAAATACCTGTTAGAATAAGATAAATTTGTTTCATATATCATGCTATTGGTTTTCTGATGCAAAGTTATCCCGAAGCAAGAGGATAGAAAAGGTTGATATGAATGATAAATTGTCCGATTTGTATATTTTCTAGTAGATATATAGCTGAAAAGTTTGCGATTTGTATTTATTTTGCAGTGAGTGAATAAAAGAGATAGATGGATGGTCGGACAACAGATGCCTTTTCAGTTTACAGTGCTTTCGAGCAGTGATCCGCATACTTTTAAAGACGGACAGATTATTTCGACATTTAATAAATGTGGCCTTTTCTTTTGCCGGAAAGGAAATGTGGAGGTTTCACTGGAAGATAAGCATTTTCAGATAAAGCCCGGTGATGTGTATATTTACATGGCTTCTACCTTGGTGCATCTGCTTCATAAGAGTGGGGATGCGGAAGGAATTATGGTTGAAGTGGATTTAGATTATATCATTCCTATCGTCAATAGGGTGATAAATGTGGAAAACCAGCTTTTTATGCGGAAGCATCCTTGTATATCACTTTCGGATAAGCAACGTATCCATTTGGAGTATCTGTTGGATAATTTGCAGGAAAGGATAGGGGCGGAGGACGTACTGGAAGTGAATTTGCAACAACAACGCCTGACTTTAGAGTTGATTAAGTCAATGGGACAGACTTTTTGCTATGAAATATTGAATATGTATTTCGCTAACCAACCCATGCAGCCTTTGCCACAGAATAAGAAGGATGTGATCTTCCAGAATTTCATGCTGGCTCTTTTCCGTTTGTATAGGAAAGAGCGTGATGTTGCCTATTATGCGAAGATGCAGCACATTACTCCACGTTATTTTTCTACGATCATTAAGGAGAAGTCGGGGAATAGCGCTTTGCAATGGATTGTGCAAATGGTGATTACCGAGGCGAAACAATTGCTTGAAGGATCGGATTTGAGTATCAAGGAGATTGCGAACCAGCTGAACTTTCCTACGCAGTCTTTCTTCGGAAAGTATTTTAAGCAATATGTGGGGATTTCACCTAAAGAATATAGAAAAGGCAAGTTGAGGATTAAGGATGGAATTTGATTTCTGAAAATGCAATCTATTTTATTTTAATGTACCTTTGTGTACAAATCATAAACGTTTTATTTATGACCCGAAAGAAAGAACAAGAGCAATTCATATCTTATATTACAGAACGGCAAACTCATGAGGGCCAGATGGCAGTGGCTGATTTTTTGCGGAAATATGCTGTCCGGTATCATAACTCTGATTTCATTTCCTCTGATCCGGTGCAGTTTCCGCATCGTTATCATTCTAAGGCGGATATTGAAATCAGTGCTTTTCTTACTGCTTTTCTTAGTTTCGGAGCCCGCCCTCAGATACTGAAGGCAGCAGAACGACTGGATTCTATAATGCACCGGCAGCCTTTGCAGTATGTGTTGTCTGGAAACTGGAAAATAGATTTCTGTGGTGAGGAGTCGTTCTATCGGACGGTTTCAAAAAATAAGATGGCACAATTGTTTTATTGGCTGCATACTATATATAATAGGTATGAGAGTATGGAGGATGCTCTTCTTTGCGAAACGGATGGAACTCCGATGCAACGTCTTTGCCGTTTGTTTGGAGTGTCGGATAAGGCGCCGCAAAAGAAATTGAATATGTTCCTGCGCTGGATGATCCGTCGCGATTCGGAAGTGGATTTTGGAATCTGGAGGAATTTCTCTCCATGTGAGTTGATTATCCCTTTGGATACGCATGTCAGTGAGATGGCTTTCAGATTGGAGCTGACCCGAAGTAAATCTTATACGCTGAATAATGCGAGAACTATTACTGCGGCTTTGGCTGAGGTTTTTCCCGAAGACCCTTGTCTGGGGGATTTTGCTTTGTTTGGCTATGGGATTAATGAATTATGAAATGTAGTTGGGGGTGTGTTTCTCGAAACAGGTAGCTGTGGTGAGGATGATTATCGGATATCGTTTGAGATAAGTGGAAATCTAAAAATAATCCCCGAAGGATATCACATCCATCGGGGATTTTCGGTTTTTTGGTTAAAGGTTAGTATAAAATTAGGTTAGGTTGTTTCTTAAATTATAGGGGTACGTATTCTACAAAGGCCTCCATTGCTTCATAACATGCCAAACCAAGTTGGTCATACAAAGCGGCTGTACCCCGATTGCGGTCTTCACTTCTTTGCCAGAACAGACGTTCGTCATTGCCCAGGAACGGTGCGCTTTCCATCTGAGACTGATGCTTTAAGATGGAGTTACGTTTAGCACGCAGTTCTTCAGGACTGAACGGTACGGCCATTTCAATGTTTTCAATTTCCCATTCCGCCCATGCGCCACGATACATCCAAATGCGACAGTCTTTCAACCATTCGGCACCGGCTTCTTTCTCGATGTCAATAGCGGCAAGCACTGCGTCTGTGCAGACACGATGGGTTCCGTGCGGGTCAGCCAAGTCACCGGCTACATAAATCTGATGGGGCTTTACTTCACGTAATAACTGCAAAACAATTTCTACATCGGCTTCACTGATGGGATTCTTTTCAATCTTGCCGGTTTCATAGAAAGGCAGATCGAGGAAATGAACACGGTTCAGTGGAATTTGATTGTAAGTGCTTGCGGTACGGGCTTCTCCACGGCGAATCAATCCTTTGATGGTCAGAATATCACGGCTGTCCATATCGCCTTCTTTCTTAGCGGCAAGGAATTTCTTGATTTCAGCATATTTGTTTTTGATGGTTTCGTTGGAGTTTTCATCAAAAAGCTGGTTGAAACCGTTGATGAAGTGCATGAAACGTACTACTTCTTCATCGCCTACGGCAATGTTTCCGGAAGTTTCGTATGCTACGTGTACCTCATGACCTTGCTGAACCAGACGGCGTAAAGTTCCACCCATTGAGATTACATCGTCATCCGGATGCGGAGAGAAAGCAACCACACGTTTTGGAAATGGTTTCGCACGTTCGGGGCGATAGGTATCGTCCGCATTCGGCTTGCCGCCGGGCCATCCGGTGATGGTGTGCTGCAGATCATTGAATATTTTGATATTTACGTTGTAAGCAGAACCGTAAAGTGCCAACAGTTCGCTCAATCCGTTTTCATTATAATCTTTATTGGTGAGCTTCAGAATCGGCTTTTTAACACGCATACATAACCATACGATGGCACTGCGGATTAGTTTGTCGTTCCATTCACAGTTGGTAACCAGCCACGGACGTTGGATCCGGGTAAGGTGAGAAGCCGCTGCCAGATCTATGCACACATTGGCATTGTTGTGCATTTGCAGATAAGAAGCGGGTAAGGTGTCACTTACTTTGTCTTCCACCGCTTTCTTGATGATATCGGCTTTGTCATCTCCCCATGCCAGCAAATAGATTTTCCGGGCAGCCATAATAGTTGCCACTCCCATGGTGATGGAGCAGGGAGGAAGATTGTCTACTCCTAAGTTGTGTGCAGCTTCAGCACGCGAGGTTGAGTCAATCAAAATCAGTCGGGTAGGAGAGCTCAAGCTTGATCCCGGTTCGTTCATGGCAATATTGCCTTCACGACCAATGCCCATTAATACGATATCTATACCGCCAAAAGTTTGGATACGTTGTTCGTACAGGCGGCAGTATTCGATAACAGCTTCCTGCGGAATCGTTCCGTCGATGGTGAATACATTTTGTTTGTCAATATCGATTTGGCTGAGGAATAAATCGTTCAGTTGTGAGAAACTGCTTCCCGCCCCTTCGGAAGCCAAGGGGTAATATTCATATAAATTGAAAATTACTACGTTACGGAAACTTAGTCCTTCATCTTTATGTTTACGGACCAGTTCGGCATAAAGCGGACGTAATGAAGCACCGGTTCCGGCACCAATCACGCAGAACTTTCCTTCGCGCTGACGTTCCTGAATTTTTGCCGTAATTTCATTGGCTATTTGTTGTACGCCTTCTTCCATCGTTTCATAGATGTCGGTAGGCACTTTTTCGCAGCGGGTTAAGACAGAACGTTCCACCGCATTTTCGGGTTTATAATATTTCGGAGATACTCTGTTCAGAGAAATCTGCGAACTTAGGTTTGTTCTCATAAATTACAAATTAGCTTTTTCGATGTCTTTGAAATATTTGTAAGTACCGACTTTCAGTTCGTCTGTAGCGGCTTCGTCACAAACAATGATGCCATGTTGGTGCATCTGTAATGCGCTGATAGTCCACATTTGTGTGATACCACCTTCAACGGCATGTTGCAAAGCGCGTGCTTTGTTGTGTCCGTTGCAGATAATCAGAACTTCTTTAGCTGAAAGAACAGTCCCTACACCTACTGTTAACGCAGTTTTAGGTACTTTGTTCACGTCATTGTCAAAAAAACGTGAGTTGGCAATGATTGTATCTGTAGTCAATGTTTTGATACGTGTGCGTGAAGACAAAGATGAACCCGGTTCGTTGAATGCGATATGTCCGTCGGGACCGATACCTCCCATAAACAGGTCGATGCCTCCGATTTCGGCTATTTGCTTTTCGTAGTTGGCGCATTCTGCTTCCAGGTCTTCGGCATTTCCGTTTAGTATATGTACATTTTCTTTCTTTATATCAATGTGGTTAAAAAAGTTTTTCCACATAAATGTATGGTAGCTTTCAGGATGATCTTCAGGTAAGCCTACATATTCGTCCATATTGAAAGTAACGACATTCTGGAAAGATACTTTTCCCTGCTTGTTCAGTTCTATCAGTGCCTTGTACATGCCCAGCGGTGAAGATCCTGTAGGACAACCTAAAACAAAAGGTTTTTCAGGAGTCGGATTTGCCGCATTGATTTTACTAGCTACATAGTTTGCCGCCCATTGTGACAGCGCTTGGTAATCAGGTTCGATAATTACTCTCATGGTTCTTTCTTTTTTTAAGTTTTAAGTGTTAAGTTAACTATACGGGTTATTCCATATTATCCGTTTTAGGACGGAGGAATGTCAACTGTACGACCAATGCTATTGCAACAATGATGGCCAACATGGCAAATCCCAGTCCCAACTTACCTCCGTCTGTCCACTTTCCCAAGACTTCGGTAATGGCTGCTCCCGCAAACACGCCTGTCATATTCATGATACCATAGGCGGTAGCACGGTGTTTGGATGATACGAACTGGCATAGAATCGGCATATTGTTGGCATCGAAGATACCATAACCGATACCGAATAATAATCCAGCTCCCACAACGGCTACGAAACTATGGCCGAACCCTAGTAAAAGCAGGGATGGAATAGTAAGTCCCAAGCCGATGGCACCCGTGTACACACGTCCTTTTATATTTCTTTGCACCCACTTATCGGATAAGGTTCCACCAATAATTACACCAATGAACGAGGATAGTGCGATGGTGATAGTCGACATGGGGCCGGCTTGTGACATCGGTATATTCAGGTTCTCGGCGAACAAGGTAGGTAACCAGTTTTTGGTTGCCCATCCCGGTAAACTGGGGGCTGCGAAATATAGCAGAATCACCCAGAATGCAATATTACTGAAAAGTAATGATAATCCCTTCAATAAATTGCTTTTTTCTTTACCGGAAGGTGAATTTATTTGTTCAATTTGTATTCTATCCTTCTTTTCATGTAGAAAAAGCATCAAAATTACGGCGTATGCAATGCCGGCGATGCCGAACCAATGAAAGGTTGTATGCCAGGAAAAAGCGGCGGCTACTGTAGCGCCGAAACCTCCGATGGCCTGCCCGGTGTAGAGCCCGGTCATGTGAATACCGATAGCTAATGAACGTGACTTATCGGAGTGATAGTCGGCGATCAGTGATAATCCGGCAGGAATATAGAGCGCTTCGCTGATTCCCATCAAGGCGCGAAGGAAAAAGACTTCATTATAAGTGTCGGCTATTCCCATCAGATAAGTGACGGCCGACCATACAAACAAACTGCCAACAATAAGCCATTTGCGGTTCATGCGGTCGCCCACCATTCCGGCTATAGGGCTCATACAGCCATATATCCAAAGAAAAACTCCCATCAGTCGCCCAAAATTGGCAGCTGATTGAAGCTCGGTGATATCCACCGCCATGGCATCTCTCATTGTGGATAGCATTTGCCGGTCCATGTAATTCAACAGGGCGACACCCCATAATAATCCTACTACAACCCAAGGATAAATTTTACTGTTTTTCATGCTAATAGATAAAGGGCTTTATAAATGTGATTTTTTGTTGTCGAGTATTTCCTTGCACAATGTATAGCCCTTGATCATCATTCTTGGAATGTGGAACGGGCCTTTGAATAGGTTACCCTTGGCCATTTGTGCAGGCGTGCCGTCACGATGGAGATATCCAAACCATTCTCCACACTCTTTATCAGGAAAATGGGCGTATGTCCAATCGCTGATTTGTTTGTGCATGTCAAGGTATTTTTCATTTCCGGTTGCTAAATATGCATACAAAGTAGCGATGACAGCCTCTGTCTGAGGCCACCAGAATTTCATGTCTTGGGAATAATCCTGTGGCGGAAGGTTCTTGCAGTCTTTGAAGTTGATGATACCTCCGAATTCTTTGTCCCATCCCCATTCCCAAGACCAGTCGAGGATAGTGAGGGCCAGTTCTGTAATGTCTTTGTCCCAGTTGCGGTATTTGGCTTCTTCCAGCAGGAACCAGGCAGTTTCAATACAATGTCCCGGATTGATGGTGCGCCCCATGTTGCTGTCAATGAATTCTCCGTTGGGACCTACTGTTTCAAGCAAAGCCTTGAATTCAGGATGCATGAAGTCTTTACGTAGCTGGTCGATGGAGGCGTCAATCTGTCCATTGAAGCTTTCGTCCTGAATAGCCTGACGGATACGTGATGCCACATTAATCAGAATCATGGTAATGGAATGTCCTTTCATCGGGAGGGTATCCAGATATTTGGGAGCCAGTATGCCTGGCGTTTCCATAAAATACTGCATCCGTTTGAACAAGTCTAATGCTTTTACAGCATACGTCTGGTCACCGGATGCGATGGCATATTCCGACATGGCGATGGCTGCGAATGACTCCGAAAAAATATAACGGCGTTTGCGCAAAGGAGTGCCTTCGGCAGTCACTTCGAAATACATACGTCCGTCAGAGTCAAAACAATGCGCTTCTATAAAGTCTATTGTACTTTTGGCTGCCGCCAGCCATGCTTCGTTCTTTTCTATATTATTATATGCATAGGAACAGATAAAAGCAAATCTTCCTTGGAACCACACTGATTTGGTGGTGTCCATCAAGCTGCCGTCTCGGTCAACGCAGGTATAAATACCTCCATTGACCTTGTCCAGCCCGTATTTCAGCCAAAACGGCATGATATTGGTGGTCAGATCTGTTTTGTATGATTCCGACCATTCTTTTATATAGTCTATTGAAAACATCGTGGTTCAGGTTTATTTGTTACATCTTTCGAAGAAATTGATTGCTTCCAGTTCGGCTTTCATGGCAGCTTCTTCCTCATCTGTCATGTTCTGGAACGGAGTCCGGTTCTTTCCTAAATCCAGCCCGATCAGTTTCATGATGCGTTTACCGCCAACGATGTTTCCACGATAGTGACAGATGACATTGATAACTTCCTGTGCGAAATTCTGGCGTTCGCGTGCCAGTTCCAGATCACCGGCTTTCCATGCTTCGATAATACCTGTGAGTTCTTTGCCGTTATAGTTGGTTGTTCCACCGATACCGCCCTGTGCACCGCCCATAGCCAGACAAGGAAGGATCGTTTCATCCTGGCCGTGCAACATGTCAAATTTGCCATTTTTATATAAACGGCATTGGTTGTATTCATACAGGCTTTCGAAAGTATATTTGATACCGGCGAAATTAGGAATGCGACCGTCTACGGCTTCCAAGAATGCTACCATTGAGAGGAATGCTCCGTTGAAAGCTGGGATGTGATAAAAATAGAAAGGAAGTGCAGGAGCGCCGCATGCTATTTCTTCGCAGTATTTCACCAATTCTTCAATGCGTCCTACTTTGGGGAAAGGAGGTGCCATTGCTCCGATACCCCATGCTCCGATTTTCTGAGCGTGTTCTGCTAGACGTTTGCTTGATTTTACACAAGTGCTTCCTACATGGACAATGACTTTGAATCCTTCGGGTGCTACTTCCATCCAGCGTTCAGCCAGTTTCATGCGTTCGTCTTCTGTCAGCATATAGCCTTCTCCGGAAGAACCATTGATAAATACGCCTTGAAGTCCGTTTCTAACCAATAGTTGGCAATAGGCTTCAATAGGTTCATAATTTACTTCTCCGTTCTCATAAAATGGAGTAAAAGGTGCATCAATTAATCCGTGAATCTTTTCCATAGCCTTTAATTTATTTGAAATGAATATTTTATATTACTTAATCATGTTGCGTGCAAATATATAAATGATTTATGAAAACAACAAGTAAAAACTAAATTTATTTATTAATAATCACTCTTTTAATAAATAGAAAGATGAATAAACGACTAGGAAATATTATTTAAATGTATCTGGAAAGTGGGATTGTTACAAAAAATGATAATTTGCTTACATCTTCTAAAATATTTTTTGAAAATTCTCTTTAAATGTGATTTGATTTCATAAAAAAATAACTATATTTGTGGACATTAACGGAATATTTTATTATGGGTGAGAATTTGTTGAAAGAAATTGAAAAGGGCTCAAAGATGGCTGTGATGAAGAAGAAAATCATTACCCATTATATTTATAATGGAAGCTCTACGATTACTGATTTAGCAAGAGAGATGGATTTAAGTGTGCCTACAGTTACAAAATTCATCGATGAAATGTGTGAGGAAGGTTACATTAACGACTATGGAAAGCTGGAAACCAGTGGGGGAAGACATCCCAGTTTGTATGGTTTGAATGCAGATTCCGGGTATTTTGTAGGTGTTGAAGTGCGTCAGTTTTCCATTAACTTAGGGTTGATAAATTTTAAAGGAGATGTAGTTCAGCTAAAAATGAATGTTCCTTTTAAAGCGAAGAATACCCCTGAGAGTTTAGACGAATTGTGTAAGTTGATTAAACATTTTCTTCAAAAAGTCAGTGTTGAGAAAGATAAGATATTAAATATTAATGTAAATCTTTCCGGGCGTGTGAATCCGGATTTGGGATATAGTTACAGTATATTCAATTTTGATGAGCGCCCGTTGACGGATGTTATATCAGAAAAGGTGGGTGGTTATCGTGTTTCTATTGACAACGACACCCGTGCTATGATCTACGGTGAGTATATGCAAGGTGTTGTGAAAGGTGAGAAGAATATCATCTTTATCAATGTCAGTTGGGGATTGGGTATGGGAATTATCATTGATGGAAAGATTTATAAAGGAAAATCCGGTTTCTCTGGCGAATTCGGGCATAATTTTGGATATGAGAATGAGATTATCTGCCATTGTGGGAAAAAAGGATGCATAGAAACGGAAGTTTCGGGGGCTGCTTTGCATCGTATTCTGTTGGAACATATTAATAATGGTGAGAACTCTATTATCTCCAATACCAAGAAAAATTTGGAAGATTTGACCTTGGATGATATCATTGATGCGGTAAATAAGGAAGATTTGCTGTGTATTGAACTGGTGGAAGAAATTGGAGTGAAATTAGGCCGCCATGTAGCGGGACTTATTAATATATTCAATCCGGAGCTAGTCATTATTGGTGGTGCATTGTCACGTACAGGTGATTATTTGACACAACCCATCACTACAGCTATTCGAAAATATACACTGAACTTGATGAACCGTGATTCTGTTATTGTAGAATCTAAATTGAAAGAAAGAGCCGGGATTATCGGTGCCTGTATGTTGTCGCGCAGTAAACTGTTTGAATAATATGTAGGTATTATAAAGTAAGGGATGAGTCCATTACATGATTCATCTCTTATATTGCCTTCTTGTTAAGTTTAACTCTGAGCAAGCTCAATAAGTTTTTAAGGAGCTAGTATTATGGTTGATAGAACACATGATGAAACTAAACTTTGGGAATCTTTCATTAAAGGAGAAACGGCGGCATTTGAAGAAGTTTATCGACGCTATTATTCGTTATTGTATTCCTATGGAATTCGTATGGTAGGTGACAGAGAGCTGGTTGCCGATACCATACAGAATCTGTTCGTCAAGTTGATTTTAAATTGTAGGAATTTGCATTATACTGATAATGTAAAGGCGTATTTGCTTTGTTCTTTTAGAAATAAATTGCTGGATGCGTTTCAGTCTTTACGTCCAATGGAAGTGATTGAAGAATGCCATGAGTTTTTTCCGATGGGTGAAGAAATAATAAATTCTTTATTTAAGAAAGATGATGTGGATGTGAAGAATGAAAGGAGGCTGGCTAAGGCAATTTCACGTCTTTCTGGTCGTCAGCGTGAAATTCTGTATTTATATTATGTAAAGGAATTGAGCCATCAGGAAATATCCGCTATCTTAGGTATGAATCCTCAATCAAGCAAGAATCTTTTGTCGCGTACATTGGCACGTTTGCGTGAATTCTTTTTCTCTGTTTCAACCATTTGGATTTTCAGTATCTTGGTGCATTGTGTTCATGTGCCTGTGCGTAGTGTTTGGGCTTTTCACTTCTCTTGATTTAGCGAGTAGTTAATTGTTGTTGTTTTATCATTTGGGCATGTTTTCATGAAGTGATATTTGTGTGATGAATAAGTTTTTTTATTTGTCATATAAGGTTTATCTATTGGTCTTACGAAGACTCATGCAAAGAAAAGTGTGATTTCTTTTCTTTTTTATGAGTACCTTTTTTATCGAGTGCCGTTTTCTTAATAAAAAGGTATTTCGATGAAAAATAAAAAAACAATATATAATTCAGATGAATTTCGTAAAACAGTTCGATGCCTGACTGAGAAGATTCGGGAAGCAGATGAATTGGAATTTGTTGATGTGGAAAAATCTTTTCAGGACGTGATGAAACGAGTAGAAAGGGAAAAGAGGGTTTCCTACAGACGTCATATTTATAGGTGGTCTTTGTCGATAGCGGCAGCGATTGGTTTGATTTTAGCTATGAACTGGTGGAGTACCAATGCTGATGAGGGTACGGAGCTTGATATAGCATTGCTGAATGACACGACTTCCATTTGCGGTGATGAGGTGATTCTGATAACAGATAACCAAGCTATGAATCTGAAAAATGATGCTTCTTTAAAATATGATACTTTAGGAAGTTCGAATATTCAGCAGTATGCATTAAATACTAAAATATCCCAGGCTTCATCTGTAAAGAATGAAATGCACCAGATAATGGTTCCTAATGGGAAAAGAGCTGATATTACTTTTTCTGATGGTACTAGAATTTATATAAATTCAGGTAGTAAAGTGATATATCCGGATATTTTTGAAGAACAGAAACGTGAAATCCTGGTAGAGGGGGAGGTTTATCTGGATGTAGCCAAAAGGAAGGATTGCCCATTTGTTGTCAAAACAAGAGAGTTTGATATACGCGTACTGGGTACTTCGTTTAATGTCTGTGCCTATAGGGAAGATGAGGCTTCATCTGTTGTTTTAGTACATGGAAGCGTGGAAGTAACTACTGAGAATAAGAGCAAAGTAAGATTAGCACCTAATCAATTGGTGGATATTAAAGGTAATAAAACGCAGGTACGTAAGGTTGATGTGTCCGAATACATCAGTTGGAAGGATAATTTATTGCTGCTTCATCAAAGACCCGTAGGAGATGTTTTGAAGAAACTTGAGCGGTATTATGGGTGTAAAATACGGTATGATGCGGAGATTACTACCTTGTCATTGTCAGGAAAACTGGATCTTCAAACAGACATTACCGATGTTATGGATAATTTATGTCTTTCATTATCATTGCATTATACAATAAATGATAAAGATGAAATCTATGTGAGCCTTAAATGAGAATTGTTGAACCTTAAAACACTTTAGCCTATGGAATAAAAGAAGAATGTAAAAAAAAGAAAACCAGACAGTATTTGCCGTACTATCTGGTCACTGAATCGTTGTTTAATTATTTACCTTGAAATAAATAGAAAAAACAATCAAATATATGAAAAAATACACGAATAGAATAAAACTCATGCCTAAATTCACAAAATGTATGAGTTTAGCCATGATTTTAACATTTACAAGTTATGAAGAGGCTTTTGCGGAAATGAGTTATGCGGAACAAACTAGCTTTACCGTTTCTATGGAGAACCAGACTTTGAAGAGTGTGATTAATTGGGTAGAAAAGAATAGTCAATTTATTTTTATATATCGTACAGATATTGATTTGTCTCGTCGTGTCAATGTGGATGTACGGAATAAAACAATAGAGGAGGTACTGAAACAAATGTTTGCCGGTACTGATTTGGAATATCATATCCGTGACAGACAAGTAATAATTCGTAAGGCCATTTCTAGAGAAAAAACGCCTCCCATTGTTATGCAACAAGAGAAAGTGACTGTCAAAGGTATAGTGACCGATGCCAAAGGAGAAGCAATTATTGGGGCTAATATTATAGAGAAAGGTACTACCAATGGTACCATAACTGATATAGACGGCCAGTTTACGTTAATGGTAAGTGAAAAAGCGTCTTTGGTCTTTTCTTATATCGGTTATCTGACTCAAGAAATGGTTGTAGGGAAAAAGCCGTTTTTGAATGTTCAACTGCAGGAAGACAATAAGACTTTGGATGAAGTGGTGATAACAGGTTATGGGGGCACACAACTTCGTTCCAAGATGACTAATTCTATTGCTAAAGTTGATAATTCTACTTTAAGTACGGGTGCCCATACTAATCCGGCGCAAGCACTGTCTGGTGCAGTGGCAGGATTAAGGGTGCAGCAAACTAGTGGTAATCCGAATTCCACTCCTACTTTGGTACTTCGTGGTGGTACCAATCTGGATGGTAGCGGTTCACCTTTGGTTATTATCGATGGTGCTGTACGCGAGTCGTTGAGTGATGTGAATCCGGAGGATATCGAGTCTTTGGAGGTCATGAAAGATGCTGGTGCTACAGCTATTTACGGTGCGCGTGCTTCCAATGGTGTAATTCTTGTTACTACTAAAAGAGGTTCGGAAGGACATACGGAAATAAATTTGAGTGCGAAAGTCGGTTTCAATTTTTTCCATAGCCAGTATGAGTTTTTGAATGCTCATGATTATTTGTATTATATGCGTTCAGCATTTTATCGGTCTTCGCATATATGGCAGGATAAATCGGGCGCTTGGCATGGATTTGCCAGTGATGCGACTTTATCCGGAACACAGCCTTACGGAACAGGAAACAGATATTTTGATGAAAAAGGGAATGTACTTAATGGCAATAAAGACAATACAGCCGTATGGGGTGTTATGAATTATACAGATGATCTGGCTTTCCTGTTAAAACAGGGTTGGCAGACAATGGATGACCCGGTGAATCCGGGACAAAAATTGATTTATTGTGATAATCAGCTGAAAGATTATAATATCAAATCTCCGGCTATTACTCAGGATTATAACTTGAGCGTATCCGGCGGCAATGATAAGGGACATTATTATGCAAGCCTAGGCTATAATCGCAGCGAAGGAAATGCGATGAACAACTGGTATCACCGTTTGAATTTCACGATCAATGCAGATTATAAAATTAAGCCTTGGCTTACTTCTAATTCTTCTTTGACATTTACCGATGCAAACAATGTTATTATACTGTAAGTTGTTGAATATCAGTATTTAATTTTATGTTGTCATATCATTGAGGGACAAACTGGGGACAAAATTTTGCATACCAAAAGAAAGAAAACTAATAAGACCCTTTGAAAAACGAAGTGTTGAAATTCAAGGGATGTTTTTTGTCCCTCGTGTTTCTTCCGTTTGTCCCTAACTTGTCCCTCGTGTCAGAGGTTAGGTTTGATATAGTTTCTGAAACGTCCGATTCCATGATAACAGCAAGTTTAGTTTGGTTTTTGTATATCTAATCAAGTTCTAAACTAAACTGTTTTTGGAGCCTATCTCCCATTGAGGAGCGTTGTGCCTTTTTTCTTTTGGCCGGCAAAAAGAAAAATACCAGTTGTAATTCATATAGATGGTCTTTCAATTATAATTCCTTTTGGCTTTTTCTTTATCATCGTCTTTCGGGTTGGCTGAATAAGAATTGTGTCGCGAAGGTATATGTCCTGTCTTTCTTCTTTGCAAGGTCAAGCCTGCCGGTTCCAGCCAAAATCTCCACACTCGGTTTTCAACTGAGGTAGTATTTTGTCTATGAAACCTTGCAAGAAGAGCCATGACACCTTTCAATGCGACATAATTTTAATCAAACCCGAAAGTAGCTGATGCTAACAAAGGGAAAAGTAAAAACTTAAATAACAACGATTATGGCAAATTATGCGACTAACATCTTCTACGCAAGTACGGAGAACGAGAAAGACCTTGATATGGTGGAGAAATTCTTGGATGACACCTTTGGCGACTGTTACTTAGACAGAGGTGAAGATTACATTGAGGGAGAGTTTTCCTCGAAGTGGGATTATCCTGAAAAGGAGATAAACGAGATGATTTCTCTTTTGGAGGACAAAGACAAAATCTACATCCGAGTGCTGACACACGAACTCTGCAACGAGTATGTAAATTTTCAAGTATTCTCAAACGGAGAATGGTCATACAGATAACCCTTAAAAATCAATCGGACTATGTTTTACGAGGAAGAACAGGCAACAGACATTATCGGGTGTCCCTGCACTTTGCTGAACCCCTATGATGGATATACGGATGGCGAAGTGGTTGGCGATTATGGCTGTGAGATAGTGGTAAGGCTCAACAACGGCAAAGAGGTAGTGGAATACCGGGACGAAGTGCTAATCTATGACTAATGGAGGATTGACTTATGACGACACCGATAGCGACAAGATTTGTGGATTGGGATATTCCCGAACTCTCAACCCTGCAAGACAGCAAGGTATATCAGTTGAGAATGCAGCTCAACAAGGGGATTCCAATGTGCCGGCAGCAAAAGAATTGGCTGACGAGCAGCGTGAACAACAATGTTTATTTCAAAAGGTCTGTTCCGCTTATGGGCTACCGTTTTGACTTCTCGGATATACTGAAACGCTTTTTTGTCAAGCAATATGGGCATATTGCCGAATACTATGCGGTTGATAAGATCTCATTGAGAGCATTCCTTTGTGGAAGAATTGATGAAATAATTGAGATAACCGATTAACCCCAATATTATGTTGTACGATTATAGACAAGAAAGCAAAACGCCTATGCTTCTGACTTTGGCGAATGGCAATACCATTGAAGGCGAATTTATAGACTTGCGGATAGAAACCGACACGTTGCCCAAAGGTAAACTTTGGTATCACATCAGACACTCGGACGATGATTGGACGGAACCTGCCTCGTTGAAGAATGGTTGCGTGGTGGTCAATTTCTGTGGCACGTTCATTTGCGACCCCATCAATGATTTCCCCTGTGGACAGGAACTGGAGATAACCGACTGGTCATATCTGGAATGATTGCAGGCTTCAGGTGAATGGCAGCACGGAGGATTTTCCTCTATGTTGCCATTTTGCTATTGACCGATATGCCATACACGGCAATCGACTTTTGTAATCCGGGCTTGCTGAAGCAAGCCTGACCACCATTTGTAAATTTGCTTTGTTCTTTATAGCCGACAATACTCCTTTTATAGATATGATACTCCATACTTCGCCAATGGCGACCAAGGCGGCTTTGTTCGGCGAAAGCAGGACTTCTGCTTTATTTTCTTTTCCGAGGTCTCCCTGTCTTGTCGGTTGTTAAAGTTAGAAGCGACTATTCTGATGCGGTTTTCGGCTGTTCGTCAAGTCGGTCTGTTCTTCGGGGCGGCATACTCCACGGCAGAATGCTCTTGGCAGGCTTGCGGCATAAGTGCAAGGCATTGTTTGGCATCCACGTTTGGCGGTCATACCCATTCCTCCCCGATCATACTTCTTCTTTTGGGCTATAGCCGAAGCGCTCTCTCAAACTTGCATTTACGGACGGATACAGTCTTGTTTACGAATCTTGCTCGTTTGTTTTCATCAATACGTTTCACAATCGCTTTGGGTCGTGTTATCATATATTTTTCCGTTGCAAAGTTAGTATGCAGCCGGGTACGGCTAAAAAGCCTTGGTCAATGGCGTAGCCTCACAAATCTTCCTTTATCTGGCCTGTGGTTTTGACGGCTTACGCTGACAAAGATAAAGAGTATTTGCTTGCTATCCTTGCCGCAACCCTATACTGCACTCACTTATGTTGGCAGCGTAAAAATAATTTTAATAACAACTTAAAGCATTGTAATATGAAACAGATTGAGAACAATTTCGCAGTATCAGGATTCGTTGGTAAAGACGCAGAAATCCGTCAGTTCGCAAACGCAAGCGTGGCACGCTTCTCATTGGCTGTAAGCCGTCAGGAGAAGAATGGGGAGGAAGCAAAGCGCGTGTCCGCCTTCATCAACGTGGAAGCCTGGCGTAACAACGCCAACACCGAATCGCTCACCCAGATCACCAAGGGCGTTCTGCTGACCGTGGAGGGTTACTTCAAACCCGAAGAGTGGACCGACAAAGACGGCGTAAAACACAATCGCATCGTCATGGTCGCCAACAAGTTCTACCCAACTCCCGACAAGACGGAAGCTCCGGCAGAACCGGAAAAGAAAACTCAAAAAGGCAAGAAGTAATTCCTGCCTCGCCCTAATAAACAAAGCGGCTTCGGTCGCTTTTGTTTTTGCTCGTATGATAACCCTATTATATCCAAGAGTTCGCTATTATAATTTATCACCCATCCCGTAAACGGCTTCTTCTAATCTTCCTAAAGAGACTTGTTCTGTTTTGCAATGTTGCACGTTGCTCCACTCTCACAAGACTCTTTTACGGAACCGCCCGATGCAAAAAAGATTTGCCAACCGCTCCAAGACTTCGTTTTATCCCGGTTGCCAAAACATTTTGCCTCAAATCGGGCTTGCAGAAGAAACTCGCTTACTGCCCGCCCTTGATAATTTTCCCGTTATATTTTCAGGGTAGGTTTTATCTATTAAAATGTAGTCTAATCCGTATTTGCGGCATTGCTCCAAATATTTGTTATTCTCATGTGCCAGTTCTTCTTTGCTGGGCATGGTGTACGGCAAACGCTTTTCTATGACACTCTCGTACTTCTGTATGTCCGTGCAATGAAGGTCGATATACTCTTTTGACATAACCAGACACAGATAGCTAATCTCGCTCAGATATTGGGATGAGAAATCGTTTGACCAGTCAAAAGGAATATACCCGCCTTCCACTATCAGATTCTGATTGTTCTCAATGGCGGTTTTGATGATTTACCGGACGATTGGCCAAAGGATTTTCTGAAGCTCATTGTCGTCTTCCGGAGTTAATGATGTGTTTCCACTTCTTATCAGCCCCATTTTCAAATGGTCAATGGAGAGATAGGGAAACTTATATTTTTCAAGGAGCTGTTGAGCCAGTCTTGTCTTGCCTGTATGGGTTGCCCCCATGATGAGAATAATCATATTCGTTTTGTGATTTGGTGTATAATTTCAATATGAGGGAGAATTAAAACTTTAACACACGACAGTCGCAGTGCAGATGTGGCAGTCAGACAGCCACCGCCTCTCGATACTCATCAGCCCTATCTGTCTCTTCGATAGTCGCTTTTACTCCATCCTACGAGAAGTGCCCTCACTATTTTGATGAACACCCAGAACACCAATAATGTAATTATCGTTTCTCCCATACTGTGGTTATATTTTTATTCTTACTACCTATAAAGGTACGAAAAAAATATGAGATGGACAATTGTATTTTGTTAAATATCAATAGAATACCTGATAGTGATAATGGTTGATGATAGGTATGATGTTATATGCAAAAGATACTGCAAATATCCAGATGTGCAGTATCTTTTATAGGAAACATTATGCGTATCCGTTGTACTTCACTAAATTTATGCAATCCCAAGCAACTCTATCTCAAAAATGAGTGTTGAGCCTCCGGGAATGCCGGGTTGTGAGAATTTTCCATATCCGAGTTCCGCTGGAATGTATATCTCCCATTTGTCCCCTATGCACATCTGCTGCATGGCTATAATCCAGCCCTCTATCAGTTCGTTCAGACGGAACGCAATAGGTGTACCCCCTCGGCTGCTATCGAATTGCTTGCCGTTTATAGTCCATCCGGTGTAATGGGCGGTAACGATACTTCGTGGCGTAGGATGCTTGCCATCATTTTTACCATCTGTGATGACCTTGTAATATATGCCTCCCGGAAGAGTGTTCACTCCCTCTTCCTTGGATTTCGCTTCCAACCAATCTTTGTTAGCCTGCATGTAATCATGTTTATTCATAAGTGTAAATTTATGCATAAGAAAAAATCTTTTTTGATGTTCATATGGCTTGCTTTTCTTTTATAAAAATCAAAACATCTTCCAAGGAAGAAAATTTTTGAGAACACAATTGTTCTTGACCATTTTCATCTTTAGTATTCCATTCTATTGTCCATGGTTCAACTTCTTTATCACGGATCCAATGATAAATATAATAGTTATCGACCTTGGTATATGTGTCATCCTCTCCTGATTTTACAGAAGAATAACTAATATCTATGTTTCCATTCTCAAGTTGAGATTTATAAAGATCTTTTAATTCCTCATATAATGCAAGTGTTTCTAATTCAGAATGATAATGATTTCGTTGACTGGCATGATAAATTAAGGTATTGTGATTGTCAAAAGCAATGAAGCCTTGTTTTGAATAGCGCATGATGTGTGTTCCGTATTTCCCGAGTAAAATCCTTTTCCAATTGGAATCACCTTGATATTCGTTTCCAATTTCATTTAATGATTCAAGAGTTCTTTGTTCAGTTGAGATATTATATATAGGGTCATTGATGATTTCCTTTAAACATTTGAATGCTTCCATATTAGGCTTTTCATCTAGACGAAAAAGTCGTTTCCAGGAATAATCTCTGTGACTAGGACGATTATAAAAGTTTTTTCTCCAACTGGACAACCATGGCATATAATCACCCTTGGCGAGCATAGCCTTTACCATAGCATATTGTTTGATAATTTCGGAGTCGGCATTGCCTATATAAGTAAAAAGAGGTAAATTCTTTTCTATCCAATCATCATATTCCTTAGCTGTGATAGTTTCATTTAACTCTCGATCTTGAGATATATTCTTGTAAACTCCTGCTAAATACATAGTTATACCAATTTGGCCATTTAAGTAGCTATGCTTCTCTGCTTTCTCAAGAGGAGTTTTCCATTCTGGATTCAATAGTCTTAGTTTTGCCTTATCAATTTCTTCATTCCATTGGTACGAAGCAAAGAAATTAACTGATTTGCCTTCTTGCGATTTCAGCCATTTGTCCCATGATACCCTATTTTTAGTATAGTCATCCTTGTACGAGTAGAGTAAAGCCTCCACACCTTTCAAGGCTTTTACAATATCTTCGGTATTATCAATAGGTGTCGCTTCTACCAAGTTATGTATCAACTTCATCCATGATGTTAATCCATCTGAGTTTGCGTCAGGAAAACATTGTTTATATTTTAGATAAGCATGTAATTTCAGACGTGTATCATAAGTCAATTGTTCATCACCGTTGATGTTTTTCCCCTGTAATATCCATTGCCGGATTGCAGTGGATATATCAAACCAGTGAATATCATATTCAGGAATGATGGCAGTAGCATCAAGTAGATTATTGTTAGGATTGAACAATATATCAAAATCTCTAATCAGACGATTCAGCAAAATATCATTGAACTTAATTCCCTTCTTTTCATACCAATTATGAGCAAATGTCAGATGCTGACCATTGGCTTCGAATATTTGATCCAAATCACTGATTTCTCTGTAATCGGCAGTCATAGCACCTTCATTAGCAATTAGAACTCGTAAAGCCCGTTCTAGAAAGATGTCAATATTTTTGGCGTTTTCGTTTCTATACTTCCATAGAACATCGGACCAAACTACATCAATATTCGATTTAAAATTCTTCTGACTTTCAGCGTCAAATACTCTTTCTACATCTTCTATCAACTTACTTTTGAATATTTCAAAAGAAGTAAGAGGTAGTCCTCGAGCGTTCATCTTGATGTAAAGATCGTCAATATCATGAAAGTCACTCAACGACATAAATTGAAACACAATAGGTTTTTTAAGCTGGTTGAATAGATTATCTCCAGCTTCAGTAATCGTTGTATAATTATTTCTCTTGGCATCATAAAATTGCGCATCTATCTCATCTAACATTGTGAGCATGCCGCTAATTGTTGGATCGTCCGACCAGTTAGTAAACCACCAACCTTCATCTTTAATAATTTTTCCTGGCTTTGGTTTTGAATCTTCTTTATTTTTTAGGAGCATGTCTGGTGTTAGCAGTTTTCCAGCATTTTCCAATAACTTCTCACAGAAACGGGCGGAAGAGTCCCGTGTTTCGTAGTTAAAGACAAATGTGCTAATTTGTTTACTTCTGCCAGTCATGCAACCTAAATAAAGATGCAGCAACCAAAGTGTTGTCAGACGTTGCTGCCCGTCTAACGGAATAAAGAATTTATCCGTTCCATAGCCATAGATAAAGTCAAGACTATGAGAAGCACCATCCAACAAATAGCCTTTTAGCTCTTCTACAAAATCCTTTCGGATTTTGGTTGCAGTAGTAGTCGTTCGACCTTGAGCATAATCTCGTTGAATAGCCGGAATCAATATGCTAAAGCCAAAAGTTTCAAATATATCGATAAATGAAATTTCTTGAGATTTCATATTATTTATTTGGTTTATAATTAAAAGGTAGTGATAATTGAACATAAGGATTCAATACCGACTTCAAATCCTCCCAATAGGATTTTGCATCGGTTTTCGACCAATAAAGTATTTGATTACTTTTTCTAGAATAGGCCTTTTCAAAAACATTTCGGGTTCCGATTGGTGTATAGACATTAAACTCATCCAGCAAAATGCGACGTCGTTTCACAGGGAATATATGATTGCCATAGCTCCGATTTGTTCCGGCATTTAGAAGAACAAAGTTCCAGATAAAGTCTTTTTCCTCTCTTATAGTTTTTCCGTCAAGCAAGGTCGTCGTACCGAATTCGTCTTCATCACTTTTGAAATGTTCTTGTACTGCCTCGTACAATTTTGCAATATCCGTTTCCTCATCATTCTTACTATTTTCCCCAGAAGATTTATCCTCTTGGGTATTTGAGTTCAAAATTCGAAGTGCCCTCTCACAAAGATTTTTTTCGCGTTCATCGAGCGAATGTGTTTTGTAATCAATGAAATACCCACTTTCGTCATCCTTTGTAGGTTGTTCCCCTACAATGAGTTCAATTATATCGGTCGCTAATTGTTTGGCTTTCTTATCATCAGCCGAGAAGTCGGTATGTGATGCAACATGTTCCTGGTCCCATCCTTTATTTTTATAAATCTCTTTATAGTCAGCAAAAGAGAAACGGGCATTATCCGAAATTCTACGGTCTTCGAGTAGAATGTTATAAAAGAATAGAATTTCAGACATTTGAGCCTTTCCATAAAATAATTGCTGACTTTTAATTTTATGCAATTCTTCTTTGATGATACCATCTAGGATTTCAATTCGTTTGGAATGTTTCTTTCCATCAAGTTTGCTCCGTAGCGAAAGCACGTCTTCACTTGCTACATATTCAAGGACGAAACCGACTCGGTGATATACCGGTTTATAATTGTACCATTCATTCAATGTGTCGAATAATTCTTTCACTTCTGTCCACTTCTTGCGAACCCATTCAGCCTTTCCTGCTTGTCCGGCTAAATTGGTATTCATCATCTGTCGATAGGAATCTAAATACCTATTAAAAGTATAGGTTGTGGTATCACGATGCACTTCTTCTTTCTTCTGTAACAAATCGAACAGATATTCTATATGAGTGTCATAAGCAAAAGGGTGACGTGAGCGATAGATGAATCCCCAAAATTCCTTATTTTGCAATCGGTTCTCCATAGAGTTCCATTCCAAGGACAAAGCCTTGACATAAGCCAAATCGTTCGCTGACCAATTGTTGTTCTGCACAAACAAAGCCTTGATTAACTCGGCATTGTTCAGTCCAATTTTACCAGCATTGAGTCGGTCAAAAATATCTGTATTCGTGCCAGCGGATTCTGTAGGATAATACCAAATAAACCTGGTTCCTTTTCGAAGGACTTTACCAAAGTCTGATACCTGATCTTCATCCCAATCTTTCATCTTATTATAGGCTGTGGTGAAAACTTCAGCAAAATGAAAGTAATCGCAATTAGCATTTACAAATTTATTCTTATAAGATGGGTCTTTTTCAATGATTTTATTCAATTCGGGCAACCATGCAATGCTATCTTCGCGAGTTTCGTATTGTATGGAGTAAACATTGGGACAAGCTTTTACTTCTGATGGAACATCTCCTTCAAGGATTCGTTTACGCAGATGCAATGCTTGTAAAAGAAGCAGAATAGTAGTCAGGCGTTGCTGGCCGTCGATAACTTCCAGACCATTTACTTCTATTATTTGATTACGCTCTTTTTTTTGTATGATTCGTTCCTTTACCACTAAAGGTTGAAGACAATAAAACTTGTTTTTGTCACTGCTATAATGATATTTTTCGAATTCCTCTAAGTCTTCAATTAGTTGATTTACTTGATCGGCTCCCCATCTATAACCACGCTGATACGATGGAACATAGAAGTTAAAGTCTGATGATATTAGTTCCGATATTGGGACTAAATCTAAAGGTTTAAATTGCTTCATGTTATGTTTTACAAGACCTATAAATATTAATATTTGAATGAGATTTATGTCGGAATGTTTTTATCTCCATAGTGATAATAATCTTATGTCACAATTAACAATGTTTGTTAAAAACACTATTCTTCCTTGGGTTTTCTTTTTCCCAGAGGCCCGCTAAACTTACCCCGATTGAGCGACACACCATATTTGTTAAGAATGCGGAACACGGAACTGCGGCTGTTGAATCCGCTTACCTTCCAGATGTCATCAATGGAATGACCGTTGTTGTACATCGCCACGATGGTCTTTTCCCGTTCCGCCTTGCTGATGTTCTTCTCTTTGGTCGGCTGGTTTATATTCTGTTTCAGGTGGATAATGTGGGCTGAAGCCTTGCGCAGCGTAGCGCACTCTTCCGGTAGAGAGCCGAACATCTCCAACACATCCGAAGCCTTGGTTTCCGGAAACAAATCCCCACGGCTGTCAATCTTGTCGTGTATGGAGATAATCCGAACCACTTTCACACGGCAGAACTCGATGAATGCCGCCAGCTCACGGGAACCACGCAGGGCATTGCTGAATTTTGAGACAACCAGCTCGTCCCCACGTTCCAGGCTTGCCATAAGCTGTTTCCATTGCGGGCGCAGTTTCTCGTTTCCGTTCTCTTCCTCCACCACTTGTACACAACCGTATTGTTCCATCCATTCCTTGTCAGCGTCGAAGCCGTCATAACCGGCCGCCTTGAATATGTAACCTACTTTTGCCATATCAGTGTTCAATGCTAAATGATACCAACTGCAAATGTACAAAGTTTAATCTGAATAAAATCATACTTACAGAAATAATTTATGATAATTATACTCTGTGTTTGCATTTGTTTTGTTCTTCTTTATTCTGCCGATTATACTTGAAAGTATGAAAAAGAAAGTGTATTAAAGTTTGATTTGAGAGTATGATTATCTAAACTTTTATACTTACATTTGCCGCCATAATTCAATAATAACCGTATGTATAAAGGCTTATCCGAAATGAAACCAGAGAGAAGAATGAAGAGTGCAGGCTGCCAGTCATACTCAAAAAGGCAAATCGTTCCTGCCAAATGTATTGCCGTGTGTTTTGCCATTTTCGCGTTGGTGTCGTGCGAGAAAAACAACGGTCACAGTATGTTTCAGACAAGTGAAAGTGCTGTCAATTCTTATAGGGCATATTTGTCCGAAATGCGCAGCGTGGAATCTCTTCCGACTGAACATTTGATAGAGGCTGTCAACGATTGGCAGACACTTCGGGATTCGGTTTTTGCCTGTGTCGCAAAAGATACGGCAAACCGCATTCACTCCAATCATGAAAACACCATACATTCGTTGCATGACTCCTTGCAGGCAGAGTTTATACGTTTGGCCCATTCAACTCCAAAAACATTCAAGGATGTATTGCTCATCAAGGAGCGAACTTCCCCTTACAGGCAAGATGCGGAACTGGCAAAAACTGTAGAGGCGGCAAAACCATTCTTTGATTCCTTGGATTCCATACAGCCTTATCAAAGGACAGCCAAGAATATAGTATCCGCTTATGAAATTTTTCTCGCCAAAACAATGGAATCCGAAATATGCAGCAATGAAGAACTGCTCGCATTTATCAGGGAAGAAGACAGGTTTTTCCGTTCTTTCCTTGCCCATCTGCCGGAACTTGCCGGTGCCGACCTTTCTGCCATTACGCATCGCACGGAGAAATGTTGCCTTTCGGTGTTCCAATCGGCAGAGAGTGGCAGGCTGCCGTACCAAGATGCCCTGATATATTTTACCAAACGCACCAACCGGAGAATCGCCCTCAATGCGTCGGCTTGCATGGATGACATCAACCATGACAGGGTCAGGACAGCTACGCAGGCACGTGCCTATGTCTGGATGTTATTGCAACCCTATATCGCATTGGATGGTTTCGGAATGGCCGTGCTGTCCGACAAGGAGAAGGAGATATTATACGATGTGGCAGGGCAAATGCCGTCCATAATGACCGGACTCAACAGGATTATCGGTACGGACAATAGCCAATGGGAATCATTGCCGAACCTGCTTATAAAGGTCATGCTCACTTCCATCTGAAAAACAGGAACAAATAAAAATACAACGATATGCTACAACTCTTTTACGAAGATTTCCTCTCATTCGTGCCACTCCAGCTTCCGCAACTGCTGGATGTGACCACTATGGAGCAACCCCGGTTCTATGACGATTATGTCCTGCTGTCTTTCCCACTTGCGGAACAATACGACCTGGAAGAAGTGATGGACATATTAGAGGATGACATGGAGATGATAATCCTTTACCACCACATCCCGACAGGAGCTACCGCCTTTGGCAGCAGTACCTGTGCCTATTCCAATCCCGCTTTCGGGCAGATGTTCAAGATGAATGCCAGGACAACGGACACCGGCAAGGTTGACCGCATCGATGTGACCATCTATGACTCCTTGGAGTTCATGTGTTCCGACATCTGCCTTGACCTGAAACTCCACGAACAAAGCGGCCACTTCAAATACCGCAGGAACAAGGAAGAATTGCTCGCGGAGTTTATATGAAACGGACAATATACCTGCAAATGCTTTACCTGATAAATATGCACCGGAGCTGGGTCACCGTGGACGACAGCCACAGCTATGCGCCACGCATCATCTTCAAGCGAGGCAGGGTGATTCTATGCGCATTCCGTGTCATCCGTCTCAGGTCTATCTATGACCACAATGGGTATGGGCGCGGCACGAAATGGAGCATATCCGAATACGAACTGGACAAGGCATTGGCACTGTATCGTAAGAGGAATCCCGAAGTCAAGACCCGCCTGAAGAAAGGCGCATCCTATCTTGAAGCCAAAGATGCCGAAGCCATCGTGGAGATTGCCACATACGGCCTGGTCAAATTGGAACTGTCCGATTTGCCGTTATTCAAACAATATTGATTATACAATACCCGACATTATGATTTGGATCATCATCGAATTTCTTTTCCCGGCATTGCTCATCGCACTGCCATTGACATTGTACAGGAGCAACCGCCCCCTTATGACGAAGTTCTATTTAAGAATGACCGCAAGCGAGAACGCAAGGAAACTGTACGCACGTTGCATGCTCATACTTATTCTCCTGTACCACTATGTTTATGCAGGAGGGCATTTCGGCGAATGGGGCATTCTGGTATCTACCACGTTCTGTGCCGTTCTGTTCTCGTTCAGACGTGCCGACAAATGGCTGACCAGACTTCACGAGGAACGGAAGATATTCTTTCGGACAGCAGTACTCGTATTGGCAACCTGTGCGGTTCCACATCTGCACACCGTGGCAGTCACGCTTGCCTTTCTTCTTCTGGCAGCCATGTTCTATCCCTCCCGGAACGTACTGTCGAAATGGGAGGATGAAGAAAACAGGAGAAGGTGGATGAGTAATCCGAAGACTGTGTCCGAATACTACTATTGACATCATCACGCAACGCTGCCACGAACAAGTGGATAGTGGCAGTTTGATCACATCCACAGATAGTCAAATTAAAAATCAACAGAAATGGCGAAAAACAAGAATAGACAGACCAATCAAGTATTGGCAGACATGGAGTTCTTCGACTACCTCAAAGAGAAAGTCGGAGACCGGAAGACCAAGACAGGGGCTTACCACGACCTGTTGGAAAAGTGTGCGGCAGGATTTGTCGCTCCTTTCCTGAAGAATCACGAATATGTGTTGCAGGCAGACCAATGCCATGTGACTATCACCGACCTTGCAGTGGAATGGCACTGGCACAGGGCTACGGTCAGGACATTCCTCGACAGATTGGAGGATATGGGGCATATACACCGGACACGGTTCGCCAAGAGTGTGGTCATTACAATGATGTTCAACAAAAGCGACATTGGAAATACCACAGCCCCTTATAATGGCCAGGCAAGGACACGCCCTTCCGATGAACTGGATATGGCTTTATCCAGATGGATAACCGGCAATTTGTCGGACTCACAGATGGGTGATATTTGTGAACAATACTACGGAGTCCAACTGAAACAGTTTGCCGATGGCTCCCATGCTGATGGTTTTGGCAACGAAATATCTCCTGCGGACAAATCAACAGAAGGACTTACCCGGGAACTTGTCGAGCGCATAGCCGTGGCCGCATTGAAGCGCACCATACGAGATTCACGTTTCGACACCCCGTCTGCTTTTATGGACTTCTTCAATCGCAAATTGACAGGAGATTGGTCTTCGCTATTGGAAGCATCAAGGAAGACTGCCCAAATGGTTCTATCGTGCGAAGACGGGATCGCTGACGATGGTTCCGGCGAGAAAGAGACGCTGCTTGCGCTACGCAAACCGTTCAAAGCATTGTTGGCAAAATATCAAGAGCGTACCCTTCCCATTTTATAGGCTCCGCAACCGGTGTTGTAAGTCAAAACAATTGTATAACCACGGACAAACCGTGACGTCCTACGTTTGCAGGCTTGCCGTTACATGCGTGCAGCAGTGCTTGCACGCCTGCCGAACAGAGGGAAGCAGGGGTAACTCAATACCCCACATGACCAAGTCCTGTGGGAGAAGTGCCCGGACAAGCAGCAAGCTGGGGCGGACGGGTTGTCCATAAAAACGAGAAATATGGCTGAAAAATCATGGCAGGTGATGCACATGAACGTGATGAAAGGGTTCAGTGCCGCACAGAGCAACGAACACCAGCGCAACTGGACTGAACGCGGTTGGGAGAACGCCATAGCAAAAGGAACGTATGACCGCCGGAGGGAATGCTTGAATTTCGAGGTCGTCAAAGGATGCAGGATCCAACCGGTGGACAAGAGACAGTCCATTCCTGAACGCATGGCAGAGAACCTTCTGCAACGTGGCATAAAAGACCCGAATGAGGGTTTGCCCGAACCGAAATACCGTACTGTCGTGGATTTCATTTTGGGCGGTTCTAAGAACCAGATGCGCCAACTGGCGTTCGGGAACCAGGAGGTAGTGTATGGGGCAGGTGATAATCCGGAAAATGCCACGCTCAAAAGGATGCCGGAAATAGAGCTTTGGGCAAAGGATATGTACCGGTTCATGAGTGAACGTTTCGGAGAGGAGAACATCATCGGCTGTTATGTACATCTTGACGAGACTTCGCCGCATATGCACCTGACCTTATTGCCGATCCAAGACAAGAAGTTTGCGTTCAAGAAAATGTTTGCAGGAAAGGACAAACTGGAGTTTTCCGCGAGAACAAAGATGTTACATGACGAACTTTCGGAAGTGAACAGGAAATGGAAGCTGGAAAGAGGCAGGAACGTCTCCGAAACCGGTGCCAGGCATCGTACCACTGAAGAATACCGTCGGCATCTATCGGCAGAGTGTACCAATATCGAGGAACAGATTGTCCGGCATCAAAAGGCGTTGTCCGACCTCAAAGTGGAAATAAGCCTGGCGGAACGCAGGGTGAAAGGCTTGACTTCCATGGTGGATAATCTCCGGAAAGCGAAAGCGGAAAAGGAATCCCAACTGTCGGCATTGGAACGCACCCTGCAATCCCATCAGGGAGATGCGGTTGCCATTGTTGCCGAAAAGGAACGGTTAGAGAAAGAACTGGCTTCTATCAGGACCAAACTGGCGGACAAGCAGGACAAGTTACAGACGGCTGACCGTCAACTTGAAACCCTCAAAAGGGATATGGATGCCATTGGTGAACGCACGGAAGAGCTGAAAGGCGAAGCCTATAAGTACAGCCGTGAAATCCACTCCAATGTGGATGTGCTTCTCAAAGATGTGATGTTGGAAACATTGGTAAGAGAACATTCTGCAAGATTGGCTGGAATGGGAGTTTCCGAACAATCGCGATTTGAAGGCTCATTGCTGCAAAGCCTGACGGAACAGGGAACAGACGTGATGTATTGTGCCACGCTTCTGTTTCTCGGCATGGTCAATGATGCCACCACTTTTGCCGAAACGCATGGAGGCGGTGGAAGCTCAAGCGATCTCAAATGGGGCCGTGACGAAGACGAGGACAACCGTGCTTGGGCGAGGCGTTGCATGATGATGGCAAGCAGGATGATGCGCCCGGCTTCCGGGAAAAAACAGAAAAGATAATCGGCAGGAAGAGATTTCCTGCATTGGATATAGAATCTAAAAACAATTGAAGAAGAATGAGAAAGAAAATAATATTTGTTCTGGCAGCGGCAGCAATGTGCCGCTCATTGCAAGCGAATGCGGATGTACAGCCTGTTCCACAGGATAGTGTACATTGTGAATCCCATACGGACAAGGAGCTGATGTTTCAACCCATAGACCCGACTTATCATAAGGGGGTGCTGGTGACTTCACCTTGGAACGGCAACTGGTTTGTCAGCCTGCAAGGTGGTGCGGGTGCTTTTATCGGCAAACCGATTGGATGTGCCGACCTGTTCGACAGGGCTCAGCCAGCGTTGTCCGCATCGATCGGCAAGTGGTTCACTCCCCGGATTGGGACAAGAATCAGCTATAACGGTTGGCGGTTCAAGGACTGTAACCTTGCCTCTAACGATTTTCATCATTTCCATGCGGATTTGATGTATAATGTTCTTGGAGGGCAATATGCCAAGAAAGAAAATCCTCGTTGGGGCATTGTCCCATACCTCGGTCTTGGACTTATGTATAATCCCCAAAACGGACAGAAGTCTTTTGCCGTTTCTTATGGCGTACAGGGGCAATACCGCATCTGCAAACGGCTGACTGCCTTGTTGGATATTGGCAATGTTTCCACTTTTCAGGGTTTTGACGGATATGGAAACGCCAACCGCTTCGGTGACAATATGTTTTCCGTTTCTGCCGGATTATTCTTCACGATTGGCAGGGTAGGATGGAAACGGGCAGTGGACGCAACTCCTTATATTCGGCAGAACGAGTGGCTGGTAGAGTATGCTTCTGAGCTGACCGGAATCAACCGCAGGTATGCCGGGCAACATGACAGGGATGTACGGATGTTGAACGAACTGAAGAAAATTCTGGAGATTGAAGGCTTGCTTGAAAAGTACGGACGGTTGTTTGACAACCGTAAGAATTTAAGCGGTGTTTATCCCAAGAACAATTACAGCGGATTGAACTCACTCCGGGCAAGGTTGAGAAACAGGCATTGGGACGGCAAGTCGCCTTTGGCCAATGACAGCCTTGCGAATTGCTCCGGAGCTGCAGAACCTGGTGCAAGCGATAATGCAAACTCAGAAGATGCCCAATCGGGCAAATCTGCCAATGTCTCGGCCTCGACAGACACGAACGCTGATAGCGTTTCCGGTTATAGCCACTCAGATTACCTCGCCCTTATAAATTCCGGTAACGGATGCATCGGTTCTCCGGTCTATTTCTTTTTTGAAGTCGGCACTGCAAAGTTGACAGACAAATCACAGCTGGTCAATCTTGACGAGTTGGCGCGAGTCGCAAAGAAATACGGACTGTCCGTTACCGTTGTAGGCGCGGCTGATGCCGCCACCGGGACTGCCGTTATAAACGATGCGTTGAGCATATCGAGAGCCGATTATATTGCCACGGAGCTGGTCAAACGCGGACTGGCAGTTGAGCATATCACCAAAGTAGGAAAAGGTGGGATCTCAGATTATAATCCTACGGAAGCCAACAGGCATACCAAAGTGCAGCTCTTTATGAAATAGAATGTATGGTTACTTTTTGTTCATTTCCAAAAACGAGGGAGAGCCTGTCTGTGACGGATCGGCTCTCCTGTATTACAAATCGCATTATCCTAACTTTTGTATTTCGCTCCAATAGAAGAACGCTTCCGCATTCGTCTTCTTTAATTTGTTCAGCTTGGTCGGTAATGGAGATTGTATCGTTACGTTAACTAATAAATTCGCTTCGGACGGATTATAATGCTTTACCTCATTTATTCCTTTATCAATAAGTTTGGCAAGATAGGCTGCCTTAGAAGCGTTTGTGATAGCGCTTTCTAAAGTATAGACTTCACTATGGATAAAGCCACGCACCTTTTTTATTCCATCTTGGATCAGTTCAAATTCTTCCTGACTTTCTTGTCCACGCATTACTATACATTTGGCCGTATCATAAATATCGTCTAAAACTTTTTGAATTGCATTAGGACTCTCGCCTCTGTATTGAAGTTCAACCATTGCAAACTTATTGAATGTCTTTGCCGTAATAGACAAGTCGCTGACTATATCAAAAAGTGATGCAATGTCAAATAGCTGTTTGCAAATTTCCATTGAACAATTCTTTTCGCCTTTGAAAAATGGAATCCCAGTCGTGTGAGGGGCAAATGCAGTCAGTTTGTCTCCAAGCAAATCCTCTTTACTTGGCAATTTTACCATTATAGGGTCTCCTTCTGTTTTTAACAAACGGCTTTGAATGGGAAGTTCCACTACATTTGTATAATGGATTTCCTCGAACAATACATCCAACAGAATCTTGTCTTGACGTCCTCCTGCCGGATATGCCACTTGATAAAAGAATTTGGCATGTTGTTTTGGAATGTCAGTGCGAGAGATGCGTTCTATCAATTTGACCTCTCCAAAACCATATTCTTCAGAATACTTTTCAAGATAATCTTCAATTCTTGTTCCGGGAGGACATATAATATCTATGTCGATTGATAGACGTTTTCCTGTATCAAGATGCAACATAAGAGAAGAGCCTCCCTTGAATAAAAATGGGCAACCGGATCGAACCAATGCTTCCAGCAATGAGAATGCACGGATCGTTTTTTCAACGAGGGTTATATCTTTTATCTTGTTGTCTTTGGCTACTTGTTCTATCCATGACAATGTTCTACTATCGGGGTGTATCATATATTGATTGTATTGATAATCTGTTCAACTTTTTGTTTTCGGTTACGGCGTGCCGCATATCTCAACAGCCGTGGCTTTTTGATTTCGTAATCAGAGAACGCGTTTGAATATATAGTATATAATTCATTGCCTTGAAGATGTTGTAGCTCTTTGTCGGATATGGCATCGACAAGCATTTTCTCCAATGTGGGAACAGGACAGCCGTCAATAATATCTATTGGAGCCTCTTTAACAAGAGGGCGGACAATGATTATATCACGATTTGTAATATATCGGGTCACATCTTCTTGGGTCGGATTCAAGAAAATAGGGATTTCGGATTCTATGCCTTGTAATGACATAAAAACAGGTTCCATTGCCTCCCTTTCTACATCTACTAATGTAGTCCTTACCGCAGGTACATGTAACATCATCGAAGCAAATATAGCTGGTTGCCATATACAGTAGTCTATGAAAGGGAATTTTTCTTTTATATGCCTGTTGAGTGAAAGCATAAATTCGTTTGGCTCATACAAAAAATTAGGTTTCAAATCTTCATTTAATTTGTATTTCCCATATGAGACTCTGATAATTCTGTTTTCTGCAAGCATTCTATTCAAAAGCACAACAAGAGATCCTTCTGATATGTTTTGCATACCGGATCGCACCACTTTCAGCAGGTCTTTTCGAGTGAATAACCCATTCTGTTTTCTGGCAATATCTATTATCTGATTTACAGCACTCATTGTTGTTCTTCAATTACACTGCGAAGTTATAACAAATTTGGCAAATATCAATGTGTTTTGCCGATATTGTTATATTCTCAATAAAAGAAATCCCAAACAATATAACAAAACTGGCAAATATTGCTCGTATTTGCCGATTTTGTTATGCTTTATCCGGTTTTTATAACTACTCTCCATCTGCCAATTGTACCACAATTTGATATATCACAGAATTGTGAACTTCTCCGGCTCACTTGTCGGTTCTATTTTCCTTTGCAAAGTTACAGCGGCGAGAGAACGTCAAGTACCGTTTCACTAATAGGCTTGGTGGAGTTGACAACAGCTTTCCACAATTTCCGACAGGCAGAAATTGGGTATTTCATCAACTCCTCTGCCATTTACTTGCCTTATCCCTCTTTTCCCGCAGTCTCTTCGTTGCACGTAAAATTCAGATTCCGACAAGAAAGCCGATAAAGGCTTCAAAATGAGGGAAAAGAAAAACAAGAGTTAAACGATTAAAAAGGATATATTATGCACAGCAAGATTTTTCAAATTACAGAGGAAAAGCCTTTAAAGGACAACATCCTGAATGACTGCACTCTTGAACAGGGAGACGGACACTATTACGACTATTGTTCGGAAATTGGTGTGGAAGAACGCAAGTTCCATATTGACAACCTGATAAACAATATCTTACCCAAAGGTATGTTTACCCTTGTTTCAGAGGACACAATCCGATACAACGGAGGAGCGGACAAATGGAAAGAGGAATTTGTGGCAACTCTGCAAGAAAAGGCGAAAGCCGTCACCACAGAGAACTGCACGATGTGGATTGGAGAAGTGTACCAACTTGAAAAATACCTCAAAAATCCGCTTGATACAGGTTATCAATTCTATATGGACGAGTTGTGCATCAACGGAGCAGCCGAACAATCCTATGAGTTCCTGCGTGTGGCGAGCCAATTAGAACCGGGAACATTGTTATACATCGGTGGAGTTATTGACTATCATTTCTAAACTTATGAGGACGAGAAGAATGACCAAAGAACAGGGGAAACGCTGTAACATCAGCAGGTTTCCGAACTTTCACTGCACAGGCAGTATCAAAGGAATGAAACGGTTGTTTTATGGACAACAGGCATTGCTGATAAAGAGTGGAGCGTATATCTACAATGTATCAAGTGAACCCAATATTTATTATCAAGCAAAATAATCGGTATGAAAGGAACAGAACAATTCAAGCAGACCATAAAGGCATATCTGGACGAAAGAGCCAAGACAGACGAACTTTTTGCCGTGTCGTATGCCAAAGAGAACAAGAATTTGGACGATTGTATCACATTTGTACTCAATCAAGTAATGGCGATATGCAAAGAGGGCGGTTGTGGTATGACCGATGACGAGGTGTATTCGCTCTGCACCCACTATTATGATGAAGACAATATCGAGGTGGGCAAAGCTGTCAACTGCGGTGTGATAGTCAACCACAGGGTGGAACTCACTCCCGAAGAACAAGCCGAAGCAAGGGAAAAGGCACTCAAAGCCTATCAGGACGAGGAACTGCGCAAAATCCAACAGCGCAACAGCAGACCCAAACCCACACCGAAAGCGGTCAGACAAGAACCCGAACAGCCATCACTATTTGATTTTTGATTATGAGAGCAAAGACGAGATTACAGCATAATGTAGTAACCGCTAACGGGCGGTTGCTGCCACTGACAGAGAAACAGCAGTTGTGGGCGTTCCGGCACTGCCTGAGCCACTATGCGTTCCGCACCAAAAGCGGTAAGACCACCTGTATGGATTGTGGACACCAATGGAATGAGACCAAAACAAAGAACTGCCATTGCCCTTGTTGCGGTACAAGATTGGAGATACGCGACACCTTACAGCGGAAATATAGAAACAAGTCATACTATTCCATTCTAACGACCCAAGACGGATTTCAGGTTCAGAGAGTGTTCCTTTTGACGGCTGATTACCGCAAGGGGAAGAAAGCAGAGTATTATTCTATGGAAATAGTCCGCTATTGGTTGGATGACAACGGCAGGACGGCAGTAACAGCGTTAAGGCGCACAATCGGCTATTATCAAGACAGTTTTGTCTTTGACAATTGTCTGGAATTGCGTAACGACAACGATGTTTACAGGCGGATTGCCGATTGCAGGGTCTATCCATATTATTCAGCCACTGCCAAGTTAAGGCGTAACGGATTGAAAGGCTCTTTGTCAGAGATTGAACCAATGGAACTGATGAAATCCCTGCTGAAAGACAGCAGAGCCGAAACGATGTTCAAGGCAGGTCGGAAAAAGGACTTGGACTATTTCCTGCAACATCCTATGTACCTTGATTTATATTGGAACACTTACAAGATTGTCATGCGTAACCAATACCATATATCGGATATTTCCCTTTGGGTGGATTACATTCGTTTGCTTGAGAGGTGTGGCAAGGATATTCACAATGCCTATTATGTCTGTCCTTTGGACTTGAAAGCCGAGCACGACCGCTACCAAGAACGGGCAAGGGTTATCCAAGAGAGGGAAAAACGTGAAGCACAGAGAAAAAAGGCATTGGAGAGCGAAAAACGTTTCAGAGAGTTGAAAGGCAAATTCTTCGGATTGTCATTCACAGACGGCTTGATTGTGGTCAGCGTATTGGAGAGCGTGGATGATTATTACAAAGAGGGAAACGCACTGCACCATTGCGTAGGACAATGCGAATATTACCTCAAACCCAACTCATTGGTTTTCTCGGCACGGATAGACAACAAACGCATTGAGACCGTAGAATTGTCGCTTGATACTTTCAAAGTCCTGCAATCAAGAGGGCTTTGTAACCGAAACACGGAATATCACGACCGCATCATTCAGCTTGTACAGAAAAACGCACGAAAAATCCGTAAGCGGATGACAGCATAATCCGCTTTGTCCTTTTGCCAGCCACTTGTTATGATTATATTGTAACAGGTGGCTTCAAGTCCGGCTCCGGCTGCCCTCCGATTGCCGTAGCGATTACAATTTTAATTCTACCACTAAAAGGTAATGTGTAATCCATTATAAATTAATGTGATACAATGTATATCCACTTATATGTCCACTCGTACCACTTTTATAACCACTTAAAGCCCGATACCGTTTTATCCACCAAACCGCCCATTGTAACCTTTTGGAGTATCCTCCTTTGAGCCGGCTCCCCACGCCACAAGGTCTTGTTTTATCGTGCAAAGGTACTGCGCCGGGAGAATGCCAAGTACCGCTTCGCTAACAATTCAGTGGAATTAACGACAACTTTCCACGAATGTGCCATTAGTGGTATTTCATTAACTCCCTGTTTGTTCACTTGTCTTATCTCCCTGTTTGCGCTGTCTTTAATGCACATAAAACAGTTCCCTGTGGCGAAGTCGGAAGGCTTCCAAGCAAAGGGAAAAGAAAAAAGTTTAACATCAAATTTATTAAGAAATGGAATACAACAATCAACTGTCGGAGAACGACAAACGCTTTGCGGACGAGTTCTCAAACTATGTGAACGGAAAAATGGCTTCACCCCGAAAGGTCGGTAAGGCATTGGCGGATGACCACCGTTATTTGGTCAACGAAAAAGCCAAACTGATGTTCTACTTTATGGAGCAACTGGCGGAAAACTGGCATAAGGGCAAGTATGACCAGCGTAACGAATGGGCGTGCCGTCTGGCAGCGGAAGCCATTGACCATTTGGCGGAAAACAACCTTTATCATTTACCCGAAGAATATTACGAAAACCATAAACAGTAACAGGTATGCAGACACTTCAAATCACCATCCCTCAATGGAACATAACAGAGTTGAACGGCTACGAGCCGATGACCACTTTTTGGCAGGATTTCTCCATTGCCGACAAGTTCGGTAACAATGCCATCGCCGACACATACAGGCGAGCCAAATCCGAATGGAAAGACAACTACAAGTATTGGACGGAACTCTGCCTTGTCCTTAATCACAAGATATGGCAGTGGCACGAGAGAGATAGGCAGAAAGCCATTCTCTACGACAAGCTATGGAGAGAAGCGGACGAAATGACTTCTGAATGGTCGGACGAAAAGCAGGAGTATTATTTTCAAGTAACGGATTAAACCAACTTGTGGGGAAATGTAAAAAGTTTCCCCACGCAAAACCCTCACAAGATGACTGCCAAAGAACAGATACAGAGAATAACGGACATTGCCCGGGAAAAAGGCTGGAGCGTGAGCATTGAGGAGGATAAGAGCCAATCAAATATATTATTCGAGTTCCAACGCTTCACCAAATACGGACAGGATTTTCTTTTCAATGCAGATATGCATGGCGAGGATATTGACACCCTCATAGCCGGTATAAAAGAGTATTACGAGGGCTTTGAGCCCGATTATGAAGCCTACCTATGGATTGGCGATGATGGGCATGGCAAGAATGGCGCACCTTATCACATCAAGGATATTGTAGCGGATATGGAAGATGCCGAAGAACAGATATACGAATTGCTAAAAGCCCTTGAAGTTGAATTTATCTAATGGCTGAGACTATGACCTTATCGGACAAATCATATTACAACAGGTTATGCATGAATATCCTTGCAGACCGTTTTGACTGGCGGAAATATTGTACCCCAAGGCTTTATTTTGGTAGGGAAATATGCGTGACACCGCTTTATTGTTCTTACGGACAAATCGGTTATTCCATCCATTTTCCATATACCAATGCCCCAACATTGGAATTTGACTGGGAAATGGACAATCTGACCATTGATGATGAAAATTGGGAAGACTACCTTGATACATAGGAATAAATCAATCAGCCGTAGAGAGTTATCCTCCCTACGGCTGAACAGGTTGACAGTTTTTGATAATCATCGGTGCATACCACCGCTGTATTCCATTTCTTCCTTTTTGTATTGCTCCATCCGGTTTAATTCCGTATAGACAGATTGAAGATTGGACTCAAGGGAAGAATCGTGGTCGTATGGGAAACTGTGCCTGACGGCAAGACCTGCATTGGTAGCCGTTCCGACATCAAGCGTGTCGGTTTCCCTGTTATATCCCGTGTAGAGAATGTCTCCGCACGGCATCTCAAAAACAGGTGTGCGTTGCTTCGTCATGGCCAAAAACTGTTCGGCCACCATGTCTTTGGCTACACCTTTTATATCATCGCTTGCCAACCGGATTCCATATCTATTGATGTGGTCACGGATTTCCTGCTCCGAGTATTTCAGCATCACTTCGTAAGAACTGCCGACACTGTTATTATAGACCACGGCAAAATCTTTATCTTCCACGAGCAGGTCATCACCCTTGTTCTGAAGTGGGGAGGTAAAGGTGTATTGTTCGTTGATTCCGTTACCATCGTAATACTCCTGGGCAAGCCGGAGCAACCCTTCATAATCTCCCTTGTTCCGGAACTCGTCCAATCGTGAGGTGTCATCAGTGGATTGCAGGTAAGCAACGGAAGAATAGAACATTTTTTCTTGTAGGGTGGACTGTCTGGTCTCACTCCGTTGCCCGTTATCCTGTTGGATCCTGTTTTTCCAGTCTAATTCCTGTGCTATCTTGTCAATGTTCTGTGTCACCAGCGAACTCGCCTTTTTTACATCCAGAAGCGTGGTCTTGATAAATTGCGGAGATTCTTTCAGTTGCTCCAGCCATGATTTCAGATAGGCGCAACTCTCTTCTTTCAGAGCCTTGCTCATGCCGTAACGCTGTGCCACCAGTGCGCTACCTAATTCAGCCACCAGTTCCTCACGGGCGTACTCATCCGAACCGAAGGCGGCAGGTTTGATGCGGTCAAGCTGTCCCTCGATGCCTGTACTATGGGTCATCTCATGCCAAAGCGTGCCGTAGTAGGATTCCCCATCCTTGAATTGTGCCTTTTCTGGAACCACAATCTCATTTTTGCTAATGGAGAAGTAGGCTTTGTCCTGGTGCATCGGCTTGATGGGACAAATCCAGCGGTTGTCACGGATCATCACATCCATCGGCTCAAAAGACATTTTATCGCCTTCATCCAATTTTATGGCATCCCCATTCGCCAACTTGTTCCAAAGTTCCGGGCGGGCTTCCTGAAGATTGGTCTGTTGAACATTGAATACCCTGAACACCTGCATCTTCGGATAGACATTGTACATCTTCTTCTCTTCATCAGAGAGCATTTTATAATCATCGTACTTTATCTTCTCCTTGGTTTCTTTATGGATGCAGGTAAATGTGGTAAGCATTACCGGAAATGATTTTTCACCACGGTTTACAGACACCCTCGGCAGTTCCACACCCTCTTTAGCCTGCTTTTCAGTCGGCTTGTTCAACCGCTGCACGCAGTTAAAGGTGCAGAAACGAGGAATCTTGTAACCGTTCTTCTCACAATGGAGAAGCAACATCAGGGCATTCATCCCGTTATACTCACGTCCGGACAGGTTCTTCGGCCATCCCAGGCTGCCCTCGGTGATCCACGGCTTCGACCAGTCCTTGCTGATGGTCTCGATACGCTCTATCATCATGTCCGCAAAAAGATCAAGAGCCTTGTCCTCTGCGGAGGGGCCATCATTGTTATATTTTTTATAACCGGCCATACCTGTCAGTTATTGGAGTTATACGCGGGTTTTACATATTCCGACATTTCTGATACCTTGCAGGCAAGGTTCAGTTTGTCGTTGTAAACGGACAGCTCCATTTCACCTTTAACTTCGATACCGGTCTGCGGTTGCAACCATTCCTCACGCTTGCAATCAAAGCCAAAGAACCGTACCCACAAGTATTCGAAGCCGTCATTGACTTTCTCGGTGGAGAAACCTGAAAACTGCAAGAAATCCTTGCCTTTTTTGTCAGTTTTCTCTTCAATGTGTTTGCCGGTCTTTCCCCTGAAGTGCATTTCGCCTTTGATAGAATCCTCGTTTGAAGCTGAAAGACTGACATCCGATGCCGAAAGATTGAAATAAAGATTGTCTCCACGTTTCTTGAAAGTCAACGTACCTGACACATTTACTCTTTGCCCTATGGCATAATTCTTCAATTCGTTGTCCTCCCCATCTTTGGCGATAGAGATTTCAACCGTTTTGTTAATGCAGCTTTTGGCTGGTATTACACAATTTACGGCAAAAGCCGTAAAAACTTTACCTTCATTGTTGGTGCGCACAGTCGCCACCCGGCTGATTGTACCACCCACTGTTACATTACATTTTATCATATTGCCTGTAGTTTTATTTTACCAAGACCATTTGACCGGAATATCCTGTTAAATGTGAACTACCTGCTTATATACGGCTTTCTTAGTCGGGCGCACGGATTTTAATCCAGACTATACCCAAGGCAATGATAATCTGCACCCCTACAATCACGAGTGTCGCTACCAAGCCGAACAGCTTGTAGCATACAAAGGTGTGCAGTCCGGCCATGGACAGTCCGATAAACAACAATCCTATTTCCATCATCACGCTTTTCATTATCTCTTGATCTGTTCTTCCCGGCTTTGTTGTTTCGACATTTCTTGCTCGAAGTTTTGCGAAGCCTGTTGCGACAACACCATGGCATTGACCATTCCGGCTACACGCATACGCTTGCTCTCTTCCGATAGTTTCGGGTCATTCAAAGTGAGGGATAAGCGGCTCAGTTCGCTGGCACTCAATTCCCGTGAGATTTGTATCGTACCATTGTCTGCCTGCAAGATGGCTTTGTTGTTGTCCCCAACCACAAGAGCGCAGGTTTTCATATGTGGCAATAACGAAGTCAAGTCCACTTTCCGTTCATCGGCCATTTTAGATATGGCACTTATCTGCTCCTCTTCGCCCTTGCTGTCGATTACTACTGCCAACATCATCAGCGATGAAAAGGCTTTGACCACCATATCCATGATCGGGTCGTTGGTTCCAGATAAGCCTACACCGCTATCCTCCGAAGAGAGCAGCTTTTTCATCCAGCCTTCAGGACTTTGGGTCTTGCCCTCCTGTGTTACGAGGGAAGGACTGGTCTTGTACTTTGCCAACAGGTCATTGCCGTTATGTAAGGCTTGCAGCTTGATATTGCCTTTTTCTGCAATCTCCGCAAGATAAACAGCGGGGTCTATATTCCGTTTCTGCCCATCGGACGAAATCAGTGTCACTCCGAAATGCAGATGCTCGCCTGTGGTGCGTGTGCCTGTGTTGCCGGATATTCCGAGTTTTTGTCCGGCTTGGACAACATCGCCTGCCTTGACATCGACAGAAGACAGGTGCATATAGGTGTTCTGCACCCTGCTTCCGTCATCCCTTTTGTATTCAATGGTGACGGACTTTCCTCCGGGACTATTGGCATTGTGGTTGACAGCCACCACCTTGCCATTGTTTTCGGTTGCCAGTATCGCATCCCCTTTACAACGGATGTCAATACCCTTGTGCATCTGTTGCTTGGTAGGATCCATCGGGTCGGTACGCATACCGAATGGAGAGGTGACAAACAGAAATTCCTCACGCCCTACAGGAAATGAATATGCTTCCCCATTTGCATTGGTGTTCTTTTCTTGACCAATCTCCAGCCCCTGTGCTTTCATTTCCGCCATTACGATTTGGTCGTACTTCTGTAATCCGTTTGTTTCGATGATTTTCTGCAAACTTTGGGCATAATTGCCGCCACTGGCATATCCGGCTTTGGCAAGCCCTTCCGTCCAACCCTTATAATCATCGGGAGCCAGGGCAAAGCATCCGTCATATCGCTTGTTCTCTATCAAGAATTTGGAGTGATGCTCGTATGAATCACCCACGCTGTCATAGCTGCAAAATTTCTCGTCAGGCTTGTCATCGGTGTATAATCCGTACTTGCCACCATTCGCTATCCATCCGGGAGTGGCTTTGATTCCGAAGTGGTTATTCTCGTTCAAGGCAAGACGGCTCTGCCCGTTACTGCTCTCCAATATGCCTTGTGCCAAGGTAACAGAGGCAGGAATGCCATATTTGCGCATCTGCTCCATCGCAAAACCGGCATATTGCTCGGCGTATTGTTGGTTCTTGCTCATATTTCTGTTCGTTTATCGGTGCATACCTCGTGATACCTTTTCCGGTTCATCTGTTTCCTCTTTAGGATGTTCCGGTTTGATTTCTTCTCTCTGACTGATTTTTGTTTCCACTTCATCTCCCTGTTTTTCGGAAGAAGTCTGCTCCTGTGACCGGCTCTTGTCGAGTATGTCCGCAAAGAGTGTTGCAGCCAGATGCTGCTTGAAGCTGTTCCTGTCTTCGGCCAGCCACATCCGTTGCCATTGTTGTGGAGTGACACTCCGGGGCTGTGGCTTTTGGTTGTCTATGGTGGGGGCGCAAAGTATCGCACCATTCTTGGTCTTGAACACGGCCACACGTTGGATGCGGTTCAAGTCGATGTGCTCGTCCGTTGTGTGGAACAAGTCCACCTTCAGCTCAGGCCTGCTTTCAGCCAAGGCATAATATTTCTTTGCCAGCTCGCCACGCACTTTGTCGATGTTATCCAGCGACTGTTTGAGGGTGGTGAAGAAACGGTTCAGGTCATCCTTGTCAGGATAGATGCTATAACCGGACTTGCCTTCCGGCTTGATATACAATGCCCAACGGTTTTTGTCATCCTGCACCATCTGGATTTGCTCGAACCCAAGATCATTCGCCTGTTTTACCGCAGGATTGGCATCAATGATGGAGATGGTTTCCAACGCCCAGTTTTTTAACCTTGCCACTTCAATCTGCTTTTCGGTAAAATAGCGGTCATCGGGGCGATAACCTAAAGCTCCGTCAGGATTATAGAAGCGCACATTCTCTATACCGCTTTTCTGTAGGGCAGATTGTATGCGTTGTTTGTTCATGCCCTTTATCTCGTTGTTCACTTCCAGAGACGCACCGGCAGGCAAGATCACATCGGCGCTTTTCTTCTGTTTGTCTATGACCAGGACAAGGGTCTTGTTGTCCTGGTCGGGATGTTTCTTTATCTCGTCGGCCACGAAGAAATGCTTGGGCATCCGCTCCTGCATCTGTGCGGTTTGTCGGTGATTGCGATAGGTGGCATACTCGATTTTCTCCCCACGTTCCGCTTTGCGGATGACATCCAAGGCATTGTTGACTTCGCTCTCAATGACATCTATCAGGCAGGGGTTCTCTTTGAGTTCCCGGTTCCAGTAGTCCACCAGCTTGATGTTTCCGTCTGATATACGTGCCGGCAATCCCATTTCCAACATTTTGATACCGGAAGCAATTTCTGTTACCAGACGCTCCTGCTTGGCAGCATCCTCGGTCGGAGGTGTGCCGTTCTTCATTACCATGCCTTCACGGGCAAGACGTTGCTGGTGTCCGGTTGCCGATATGATTTGCCGCAAGGTTTCCTGTACGTAGTCGGTATAATGTTCAAAATCCTTTTGCCGGGGGATGTAAATGGCATCCTTTTGACTGTCGTAATGAGCCACACCGCTTCCATCCGTGCGGACGGGCACCATATTATGGGAAATGGCTTGCACAAAGGCATTGAAGCGTGGGCGTAACTCACGCAGTTCCTTTTCGCCGAATCCTTGTTCCACGCTATTGCCGTATTTCTCTAAAAGTGTTTCATATGCCTTCTTGTCAACGAGGGGAAGCAGGGTCTGGTCTATATTGAATAGCGTGCGTATCTCTCTGTTATGTATGCCCTTGTATCGTTCTTTCTCTTCTGGAATAAGTTGCTGGTAATCGTTTCTTGAAATGATATTGTTGGGATTGTTTTTGTTTACATACTTGTTCCAGTTGTAAAACAGGAATGGCACGCCTCTCTCGTGTTCTCTGACGGATTCTCCACGTGCCTTGGCTTCGCTGTATAACGTGAAAAGGTTGGTCTTGCTTCCGGTCTTGTCCGAATGCAATGCCATAAACAGGGCGTTGAACGGGCTGACCGCAACTCCTTTCGGGTAAAACCTCGGATATCCCTTGCCCGTGGCATTGAGCCAATGGCCACTGGCTCCAATAGCATTGTTCAATGCTTCGGAAAGCAATTCAACCTGTTTTTCAGCGGCGTTTTTTTCAAATTGGGATTTCTCTTTCATATGCTTGTCGTTTATTGTATTCCTCTGCTTCTTGAAATGTTTTCTCTGTCATGCTCTTCAAAGTTCCGCCCCATCATCGCCTTGGTCTGGTCGCTTTTTGCAAGAATGGCGTTGGCCAGGGTGTTGAGTGGCAAAACTCCTGCTTGATAGGCGGCTATCACCTTTTTGGGTAACTGAATGGTACAAGGGATCCGGTCTATCGTAGCTACCAGATTGTTGCCTTTTAATATCGGATTGGATATGCGTGGATTGAGCGGTTCATCCGGGTAGGTGCGGTATTGTACCGGTCTGTTTGCCGATACTGGTCTGTTGTTTCCTTCATTCCGTTCCCATTCGATGGCTTCATGTCCTGCCTTGTTCAATAAATTGGCACCGCCCAATCCAATCATCAGCATTTTCAGGACAGGGTTTTTGACAAACAGGCCGACCAGGATGCTTGCCATAGGGATAATATTGTCTTCCACATCCAAAGATTTTGTCCTGCCGGTAAACATTCCCACCAGAATATCCGGAAGCATGGAGAATACATAGCCTAAGTTTCTGCCTATATCTCCCATGCCGTTCAATCCCAAGGCAGATAACAGCCCCTCCCAACCGTTTTCATTGGTGTGGATGTCGGATTGTTCTACCCGCTGCCCTTGTGTTTCTTGTATGACTGCTTCCGAATGCGGTTGCTCCGATATTTCTTCCTTATCATCCTGTTGCGTGAATGTTTGTCCGGCAATATCGGTGTCTTTCTGTTCTGTAACCTCTGTAGTAGTCGATTGTTCAGCTTTCCTGTTCTCATCACGTTCCAGATCTTGCAGATAGGCTTCCCTGTATTCCGGCATTATTACTAAAGGCACATTTTTATACCGTTCCTCATTTTCCTTTTCGTCAGCAAAACTCCAAAAAGGTTTGTTCGTCATGGCATTCTCATTCATCCATTTCGTAAAATCAAAAGTCTGGATAGGAATCTTCCTGGTCAATCGCTCATTGGTGGCGATGATGTACGGATTCTCATCCTTCTGTATGGTCTTGGCTTGTCTGCGGAAATCCTCAAAGACATTGGTCTCGCTTCCAAACACGCCTTTGCTGATACAGTCTTCCACGGTCTGTTTATTGCCGTTCTCATTGGAGGAAGTCAAGGCAGATAAAGCCAAATCCACCCCGACAAGTCTTGCGAAACTTGCCCAACTGCCTACCCCTCCCAAAGAAAGGGCATCAATTCCGGCACTGATAACATGGCTTGTCCCTTTTTCCAATTTGGAAGGTTTGTAGGCTGCTTCGCCACGTTGCTCAATCTCTGCGGCAAGAGGTGATTGGTTCAATGTCGCCGACAATCCCAACAGCGTATTCTGTGCGGCTTTACGGATAATGTAGTCTGCCGATGATTTGGGCATCCGTTCATAGACCAGCCTGTCTATCATCAGTTGTTCCATACGGTAATCCGTGTAGGCGTAGGCAAGGTCGCATCCCAATTGCTCGGATATGGCATCGTACCGTCCCCTCCCGATTTCCCCGACAACAGCGGCACGCCATTCTCCGGCCATTATCGCCAAATCGTTCTGCATATCCTTGTTGCCGGCAATTTTATCCTTGCACATTGCCAGATAGTCCTCTGTGGTCTTGGAGTTCCATTCACCGGTCACTTTCAGCGTCTGGTACGGATCAATCATCGGATTGTTGGCAGCAGCCATCGAACTGAGAATACCGGCTGTGCTGGTTGCGTAGTCCGCCATTTCCTCTGCCTGCTTGCGGTTGAGATAGTTTTGCGTGTCGCGCATGATGGGGGCAAGGTGGCAATTGAAGTAGTCACCGAATATCTTTTCTATTTCCGCAAAGCGTTCTATATGTTTGATTTCACCCATATCCTAATAATTCAATTGGTTCAATAGCTGTTCTTTGGTCTGTTCTATGGCATGGTGGTATATCTCCATCTGTTTTGGGAAGAACTCCTCCAACCATTCATCTTTTTCTATCTGGTTCTGAATGAAACGGATGGCATTGCTTCTGTCTATCTCCACCGACTGTTCCCCTTCCTCCCGATTGTTGAACCATGCTTTCGTCCACCAGCGTACTCCGGCACGGTCGGGATATACGGACACAAGTCTTGGTATATCAAAACTCTGTACGTCTATCTCCAGTTCGGTCAAAGGGTCGATGATACCGCAGCCCGCTACTGCCTCGGCGTGAAGTTTTTTTTTACTTCTTCGTCCAAGGTGGATAGATAGACATTGTGCCTGAGTGCAAGGTAATTCAGGAAGTCGGCAATCAGGAGATTCTGTACTTTGCTTGCCAACGGCAAGGCGCGGCTGCCGATACCCAAAGGATTTGCCATGCTTGGCATCGTCTCAAAGAAATAATTTTTGGCGGCACCTGTGGAAAATACATTCCGCAAAGATTGCTCTGTGTATTCGGGTACGATGTATTCTCCAAGGAGCAGGTCTCTCATATAGGCAGGTAGAAAACGAATCATCAGTTCTTCGATTTCTTCCTTATCACGGTCATACTTCGTTTTCATCTCTCCGTCAAACCCTACAAACTCGTAAGCGGTTTCGTGCCCGGCTTTGCGCAATGCCTGAATATTGCCGTAGAGCATGGTCAGGAACTCTATCGGGTTCAGTTCCTCTCCGGCAAATGACACCTCCATATACAGGTCATTGCCGCTGACGGCAGCTATCTGCCCGGCTTTTACCGCCTGTCCGAAACGCACGAACAGGTTGAAAAGCCCGGCATAGGTCACTTCATACTTGCCGTAGCGTATAATCAGGTACAAGCCACGTCCCTTGTCGTTACCGATACCCGATACTGTGCCGCTCGCTACTGCGACCAATGGACGGTGATGGGCATTGAAGGTTATACCGTGGTGGAAGTATGTCTCTCCGGTCAGGGCATCTTGCTGTTCTCCATAACCTGTTGAAAGCGTTACCTCTTTATTATTCTCCTCCTCGAAGGGCATACAGTAGCCGCTTGGGGAATGTAAAATCATTTCTTCTGTATATTTCATCGTTATTGCAATATTGGTTTTATGAATTTTATCTTCTCATTCCTCCGCTATGGCTCTGTTCTTCCTGTCGGGAGGATGCTTGCCGTGTATTGGAGTTGGCAACAGTGGTTTCTTGCAGAAGATTGGCATTATTCCCGATGGTCATCATCATAAGGAATGCGCCCGCAATCTTGCCGAGCCAACCGAAACGACCGAATACCAGGAATGCGCCGGCAATCAGCCCGGCAATGCTCATCCCCGAAACCTTGCCGTTTGCAAGGTTGCTGAAGATGTTGCCCAACATATTGCCGCCATTTCCATTGGAAACGCTACCCAAGAAATTTGATGCTCCGTTGAGCGTGGAAGAGAGGTCACTTGTCGCTTGGTTTACATTGGCTATGGTCTGCTCTGCCTTGTCGGTGAGTTGGCTTACCTTATTTCCGGCGGATTTCACCGTGCCGCTGATGGCATTGGTGGCTTCTTCGCCTATGACGGCATCGCTTACGATACGGGCCACGCTCTTGTCCGTGGTCAGTTTCTCCCAACCTACATAGCCTGCTGCCGCACCGACAGTAGCTGTTTTCAATGCACTTCCTGCCCCTCGCAAGGTCTGCGAGGGATGTATAATGGCACCACCGACACTTTTGGATGTGGCACTGATGGCTTTGCCGCCATTTTTTAATAATGAACTCCAAAATCCCATATTTTTTTGTTTTTACATATTCGTTATTCTAAAAAGTTCCGGCTTTGCCGCTTCGTTTCCACCGTCTTATGGCAGATCGGGCGATTTCAACCTTGTTGGCTTTGGGCACTGCCTGTTCGGTGATTTCCACCCATATATCACCCATGGATGTGTACTTGACTGCAATCGAGAGCCGTTGCAGTTTCTTGTTCATCAGTTTGAGTTTTGGACGTATGCCGAACACGATTTCCATCCGTTCTTTCTCCGTCATCTTGTTGTCCGACAGGCATACTGTCCGTATGTCGTTGATTATCTCAATGGAGTTATATATCAATTCTCTGTATATTTTATTCCGGTTTGTGGATAGTGCAACCGCCAAGGCGTTTGTCGGAGAGCTTTTGAGTTGCTGTGTGAACTCACCCATATTTTCCGTCAAATGCGTTATCTCGTGGTAGAAGCCGTATATCTGGGCTGCATAGCTGACAACCGAACGGAACGAATCCAGATAGTCGTTGAACTCCCTCTGCAAATCGGTAACGGCTTCCACCTCTTCTTTTGTCCAAATGTGACCGGTAGTTTGGAGTAGCATGACTTTTTCCTGGCTCTTCAATGTTTTCTTCGCCTTTTCAGTGTATATAAGCACCACTCCGGCAAGGGTCGGGTCTATCTGTGCGTGGCCTTTCAGACCCAAGCACATCAGAATGATTGTTATGAAGATTGTCCGTCTCATACTCTATATTGTCTTGATCTGTTTTACCTGATTGTTGCCGCCCTGCGCCATCTTTGCATCGCGATTTGTGCAATCTCTCCGTTATTTCGGTCCAACATCCCTGCGGTGGCATTGTTCCACACATCGGTCATCGTGTAGGTGCGGATGCTCAGGTAAAGCAGATTAAGTTTCTTTTGGAATGCCGAGAACTGGTTGTTCAGTGCCCACAGGATCTGGCTTCGTTCCGCCCCAGTGAGCATATTGTCCTTGCCTCCTTTGGCTACAGCATCCCGGAGCAGGGAAAATACGGTTACAAGTTCGGTGGCTGTCTCGATATAGAGGTTGTTCATGTTCATGGAAGCCACGATGCCTTGCGGGTTGTCGCTCACGGCATTCTTCAACTTGCCGAGCGTGATGAAAATCTTCACGCCGTCATTGTACAGATGGGTACAGGCTTTGATGGAAGATGCGAAACCGCTTGCCGTTTTAAGGTAACTGTTGTACTTTTTCTCCCATTGGCGCATCTGCTCAAACTCTGCTGCAATGGTATTCTGCAAAAGGGCTGTTTTCTTCTGACCGTCAATCTGGTCTTTGACTTTGCCTAAAATCAGTTCGTTGCCTTCTGCCAATGCCGCATATTCCAGTGGATTGGTGGTGACAATCTGTGCCTTTGCCGTATAGGTCAATAATAGACAGAGTGATAAAATCAGTATTTTAATGGTTGGTGATTTCATAGATGCCTTTTCGTTGTTTGTTGTATTCTACTCGTTCTCTGATAATATTCACGATATGGTTTTGTTTGGGTAAGCCAATCAATTCCAGTTTGGGTGTTGTCCTGTCCATGGAGAGGACAGTTATCGTTTTCAAGCCGAAAATTTGCTGTAACAGGGTCTGGTGCTCGTGAAAATCCACCACACGATACAATTCTATGTAGCCGATGCTACGTTGGAATACGCCTTGCTCGGCTGTCAGTTGTTCGCTACCGACATGATAGCGTATGCGTTTCAGATAGATGAAGCGGTATGTCAAATAGAGGGAAAGAAGTACCGCAAAGAGGATGGCTACGGGTGCAAGTGGGGCATCTTTCATGCCTCCGTAAATCACACCTATTATACATACTGCCAATAACGGCAACTCATCAACAAGGAATTGCGTCGTTTTCGGGCGAAGGGAAATCTCTCTGTATATCTTTTGATTCTGCATGGCTCTTATCTGTGGATAACGGATTGTTTGTTTGCTTCTTCATTATCGGAATTATCGGACGCCCTTCCTTTTGTTCCGGATGGTGTTCCCAAAGGAAGAACCGCGTCTTTAATCTTGTCAAGGTATTCCTCGCTTGTTTTGCCAAGCAAGGCATCGTTCCAGTCCTTGTAGCAGGGCATCAAAGGGAAAACCTTTATCTGTCCGGGGGCGATGTGCATAGATTCCGCAATGAACCGGAATTTATTTGCGAACTCACGCCCGGCACTGTCGTTATCGAAACACAGGTAGTGATTCGCATTCGGGGTAACGGATAGCATTCCCCGAATCTGCATATCGGTAGGAGTGCCGCCGGTGGAGACAAACACGCTTTTTCGTGCAAGTTCGGGATTGTCCCTAAAGGTCTCTCGGTGGAGCTGGTGGAATGCCATCGCATCGTAACCGCTTTCAAACCAGGCGACACCTGCTGCCTTATGTAAAGGCTCTTCGCTGAAATTGGCTATCCATAAGCCTTCGCTGCTGTTACTGCCCTCGGCTTTACCTTTGTAACTTCCGCTGCCATCCATCTTGGGACGACCACGTTCCTCTAAACCGACAACCTTATCTGGCTCTTTGGGCAATACCAGCGGGAAGGCGAGGTTGGTATAAGACAGGCCGTCTGTCCTATGTTTGGTCGCCAGAAAGAAATGGCCTGCAAAAGTCCGTTGCGTGAAGATGTCTATGCCACGTTTCTTGAAGTAAGGATAGAACCGCTTGTGCGTTTCTCTGTCATTCACATCAAAACGATGTATGTCGTAATCATTGAGACTGAACGGATTGCTGTGTTGTTTGGGGTGGATAATACGATCGGTTCTATCCTCGATAGGATGATTCAACAATCTGTTGCAGACAAGGTTGACCAGCCTGTCGGGAGACACGCCGTTTCTATGTTCCGGAAATTTTTCGGGAAACGCCTTGATAAAGGAGATGATATTATAGAGCTTCTGGTGTGGGGGCTGGAAGCAACATCTGCCACCTCCTGTCACTATGAACTTGTCTCCTCGAATGCGTGTGCCATTGCTGTCCGTGCGGATATAGGATGGATAACGCAAGCCATCACGCCTGTTAAGGTGATAGCCAGCATCTATCAGTACGTCCTGTATGTTCAGCCGTTGCAGGAAATCATCGTATGTCAGTTCTCCGTTTGCCATTGTATATGTCTCTTTTAGTTAAAAGCCTCTACGCATCTCTGCCACTTCCCGGTTCATCTGTGCTTCAAAATTCCGTGCGGCTACATCCCTCGGTGAATCCACTCCGGGCTTGAAATAGGGATGTGGCGCATTATGGAAATGCTCGCCGTATAATTCCGGGCAAGGCCGGTGATGTATGCCGTGGGCAAGGTCGGAAACCACGACCGTTCCAGCGGCAAGGGCTGCGAATATCTTTGTGCCTAAGCCGGTCTTCATCTCCGGGCGTGTCTTCATGTCCACTTCATGAAATATCTTGGAGAAGAGTTTCATACGGTGGTAGTCATCTACTGCCAGAAATTTGTCATACTGCTTCTGACTGATTTCATGGGTTATGGCTTCACCATTGATAATGGCGGTCATCTTGTATTTGCCCTCTGTTTCTGCCGGTTGTACGGCAATCGCTTCCACTTCTACTTCCCGTCCGTGTTCTCCTTCCCGATACCATCCCTTGCTTTCATTGATATACGACAGGTCACGTCCGTCAATCAAGGCTCCTTCCTGCTGTTGACGGATAACGTATTCGCTTTCTTGCAACATAGTTTGCCGGTCAGGGTAGGATGCAAGGTCGTTTGCCGATTCTGATGAAAGGAATATTTCTTGTTCCTGCTGTTGGCGTACAGCCAAATCCTGTTCTACTTCAGGATGCAAGGTGATGCCGATTCGCTCTGTGCTATTCAGGGACTCCATTGTGATTTTATCGGCAAAGTCATCATGAATAATCGTATTCAACAGTTCCAGGCGTCTCTCTATCGGGTATTCTTCGATGGAGTTTGAAGTCAGTGCGGATAGTTCATCGGCGGTTAAATCATAAACCATATCGGCATTGACCTGTTCCGACTGCATGGTCAAGGTTTTTTCTTCCTTGTCTATGATGATGCCATGGGAGGACAGGCATTCCTGCCATTTCTCATTGGAAAAATAGACAGGAGAGGTAATCAGCTCCTTGTAGGGCTTTGCCGGCTCTTCGCTTCTGGGCCTGCCTGCCAACGGGGTGATGACGGCTTGAAGATCCTGCAATACGTCTTGTTGGGCTGGGAGCGTTTGTTGTTGCTGCTGATGGCCTTTATAATAGAAGCCATAACCGCCCGATTGGAGTTCTCCGGGCTTCATGCGCCTGTCGGGGCGTTCTGCCACCATGAGCGTTCCTGCATAGAAAAGTTGTCCGCCTACTCTGCGGAGGTGGTAGCCTTCCTGCTGCCGGGGTGTCCACCCCAGGAAAGGAGGAGGCATCCCGTATCTGCTAATCCTGCCGTATTCTCCGATTCCGATACGGTAGCCGTGCAGACCCATGGCCACCCTTCCGTTGGCATTACGGGCATGGACAAAGCTGCGTGGCAAGTCAAAGTCATTCCTTACTATTGCCGTAAAGGTGCTGTATGCCTTTTTGTTGGCATGGTTTGTTCCCCAGTCGGTAAGAGCCAGAAACTGCTGCCTGCTGATCGGGTAGCGTATCAGCGGAGAATCGTGCCCTTGTACTGCCAACTGGTAGCCCCCGCCTACAGCTACGATGTGGGCTTGCATACCATTGTGCATCAAAAGGTCTTGCATTTCGGGTTGCAAGTCCGCTATCCGTGGATTTGTGTGGGTTCGTATTGCCATAATGTCTATACTTCGCCGCTTTCCATGGCGGCTTCTAATTGTTCGCTTTTGTAATGGACAAATTCTTCGGCGGCGGCATCGTTGATTTCCAATGCGCGTTCTGTGCAGTATGCCGCTAGTTCTTCCTGCCATTCGGCAGAAAAATGGTTGACATAATCCAGCCAACCGTATTCTCCGCTCTCCATTTTCTCAATGAGGACTTCTTCGGGGTAATAGCTGTTCTTTGCCATAATTTAGGATTGATTACTTGTGAATACCTGAGCCCATATTGCGTTGGGCACTCTTCTTCTGTTCGTTCCAGAGTTCTTCGGTGTACTGTTCTTCAGATATATAGTCAAGACTTCCGTCATCGCCCATGACCCAGCATCCATAACAGCCGAATGTGTATTTTTCCCATTCTCTTTTGGCTTGCCCGCTCCATTTCTGACTGTCGCCTTGGCAGAAGCGGATGCCGTTCTTCTCGTTCAGGTCGATACCGACTGTTACAGGTTCGTCTTCCATTACGAATGTCAGAGGTTCGCCCTGTTGCATTACCTTGATTTCGGCATTGCTGAGTTTCAACTCCTCTGCCAATACTTGGAGATTGCGGGCAATGACCTGCGTGGGAACGGAGATAACCTGGTTGGTCTCGATGTCAATCTGCACGAACACCTTGGTCTTGCGCCCATCCGCTGTTACAGAATCGGCAAGGATAGTTTTGCCGGATTGAAGCAGTTTTTTCTGTTCTTCGTTATATTTTTCCAAGGGTGATTTCTTCAACACCGGGAAAAATATCACATCGGCTTCTCCGTTCTCCTTGCGCACGAAAGCGAAACGGCTTCGCTCTGTAATAGTGTTCCCGTTTTCATCTTTCACCTTGATGGGCAGGACAGGTGAGTGCCTGCCGTGGCTGATTTCCTCCAAAGTCTGCATAGGAAGATCCTCAATCATTTCTTGGGTGAGTCCGAACTGCGACAGGGTGTCGTATGGCAGTTCTTCAAATTCAAATCGTACTTGTTTCATATTTTGATATAATATTTTAATTATACTCTGGCAAATATATATACTCTCATTCATACTTGATTCTTTATTGTCTAAAATAGCCTGATTATTTGAATTTATTTATGGTTTAAGTATGATTTTAGTGTGATATTCATACTTTGAACTTATTTAATGTTATATTTTGGGAATAAACAATGATACTTTTGCGAATACTCGGAAACTGTTTCTACATTTGTGTTCATGAGTAAATCAGGAATCGTTATAGCCATTCTTTTGTTATTGTCCGGAAACCATATGAAAGCGCAGTTCAATACGGTTTCTTTTCCGGGCAATCGCTATAAGGTGGCAGTGGAAAATCCAGCCAAAACTACAAATGAAAAAGAGGCAAGCCCCGAAGGTGTAACCTCTAAAACCTTGAAGTCCGTACCCGACAAATCATTATCGCCAAGTACGGATAAAAACAAGAAAGAGCAGGTAGCACGCTATCTAAGCGTATGCTATCCGCTCTCACATATCAAAATCAATTCACCATACGGCTATCGTAAAGACCCTTTTACGGGGAAGAGGAAGTTCCACAACGGCATTGACTTGTATGCTCGGAGTGCCAAAGTGTTTGCCATGATGCAAGGCAAAGTGCTGAGAGTAGGGCAGGATAAGGCGTCAGGAAAGTATGTCACTCTACAACATGGCAACTTCACCGTCAGTTATTGCCATCTGTCTCAAATCTTAGTATCACGAGGACAGGCCGTTCTGCCTGGTAATGTTGTCGGGATTACAGGTAATACCGGGCGTAGCACCGGGGAGCATTTGCATATGACCATACGTCATAATGGAGAATATATCAATCCTCGAATATTTTTAGATCACATTTCTTCTGTAAAATCCGGCATATAAGCTAACAGAAATATTTGATATGTGGCTGTTGCAAATTTATTTGTTTATTGACCGTTCTGCGCACACCTTGTCAAATCTTTCTATAACGTCCAGCATATTCTGGGGCAGAAACTCTACCGTTACATACTTTACTAACCACGTCGGAATACCATAGTAGGCAGCAGCAATACCTCCTGTCATACAAGCGATTGTGTCACTATCACCTCCCAAAGATATTGCCAGTCGGATTGCTGATTCATAGTCGTGACTGTCCAAAAATGCAATTATTGCTTCCGGACAAGAACCTTGGCATGTTACGTCAAATCGATATGCCGGTCGTATTTCATCGCAAGTCCGATGTAAGTCATATCCGAAAGTCTTTTCTATATATTCCCGGATTTCATCCTTTGATTTCTGCTGGCGAGCCAAAAAGATTGCAGATGCTATAGCCTGTGCCCCTTTAATGCCTTCCGGATGATTATGTGTCACTTCTGCGGACTGCTTGGCAAGTTCAAGAGTTTCTTCAAGAGAATTTGCATAATATCCACATGGGCTTACGCGCATACCCGCTCCGTTGCCGAAACTATTGTACGGCTCTTTGGTTTCACTGTAAAACATCCATTCATAGAACATTCCTCCATACCCTCTGTTTGGATATTCCTGCCCCCAGTCCGGCATGATTTTCTGTAGCGGAACTCCACTCAAAAGCCAATCTGCTACCGCTATGGTCATTACAGTGTCATCTGTAAATGTTGTACTTGGGGTGAACAGAGCTATGTTTGCTGACTTGGAATTATAAAACTCGTAAAAAGACCCGACAATATCTCCGATTATCGCTCCTATGATTCCTCCTTGCACCAATACCTCGTTTTCGTTCGCTTTTCCCTGTAATATTTTCAGGGTAAGCTCGTCAGCCTTGCCACCATAATACTTTTTCAAGGCTTCTGAAAATATATAATCCGGATACACGGAATCGAAAAGCGTCATTGACGAACGGAATTTCAAGGCATCGATTCCTCCTAGAATTTCATCGATAGGTTTGTCATCAATTGCCAGCATCTCCATTGTTATTTCACAAAGATTCCTGCCGAGTGTAGGTTCATGTAAAAACATCAACGCTTCATCTTGATCGGCTATTCCATAATAATTGGAATTACGGCTATGTCCAAGACCACGCAACTGTGGAAATATATACCACATCCAATGTGACTGCTTTTTGCCATTACGGATTTCCGCCAAGGCAGAAGCATATATTTGACGATGTGCATCCACAAAACGTCTGATGTCGTATTGAGAAATGTATTCTTTATATTTTGCAGGATTCATATCAATTACTTTGGAGACAAAGATAAAGACTTTCAGAGTATTATTTTCATGTACTTTAATATAAAAGATACCACCCGCATATTTCAGCAGATGGCATCTCGCTTTATCATTCGGTTATAGAGTGAAGCAAATCTTTAGTATCAACTTCCAGGCATTTTGCAATCATAACCAAATCATCCAAACTTGGCTGAGTTGTGTTTGTACACCATTTGGATATGGTAGCTTCGTTTTTACCTAATTGAGCAGCAAGCCAACGATTAGTTCTCTTCTTCTCAGCCAATACTATTTTTAACCTATTGATTTCCTGTTTCATTTGCATTCTTCTACTTTCTTTTTATATGTAATCCTCAAAACTCTTTTCGCATTGTCGATTTCAATACTTCCCAAACGACTTAGGATTGATTGGCCTAATAAAAGAGGAGCTGTTTGGTTGTGTACGACAGAAGCGCGTATATTATCTAAATCCAATCCTCCGAAATTCACATTGCGAAGATTAATGACTGTACCTGCACTTATCTCACCATTAGCCATCATGTAATTCTGTTTCCCGATAACGTCTGATGATTTCAAATACCCATTTTTCATCATAAATGTTGCCTCGACAGATGAAAGTGAAACATCAGACGCTCCTGTGTCAAATACAAAATACAAAGGCAGATTATTGATTGCACATTTCACCTTGCAGACACCGTCTTCTTTGCTGAATGGTATTTCTACAGTCTGTTCTTCATATACAGAAGTAGCCTGCATTTCATCTTCTATTTCTGTTTCAAAGATGCTTTTATATTGCCGGATTAATTCCTCGTATTTCGGAAGTTCCCGTATGGCATCCAAATCATCATCCATTTCAAGATGAGAGAAACGGCGAAAACCTTTTTTCAATGCTGTCTGTAGAAATTCTACTGATTTATCTAATTCGCCCATTCTTGAATGCAGACAGGCGGCATCATAATAATTTCCAGCATCGTTAGGCTCTTTCTCAATGACATTATTCATAAACTCGACAGCCTTTTCCTTTTGCCCCAGTTCCAAGTAGGCATACTGCGCACAAGAACTATTGCTCGGAATAGTATCCAGTTCAATGACTTTTTTATAGTCTGCCTCCGCTGATTTATTATCTCCTTTTAAAGCATACATGTCGCCTCGTCCTAGATAAGCGTATGCGTAATCTGGTTGCAAGACTATTGCCATCGTATAATCTTCAATGGCACCATCAACATCGCTACTATTATCCTTATACCAGCCACGTCGATAATAACCTCCGTAATACTCCGGATAATGAGCAACATATTTGTCTAATTCTAGAATGGCAGCTTTTGCATCACCCGATTCGTACAGAATATCTGCTTTTGCCATAACATTGTCATAATCCGTTGAATCTAGGGCAATAGCATTGTCTATGTGCTGCAATGCGGAAGCATAGTCTCCTATTTCACTATAGCAATTTGAGATCCGGTAAGAGGTTATAGATGATGGATTTTTCTTTTGGCAGTCAGTATAGTATGTTATAGCCTTTTTATACGCACCCTTGTTTTCATATACTACACCCAAGCAGTAAAGCCAATAATCATTGTTTGGGTTTTTGGTAGATTGAATTTTTAATTTTGCGACCAATGGCACCATTGCAGAATCTGCCACGTCCTGCATCAAATAAAATGCTTTATTGTCGTAATCAATATCCAAAGCATGAATAATATCATCAATTGCTTCATCATACTTTTTCAATCCGATAAGACTTTCAGCCCTAAAAGAATATCCGGAAGAATAATCTGAGGCTAATTTTGTCACATAGCTAAATTGCTCTATAGCTTCCTCATACCTTTTTTCAGCATTAGCATTTCGACCTATTCCCATATAGCCCATTACATTGCCGGGGTCAATAGATATGATTTTCTGATAGTCTTTATCCGCCAAATCATACTTTTCCATATAGTAATACAGATTTGCTCGCTTCTCATATACATTAGCATCATCAGGGGTCTCTTTTATGGCAGATGTGAAATCTGCAAGGGCTTTCTCATTCTCTCCAAGTCCCACATAAACTTCTGCACGAACAATGTACGCAAAAGCCTTATATTGTTTGTCTTTCTTAGGAATATGTTTTATAGCTAAATCTGCGGCAGTCAAAGCACGACCGTATTCTTCTTGATAATTCCGCACAACCGCAATCCACGCCAAAGCATATCCATTATCCGGATTGTCTTCCAGTTCCTTATTCAGATATTCAAGAGCTTCTTCAGCATTGTTGTTCTGAATCGCTTCAACGCCACGACTGTAATTGTAAGAATCAGGGCGTTTGATGTTTTGAGCGAAAGCTATTGAACAACAAAATAGCATTGCTAAAATTAAATATCGTTTCATTGTCTTTGAACATTGTTTCATTATTTACAGTGCATAGATTTAGAAATAATAACTAAAGGAAGTTCCTAAAAAGTTATAATTTTGATATGTATGTTGGGCACCTATGTCTTGTTTGTAATATATTATACGCCAATCCCAATGTCTCCATGAAACACCTAATCCTGCTGATACGCTATAATCACTCTCCAAAAATGATTTCTTGACGGCATTGTAATAGCCAATTCCGTCCACATACCATTTTGATGAAGTACCACCCCATAAACCTATTTTTAATCTAGCATATAAAGGTAAGTGAAAAGATGTTTTCGTTTCATCCTCTGAACCGTACCATAGAGTATATACCACTAATCCAGGTTTCGCTCCAATTTCAAATTGAACCGGTGATTTGTAGTTGCCAAGCCTAATACCAAGTCCTACATTATAATACATAACATAATCAACATCATTATCCATGTCACTATACATAGAAGGATTAAATGCTAAATCCATAAATTCTATACCGAAATTTATGATACCACCATTTCTTTGGCGTTTTATGCGTCTTTGCGCTTTTTTATATTGAGAATACTCTTTTTGTTTTGCTTCATAATGTCTTTTTACAATACTGCGAGTGGTTTCATCTTTTGCAAATCCTAATGCTTCATTAAGTGAATAATTCCCAGAATACATAGTAAAGGATTTTGCCTTTGATATGGCTACCTTATTTGAGACCTCATCAGAATACCTCCCTGAAGGATATTTTCCGAGGAAAGCAAGTAATTTTTCTTCACTAGAATAACTTGTTAAATTTTTATATTCCCAATACTCTTGGCATTCATCGAATTTAGACTGATTATCTTTTCCTAAAGCATATTTGCCTCCAGCTTTATTAAATTCTTGATAAGCATTTAGCAAGTCATTTGACAAGTAAAAATTCTCACCTTTTAGTTCGTGTATCCTTTTTTGTGCATTAGTGATACACGAAGATTTAGGATAAGTTTTAATAAATAGTTCTATTTCTGTTATACTTTTTGAAGCCTTTATAGATTTCCATTCCTCAATAGAACGAAGTTCTGTAATAGCCTCGTTCGCATCATTTTTAAAACTTTTAGATTTAGAGGTGGCAATATAATGGTTATATGCTTCTATTGTATTCGTTTTTACAGCTGTTGACCATAAATTATAGTCTTCTATTCTGTTTCTAACATCAACTGCATATTTCCCATTTGGATATAACTTAATATACTCTTGAAATGCTTCAAGAGTTCCCTTCTCGCAAGCGGATTCATACCTTTGTTTTTCAACGCGTTGCCTTTCTGCTATCTCTTTCTGTTTTTGTTGTTGGTAATTAATAAGGGTTTGTGCTTCAAGTGAAACATTTGAACCAATACAAATCACTAAACAAATTATCCAGCTATATAATTTTCTCATAGTGTTTCAGTAGTTTTTAAACATTCATTTAATTCTTCTTTTATGGATGTAAAATCAACTCTGTGCTGATTTCCATCAAAATCATGTAGCTGTTTTTCGATGAGAGATATTTTACCACCTAAAAACGTAGCAGCCCAATCGGAATAATTTTGATAAGACCGATAAAATGATTTACTGCGGAATTGTAATAGAATATCATTTGCATCTTTAACGAATGGCTTTATTAGTTCGCTATGTGCATATTCCATAAAAGACATAATATCTTCGATATCTTTTCTGTAATTACAGAGTAATTCATATTTTATCTGGTGAGCATCTTTTAATTCTGCATCGGCAATAGCTCTGAATGCCGGAATGGCAATCTTTTCGATACTATAGGCCTCGTATGGGATATACAGAAAGTTAGATGCGATATTAACTAACCTTCTGTCAGCTTCTCTTTGTGCCATATGTAATTTGGTCGTATCACTTATTAAAAGATTAATGTTACGTTCCAAATTCGATAATTCGTTTTTGCATTCATCACTTTCCACTAGGAGTTTCTGATATTTTTCATTTTTTTCAGTAAGCTGTAATTTCAGAGAGTCATTCTCTGATTTTAGGCTATTTAAATCATTAATACTTATTGAAACTAGAATCGAATCTGTTTTAGAAACAGATGGAATAGTATCATTATTCGTTTGTGAGAAAATAGGTAATGATACTATTGTCAATAGTGATACTATGCAATACTTTATAATTCTCATATCAATAATTATTGTTGTTATAGTAATCGGAAGCTTCATTATAGTACCCTCTTGCTCTAGTCCAAAGTGCATTCACGTCTTTTTTCGAACCATATAATGCTGTCGCCTTGTTGTCGTATTCCGTTACAGCAGCATCTACTTGTGGAACAAGAGTATTTTCGTAGTATTGTTGGCCGTAATATCGAAATTCAGACAATTTTTCTACTAATGAAGAAATGTAAATATAGTGAGATTGTCCAATATTTGTTTTTACATTATTGAGTGCATTCCTTAAATCAGTACATTTGGAAAGATATTTGTCATTTGCAAAATTCTTAGCCTGGTTTATTATGTTTTGAGCACTTGTGATGCCACGGTATGTCGTACTACGACTAATAGTCTTAGCCTGACGATAATTTGCAATTATCTTTTCTACCAATGCTAATGAATCCAATGTGTTTTTTTGCAAGACTAGACTTTCATCAGAGTGTTTAACTGATTGAAGCCGTTTGGAAACCGTCAGCATATAATTATGGTCAGCGGTATTCCAAATAGGATTGTTAAATTTAGAAAAGCACCTTTTAAGGAATATGGGAGAATAGCATTCTAATAGTTTATCTCTATGTTGGTCGCTTTCTGCATGTGTAAGTCTATTTTCCTTTTCAAATACTGAAATTCTATCGATAGTTTGTATATAGATAGAATCTTCTTGACGAACAGATTCAGCGTTTCTTAACTTTGAGTAGGTTTGATTTAAGTCCCTTTCAAATTGATTTATTGGCTGAAACGCAGTAGGAGGTTCAACACGAGTCTTGGCATATACCATAATTCCACCAATAGCAAGTGCTATTGATAAAACCAATATTAATATTTTAATCGTAACCTTCATAATATTAATTTATTAAATACCACCACGTTTATTGTTATGTTTTTTATTCTCTGATGCAGGTTGCTTTTGGGATGCAGGGGTTGATTTGTCTGCTTTTTTACTTGAAGACTTCTCTGTAGTATTATGTTGTTCTTTAATCCAAGAAATGTAATTATTCACGTTTATTCCAAAATCTGTGTCTGTATTATATTTCCCATTTCTATCTTCCTTTCCTATCTTAGGATCTATTTTCTTTTCCAAAGAATATCTGGAAGCATCGACTAACTCTTTTATTTTGTCAATGTCCTTTAGATCTGTTTTTTCTAACTCAACAAGTCTTTCTAAATTGAATGTATTCATATAGTCAAACAGATCTTTTGTCAATTCATATTGGGCAAGAGTGTCCCTATGCCAGATTGAACTTGATTTCAGATAGTTACATACATGAACTTTTAAAGAATCTTCTGATGAAATGGATTGAGATTCTTGCTTATATGTTGTAGTTGTGCTCAGATTTTTTTCGGTAGGCTTTTCAATTTTTATAATTGGAGGCCAACCCAATTGGAACTTATGATTATCAATCCAATCATCTAAAGCTACAGCTCCAGCCCATAGAAATCCAATGACAAAAACACTTGCAATACCTAATAAGAACCACTTTATCTTTAGCACAAGGTTATTTTCATAGATAATATAACCATTATTGGAACGATAACCTTTCAAAGGCATTCCGGTATAATGATTATTCATTTTGACAATAATGCGAGCATCAGAATCCAAATTCTTACCGTCCTCTTTACACAAAGTGTACTCTTTGCTGTATTGTCTATCATCAAGTATTATTTGGATGTTTGATGAAATCTTATTTATAGTTTTCTCAGTTGTTTCGTAACCATTATGATTTACTCTTATTTTTAAGCCATCACGCAATGCTACTTCGGTAATGTACATTACATCTTTGGCAAATAATGTTTCGTTTACGTATATTTCAGAATTATCTAATTCTTTGTATTTGCAGTTTGTAACTTTTATCCAAGAGCGTTTGAATATCAATTGACGTTCACTTTCTTGAATAGCAAGTAATTTATTGCTAAAGTTTCGATCTGCTTTTACTTCTTTTACAATATCACGAAAGCCTTCTTTCTTCCATATTATAGACAAGGTCGTATTATATGGGACTTCAATGTCTTTATTAAAAGGTATATTCTGATTTGTAGACTTAATAAATGGTGTAAAACCATTATTGTCAATTGGTACATCAATCTTAATTGCTTGTGACACATTTTGCTTTATTTTTTCTCCGGCATCAAAAGAGAGCCCAGATGCATTGTCAACAAAGCAAATACATTTGTATTTTTTATAATGTATTTGCGCAATAGAATCACCAAGCAACTCATATAGTTGATAATTTGCACCTTTCCCATAAGTACACCAGCCAATGCATCCATCTGGATTATTCCTCACGAATGAAAGTGCTGAATATTGAACATCCTTTTCTGAATATTCTTTTGAAAACAGTTCTTCGATAATTGCTGGATTGATGCCTAAAGCAGCAGACAGTTGTTCATCAATACAACTTATTACAGAGCATAGTTCCGAACCACTAATCTGCATATTGGTCGGCACATGAATCCACGCCGTGGTATTGTCGTTCAGGCGACCACTGCCTTCAGGACGGGCTTTTACAACGCCAAGTAAATATCCAAGATTACCAAGGATTTTAACAATTATGGCGGATTTGCCAGAGCCGTCAAAGCCGTTCAAATCTTTAATGATTGAACGAGAATCGGTTGCAAATTTTGCCCAATCTTCTTGTTTATTAACAGCGAAAAACTCTTGTTCGCCATTGCTTGTTAACTTTATAATTAATCCTAATTTCATGATTTATCCTCTAAATATTTTTTCAAACATACCTCTTTTGCCACCTCTGAAGCTTGCAGATCGTTGTAGTATCAAGCTGACAACATTTTCTGCTGGACGAGAATTAAACTTACAATAGTTTTGGAAACAGACTTCTCCAAGAGAAAAGGCTATTTTTTCAACCTTTCCTTTATTGATTTCGTTATCCTTGCAGATTTGTTCTAAACCATTATAAAAGCCAAGGTACTTGTCGTTAATATACTCTGTAAATGTATCTTTGGTTGCATTTTTAACTTTATCAGCTTTGGTTATCATTATATAGATAGCATCTGTATCTTTCTTGAAGATACCAGTGTTTTTTATGTACGATACTGCACCTTCAAGATATACACGTTGTGGAAGACCTTCATAAAGTCTGTCTTCTGCACCATATTCAATGACAAATATGTGCATCTTTCTATTTGTAGAACGATTGTCAATAAGAACTTTTGTAAGAGTGTCTAACATGACTTCATCAGTATCAGACATACTATCTCCAGCATTGGCCTTATACATACATCTCATTAACTCTCCTGCCATGTCAATACATGTGATAGGATGTATTTTCCCATCTTTATCAACTAAGTCGAATCCCATTTCGTAGAAAGAATCGACCGAAGTTCCTTCCATTAATGTCCCAATTTTGCCATTCTGAAATAGATTGATAAGTTTTGTCATATACCCATATCCTTGTGATTCAGTATCGGCATCCATTGAATATGCCACCTTTCCGCTTGCAGCTACACTTAAAATGGCACCCAAAGCACAACTTTTACCAGAAGAAGGGATACCCCAGAAGTAAATTTCGGTTGACTGTTTGTGAATCTTATCTAGCTTATCTGAAGTGGAGAAATTCTGAGCAGTTTCTCCATTAAACATCTTTTGAATAAAGAGTTTATCAATGTCAATACTTATCAAATCCTCAACGGAGAGTGTTCCTGAATTTATTAAACGTTTTACCACTCCAGAACTTACAAGATTATGGTCTTCTCTAATTTTGTTCAAAAAATCAGTTTTCTTGATTTTTTTCTCATTAAGGAATTTCTCAATCAGCGCAATGGTCTTATTATCACGTTGTTCTTGGGTAACAGCTGTTTTGTCTGTTGGAACTTGGTTGATTTGAGTTACTAGCGTATCAATATCTACACCCATAATCTCATCTAATAGCAATGAGTTTATAATACTCTTTGCTTCGTTAACGTGAGTACTTGTGGGGTACTTATTAATAAATTCCCTCAGCGAAGTTTTGTCAGTTTTATCAACTAATGTCCATGCGTCGTCTGTGGTTGTCTGTAAGTATATTGCTTGAATTTTATCCTCAAGCTCTAACTTTAATGCGCGAGCTTCGGCACGATATTGCCCATTTGGAAAGGTGTCTAAATAGTGCTGAACTGCTTCTATTGAATTAAGTTCTTTTACCTTATTCCATTCATCCGCATCCCCACTTTCCAACAAGGATTTAACTTCTCTCCTTTTTTCTACAGAAAACTCTCCATCGGTATCTTGAACTAATTCGTCAAAAGTCACTACACCTGTTCTTATATATTCTACAAGTTGACTTGCAGAATATTCCGTAACATTATCTAATATCTTTTGTTTCATATAAATTATTTAGGACTGTTTCCATATTCATTTATTCCTGCTTCTCCTTCAGCAAAAAGCATCCAGAATCCGTAAAACGGGATAATTTGATACCATCCTGAGTTTCCTCTGTCATGGCATCGTTTTGCTCCTTGCGCCCATAGAAACCAACAATAAGGTATGAGTATTATAAGATATAGTACCAATAATGCAGCAGCATTAGATTCTGTGGCAGCACTCATCATAACTTCCATAAGTAAATTTATGAAGAAGCAAATAATTATTGATAGACCGTATTCTGTTCTACGTATTCTGCCTGTAAAAGAAAACGGATTGCGGAACATGCCAGGTTTTGACGTTGTGTTAGTCACATGACTTTGTTCCTCTGCTTGCGAGTTCGACATGTTATCTTCCAATGTATTTGTAGTTTCAATTTCACTTGATAAAGTTTCAATCTGGCTTTGACAATTCGGTATAACAGTATTATCTACTTCTGACGTTTCTTCAGTAGTATTATGTTCTATTGTTACTATTTCCTGTTCAAGAAGCTCTTTTACTCTTTTTCTAAGCAAAGGAGTAAATGCACCTTCTGTGTCTTTGCCCAATTCATACATGGAAACAACCCCACTTCTTACCGCATCAGCGATTTCTTCTGGTGTGTAATTTGTAATGTTTTTGAGAATTTCTTTTTTACTAGCCATATTTATTTTTTTTTATTTTACGAATTAAAAAGTTCCACCATAAATGTCGTTATTATCTATATCGTTTGTTTGATTTGTACTGCCGATAGATATTTCTTCTGTGTTTTTTTCTGACTTATTAACTTCAATCGTTGCTATGGATTTTTTTGATTTGTGAGGTATCAAATAGTATAAACCAATAGCTCGCGTATTCCTCTTCTGTAAGAAATATGGGAACAAAAGCATGAAAAATAGCAGAATACCAGACCAAATAGTATTAAACGCAACACCCTGTGTGTTTCTATAAATGTTTTTTAAATCTTGCAAGCCTTGAATTGCTTGATTATAAGAATTTTGCTCACTGCTGAATGGCTGAATATTATCAGGCTCATTACTCATCTTAAATTCAGATACTTGAATCAGTGTGCTATTCCATGATTTGATTGCATCTGAAATTTTGTCAATATTTCCAATAAGGAAAGCATTCCAAACACTTGCTCCTTGATTGGCACTTTCAATCCATTTCAAGGCAAGAGTCTGCAAACTATCTGTGTTTTGAGACAATAATTGAAGTTGAAGAGTATGAATATAATTTTCTATTTGAAGCGCATCGCTGTCTCCAGAAAATCCAGCGTTTTTGTATTGTATGGGATTTGTACTTTTATTATCCATAATGGTCTTTAAATGCTGACTATAGTTATTGATACGATTGTTGGCATACGAATTATAGTCAGTAAACATTGTTTTTGATTTTTCTATAGATGTACTAAACATCTCTTCAATATGGCTTCGTTCAGAATATACATTCCAATAATGATTGTATGGAATCATGCTCCAAATAAAAGCGACAGGGCACATACAAATTAATACCCTCTCAATAATTATTGAACGGTTAAATCTTCCATCTGTTCCTTTTAGTATTTGTGCTCCGATAAATGTTGTCAACAAAGCTATGTCAATAATGAATACTTTTATGGCTGCCACAGAGAAGTCTCCTCCATTAGAATAAAAGTCACCCATATATGTAACATAACTGATAAATATCAAAGCAACAAAGGCGATGATATGTCCCCACGAGAATTTTAGTGTCTCGTTCCAAGAATAATTATTTGTACCCATATTATTGAATTTTCTTTTCTATGTCACTTATTTTTTTATTCAATGCGTCACGCTGTTCTTTTAATTGTTTAAGCAAATCTTTTAAAGCACTATAGTCATCTATCGGATTATTGCTTTCGGTAGAATTCTGTTCACAACTTTGGGACTGGTCTGTTGAATCATTGTTGCCATCGTGTTCTATAAAGCCAGTATCCAGTATTTGCGACCATATTGGTTCATCCGGTATATCACCATTCCTAACTGCAATGAGAGCTTGATCGACAAGTACCATTGGTGGAATAAATTCATCCAATTTTTTCCCCGTTTTTTGAATAACAGCAATGCATTGCTTTACATTAATGTCTGGTTTTATTGTTTTCATCAAGGCAATAGTTCCAGTTATAATCGGAGCGGCCATACTTGTTCCATCAAACATTTTGAATGAATTATTTGAATAAGCACTATATATTCCTTCTCCAGGTGCTGAAACGTTTGTTCCCAATGAATAGTTTGTAAAGATAGATGATTTGTATTCAGGTGTACATGCTGCTACATTTACTGTGTTATTTGCCAAACGACATTCAGGAAGAATTGCTGTTACAATATTATCATTTCCTGCCGCAAAAACCAAAATAACATTCTTTTCATTAGCTACGTTGATAATGTGCCGATACACTTTTTCCTCATTCTTAAAATACTGTTGGGATACCTTAATTTGTTCTTCAATTGGCAATTGATTTAAGCCTTGGAAACTTGGCCCGACTGAAATATTGACAATGTTTGCTCCATTATGAATTGCATACATAATACCACTAGCAAGTGAAGAGAATGTGCATAGTCCATTATCAAACACTTGAACTGGCATAATCTTGCATTTTGGGGCGACTCCAGCCGCTCCCTCTGGATAGAACTCCGTGGACCCAACAGCTAAACCTGCAACATGAGTACCGTGACCTTGTCCTGGACTTAATGCTCTATTTTGAGTAAAAACATTATATGCTTTAAAAAATCTGCCCTTAAACATATTATGATTTACATCAATTCCGTCATCTATTATTGCGACAACAAAATTAGGATCTCCCATTGTTATATCCCATCCCTCTTTTACGTGTGTTGCTTTTAAATGCCACCCTTTATTTACAGTTGATTGGCTTTTGTTACCATGCAGCACCATTATAGATTCATCTACAACGAAAAATTTCTGATCGGAAATTTTTATTGGTAATTCTTCGCGGATATTATTCCGTTGTCCCTCAGGAATTTGAATTTGAATCATTCTAACATTAGGATCATATCCAATAATTTGATAGCTATCTGAAGGATATAACCGTTTAAAATCTTGTACCCATTTGTTCAAGTCTGCATTCTCATTTTCAAAGTAAATATTTAGGCGATTATCAATAACATCAGGAGTTCCTGGATTAGATACGATAGGTGGCATAATACCCCCATCGCCAACTATTGGTGAAACTATACCATTCTCAGGTAAACGCCCATCACTGCCAACAATGTCAGTGATAGTACCATTATTGTCACGAATTGTTCCATCTGGTTCAGTAATCTGCTCTATTTTGTCTGCTCTATCAATTGGTAACACGGCATTTCCGTCGCGATCGACCAAAACATCACTATCACAGCCTCGTAATAGCCATGATAATAACCAAATTAATAGAATAATCAAGAGTAACCATAGTAACCACTTTAGACAACCTTTACCAGAAAAAAGTCCTGTAAGCCAAAGCCACCATCGCTTATACCAGGGTTGCTTTTTTTCGTATTGCGCAACGCAAACTTTATTATCAGTCAGAGCCGTAAGAGGATTAATACTCCAACCGGTAAAACGATATCCCTTATTGGGCTTTATTGTTGGAATTTCTGATACTACAGGAGCAACTCCCAGTGGTTTTTTGATAACTTTATTTCCATGCAATGTTCCATGCTCACCTGCGGAGAAGAGACATTGAACAAATTCTTGCTTGTATTCGGCAGAGAAAAAAGTATCGTTGTCAATAGGCGCATTGACACCAGGCGTCCATTGGGTAAATACAAATCCTTTATTTGCCTTAATGACAGGTATTTCTTCTGCACTCAAGATATGTCCTTTGGGAACTTCAATGGACGATTCACCTTCTAAAACACCATTAACACCAGCATCAAAGATAACTTTCACTAATTTTTCATTTTTTTCTGTCTCAGGTGCTGTTGTATTTGTTTTAGCATATTGAGCAGTGAAAATAATATCATCTTGCACCTCATGTCCAATCGGATTAGGTGTCCAACCGATAAAACGATATCCGTCATTTGCAATGATAATGGGAATATCTTTTGTTGTGATAATATGCCCTTTATTTCGGTTAATCATCGTTAGATACGGAACACCGGCTATCGTTGTTGCAAGTTTTCCATGTCCTGCTAAATCAAAAGATATTTTCTTTTTGTCATACTTGACAGCTGTCTTAAACCATTTTCCATCACTTGTATGTTTACTTTCATCAAGTCGCATTCCCCAAGCAATGAGTACAACTTTCTCGTCATAACAATAGATAAATTCATCATTGATATATTTTAAAGCTCCACTAAGAATAGAAAATTCTTCAGGATTTAACTTTCTTAATGTTTCCTGATAATGTTTTAACGTATCATCCTTGATTTGAGAGTAATGTTTCTTTTCAGAATCAGAAAGTTCAGTAAATTTTTTAGGTGTATTATTCCACTCGTCAACATACCAGAAAATATTGCCGTCTTCATAGAAAGGACAAGCAAGGAAAGACTGATATTGGGGTGATATACGACTCTTTACTACGCTTTCCACACTCTTATATCGTTTGTAAAGTGGGTCTGAGCCAATACCTTGATAATCGGTGAAATCAGTGTCATCGATATGTCCAAGTAGTCTTTTATTATAAAATGTAGCTCTTGCCATAATTCCTTCATTTATTTGTATATAGTGCTTTACAATTGTCTATAATATCTTTTATAATAGCATTTGCAATTGGGTCACTATGTGAAATATCCGCAGAATACAAGAGTCCGATGACCAAAAGATTTTTCCATCTTTGAAAATTATCCCAAAACGGTAATTTCATTAATGTTTGGATTGAGACGGTCGTTGGGTCAGAAGCGTCATCAAAAGCTTGTAGTGCGTCATACACACTGATTTGTTCGTGTTTGAGATCACTTGCCGCAGAAGACAAGTCTATAGTTAAATTACATGCTAGTGCTTTAGTACGTATATTTTCAATATCCTTATCCGTCATATACATACGTCCTATTGAACTAACAAAATTATTCAATGTTAGTGAGGCAAAATCAGCGATTGCATTTGGTAAATCATTATCAGGAAATACTCTCGAATACTGATCAATCTTAGTAGATATGATTTTCTGAACTCCTAATTTCTTACAAAGGCTTTGTAGCATAAAAGCAACTTCATCTGAATGAGGAAGATATTTTTCGAGTTTTTTCACCTGTTTGTTGATAAATATCGTCCAGTGGTCTAAAATATTATTTGATACAACGTCTGCAACTGTTGCAGCAACACTACACTCATTTGAAACAACATCATCAACAGTAAATCCATTTTCAGCAAACTCTTTTTCTAATGTTGCTATATCACACGCATAATAGTCGCATAATCGTTGGATGTTAAGTTGCTTATCTTCATTTGGATTAATGCCCGCTTGTGTCCTAATCAAAATTACTTCATTAAAGTCTTTGGGAGTTTCTGTTTTCAAAATAACGATGTCATATGCAATCTGTCGTAAATCTCCAACAGGTATCATTAGTTGGTCAATAATATAACCAAATATTTCCGGCTTCTTGCCAATTTGCGAATCAAGACGTCTACGTATTTCTCCGGCTATTGTTCTAGTTCTCGCATTGTTTTCCTCTTTATTTTCTGGCTCATAATATGTATTTAGTTTGGCCAACATTTCATCCCTTATTGCTTTTAATTCGGTTAGATACTTTTCTCTTCTAGCGGCTTCCAATACGCTGGAGATTGCGTCTAAATCACGAATAATAGCTTTAGAACCATCACAATTCAAAGAAGATACCTCGTCCCAAGATGCCTTAGGATTAGCAAAATGCTTCTTAACAAATTCGTTGTTAAGGAAGTTCTGCTCTAAATTATTAAAATATTCTGGGTAATCATCGTGGATATGTCGCGCTACTTCTGGTGACTTTGTTTTGTCATTGTAACCATCGAAGATTTGATTTTTCATTGACCAGTAATAGTCACGAAGTAAATAAATACTTTGAAAAGCCTCAGAACGGAATAAGCCGCCACGTGTCACCCAATTATCAAACCAAGTAGCAGGCTTGATAATTTCAGGCAGAACAGTCTTGAAGCGTTTCCAATGTTCAGAAAGCAACTCTGTATTGGTAGACAAATCATTTTTTGTCCTTTCTAATTCGATATTGAATTTTGTTGCAATCAAAAACAATGGAGAAATCCCATTAGTTCTTGTTAAATCTTCAGTACGTTCTTCAGGGGTTTTACCTATATTAGTTTCTATCCAATCATTAATAGTTTCTCCTAATGTTGGTTCATTCTTTTGATCATTATGGTGACAAAACAAAACAGCACTTATTCTTAATGAGCGAGAATACTTATTAAAAAGATATGCGACTTTGCCACGGCGTAGTATTGTTGGTAAGACTGTTCCTATTTCCTGTTCTTTGAATTTTTCACGAGAACGTGCTCCTGGGAAATCCAGCAGATCAATTTTGTTTAAAAAACGTCTGTTTTCTGCAATTTGTTTAGGCAAGACAAATGTTAATTCTGCAATGAGAGCTGATAATGATGACTTATTAAAATTGCTAGCCAACAACTTTCCGTTTGCATTATATACATCGGTAACCAATATATCGGTAGCTGTTTCATGCTTTAATCCGCAAACAGAATCTAACCACTCGATTTTTAGCAGTGTTCCTTTATCTCTAAGTACAGCATCAAATGGGACATAAATGTCAGTTTCAAACTGTATCTTCTTGTATTCATTCACTAATAAGCTAAAAAGATGGCTTAGCTCTTCATTCTTATTCCATAGTATGCTAAATATCTTGACCCAATGATCACTTGACACGTACTGGATTTTGGGTGCGACAATCTTGCGAAAATCTGAATGTGTAATGTTTGCCGCATTGGCTCCCAAAACTTCTGCAATATAATCACAGATATCCTTTACATCATCTTCTGTAAGAACTTCTTGAACAGGTGTTGTTTTGTTCGCCCAAAGATACTGAACAGTTAACAATTCGGCATTTATTGAATCATGCAAAAGGACTTTGCTGTTATCTATTTTAAGGTCGTTATAATATGAATCAATTAAAAGCATTAACAAATCTGCAATAGAAAGATTTTTAATCTTTATAAAATCCTTCATAGCATCATTATTGTTATTGATAGTAAATCTTGTTATTACACCTGTTGATTCGGTTTTAGAAGTGTTACCTCCGCTGGGATTCAAGTCATCAATAAAACTATATTCTTTACCATCATTTATAATGACAAAAGGGGATTCAGCTGTTGACAACAGACTACTTATTAGGTAGGATTTTCCGACCTGACTTTCGCCATATGCCGCAGCCGAACAATTTTCTGCTAATGCATTAGCAATTCTTTTTAGTTTTCTACGATACTCTTTCAGTTCTTCAACAGGGAATGTGCTTTTGCCAAATTTTTTAGCCCATATGATTGAACGTTCAATTTCTGCTATTTGTGAGTTTATATCCTGTATCATAATATATTTGCATTATTGAATATCAAAAGCTCCGGTGTCAAGCCAATAGCGCTCGTCCGCTCCCAAACTTTGAATATTTATCTCAATATTACTATCTGCTAATTCATTACCTTTTTTATCTGTAATAGCTGTAATTACTAATTTTTCTTTATCATCTTCATCGCGTTCGATAGATAGTTGAAAAGGCATTCGTAAACGTAAATCATCAATTATTTCTTTAACCTTAGCAAGAGCTTGCGTTTCATTTATTGAGATACCTTCTTGAATGGCTTTATTTTTTATGTGCTCTAACATCTTGTATTGGTTAAAATCAATGACATATAATTTCCTTGAAGGATAAGAGTCCAATCCAATTTGTCGAACATTTAAAGTCGTAGGCAAAGAACTAACCAACAGTTCTCCCATATTTTTTTCAGGAGTTATGAAGTATTCTATCGGTTGTCCTTCCCGCGAAGATTCTATATAATTAATTACAGACTTTAATTTCTTATCCAATTGCGATTTGTCTATTAGGAATTTGTCAAGATTACCAAGAGATGTCGCATAATAACCGACTAACGCTCCCATTGCAACAATAGTTTTTGCTGTGGCTTTCCCAGTGTTATTTTTATTGGGATACCAATGTCCTACAAAATAATCATTCAATAATATTAAACGATTTGGAGATACAGAATAATACTTTAAAAAAATATTGCGAATAGGAGATAAAGACGAAGGTCGTCCCGACAATAATACAATGTCGCAATTATAGGCATACATTATAGTCGCAATTTTCTTTAATAGAGGTTCGAAAGCTCTTGATATAACATCAGAAACAGCAAATTTATCAAACTCCCATTCAAGATCTTCTAAATCAAAAGAGAAGTATTTCTTAAATCCTTCTTTTATTCGTTCATTTGGCGGACAATCTTCAAACACATCCGTATAGCGTATTGTACAATCCTTAATATCATTAGCTAACATATCAAGGAAGCAATACATTAGTGGGATAGAATATTGTATATTGAAGTCCCTCCGAAGTTTCCGGTCTGAGATTGTTTGCCCTGTATAATCTGGACCAAAAAAATTGCGCAAGCGTTGCCGATATTCAGTTTCAGAGAGCTCTTTCATTTTCTTTCTAAATGCACTATTGGGCGAAAAGAACATAATTTTCCTTATAAGTTCATTGAGCATCTCATCTCCGGCGTAATAAAAGCTATCGTAAAAAAGAGGTTCAGGTGTAATGGTTGTTACATCTCCCTTTGTATAAGAATAACGGCTAATCATTAGGTCTGATGTTCCTGCGCCAATATCCAAGGATCCAATTGTTAGTTCGGGTTGAACGCTATTTGGGGAAATTTTCCCGTATAAATTAAAAAACTCTTGGCAAGACCCTTTATATTTCCAACCAATTTCACCATATATATATACTAATTGAGAGCAAGTTGCCTCATCGTAATACCATTTGCTTTCTGTGTCTTTAAACGTAGTAACAGCAGGTGCAATGTCAACTCGGAAATCTTCATTTTTAAACAGATTTAGCAACTTTACTGCATCGCCAGCACATTTAACAAGAGCTTCTCTTTCAAGTTTCGACATAGCCGTAGGACAAGTAACAACCATACGTCGTATGCGACGAGGCAATGTCATATCACCACGGTCTATTCGATATTGATTATTATTGATTTGCGCCTGTGCCTGAACGAGCATCTCAAGAAAAGCAAAAGTCATAAGTGAACGTCTTGAATAGTGATAAGATTGCCCTCCCGTTCCGTTGATTGCTAACTGCCCATTGCTTTGTAAGTGTTCTGAGATACCTGGAATATTTAATATGTGATTATCTTTTTCTCCATCAAGTACCATAAAGTTCCATTCATCCTTGCTTTTATGCCCATCCCAAAGATACCTTTTGGGACTTGACATGGTAGAAAGACTTTCTTTGTTTGCCCCCGATTCAGTTGCACGATGTATCAAATGATTCGCTTCTTTTCCAAGCCTTACAAAACTTGGATATACAAATTGTTTACTGCCTTGTATTCCAAAGTCGCCAAAATCCACCTTCCTAAATGCTAATCGCATATCAAAAGGTTCTTTATATGTATTGATTGTAGTGCCATTGGAGTCAGTTTTCAAAAGATTTGTATAGTCAATTAACTCCAATAGATTTACTTGATTGAAATTTGAATTATCTTCAACAAGCAGTGCGGTTGTTTGCGAGTTGCCTATGTCAATAACCATATCAACATCTTTCACCAAGACATCTTTGTCTTTAAACAAAGATACCTTAGGAAACAACTCGTTCTGAGCAATATAATCAATTAATAAATAATAAGAAGCTATATAATTAAGTTTTTTACCAGACTTTATCTTACCTACACTACTTATATTAGGATGAACTAAAGAAAATAAATAGTCATTTATGTATTCCCACTCTTGTTTTGGTGAGCAATAATCCATGAGATAAAACTCCTGCTTGCACACCTCAAATTTCATTTCAGTCATGAACTGATCTGGGAAAATAGGACATTCTTCATATTTACTATTCTGTTCTACAGTACGAGTGTCAAATGCTAAAACTACATTATAGTGTTTGGCTTGTTCTGTAGAGTCAATAGGTATAAGCATAAATCGACTCCAGTTTAGTGGGCCAAATTTAAATTTTGTTTTACTACGTTTGAAGAAATATGGCAGTGGTAACCATTTATTTTCAAAGAAATCTAAAGTATTGGCTTTATCGGAAAAAGTCATTTTGTAAATTTCACCTGTACACTGCATCTCTTCATCAATCATCAAAGGGATTATTCCCTCTTCTGCTAATGAACTAACATCAATATCTCCACAACCAGTGGCCTCTGATAAGAATCCGTTATCAAAGAGCTTTTTTTTCTTAAAAAAATACCTATTAGTTTCTGTTGTTATTTCATGGGCTAAATCAAGAATCCATTCGCCATTTGTAGTGTCATACCATTCGTGAAACCATAAACTGAACTTTTCCTTTGTCTTAATTTCCAAAGGAAAAGTCGTAATGTGTATGCCTGAATTTGCAATTAAAGTATATGCCATATTACTAATCTTATAGTTTAACTCTTACATAGAGTGCATTAACCGATTGCAAAACTACAAATTTATTTTCAGATAGTATGTTTTTCTTTGCAGGAATTTTAGGGGAGAAGTAAAATGTTTGGCGAAATCACTCAAACATTTTACCTAACCGATGCCTATTCAACTTTTTACCAAAGTGTACCAACTCTATGTAAGAGTAGAAACTTTTGCCAAACAATCTATCCTTAATAAATCCTTCTCACACAAATATCTAGCATGCATTTATTCGTGAGTGCTGTGATAGAGCTAAATGGAATTTTATTTGTTCTTATTCAAAAGATTCAGAATCTTATAGTTGGCATTGTCTATGACATTGGTTTGAATAGAAGAAAGATAGATTCTCGTTGTTTCCTCATTGTCATGCCCCATGCCTAGACTGATGGCTTTCATCGGAATATTTTTGGCTTGGGCAATACTTGCCCAAGAATGCCGCGCTACATACATGGTTAGTGGGATGTTGATCTTGGCAAGTTCTGCTATTCTTTTCAGGTACTTGTTTATCAGTAGCATCCTGTTCAGGTATTGTTTCCTTTCCGTACCATCTTCTCTTATAATAATCGGAAGTAAAAATACACTTTGTAGATTAGTGTGCTTCATAACAATGTCATCCATAGGCTTTTCCCATTTAACTACCATCTGTTGCCCGGTTTTGCGCCTGTTATATACGACAAAACCATTCGACAAGTCTTTTTTCTTTAGGTATGCTATATCAATAAACGACATTCCACGCATATAAAATGAGAAGAGAAACATATCTCTTGCAAAATCAAGCGTGGGTGTACTGCTCAAATCCAAATCTTTAATTCTTTTGATTTCTTTCAGGCTGATGGCACGTTTGGGAGTCTTGTCAACCCCGGTATAAACCCGTTTGAAAGGAGTGGTCTGCTTTGTGAGTCCGTCTTCCACAGCACGATTATATACGCTACGCAATATCCTCAAGTAGAATGAGGTGGTATTTCTGCATAAATTGCCCATACGCATATAATTCTCATATTGGCAAATTAAATTCTCATCAATCATGTCAAAATGCAAGTCTTCTTTGTTTCTGAACTTCATAAAACTCAGAAGCATTTGCCTGTAAGTTTCGCTTGTTCGATCTTTCCCGGCATTTTTCAGTCGTTCTATTTGAACTTTAATGTATTCAAAGACGGTTGAATTGTCAGAGGACAAGGCATAGTACTCCTGCACAATATCATCTGAAGAGAATGGCTGTCCTTTATTCCCTAACTGTTCAATGATTCTATACAATCTTTTTTTCTCCCATGCGATTTTCTCTTTTATTGATTTGATTATATTATGTCTATTGGGAGGTAGGTTCGGGAACTGTGCAATATCACCACAATGTTCGTCCCATTCCGATTCAAATATATGATAGGAGGTTTTTATCTGTTTAACCACTCGGTTGTGAATAACTTGAAAATACAAAGTGCCCTCTTTCTTAGGGAGAGAGGACACTCTAAACTTTAATTTTACTGATACCATATTATATGTTTATTTAATTTTATATTGTTGTATCTCTTTTATCATGGCTTTCACATCTTCTCCTACTTGCACGAAGTTCTTGTATAGAATGCGTTCCCGCTCATCCCTTGATTTGAAAGTATAGAACTTAGGGAGAGGAACATAGCCGGCTTCCTCTTTTTTGATTTCCTGCATATCGAAGTCTGTCTTACAGAAGAATTTGGATGTTTTGAACTCCTCGTTTTCTTGAATGTTCATAGAACCCCCTTTCCCTGTTTTGGTCTTTACAAAGTCCCGTGCCGTCTGCCCGCATATCCAGCCTGTAGGCATGTCGGAGATTTTGGAAGCAGGAACAAGGCTATCCAAGTTCTCGTTTAGGTTAATGGAAGTTTTGTCCCTGTCAATGGTTACACCCTTTTTGAGTTGTACTACCTTGCCGAAGATGTCTGATGACAACCATTCCAATGTTTCTTTTGCCCGTGCAGACCCACTGACCACATTTCCGACGGTGGTGATAATCTTCTGCATACCCACTTTACCATAGTCGGCTTCCAACTGTGGCAGTTCCTGAAAGCCCAAGGTCACGCTTACCTTGTTGCTTCGTGCCGTACCTATCAGGCGGTCTATCTTGTGAAAATACAGGGTCGGCAACTCATCCACGATGATGCTCACGGGGATGTTCTTGCCCTGTCCGGTGTTTACCCTTGTGACCAGCCTGTTCAGGATAAGGGCATTCAGCGCACCGATGATGCTTTCCATTTCCGGGTCATTGGCAATCAAAAGGTAAGACGGATTCTTGGGATCGGAAACTTTCAAGTCGAAGTCATCTCCATCCTTGTGGAATATCCAATAACTCTCCTTGGTTGCCAAACGCGAGGTATAGACACGCAGTGTGCCAATCATACCTTCCAATTGTTCCATTGCCTTGTTTTTCAAAGCGGTCTGGAACGGACCGAGCAGCGGAGCCACTTCATTGTCGGTCTCCAGTACCTCGAAGATAGTCTGATAACTTTCGTTGAGGAACGAAAGAATATGCGGCATGTCGGAATACCGTCCAAGCCAGTAGGCTGGTTCCGCTTCCTCGCCAGCAGAATTGAATACACGCCCGGTTGGAATCATCCGTTTGGTTTGCTTGTCCTGCACTTTTTCTGCCGTGAGCATATTGCCATCCTTGTCATATGGTTCTTTGCCCCAGTTGCAGAAGAAATAGATACAGGCCGCCAAGAAGTTCACTGCCGAGGTCTGGAAGAACTGGTCGCTGCCACCGCCTCCTTCTTTTTTGCCTTTTTGTAAAGATTCAAGCAGGGTTTCTGCGGTTTCAGAAGCGGCTGCAAGGTTATTGATGTATTTCAATTGGATAGGATTCACCCTCCGGCTGTACTCCACATCCACGAAGTTGATGATGTTGAACTTGCATCCTTTGGGCAAATTTCCGAGCTTTTGGTTCTTCTTGTAATGGTAGTAGAGTTTGGTCGCCAGTGTCGGGAACTTGTAGTCGTAAACTACTAAGGCAAAACCCTTTGCTGAATGTTGACGAATAAACGGTTCAATAAGCGAGAATGTCTTGCCACTTCCCGGTGTGCCAACCACCCATGTTCCCCTAAAGGGGTTGCTGATATTCACCCAGCCCTTGCGGAATTTTCCCTTGTAGTAGTACCGCATGGGGATATTCACGCTGTACTTGTTCTCCACCAGTTCCGTACATTGCTCGAAACTCTCGTTCTCAAAATTGAAGCGGTCTTTGAGCAAACCATCTTTAAGAAACTTGGAGATATTATCAAGAGCGATATGAACCAGCACCACGCCAATCACGGATGCGAACATATAGAGCCAGATGTTCAGGCGCAAGGTATAAAGCCTTGTTTCCATCGGATAACCATACAACCATACGGACAGTACAATCAGCCCTATACCTATTATAATAGGATAGAATACTTGTTTCCGACCATTGAACTCCAAATTCTTCTTGTTCCTCGTACCTATGCAGGTTATGCAGATAAGAAGGAATGTGGCGAGCTTACTATACGCAAGGTTGCCGTCATTATAGATTACCCAACGCTTGATACGCCCATGTATGTCGCATAGGATGCCTCCCCAATGGTCAAGCATGGCAGGATCAATGGCATACTCGAAGAACTCCAGCAGAACGGAGATATAGACAACCGAGCGGAAAATCCTGTAAAAGCCCTGTAATTCTTTACTTTCTTCCATAGTTGTGGTTATTTCTTTCTAATACCCCATAGTACATGGATGTGAGGCCAGTATAAGAGATCTTTATCACTAAGTTGGCTGACGTGGGAAACTGCATACAGGGGTTCAAGTCCTAAAGTGTTATGTAATACAGAGGCCCGCACCCCCACCATAAATTCCTTAAGGAATGCCCGTACTTCATCGTCAGGACCGCAAGTCATGAAATCATAGAAGTTTTGAGCCAATTCTTCTTTGATATAGTAAAGCTGACTTTGAAAAAAATCCTGATAACGGTTGATGCGACCGTTCCATTCGACCCGCATTTCTTCCCTGCGTTTTCTTACGGTTGGAAATTTCTTGAAGCAGTCGATCCCATCGTCAAGGAATATAAAATCACCATAAAACTCCTCTGCTCTCAGACATCTGCATCTTAATAGATACCCGAAGAATCCTCTGTTCGGATGTGCTATGTCCATATACTGTGGTATCTTGAAATCGTTTATTCCGTTCATTGTCATAATTCAATTGTTAATGGTTATTATTGGTCGTACTTGGTGGGCTTGTGTCTTGGGTGTGTCGTGTATCGCACCGCTGCTCATGGAGAAAAGCCAAGCCTTGGCGGTTTGCTGTCCGGCCACTTCGGTACTCGTCCAGTGCCAACAGTCATCGGCTTCAATAGACAGGGTATCTCCACCGCACATCTTTATAATGGGATTGATTTGCTCTTTGGCATGATAGAGCAAACGCATCTGTGCCACTGATGGGATATAGGAGGATTGTCCGTATCTCCACAAATCGAAGGCTTTTTCCGCCAATGGCGAGGACACATCATTTGTATTCAATAAGGCAAAGGTGTTTTCAAATCCATCCAATGCGGCTATGTCGGCAGAGGTGTTTTGCTTCACACCTATGCTGTCTGCAAAAGCCAATGGCTCCAAATCCCACAGATAGACGGCATAGCCGTTACCCTCTGTCTTTTCGTCATGGTTGACATGGAATACTACTGCAATGGCTTGTTTGCCCGAATGCTCAAAATCGGATACAGACAATACCTTACCATCCGTGCATAGGATGTGGCAGGGCTTCATCGACGTGTCCGGATAATCCCTGTGTTCGTCGCAAGCCACAACTAAAGCGGCGATGGCTAACATCCCGACCAGTCCGACTGTTTTGTTGTAAAGTTTCTTTTTCATCTATCCTTTAGTTTAGTGGTAATTTAATTCCGAGGACGATACCTGTGCGGAACAGGTCTTCACCTTTTATCATTAAATCCGTCTTGACCTGGCAGAACAACTGCCATCCGCCGCACAATACATAATTGTGCTCATATCCGAAGTGGATGCCACCCAAGAAACGATGGGTATCACTTCCTGCCGACGCCCCGATACGGACATTGCCGTAATGGTTGCGCCCACGTACCACACAAGGCTTGTAGGCGACACCGACCCCATAACTGCGGTAGTTCTTCCAGAATGATTCCGGGCAGATATGACCGCATGATTCACACTCATCCCATTTGAGATAGCCATTGGCGAAAAATTCCCACGTGTGATGGTACTTGCCCTCATGCTCATAGGAGAGAGTAAGATCCAATCCGTTTTGGTACAGGCAGCCGATACCTAATGAAAGTCGGTCGCTGTTGCTCTGCGCCTTGCCGGAGACGGCAAATGCAATGATTGTCACCAACGCCAATACAATTCTTCTCATACTCATTCCTCCTCCAATAATACACGGTTAAACGAATCGGCTGAAAGCACATCCTCATAGTCGATATTCAGGCTGATGTTCCTGCCGCTTATCTGCTTTTCTGTCATCTCAATGGTAAGCACCTTATCATTGGGGAAGGTCATTTTCTTGATTACTATCACATTTCGATAACCGTGACGGAAAGATTTTGCCTGTTCAAGAACCAATGCCGGGGTAAGTTCTATGATTTGGGCATTGGTAGCCTTGGCTACTTTCTTGTCGGCAAGTTTTACCCGAATCTCGTCAATATCGAAACGGATGTTGGTCCTGTTTTCAATGGAGAAGTCTATGAAAAAATAATCACCGACAGCATAGATGTTGTTCAGTTTCATCGTCATGCGATGCGAACGGCTTGTTACATTGCGGTATTTTGCCGGCGAGTTCCATATCCGTCTGGCAAATCGTGTCATGTCAGCCAATGGCATACTTACAGCCGGATTGTTGTAGGCGTTACGTTCCCGCAACTCTATTTCCTTATCTGTTACAGCTTCTTGCATTCTTGTGGTATAGAGTAGCGCATACTGGGTACGATAGCGTTCTGTAACGATGGTGACAATAGCCAACACTTCGCCATCTTCATACCCGGTCTCTTTGGGCTTCAGGCGAATGGTATTGTTTATGGGCTGGTCTCCAACCACCTTGTCTGTGGAGATATCGACAAAACGGATTGGCTCGGAAGCTGTGATGACCGTGGTCACTTGTTCGTTGACGGTCAATTGTTCCAACTCCTCGTAGGTCTGCTGGGCGAAAGTCGGCAGGCATGAAAGAACTGCCACAACTCCGATACAGATAGTTCTGAAAATCTTCATGTTTCTAAATCTTTGAATGGATTATTTACTTTGTATTATTTCTTTTCCTGGCTGTTGACGAGATAGACAAACGTGCCGTATTTCAGACTGACCTTGTTCTTTTTGATATTCTTGCTGATGGCGTTACTTGTCTTCTGGTAGGCATCCTGAATAGCCTGCATACCCCATTGGGTCAGGCTGTTCCCATTATTGCCGGTATTCATGCTCATATTGCTGTTGAACGTTCCGCTGGCCACATCCTTTGCGGTCTCCCTGAATGAACTGGACGGCACATATAGTCCCTCCAATCCGTCGGTGTCGTAAAGGGTAAGGTTGACCTTGATGATTTCATCGTTCACAAGCACACTGCCGATAGTCCCTTTTACCCTTTGCGAAGAAAAGCCGCTCATGATGGCATAGAGGTAAGAGCCGCTTTTAACTACCGTTTCGTTTATCTCCACATCATCCAATAGGCGAAGCCTTACACGACTGCCTTCTACGGCTTTGACATTCTCGTCAATGATTGCTTTGATAAGGTTCGGCTCGTGTTCATTGTGGGCGATGGTATTGAAATAGTCGGAAGTGACTTTTACTTTCTTGACCATTTCGCCCGGCTTCTCGGTATCGGATGGCGCACTTACGGCACGGCTGTCTTCCTCGATTGTCCCACTGACGGTAACAGAAGTGTCGGCTTGCTCTTCAAGGCTGTCATCCATAATCGGGGCGACCTGTTCTTGTGCCTTCAGTCTTGCTTCTGCAAGGGCGCGTTCCAACTCTTTGAGGGCTTCCTGTTTTCTCGTTTCGGCATCGGCTGTTTCTTCGGCCAACGCCTTCTGCTGTTCCAGTTCGCCCAAGAGGGCAACTTCTTCCTGGCTGTACTGCGATGCATATTTTTCTTTGTCATCGTCGGGTTCATCACGTTCTATGTTATCTACTGCCGAGTAGTCTTGTATCTTTCCCCACGATTTTTCCATATTCTCATATTTGCTTCCGATTCCGTCTCCACCCTTAATCGTGGCATCGGGCAGGTTAGGGTTCAGAAATTCCGTTGTCTGGAGACTTTTGTCGGGAATCTCCGCTTTCCCTGTATTGAACAGATCGAATATGAAATATGAGGCTGCCAGCAACGGTATGTACAGAATGGCTGGAAGCATATATTTCGGCTGCTTGAAATTGATTTTCTCAAATATCTTCTTCATCGTTGTGCTGATTGTCAGGGTTCAACTATGGGACTTGCCAAATCTTTGTGCCGTTTGTTGAGCAGGCTGTCTTGTACTTCCGTGGCACTTTTCATTTCTTGTCCGTGGTGGTAAACTTTCGCCAAGCGATAGATGTTGAATGTGAATGTACCGATGACAAATCCGAATACCATGACCAGGAACAGAATCTTGTTTCTGTTGGCAAAGTCCTGTATTTTCGCTGCCATCCTGTCGATACGGGTGGCTTTGGCGAATTTGCGTCCTGCATTCACGTCACGTTCATATCGGTCTTTGTATTGGGGATCATTTTTGTCAGGCATTTTTTCGCCGACCAGCATCCTGCGGAATCCTTTGATGTTCATAACTATACGTTTTAATAAGTTGTTTTCGTTTTCTGTTCAATGTCTTTGTTGAGAAGGGTGCGCCAGTTCACTATCAACAGTCCGTGCGGATTATTTTCGGTTCTCGGTACTCGTTTAAGCTGTCCTGCCGTAATCAGTTCACGCATTAGGATATTGCTCCTGCGCTCGATACGCTGCCGACCGTAATAAGTGAACTCCATTTTACTCTTGTCAAAAGCGATACTGTCGCAATAGATGGAGAAAACGGCACTCGTTCCCAAGATGTTAGAGTAAAATCCCTTCTCTTTAAGCGTGTTGTATTGGGCAAGTCCGGTCTCGTCCACCAGATACATCGCCTTGTTCATCGTATAATGAATGTATTTGTCATCTGGTGGAAGCGTAAAGAAGTAATGGTGGACTTTCTTTATATTATTGCTAAATATCTGAAATACAAATAATAAAAGCAGTACAACAATACAAGAGTAACAAAATAGCCACGTAAAGAGTAATTTATAAGAATTAAAAAGAACACACTCTCTGTGTGAGTTACATTCGTTCAGAATAAAAGCATATCAATATTTGGTTTATATATAAATTTTGCCACAGACAAAAAGAAAACCATTATAATTAAGAAGATTATCGCCGAATTTATCTAATTTTGTAGCCGGATTGAGACATCTCTTTCCAAGACATACGAAAAGAAGAAGAAGCGTTATGCTTATCTTGTGATTTGGAAACGTAGGAAACTTTCAAATTTAGCACAAGGAAGGCATAGTGGTTCTCACGCTATAGCGTGGGCTGCTATTACCATATCCGTGCTAAAGGTTTTTCCTACGACCTCCAAATCAGAATGTGGTAGCACTGCAGTTCCACGCTTCGGTGTTTAATAATAAGAGGTCTTCGAGGGGCTGGAAGACGGAGGGTCAGTTATGGCAACAATACAATTTCCAGTCATAGAGCTTGAAAATAGCAAATTTCAAGTATCAGTGGATTTAGCCTTGTACTCTAAAGACGTGATTACAGCGGCTATCTATAAGTTTTCACATTTGTTTTATATTCATCAGCAAATAGATGGGAATAACCCCAATATCGTGATAGTCATCTTTGAATCCAAAGATGGTAACATTCTAACCGTGGATATACCCAAACAGTTTTGCAATGAGTTGATAGACCAACAACTTCGACATAATGTCAATGAGCAATTTGGTCATATTCGAGATATGATTGTAGAAGAAGCATTTAGACCTGTAAACTCAAAATGACTATGAACTATCAATTATTACCATTTCGTTTTGAGCGGTTTAATGAAGATGAGTATCTCCTTACAAATGAAGTAGGAGAATATATCTTTCTGCAAAACGAAGATTTTCATCGCTTTGTGAATGGAGAGTTGGACATACATAGTGAATTGTTTTATGACATTGAATCGAAACAAATCGCTACGACAGACAAGGTGGAAGATGTAGTCTCAATGCTTGCCACAAAATTTCGTACGAAGAAAAGCATACTTCGTGATTTTACCTCTTTGCATATGGTAGTTCCAACATTACGCTGCAATTCCAGTTGCATCTATTGTCAGGTTGCGCGAAAAAACAGGGATGACCATTCTGCCGATATGACAAAACAGACTGCTAAGAATGTGGTCAAAACAATCTTCCAGTCACCTTCACCATGTATCAAGATAGAGTTTCAAGGCGGAGACCCTTCAACTGACTTTGATATGGTGAAATACATCATAGAAGAAGCCGAATGGCAAAATCTTTTCAAGAAGAAAGAATTGGATTTTGTTATTTGTACCAATCTGACTTTGTTGAATGAAAAGATGGTGAGGTACTTGAAGAAACACAACTGTATGATTTCAACCTCGCTGGATGGTCCAAAAGATTTGCACGACACTAACCGTCCATTGCAGGATAAAGCGTTAGACCATCATGCTATATTTGAAAAGAACCTTGCGATGATACGCAAAATATGGGGAAACAATGATTGTGCGTCTGCGCTTATGACAACCTCAAAATATAGTTTGGGACGTTTTAAGGATATTATTGACGAATATATCCGTTTAGGTTTCAACAGTATATTCTTGCGGTCTCTGAATCCATACGGATTTGCAAAGCAATACAAGGAAAAGATAGCTTACCCCATAGAAGATTTCATAGAGAACTACAAAGAAGGACTTGACTATATCATAGAATTGAATAAGAAAGGAACTTTCTTTGTAGAGGGATTTGCCGCTCTGCTCTTAAGAAGGATGCTCACGCCTTTTGCCACAGGTTTTGTCGATTTGCAATCTCCTGCAGGCGTTGGCATTGCAGGAGTTATCTATGATTATGACGGAAGTGTATATGTGTCTGACGAGGCCCGAATGATGGCACGTTTCAAGAACTATTATTTTAGGTTGGGCAACGTGAATGAAAACAGCTATCAGGAAATGTTCAACGGAGAGCTTTTACATCACATTATTTCTTCAGCTTGCACTGAATGTTTGCCAGCCTGTGCTGATTGCGTGTTCCAACCTTATTGTGGGGCTGATCCTGTACGCAACATGTCCGAACAAGGGGATATGGTAGGTTTCAGACCTACCAATGAAATGTGCAAAAAGACAAAATCCATCATACACTATTTGTTTGAATTGTTGCACAAACACGACCCGGAGATAAACAAAATTTTTTGGTCTTGGTTAAATTGAACAGTTATGAAGCAGATTAAAGGAAAGCCGGTTAATATAGAAGAAGACATTGTTGGGCGAGTAACTTTCGGCAAAAATATGTTTCAGCGTTCCAACGAAATATGGGTTAATAAAGACGCATCAATTCCTGCGTTTGGATATGTTGCGACAATTACGACAAAGGAAACCATTACAGATAATGGGAAGCCTTATTGTGTGGTTAATGACATAACCGATTTTCACGAGGGAGATATCGTCGTTATCAATAAGCAGGGAGAGATAATCTTTGTGTATGAAATTGAATCCAATCATAATGCAATTATGGCGACTGAACGTTGCAACCATCGTTGTATAATGTGTCCACAACCACCGATACTGCAAGAAAAGGACAAAACGCCATTCAATCTGAAACTGATTTCTTTGTTTGATAAACACACTCAAGAAATAGGTATAACTGGCGGAGAGCCTACGCTTATTGGAGACAATTTATTTGTCTTAATAAACCATATAAAGAAAGAGCTTCCTAAAACAGCTATCAGTATTCTTTCAAATGGAGTTAAGTTTGCTGATAAGGAATATGCAATGAAACTGGCAAAATGCCGACACCATGATTTGCAGATTGATATTCCGCTTTTCTCAGATATTGCAGAAGAACATAATCGTATTGTTGGCGCAAAAACATTTTATAAGACCGTTCAAGGATTATATAACCTTGCTTTGTTCCACCAAAGGATAGGAATTAGAATAGTCGTTCATAAGCAAACCTATAAACGATTGCCTCAGTTTGCAGATTACATTTACCATAACTTTCCTTTCGTTGCACAGGTTGCTTTTATGCAGATGGAAACAACCGGATTGGCAAAAGAAAATTTCGACCAACTTTGGATAGACCCTTATGACTATAATACGGAATTAAGGGAAGCGGTTTTGTTACTTGCAGACAGAGGAATGAAACCTTATATCTATAATGCGCAGTTATGCGTTTTACCCGAAGACATCAGACGTTACGCTCAGCAATCTATTTCGGACTGGAAGGATATTTATATTCCGGAATGTGAAGGATGTGTATTGAGAGGTCAATGTGGAGGATTCTTTGAATCCAATAGAAATGCACATAGTTCCCATATTAAAAAAGTAAAGCATATATCATCCGATATATTGTGTTAGTTAACTGATTGTCAAACTTTAAAAGAAGGAGGTATCAATGAAGAAACTCTTGTTCTTTGCGGTCTCTGCAATTCTTGCAGGAGCGAGCTACTGTACTTCTGTTGGAGAAAAGATTGTCGCCAAAGTGACAAACAGCGACACTCAAATCGAACAACAGCAAGAACAGACATTGGTGTTGGAACAGTCTTCTGCCGAGTTTAATCTGCTCGCAAGTCACAGTTCCCACAGCTCACATAGCTCTCACAGTTCGCATCGTTCGCATAGTTCTCACTATTCGAGCAGATGAGTTGTGAGCTAAATGATTTTCGGTGCGCCTGATTTTATATCGGGCGCACTTTTTGAAACTTAAAAATATAATGTAGTTATGAAAGTCGTTGTGGTTCTGCCAGCTTATAATTGTGCGAAATCTCTAAAAAAGACAATATCAGAAATACCTAATGAGATTGTTGATGAAATTGTCTTGGTAGATGATTTTAGTTCTGATGATACATTGAAAATAGCTAAAGAATGTCGTGTTGAGCATATCGTAAAGCACAACAAAAATCTTGGATATGGTGCCAACCAAAAGACATGTTATGATAAAGCGCTGGAATTAAATGCAGACATCGTAATAATGCTGCACCCCGATTATCAGTATGACCCGCGTTTGATAACTTCACTTATTAGAAAAATCGAACAAGGAGCGGACATTGTTCTTGCATCTCGCATGATGAAGGGTTTTGAAGCTGTAAGAAATGGTATGCCACTATATAAGTATTACTGCAATAGAATACTCACAAAATTTCAAAATTTCTGTTTTCAGAAACATTTGTCAGAATATCATACAGGTTATAGGGCATACAGAAAGAATGTATTAGTCTCAATTAAGTATCATGATTTCTCTAATGATTTCATATTTGACAATCAGATTATTATAGCGGCCTTTTCTAAAGGATATGAAATACAAGAAATATATTGTCCTGCGAGATATGACAACCTTTCATCGTCAATAAAACTTTTACGTTCTACAAAATACGGATTCCAAATAGTATATTATACAATAAAGCAATTATTGAAAGGGAAATAATATGGAGCAGTATTATATATGCGTAGTTCTGATTGTATTTTTATTCCTCCTATTTTTTCATGAAATTATAAGAGATTATAAGTCTATAAAGCATCCTTTTAGACGTATATTGTTATGTTTGGTTCTCACTCTTGTATTCAAATATAATTATGGCATATTCTTTTATGGATTAGAATATGAGGATGCTTATGTTTTTAGTTTTTGTGCAAGGCAATTTTCATATGATATATTTCCAACTTCTTTTTTAATTGACGCTGTTTCAGTTGGAAGTCTTACCGAACCTTTACTAACCTCAACTTACGGCGGTCATTTTATAATGTACCCAACATATTTATCTCTTTTTACCAAAGTATTGGGATGGTCTCCAACAATTTTGAGTTTAGCAAATACAATCATCGCATTTTTCGTTTTACTCATATTGTCAGTATTCTCTAAGGAACAGAAATTTTGGTTTATACCTCCTATTATTTATTGCTGCGCTCCTATAATAAATTTGTTTGCAACCTGCTTTTTATCTGAAATATTTTCAAGTTTCATTTGTCTGATATTCGTATATACTTATTTTAGAGAGAAAGGAGTATATAACTATATTTTATGCCTCATTTCATTTCTTGTAGCTATTATGTGTAAAAGGGAAAATTTGGCATTATTGTCTTTACCTGCTATTGAATTTATTTATTTGACATTTTTGAAATACAGATGTAATATCAAAAATCACATTACAGAGTTACTGAAATATATTCCATTCTTATTTATCTTATGTATATATTTTATGTGTATTCAGAATGTCTTTAATATAGAAACAATTGAATCTAAAGATATAGAAAATGCTACTTTTTCAACTCGCTATATGGCCATCTTACTGCCTGCTTTTATCAAAGCAATGTTTGGTTTTGAGGCATTCACTTTAGTTCTTATAATTACAATTGCATGGATTGTATATTTCTATATACGTTACAAAAGAATAACAAAAAGTATTGCATTTCCACTCATTTTATTTTGTGCGTATCTTATATTATATACTGCACATTATAGAGGGTACTTTTTTATTCAAGAAAAACAGGTCTCCTCATTTGAAACTTATAGATATATCAATAATTTTTTCTACTTAATACCACTTGTATTTATATCTTTGAGATGCAAGTTCATTAGGCAAATAAAACTAATAGCTTGCATTGTATTGGCTATTTCATTATTTAATACCTACTCACTTCGATTAAAAATGTCTGAGACTGAATATCGGGATCGATTTTATGAAGCACAAACAGTTCGTGATTACATACAGGCAAATTCTACAAAGAGTGTACTTATCTGTGAGAACATTCTTTTATACCAAAATATATGTGATGACAACTTTGATGTATGCGATATTAGACTTTATGATAAACTGGACAAAAACCATCACACGGATTACTATATATTACTGTCGGATTTGAATTACCTTAAAGAAAGATATTCACTAAACATAGATTTACATGATGTTTATCCAGTAATGAGCTTAGGAGAACGAAAATACCTATATAAATGTAAGTAATTTAATATGCAACAGATGATAAACCTCTATCTGTAAGCATTCCAAAAATTCAGGGGGGGATTTACGGAATACTTCCAAATTTCCCCTCCTGATATTTTTATGCGATTGCGATTATAATGATTGGTGTATAGACAAAATTTTAATTGTATTATTTGCCAATTAGAAAACTGTTTTATAACTTTGCATCGAGTCAATTTTTTAGAAGTGGCGGCAACACTTGAAAATACGGCATTAAAACGATGAATAAAGAACTTAAAAGGTTTATGAACGCGGAATTCAAATCCAAAGCACGGATTGTGGATTCTAAAATGGTGGAAGTGACTGCGCCAGATGGTGAGGTCTTTCAAGTCCTTTGCCAAGTTGGAGCATATCTAAGTGAAGAAACCCGAAAATTTGAATTGCATCTTATTGAGGCAATCTTTGATAAGAACTTTTCAGAGGACAAGGAACAGATGACTAATAATATCTGGCGTGAATCTTTTGCTCGTGGCGTAGCTTTTCTTGGCATTAGTTCAGGAGATAGACAGGGAGAACGTGTAAGAATAGGTGGGCGTATTCGACAAATCAGAGAAGAAAGGAATATGGAAGCTCGTGATTTGGCTAAACTGGCAGGAATAGATGCTGCCAATCTTAGTAGAATAGAGAACGGCAAATACTCCGTTGGCATTGACATTTTATCCAAAATCGCCGCTGTTCTGGGGAAGAAAATAGATTTAGTTGACCTTTAATTGACATGACTATGACAAAAGAACAAATTATAGAAACCATCCTTTCGATTTCAAGAAATCTAAAACTTGAAGTGGCCACAAAGTGCAAAAGCGAAAAATGGAGTGCTGATATTGTCGTAAATTGTGGCACTTATAAAGTAGCTTTTAATATATGCAAAAGTCCTCGTAACGTAGAAGAAACTTATAAAGCCATGAGAGAGGAACGTATATGCGGATGCTGGCTACTGATGCCTGCGAAAAATAGCGTTTTTCTCCCCAATAATATGCCGTGCTTCAAGTTGTCAGAAAAATCCGATGTCATTCAAGTGTTTCTCAATTCTGAATTTGACGTTGTTAATTCTAATGTTATTGCACTCGACGTTTTTATTCCGTCATTGATAAAAGGAAACATCAGGTTCGCACAAAGAATACTGGTCAAATATATTGAGGTATGCTTTGTTGATATGCAATGTTGGAAATGCCATAAAGAAAACCAAATGTATTTCATCAACCGCTTGCGTTCTTCAAACGGAATATCAGTCCCATATAATAGTGCTTCAATGGATGAATTGGAGTTTAATCCACTGATAATAAAGTCCATTGAGCAATATATAACCGCACATCCGGAATTAGGAATCAAAATGGGTAAAATAAAGCCTCGATTCAGCAAAACTGTTGGAAAATCTTATCCATCGTTTGGTTGTGCTTATTGTGACAGTATTTTTGGAAATCATTTTGTCCAGGAAGCAATGATGGAAATGAGGTATTACTCAAATAGCTTGCCGAAAGCCCAAATAGAAATTCAAGATGAAATCTACATGCCTGCAGATTGTTGGTATATAAAGGAATAAATTCAGGAGGAAATCTTTCTCCTGAACCTATTTGGTGTTGCCCACAGCTTATATGTCTATTTAACTTTCCAGCGGATATAATCTTGAACACACCATTTTTCAATTCTTGCTGTCAGGTATTCATATAATCCGTAAAAGAGATTCGGGAAATAAGTAACACTTACCTTGAATGAAATATTGCACCCTTTTAAGTACACAACTTTTCTGCTGACTTTCTTTATCATAGACACAGGAAGAAACACATCACGGCTTATTTTCAAGAAACGTGGTTCTTTGGAATCGCTAAGAAGTATTTCCAATCCATGAGTGCCAAAAGGCAATGCTATCGTTTCTCCGTTCTTCATGTGCAGGGAAGAATGCTCTGCATTAATTCCTTCAGCCCACAAAATGTCAGAGAATGAAATTTCCGTATCACAGACTTCATCCATTGAAAAACTGTAGCCGTCTGATAGATGTTGTATTGGGCTGTACCTTACCAATTCATCCATTCGAGCCTGCATTTGCGCGATATGACGCAACTCCTCGATTGATACAAGTCTGTCTGTAAGTGCAAATCGCTTGAAATACTTTGTTTTCATAAACATTTGAATTATTATTGTTTTGCATTATTGCTGAACAAAAATAATTATGATGTAAATGGCGCACCCAAACTGTTTTACGAACAACCGAAATTCTTTGCAAACGACAAATTCCATCTTATTTCAAATACGACCACAGCACTATAACGAGAAAACAAATGGCCTGTGTGATTATCATGAACACGATCCAACGACTGGAAAGCCAAATGCCTTCGTTATTACGGAGGTGTTTGGTTAACTTTTTACTATGTTCCTCCAATAATTCCTTCTCGGCTTTGATGTGGTCGGCTGTACATTGATGCACTTTCGTCAGTTCTTCGGTGCAGACTGTGGCACGGATGACAGTGTGTTGTTCCGCCTTGACAATGGCACAGTTGATGCCGTTTACGATATTGTCCGCACTGTCCTTTGCCGCAACCAAGGCATTAAAAGCTGTCCGCTCCCGTTGGACAGTATGCTTCAAGCTGCCGTGTATGTCGTGCAGTTCTTCTTTGAGTGCGTTGATTTCTTTCATCAGATTGCGAAACTCGATTAGCTGATAATTGACTTCCTGAAGCAGTCCGTCAAGTTCCTGTTTGTCCTGTTCCAACTCATCTTCGGGTGTATAATTGGCAAGCCTCTCACGGAGAGCCGCCGTATCGGGTTGTTTCATTGCATTGCTGTTTTTAAGTTTGTCATTTCCGTTTTATTCCGCCCTTTGGATGTCTGCCGATTCTGTTTGAAGCGGCTTGCGCACATCTACGGGCAAACTCAATCTCATCTTCTTTCGGGTCGCGTCCCCATTTCAAGTCTGACTGCGAACCGCCGCCACCTCCGCCTGATGATACCTCATAAGGTGAGGTTATAAGGGTGAAGTAAGCCATCGCAAGATTTTGCAGGGCTTGCCAGTTGGCCAGTTCCCGGTAGTCAAATTCATCGTTGAAGAAGTCCAGCACCTCGTCCGGAAGATAACGCTTGTAGGTCTTGCCATCATGCTCAAACTCCGTGGGCTGACAGTTCGGTTTGTAGGATGTGTAGTCCTCGAATACCGGATTGTTCTGCCGTATAACAGGCTGCGGCTTTTGCATTGTACCATTGGGAACGGACGTTTTCTGTGTCGGTACAACTGGCTGTTTGGCAGTAGTGCGGACTTGTTGCGCCTTGTCCTGATGCAGTTTCTCCCATGTCTGCCTGATGCGGGATGCGGTCAGGTTGCGCCCCTTCCCAAGTTCCGATGCCTTGAACTTCGTGTTGCCTTTGAGAAGCACATAGCCACGAATGACATTTTTCTTATCCTTGCGTAAATATAAGTCATAACCTTTGGCGGCAAGCCGTTCTTGGTAGCCATTCCATGACCATTCGTCAAGCTCGCGCAGGGCTTCCATGCAATCTGCACTGACTTTGGGAATGTTGGTCTCGTGTATGTGCTGTGCCGTAGTCCATCCCCTTTGCCGTGCTATCATTTCCGCCGCCCGTTGTGCGCGGAGGTGTATGGCGTGGTCGTTGTTGATGTTCCCTTTCTCGTCCACACGGCTGACAATGGCATGGAGGTGCGGTATGCCGCTCTTGGATTCCTCATGCAGCCATATGGAGGACTTGCTGCCCGATATGTTCGTCTGCGCGGAAACCACTTTGCCGTCCTTGTCGCGGATTTCTTGAATGTCGAAAGCGGCGGCGAAGTCCCGCCACAGTTCCTGCCAATCGTCCAAAGTGAAGTTTTCGGTATGCTCCATCGCCGGGCTTATCTCTATTCGGATAGCATTGTTCCTGATGTTCGGGTGGTTCATCGTGGCAAACTTCATTTCCGTCCAAATACCCGACGCATCCATACCCTGCGGCATGAAGTTGTCACAGATACGGGTAATCCTTTCGGGATGCTTCTTGTTCCTTGATTCTCCCGACACATAGAGCATCGCCCTTATGCCGTGGGCTACGGCCTTTGCCTTGGCTATCATACGCCGTCCTCCTTTGCTTCTTCGTCTGTTGTTCCTGCCGGATAGCTGTTGGCCGTCTGTGCGGACTGCAAGAAATCGGTGACACGGTCTGTGACATACGCCACTTTCTCGTACCAGTCAAGCATGGTCGGCTGGTGCCGGAAAAGTTTTATCTTCTCGTTGTCGGTCAATCCGTGCAGGGCGTTGGCGAAGTTCACCATGTCCGTCCTGCAAGCCGCAAGCAGGCGCAATCCGTCCAGTTCCGTTTCGGAGAGCCGTTGCCGTGGCTTGTAGCCGAGTGCTCTCGCACGGATGAAGTCGCTGCGCGTCATGCCGCATTGTCCGGCGGAACTCTTGATTTGGGCAAGCTCCTGTTCCGTGACCTTGGTGACAACCACCTTGTCACGCCTTATAACGGGCTTCTCCTGCTTGGCTTTTCGTTGGGAAGTATCTTTATCATTTGCCATAACTAATGTCGTTAAAATAGTCGTGAAACGGTATCTACAAAAGGGATGGTGCGAGCCTGCGAGCGGCAAGGACAACAGCCTGAAAGGGTGTTGCGAGAGTGCCGGGGTGTTACTGTCCGAAGGCGGTAATACCTCGGCATATCTCGTAACTCAACGCTGACGCTCCACGCCATTCCTCCCTTACGTTTGACATTGGATTAGCAAACCTTTGCCAGACGGCTTGCAGATTGGGGAACAACGGGAAAGCGGAAAATCTGCCTGTCAGCCCATTTATTGCCATTCAGAGCGGTTCTATCCTTTCCCTTTGCTTGTGGATGAACGGGTTGGAAACTACGCTGCCATCCTTTGCCATCCATTGCAGGAGGCACGGAAAGGTCATCACGGATGCAACCCTTGAACGGCAGGTGTCTATGAGTTCCAGCCTTGCCAGTTCGTCCAACAGGCGGCGTATGCGCTTCCTACCCATGCACCATTGGGTTGATAGCTGTTCTTCGGAATACTGCGCCTGACCGACTGAAAGCGTGAGCGGTCGGTGGAAACCTTTGGCAGTACCGTCCGCAAGAGCCATCCTTGCCAATAGGTCGGCAAACAATGTGAAGTTGCTGATTTCCCTGCCGTCATCATCGGTTGTTGTTCCGTGCAGCCATTGTAGACCACCCTCGGAAAAGATGAAAGCAAATGTTTCAATTCCTGCCGGGCGCAAGAAACTGTATTTTTCCTTGTCCATAAAATCTTGTTGTTATAAGTGTGATATAAATGTGGTGCTTCTGTTGCAAGAGTGGAATGAAGCCGTACAAGTGTATGCACGGATTTACCTGTTAGGTATTTTGTTGTACCCCTGCACGGCTTCATCCTTTTGCGTAATGCGTAAGCGGAAAACTGTTTTGCCGATAAGCAGCACCCATTCCCAAATATGTTCCAACCCGAAATAAGGGAAGAAAAGGAACGGGATGCAGCCATACCCCTATTGGATTTTACATCGACCATTTGCATTTTTCCATAGCATACGGTCACTTTCCTGCGCCATTGATGCCAGTGCTGTTAGAAAACGGTTGTCCCGGTGCAGGACGCTTGTCAAGTGAGGAAACGGCACGACTGATGTCCGCCGCATCCACGGCGATGGATAGCAACGACCTGTTTACCGTGACCAACTGACGCTTGTCGCAAAACTCAGCCACACGCTCCAGCAGTTGGAACGCACGGTTCAGACGATGTTCCTGCGCATTGTCCGCAGTCATCCGCTCGTTGTCCTTTCCGCTGTTGAGATAGCGGTTGAGCGCAAGGCGGTCGTCCGATGAAATGTTTGTTGCGGTGGTCTTGCCGTCGGCGATGGCGATGCTCACACGCAATGCGTCTGCCTCGTAAACGCTCAGGCTTTCCAGAAACGAGCGGATGGCCAACACATCCTTTCCGCTTGCTTCACGTTTTCTACTCTCGTACTTCTTCTCGGTGGGAACGACCGAAACTGCTCCGGCCTGTTCCATGTTTCTAATCTGTTCCATAATTACATTGGTTTTTGATGTGAATAAAAAGGTTGTTTACTTCCTGCCTGTAAGATAGCGGTCAGCTTCTTCCGCGATTTCCTCTTGGGATGAGATACGGACACCTGTAAGGAAAGCGTCCAAATCCTCTTTCTTGAAGAAACACAGCTTACCGCACGGCTTGTACATCGGGATAACCCGGCGCATCATCAGCTTGCGGAAGTAGGACAGCTTGAAGCCGCAATACTCGGCCGCCTCCTTGGTGCTTAAAAGTTTTCGTTGCTCTGTCATATGCGTATATTTTTAATGGATAATCGACTGCGCCCTTGTCGTGGCGACAATGCAAAGGTATGGCGGCAGATTTCAAGAGCAATCAATGTAAATGACACTATGACAACACTTTGCAGATTATAAATGCGAGTATAAATGAGGCCAAAACGATGTATAAAGGAACTCTAAACACTCCATAATCCTAAATCATCCATACAAGGCAAGCCATCGGTGCGTAAAGAAACGCGGGCGTTCACGGACGGGCATAAAAAAAACCGCCATCGGCTTGCAATGACGGGAACAAGAAAAGTGGGTTATGAAAGTATGCGGTCAGAGTTTCTTGAACTCTTCAAGGTCGTATGTGTCAAGTCTCGGACGCAGCCGCGTGGCCTTGCGCAACAACTTGGCGATATGCCTTTGGTGTTCGGACGGATTGTCTTTGGTGGCGGCTTTGAGGTTGCTCGCCAACTGTGCGCCGTTGTTGAGCGGCCAGAACTTTTCAAAGATTACCCATTTGCCTTTTCTGATTTTGAGGGCGGCACACAAGGCATTGGCGATGTAGGCATAGAGTGTCTGGTTGATTTCGTCATCTTCCTTTTTCATTAGCGGTTGGAAGTCCGCACCCAAATAACCGTCCTCCCGGAACAGCACGAGCAAGAACAGCGCATCGTTGGTCTGCAACGCTTCGGGCAATTTCTTAATCTTTTCCGGCTGAACTTGTGAAATAAGATGGTCGTAGTGCCGGATTTCATCTACCTGCTTCATTGAAACTGGCGGTGTAGGTGTTGAAATCACAGCTCCAATTTGCTTCTCCACTTGTTTGTCAACAGCCTGTCGCTTGCCGGGAACAAACCTGTTCCACCGTTGACGCAACCACGATTTTATCCGTTCCCCGTAAGCCATACCAATGATGCAGGGTAACAGGAAAAGCACGGCAAAGAGTGAAGCCATGACGATGAACGTACTCCAGTCCATGTGTTTGTCAGGCGTGAGGATGAAGGCAATCAACAGTGAAACCACAAACCAAGAGGCGGTCAAAACAGAGCGGTCTTTGGAAAGCCACTTGTCTATGATGATGTCGTACAAAAGGAAAAATTCCACAACCAACCCAATCCATCCGACTATTGACAAGGCGGTAAAGACAAATGCAGCCGTGGTTGCTTCCATACGGAAAGCAACGGCGGCTACCAACCCGAATGCGGTTGCGGCTACCACCGTAAGCGGCAATAGCATCGTTAGAAAGTTATCGGACAATCGTTTCATCGCATACAACAGGGATTAGTCTTTGAAAATGTCATTGACGCGGTTGACAGCCTCGTCTTTCTTTTGGTCGATAATCTTCGCGTAAATCTGCGTGGTGGAAATGTTCTTATGGCCGAGCAGCTTGCTCGTGGTATAAATGTCAACATCCAAAGTCAGCATCATGGTCGCGAAAGTGTGTCTGCTGACATGGTAGGTCACGTGCTTGTTTATGCCAGCCGCCTTCGCCCATTTGTCAAGGATGATGCAGATACGGCTTTCAGACGGAAGGTCGAAAACCTTGTCCTCGTCCTTTGCATCGCCACGTTCCGGCAGCCACTTCATCGCCTGTTTGGATAACGGAAGATAAATAGGGTCGTTGGTCTTTTCCATTACGGTGAACACCCTCCACTGGTCGCCGTCCTTGTGTATGTCGCCCCATGTCAGACCGATAACATCGCTGATGCGCAAGGCGCAATAACAGGAGAACAGGAAAGCCTGCTTCACGGCTGGACGGGTGGGACATTCCGTTGCAATCAGCTTTTTCAGTTCGTCAATCTGCAGAAACTCGCGCTTGCTTTCGGGTCGGTGGATGCGGTCGGCGGCTGCAATATGTGTGAACGGATTTTCTGAAAGATAGTCATTCCGCACTGCCCAATTCAGCATAGCACTAAGCACCGTGACATACCCGGTGGCGGTGGTCATGGAGATAGTGCGGTTCGTCCGTGCCTTGTAATCGTTCCGTAGGAAATTCATAAAAGCCATGCAATAATCCTTGTCAAGCATCCTGATGGGAACATCGCCACGGAATTGGAATGTCGCTTTCCGTATGGAATTGACCCCACGAATGGAAGATTTTTTACCGTTGTCCTCCAGCCATCTTGCATAGAGGTCGAGCAATTCAGACAACTTGATGCGCCCACGCAATGTGGCGTTTGAAACTCCCTTTTCGCTGTTGGTAAGTTCTATGATACGGTCTGCCTTAATCTTGTTCGCCAAGGCCATGTTGTGTTGGTTCATGGCGCGGCTTGCCGGGTCAATCTCCGGCACGATATACAATTTAAGGAACTCATACGTCCGCTTCCCATTGCGGTAAATATCCAGGTAGATGGACTTGTTTCCGTTCTGCAACTCCTTGAATCGGATGCGGACAGGCTCTTTCGCCTTGATAACTTTCTTCGGTCTGGGCATGGTGTTATGTTTTTGTTGATTATTCGATTTCTACGGTTTCTCCCTTATTCTCAATGCGAGTAGCGGCAACCATTTTCATATATCCTTTCATCGTCTTGGGTGTCATTCCAAGCATACAACTGATAGTTCCGATGTCGGTGCCAGTGGTGAGCAACAGATATATAAAGGTATTTTGCGCAAGCCTGAAACTCAATGGCTGTTTTATTCCGGCGTTCTTCCCCCATTTCAACAGGATGTTCCTGATTTCAGTACCTTTCGGCAGACCTTTGAATACAAGCCCTCGATGGTTTGTTGTTTCGGGTAGCCAGCGCATTGATACGGAAGTAAGGGGAATGGATGACTTCCTTGAATGTACTTCGATGGTTGCCCTGTCTCCATCCGTCTTAATGTCTTTCCATTTGAGAGAGAGGACATCGGCAGAAGACAAGTATGTGAAGATGCTCAGCATGAAAGCCTGTTTGACTTGCGGCCTTGACATTACAGGGCATGGGGTATTCATCAAAGAGCGTATTTCATCAACGGTCAGAAACTTTTTTAGCGGACGTTCCCTTGTGATACGACCGTGGATGTTCACGAAGCGGAGCGGGTTTACACATATCATACCATCGGCCACCGCTTTGTTGAGCGTGCTGCTGAAAAGATAGATGAACGCCCTTGCTGTGGTCATGCTGATTTTTCCGAATTGTGCCGTGTAGTCCTTATGCAGGAAGTCAACCAAGCCGTCACAATAGTTTTCGTCAATGTCAACCACTTTCGTGTCCAATCCCCGGTAAGCGTTTACAGCCTTTTTCATACACCTTATATTATTGGCTGTGGAAACATCGCCCTTGCCAAGGATGAATTTCTCGTATTCGTCAATGGCCTCTCCAATACGTATGGTTGACGGCTCTTTGGTATCTATACCGAATCGTACTGCAAGCAGTTCATCTTCCTTGGCGGCACGGGCAGCTTCGGCTTCCTTCATCGTCCGTTTGTTTGCTGCGATATTCCTCTTGGAAGTTTCGGGTAACAAATAGAGGTGGAGGGCTTCGCGGATGCGTTTGCCGTCCTTGTAATAGTCAAGGTAGGCAGACTTCTTCCCGTTATCTATCTCCTTGTATTTAAGTGTGATATGCGATTTCTGTGTGGTCATAAAACTCTATTTTGTTACTATATGGTCATTTTACAGATACAAAACTACAAACTATTTTTCAAAGTAACAAAATAGTCGCAAACAAAGTAACAAAATTAACCCGATTTAGCGAAAATGAGAATCTATAGTCTTTTGAGATAAATCACATAAAGTATTGATATATAGCAATAATAAGTTCTTTTCAGTTCTCATCTATTCCAATGGAAAACTAATATAAAGATAATGGTGGAACATCTCTACATGGCTCTTGGCCTCCACTTCAAGTGTCTCATCCATTGTAGTGCGGTTAACCAGTATCGGCACATTACCGTCCAATACATAAACCTTTTTCTGAGCATCCGTGACCATTGTCTTTGCCGTCCAAATGCTGCTCACGCTGATGATGATACAGCCGATAAGGAAAAGTGAGCAGATGATCCCGACTAATTTGATTTTGTTCTCTAAATTCTTTATAACCATCGTAGTATTCGTATTTATGTTAGTCATTATCGCATCATGGAACCAATTGCGCCTGTCGCTGTCATCTTCGCCTGTTGTGCCACGCCTTCACCGAAGTTTCTGGTAGAGAAAGCGGTATCGCCTTCCGGTATCATCCATGCAGCCAAGTCAGGCACAAGGTTCAGGCACTTCAACGCCACGATACTTGCCGCCATGAGATAACCGGCAGAGAAGAAGCTGTTTTGCAGATAGGCAGCCATGGTTTGCTCGCTGACAGTGATTGCGGTCAGGTTCTCCACCTGTATGCAAAGCACAATGTCGAAAAGCAACAATACATAGAAGCCCACGAAGTATAGCATAGCTCCATAGAAGTGTACGGTCAGATAACGTATGAGCCATTTTGCCCAGGCTCCCTCCCATTTTGGCAATAGTGAGAACGCCCACTGGATCGGTCCAAAAATGGTAAGCATACCAAGCAGGATCTGTTGGCAATAAATCGTCGCCCACCAACCGATTCTAAATACTATCAAGGCTATCAGCATCACGATTTTGTCTATGCCTACCACTATTCCCGAAGTAAGAGAGGTGAACCAGAGTTTGGCCGCATCTTTCTCCATATTTGTCACTTCATCCACTCCGGTCTGTTCCATAGTGGCTTCTATCAGATTAGGGTCAGAAGTGCCGCTATGTGCCACGTCAGCCTGTGCTTGCAGGCTGGTGTACATGGTGTCCCTTGTAAAAATGAGTTGTTGGACTTCCTGGAATTTATCTTCAATTTGTGTGGCTTCTGCTTGGTACAGATCGTGAGTGTAAGAGCCGATGCAGTTTGGGATATATGAGAGAAAATCCAGTACACACCAGTTGCTTCCACTGTTTGCCATGCCTGTATCTGCCGGAGGATACCACCAACAAAGAATAATGGAAACCGCCAGTGGTTTGAATAGTTTCATAATATCCAGCGGCTCGTTCTTGACCATCATCTTATACGCCATACCTGCCGCCATGACGATAGCGAATAGGGCAGCAAGCGCCATACACATCTGCAAGATCCACCAAAACGGCCCTTGTGAGCCTGTAAAGGTGGCATCCGTCAGAAACTCATTCGTCTGAAAAATCACATCATCAATCTCTTCCTCTAACAGATTGATGCCGAAGTCTGAAAGAATATCTCCACTTGCCATTTATATTGGTTTTATATTATCTGTTTACACTTTCATTCCCATCTCCGTCATTGCTTTCACTATCGTCTTGCGACCCTCGCACTGCTGACCGTGATTCATTCCAACGATTCAGGGCATTATTTACAATGCTTCTCTTGTCAATAGACTGATTCTCGCTTACCGAAAGAAGATTTCTCGTCGCGTTGCGGTTACTCAACTGGACGAGGTATGTTACCAGTACATCATTCTGTTTGGAGACATCCGCATAGATTTGCAGATATTGCCTTTTTCGTTCTGCATTGGGCATATAGGCATCCTTTGTTGCTTTGATGGCGCATTGATATATATGGTAGTACTCGCTCCAACGTTCTTTCTCTTTTGGTGAGCCGCCTGTCATCAGTATGCGGTCTATGTTCTTTTGAAACTGCCGCATTTGGGATTCCACCTTGTCTTTTTCAGCAAGCCAGGCAAGATCCACTTGGCGGTCTGCCACATTCAAGGCTTCAATCTTGGCTCGGCTGGTCAATGCGGAGTCTATGGCTTCCGCTTCATTTACTTGCTGATAGGAAGCTACGCCTGCCGCCGTGCGGAAGGTGAGTTTGTTCTTTGCGGCTGCCGTTTTCTTGTACCTGTTGTGTAGTAAGGTGTAATAAAGTTCCGGCGTAAGCACACCGGCTCCGGTTTCTTCCACCATAATCTGGTTCATCTTGGGCGAATCGTGGTTATAAGTGACATATTGGGCATTAGCACCGATAGCTACCGCCATTATCAATCCTGTTGTCAATATCCATTTCATATATTTCTCTTTTTACGTTTTCAATAATTCAATCTGCCTGATTGTCTCCATCGACCGAAAGCATCGTCTATGAGTTCCCGCTTGGTTTTGGTACGATAGACCTTTTCTTTCCAATAACCGATACGCACCTGTATGTACCGCCATGTCTCGAAGTAAGCCCTGTTCAGATGCCGTTCGATATTGTCAAGAGAATTGTTGATGCTGTTCAACACCATAACCAAGTCTGAGGTGGAACAGGCGGCTGCTCCTGTGGCGTACAGAACCAAATCACTCACGGACTTGTAGAGATATTCGCTCTCTTGGGCTATCATCCGTATGGCTCCGGCATTGATGGTGAGTATCAGCGTATCTGTCAGTTCGATATGTTTCCGTTTGATGACCTTCTCATTGAAATCTTCAAGCATCGTTTTGTAGTCGGATATTCTGTCGCTGACCCCTTGATAGGTGGAATGAACATTCAACGCAGTGCGTAATGACTGGTACATCACATCTATCGCATCAAAGGCTCTGGTGTATTTATCCAAATCCACGTTCAACTCCTTGTAGCCAACAGTCTCCTCTCGGCTGTATTCGTGCAGGAGCTTGTTGCTGTGTTCCAATGTGGAACGAGCCAACAACAGGCTACGCTGTTGCTTGTGGTCATTGATATAGGCTTCCACAGTGCCTATATCAAAGCTCCATTGTGCCTTGGCCGATATTGGAACAAGCAATGCCATCAACAATCCGATTTTATATACCATGCCTGTTTTCATCGTCTGTCCTCCTTATGCTGTCTGTTCCGTGCATTCTCCATCCATCGGTCATGGCATTCTTCCACGAGTGTCAATCTCTTTCCTTGTTCGTCATCAATAGGAGGCAACACATCTTTCAACACATCAATGATACTGCGCTTGTAGTGCATCATCTTTTCCAGTGACACCAAGTCAGCATAAATTTTCGTAAGTCGGGAGTCCACCTCGCGTGCAATGTCCAAACGGTCGCTAGACCAAAGCAGGTGATACATATCGTTGGTATTCGTATCCTCCTGTGGTGCAGTCCTGGCATATTCTGTGGTTATCTTGCATTTCGGATATTCTTTCGCAATCTCCGCTATACGGTCATTGACCAATTTCGTCTTATCCTTTTCGCTCATGCCGGGATCGAGTGTTATCACTTCCACCACGTGGGTATCGGAATATTCCGTGGTCAAGTCCCAGGAAATTTGCAGTATTGCCCTGTGTATCTTGATGCCCAGAAAATATTTCGGCTTGCGTGCGATTTTCAGCGTTGCCCTGAACGTGATGATACCGTTGATATTGGGTATAGTCCCTTTTCTGATAAAGGTATAGCCGCTCCAGAACCCGTTGTCTTGCCATGTGATGTTGTAAGCCGTCTTGCAGTCCTGCATGATAGCCGGAATGCGGTAGTAATCATCGGTCACCACATCATTGTCACCCTTGGCTTCTTCCTTAGCCTGTACGATTTCAGCCTGTTTCTGCTGCCAAGTGGCAAGTTCCGGCTTCAGCCTGTCTATTTCCGCTTTGTTCTCATTGTATTTCTGGCGGAGAGGGATGGCATCCTCTACGCTGGCATTGGCAATCTGCTTGATCAGCGATTCGTTTTCCTTTTCCAATGCGGATATTTGGGACTGGAGTGCGTAAACCTTGTTGTCCGCTTCACGTTGCATGGCATCCAGTTCCGACAAATCCAGTTCTTCACTCTCGGCTGTAGTCTGCATCGCGCACTCTTTGGAATGGGCGTTAAGCGACTTTCCGCATTTACGGCACTTGTACTGGGTCGTTCCCTGCCCAAGTGTCGCACCGTCCGAACAGGTCACGCTGATTGTTACCGTCTCGCAGCCTTTCAATTTTTCCTCATTGGTTGCCTGATAATAGTTACGGCTGTCGGATGCGATGTAATAGACATAACCGTCCTCGTTGTCGTTGAACTCTGAAAGCCTTGCGTTAATCTGGGCTTTGAATGTGTTCAAGTCCATTGAGTAGGAGTCAAATATATCCTCATAAACGACTTCTTCATTGTCCCAGCTCTTTGAGACATGAATCTCGTAGGCGTATGCTTTCTTGGTCTGCTTGCTGCCACGTTTGATGACATAGCTGGACTGGTAGTAGTTGATGGTGTATTTGAAGCCGTCATTGGTGTTGTTGAGTTGCTGCACCCTGTTTCTTGACCATCCGGCATAACGCTCCGAATTGGAAAGAGCCTGTTCCCGTTGCGATGCATTGGGATAGAAATTCGGATTGCTCGTTTGGAAGCGGGTCCATTCACCGCCTTCAAGAATGCTCTTGTCATCGGTCGGGGGAACATAGTCACAAAGAGGCACGCTGCCACGATCACGTCTGGCGATATACCACCGCTGGGTGTAATAGTTGCCCGAAGTCTCGTCCAGATAGTCGGTAATCCACGAAGTGAGGTTGTAATCACTGAACTTGAACAGTCCAGCCACATTGTCCGGACTACCCACGATGTTGAGTATAGCCTGTCCTGCATTGTTCTCCAACTGCTCGAAGAGACTGCTGTAATGTTCGTAGATGTCTATGACCTTGCTGACCTTGCCGCTCATCAGCTCATGGAAAGAGTTTTGCTGCAACAAGGCATCTCCGATGTTGGTGATGCCCGAAGTTGCAAGCCCTGCACCCATTCTGTACAGGTTGTCCAGATCGGCTTTCAGGTTCTCTTTTGTGAAATTGCCCGGAACATCGGATATGTCGTCAAAAAGGCGTTCCCAATCCACATTGCCGATTTCCGAGAGTTTCAGGATTGACTTTATTTCCTCGTTGAACTCCAAAAAGGCGATGTCCGAGAAGGACAATGTGCTGTTGGTGACGATACTCTCAAACTGCATACACAGGGCTTTGGTGTCATCGCACACTTTCATCAGATAACTGCCCCAATGAAGGGCTGTCTGTGGGGAGTGGAGCATCAGCTTGGCTACAACCCATGTCTTCGGGATAATCTTATGCGCTACTAAATGATATATTCTTCGGTAATAATAATTTTCCGTGGCACTGCTCCAGATTCCTAAATCCGTTAGAGCCTTACGTTCCAGGAATTTGCTCGCGAAGATTCCTGCTGTGGCTACCTCTGAAGCCTTGTAGTGTTTCAGGATAGCCTGTACCTGCTCGTCATAATATGCCTCAGCAACGGTTCCTGTGCCATAGGCAGCAACCATAGCGGCCACAGTTTTCGCGTCTATGTTAACACTGTAATACTGAGCGTGAGCCTGTTGTGCGAAAAGCGTGGCTATTGTCATTATTATGAGAGTCAATCGTTTCATTACTGTCTTGTTTGGGATTGATGAAGATTCAATACTTTCCCGGCACTGTTCACCTTTTGGGCAAAAGGCAAGGATTTGCTGATTCCGGAAGCCTCCCAATCTGCGCAATAACACTCGATGGCTTCTTGGTGGCTGCATTGCAGCTCTGCTTTGTAGAGTTTCAACGCTTCCTTTTCTGCCCGTTCCGTGGTGTAGGTCATATAACATTCATGTGGTTCCTCCACGCCATATACTCCGCTTGTCGTGCCACGGCGGATAAAGACCTCACGGAAGAATGAACGTCCTTCTTTATTATCCAATCGGTTGATGGTGAATATTTTCTTGCAATCCACATCGGTCAGTCCGAGTATCGCCTTAATGGTGTCAAAGCGTTCACGGAACTTGCTTTGGTCAAGCAGCATCACCACATCGGAGTTGTTGATAATGGCTTCCTTGACGATTTCTGAGCCGATGATGTCCTGAATCTCTTGCGTCACCACTCCAACACTTGCCCAGAACTTTCGGGCTGTCTTGTACATAAACTTGATGTATTCAGCCATTAGTGGGGAAGCGATGGCTTTCCAGGCTTCTTCTATTACCAAGACCTTGCGGTTCTTCTTGATACGCATCTTTTGCAGGAACACATCCATGATGATAAGCGTTACCAAGGGAAACAGAAGCGGGTCATCTTTTATGGAATCGATCTCGAATACGATAAAAGTTTCATCAAACAGCGAACTGTCCATGTTCTCGTTCAAGGTTTTCTCGTGATTGCCTCCTCTATAAAAGTCCTTCATCATATAGCGGTAGGTAGAGAAATCTATCCCCAAAATGTTGTTTTCGTTGCAGATGTCAGGAATGCGCTGTACGGAGAACTCGTAGAACGTGTTGAATGACAACGATTCCACTTTCAATTCCTTTCTTCTTCGTTCAATTTCGTCAATTACCTTTTCCACCCGCGCGTTCAGTTCCGCTTCGCTTTCGGAACGGTTCCTGCCTTTGTTCCGCTCGTCAATCAGGAGACTTTTACGCAAATCGTCTCGTTGGGGAGGTGTAAAACCGTTGAACTTATTGAAGTAGGTATCGTAATACTCTGTGATGACCTGTTCAATCAGCCTGTCTTCTGTCTTGGTAACAGTCCCTTGGCTGCCTTTCCAAATCAGCAATACAAGGTTTTTCAGGAAGCCGGTCTTCTCCACGTTCAGTTCTTGTCGGCTGATGCGGAACGGATTCATGGTAATGGGTCGTTCTTCCGTATAAGAGATGTATTTGCCTCCCACATATTCGCATAATCCCTCGTATGAGTTTCCGGTATCTACCATTACCACATCCGTCCCTTGTTCGTGAAGTTGGCGTACCACACTATTCATATGAAACGACTTGCCGCTTCCGGAAGGACCCAAACAGAAAAAATTACTATTGTCGGTAAGTTTTTCTGCTCCTTCTTTTCCTGTGATGTCGATAGCGACAGGTACGCCTTGCCTGTCTGTATAGTAAATCTTCAATGGCGTTTTCTCGCTGTGCAGAATACGCTCCTTGTACATCAGACAAGTGGCCGCATCGCCCAAAGTAAGAAAACGGTCATACTCCGGATTCATGCCGTAACAGTTGCCGGGGAAGGAATTGACGAACAGCTCCAATTGGTTGTAAGCCCTTTTGGATATATGGATGCCCATCCTTGAAAAACTGTTCTCCAAATAGTTCGTACATTTATGGATGTCGGTTTCCGCAGATATGGCTACCACAAGGTTGTAATGGGTATATACCAGTTGTTTGCTTTCTCTTGCCACTACTTCCTGCACACGCTTTATGTCCTCGACTGCCATCTGGTTGCCGGGATTGGGCATACTCGCATGGCGGTTCTTCTTTTTGTCAAGCAATGCCAGTTCTCTCTTTTGGTTGGGGATGAATATCATCTGGTTATATACGATGGCTTCAGTGTTTGGTATGGATGATACCGCAGACACCAAATCCATTGGCATACAGCTGTTGTTGACTTCCACATTCATATAAGGACGAATGACTGACGGCAGGCTTACGCTATCCACGTCCACAAGGCTATATACTTTGCAGCGTTTGTCTCCCATGGAGATACATTCGTCATCCACCTTGAAATTGGTCATAGATACAACCTTGTCTCTGAAATTCATGGCGAAATAACGGTCTGCATATTCGCTGACTTCCTGTTTGTTCAGGAATTTTGCCTGCACGCCTGCATCACGCAACTGGTCATGCACCTTGCGTATCTTCACAAGGAAATCACGCCATTTCTTGCTGTCGTATGAAAACAGGCTGCTCTTTTTTGACTCTTGCGTAATGGTCAGGTAGCATTCGCTGTCAGTATAGGATCTTCCGTTGAAGTAACGGAAATAGGAAGAGGTGAGAAATTCTCGTTTCTCATCGTCAAGTCCCTCAAAATTCTTTTTTACAAAAATGTCCTGCTTGTGTATGGCATATCCTTCTCCCAGTGTTTGCGCTATGGCGGTATAGAGTTGGGTAAACTCGTAATAGGCATCATTGTTGGCACAATACTTCTGCACAGGATTCTCCACTTTCAGCACAGCGGAATATTCGCCGGTCTTGGTGTATATCACACCGATACCGTTCGCGTCTTCTACGGATAAATAGATATCCTGGAAAATCCGCTTCCGTTTGCCTCCTGTTCCAAAAGCATAGACAGAAATGGCCATGCCTAAGCAAATAGCAATAAATATCAGGAAGATGTATGTAATCATTCAGTTTTTTGCAATTAAGGGCAGGCTGACCTGATGAAAGGACAAGCCTGCCCACGTTCAACATTCAATATATCCATTCATGGTCAAATGGTTTTCTGTTACATTTTCTTGGAGTAGGCATAGATAAACACCCCTCGTTCCTGTCGTTTGCTATGCAGCCCTTTTCTCTGTTTGAACAGAATCAGTCCTGCACCAACTGTTATGGCAACGGCCAGTACAATCAGTGCGAGAACGAATCCGGCCAGACAATAGGCTATGATGAAGCCGACTATGGCAATGCCTATCGTGGCTGCCGCCCAATAGATGTATCGTCCTTGGATGCCCATAAATTCAAGGGGACGTTGCAGCCCCTTGAATAATGGATAATCAGGATATTGTTCCTCTCGGCTCTTCATAATACCTATGGTTTAGGAGAGTCCAAAGAACAAAGGCAGAGCCTGGGCAGCTGCAATGAGGAAGATACAGGCACCGACCACCATCATGATCTTCTTCTTGACATCCTGCTCTTCATTGTTCATCGCGATGTAAACCGATATTGCGCCTACTACGGCAACTACTCCGGCAATGGCGTAGCAGAGTTTAACCACAATGGGAACATACTTTGCGATTTCCTCGCTCACTTGGGTCAATGCCGCTGTGCCGGCTGAATAGTCTCCTGCGGTGGTCTGTGCCATCATCGCTGTTACACCAAGCACCATCATCAGGCAGGTCATCTGCGCTTTTTTTGATGTCGCTATCTTTTTTGCGAACCTTTTTACTTTTTCAAACATGTTTGTCTCGTTTTAATTGAACTTTAATTATTGTTTTTGCACTCGTGATTTTCTAAATTCGGTAGCCGAAGAATGCCGGAAAGACAAAGGTTGCCCCGACAATGAAGAGGCAGGCACCAACCAACATGAGAATCTGCTTGGTGATTCCTTCATCGCCAGCGGTCATCTTGATGTATATCTGGAATACGGATATAATCACAAATACTCCTGCAACCGCATAAATGATATATTGCACATACAGCATCATCGTCACCACGTAATCGTGCATGGATGCCAATGCGTCTGCTCCCCAGGAATAATTCACGCTGCCGCTTTTGGCGAACGCTGAATAGGGAAGCAACATACAGAGTATGCTTGTGATTCTTTTGCTGTTGCATCGGGTCATAGTTCGTCTATTAGTGGTTTTGTCGTTACATCGCCATTGGATTTGGGATTGGCAAGGCCTTTTTCCATCATCAGCTTATAAAGGTCTGCGGAATTGTATGGGTTGGAAAAGGTGACCTGCGCCTCTTCCATATTTGCCTTGACCTTGTTGTTGAGTGCTTCAACTACATTCTGTTTGGGCTTTTCGCTGTCGGTGGAGTTATTCTCTGACACGGTTTGAGCTTCATCAACATAGTGTGTTTCATACTCGTTGTCTCCGATATTGAACCCTTTCGCGTTTTCCACCACACTGACGCTTTCTTCCGCATTAAATTCGCTCACATCAAACTCTTCTTCGTCGGATTTCTTTTTATCATCATTCCCGTGAAGGTCTTTTGCGATTACTATTGCGTAATAGACGATGTATGCAGCAGTCAATACAAGGGCGAAAATAAAATATGCTTTCATGCTTTTATAGTCTGAATTTATAGTATGATTAAAATATGAGCGCAAAGGAAATACAATATTTTCATACTCTGAAAAATATCTGCACAAATGCGTAGAATCTTAACCATTATTCGAGTAAAATCCGATTTCATACTCAATTTTCATACTTTGGTCGGTTCTATCGGCGTTTTTTGCAAGGGGACATGAACAAAAAAAGCTCTCCGCTTAGGGAGAGCCTTTCATTGGTAGTATTGTGCAATCGGAGGGAAGAAAAAGACTAACGCCTTTTGCCTCTCAAGTAATCATTCAGGTCTTTATAATTGTAATAACTATCAGAATGGTCGGTCACACGGCTGTCGTACAGCCCGGCAATGGTCTCAACAGTCTTTTGCCCGGCAAGGTCGTTATCCAAGTAACAATGTATGAAAACATATTGCTCCAGCTCCACAAAGCACTTCTTCAAATTGCTGACGGAGTTCATCACGATAAAGTCGGTCGGGCAATCTACGCAAACATGGAAGTCGCCTTTTCTATGAAGTTCCATATAAGAGAGAAAATCCATGAAACCCTCGAAAACACAGACGTGTCTTTGGATAATATCTTTCTCCTGCCTGATGACGGAGATATCCTTTCCCTTGATACATCCTTTATAATATGGATTGCGAACTTCATAACCGCCCTTGCAGTTTTCAAATGCTATGGCATAATAGTGCCGTTTGCGCAGTTCATAATGCACTTCTTTGCAATAAGCCTTGCCGGTTCCTTCACTTATGCCTCTTGAACGCAGATAAGACAATAAGGCGTAGTGGCTCAAATCAACCACTTCTAAATTCTCCATCTCATCTTCTACAGGACAAGGTCGGGCTGTCCTACTCTGCAACTGTTGTATAGGTACACCTATGGCGTTCTCGCCGATGCGTACCAATACCGTGCTTATATCAGATGTACGGTATAGATGTCTGCCTAAATCTATGATGTCACCCCCGGCTGACAGCCCAAAATCATACCATTCGTTCAAATTGTCGTTGACCTTGAAAGACGGGGTACGTTCCTCCCTTAATGGCGAAAGATACCAATACTGATATCCTTTGACATTGACAGGAAGGTATCCGACTATCCGCAAATATTCTACAAGTCGTATCTGTTTTGCTTCTTTGATATTCATTTTAGTATGGTTTACTTATATATACCCACAAACTAAACCGTAATGGTTAAAGATGGAATGAACTGTTATAGGAGTAGGTGCGGCCGTTTTTTGTAATGGCATGATGTTCCAGTAGGAACTTGCATAAGTTTACCAACGTGTTTCTTCCCCTTGAATACCCAATACTCTCATATCCCTTCTTCAGAGCTTCAAGTAAGGACTGATAGCCATATTCCGCACATTCTGCAAAAGTCGATTCTAATGCGGTTCGGTGTTGCTGCTCGGTCATATCTGTATATGAAGCCAGCCTGTCCATTCTGTTCTTTTTGAATTGATGTTCTTCTACCAAGTGAGGGAGAGAATCTTCTCCGATTTCAAATGCAAAAGGCGTAAACTCCTTGTCTCTTATGTGCATAGCCCTCACTTCACTGATTTTTCCATTTTCATTGTTTTTTGATATTTGCAGGATGGTCTCCGCCTTATTGTTGAGTTCTGTTCCTATATGTCCCCTGGTATTGTCATCACCTTTGTTCAAGTGTAATACTGTATGGATGTGCAATTCATAATAGCTTGACCATCTCATCAGTTCGTTGATTATGTCAAGAGATTCGCTGGGACTGTTTATATCATGGATTAAGTCACGGATACCATCAATGATTACAAGCCCGATGTTTTGTTCCTCATGGAGTGCCCAGCGTATAATGTCTCTTCTTTGGTCGGGGGTATATTCCCGTAGGACCAAAAATTGGATCTTGTCATTTTCTTGGTCGGTAGGCAGGTCTGCCAGTTTGAGGATTCGATGAAGCACCTTATGACAATGGCATTTGCTCTGTTCGGTGTCAATGTATAGGATTCTATTCTTGCAAGGTGGCAGTTCAGCCTTGTACTTCAGAACCTCCTTTCCGGATAGGGCTGATGCGACAATGGCACTGACATTGAATGTCTTTTTGCTCTTTGGTTTGCCGGTGGAAGCACTGAAATTTCCTATCGTAGCAATGGTAACGCCATCTATTTGCACGATTTCCTGCGGAAACTCGTACTTTTCTGTAACACTCAGTCGTATATATTTCAACAATGACCTATATTTTGCCTCGTCTATCCGATAATTGTTCGGCTGCATTATATCATGTTCTTGTTGCATTATTTTTTCCCTCCTTTTGTTGATTTGTTCCTGTTCTTCTGCTCCAATGCGTAGGCAATGATATTGGCTTGCCTTTCAATCTCCTGATTGGAGAAGGAAGGGTTACGCTTTACCCATTGATTCACGTCATCCCTAAGAATGAATATGTTTTTTCCGTTGGGCTTATACACAGTAAACTCTTTCTGCATGGTTAACTTATAGACATAGCTTTTTGACACTTGCAGATAGGCTGCCACTTCGTCTATGCTAAGGAAGTCCTTTGCCAAGTAAGCTATTTTCTCCACATTTTCAAGATGGGACAACAGTTCGGACAAAGAGCCGAACCGTTTCAGGAAATTTTCGACCCTCAATATTTCTTGCTGAAATCTTTCCAAGGAATTGTTTTCAAGGAACGATTTCAACCCCTCCATACGGGAAAGCAATAAATCTATTTCTTTTCTGTTCATATTTGCTCTTTTATTATGGCGGAAGATTCTCCGGCTGTTTGTACCTGATTTCTCATTGCCCATTCACAAAGCTCCTTTCTGTTGAAATACACCAATTTGCCATTTGGTTTGTAATGAGGTATTTGTTTCAGAGAAGTGAGCTTGTAGATATAGCTCTCGGATAATCCAAGATATGCAGAGGCTTCAGCGGTGGTAAGCACTTCTTTGACCGCCCAGATACGCTCTTTCAACTGAACTATGTAATTTTCAAGAACATGGATTTTATCGATCTCATTAATCTTTTGTTCTAATGATTGGATACGTTCAAAGGGTTTCTCTGAAGCCATCATAGAAATCATGTTTTCCATTTTGGAAAGCATCTTATTTTCATTTGTCGTTCTTCTATGTCTCATTGATTGATGTTGTTAAATTAGACAATAGGAGGTATGCCCTCCGTGTGTAATCGATTACGGAGGGCAAAGATAGATGCGTGCATTCGACTGATTATGTTGATATTATTGAGTATCAACATAACTCTCAACACTCGTCTCAACAAATTCTCATTCCTTTGTTACACTTCTCTGTTTTTGATTAGAGTTATGTATTTGTCTATGATAGCCAGGAACTGCTTTTCTGCGATATTAGGGGCTGTGTCTTTTATTCGATTGAGTGTGGAGGACATATCGTGTTGGTTCAGGTGTTTCTTTCCGGAAGAACTGATGACAAGTCGTTTCTTGGCAATTACTGATTGCCAGTTATAGGTTATCACATCGTGTGATGCCAGTTTATCTAACAGTAAGACTAATTTAGTGTTATTGTTAGAGGTTACAGTCTGCAATGTGTCTGTTGCGTAGCGTGTAACAACATTGTCAGCATTCAAGACCTCCTTAAACAAACAGACCTCATTGGCAAGTTGCACAATGAGGTCAAGAGTATATCTGTCGAGCGGAAGCCTGATGTTGGATTCTTGTCCGTTCTGCATAGCATTCCCGGAATCGCCACAGCCGGATTCTAAGGCGGTTCCAGGCAGGTCAATGGCATAATATTCGTTCAGAAGTGTCGAGATGCCGTTTTCGTCCAGTATGTCATGGTCGAAATGTTTGCGAACCAATCGTTCATGTTTTCTCAAAAGTTCTATTACCGTGTGATAGTTCTTTTGATGCTCATTTTTGCTCCATGCGTCTGTCGCATCATGGAACCGTTTTGAATGGATAAAGTCAAGCACATAACGCCTATAGCTTTTTTGTCGTGTGGCGACTTCTTCCTTGTAAGATACATAGGCTTGTTCAACCAACCGGAATAGCCCTTCTTTACCGGTCTGCGCTGGTGTTCCTTGAACACCACGCATCGCTCTTTTCAAAAAGAGAGAGGTGCAAAGATAATTTCTTTGTCATAAGATAATGAATTAAGTGCTAATACTTTCCTTCATGGAGGAAGTTATATCTGCATTTTTATTTTTGTTGCTATGATAGTTATCAGCAATGGTTTTTAAGCGGATGTCGTATGTTGCAAGCAATCCTTTTTTGACGATAAAACGGAAATTGCTGTCCATGCTCTGTCGGTTCGGAGTCTTGCCACCTCGCAACCGGAAACAGTTTGCGCACTTTACCCATACATCATAGGGATTGTGTGGCTTAAAGGCTAAGTGAACGAAGTACATAAGCAGAGCTTGTGTTTTCATCCATACTATTGGATGTTCAAACATTGTTTCGTCAAAGATCCCTCTGAATGTGGTAAATTCCGTGCTGGAGTCAATATATCCGCCTTCAACCAATGCAGAGAACATTGAATGTATGTCTTCTTCGCTGCTTGTACTGTGGAACACAACCTTGCTCGTATGGATGAGCCGTCCATCTGAGGTTTCTCTTTCAGGTGTATTTTCGATGTGGTTGAACTCGTCGCAAATGGCTTTTAATTTGACGTCATACCTATCCAGCCAGCCTGCACGCTTTATCCAGCTGTAGCCTGAGACGAAACAGGCTTTATGAGGAGAGTGCCCATCTATGCTGAAGCAGCATTCTCCTTTTATCCATAAATCTTTTTTGTTGAATTTGTAAAATGCCAGATATACAAAGTATGACAGTTGCCGTTGTGCCTTTATCCATTCTATCGGCTTGCTGAATTTCGTTTTGTCGAATATGCCGGCAAAAGTCTCGAATGTCGTACTTGGTGCTATGTAGCAATATTTCACCAATTCATGATACAGCATCCTTATGTCTTGTTCGCTTTGTGGCGTATAGAAAGTCTTGGCCTCGTGTATCGGTTCAAATTCAGTAAAGTCAACTTCCGGATATAAGGCTTTAGTCGTATCGTAAAGTGCTGTATTATATCTTGGCACACGGCTAGTGCTGAATCGCTTTCCATTTTCCCTTTTCCATTGTTTTTCAAAATGGACGTAGGGGCTGGAGAGTTTGCAGATGGCAGATATGGCATAGGCTATTACTTTCAGTTGCAACGGTTTGGTCTGTGGCATCGGCTGATAATGCTCGTCCAAGAGACCGGCACGTATGGCTCTTTGTAATAATGTAGCCACTTGCTCATTGGCTAAAGGCCCTGTCAAATCCTTATATTCGCCTTTCAATTTTTCTCTTTGCTCTTCACAAAGCGAAAGCAACGCTTGCATGTTTTTCGCATAGCTGTCAATGACCTTGACGTATGTGGAATCAATATCCTGCTTATGGCTTTGTACATAGTTAACCACAGGGGTCGTAAATTCATTATTTGTTATGAGGTCGGCCAAAAGAGGAGAGGGAGCTTGTTCCATGTATTGATAAATCTCTTTTGTCCATTTCCCGATATTTGCCCATGAAGAATCCAGTGCTTCAAATTCGATTTCATCGTCCAAATCCAACTGGCTTTTCATTTCTCCGATGATTCGGGTAATCTTCGTTATCTTAATGACGGTCTCTTGTCTTGTCATAAGCATAGGGTTTAATCAATGTCCGGAATCAGCGATACGGCATTCTGCTTGTTCTTGTCAAGCACCTTCGCATAGATTTGTGTTGTTGCCAGTTCTTTGTGGCCCAACAGTTTTGATACGGTGTAAATGTCTGCTCCCAAATCAAGCATGAGTACGGCGAAGGTATGGCGGCCGCAATGGAATGTTAAATTTTTATTTACTCCGGCTTTCATACTCCATCGTTGCAGTTCTACCGAAGTCCAAGAACCGTAAGTGAATCCGGTAAAGACTGGATCTTCGGGATTGCCACGCTCACCAAGATATTTTTCTGCCTGCGGAGAAATGTCGAGATATTCCTGTCCTCCGGTTTTCTTTTGCTTGAATATGATTCGTGTGTAGTCCCCGAATTTTTGAACTTCGCTCCATGTGAGTTTCTGGATATCGCTTTTGCGAAGTCCGGTCAGACACGAAAAGAGAAAAGCCCTCTTGAGAATAGGATAACGGCACGGGGTGGCAGCCAGTTGCTTCACCTCTTCCAAAGTTAAATAGTCACGTTTGACTTCTGCGGCTTTGAAGCCTTCAATTCCGCGAAGAGGATTTACCGATATGATCCTTTCATCGTATGCCTGATTGATACAAGCACGGAGCTTGTTGAAATAGGAAACCTTTGAGTTCTGGGACAATCCTTGGAACACATCCCTTTCTCTACGCGGACCTGTTCGCTTATGCGTATCCTTTTCTACATTATCCAAGAAGTCTTTGAAACCTGCAATAAACTCAGGAGTAATATCTTTGAATGTCGTTTTCTCATCACAGTAGATTTCAAGATAACGCAAGCAGCTTCTCCAGTTGCCCCAGTTGCCCTTAGATTCAGGATTCTTATGCCTGTCCTCTACCATCTTGCGATAGTATTCCAGAAAAGGAGTGTCTTCTTTGAATTGGCGTGTAAAAGAGTACTCTCCGTTTTGCATTTCAATGAGCCGCTTGGACTTTATAGCCTGGGCAGTGGCCAATGTCTGTCGGTTCTGCTCACGTTCCATTGGTGTAGTCGCATCTATGAGGTATAGCTTTAAGTATTCTTTATGTCGCTTCCCATTTCTGTAGATGTCGAGGTACAAACTTGAATTGCCATTAGACAACTTCTTCTCTCGTAATTTGACTGGTTCTTTTTGAACGGTTGTTTTCTTTGCCATGACTGTTTCCTGCTTTATTCGGTTATTGTTAATGTCCTTATCGGGGGACAGATTTTTGTCCCTCATACCAATATCGGGGGACAATCTGGGGACAAAAATACAATAAAAATGTGTAACTAAGCAGAAAACATGGAGAAAAAGAGAAAATACAATATCCTAATAAAACAACTGATATAGTGCATTTTACAGGTTTATATTTTCTCTTTTTATGCTTTTCTTTTCTTTATATCACTTTCCGATGCAAAATGGGACGATGGTGGTGCAGGATATGCCGGTGAAGGTGATTTTTTCAGTACTACCTTGTCCGTTCCTCCTACATTCCGTGTGAAAAGTCCGGATGGCGATTGGTTGGCAGGCCCTGCCGTGGCTTCTTATGCCCGTGGCTGGACCACAGTGAAAGTGTATGAGGATGCATTGAACTATGATAATAATACAGACAAGTTTAATTTGAGTCAGTCTTTTACCTTTAATATAATGAAAGGGTTGACATTCAAGACCACAGGAACTTGGTTTTATTTTGATGACAGCAGAGAGTTCTTCAAAGGGGACTATATTGTAGCTACAGGACCGGTGTATGACACTAATCATAGTACTTCCAACAAGCATGAACGACTTTTGGACCAGACTTACAATGGAATCTTGAATTATCAGACTACATTCCGGCAAGATCATTCTATAGATGCGATGGCAGGCGTAGAATATTATGACTCATACAAGAAAGGTTTTTCGGCGTCCGGTTATGGATCTCCATTATCTGATTTTCAGGATTTGAATTATACTTCGACTGCTGCCGGAGTGCGGCAAATAGATTCCTGGCATTACAGACAACGCATTCTTTCATTCTTTGGTAGAGTGAATTATGATTATAAGTCCAAGTATTTGCTGAGCCTTGTTTTACGTCGCGATGGATACTCCAAGCTGCCAAAAGATAACCGTTGGGGAACCTTTCCCGGTATATCAGCCGGTTGGGTATTGAGTAGAGAGAATTTTATGGAGTCTTGTAGCAATGTACTTTCTTATGCTAAAATTCGTGCTAGTTACGGTGCCAATGGAAATGTGTCTGGTGTACTGGATGCTAATGGTAATGTAGTGACAGGACTTGATTATTATACGGTTCAAGGCTCTTATGGTATTATGAAAGATAAAGATGGTAAAATAGTACCCAACTATAATGGCAAAGTTCCTTTGATGATAAACGATTTGCCTAATCCCACCATGAGATGGGAAAAATCGTACACATTCGAGACAGGTTTCGATATTGGTTTTCTGAATAACAAATATATCTTGAACTTCACCTATTATAATAGACGTACACAGGATAAATTTGCAGAAATCACCCTGCCTTCCCATAGCGGAGTTTCTTCTTTCCTTTCTAACAATGGAGAAGTACAAAACCAAGGTATGGAGTTAGAACTGACTGCCAATGTTTTGCGTACCAAAGATTGGAAATTTACAGTTAGTATGAATACCGCTTATAATAAGAATAAGATTATCTCATTACCGTACAATGGATTGCCGAATAATATGCAGGATGCCTATCAGGTTTATACGGGACGCAAGCTGGCAGATGGTACCTATGAAAGACAATGGGTGGGTGGTTATCAGGAAGGACAGGAATATGGTGTGATTTACGCCTTTAAATCTCTTGGTATTTATAAGAGTGAGAGTGAGATTCCAGGTAATCTGATAGACAGATCCACTTATACGGAAAATGGAGCAGATGCCAAAGTGCTCTATGGACCTGAAGCTTGGGCTAAATTGTCGGATGCCGAAAAGGAGAAAGGACTGCCTATACAGGCTGGTGATGTGAAATGGCAGGATGTGAATGGGGATGGTGTAATTGATGATTATGACCGGGTGAAATTGGGTAATACGATACCTCATTGGACCGGAGGCTTTAACATTAATACTTCATGGAAAGGATTAACTTTGAACTGCCGTCTGGATTATGCTTTAGGCTATTGGGTGCATGATTGGAAAACTCCTTGGATTATGGGTAATATGCAGGGAACATTTAATACCATATCTTTGGTTAAAGATTCCTGGTCGGAAAGTAATCCGAATGGAAAATATCCGGTGTATGGATGGGCTGACTTTTTAGGCAAACGTAATTATGACAGAATATCGGACATTAATTGTTATCGTGGCGATTATTTGGCTTTTCGTGAAATAAGCCTGTCGTATTCCTTGCCTCAGAGTTGGATTCATAAATCCGGTTTGAGCAAGGTGGATGTTTCTGTAACAGCACAGAATTTGGGATATATTACAGCAGCCAAAAATATGGCGACCCCCGAATATGGTGTCAGTCAGAATGGAGGATATCCCCTCCCTAGAACAGTTGTTTTGGGTTTAAATGTTACATTCTAATAAATAGGAAGGATTATGAAGAAAATATTTTATAGCATATTGTTGAGTGGGATGATGGTATTGTCTGCTTGTGATGCGTTGGACCTGTCTCCTGAAGATTATTATGGCTCTAATGATTTTTGGAATCAGAAGTCTCAGGTAGAAATGTTTATGACTGGTATTCATGCCGATTTAAGAGATAAATATCAGATGCCTGTCACATTGGGAGAGTTCAGAAGTGAGATTCTGATAAGTGATGTTACTTCTATGGGTGAGGGGGTATATGGTCCGCCTATGACTAATAATCTGCTTACGAAAGATAATACCGGTGTCGATGATTGGTATGAGGTGTACCCAAATATCATGCATATAAATTTGTTTATCAGAAATGTAGATAAAGAAATTGATTATATGACTGGAATGGAGAAATCATTTTATTTGGGACAGGCTTATGGCTTGCGTGCATATTACTATTTCTATCTTTATCGAACATTTGGTGGTGTGCCGTTAGAGACGGAACCGAAAGTTACCGAGGGTAGCATTGATATTACGCAATTATATAAGGCTCGTTCTACTCCGGAGGAAACGTTAGAGTTTATCAAAGAAGATATTAATAAATCCGAAGCTTTCTTCAATGAGTCGGATAAGAAGATGTCCGACCAATATGAATGGTCTTATTATGCAACGGAACTTTTGAAGGCCAAGATATATATGTGGTCTGCCAAAGTCACTACAGGATTACCCGATGATGATATTGCAGGGGATCATATAGCTACTCTGACTGCCGTAGATCCTAATAACAGTGACTTGTTGACAGCAAAGAAGGCTTTATTGAATTTGGTGAACCAACAATTCGAACTGCTTCCAAACTTTGCGGATTTATGGACTCCGGAAGGGAAGAAGAATAAAGAGATTATTTTCGCTCTGTGTTTTAATAAGAATGAATTGACCAATTGGGGGGCGAACTGGTTCTATAATGTAGCCTTGTTTACCAATGCTACGGACTTGGATGGAAATAAATATGGTCCGGATCCGTTGAAGCTATTGACAGCCGGACCATTACGTTATGAGTATAAAGTGCCGTTTATCGAGATTTATGATAAGGAAGATACTCGTTTGGATGCTACTTTCTTTCAATATATGTTCGAAGGAAAGACTCGTGGCGCTTGTTGGAAAAAACTGATGGGACATACGGATGGAGGAATTCATTATTATGATTCAGATGTACCGGTATATAGATATGCTGATGTTTTGTTGATGCTGGCCGAGTGTGAAAACGGGTTGGGAGCTCCGGATAAATGTGCTGCATATATAAATGAGGTACGTAAGCGTGCTTATGGTGATAAATTTGAACAACATAAATATATCGCAGGAGATTATGCGGATAATGAGTGGGCTATTTTGCAGGAACGTGATAAAGAGTTTGTAGGTGAGGGAAGCCGCTGGTTTGATTTATTGCGTTTACGTGATTCCAACGGAAAACCTTTTGTCTTTTCTGTTAAAGCGCATTATGGAAGTTCATTGCCTATATTAACAGAGGATAAGGCGTATATGATGTTGTGGCCTGTTAATGTGGAAGTTTTGAATGGAGATCCGGAAATCAAGCAGACTCCGGGGTATGAATAATAGTGAGATAATATGATGATAATGAAAAGATTGCTCTTTTTAGTATCTGTATGCAGCTTATGTATGGTTGGTAATTCTCAGAATTACCAACCTGAGAAGCATGCAGTTGTGAAATCAGATCGTGGGGATGGACGGTTACTAAGTACTTATGCCATTGTGCATGAGATGTTGAAAGATACACATCCCCAATATGCTTACCGTTCCGGTATGTCCGCACAGGATTTTACGCAATGGCAGGATGGAGTGCGTGCTGCAATGGTGGAGATCATGAAGTTTCCCGAGATAAAGGGACAACCGTCTCCTGTCTGTGTGAAAACGGAAAAAAAAGAGGGATATATTTTAGAGAAATGGGAGTTCTATCCTTTTCCAAAGTCAGTTTCCACTTTTCTGGTTTTGAAACCGGAACATTTGAAGGGTGCAGTACCCGGAGTCTTGTGCATTCCGGGTTCCGGAAGGACCAAAGAAGGATTGGCCGGTGAGCCCGGCATCTGTGATAAGTTAACTGAGGATTATAATAATCCCAAAGTAAGTATGGCTTTGAATATGGTTAAAGAAGGTTATGTGGCGGTAGCGGTGGATAATGCCGCTGCCGGAGAAGCCTCCGATTTGGAATGTTATGATAAAGGATGGAATTATGACTATGATGTTGTTTCCCGTTTTTTGCTTGAACTGGGATGGAGTTGGCTAGGGTATACTTCTTATCTGGATATGCAAGTGCTGAATTGGATGAAAGACCAGTCTTATATCCGAAAGGACAGGATTGTGATTAGCGGATTCTCATTAGGTACAGAACCGATGATGGTCTTGGGGGTGTTGGATAAGGACATTTATGCTTTTGTGTACAATGATTTTCTATGCCAGACTCAAGAACGTGCCGTTGTGATGACTAAACCTGACAAGGAAAACAGGCGTCCTTTTCCAAATTCTATCCGTCATCTGATACCTGGTTATTGGAGGTATTTTAATTTTCCAGATGTTGTTGCGTCATTAGCTCCTCGTCCTATCATTTTTACAGAGGGAGGGTTGGACCGTGATTTCCGTTTGGTGCAATCTGCTTATGCTGCTAGTGGAAAACCGGAAAATGCGGAGTTTCATCATTATCCGAAGTTTGCTGATAAGGCAGTTAGAAAAGATGTGGAGCACCTTGATGAAGGACTGGATTCAAAGACCTATTTCGAAACGGTCAATGTAGATCCCCCTTCTCATTATTTTAAAAACGAACTGGTTATTCCTTGGTTACGCAAAGTTTTAAAGTAGGTTCAGGTATTTTGATAGGCTGTGATTTTTTATATAATATGGGCTCCTTGTTTTTCATCTAGGTGAAAGCAAGGAGCTCTTTTTTATTGATTGTGAAGAATTCTTGCAAAATTTAATCTTGTTTTAATGCAGATTGTAGTGTTTCCCAATTTTTATTGAAGTCGGGCATGGAATGAAAAAGTAAATTCGCTCCTTCATTCAGTAATACATTGTCGTGCAATGGTCCTGTATTCACGGCGATAGTAAAAATACCGGCGGCAACTCCCGCCTGTACACCTAGTGGTGCATTTTCTATTACTAACGCTTCATTGGGTTTGAAGCCGCCTTTCTTTAGGGCTATCAGATACGGTTCCGGATTTGGTTTCCCATATTTCACATCAAAGGCGGTAACCATTAAGTCTGCTTGGAAGATGCCCGGAAAATTATGATTTAACCGGTCTAATAACGAAGTTTGTCCCGAACCGGTCACTACCATCGGAGTCAGTCCTTCGCTCTTTATTTTAGTCAATACTTCCAGTGCGCCGGGCATTCGTTCTGCTTTGGGGCATTTGTTGAATTCTTCAGTTTTGGCTTGGTAGATGGCTTTTATTTCTTCTTCTGTAGCATCATGCCCACGCTCCCGGCGACTTACTATATTGATCGTAGATGCACCGGTACGCCCTTCGTGCATATAAGCTTCTTCTCGGCTGAGGCCGAAACCGAAGCGTTTCATTATTTTATGCCATGCTTCAGCATGGTTGGGCATGGAGTTGAACAGCACTCCGTCCATATCGAATAATACGGCTTTCAGGTCGATGGATTCGTATCCATGAGCATGAAGATAGTTATTTATCGCTTCTTTAAACATAGAATAAATGTATAATTATTACTTCCAACGGTTGTGACCGTTGGATTGGAACAAAGTGAAGAATCTGCAAGCACTTGGTGGATGCTTTCAGATTCTTCACTGTCATTCAGAATGACATTGATAAATGGCATTCTTTATAGGTTCTTGACGATTATAATCTAGCTTGGATGGCTTTAGACTCTTCTTCGTATCCCGGTTTGTTCAACAAAGCAAACATATTTTTCTTGTATGCTTCCACGCCCGGTTGGTTGAACGGATTTACTCCCAGCAAATAACCGCTGATACCACAAGCTTTTTCAAAGAAATAGATGATTTCTCCCAGATAGTATTCATTCAGCTCGGGCACAATCAGTCGCATATTGGGTACACCACCGTCAACGTGTGCCAGCTGAGTTCCCAGTTCTGCCATCTTGTTCACTTCGTCCACACGCTTTCCTGCCAGGAAATTCAAGCCATCCAAATTTTCGCTGTCCGAAGGAACTTGAAGTGTATGTTCCGGCTTTTCGATAGAGATAACTGTTTCGAAGATAGTACGTTCACCTTCCTGAATCCACTGTCCCATAGAATGGAGGTCGGTAGAGAAGTCGACGGCAGACGGATAAATACCTTTACCGTCCTTGCCTTCGGATTCACCGTACAATTGTTTCCACCATTCGTTCATATAGTGCAGTTTGGGATTGAAGTTTACCAAAATCTCAATCTTCTTGCCGTTTTTATACAATTCATTGCGGGTAGCGGCATAAACGGCAGCAGGGTTTTCGGCAAACGGAGTAGCCGGCCCACATACTGTTTCCATTGTGCGTGCGCCTTCCACTAATTTTTCGATGTCGAAACCTGCCACTGCGATAGGCAACAAACCTACCGGAGTCAAGACAGAGAAACGGCCACCTACATTATCGGGGATAATGAAAGTCTGATATCCTTCTTTATCTGCTGTAACACGTGCAGCACCTTTCTTGGCATCTGTAACGGCAACAATCACTTTCTTCGCCATTTCCTTTCCAAGCTGGTCTTCACACTGTTTTTTCAGCAAACGGAAAGCCAAAGCGGTTTCCGTAGTAGTACCAGATTTGGAAATATTAATTACACCGAACTTTTTACCTTTCAGGTATTCAGTTAATTCGAACAAATAATCTTCGCCGATATTGTGGCCTGCAAATACGATGACGGGTCCGTCTTGTTTTGCTTTCAACCATTGGAAACTATTGGATAAAGCTTCGATTACGGCCCGTGCTCCCAGATAGCTTCCACCGATACCTGCTACTACTACTACTTCACAGTTGTCGCGCAGAACCTGGGCAGTAGCTTTCAAGTCAGCCAAATGTTCGGCTGTTATAGACGATGGCAAGTGCAACCAACCCAAGAAGTCATTACCTTTACCTGTACCGTTTTCCAATGTTTCCATGCAGGCTTTCACCTGAGGTTCGTAAGCAGCGATTGTTTCCTTAGAAGCAAAACCGGCTACTTTGTCGATGTTTAAACTAATATTCTTCATTGTATCTGATATTTTATCTGAATGAATCAGTTAATAATTTAATCTCAATCATGGGCGAGATGCGCTCATATAAAATATTATATACGGCATCTACGATAGGCATGTTCACGTGCAAGTGCTTGTTTAACTCCTTGATACATTTCGTTCCGTAGTATCCTTCGGCAATCATTTCCATTTCTATCTGTGCGCTTTTTACGGAATAACCTTTACCAATCATGGTTCCGAATACGCGGTTCCGGCTGAAATTGGAATAAGACGTTACCAACAGGTCACCCAGATAGGCGGAATCGTCAATAGAACGTTCTACGGGATGTACGGTATTCAGGAAGCGGTTCATTTCCTGAATGGCATTCGATATTAATACGGCCTGGAAGTTGTCTCCATATTTCAGACCGCTGCAAATTCCGGCGGCGATGGCATAAATATTCTTCAACACAGAAGCATATTCTATACCTGCCACATCCGGGCTTACAGAAGTTTTTATATAATGTCCGGCCAGTTGGCGGGCAAATATTTTCGCCTTGTCAATGTCTTTACATCCGATAGTAAGGTAAGAAAGACGCTCCAAGGCTACTTCCTCTGCATGGCACGGACCGGCGATGACGGCTATATTCTCTTCGGGAACACCGTATACCTGGTGAAAATAATCGGAAACAATCAGGTTCTCGTCAGGGACAATACCTTTGATAGCAGTGACAATGAACTTGTCCTTTATTTTGGTTTTCAGCTTTTTCAGGTGGCTTTTCAGATAAGGAGAGGGGGTAACAAATATCAGAGTATCCGATTCCTTTACCACCTTGTTAATATCTGATGAAAAGTTGATGTTCTTTATTTCAAAGCGCACACTTGTCAGATAAGCCGGATTATGTCCCAAACGCTTGAATTCTTCAATTCGGTCATCGCGGCGCATATACCAGTTGATTGATTCAGCCTGAGCCAAGACTATTTTTGCAATAGCCGTGGCCCAGCTACCACCACCCATTATCGCTATTTTACCGGGCAATTTCATGCTTATTATTTATGATGGATAATTGACAATTGGAATAATTCTCAATCTTTAAATTCTCAATTCTCAATTTTCGCAATCCATCCGGCAACTTCGTCCACCGTAGGATTGGTCAGTTCCAATTTATATTTTTTGTTGATTCCGCAAATGTCCATATGCAACTTCTGCGGATTCACTTCTTTCATATCGCTCACCAGGTTATAGCCTGCTTTCTGAATGACAGGAACCCAGTCTTCTGAAATTCCCAATTCCATAAATTTGGCAGGAGTGTCTTTCGGAGTAACCTTTTCGGGACGCATCTGGGGGAAGAACAATACTTCCTGAATGGTAGACTGCCCGGTCATCAGCATCGTCAGACGGTCCATACCGATACCCATCCCCGAAGTGGGGGGCATACCATATTCCAACGCACGGACAAAGTCCTTGTCAATAATCATCGCTTCGTCATCTCCCTTTTCGCTCAGTCTCATTTGTTCTTCGAAGCGTTCCAACTGATCAATAGGGTCATTCAGTTCAGAGTATGCGTTACACAGTTCCTTGCCGTTTACCATCAGTTCGAAGCGCTCTGTCAAATCCGGATTGCTGCGGTGTATTTTTGTCAGCGGAGACATTTCTTTCGGATAGTCGGTGATGAAAGTAGGCTGGATGTAAGTACCTTCACAGAATTCTCCGAAGATTTCATCAATCAGCTTGCCTTTACCCATTGTATCGTCAATTTCCATGTTCAGTTTCTGACAAACTTCGCGTATCTGTTCTTCGTTCATGCCTGTCAGGTCATAGCCGGTGTGTTCCTTGATGGAATCCAGCATAGTGACACGCTTGTACGGGGCTTTGAAATCAATAATGTTGTCGCCTACCTTTACCTGAGTGGTTCCATTTACATCCAGACAGATTTTTTCAATCATCTTTTCTGTAAACTCCATCATCCAGTTATAGTCCTTGTAGGCAACATATATTTCCATGCAGGTGAATTCCGGATTGTGTGTGCGGTCCATTCCTTCGTTACGGAAGTTCTTGCCTATTTCATACACACCTTCGAAACCACCTACGATAAGTCTTTTCAAGTACAATTCGCTGGCGATGCGCATATACAGCGGCATGTCCAGTGCGTTGTGATGAGTAATGAACGGACGTGCGGCTGCTCCGCCGGCAATGGATTGCAGAATCGGAGTTTCCACTTCCATATAACCTTTTGAGTTGAAATATTCACGCATAGAGCTGAATACCTTGCTGCGTTTGATGAAGATGTCTTTTATCTCCTCGTTTACGGCTAAATCCACATAACGCTGGCGGTAACGCAGTTCGGGATCTTCAAACTTATCGTAAGCGACCCCATCCTTATATTTTACAATAGGAAGTGGTTTGATAGACTTGGACAGTACGGTCAGTTTTTTAGCGTGGATACTGATTTCACCCATCTGGGTTCTGAATACGAATCCTTCTATACCGACGAAGTCACCAAGGTCCAGCAGACGTTTGAACACTGTGTTGTACAATTCTTTATTTTCATCCGGACAGATGTCGTCACGAGTGATATATACCTGGATACGGCCTTTTGAGTCTTGTAATTCGATGAATGAAGCTTTACCCATCACACGGCGGCTCATCATACGTCCGGCTACCGATACTTTGCGAGGTTCCTCATCATCTTTGAACTCAGCTTTTATATCTGTAGAAAATGCATTGGTTACATACTCAGCTGCGGGGTATGGCTCGATGCCCATAGCGCGCAATTCATTCAGACTGTTTCGTCTGATAATCTCCTGTTCACTTAGTTCTAATACGTTCATCCTGTTAAAACATTAACTCAATTTGTTGGCAAAAATACGAAAGATTTTGCAAAGTACCTCATTAAGACGTGTTTTTATTTCGATAAAGCCTGTTCTTGAGCCAGTTCGCATACCATAGATATCATGAACAGTACACCGATTGCACCGCAAGCAATAATTAAGGCGAGATTAATCATACGGGCACGGAAAAGGGTAGAAGTATGCAGATGGGAAGCTGTGTATTCTTTAAAGAACAGATAAAGTCCTGGTACAGCCGAACTTGCCAGCAGAAAATCTTCGGGAATATGGAAAAAGTAAGTTTTGGTGAAACCGATCAGCGCCCAGTGGCAGAGAAACATGACGAGAAAGATATTGACTCGTTTGGAAAATGCCAGCAGCAGTCCGATGGTGAAAACCGCTACCGAACAAGGCATTACAGGTGAGGTCATCATGGGAAAGCTCATCCCCCTTATAATGGAGAAGAGTGGATAGGCCAGTGGCAACATACAAAGCAGGACGGCTAGTGCGGTATGTTTGTGAGTCCGATCAAAAGGGGTGTAGTTTACTTTCAGGTCATAAATCCAGAAGATGGCCATGATTCCCCAAAATCCTGCCAAAGCACTGTTATAACTTCTTGGTTCACAATAAATCATGTAATACACGGCAGCTATCCATACATTCAAGAATATAAGGTATAACTTCATTGCTACCTTTATTTTTTTTGTAGGTTTTTTGAATAGAGAACAGGTTAAAATAATGCCGATAAGGGTAATAATAACTTGATAAATCCACGTACCCGCATTATAATGAGTGATTGTATCCCAAAAAATATTCATCTTCTTGATAAGTTGGTAGTTATTTTAGTTTGCAAAGTTACTACAAAAAAGTGAAATGCGGAAAGATATAGTGATAGAATTGAGTTACAAGGGTTTTAGTTAAAGTGGCGATAATTCGTGAAGCCATTACAATCCTTGCCGAAGCCAAATCTTGACGCCGCAACGTTACTTGTTCGTAACCATGTCCGAAAATGCGACAAACGGGTACGAATGGCGAAACAAGACACTATGTTATAGTGAGTTACCCACAACTCACGTAACAAATACGGTTACGGAAAAAAGATTGCGCCGTTCCTCCCCGTTTTGCGTACCGACACCGGACTCTTCACCAACTAATTTTGAAATCCAAAAATTAAGAACGATGAAGAGTACATTTTCAGTAATCTACTACCTCAAGCGTCAGGTAGTGAAAAAGGACGGGACGGTTCCCGTCATGGGACGCATCACGGTGGACGGCAGCCAGACGCAGTTCAGTTGCAAGTTGAGTGTCGATCCGAAGCTGTGGGACACCAAAGGGGGACGTGTCACGGGCAGAAGCGCGGCGGCACTCGAAACGAACCGTATGCTTGACAAGATGCGGGTGCGCATCAACAGACACTATCAGGAAATCATGGAGCGTGACAACTTCGTCACGGCGGAGAAGGTAAAGAACGCCTTTCTCGGACTGGAACACCGCTACCACACGCTGATGCAGGTGTTCCGTCGGCACAACGAGAACTATGAGAAACAGGTGGAAGCAGGCATGAAAGCAAAAGGTACACTGGAAAAGTACCGTGTCGTTTACAAGCACCTGCAAGAGTTCCTCGACATCCGCTACCATGTGAAGGACATCGCCCTAAAAGAGCTTACTCCCGCTTTCATCTCCGACTTCGAGATGTTCCTGCGCACGGACAAGCACTGCTGCACCAATACCGTGTGGCTGTACGTCTGCCCGCTACGGACAATGGTGTTCATAGCCATCAACAACGAGTGGCTGACACGCGACCCGTTCCGCGAGTATGAAATCAAGAAGGAGGAAACGACACGCAGTTTCCTGACCAAAGACGAAATACGCCTGCTGATGGAGGGGAAACTGAAAAACGCCAAACAGGAACTGTACCGCGACCTCTACCTGTTCTGTGCGTTCACCGGATTGTCGTTCGCGGATATGCGCAACCTCACGGAAGAGAATATCCGTACCTATTTCGACGAACACGAGTGGATAAACATCAACCGCAAGAAAACGGGCGTGGTGTCCAACATCCGCCTGCTTGACATCGCCAACCGCATAATCGGCAAATACCGTGGGCTATGCGAGAACGGCAGGATATTCCCCGTTCCGCATTATAACACGTGCCTTGCCGGTATCCGTGCCGTCGCCAAGCGTTGCGGCATCACCAAGCATATCACGTGGCATCAAAGCCGCCACACGGCAGCCACGACAGTTTTCCTTTCCAACGGCGTACCCATCGAAACGGTCAGCTCCATGCTTGGACACAAGAGCATAAAGACGACGCAGATTTACGCGAAGATAACCAAAGAAAAACTCAATCAGGATATGGAAAACCTTGCCGCAAGGTTAAACAACGTCGAGGAATTTGCAGGTTGCACCATCTAAAAAAGAGGAGCCATGAAACGTGACATAATCATCATAGAGGACAAGGCGGTCAGCGTAACCGGTAACGATGTGTGGATGACCGCCACCGAAATAGCCGGACTGTTCCATACGACCGTCCCGGCAGTGAACGCCGTCATCAAAGCCGTCCGCAAGTCTGACGTGCTGAACGACTACAAGGTGTGCCGCTACATGCAGCTTGAAAACGGGCTGTACGCGGACGTGTACGCGCCTGAAATCATTATTCTGATTGCTTTTCGGCTGAACACCTACAACACCTACCTGTTCCGCATGTGGCTGGTAGGAAAGGTTCTCTCACAAGAGAAGCGGCAAACATACGTGATGTTTATACAGAACGGAAAAACTGCGTACTGTTGAAGATATCAAATGAAAATTATACGAAAGAATTTCTATATGGATCCTTATCTAAATAGCCATATCATATCTCAAAAAATATAGAGGTAATAATATGGCTATTATTTAATTCTTTTGATTTGTCGTTATGCAACGAATTCCGTTCATAAAATGTTTTAATATATATTTGTCAAATGAATGGAGATTAGGTATTTTTTGTTCAAGGTATTCAATTCCTATCGTGTTAAATTCCTGTATAACGATTGTAATCTCTTTAGAATCGTCTTCAAGATTTATAAGACCTGCATTTTGTATCTTTTTACTAATCATCCTCGGTAATCCGTATTCTTCAAGTTGAAATACAATTTTAGGTAAAAAGGCATTTGATGCTTTATATACAAAATTGGCGATATTTGAGGAATTAGGATAAAGTTCTTGACGTATAATATTAATTACCGCAATAATAGATGAGAGATTAAAGGATACATATCTTTCAAATGTAAATATATCCTCATATGTAATACCATAATCTTTTACTGTGTTATATAGCTCTTTTATAGTCATTTTCCATCCATTACTACATGCACATGCATAATACCGTAAATGTCCTTTTCGATGATATTCCAAAATTTCTATGATATCTCCTAAAGCATCCCTCCATTCCCATGTATTATTGTTTTGTAAAGCATCGCAATTTGTTGGCCAATTGGAATCAGTTTTCAATTTTTCCGCAATTATCTTTAACATTGATGGTTTACAACTTCTGATTTGTGGTATTCTTTCAATTCTATGCCAAATATCCGTTCCAAGAAGTTCTATCATTTCATCTTGATATCGTTGAATTTTTACATATTGTTCATTATTCAATTTTATACCGGGGTCATTTCCATCAAGTTTTTTTACTACATCATCAGGAAACTCTAATCTCAATTTAGTATTTTCTTGACTTGGTGGCTCTTCAAGCATATAGACACGACCTACAAAATAACGAAACATTCTGCCTGCGCGTCCAATGATGTTGCGAAAGGTAAAATAATCAATCTTATGAGCCCCGTTCTTATTTGACCATAAAACGACACTCTCTGCTTGAGTATTTACTCCTTCAATTATAGACGAGGTCGATACCAAATAATCTAACCCATTCTGTTCTTCAAATAGTTTTATTTGAATTTGACTAAGAGAACGATGTAGCTGACCATTATGAATACCAATACCATGTTTGACTAAATCTTTAAGAATATACTTTTCTCCATAATTGCATTCCAGCCAATCAGAAAAATTAGCAAGCAGTTCAGAGTCTTTATTATATAAATTTCTGTTAAGAATTGTTGTTACTTCTTCAATTCCCTTATATGTGCCGGTATATATCAAAGCTTTACCTATACCTGTATTTATTAATTCAATAAGTTTACGTGTCTTAAAACTCTGTTTATCTTCATTCTTTGGTCTGCTTTTATATAACCGCCATGCATGCGTTACAACGGTCTTAAAATCCATACGCAGAAATGTCATCCCTTCAGTGAATACATTTTCTTCTATTTCATGGATATTTGGGGCAAGATAATATCTTTGTTTAGCTTTCTTTCCGAGTTCTACCATTGAACTGAGTAAAGTGGAGCTTCTTTCAAGATCAAAATTTGTACTTGCCTTATAAAACTCATCAACGATTAGAATATCAATTGAAGGAAGTTTATCTATATAGGCAAAAGCTCTTTCTTGCGGAAATACCAATATGTTTTTCTCCGCAAGTTCTACATCTGTTGTTGTAATTATTTTATATTGATGAGAGAATTTTCGGCAAATTCGTCTTCTTGTTTCATCTGCAAGAGCAACCGTAGGTACTAATATTACAACATTAATTGGTTGTTTAATCGCAATAAATGCATCAATAACAAAACTTTTACCAAAACTTGTAGGAGCACTCACCGCAACGCTTTTCCCTTCTAATAACTTCTTTAATACCTGTGATTGAGCAGTATGTAAGACACAAGGTTTTCTTTCTCCAATATTAACTTTAAAAACTTCACATACAAACCGATCTTCCCAAGATGCAGTATATGTATCAATATACGGTAAAAGCCCCACTTCACGAATAAGATGGTTGACTAATTCCATATATGAATTATTGTTAGTACCATTAATCTCATGAAGTAATGTAATTACTTTGGATCTTGCATTACTTATATCACCAGCATTTAGAACATTACTTATATCTAAACATGTATTATATATATCATTCGTCTGCATCATTTTTGAGATTTTTTGCTTGTGAAATAAACCAGTTTACTATTTTTGTTTTATCAGGAACAGGAAAAAGAATCAAATGAAAGTTTATTTCCGAATACTTATGAACAGAACTAAGCTTGTTGATCTGCTTCTTAAAAAACGAATGAGCACGATCTCTATGAAAAGAAATAATACTATTTTTATACTCATCACTCATTTCAGTAGTACTTGCTGTTATCTGGCATTCATGTAATAAAAGAATAGGTATATGTAGTTTGGGTTTTATTTCGTCAATGGAAGTATTCTCATCGAAACATTCTTTTATCTTTTTAAGTAATGTTTGGTTTTCAATTTGTTTATCAAGTTCATTGAGATTGGTCATTATTCCGCATTCCTTTTTCATAATAGGTTTGCGCAACATTTGTTCAACAGAATTTATTGGTTCGTATAATCGCGCATCCTCAAGAGAATTATAAAATTTAGCTTCTCCTAACCAAAGTTGAAAGCCTCCATTTGGGTCAATTACAATGTGTACAGAATCAGAGCCCTTTGCATTATCATTATCATTCTGTTTATAAAAAATTTTAGGTATTGCAGATAAGGCTTTATAATGGTTCTTCATTATGCCATATAGAATAATTTCCGCTATTTCACTTCCCTTTCCATTCTGCTCTTTGTCAACAAGTCGTAAATGTTTGGCAGCCTCAATAAGCCTACCGTAATCATTATCTATTAATTTCTCTCGTTCTTGTGCAGACAAAGCTGTTTCTGCAATATTACTGAAAACAAATTCTTTGAATTGACGATATCTCCAACTGCCATCTTCAAAGCCATTAGCAACTGATAATAACCTGTCATTATGATCTGGATTTATTTCTTGCTTTTTTGTATTAAAATTAACAAAACAATCATCAACTAATATATCAAAATTCCAAATTTTATTGCTCATACACTTTATTTACATGCTTAAAAATGGTGAAACATCTATATTCCTTTAGATACTATTTTTTTGTATGACAAATAAGTTCATGAACATCAACATCAAGCAAATTTGCAATACGAACAAATGTGTACAAATCAGGTTGAGAATGATTATTACACCATTTAGATACTGTTGCAGGATCTTTCTGTAATTGTTTTGCCAACCATTTGCTCATAACTCCTTTTTCTGATAGTACATTTTTAATGTTGTTTAAAATTGCCATTACAATTAATTTTTAGATTGCGTTAAATGCAAAGTTACAACTTTTTATTAACTATATGAATTTCTAACGATAGAAATTGGTTGGATCAATCAAAAAACTGGTTTTAAGGTCATTAAAACACCCAAGTATATAAAAAGTAAACGGGCAGCACCACAAAATGTCGCCCGTTTCCTTTTTCATGTTGGCCGCCTCACTCCAGCGGCTTGCGGTAGTTCGCTTCCAGCACCTCGCGCAGCCCCGTTTCCGGGTAAAGCACCTTCCCTCCCAAAAGTATGAAGGACAACACGCGGTTGTTGCGGTATTCCTGCAAGGTGCGTCGGCTGACACGGAGCAGTTCCGCCACCTCACCGTCAGTCAGGTAACGTTCCCCGTCCAGCGGAGGGCGGTAACTTTCCAGAAATACAGACAGCCATTTCGAGCCTTTGCGCATATCCTGCATCACAGAGGCTATCGGCTCGTCTTCCATCGTAAAAACATCGTTGGTCTCGTTCATCATAACTTCGGATTCAGTGGGTGAATAAATCAAATCATCTGCCGTGCGAATAGAGCGTGCCGATAAGCGGTATCAACCTCTTAACCTCCTCCGGCTTGTAATAGAACCTGCGGTTTATCTGCGAGTAGCCGATAAGCCGCCTGTCGCGCAGCGTCTGCAACGTGCGCGGGCTTATTCTCAACTGCCCGCAGACCTCCTCGCCCGTGAGCCATCTTTCCATGCGCCCCGTGTCGCTTTTGCGCCTTAGGGCGGCGACCTTCTCCGAGAGTGCGCCGAATGCCGCCACCATCATCTCGAAAGTCTTTTTCTCGATAGATACTATTTCCATATTCATGCAATTATCGGTTTGCCCGCAAAGGTAACGATGCAGCCCTTAACACGTACCGTTTTCCGCTGAAAGGCTGCCTGTTGCACCGTTTGACCGGGTTACGGAGCCATCTTCCGTAAAAATCTTACGTGAGTCACGTAGTGAGTTGTTAAAGCCCCTTTTGTTTATTGCCGAATTTTGTCGCAGAAACATAGAGCAAGCCGAGTGTAGAGCGTCAAACTTGCTTGAACGGTATGCCGAGGCGCAGCCTATGTTCATGAAAATAAACAAAAATAAAGGACTGAATATGAAAGTGATAACGATGGAAAGTTCTGCCTTCCGGTCATTGACGGAACAGATAGCGGAGATTGCGGCACACGTCCGTGCCGCCTCCGGCGACAAGAAAGCGGCATCGCCCGACAGGTTGCTCACCACACGCGAGGCGGCGCACCTGCTTAACGTGAGTACCCGCACCCTCCAGCGTATGCGCAGCGAGCAACGCATCGGTTATGTCGTGCTTCGCGGTAAATGCCGCTACCGGCAGTCGGAAATAGACCGCCTGCTTGAAGCGTGTGCCGTCAACGAGGACGCGGCGACACCGCAGGAATTGAAACGCAACCACACGCTGCGCACTGGCGGCAAACCAAAAGGAAGGAGGACATAGGTCATGGAACTGCTCACACGAAACAACTTCGAGGGCTGGATGCAGAAGCTGATGGAACGGCTCGACCGTCAGGACGAACTGCTGCTGGCGATGAAGGCTGAGGGGAAACAGCCTACTATCACGGAAAGCATCCGCCTTTTCGACAATCAGGATTTGTGCATGCTGCTCCAGATAAGCAAGCGCACACTGCAACGCTACCGCAGTGTCGGCGCATTGCCCTACAAGACACTGGGCAAGAAAACCTATTACAGCGAGGAGGATGTGCTGACATTCCTTTCCAACCATATCAAGGACTTCAAAAAAGAAGATATAGCCTTCTACAAGGCTCGTATCCATAATTTCTTTCATAAATAACCCATTAAAACATTTTTCAAATGGCAAAGAAAAAAGACGAAAAGGACGTGCTGGTAGTCCGTGACGAGAAGACGGGCGAGATCAGCGTGGTAGCCGGGCTGAATGCAGACGACACACCCAAGCGTACCCCTGCGAAAGCTGAGAACGCGCAGAGTTTCCTGCAATTCGACCGACACGGCGACGTGCTGGACAACTTCTTCAAGAACTTCTTCCGGCAGTGCAAGGAACCCAGCCGCTTCGGTTTCTACCGCATCGCGGCAGACCAAGTGGATTCCATGCTTGGCGTGATGAAAGACCTGCTTCAGCATCCGTACCAGAACAAACAAATCCTTGCACCGCACAAAATCGACACCTTCCCTTATCAACAGCAGGTGCAGGAAGAGATGGCGGCACAAAAGACAGAGAAACAAGAACCTCAAAAACAGGAAAACATGGAACAACAGAAAGAACAGCAGGAAAGCCCGCAACAGACGCAGGGCAGACAGGGCTACCAACCCATCAACGAGAGCAAAATCAACTGGCAGGAGCTGGAGGACAGATGGGGCGTGAAGCGTGACGACCTTGAAAAGTCCGGAGACCTTACGAAGATGCTCCACTACGGCAAGTCCGACTTGGTAAAGGTCAAGCCCACCTTCGGCGGCGAATCATTCGAGCTGGACGCCCGCCTCTCCTTCAAGAAGGACGGCGAGGGAAATGTCAGCCTCGTGCCGCACTTCATCCGCAAGGAGCAGAAGTTAGATGAGTACAAGGAACACAAATTCTCCGACGATGACCGGAAGAACCTGCGCGAAACGGGCAACCTCGGCAGGGTCGTGGACATTGTGGACAGGGAAACGGGCGAAATCATCCCCTCCTACATCAGCATCGACCGCAAGACGAATGAAATCACGGACATTCCGGCAAACAAGGTGCGCATCCCGGAGCGCATCGGCAAGACGGAAATCACCAAACAGGAGCAGGACATGCTCCGCGCCGGACTGCCCGTGCGCGACAAGCTCATCGAGCGCAACGACGGCAGGAAGTTCGTCACCACCCTTCAAGTGAACGTGGAGCAGCGCGGCGTGGAGTTCGTGCCGGGAACCGGAAGGTCGCCCCGTACCGCACAGACGCAGGAAGCCAAAGGTGACACCTCGAAAAGTCAGGCGCAAGGCGGGGAAAATGCCGCACAGACCAAGAAGGAGCAACGCCGCAACACGTGGATGAACGAGGACGGCAGCATCCGCCCCATCAGCAAATGGAGCGGCGTGAACTTCACCGACAAGCAGAAAGCCGACTACGTGGCGGGTAAAGCCGTGAAACTGGAGAACGTGACCGACAAGCAGGGCTTCCATGCCACGATGTATATCAAGTTCAACCCGGAGAAGGGCCGCCCGTACCGCTACGAAACGAACCCCGACAACGCCCAGCAGGTCGCCCCGTCCAACGAGAGCCGCACACAGGTGGCGGTGAACAACGAGGGCAAAACCAACGAGGCGACAAAGAACCTGAAAGAGCCTTTGCAGAAAGGTCAGACCGCCCCAAAGGACGACCGCCAGCAACAGCAGCAGGAGAAGCCGAAAAAGAAGAACAACAAAGGCATGAAAATGTAATCCCGTGTCCGCCACTGAATCCAAAATAAAATCCAAAGTATCAACAAAAAAGCAAGAAAACATGAAGACAATCATTGCAGAAAAGCCCTCCGTGGCACGTGAAATCGCCCGCATCGTGGGCGCGACAAAGAGAGAGGAAGGATATTTCGAAGGAGGCGGCTATGCCGTGACATGGGCATTCGGACACCTCGTTCAGCTTGCCATGCCCGACGGCTACGGCGTGCGCGGATTTGTCCGTGACAACCTCCCGATTATTCCCGACACATTCACGCTCGTCCCCCGTCAGGTCAGGACGGAGAAAGGTTACAAGCCCGACAGCGGCGTGGTGTCGCAGATAAAAGTCATCAAAAGACTGTTCGACACAAGCGAACAAATCATCGTGGCGACCGATGCCGGACGCGAGGGAGAGCTTATCTTCCGCTACCTCTACCACTATACGGGTTGCACCACTCCTTTCGTGCGTCTGTGGATCAGCTCGCTCACCGACAAGGCTATCCGTGAGGGACTGCGCAACCTCGAAGACGGCAGCAGGTACGACAACCTATACCTCGCCGCCAAAGCGCGGAGCGAATCCGACTGGCTCGTGGGCATCAACGGCACTCAGGCGTTATCCATAGCCGCCGGACATGGCACGTATTCGGTGGGGCGTGTGCAGACACCCACGCTGGCGATGGTGTGTGAACGCTATTGGGAGAACCGCCGTTTTACGTCCGAAGCATTCTGGCAGCTCCATATCGCAACAGACGGTTGCGACGGCGAGGTCGTGAAACTCTCATCCTCCGAGAAATGGAAGTCGAAAGAACCGGCAACGGAGCTATATAATAAGGTAAAGGCGGCAGGCAGCGCAACGGTAACGAAAGCAGAGCGTAAGGAGAAGACGGAGGAAACTCCCTTGCTGTACGACCTGACCACGCTCCAAAAAGAAGCCAACGCCAAGCACGGCTTCACGGCGGAACAGACGCTTGAAATCGCGCAGAAGCTCTACGAGAAGAAGTTGATAACCTATCCGAGAACGGGAAGCCGCTACATCCCCGAAGACGTGTTCGCTGAAATCCCCAAGCTACTCGCCTTTATCGGCACGCAGCCCGAATGGAAAGACAAGGTGCGGGCAAAAGCCATCCCGACACGCCGTAGCGTGGATGACGGCAAGGTAACAGACCACCATGCCCTGCTCGTCACGGGAGAGAAACCGCTCTTCCTCTCCAAAGAGGACAGCACCATTTATCAGATGATTGCCGGACGAATGATAGAGGCATTCTCCGAAAAATGCGTCAAGGACGTGACTGCTGTCACGGCAGAATGTGCCGGAGTGGAGTTCACCGTGAAAGGCAGTGTCGTGAAGCAAGCCGGATGGCGTGCCGTCTATGGCGAGGAAAAGGAGGAAACTACCATCCCCGGCTGGCAGGATGGCGACACGCTCACGCTGAAAGCCACCTCCATCACCGAAGGAAAGACCAAACCCAAGCCGCTGCATACCGAAGCCACCCTGCTCTCGGCAATGGAAACAGCGGGCAAGGAAATTGAGGACGACGCGCTGCGGCAGGCGATGAAGGACTGCGGCATCGGCACTCCCGCCACACGAGCGTCCATCATCGAAACGCTTTTCAAGCGCGGTTACATGGAACGCTGCAAGAAGTCGCTTGTTCCCACCGAAAAGGGACTCGCCCTCAATTCCGTGGTGAAGACGATGCGCATCGCCGATGTAGCCATGACGGGCGAATGGGAAAAGGAACTGGCACGTATCGAGCGCGGGGAACTGCCCGCCGACACTTTCCGCAAGGAGATAGAGGCGTACACACGGGAAATCACCTCCGAACTGCTCTCGTGCGACAAGCTCTTCGGCAGCCGTGATTCCGGTGTAATTTGCAAATTTTCTTGTGCCTTTTTTTAGAAAAGTTAAATATGCCACAGAATACACCGGTAACTAAGGCTTCATAAGTTCGTTTCTCGTTCCTGTTGTAGTCTTGAAAATCGTCTGCCTGTTTTCTAACCGGTAGCTACTGCCGGTGAACTTGATGACTTCACATCGATAAAGCAGCCTGTCAAGCAGAGCGCTGGCAAGGATTTCATCATTCAATGTTTCTACCCATTCTGTAGGTGCCTTGTTGGTTGTAATGATGATGGATGTCTTCTCATGTAGGGTGTTTATCAGGTTGAAGAAGGCAGTTGCTTCCTCTCTTTTCACAGGAAACAGCATGATATCATCTATTGCCAGCAGCTGTGCGCGCAGAATCTTGTTATAAGTCATCATGGCCGGAGTTGAGATGTCTTTAAGCCTGAGACAATTTACGATATCCTCCATTGTCATCAGGTATGCCTTGTAACCGGCCTTGACCGCATCAAAGACAAGACCGGCTGCCAGAAATGTCTTTCCGGTTCCTGATGGTCCCATCAGGATCAGGTTATAAGCTTCACGGAGCCATACCAGTTCACGAAGCTCCTTCATCTGTCGGCGGTCTATGCCCTCATAAAAATTGTAGTCGTATTCGTCAAGATCATGTTTTCGGGGCAGACGTGCCGCAACAAGGCGTCTCTCGTAGTCTTTCCTCTCTTTCATCTCAACTTCGGTGCCTAATACCAGGGACAGGAATTCCGGGTAGGTCGGTTTTTCTTCCTGTGCATGATGCAGAATGCTGTCCATGCGGTTTGCAATGTTATAAAGCCGCAGACGTCTGGCGTGTTCTTTCAATTTTTCACTTTGTATCATTCAAAAAACTTGTTATATTGGTTTATATCTGTTTTTTCAGGATGACAGTCCGCTGTTTCCGGAATGGATGTCGGAGCTTGGAAAGTCATCCCGTTCATATTGTCCTTACTCCTGTGGATTGAGCCGGATATTTCCTGCACGGAAAGGCTGTTGTATATGTTCTTTTCCAGACAGGTCCGCAGGGCTGCTATCACTGTTTCTTTGCCGTATTCGGATATCACATGAAGCAGCAGTTTCATATTGTCCCTGTAATAGCGCGGCTTTTCCCTTTCCAGATTCCGGAGCCACAGAATAACGGTGGGGTCATCTTCCGTCCGCTTTCGGATCCGGACCTGCAAGTCATTCACACTCCATGTCTTGTCCTTATGATGTCTTTTGTCACATACATTTTTCCCTTTTCCGGGACACAACTCATGCCTGCATATGAGTTTGCCGCTCTCTTTGTCGTACAGTTCGATATATCCGTTATTCTCAAGAAGCCACACAACGGTGTTCCGGTTTCTATAGGTGCTGGAGGGTACACTGTAGTAGTTGGTCCGGTACCGTACCGTATTGTCCTTGCGGACATGATACTCTTTCGGCTCGTCTTTGGGGGGCACCGGTTCTCCATAGTATGGCAACAGATATTTCCGTTCAATCTCAAATTCCTCAGCCGGAACTAGGCGTGTGGTTCCATGTATCTTGCCGTTTCCTGTTTTTTCCAACCATTGCAGGACCTCGGTGTTAAGGACTTCCAGACTGTTAAATGTCCGTCCGGCAAGAAAGTTACGCTTGACATATTTGACCACATTTTCCACTTTTCCCTTGCTTTCCGGATCAGCAGGACGGCAGAACACGGGCTGGAAATGCTGCTCGTTGACAAAGGCACGGAACGTTCTTGTCAATATGAGGTCACCCAGGTTTTCTCTGACCAGCAGGACTTTGTCCTGGTCATAGATTATCCTTCTCGGCTTCCCTCCGAAATATGCGAAAGCCAGTTCATGGGCATATACGGCCAGGGCTGATGTGAAAGGCGTACAGGAAAAATACACGAACTTCTGCCTGGAACGGCTCATCACCATGACAAAAAAATAAACTTTGACAAAGTCGTCCCTGTATGTGGGCATGCGGCTTTCTCCGAAATCCATCTGGGCATATTCCCCGTAAGGGGTATCCGGCATTTTCTCATAAACACGTTTGGAAAGCCCCTCCTTGTCCAGATTATACTTACGACGTACAGTTTCCACAAAATTGTATACGGTTTTTCCGCAGACAACAGGAAGATCAGGATACTGTTCCTTCATCCAGTCATGAATCTGGGAGGCGGACAGGAACCTGTACCGGGAAAGAACGTCACAGACATAACTTTCGTATTTGTCAAGTATGCGGGGATATCGCCTGCGATGCTGCAATTTTGCAGTTAATGTGTCCTCGTCCATTTTCAAGTACCGGCGCACCGTACTTCTATGCAGACCAAGCTGGAACGCGATCTGGGTCTTGTTAAATCCTTTTGAATATAATTCTCTTATTTTGTACCACATGATGACTCTGTTGTTTGATTGGTGTCTGCATGCGTCCTTAGTTCTGTCCATATCATTTATATTATTGAAACGCAAATATAGACATTTTCAGGAGGCATAATGGCATATTTCCTTTTTCTAAAAGGACATGGGGCAAAGATACGGATTACAACTCCATACCCGTCCGTGTCAATATTTTAATGTTGTAATATTTTAAAATTAAAATATCAAACAATTTTAATTTTAAAATATTCTGATATTAATATGTTTTCAAATCGAACCGCCGGCATCCCTTTGAAAAAAGAATATCCATTGATTCTCACATAATGTAAAGGGTGGATTACAGAATTACGTGTATGATATTTTTAACAATGATACAGATTCTACATATAAACAAATATCATAAAACAACAGATACATGACTTCATGTAAAGTATTCATGACCGAAGTTTTAACATTTTAATATTTAAATGCTTTAATGTTTTAAAATTAAAACACTTTAAAATATTGGCATTAAGTATTGGATGGATATTTTGAATGGCTATTTTCTTAAAAAAAAATGACACGTCAATTTGGAATGTATACCTATCGGATTCGCGGAAAAAGAGGACCATTCAAAATAATCCTGCCCGATTCCTTTTGTTCCTTCTTGACGCCACCAGGCATGTCCGGTTCTCCACCATCATTTTCAGATTACCTATATTTTTATTCGTTCATGAACAGGAAGATTCATGCACACTTCCATTGGCAACCCATAAGTATTGTCAGGTATTGTTCATTTTCTTTTTTCCGGGAAGATTATGCAGAAACAGTTATTGTACTTTTCCTGATTTTCAGAATCGGTTTGTTTGATAATATCTGCCCGTATTGTCTTCCGGTTTGTCCGCCGGCTCGCCGCCACTTCTCCGATCCGCTCTGAGGACACTTTCTTTTTTCCGGGATTACAAATCAGGTCTGCCGTCCGTTCTCCCGCATCTTGCGAGATCGGAAACGGCACATACTCCTGGAAGTTCGCACCGGCAATATCGCCGGTCTCTTTGCAAGCCCCCAAGGACGGAATACGCCTCCCTCAGTCTGTCACATATCTTCCGTATCCATCTCCGCACCACATGGCTTTCCTTCTCTCTAGGGAAGGGCTCTGCCCGAGAAATTCCATTTTTTCTTTGAAAAAATAATAAGGAAGAGCAAGCGGCGCGCACGTTTTGACGTTCGCTAAATCACGCAGAGCCGTGATTGTCAATAGGTTGTGAGATTTTTTGTAGACAAATTGTCTACTTTTTCTGTAGATTTAAGTCTTTTTCCTGTTGATTATCAAGTAATTGTGTTGTCTACATAAAATCGACATGTTTTTTATATATAGTTGATTGTTAACAATTTGCGATGTAGACAAAAATCTACAGAAAAAAAGATGGAGGCAGCACAAAAAGGTTGTGCCGGTCCGCCCTTACATTTGCGGAAAGATTCAAGATTATGCAAACAAAAATTACAAAAACCATTCGTGTATCCATAGATGTGAAACAGCATCTGGACGAAATGAAAGGAAGCGTGTCGGCCAGTGAGTTCATTGAGACAATGCTGTCCTACTTTGAGCGGAACGGGGTGGATCCCCGAACGTCAATCAACGGGAAGTTCAAGACACTGGAACTTCAGGGAATCGAACGGATCATCAAAATCATCCGTGCCATAGAGAAAGACAAGATCGACAAGCTGCTTCCGGCGCCGGAAGCGCACAGTGATGAATTGCTGGACCGGGCCGACAAACAGGTCACCCAACTGAAAGCGGAAGTGGAGCGGTTGAAGCAAGCAGGTGCTCCTGACGTGGAGGACAGACGGAAACTCGGACAGGTTGTCAGGCTGCTGGAAAACGCTTTCGACCAGAAGAACTTCAAGAAGGCGGAAAAAGGAACAGATTATTTTGTCGCACCGGTCTATCTGGAAATGTTGTTATATAAGGTAAAGGAAATATGTTCGTAAAACAGGTAATGGCCCGTCCTGTACCGGCTCATCCGAAGTGGAAATACAGTTTGAACAGAGAAAGTATGATACTTTTTTTTCACAAGAAAATATTATATGGCGCCAATGTGGTTTATGCGGAAGGCTGGCAACAATCAAAAAAAAGAATGGCATATTCTACCATATTTCCAGCAATCCTTTACAGAATGAAGTGTCCATATAGTCTGGCGAATTATCTGAAAGGGGATTATGAAGTTCGGGCTGTCACCATGAAGGAACAGAGGACGACAGGCGGTGAGTTGAAAAAAATGCAGTATCATACATGAATCTGTATTCAAGAAATTTCAAAAGGAACCTTATGATTATTATCAGAACTAAATCCAGGTGGAATGTTTGTAAAAGTACATAAACCGGTCAACACACCCTGTGTATGCGACAACAAGGGCAGGTGCCGGGTACTGGTGGAATACCTGTTGAAGGAAAGTCTTGAAGACAAATCTTATTATGACACGTTCTTCTCCCATAAGGAGGATTATGTCGCACCGGTGACGGTCATGCAAAAGATTGACAACAACCATAAAAGATTGAAGAAGAGGGATGATAAATTCTATATGCTGTCCATCAATCCCTCACAGGATGAAGCGGCCCACCTGATCCGGCGGGTTACAGGAAAGCAGGTGGCGGAATTTGAGCGGCTCACCGTGGAGGAACAGGAAAAAGTCATTCATGAGTTGAAGAATTACTCCCGGAACTGTATGGACCTGTATGCGGAGAATTTTCGCAGGGAGAAGATAAGATCAGGAAAGGATCTTGTTTATTTTGGGAGGGTGGAAACGGAACGCCACTACAGGAACAGTGATGAGGATGTAAAGGAGGGACGGGCAAAAGCCGGGGACAGGAAACCCGGGCTGCAACTCCATGTTCATATCATCGTTTCGCGGAATGATGTGACACAGATGGTAACATTATGTCCTCTTGCCAACAGCCGGGGATCTGTTAATATCTTGAATGGTAAAAAGGGAATTATCGGCTTCGACCGTATGGAATGGAAAGCCCGGTGTGCGGACCGGTTCATCAGCATGTATGGTTACAAGGCCACGCACAGGTATTACGAGGACGGCAGGGAACACACCTACCATTATGTTCCGGGAAAGAACGAGGCGATGAGCATGGCCAAATCCGCCATCCTGCAGAAAGAATTCAGAAACGAGAGGAAGATGCTGGATGTGTCTTACCGGATGTTCCGTTTCATGGTGAATCCGAAACAGGCTCTCATAGCGGAAGCTAAAAGACTGGTAAAGGATGCGCTTACCGGAAAAATCTAAATCAATTTATGAATATGGATCATATGTTTGTTATGAAACTGGCAGCCCTGCTTTTTGGCGGCGGCATTGCCAGCTGTCTGTTTCCGGGAAAATCCCGGATGTCACATGTCCTGTTCCTGCTGCTGGTACTTGCAGAAACAGCTGTCGCACATGCTACCATCCCGGACGGGTGGTGGTTCCTGCTTCCGGGTGTCGTTTCCGTACTTCTCCGTCTTTCTTTCAAAGGAGGGGCAGAAAGCGGAAAGGACGGAAAAGCCCTGCTCTCCCTTCACGCCACGGACGGGACAATTATCAGATATTATTACTGGTTCTCCAATTTCCTTGTCTATGGAGGAGCCGGTTCCGGCAAGACCAAATCCATAGGCAAACCGCTGATGGAACAGTACATCAGGTCCGGATTCGCCGGTTTCATCTATGACTTCAAGGATTTTGACTATACCCGGACTGCATACAACCTGATCAGGAAACACGGATACCCCCATGAGTTCTATTATGTAAATTTCACGGACATGAACCGGACTTACCGCTTCAATCCGCTGGACAGGAGGAATATAAAGGACAGGACGATGCTCATGCAGCTGATGGAGGACGTACTGGGCGCGTTGATGCCGCCCACATCCAAACAGGACGAATGGTATACGGGCGCGCTTGGCATCCTGAACGGCGTGGCGTACAGGCTTTGGGACGAGTTCCCGGAATGCTGCACGCTGCCGCATATCGTCAACTTCGTGATGAAGGCCGATACGGGACAGCTTCAGGAATTTCTGAAGCTGAACGATATCAGCGCCATGATGGCGGGGGCATACCTCAAGGCGGAAGGCAGTGAGAAAACACAGGCCTCCTATGTGTCCACCCTCAGCAACTATGTGGCGAAGCTGGCCACCAATGAGAACATATGCTATGTGCTGACAGGGAATGACTTCGACTTCAATCTGATTGATCCTGAGCATCCGAAACTTTTTGCAATCAGCAACAACTATGCGACGGAGTCGGTGATATCCCCCGTCATCGCCATGGTAATGAGTATCGCCTCGCGCTCGTTCTCCATGGAGAACAGAGTCCCCTTTGTATTTATCCTGGACGAGATGACCACCTTCAAGGTGCGTGACTTCGAGAAGCTGCCTTCCGTCCTGCGCGAGTACGGGGCGGCGTTCCTGCTGCTCACCCAGTCCGGAGCCAAGCTGGAAAAACTGTACAGTAAACTGGACAGGTCGTCCATCGAGGCGAATTTCGGGAATATCTTCCTGGGCCGCACACAGGATGTGGAGGCATTGAAATATTACCCTCTCTTTTTCGGGAAATACGAGAAGGAGAAGAAGTCTACCAGCTCCGGCAGCAGCGGTGGCGGCCGCAATTCCAGCGTGACCATCAGCACACAGAAGGAAGAGATATATGAATCAAAGGACTTCGCTTCACTGGAACCGGGGGAATTTATCGGAATGGGAAACCGTTCCAATATCAAAGGGCATTTCAGGAAGAAGTTCAGGCTGTTCGAACTGGAGGAGGAACCGCTTCCGGTAGTCGCGTTCAGGACGGAGAAAGAAATATCTGACAATTATACCAGAATACTGAAAGATATCGAGAGGGTGCTCGGAATGGAAGAGACAGAGGAGGATGTAAACTCTTTATTCGCCGACAGGTAGAAAAATCAGTTGTATATGTTCACATTTTCAAAAATTGCAATAAAAAATGAAAGTAGAAAATACATTTTTCTATCTTGACTTAAAATAAACAGATAGCTAAAAAGTAAATCAGAGAAAAGCGTAGCGAACAGGCTGATAAAGCGTTCGTTACGCTATATTTTTCTCTTGGCGAGAAGCCAAAGAAAGCCATAATATAGCCATACAGCGCAAGAGTTCGGTTACCACATCATTACCAAGTGGTCGGGAAAGATTTTTCGTTAAGAGGCTATTTTTCTGCAATTTGCGTAATTCTGCGTAGTTGTCGGTAACTCACAGTAAACTAATTTTGTAACCCAAAAAATGTGAGTTATGAAGTACATTCAAGGTCTTATTCTATGTGAAGAAAGGCAGTGCAAAGCCCAACGGCAATCTGCCACTGATGTGCCGCCTTATGGTGGACGGAGAGATTAAGCAGTTCAGCGCTGCAAGATGGATGTTTCCCCACACTTGTGGGACGTGAAGAACAACCGTGCTTCGGGTAAAAGTGCCGAAGCGCAGAGAATCAACCGTGCGGTTGACAAAATTCGGGTGGAGGTAAACCTTCGTTACCAAGAACTGATGAAGACGGATAGGTATGTTACAGCCGCCAAGTTGAAAGATGCCTATCTCGGTATCGACATCAAGCAGGAAACCTTGCTGAAACTCTTTGAGCAGCACAATGCAGAGTTTGCGAAGAAGGTCGGGCACAGCAGAGTCAAAGGGACATTCCAGCGGTACATAACCGTCTACAAGCATATACGGGAGTTCCTGCCACATACCTATAAGCGTGAGGATATTCCCCTCAAAGAGTTGAACCTCATGTTCATCAATGACTTCGAGTATTTCCTACGCACGGTGAAAAAATGCCGCACCAATACCCTATGGGGTTACATGATTGTGTTGAAGCACATCATTTCGATAGCGAGAAATGACGGACGTCTGCCGTTCAAAATCCCTTTACGGGATATATCAATTCTCCCGAAAGCGTGGACAGAGGATATATCACGAAAGAGGAGATACACACCATGATGAACACCGAGATGTTTGACACGACCCACGAGCTTGTGAGGGACTTGTTTCTGTTTTCGGTGTTCACAAATGTTGCACTAAATAAAATATGACTGTAAATCAGAAAATTAACATCGGGTAAAGAGTAAACAGGTAATGGTTTAGAAACTTTTAAAGTTCACCATTCTGCGCATTTCCAATGAGTCAATTAGCTAATGCAAAAATAATATCACTATTTTAAATAGACAAATTCTAATATATATTTTTGTATGTTTTGGGTATAAGGTATTTTATATCTAACTTTGTGATATTAGTTAAAATGTATTGTATAACAGCAAATTAGAATAGACATGAATAGAGGTTCTGAATGGCGTAAATGGGATTTGCATATCCATACTCCTGAAACAGCAAAAAATAACCAGTTTGGCGATCCGCAAATAGCATGGCCTAAATATATCCAAACCTTGGAAAAATCTGATATTTCAGTATTTGGAATAACTGATTATTTTTCAATAACAAATTATCTTAAAGTAAAAGATTTTAAGTCAAAAGGTCGTTTAGAAAACAAACTGTCAAGGGCAGAAAGAATGCAATTCTTTGCGTATGTGCAATATCTCATCCACCACAGGAACAAGATAGATAGCTTGAATGAATGGATGAGGGTCATTCACAACCTTACCCATCCTGACAATACTATTGCTGACGGCAACGATGACCTTGCCCGTGGAATCAAGTCTATCGAAAAGCTTATTCCACATGCACCAAACATCATCCAATATCTCCGAGAAGCATCAAGCATAGATGGTTTCTCAAAGCACCAGTCAAGCGAAGAGTGCATTAAAGCCCATCTCGTAGAAAAACCAGCGTGGAGAGAATTGATAGAAGGAGCGGAAAAGCATCACTACTTCAACGGACAGATAGGATTCCTTTTAGAGTTCTCTGGAATTTGTGAATACTATCATACCAACAAGCATCTGGACTGGAGTAATAGCGAAAATAAAACTTTCAAAAACGCATTCATCAGATATTCAAAAATCGGAAAGTTCGTTTTCGACCTCAATGAAAAAGGTGTTCGCTTCAATGACAAAGACTTTTGTTTTGAACGGGCCGTGTTGGCCCATGGCGACTATTTGCTTGAAGGGAATACAGACTATTGGAACCTGCTGTCAACAGAAACAGTTGCCAAAAACGTCAAACGTGACCTCAGTTGGAAACGCATGCTCCGTATGGGCGATGACAAGGTTATGCAAAAAGGAAAAAAACTCGTCAAAGCGACTTTTGATGACATAGCAGACCTAAATGACATTATAGGCTCATTGGAAAGACTTTGCATTCCTCAGACAGAAGAAGAATGGCGCAATACATTGATCTCATCACCTAAAATGTTCAAAGTATGCGAAAAAGGGTTCATTTATATTAGCAAGGAAGAGATACTTTTGCTTGGCAAATGGTATCTGAATCATTATCATTCAGAATTATTCACATACCACCTTTGGGTCGAGAAATTTAAGGATGAGGATATCTTTTTTGAAGGATTCTGTAAGGAGTATGCTTGGCAAAAACGATCGGATATTAGTCCACATATATCAATCAAGGACTTCTCGTACAAACACAATAAGTACAGCATTGAAATATATACTGTGTTAAATGCAAACCATGATTTCGATAAGTTTCAACTTACATTCGGGTTTAACAACGAAAACAAGTTCGATTATCCTGATGAAATCATTGAGATTCTTAAAGAATTGGGGATTGAAAATGAAGACGAGACTGTCAATTGGTTTAGCTGGTATTGCAAGTCGGAAAATTCAATCTTAAGCAAAACAAAATATTTGGCAGATGCATTATTTCAATTGAAACAAAAAAAATAAATTTATATATAGAAATACAATATTTATGACAATGTTATTTGTAATATTCTCTATCGTTTTAATGTGTATCATTATAGCTGTCATATATTTCATTTGGCGTATAATGAAAAGTTCATCAGCTACATGGATAAAAATAACAACTTTTTTTATTGGAATAATAATAATCCTCTCTATTATCGGTATGCTGATGCAATTTTTAATGATTATTATTTTTCAAAATTCTATTGAACAGGATGATACAAAAGCTATAGATATGGACTCTCCTATCTTTGAAGAAGAATTGATACCTATAACTGAAGAAGATATGAAATCAATACCTGAAGATACAATCAAATTTCGTTAATAAGTAAATATGAAAAAAGCCCCCCTTTTAAAGGGCTATCCATATTTCGTTTGGTTAGAGCTATAGGAACTTTACATCCACAATCGCAAATCTATAAAATACTATCAGAAAAACAAAAGAAAACCTTTCCAAAGAAAAAAAGATTCCATATCCACAAAATGAGGCTGTCGGTTCGCAGCCTCATTTCAGAAAAGAGGAGTTCCGGCCTCTTATACCTTCTCCTGTTTTCCCGCCTCTCTCTTTTTCTCCATATCCTTTTCAACCAGGGTTGTGATTACCCTAGATGGGGAGGAATTATGGATGTACATGAACAGTCCCGGATTTTCTTTCAGGGCGACAATCACCGCCTTCTCGCAAGGTTCCTCTATATATCTGACCGTTTCACAATCTTGTGACACCGCACTTATCTGTAGTTTTTCAGACGGTCTGGATATATACATGATATTGTCCGCACATGCGCTGACCGCCGCATACCTGACCTTTTCCGTCGGGGATCCGATATAAATGAAAAGCTCCGGATCGGCCGTGACAGCCCTTATCTGAACCTTCTCGGTGGGATGTTCAATGAATATGATGGAGCCGCAGTCACTCTCCACAGCCTGCATCTGGAGGTTTCCGGACGGATTATCCATATAGATGATCTGTCCGCTGTCACTCTTCAGCACCTCGGACTTTACCTTCTCCGTCGGTTTGTTGATATACAGGAACACCCCTATGTCCTTCCTGACCGCTTCTAGTTGTACCTTCTCGGATGGCGCATCAAGAAGCATGATCAGGGAGGCGTCCTTTCTGACCACCTCCAGCTGCACCTTTTCAGACGGCGTGCCGATGAATTGTATCATCTCCGGATTTTGTCTGACGACATACAGCTGGGCTGCCTCGGACGGGTGTTCCATGCCCATTATCTCCATCGGATCTTTCCTCACCCTCCGCAAATCTGCTCCGGACAGATTGTCAATCAATCTTTTCAATATATTTTTTCCCATCTTTATACTTCTCTTTTCTTCAGTCTTTGATCATATTTCCTGAGCGGCAGCCGAATGAACCTGTTTGGCGATCTGGAAGGCCTTCAGGCCGTAGCCCGCCGGTCCCTTGACAATAGCGAACACCGAGTTTCCCGATGCTCCGGGCAAAGCGGTCTTGTTGCCTTTCAACATCTCGCTCATGGCCTTTCCGGATACCCTGCCTATGTCAACCCCGTGGGCGCTCATGCCTTTCAGGATATCCGTCGCGTCAAAACTCTCCCCGTTGGTGCGGAGCACCGCACTTCCGTTCCTTATGGTCAGTTCACGGCGGCCGCCCTTGAACCTCATTTCTCCGGAGGATGGTTGCGCCTCCGTTGCCTCCGTTTTCTCCACGACAACAGTCTTTTCCGGAACAGCGGAAGTTTCCAGGACCGCCTCTTTCCTGAACGTGCCGACTGCTGCGGAAATTTTTCTTGTACGGTAGGCTTCCGCCTTTTCCGTCGCTTCGTATCTGGCGTCGTAGGTGTCCATATGCCCGGCATCCCGCATAAGCTCTCCATATCTCTCCTCTATTTCCCCGAGCCTGGTAAAAAGATTCTTTACCGCTTCTGAAATGTCCTCCTTGAAATGGATGCCTGCGGTTCCTCCGGGCATGACGGAACCGAGACATGACAGGCATGCCTGCCGGGACGGGTTCTTTATCCTCAGGATGTTTGCCGGACTGTCATGCACCGCCATCAGCTGGACTTTCTCCGTGGGATTCCTGATATGGCCTATCAGGGAGGAGTTTCTGCCAACGGCCAGCATCTGTGCCTTTTCCGTGGGGGTTCTCACGAGTCTTATCAGGGAGGCGTCCCCGTTAAGGACAGACAGCTGTACTTTTTCCGCCGGTTCGCTGATAAACCTTATCAGTTCCGGATCCTGTCCGACCGCATACAACTGGGCCTTCCAGTCGGGTACGCTTATCTCCCGGATGAGGTGCGGGTCCTTCCTGACAACGGAGAGCTGCGTGTTTGCGGAAGGGCTGCCGATAGCGGTGATCAGTCCGGGATCCGCCATCACAGCCAGCAGCTGCGCCCTCTCGCATGGATTTTCCAGAAGGGTGATCATTTCCGGATTCCGTCTGACGACCAGCAGCTGCATCTTTTCCGTGGGTTCATGGATATAGCGTATCATTTCCGGATTTTCGGCTATGGCGGCCAGACAGACCTTTTCTGTCGGCTCACGGAGCTGGAGCAGACAGTCCGCCTTTTGTCTGACAGCGGCCAGCTGTACCTCCTCCGTAGGATTGTCCAGAACCGAAACCAGATCCGGATTCTGCCGGACGGCGGCCAGCTGCATCTTCTCTGACGGATTCTCGACCGCGGTGATCAATTGCGGTTTTTTTCCCAGTTCTCTGAGCTGGGCACGTCTTATAAAAAAATCTGTTATTCTCATATATGTATGCCCGTCATGCCGGTGGCTCAGCGTTTGGTTGTCATAATTCTCTTTGAACTGATGAGGAAATCTTTCCGCTGATGTCCGCTATACGCACACCGTAGCCGGAGGGCTGTTTCCGGATAGAGAACAGCATTTTCTGTTTTGCAGGGTTCAGGACGGTTCCCCGTCCCCGTAACATGCTTTCCCATTGGCTGCCGGATATGTTCCTGACATCTATTCCGGCTTTTTCCAGCCCCTTCAATATGCCGGTCGCATCATATTGGTTCCCGTTGGTACGTATGACCGCGCCTTCGGATGTGATCTCTATCTCACGACGGCCGCCCTTGAAAAGAAGAGGGGTCGTCATACTCTTGTCCGGCGCGGCTGCTTTCTCATAATGGTTGATTGTGACCTTGCTGCCTGCCTTGATTATACTACGGAGATGCGTATCCAGATCGACGTGACGGAACGAGGCTGTCATGACCGGCGTGCCGTCTTTTCCCGACACCGCTTTCCTTGCGCATACGCCAAGTACCTCATGGAGTCTTTCCGCATCCTGATTATATGCCTTGTATTCATCCCCCACACGGATGAGGGCCATTGCATCCGGATATTGTTCTTTCGAGCGGTCATACATATCGAGAATGCCGGAAGGAACCGTTTCGTTGTTTCCTTCTTCTTTTATGGGAAGTGGGGATACGTCCTCTTCCCTGGCGGATGTGTCTGCCAGGGTGTACTGTTTTTCCACACTATCCTCTATCATGGCGGATGCCTTGCCGACCTCCCGTAACACACTCATGACATAGCCGGGGTCCTCCTTCAAATTTGACAGCCAGCTTTTCAGATACTGTGCGTTCTCCTTTCTCGGAGTTACGGCTATCCCCAGGTCCCTGCCTGCGACGGCAGCTGTGAATTCGGCGATGATTTCCTCCCGGGCATATCCGCACGTTCCGAACGGGTGATGCAGCCCTCGGTCCAGTCGTGAGGAATGCCCGGTGGAGTGGGCCATTTCGTGAAGGGCGGTCATCTGGAATGATTCCATGTCCTTGAATTGTCCCGGAGCCGGAAGAACGATCCTGTCTTTGGACGGGCTGTAATATGCCCTGTCCTGCACCTTCAGTTCTATGGGACAGAGCCATTTCTGTTCCTTTATCATTTTATCCAGCCGGGGGTTCCCGTTTCCTTTTACGTTGTCCGCTACGGCAGGACCGGAGAATCTGACCCTCATGTCCTCATACCGCTCCGGATATTTTTCCTTGAAATCCGTCTGGTCTATGTTGAACACATAGAAATGTTTCATGAAGGGAGTCACCTTATATTCCTGCTTCTGAAGTTCCGGGAGGCTTTTGTAATCATCGAAGCTGATTTTTTCCCCCGTCGTCTTATGCTTCACGGTGATATCGTAAAAAGTCACGGGAAGGGCGTGCGATCCTTTTATGACCATCAGGTTCTCATCCTTCAGCTGACGGAAGGTCATGAATACCGGGAGGGTGTATCCCATCCTGTCCATCTCCATGTAGAGCATAAGACGGTTCATGCTGTTGTACGGACGCCCTGATATGTTCTGTGGCAGGCCGGCACGGGGGGTGAACCAGGGCTTCTGCCATTCACCGGCGGACATCTGCCTGATCTTGTCAATCATCAGTTCCGCATATCTTTCCAATACCTTCCCGTTCATGGCAGCAGTTCCTGATAAAGCCTTTCCTCGTATTCCTTCAAAAAACGCACCGCATCCGCTGCTGTGGGACAGGTGATGCCATTGCCCCGGGCATAGTCCGAAAACGGTTCCTTCAATTCCGGGTTGAGCATGACATAACCAAGCATGTCCAATTCCCCGTTTTCCACCTTGTGTATCAATTCCATTTCTTCCATTGTGTATTTTTTTATGGTTAATGGGACAAATGTAAGGGCGGACCGGCACAACCTTTTTGTGCTGTATCCATATTTTTACAAAAAAAGAGAGCTTCCCTTTTCTTTCTTTGGCAGTTTAATGTATTATTCGTATATTTGCAGTGCCAAAATTACCCACGAATAAATTTCGTATTATAGAGCGTGTGAATGCTCATATTTTTGATGGGCTTTTTTTATGCCCTAAATTATCATTTTGCTGTTTTTAGCAAAATGATGCATATAAAGGATACTGTAGAAGTCGCAACTTGTTGTGCAAACTACGGCTGCCTTTCCCGACTACATTTTTGCTCTATGAGCGAAATCTGTGGGTGTTTTGGCGAACTTGGGAAACGGCGGCCGTTCTTGTGTTCTATATAATTGCCGAAACGCCAAAATACTCACAGTTATGAAACAAACAGTTTCTATTTTTGCTCCCGACATAAATGTCGCTAGCAAATCTTCAGCTATTCAATTATGGCTGAACCGTAAAAACCAATTCTTTTCTTCTGTACTTGAAGAGGACGTATCCAACCGCCAGGTCCTGCTGCTTGGCCATGCCTCCTTTGTTTTCTCTGCATTAATATGCGCATCTTTCGTATCACAGGTTCCCGCTCTGATTTGTCTGGCCTGGTTCATGGTGGCATTGCGGCTTTGTGTGAAAGGAGGCCTGGGATGAAGTTCGTTACAGAGCCTTCCGCGGCTTCCGGTATGATCCGTCTTCCTTTGAAAAGAAGAAATGAAAGTTCCTTCGTTATGGGAGATCATGGTATCAAAATATTTTAGTGTTAAAATATATAAATATTAAAGCATTAAAACATCAAAATATTGGAAAAGAGAATTATTTTCCTTAACTTCGTAACACACTAAAAAACAAACAGATATGGTGAAAATTATAGCAGTCCATAATCAGAAGGGTGGAGTTGGCAAGACTACTACCACTACCAATGTGGGGTTCGAACTGGCACGAAAAGGATACAAGGTCCTTCTTGCTGATTTGGATCCGCAAGCCACTCTGACCTCGGCTCTGGGGGTGACAGATCCGGAAGAAACGGTTTTCTCGGCCTTGCAGGGTGCGGTGGATGGCAAGGAAACGCGGCTTCCACGGATACGGTTGCAGGAGAATATATCCCTGTGCCCGTCATGCAGGAAAATGGCGGATGCGGAGTATCTTCTGCAGAACGAATACGGGAGGGAAAACTTCCTTAAAGAACTGGCTGCCAGAACGGATGAAGGGTACGATTTCGTGCTCCTTGACTGCCCGCCGGCTGTCGGACTGATCACGGTCAACGCGCTTGTGGCCGCCACCGACCTGATTATACCGGTGCAGCCGGAAGTGGCTTCTTTATATGGTCTGGTTTCCATCCTGGATACGGTTGCTGTAATACGGAGGAAGATCAACAGGAGACTGAACCTGCTCGGCATGCTGGTGACACAGTATGACAGAAGGACTACATTGCATGCGGAGATATTGGAAGCGATGCGGAAACAGTACGGGGAAACGGTCTTTTCCACGGTCATCAGCCGTTCCATCAGGGTGGCAGAGTCCATGAGCAGAAAGACGGATGTCGTATCTTACAGCAGGAACAGCAGTGGAGCGGCGGACTACCGGTCCCTTACCCGGGAGATCCTGTCCAGATTGAATATGGTTGACAACAAATAAAAGTAAAAAGAATATGGGAAAATTTATTGGAATTGACGAGATTCTGCAGGGCGGAACACCAAACCGTCCCACACACTCCACTCCGGAGGAGGGAAAGAAAGGGGAAGTACTGGCCAGAACCTCACTGGAGTATCCGTTGGAACTGCACCGCAAGGTGAAGAAATACGCTGTTGACGCCGGAATGAAGGAGAAGCAGGTCATAGCACAGGCTATACGGGAATTCTTCGAGAGAGTGGAGAAAGAATAAAGAATATAAAATTGAAGAAAATGAAGACATTCGGATATTTGTTGATGGCGGTCATGGCGTGCATGACATGTTCCTGCCGGGATGAGGAACCGCTGCCGGACCCGGTTCCTCCCGTAATGGAGCCGGAAAATCCCGGAAACCCGGAAGAGCCGGATACGGGAAAGGTGTACCTCGGCATCGCCCCTATCATCGAGAACATGCAGGAACAGAGGGCCGTGGTGGAGAACTGGAAGGAGGGGCATTGCCTGGGAGTGACAGCTGCAGGGGATGTGAACATACCCTTCACTTTTGACGGCAGGCGGTGGAAAGCCGGAAAACAGGTGGAGGTGACGGCTGAGCAGAAAGTGTCCGCCTACTATCCTTATAATGTACAATATACGGACATGACCGCCATACCTGTGGACATCACGACACAGGAGGATTATATGTATGGAGAAGGAGGGGTAAGCGTTGAGAAGCCGAGCGCGGCCCTTGTAATGCAGCATGCTCTCTCCCTGGTCAGGATACTGATAAAAAAGAATGATTATACAGGTAACGGGATGGTGGATGCGGTCACTTTTGGAGGTGTAAGGCTGTCTGCGTCCATGGATGTCACGTCCGGAAAGCTCCTTCCGGCAGGACAGCCCGGAGAATATAAGGCCGGAGGGAACTACACACTGGACGATGCCTCTCCGGTATATGTGGAGGCGATCCTGATGCCTGTGGGTACGGCTGAGGGTATCACTGTCAATGTACATGTGGACGGGAGGGATTTCACCTATGCCCTGCCGCCTACCCATGTGTGGAATCCCGGCATGATCTATACTTACACTCTGAATATGAAATCCGGTTATAACTGTGAGGTGGACGTGGACCATGTGCCGATGGATGAGGAGTATTGGAGCACTTTCGGAAAGACCGACCGGATTGTCATGAGGGATTGCGGGACGGACAGGATTTATATATGGCCGAATTATACGTTCTATGGCTATGACACCTATACCGGTGAGGGTAAGGTCTGGGGATTCTTTTTGCGGTATAGAAACCGTGGAGGTGGGGAAGGCTTCGCCGGACAGGCACGGTTCGTACTGATGGATGGAAACAGGATTGTGGAACAGTACCAGCCGTTTGATATCAAATGCGGTAACGGTGCATGGGACGGATACTGCAAGTATTGTTATGTGCAGGCTGTGCCGGGAACATACCGGCTGGCAGTGCTGTTCAAAAAGAACGGGGAGTCAGCCTGGTTCAAGCCTGACGGATACGATCAGAATTCCAATGACGGAGAATGGATGTATGAGGTGAGACCGGCCACTGATATGCCGGCACTTCGGATGATAACATTGGAGAACCAGAAATGCAATACGTTTCTGGCATATCCTGTTCCTGATAATGACTGGTTCAATATAGTCTATACGCTTTCAAACAAAAGCAGGAAAGCCATGAAAGGGGCTATAAAGGTTGTATGGGAGAGGGAGTTTAAACTGGAATCCAACTCCTACAGACCGAGTGATAAAAAGGAGAACAAGATTGATGACTATGAATGGTGCGATGAACTGGGAAGCTGCACTGTTGACATAGCGGCAGGAGTACGTTTTTGGAAAGGGATAGTATCCTGCAAGTTCCCGATTCAGCGAGCAAATCCAAGAGATCCTGTTAGCGGTGTTGGTTATTGCACTCCGATAGCCCATTTGTATTATCGGGAAGAAGGAAGCAGTGAGTGGAAGCTTTTGCGGTGTGACACAGAATACCTGTTCAACCGGAACTATCCGGGTTCTGAGTCCGCAAAAATGGATGAAGCGTTTAATTACTTAGGCATTATACCTCAAAGTTGGTAAAAGACGATAACAGGCCCCATTCTTCCTAAAGAAAAAAGATAAGACATGATAGTCAATGTACCGGTTTACAGGAGAACCGCATAGAAAGATTTCAAGATATTCTTTACGCTCCTTGTAATAAACCCGGCTGTTAGTATTGATGTTTGGAATAGTGCGGTTTATGATAATGACAGCCGGTATGTGCAATGTGAACAAGCTGGAATGCCTTTTTCTGAAGGGTTCCGGCTTGTTTATTACATGGCTGAAAAAACAAGACAAATAAGAGGGTTGTGTCCATAGTGTTCCTGGAACATCCGGTATTTGGGTAGAATTCCGGTAGAAAATGTTTTCTCCACCCTTTTGAAGGAGAGAAAGTACGGACAGACGGTCTTGCAATCGCTCCGTTCCGGTGTTTTATCTTGAGTTTTGTTATGTTTTTTTTATTTTCTACCATTGTTCTACCAGCAGGGCGGGGAAAGTAATGATATCACACTTTTATCAAGGAATTACATATAGAATGCAGGGTTATATTGGTCAGATTTAGTATCTTTGCAAAAAATGGTACTGATATGGAGGACAAGTTGATTTCCCGATATGATATTTTAGTGAACCGGTACAAGGAACTTGTATCTGAGAAGCTGAGCAGGAAAGATTTTATAGAATACAATGAAATTCTATTCTCGGCGCATAGCTGTGCTATAGAGGGGAACAGTTTTTCAGTGGACGAGACCCGCACCTTGAAAGAAAAAGGGTTGGGCATGATCCCCAAAGGCAAAACCTTGCTGGAGGCATTTGAAATCCTGGATCATTTCCAGGCTTATGAATATCTTCTGAAGAATTTGGACAGGCCGCTGACCGAGGAACTCCTGAAGGAAACCCACCGGCTGCTGACGGAACATACCCTCTCTTACAAGACCCAATACGATGAAATACCGTCCAACCCGGGAGAATATACAACAGTGGACATGTGTGCCGGTGATACGATATTTGGGGACCATGAGCAGCTGATAAAGCAGGTCCCCCGCCTGTTGCAAAGCACCCAGCAGGTCCTGGACTCCGGGAAGATCCATCCGATAATCATCGCGGCAAAATTTCATGGATTTTATGAATATCTGCATCCCTTCCGGGACGGAAACGGTCGTCTGGGACGTCTGATGTCCAATTTTATATTGCTCAAAAAAGAACAGCCGCTGCTGATAATTCCCGGTTCGCAGAGAGAGGAGTATATCACCGCCTTAAAATATATCAAAAAAGAGCGTACAGATGAATTTCTGATAGATTTTTTCTTCCGGACATCCATAAAACGGATGGAACAGGAAATCGAGGAAAAAAAGAATCTCACGGAGAATTTTATCAGGGGGATGGAATTTGTTAGAAATGTAAAATCATCCAATGATGACATTTTAGAAATCTAATATTACATTCTGACAGTCCGAACAGTACTTTGCAGGCGAACTT